>ERZ839489.1-NODE-1-length-543180-cov-7.402743_pt1 | contig 543180 bp, 491 predicted proteins | sample MGYA00519938_ERZ839489 | MGnify/ENA primary metagenome ERZ839489 (study PRJEB31850, sample SAMEA3708846) | human gut metagenome | biome: human gut; feature: human-associated habitat; material: faeces | place: China | collected 2014 ...
ATACTCCACTGCTTGTGCGGGCCCCCGTCAATTCCTTTGAGTTTCAACCTTGCGGCCGTACTCCCCAGGTGGATTACTTATTGTGTTAACTCCGGCACGGAAGGGGTCAGACCCCCCACACCTAGTAATCATCGTTTACAGCGTGGACTACCAGGGTATCTAATCCTGTTTGCTACCCACGCTTTCGTGCCTCAGCGTCAGTTAAAGCCCAGCAGGCCGCCTTCGCCACTGGTGTTCCTCCCCATCTCTACGCATTTCACCGCTACACGGGGAATTCCGCCTGCCTCTACTTCACTCAAGCTCTACAGTTTCAAATGCAGTTTATGGGTTGAGCCCATAGATTTCACATCTGACTTGCAAAGCCGCCTACGCACCCTTTACACCCAGTAAATCCGGACAACGCTTGCTCCCTACGTATTACCGCGGCTGCTGGCACGTAGTTAGCCGGAGCTTATTCATTAAGTACCGTCATTTTTCGTCCTTAATAAAAGAAGTTTACAATCCGAAAACCTTCATCCTTCACGCGGCGTTGCTGCGTCAGGGTTGCCCCCATTGCGCAATATCCCCCACTGCTGCCTCCCGTAGGAGTCTGGGCCGTGTCTCAGTCCCAATGTGGCCGTTCAACCTCTCAGTCCGGCTACCGATCGCGGTCTTGGTGAGCCGTTACCTCACCAACTAACTAATCGGACGCGAGTCCATCTTCAAGCGATAAAATCTTTGATATCAGAACCATGTGATTCCGATATGTCATGCGGTATTAGCATTCTTTTCAGAATGTTATCCCCCTCTTGAAGGCAGGTTACTCACGCGTTACTCACCCGTCCGCCACTAAACTAAATCAAATTCATTCCGAAGAAATCTTTCAAAACAGTTCCGTTCGACTTGCATGTGTTAGGCACGCCGCCAGCGTTCGTCCTGAGCCAGGATCAAACTCTCTAAAATTTGTATCTCAACAGCCTTTCAGCTGTTCAAATCAATTTCAGAGCTTTAATCGCTCATTGACGAATATGTCACTGACTATATCCGTAATTCCTGATGCTTTTTAGTGTACATCTCACTGTAATTCTTTGAGCTTTCCTCAAAGTCATTACGGGTTTCTTTACTATTATCTCGTTGTTCAATTTTCAAGGTCCTATGTTCACTTTGCACAAGAAAAACTTGATTCTCTCTTTTGTTTTAAGAGGATTTGTTGTTTTCCTTCGCGGAACATTCTCTATTATATACTTTTTTCAAGAAAAGTCAACCCCTTTTTTCAAAAAAATTCAATTTTTTCAGAAAAAGTTTTAGCCTTGTGGTTTTGCCAACAAATTTCTTTGTTTTATCACAACATATTGTGGTTGTCTAAAATACACCTTTTTACAATTTTCAAAATCCTATTGTATTTTCCCTTTCTATAATATAAAATAGAAATACAAATTAATTTTTCGGAGGAAAATTTATGATTAATTCCATTCCCTATTATCCGTATCAACAGAATGTGCAGATATTGAAAGGATTCTTTTCCAAACCGCTTACATTAATATGTGCAATAGTCTCCGGTCTTACATGTATTTCCGGCATGTTTAGCATTAATGCAAGCGCAGGTTCTACGAACATATCTTTCTCGAGCGGCACGGGCGGTTCAATTTCAATTCTTTTATGTATTGCTCTTATCCTGCTTTATGCAAAGTGCCGTTCAAATGATCCAATGCCGTTTGGCGCAACGGTTACTCTCATCAAGATATATTCTATCATTGAAATAGTAATCGGCGGACTTGCATTGCTCGCCTTTTCCGGAATAACTTTTCTTTTTGCATTAGTTTTGCAGGGACAGGAAGTATTCGGATACATTCTTATCCTCTGCATCTTTGCTATTCCTCTTGCACTTGTAACACTCATACACGGTATCGGATTGCTTTTATGGTCTGATTCAATTAAGAAGGGTGCAACATCGGTTTATCTCAAAAGCAGAGGTTCAATACTTCTTGCCGTGTCTTCTATTCTCTCTATTATAGTAAGCGTTGCATCCGCAATTGCTTCATTCATCTTTATTAAGGAATACGGCCCCGAAATTTCAGCGTATCTGCATCATTTAGCCGAGGAGAATCCGAACTTTAATTTTAGCGGTCTATTTAATTCGTCAGATCCCATGAATTCATTATTTATTTCCGCTGCGGGGGTTGTAACGGTATTAAATACAGTACTGTCTGCTGTATTTTACGCTTTGCTTGCAGCACTTGCTATTTCTTTTCACACATATATAAAGAAATACACAAACGGAATTAACCTCGGTTCAGGTCAGTCTCCTGAATATGACGCTCAGCAAAGCGCTGTTCCCGTACCTCCTGTTGCTCCTGTAACAAGTGAAATGCCGACAGAAGGTATTCAGCCGCCTGTTCAGCAACCGATTGATTTTCAGCCCCAAAGCGTTGATTTTGGCTCAATGGATGCAACTTCCGACAACAAACAGATTAACACTCAGTTTGAAAATCCTTATATGCAGGCGGTCGCAGACGATATGAGTGATAAATCAAATACAGTTGTTTGCCCGAACTGTCATGCACAATGCAATAACGATATGAAGTTCTGCGGAAACTGCGGTACAAAACTCAAATAAAAAACGCTATACATATATATAGAAAAAGCGGAGATTGAAGTTGAATCAATCTCCGCTTTATTGCGTCACAATTATTTACATATATATGTATATGTTACTTTTTAAAAGCCTTGAAATCCTTGATAACCTGCTCACGATGCTTATAGTTATCACTATTCTTATCGGGATTTGTCTTATCAATAGCAGTGTCTGTATAAATCATAAGATAGTTGCCGTTGTCCGAAAGATAGGCTGTTACATCGGGAAGTCCGTAGATACTGAATGTGCCGTTGTCCTTAACAGACTTTACAATCTCATCGGCTGTGCTGTTCGTTTTCTTTGTATCATAAGAGTAAAGCTCAATGATAATATTTGAACCTGCATACTTTGCAGCAAACTTTTTACCTTCTTTGGCGCCGATAGCGGACGCATCCATTTTAATGCTGCCGTCTTTACTTTCAAGGTATCCCTTAGCTACAAAATAATCAACAAGTCCGTCAAGGTCATTGCCGTATTTATCATCCTTAACAGAAGATGTTGTAGGCTGAGTGCTGTCCTCGCTTGTCTGTGAAGAACTGTTACCGTCCTTATAAAGTGCATCATTATAGCTGCAACCAACTGCAGTAACCGCAAGAATGCCTGCACATAAAATCGCTGTAAGAATTCTCTTCATAATATTTTTCCTTTCGGTTCATTCTTTCGTTCTGTCATAAGTACAGTATATTATACCGCATATTTTCCGATAAATCAATATAAATTTCAAAAACAATAGGCAGATGCCGAAGCGTCTGCCTTGATTATGTCTTAACATTATTAATATCGTAAGATTTGATTATATAGAACTGCCCTTTCAAATTAAGTGTGATGCACTCACCATACAGAGTTAATTCTATCACCAAGTCAAGCTCGGGAATTCATAGTTTAGATTATATCAAACTATCTACACGAACTAAAATTAACACGAGGTAAAATTAGCCTACTATATATACATTTACATTTCGTCTGCCAAAGCTTACGCATTCATCATATGTGTTGTAGAAACAGTCAACAATTGCAGTTCCCGACATGAGCGCACCGCCTGTGTCAACGGCTGTTGCGTAGCCGTAAACAAAACTGCCGTCTGTTGATACAATGTAAAGCTTTGAGCCATACGGAATGATGTTCGGGTTGACTGCCACACCGCCGTGATAAGCCGTTACGCCTGTTGCCGTAAGTGAACCTGCGGGTGCTGTGTACGCTGTACCTGAACCTGTAACAACCGATGAATAGGCAACGGTGTTGCCGTTCATATCCGTAAATGTGCCGACAGGATTGCTGACATTTGAACCCTTTGTACCCATAAGTACAACCTTGTCAACAGGCTCTTTTGTAATTTTGGTGTCTACTGTTTCTGAAGATACCTTTTTGCCGTCAACATACTTGCACTTCTTTGTTACAAGAGCTTCGCCCTGTTTGCCCTCAGTCTGAACCTTTGTTTTGCCAAGGTCAACATCTTTTGAATTTTTCTTAACGGTTTCAAAATCAACCGACTGAGTTTCGGTTTCGTTCCTGTAGGTCACACGCTTGATTGTGATGCTGTCTGCGTCCTCAATGTTGCTGTCCTTGTCAACGCTGAGAATATCGTCATCGGAAAGCTTGTAGCCAAGCTGATTGAGGACATCGCAAACATTGCCGTTCGGAACATAAACAATGTCGGTTTTGCCGTCAGCCGTAATTGAAAGCTTTTTGCCCTTGTAAACCTTAACGGTGAGATTATCCGAAACCGGAGTTGAAAGCGACGGCTCAACCACCTCGTTATACGCGGGAATGATGCCTGTTCTTTCAAGCACATCGGCAACCGTACCTTTTGCAAGGCTGACTGTCTGAACATCGCCGTTATAGTCAACGCTGATTTCAACAGCCCTAATCATGCCGTATGTAAATCCGTTTTCATCAAGTCCTGCATAAACGATATCGCCGTTTGCAAGCTCAACACCGTCTGATGTTACAGCATGTTCTGTTTCTGCACTGTAGTTCACGGCAGCAGCTACCGTGTAAATCGAACCTGTAATAATTGCAGCTGCAAGTGCAAAAGTCGTTACGGAACGCAGGGGACGAAAGTTCTCTTTCTTTTTCTGCATAATAAATTTCTCCTGACTTGCAATTTTCTCAGGGTTGATTTTGCATGGAAAATTGCATATTTAATTCATAAACCTTCACTAAAGAGCCGTATTGCTCTTTACAGGCACACATTATAGGACTGTGTTTTGTGAATGTCAAACCAATCAAAAGTAAATTTTTTGTGCAATTTCACAAGACTTTCGCCTTTATTTTCTATTTTTGCAATATAATCTTGTTTCCTATCGGGAATTATCCTGCAAATTTATATGCAATTTGCAAGAAATTCACTTTTACCGTTTCGTTACCGATTTGTTACTGTTTTGTAACCACTTTCCCATAGAGAATTTTATCGCTTTAAACAGCCGTTTTTAATGCTTTTTTAGCAACAAAAACGAGGTCAAATCGACCTCGTTTTCTGCTGTATTTATTCATCTTTTTTCTTTGTAATTGTTTTTTGTGATTTCTGTTCTATTTCTTTAATACTACTCTTTGGAGTGGGCAAATCTTCCGGCATAGTACCGCCAAGTTCCTTTATTGTTTCACGGACTTTTTTGCCAACATGATAATGGGTTTGATTAGCCTCCTGCTTGCCCTTTATATTATCTCTTCTAAGTTTTTCTTCAGTTTGAGTTGCTCGGAATAAATTAGCAGCTAATTCAGTGCTACCCATATAATCCAAAATTTTCTGACTTTTCTTTAAGCCCTTTTTATTATGTATTTCTTTCGCTCCAAGCCCACCGTAAAGCCCTTTATATCCATAATTTTGAAATATAGCATAATCCCTTTGTTCTACAACACCCGCATCATGCGCTGCATCTGCCAACATAGAATTATGTTTTTTTAATTCATTTCTGATTGCTAATCTTTTTGCATCTTCAGATAAGGAATCAAAATTTTCAGAAAGTTCTTGTTCTCTTGTTTTTACAGCAAAATAAGTTTGTCCAAAGGATATAATTTCCTTTTGAGGATCACCGTTCATAACGATTAGATAGCAAGCGTAACGAGATAATTTTATATCTTTTACTTTTCTATTTGCACCATTGCCTATCTTTCTTACAACTTCGCATTCTTCAAAATGTTCGTCTATATCATAACCGCTGTTTTCACATGATACAGCCGCTCTTTGAACAGCTTCATAAAAATTTCGCCATTGCGAATATTCAAGCACTTCCTGAAGTTCTCTCGCATACCAAAATTCTTGACCATATTCATTAATCTGTTTGATGTTCTCAAATATTCGGTCGCTATACTTTTCAATACCAGTCATGACTATCCTCCTTTGTGCAAAGTATATAAAATTTTCGTTTTTTTGCAACATTTTGCTGGCATCAGCAAAATGTTATTATTCAAATTACTAATCTTAAATCAGCTATTATTATATAATAATTATAATGTAACTCACATTATAAATCAACACTAAAGTTTTATAATGTTGTTTCATTTGCATACTTTTTGCGGTACTCCGTAGGGGTGATTCCTTTCAGCTTTCTGAAAACCTTTGAAAAGTATAACTGATCGGAAAAGCCTACCGAGAAGGCGACATCCTTAATCTGAACATCCGTGTTGTTAAGCATTGTGCAGGCTCTGCCGATTCGGCAGTTGTTAATGTACTCGATAACCGAAAATCCTGTTTCTTCCTTAAAAAGTCTGTAAAGGTAAGTGCGGTCAATCTGGACTTTGTCGGCAACGCTTTTAACTGTACATGAAACATCACGAAAGTTTCTTTCTATATAATCTCTCGCCTGCATAATGTAGTCGGTTTCGGTTGATTTCCGACTCGGATAATACTGAATATAATATGACAGCAGAATCAGCACCTTGCCGTTGGTGCGACAGGCGGCATAAACCGTGTCGCTGCTATCATCACAGACATCAAAATATTGAAAAAGACTTTCAACGGGAATTTCGGGGGCAACAGGACGGCTTTTTGAAAAATTGGTTCGGCTTATCATTACGGCAATTTCAAACCCCGTGAGTTCAACCCATTTGTATTCAAACATAATATTCGGATAGATCTTGACGCTTATGCTTGAATACGGAAAAAGCATAACCGAATTACCCCTTTTCACGGGATATTCGACGCCATCTATAATAAAAATTCCCTTGCCTGCCGTAACAAGAAACAGACCATAGGTTTCACGCATTGCGGGTTTGATTTCAAAATCAATATCAGGAATCCTCACACCGCACGAAACACAAACATTTGACAGTACTCTGTAATTACTATTTTGTTCCATATAATCGCCTCAAATACAACATTTGTCCATAATATCATAACATATCTATATAGATTTTCGTGCTTTTTCACGCTATAATTATGTTATTATACAATAATTTTGCATTTTTGACAATAGGGGATTCGGAGTGAAAAATTTTGAACTATAAATACGAAATAATAAATTATGACCAAAACACACCTGCAAAGGTTATGTATCTTAACCTTTCGTCAGAAACACACAAGACTGAACTTCATTGGCACAGAGAGCCTGAGCTTGTCTATGTGATTGAAGGTCAGGCAGAATGTCCGAGAAACGGCGAAACAACGCTTGTAAACGAGGGGGATTTTATTCTTTTCAACAGTGAAGATGTTCACCTTGTTCGGCCTGTTGTCGGAACAAGCGTCCGCCTTGTGTGCATTCAGCTTTCGTTTGAATATATGCGAATGTTCTGCAAGTCAATTGACAGCGTTGTTTTTGACCTTTCTGTTTCTCCTCAAACGAAGCAGAAGCTTATTGAAGTTCTTCGGGAAATTGCCGAAACAAATCCCAATGACGAGTACAGCACACTTCTTCAAATTGCTCATGTCAATAAGATTTACTATCTGCTCTTAAAAAATTGCACCTGCTTTAAGAGAGCGACCAACAATCCGATTATTCCGCGCAGAGATTTTTCATATGCAAAAACAGCAATTGCATATATTAACGAAAACTACAAGCGTGAAATTCCTCTTAACGAGATTTCATCGGTTGTGAATCTTTCTCCGTCTTATTTTTCAAAGTACTTCAAAAGCATCACACGTGTGAGCTTTTCGGAGTATCTTGCAAACCTCCGACTTGAAAATGCAATCAACGATATGCTTGATAAGAACTCGACGGTTTCTGCCGCTGCACTTGAAAACGGCTTTGCAAATGTAAAGTCATTCATCACACAGTGCAAAAAGGTCTACGGTCTTACACCGGCGCAGTATAAAAAGAAACTTCTCAACAGATAAAATTTTAAAGGCTCAGAACTTTGTACAGGTTCTGAGCCTTTTTGCATACGGCATACAGCCGTTTCTTATTGATAAAGTTTATCCTTGAAAAATTTCGCCACCATATCCCACAGCTTTTCCTGTGCAAAAAATATGTCGGCGTGTTCCGCTCCGTTAATTGCAACCAATGTGACATCGCAACCGTTTTTCTCAAGCAAATCGTGCAATTCGGCACTTTGGGAAAAAGGAACGGTGGTATCGTCTGTTCCGTGAAAAATCATAAACGGCGGTGCTGACGGGGTTACATACGAAACGGGGCAACACTTCATTGCCTTTTCCTTATTGAGTGCAACATTCATTCCGAGCATGAGCGACTCCATACTTGCCGCCGAAGTTAACGGCGATTCATATGGAAATGTCGAAACATCTGTCGGCGGATAAAAGGCACAGCAAGCCTGTACCTCGCTTGAACAGTCAAGATAATTTCCGACATCAAGAGCCTTATCGTTATCCAAAGCACACATAGCAGCAAGATAGCCTCCGGCGGATTCGCCTGCAACACCGATTTTGTTTTCGTCTATATTATAACGGTCTGCGTGAGCCTTGATGTAGCGAATAGCCGCTTTTACATCCTCCAACGGCATCGGATATGCCCCTTCGTTGCTTGTGCGATATTCAACACTTGCAACTGCAAAGCCCTCGAGTGCCAACTTTGCAAGATAAGCAAAATGGGCAGATTTATCCAGTCTTATCCAACCGCCACCGCAAAACCACACAATACACGGGTATTTTTTGTTTTTTAATTTTGGATAAATCAAGTCGAGCTTCAAGTCCCTTGTTGTGTGTCCGAACCATGCGTCGACCTGTGCATAGGTTATGTCGGAAACGGTAAAATATCTCGGTTTTTCAATTTTAAGATTCATTTCAAACTTCATAATATTATCCCTTATCAGTTGTATTTGCGGAGCAAGCCTATATTATACGACTCAATCTCCGAAAGGTCGCTTTCGCTGAAATTGTAGTTTTTGTGATACCAGCTCCGGCTCTCATAGTATTTCTGAATTGATTTTGTTTTGAAAACATATCCGTGACGGGCATAGATTTCATTGATTGCATCCTGTGCAACATCTCCGCCGAGTCCCGTAACTTCATCTACAGTAAGCTTTCTTTGTGACGAATGCGGAAATATAAAACCGTTGTTACGGTTTTCGTCTGATTTTGACGAAGAACTGTTTGAACCTTCATGCCTCTTAGCGTTATCGCTCTTTGTCGGCTCTGTTGATTTTGTGTAACTTTCGGTTGCATTCATATTGTTGCCCTTTACGGTAACGGTACAGGTTGCCTTTTTGCCGTTTGCGGATTCGCAGGTGATTGTTACAACGCCTTCGCTTTCACCAAGAACCATGCCGTTGCCGTCAACACTTGCGACCTTCGGATCCGATGACGACCACACAAGGTTGTCGGACGGAGCGTCAACAGGTTTAACCTTTGCCTCAAGCTGAATTTTACCTCCCTGTTTTACGGAAGTTGAGCTCTCGCTCAGAGTCACGCTTTCAATCTCTTTGTCAAGAACGGTCACATTGCAAAGTTTTTTAAGTCCGCTTTCGCTCTCTGCCGTCACAACGGCTGTTCCCTTTGATTTGCCTGTGATTGTTCCGTCATCAACGGTCACAATTTTATTGTCCGAAGATGACCAGCTTATTTTTCCCGCATCCGCACCCTCGGGTTCAATTGTTACCGAAATATGCTTAGTATCGCCCACATGAAATTCAATTTCTTCATAGCTCAATTTCATGCTCTTGGCTTGTTGTACAAAGCATGAGCAAATCACAAACGGCACAAGCATAATCATCGCCAAAACGGGTATTAATTTTTTCACAAATACTCCCCCTGTCCTTAATATATGTAAAATCCTTATTCTTATCTGTATTCTAACCTATTTATATACTTTTGTAAACCACAGCCGATCAACTTTCATTCACAAGCTTTTCAAGACTTTCTCTGCTCTTTATAAGTATTCTTCGATACTCGGTAGAAATGTATCCCGATTTTGCAAATCTGCTCAGAGTTTTGCTGACCGTTACCCTCGATACGCCTACCGTATTGGCAATTTCTTCATGCGTAATTGCAACAATGCCGTCATGTTCGCTTTCAAGCAAGAGCCCTGCAATACGGGCGTCTGCCTGCATAAAGGTCATTGAGTCAAGCTGTGATGACAAAAGTCTTATTCTGTTGGCAAGAATTTCAAGCAATTCAAACGCAAGCGTCGGGTACTGTGCGATAATGTCGGTCAATCGCTTTTTGTCAATCATTATAACTTCGGTATTTGTCAGTGCCTTGGCGGAACTGACCCTCGGCTTTTTGTCAAAAAAAGCACCCTCGCCGATAATCTCGCCGTGTCTTGCCGTGTTGAGAGTTTTCTCGTTGCCGTCAACGGAATTCATATACACCTTTACACTGCCCTTTTTAATGTAGCAAAAGCTTTGCGCCGTGTCGCCCTGAAGATAGATTATCTCGTCTTTTGCGTATTTTCTGACGCTCCCCGACTGTTCAATCAGCGACTGCATATTCTCATGAACAGTGCTGTTTGCGTGTCTGCAGGCATTAATCGTGTGTTCCATAATTCACCGCCCGAATAAATTGATTTATTTCCTTAATTGTAACATAGTTTACAATCTTTTTGCAAGGTGTATGCAATAATTATCTTAAAAGAAAAGGAGTGATTTATTATGGGTATGACTATGTCGCAGAAGATTCTTGCGGCTCACGCAGGACTCAGCGAAGTCAAGGCAGGTCAGCTTATTGAGGCAAAGCTCGATATGGTTCTCGGTAACGATGTAACATCTCCCGTAGCCATTAATGTATTCGAGGAAAACGGCGCTACCTCAGTATTTGACAACACAAAAATCGCAATGATTATGGACCACTTTACACCTAATAAAGATATCAAGGCAGCAACACAGGTTAAACAGGTTCGCACATTTGCAGACAAATATGATATCAAAAACTACAGAGATGTAGGTCAGATGGGTATTGAACACGCACTTCTCCCCGAACAGGGACTTGTAGGACCGGGCTGTCTTTGCATCGGTGCTGACTCACACACCTGTACATACGGCGCACTCGGCGCATTCTCAACAGGTGTCGGCTCAACAGATATGGCAGCAGGTATGATCAGCGGTAAAGCTTGGTTCAAGGTTCCGTCAGCTATCAAATTCAACATCGTAGGCAAGCCACAGGGTTTTGTAAGCGGTAAGGATGTTATTCTCCACATCATCGGAAAAATCGGCGTTGACGGCGCACTTTACAAGTCAATGGAATTCACGGGCGAAGGTCTTAAATACCTCAACATTGACGACAGACTTTGCATTGCAAACATGGCAATTGAGGCAGGCGCAAAGAACGGTATCTTCCCTGTTGACGACATCACCCGTGAATACTGCAATGGCAGATATCAGGGTACCCCTGTCGAATACACGGCAGACGAGGACGCTGTTTATGACGAGGAGTACACAATCGACCTTTCAGCTCTCCGTCCGACAGTTGCATTCCCGCATCTCCCCGAAAACACAAGAACAGTTGATGAAATCGGCGAAAAAGAAGTTAAGATTGACCAGTGCGTAATCGGTTCATGCACAAACGGCAGAATTTCAGACCTGCGTGCCGCCGCAAATATTCTCAGGGGCAAGAAGATTGCAAAGAATGTTCGTTGCATCATCTTCCCCGGCACACAGCAGATTTGGCTTGACGCTATGCACGAAGGTCTTTTTGATATCTTCATTGAGGCAGGCGCAGTTGTTTCAACACCGACCTGCGGTCCGTGTCTTGGCGGTCATATGGGTATTCTTGCCGCAGGCGAAAGAGCAATCTCAACAACTAACCGTAACTTTGTCGGCAGAATGGGTCATGTTGACAGCGAAGTTTATCTTGCAAGTCCGGCTGTTGCCGCCGCAAGTGCTGTCGCAGGCTACATCATTGACCCCGAAAAGGTATAAGAAAGGCAGGTAACAAACAATGAACGCAAAAGGTACTGTACACAAATTCGGCGACAATGTGGATACCGATGTAATTATCCCTGCTCGCTACCTTAACACCGCATCTCACAAGGAGCTTGCGGCTCACTGCATGGAGGACATTGACGCAGATTTTGTAAACAAGGTTAAAGAGGGCGACATTATGGTTGCCGAAAAGAACTTTGGCTGCGGTTCTTCCCGTGAACACGCACCAATCGCAATCAAGGCAAGCGGTATTTCATGTGTAATCGCATCAACCTTTGCAAGAATTTTCTATCGTAACTCAATCAACATCGGTCTTCCGATTCTTGAATGTGACGAGGCGGCAAAGGATATCAAGGATGGCGATACAGTTTCCGTAAACTTTGACACAGGCGTCATCACCAACGAAACAACAGGCAAAACATATCAGGCTGAGCCGTTCCCCGAGTTCATTCAGAACATCATCAAAAAAGGCGGTCTTATCAACTCGATTATGTAATCCGTTGATTTTAATTTATAATTATAACAGAACAACAAACGGCAGACTTACTCACAAGTCTGCCGTTATTTTTACTCTTTAAACAAAATATTGTAGGTGCGTTCATTGGACGCCCGCCTTGATGAAATTTTATGTTTTGTCAAAATGTTTTGATGTGATGAAAGTCACGCATTCATTTGTAGTGGCGATCAGTGATCGCCAATCGTTTTGGTTGTAAAACCAAAACGAACAAACAACAATTTTATTGTTGCATCATAATCGGTTAAAACAAAACATTTGTACTGTCGAACCGATTTTATAATCGGTTCGATTGGCGGTCAATGACCGCCGCTACATTATAATAATAAATTTTCAACACAACAAAAAAGCCTCCCGAAAAATCGGGAGGCTTGAATGCTTTTACGCACAAATATTTAAAGTAAAGTTATTTAACAAATTACTTCTTATAAGATGTATGCCAGATTTCCTTAGCGTACTGGAGGATTGTACGGTCAGATGAGAACTTACCTGCATTTGCAATGTTGATAAGGCACTTCTTACCGAATTCCTTACGGTTAGCATACTCTGTGTTAGCTCTGATCTTTGTATCAACATAATCAGGAAGGTCATAGATGAGGAAGTAGTTATCAGCCTTCTGCCATGAAGAATCCTTGAGGAGTGAATCATGAAGCTCCTTAAAGCTGCCCTCGCCCTGAGCGCCGCCGTCATCAAATGTGCCGTCGATAAGAGTATCAACAACTCTCTTAATTTCCGGATTAGCGTCATAAAGAGCCTTTGGATGGTAGCCTTCCTTCTTCATTCTCTCGATATCCTCAACCTTTGCGCCGAAGATGTACTCGTTCTCAATGCCTGCGCACTCAGCAATTTCAACATTAGCACCGTCAAGTGTACCGAGTGTAGGAGCACCGTTGAGCATGAACTTCATGTTACCTGTACCCGATGCCTCAAGACCTGCTGTTGATGTCTGCTCAGAAAGGTCAGCAGCAACAACAATCTTCTCAGCGTAAGATACATTGTAGTTAGAAATGAAGTAAACCTGAAGGAGATCCTTTGTTTCGGGATCGTTGTTTACAAGCTTAGCAATCTCGTTGATGTACTTAATGATTGCCTTTGCTCTTGCATAACCCGGAGCAGCCTTTGCGCCGAAGATATATGTTGTAGGAGTCCAGTTCTTAAGCTTCTTATCCTTCAATCTGAAGTAGATTGTCATGATTGAGAAAGCGTTGAGGAGCTGTCTCTTGTACTCGTGAAGTCTCTTAACCTGAATATCATAGATTGAATCGGGATTTACATCGTAGCCGTCCATCTTCTTGATGTAGTCTGCGAGCTGCTGTTTCTTCTTCTTCTTGATATTGTTGAACTTTGTGATTGTTCTTGTGTCAATGCTGTCATTGAGCTTTTCAAGAAGTGAAAGGTCTGTAAGCCATGCATCTGAGCCAACCTTCTCTGTGATAAGAGCAGAAAGCTCAGGGTTGCAAAGACCGAGCCAACGGCGCTGTGTGATACCGTTTGTCTTGTTCTGGAATCTCTCGGGATATACCTGATACCACTCTTTGAGTACATCAGCCTTGAGGATTTCTGTGTGAAGCTCGGCAACACCGTTTACATATGTTGATGCGTATGTTGCAAGTCTTGCCATATGAACAACATTACCGTCGATAATGCGCATCTTAGCCTTTGTATCCTCGTGCACACCCTTAGCAGTAAGCTCTTCCTGGCACTTGTTTGCGATAAGGCAGATAATGTGATAAATCTCAGGAATAACCTGTGTCATAAGGTCAGCAGGCCACTTCTCGAGAGCCTCACCGAGAACTGTGTGGTTTGTATAGTTAAATGTCTTTCTTGCAATTTCAAAAGCATCGTCAAAATTGAAGCCTTCGTTCATAAGAAGTCTTACAAGCTCGGGAACACATGATACAGGATGTGTATCGTTAAGCTGAATTGTGTTTTCCTTAGCAAAGAAGCTGAAATCATTGCCGTGCTTCTTCTTGTAACGGCGCATAATGTCCTGAAGTGATGCAGAACAGAAGAAATACTGCTGTTTAAGTCTGAGAACCTTGCCCTCATACTTGTTATCGTTAGGATAAAGAACCTTTGTGATGTTTTCGGCATCGTTCTTTTCCTGAACGGCATTGTTGTACTCTGTGTTGTTGAAAGCAGTAAAATCAAAATCGTTTATTGCCTCAGCCTGCCAAAGACGAAGTGTGTTGATGTTTGTTGTCTTACAGCCGATAACAGCCATATCGTAAGGAACAGCCTTAACTGTCTGACCCTTGAATGATACTGTAACAGCCTCATCTTCAACACGGTTGCACCACGGATCTTCAAATCTCTGCCAGTTGTCAGCTGTTTCAACCTGATAACCGTTTTCGATAAGCTGCTTGAAAAGACCGTACTTGTAACGGATTCCGTAGCCGTCAAGCGGTACTTCCTGTGTAGCAGCACTGTCGAGGAAACAAGCGGCAAGTCTGCCGAGACCGCCGTTACCGAGAGCAGCATCGTCGATATCCTCAAATACATTGATGTCAATGCCCTTCTTTTTGAGGAGCTTTGTAACATCTTCAAGAATGCCGAGGCAGTAGAGGTTGTTGTACATCATTCTGCCCATGAGAAATTCTGCAGAGAAATAGTAAGCTCTGCGTTCGCTGTCATGTTTAATCTTGCTTGCTTCCCAGTTGCCTGCGATTTCGCCCATTACTGCTTTGCCGAGTGAGTAGTGAAGCTCAGCGGGTGTGAGCTCTTCAATCTTTTTGCAGTACATAGACTGAGCTGTGAGTTCAAGCTTTTCCATAATATTACCCATTTGTTTAGTCCTCCAGTCGTCCGCTTTTTTCAGACATAGTTTTTAATTTATCTGCAAGCTCATCAGTAAGAGCTGCACCATCGAGTCTCCATACCCAGTTTCCGCCGAGTGTTGACGGAATGTTCATTCTTGCCTCCTTGCCAAGGCCGAGAATGTCCTGCATAGGTACGATTGCTGTATCTGCCTTGCTTTCATAAGCAACACGGATGAGCCCCCAGTTGAATGGTTCGCCATCAGGCATCTGACAATAACTTCTTGCATAGTTAACGTCCTCGGGTTTAGCTGTTTCAAGCCAGCCCATAACAGTATCGTTATCGTGAGTACCTGTGTAAACAACACAGTTTTCGGTGTATTTATGGGGAAGATAGTCGTTCTCTTCACCACTGTCGAAAGCGAATTCAAGAACCTTCATTCCCGGATAGCCTGTCTGCTCCATAAGCTCGGTTACATCGGGAGTGAGTGTTCCGAGGTCTTCGGCAACAATATCAATCTTGCCGAGTGCCTCTTCCATCATATTAAAGAACTTAATGCGCGGACCTTCAACCCATTCACCGTTGATTGCGTTTTCGGCAGGATAAGGAATTGAATAGTAGCTTGCAAAAGCTCTGAAATGGTCAATACGAGTGATGTCATAAAGCTTTGATGCGGCTTTGATACGCTCAAACCACCACTCATAGTCGGTAGCCTCAAGGTAATCCCAATCATAGAGAGGATTGCCCCAAAGCTGACCTGTTGCCGAGAAGTAATCCGGCCGACAGCCTGCAACTGCGATAGGATCACCGTCGTCATAAAGCTGAAACAGCTCGGGATTTGCCCATGTGTCTGCGCTGTCCATGGCAACATAGATTGGCATATCGCCCAAAATCTTGATGCCGAGACCGTTTACATACGCACGGAAGGATTCCCACTGCTCATAGAATTTGAACTGTACAAACTTCCAGAAATCAACATCATCCTTGAGCTTGCGTTCATAACGCTTCACGGCAGCCTCATCACGCATTTTGATTTCCTCATCCGGCCATTCTGTCCAGGAAACCATGTCAAAGCTCTTTTTAACTGCCATATAAAGTGCATAGTTTTTGAGCCATGAACTGTTTTTACGCTTGAAGGATGTAAATGCCTTCTGGTCACCCTTTTTGAAGTTATCGTAAGCAATCTTCAAAACTTCAAAACGGTTGTTGTAGATTTTCTCATAGTCAACCTCGGCGTCATCTGAGCCCCAGTCACGGCTCATGACCTCTTCCTTAGTCAAAAGACCTTCTTCACAAAGAGTGTCAAGGTCAATGAGGTAAGGATTGCCTGCATAGGTTGAAAAAGACTGATACGGTGAATCACCGTAGCTTGTCGGTCCAACGGGGAGAATCTGCCAGATTGTCTGACCTGATTTTTTCAGAAAGTCAGCAAACTTGCGAGCCTCTTTGCCGATGGTGCCGATACCGTAGGGGGATGGAAGCGAAGTAATCGAAAGGAGAACACCTGCGCTTCTAGCCATAAAAATCAACTCCATTCTGACGGACTGTTAAATTTTTTAAATCTGCGAATTCGGGCGCAATTCGCCCCTGAACCCACAGTATCAAGATAATTTTAGCACATAATCTAAATTTTTACAAGTTATTTTTTTAACAACGACAAGTTATTGCAATATACTCAAAATAGTCAGTAAAACAGCGTCAGAAGTTAGTTTTCTTATATAGCCTCTTGAATTTACCATGTTAATATTGCCGCCAAGCATAAGCTTTATTGCATAACTTTTGTCTTTTGTGCTGATTCCGCAATAAACAAGACCGACAGGCTTTTCGGGAGTTCCGCCCGTAGGACCTGCAATTCCCGTTGTACTTACGGCTAAATCCGCACCCGAAACATTTCTTGCACCCTCTGCCATCTGCATTGCAGTTTCAGCCGAAACTGCGCCAAGCACAGACAGCGTTTCGTTTGAAACTCCAAGCACCTTATGTTTCATTTCATTTGCATATGTGCATACGCCAAAATCAAACACATCGCTTGCACCGCTTACTGCGGTAATTCTTTCGCTTAAAAGACCGCCCGTACAGCTTTCTGCAGTTGCAAGCTTTACACCCTTTTCACGGAGCTTTGCAACAACATTTTCCTGGAGCGTGTCGGAATTGAGATTGTTTTTTCTCAAAAGCCGAACCACATCTGTATCTGTCAGAGTTATCATTAATAATCATCTCCGAAAATTTTTCGTATATCCATATTTTAGCACCGGCATATGAATATTGCAATTATTTTTATTTTTTGATATATTAAATAGAAAAGGAAAGCGCTCACGCAAAAACGCTTAAAAAAGAGGTAATTTTATGGCTTGGTTTTTTACCGAAAAAAATATATTCGGCAACAACTACACCCTTGTCGGAGAAAACGCAAAGCATATTTCTAAGGTGCTGCGTATGCGTACAGGCGATGACATCACCCTTGTTTCTCCGAACAAAACGCAGTACGAATGTAAAATTTCGCTCATCACACAGGGTGAAGTCACGGTTGACATCATCTCACAAAAGCCGTGTGAAAACGAACCCGATGTTTTTGTAACCCTCTATCAGGCTCTGCCTAAGGGGGATAAAATGGATTTCATCGTTCAGAAATGCACGGAACTCGGAATCAGCAGAATTGTGCCGATGATTTCGGCAAGATGTGTTTCCCGTCCCGATGAAAAGTCGCTGAAAAAGAAGTGTGAACGCTGGCAGAAAATTGCTCTTCAGGCGGCAATGCAGAGCCGCAGGGGCATTATTCCCGAAGTAACTCCGTGCATTTCGTTTAAAGAGGCGGCAGAACAGACAAAGCAGAACGAAAAGACCGTATTTTTTTACGAAATGGGCGGAGAATCCGTCAGAAAAATTCTGAATGGCATAAAGCCTAAAACCGTCGGAATGTTCATCGGCAGTGAAGGCGGATTTGAACAATCGGAGGTTGACAGCGTAACCGCAATCGGCGGTCAGGCGGCAACCCTCGGCAAACGAATTCTCCGTGCAGAAACCGCCCCCCTCGCCGCCCTATCCATTATTATGTACGAAACCGATAATTTTAGTTCGTGAAGACAGTTTGTACAATGCACAACAAATGATGCCCGAGCACAGCATAGCAGTTGCATATACCGACTCGTAGGCGAGCGCCTCGCACCCCTCTCGTGAAGACAGTTTGTGCAATACACAACAAATGATGCCCGAGCGTAGCATAGCAGTTGTTTGTACCCACCCGTAGGGGCGGTCATTGGCCGCCCGCTTGATGAAACCATTTGTTTATTCACATAACTTTTGATTTAATCAGAACATCAGTAACATTGTGATTTAACATCAAATTTGTACCCTTGCTAACAGGAGAACACGGTTATACCCTACATTATTCAGGTAACTGTATCTCGTTTATATGGTTTATTTTTATCGTAAAATTTGTATCTTTACTTGCGGGCGTCCGATGAACGCCCCTACTGAAAAACAATAACTTTGATATAACTCAACACCAAAATCGGAGGAAAATTTATGACAGGAATTATATGTGCCATGCAGATTGAGGCCGACGGAATTATCGCCCTTTCTCAGAACACACAAACCGAAGAAATCGCAGGAATGAAATTCACCACAGGTACTCTTAACGGCAAGGACATAGCCGTTGTAGTCTGCGGAGTCGGCAAGGTCAATGCCGCCATGTGTGCCGTTGTGCTTATTGAAAAGTTCAATCCCGATGTTGTAATCAACAGCGGTGTGGGCGGTTCACTCTCCCCTCTTGTATCAATCGGAGATATTGTTGTTGCAACAAAATCCGTTCAGCACGATATGAACACAACTGCTCTCGGTGACAGACAGGGCGAGGTTTCGTTTCCTGACGGTACAAAGATATTCTTTGACTGCGACAAAACAGTAGTTGAAAAGCTCACGCAGGCGTGCAGGGCACTCCCCGACACCAAGGTTGAGCAGGGCATTATCGCAAGCGGCGACATATTCGTTTCCGACCGCAAAAAACGCAAAAGAATTGCCGACACATTCGGTGCTCTTGTCTGTGAAATGGAGGGTGCGGCAATCGGTTATGTTTGCTACGCACTCAAAACTCCTTACGGAATCATCAGGGCAATCTCCGATGACCTTGACGAAAACAAGGGCGTTGATTATGAAAAATTCTGCAAACTTGCCGCCAAAAAGACAGTAGGTGCAATATGTGAATATCTCAAAAATGAATAATTATGACCGACTCAAAACGGGAAACGCTTTTGTTTCCCGTTTTTTCTTTTGTAATGAGTTGTCTTTTTCGATTTCTATTGACAATATAATCACATTTGGATAAAATAAAAGGTAGCATTATTTTATGGAATAACACTACATATACAAGGGAGAGATATATATGCAGCTTACAGGTGCAGAAATCATTTGCGAGTGTCTTCTTGAGCAGGGTGTTGACACGGTTTTCGGTTATCCGGGCGGTGCGGCACTTAACACATACGACGCACTCTATAAATACAGCGACAGAATCCGTCACATTCTCACAGCACACGAGCAGGGCGCTTCTCATGCGGCTGACGGTTACGCAAGAGCAACAGGCAAAACAGGCGTTGTTATGACAACATCGGGCCCAGGTGCAACAAACATTGTAACAGGTCTTGCAACAGCCAATATCGACAGCATTCCCCTTGTTGCAATCACAGGCAATGTAACAACCGATCAGCTTGGAAGAGACAGCTTTCAGGAAGTTGACATTGTAAACATCGTAAAGCCCGTTACAAAGGCAAGCTTCCTTGTTGAAAAGGTTGAGGATCTTGCCGACACCATACGCAAGGCTTTTGCTCTTGCTCAACACGGCAGAAAGGGACCTGTTCTCGTTGATGTTCCAAAGGATGTAACGGCAAACAAAACAGAGTTTGTACAGACTATTCCCGAAAGACCGAGAACCTTTGAAATCAGAAACCCCGAAAAAGTTCGTGTTGTTCAGGAAATGATTAAAAACGCAAAGCGTCCTATGATTTACGCAGGCGGCGGTATCATCAGCGCTGATGCAAGCGAAGAATTCAAGGCATTTGCGGAGCTTATTGACGCTCCCGTTTGTTGTTCGCTTATGGGACTCGGCTGTATTCCCGCCGATCATCCGCTCTGCATCGGCAACATCGGTATGCACGGCGGTTACGAAACAGGTATGGCAACAGCCGAATGTGACCTTATGATTGCGTGCGGTGCAAGATTCTCCGACCGTGTTGCAGGCGACCGTGAAAGGTTCGGCGAACAGGCAAAGATTGTTCAGCTTGAAATCGACGAAAAAGAAATTAACAAGAATGTAAAGGTTGATGAATACATTCTCGGAGATATAAAAGAAATTCTCATTGCACTCACAATCGGTCTTGATCGTCAGAACCATCCGGACTGGCTTGCGAAGATTGAAGAATGGAAGCATCATTTTGACGATAAAAAGCTCCCCGAGTGTGACCTTCCGCTCCCACAGCAGGTTCTTGATACAATCAACGAAATCAAGTGTCCGTCAGACATCATCGCAACAGATGTAGGTCAGCACCAAATGTGGGTTGCACAGTTCAGCAAGATTATGGAAAGCAGAACGCTCCTCACATCGGGCGGTATGGGTACTATGGGTTACGGCATGGGCGCCGCAATCGGTGCGCAGTGTGCCCGTCCCAATGACAGGGTTTGCCTCATCACAGGTGACGGCAGTTTCCACATGAACTTAAACGAACTCGTAACACTGAAGTCCTATGAACTCCCCGTTGTTGTAGTTGTTATGAACAACACGGTTCTCGGCATGGTTCGTCAGTGGCAGAAGCTTTTCTACGGCAGTCGTTTTTCACAGACCGATCCGCACAGAGCAACCGACTTTGTAAAGCTTGCAAACGCTTTCGGCGTTGACGGTTTAAGAATCACAAAGCCTGAGGAAATCAAGCCGATTCTCACAAAGGCTTTTGAGATGAACAAGCCCGTTGTTGTTGACTGCCGCATCAGTCCCGATGCAAATGTTCTCCCGATGATTCCTCCGGGAAAAACAATCAACGAAATCATCACCGAAATGTAAGCCGAGAGCCTCGGCACGCAGTTCGTGTAGGCAGTTTTGTTAAGGAACAACTTTCAGCTCCCGAGCACAGCAAACCGCTGTTCCTTGTTCGTGTATGTAGTTTAATTAAATAACATCTGCATATTTCCGAACACAGCTAACTTAATAATTAAACATATATAGGGTACTCAACCGAGTACCCTATTTTTATAGTTAAGCAGTTTTTACTTTTCAAACGGTAATAAATGGTATATAATATAATTATAAAAATTTGTCGAAATTGCGGTGAAACAAATGAACGTTAAACCAATGATGACAAGTCAAGAACTTGTCGGTAAAATGAAAAACGAAAAAGGCATAAAATTTGAGTATATGTCAGAAGAAGATGCCATAATATTTCTTAGTGAACGCAACAATTATTTTCGCATAGCTTCATATCGAAAAAATTATGATAAACACATTTCAGGTGTGAATGCAGGCAAATATATTGACCTTGATTTTGCATACCTCTCTGAATTAGCAACAATAGATATGCACTTGCGCTTAATTATAATAAATATGTGCTTGGATATTGAACACTGCCTTAAAGTAAAATTATTATCTGCAATTACAGCAAATTCAGCCGAAGATGGTTATGATATTGTAAAAGTATTTTTAATAAAAAATCCTTTTGTTCTGCGTGACATTTATCATAAAAGAAAGTCAACATATGTAGAAGAACTAATTAGATATTATTTTAATTTTAATGAAATATCAGATGATAGTCAGCTTGATTATATTAGCAGAGATGACATAAACTGCCCCGTATGGGCATTTATGGAGATAATTGGATTTGGTGAATTTTTAAGGTTTTACGATTTTTATTATTCAGAATATCCGGATAAAAACAATAAAATTACCAACGGAACACTTAATGCCGTAAAAAGCCTTCGTAACGCATGTGCACACAACAACTGTATAATATACAATCTTCACAAAAGCGGAACTCATCCGACAAGAGAAGTAACACAATTTGTGAGTAATATAAAGAACATATCAAACGAAGAAAGACGCAGTAAGCTAAAAATTCGTCCTGTGTTTGAAATTACCGCACTTATTTGTCTATATGATAAGGTAGCTTTTGACACCGTAAAATCACATCGTTTTCAAGAATTGAGTAACCTTGTTAATGTGCGTATGGTAAGAAATAAAGATTATTTTAAAAATCACCAGATGATATGCTCTGTCTATAATTTCCTCAAAAAAATTGTTGACTTTTTAGCCTGATTAACATATAATGATACTGATATCAAAAAAACTTTGTTTTTTGCAGGGGAGCGTTAATGACGTTCCCCTAGTTTTTTAAGCATAAAAAACTCCCACAGTTATGGCTGTGGGAGTTTTCTTTATCTTTTATTTGTCATTTATTTTTTCTTTTCTTTTGGTTTAACTTCTTTTTCAAAGTTTACGGCATCGGCAACATCTTCCGTATCGAACTTATAGTCCTTACCGGGAAAAACTGCGTTGAGTACGATACCTGCAATTGATGCAACGGCAAGCGGTGAAAGTGTTATTGCGGCACTTCCTATTGTGAAGCTTACCGTGTCGCTTGAAAGACCGAGCGCACAAACAAGAATAACTGCGGCAACGATAAGGTTACGGCTCTTTGTGAAGTCAACCTTGTTTTCGACAACATTTCTGACACCGATAGCTGAAATCATACCGTAAAGAACAAACGAAATACCGCCGATGATACAGCTTGGAATTGAACCGATAATTACCGAAACAATCGGGAAGAATGATACTGCAACGGCAAAGTAAGCGGCAATTCTTATTACTCTCGGGTCGTAAACTCTCGTAAGAGCGAGAACGCCTGTGTTTTCACCGTATGTTGTATTTGCAGGGCCGCCAAAAAGTGATGCAAGTGTTGTTGCAAGACCGTCACCGACAAGGGTTCTGTGAAGTCCCGGGTCTTTGATGTAGTTATTGCCTGTTGTTGAACTGATGGCGCAAATATCACCGATATGCTCCATCATTGTAGCAAAAGCAATCGGAACAATGGCGATGATTGAAGATGCAATAAGCGCACCGTTTGAGTAATCAATACCGCCGAATACCGTTTTATCCCAGTGAATCGGAATTCCGATAAGTCCCTCACTGCCGAAAATGTGACCTTTCGAGATGTTGTCGCAAATTGTGTTCAGGCTTGTAAAGTCGAAAATCGGCTGATAAACACCGTTTGCATCAGCACCGCCCGAGAAAATCCACGGAACATTCTGAATAAGGTCGGGATTTGCCTGTGAAATGAAGTAAAGCACAAGACCTGTACCGTAAGAGATAAGCAAGCCGAGGATAATCGGAATGATTTTAGCCATTCCCTTGCCCCAGATGTTGAAAACAACAATTACAGCAAGAGCAACTACAGCCAAGAACCAGTTTGTTGTGCAGTTTGAAACAGCCGACGGAGCAAGTCCAAGACCGATTGCTATGATAATAGGACCTGTTACAACAGGCGGGAAAAATCTCATTACCTTTTCAATGCCCACCGCCTTGATAACTGCGGCAAGGATGAAGTAGATAAGACCTGCACACGCAACGCCAAGGCACGCATACGGGAGCATACTGTTAGGGTCATTGGGTGAAAAAGCCTTGATTGCGGCATAACCGCCCAAAAAAGCAAATGAAGAGCCGAGGAAGGCAGGTACCTTAAACTTTGTAATGCAGTGGAACAAAAGTGTTCCCAAGCCTGCCATAAGCAGGGTTGTTGAAATGTCGAGTCCCGTTAAAATCGGAACAAGGATTGTTGCGCCGAACATTGCAAACATATGCTGAACACCGAGAATTATCATCTTTGGTTTTCCGAGTTTGCGGGCATCATAAATTGCGCCGTTGTTTTTGTCCATTAGAATTCCCTCTTTCGCATTTTAGGGTTTAAATCTGTAAAAACCCCATTCCTGTTAATTATACCTTTGCACAGATATAAAAGCAATAACTTTTTATTTTAATGTCAAAAGTTACCACATCATTGACATTTTGAACGGTTTTTAGTATCATTAAGTTAATCAAATAATCAAAATTCAACAAGGAGGCAATGATATGTCGGTTTCGTACATGACACATCCGCTTATAAGGCACAAAATTACGCTTCTCAGAAAAGAAGACACATCAACAAACGAATTCCGCAAATTGGTTGAAGAAATTGCAATGCTTATGGGATATGAGGCTCTCTCTGACCTTGAAACTCGGGATATCACGGTTAAAACTCCGATTGAGGAGTCTGTTCAGCCTGTTATTTCAGGCAAAAAGCTTGCCGTTGTTCCGATTCTTCGTGCAGGTCTTGGTATGGTAAACGGTATTCTCGCACTTGTTCCGTCCGCAAGAGTAGGTCACATCGGTCTTTATCGTGACCCCGAAACTCACGAGCCGCACGAATATTACTGCAAGCTCCCCGAACCGATTGACCGTCGTCAGATTGTTGTTGTCGATCCTATGCTTGCAACAGGCGGTTCGGCTATTGCCGCTGTTGATTTCATTAAAAAGCACGGCGGTCAGAAAATCAAGTTCATGTCAATCATCGCAGCTCCCGAGGGTGTTGACGCTCTTATGAAGGCACACCCCGATATTCAGCTTTATGTCGGCTGTCTTGACCGTGAGCTTAACGAAAACGCATACATTTGCCCTGGTTTGGGCGATGCAGGCGACAGAATTTTCGGCACAAAATAATTTTTAATCCTTCCGCATTCAAAAAGCCTGAGCAAAAACGCTCAGGCTTTTTCTGTTCCGCATAAATGTAAATGCAGCAGTGTTAAAAGTGTTTTCGGGGTTAGGATGTGCGAAACAGGATAAGGTTTTCCAAAATAGCATATCTTTCGGAATAACTTTCAAAGAGCAAGGTCTGTGTATTTATTTGTGACCGGTTAAATTCACATACCCTGTTTTCGATATTATTATAGCACAAAAAATATATTTGTATTAATTAGTCTTTAAATTGCCGATTTTTGACCGCTAATTTAATACTTTAGTCAACACGCATCAATCATGAATGATTTTATTTCCCCAAAAATCAAGCAGCTTCTTCTTAATTTCCGCATAGAGTGATGCGCTTATCGGCACTCTGTCGCCGTTTTTGCACACCCATTCCCGGCGGTCAACTTTCTCCACATTCTCCATATTTGCTATACAGCCTCTGGAAATATAAATAAATTCATTTGAGTCAAGTTCTTCAAACACAACAGACAGCGGTTTTCGTATTTTTATCGGCTCTTTGCTTTTGAGGTGGTAAATTTCACTGTTTTTACCTCTTTTGATGATGTACAGAATGTACTTACACGGCAACATACCGCACATATCGTGCCGTTCAATCAGATACGATTTTTTGCTTTCAAGATCAATGACATTAGCTGCGTCAAGCAATGCGTCCTTCAGCCTATAATCTCCGTCTTGCTTTGGAACAAATCTGAAAATATCAAGTTTATATCCGTCAACGGCATAATTTACATGGGAGGTCATAAAAATAATAAGACAATTCGGGTTTGATTTTTTCACATAATCCGCAATCTCAAAACCCGACATTTTTGGCATTTCGATATCAAGAATCAGAATATCCATTTGTTTGTTGTCGCCAAGCTCAAACATAAACTGACTGCTGTCGGTGTATACCGAAATATCCGCCGATATATTCATTTCGCAAAAAGCACGTTCGGCTATTTCCTTTTCCCGTTTAACCGCCGAAGGGTTATCATCACATATTGTACAATGCAAAATCATATTCATAACATTCACCGTTTAAAGTTAATATAAATCACTTTTACAAAATCATTATACTATAGAAATTATCACATTGCAATATATTGTCTGAATTTTTATAAAAACTTGTGTCTGTATATACCCGACAAAAAGAAACACCCGAACTAAAAAGCTCGGGTGTAAAAGAATAAACTCAATTCAAAGATTATTCCGATTTATTTGCGGCAACACTTGAAGCCTGTTTGACAGCAGTATTAACCTTTGACTGATATGCATGACCTGCAACTCTGCCGTTAACAACCGCAACATAACGGTTGCTGTCAGACTTATAATAGCTTACGGTGTCTGTTGAGCCGTCAGATGAGTATGTATATGTAACAGTAAGAACAGGTGAACCGTTTTTGCTGTCAGACTTTGTGTCGGCAAGCTCGACCATTGTAAGATTCTCATAGAAACCAGAGAATGTTGCAAGCTCAATTTCTGTCTTGCCGTTCTTAACGGTTGTTGTGGTTGTTGTTGACTCACTGCCGTTATCGTCTGTCTTTGTTTTCTGTGCAGTGCTCAGCGAGAATGTGTAGGTATTCTTGCCGTCATTTACGGAAACCTCCGACAATGCGCTCATCTTCGGATAAAGCACATATTCGTTTACAAGGCTGTCATAGCTTGTTTTAACCCACGGAACCTTTTCGGCAGAAATTGTATATACAACATTTCCGCCCTCTTTCATAAGGCACACATTGCCGTCACCGTCAGGCTTTGACGCTCTGAGGCTGACTGTTGTGTCGGGATAAACAGCCTTTAACTTTGCATACGGATTAGAAAGACCTACGCTTGAAAGCTGTGAGGATGACGGATTAACCATTTTTACCGTGAGGGCATAAAGACCTCTGATGCCGCCTGCAACAAGACTGCTTTCTTTCTCGTTTGCGTAGCACTCAACAGGGCTTGTCATAACATAAGAAGCTGAGTTCTTATTGTCTGAATTTGGCTTGAGTGTGATTGTATTTGAAAAATTAGAACCTGAAATCTCAATTGACGATGCCTGACTGTTGTCATTATCAGATGCCGCATCGTTGATTGTAAGACTGATAAGATCTGTAAGGCCGTAGTCAAATGCAGAAACAGAATCTTTTGCAACAAGATAAACAGTATCGTTGCTGCCGAACTTAATATATGTTCCGGCATTCTGCGGAGCATCATCACCGACATAGATAATAGCCTTTGTCTTGTCGGTATAAGTTACGGTAACAGTATCTCTCGGCTTATCAAGTCCGTAATCTGCAAGCTTTGAGCCGTCAAGTGTCATAACCTTTGTAAAGTCAATGCTTGCGGCATTGTTTGCGATATTGTCGGCAATACCGCCCTGAAGGTCAAAATCTTCATAACCTACAATAGTGTACTGTGTAGCACTTGTTTTGCCGTTTTTATCGGTCGGTGTATATGACTTGATGTCCAAAGTACCCTTTTTGTTTTCAAGATGAATCTTTGAAATCTTTGCAGGGATGTAATCCATAAGAGTGCCATAGCTGTTGTTATCAATTTCACCCTTATCGTTTGTCTGAATCTGTGCCTGATGAACACCGTCTTTATCGGTTGAAACGCTCATCTTTACACCCTCATCATATGTTGCTGCTCCCGATGACGAACCGTCGCCCTTCGGAAGAAAGATGAGCAGACACATAAGTCCCGCAAGAATCAGTGCTGCTGCGCAGACAATAATCAATATTTTAGTATTCTTTTTCATTATCTGTTCCTCCTGCGTAACCAGAAAACAAAGCCTGCAACAAGTATTGCAATCGGGATAATGATTACAAACACAACAAGCATTGTGTTCTGTGTTGCAACATCGGTGATTCCGAGTTCCGTATTGTCAATCGACTTACTCTCAATTGTAATGCCGACATCTTCCTTATCTGCAATTGTGTTGATTACATTCATAAAGTAAGCGGAGTTATTAAAGCTGTTGTACTTCATAATTGTGTCGCTGAACATAACATATGAACCGAATATGATAACTCTCGATGAGTTCTTGTCCTCGTTTGTCATAACACCTTCTGCCGCAACATTTTCACCGTTACCCGAAACTGCGTCCTTGTAGTCCCAGTTCTTGTCGGCGTCAATCGGCAATACGCCTGCCTTATCGGAAGTTTTAAGCAATGCGTGTGCAGTGTTTTCATCTGTAATATTAACAGCGTGTGACTCTGATACAACAACAGGAATCTTGCTGTTTTTGAGGTTATCTTTGTAGTAATCACCGTAGCTTACCGTGAATGCATACGGTGAGCTTGCGCTTACAAGGGTGCTTTCATCAGTTTCAAACACATATCCTCTGTCAATTGACATACCCCATTCCTTGAGGAAATCGTCAAGGTTCGGCATCTCGCCCATATCGGCAGTCGGAACATAGATGAGTGAGCGTCCGTATTTGCCGTCATTTGAAAGCCATGTCGAAAGCTTTTCAACAATCTTTTCGTCAAGGTCAACAGACGGTGCGTACATAATTGCAATCTTTGCGTTGCTGTCAAAGTCGCCTGTTGCGAGTGAAACCTCGTTCACCTGATAAGCATTGTTTTCAAGAAGTGTTTTAAGTGATGAATAATCCTGCTCGTTGTTACCCTTAATCATATCAACAACAACCTTGTCATCTGTTGTAACATTGAGAATAGCCGTTACAACAGCCTGCTCAATCTTTGTGCCGGTAAAGCTGTATGAACCGTAGTAATTGTAGGTCTGCTCGTCATATTCAAAGCAATCCGTAAGAGTAAGCACCTTGTACTGCTTGCCGGATTCAACAAGAACAATGTTATTTGCCGAGCTTGACTGCCAGTCAACATTCGGATAATCGGATGTGAACGACGGGTTGGATGTAAGGTCAACATACTTGATTTTCATCTTGCCGTCTGACTTGCTTGCCATTTTGTTAAGCATTTTCTGAGCCTGTACAAAGTATGTACCCTGGCTCTCAAATGATTCCTTTGCCATAAGTATATTTACCGTAACATCCTTGTCAAGGTGTGAAACATAGTCAATTGTATCGTCCTGAAGTGCAAACGACTTGTTTGATGTAAGGTCAAGCTCCAGGTCGGGGAATCTGTTAACAAGAAGTCCGACAATAATGTTTACAATAATTACCATAACAATAACAAGCGCCGTAATTGCCATTGCAACCGTGCCGTGTTTTGCTTTTCTTGACTTCATGAACTTTTTGAATCTGCCCTTTTCGGACTTATTCTTCTTATTCTTTTTTGCCTTTGTATCTTCCTTTTTATCGGCTGTTTCCGCCACAGCATTGCTGTCTGCATTTGCAGTATCTTCGGAGATAGTATTCAGGTTTTTATTTTCTTCGCTCATTTATATTACCTCCTTAGCTCCAGCGTCTTTTTTCCAGAACACGAACAGTAAAAAATACGAACAATCCTGCCACACTCAGGAAGAATACGATATCAGGTGCGCTGAGCAGACCGTATTTGAATGAATTATAATATGTAGCAAAATCAATCTTTTCAATAATGTTCTTGATCCAGTCAATTGAAATCATACTTGTGAAGTTTGTCATCATATAGATAACAAGGTTAACCGCCATGCTTACGATTGCGGCAACAATTGTGCTTTCCGTAAGTGATGAAATGAAAATGTTAATTGCAAGCAGAGCCGCACCAAAGAGGAGAAGTCCGATGAATGTACAGAGAATAACCGACCATTCCGGAGTTGCAAAGAATGAAATTACAACCGCATAGAGAAGGAAGATTGCACTGCAAATTGCATAAAGCACAAATGCACCGAGGAACTTTCCTAAAACGACCCTTGTAAGACTTACAGGTGCAGTAAAGAGCGCCTGATCTGTTCTCTGATACTTTTCATCTGCAAAAGATTTCATTGTCATAATCGGAATTATAAACAGAATAATCAAAAGCATATTGCCGTATACATAGCTTAAGCTTGCCGAGTTGTACACAATACAGTAGTTGTAGAAAAACACACCCGAAAAGAAGAAGTAAGCGGCAAGAACAACATATGCAATTGCCGAATTGAAATAAGAGGAAAGCTCCCTCTTTAAAATAGCACCCATTACATATCTTCCTTTCTGCTGTCATATTTACCTGAGGTAAGCTTGAGGAACATATCCTCAAGTGTTTCATTGCCTGACTGCATATCAAGAATTACCGCACCTACTCTTACCATGGCATTGTAAACATCTCTTCTGATGTCGCTTGATGTTTCGTATTCAATCATATACTTTCCGCTGCCGTCGGCATTACTGCCTGTCTTTGTAACACGCTTAACAGCAGGGATTTTCTTTATTGCCTCGGTAATGTCAGCGGTACTTCCCTCTGCAGTAAGCGAGAGCTTCTGACCGCCCGAAACCTGAGCAGAAAGTTCATCGGTTTTTGCATCGGCAACAATTTTGCCCTTTGAAATAACGACGATTCTGTCACACACCTCGGAAACCTCGGAAAGAACATGAGATGAAAAAATTACAGTATGCTTTTTGCCGAGATTGCGGATAAGCTTTCTGATTTCGATAATCTGCTTAGGATCAAGGCCTACTGTCGGCTCGTCAAGAATGATTACGGGCGGATTGCCGAGAAGCGCCTGAGCAAGACCTACACGCTGGCGATAACCTTTTGACAGATGCTTGATAATTCTGTCAGCCTGCTCCGTAATTTTTGTCAAACGCATAACCTCGTCAATGTGTTCCTTTTTCGGCAGCTTCACCTTCTTGAGGTCAAATATAAACTCAAGATATTTTTTTACCGTCATATCAATGTACAAAGGCGGAATTTCGGGAAGATAACCGATTTTTGACTTTGCGTGAATCGGATCGTCAAGAATTTCGCATCCGTCAATGGTAACAGTACCGCTTGTTGATGAAAGGTAACCTGTTATCATATTCATTGTTGTGGATTTGCCCGCACCGTTAGGTCCGAGAAATCCCAGAACTTCACCTGTTTCAACAGTGAAGCTGATGTCATCAACGGCCTTTATGCTGCCATAAAATTTTGTAAGGTTTTTAACCTCGACCATGTGACTTTTCACTCCTTAAAATTAATTGCGTAATTTCTGTGATTTGAATGTGCCGTACAAAAACACAGAAACGAACATCATTGATTATACTATAAAATGAGCAGTTTGTGTAGAGTTTTTCTAAAAAAATCAACGCCATCTCACAAAAATTCAGTTTTTCATCACATAAAGAAATGTCTTGGGGAATTATTCACCAAAAACTCGGAACAATATTTATTGATAATGACAAAACAAAGGAAGTGTCAGTATGCAATATGTAAATGCATTCTGGGTTGGCGGACTGATCTGCGTGGCAGGTCAGATTCTCATTGACAAAACAAAACTCACCCCCGCAAGAATACTTACGGGCTTTGTTGTCGCAGGCGTAATTCTGGGGGCAATCGGACTGTACAAACCGCTTGTTGATTTTGCGGGAGCCGGCGCAAGTGTGCCGATCAGCGGATTTGGTTTTCTTATGAGCGAGGGCGTGCGAAAGGCGCTCTCTCAGGACGGCGCACTCGGAATTCTTACAGGAGGTCTTACAAGCGCCGCCGCAGGAATCTCCGCCGCAATAGTTTTCGGACTTATTGCCGCCCTGTGTACAAAATCGGGAGATAAGTAAAGGCAATGTGATATAGAATATTATTGTGCTAAAGCATAGTATGTAATCGTTTGTGCAATCAACTGTAGGTGCGTTCATCGGATGACTGCACCTACTGATTGTTTTACAACAAAAACCGCCGTACAGATTTTTCGCTGTACGGCGGTTTAATTTATTCACCTTATTTAGTTAGAGGTAATCATATCCATTTTTGTCACACCATATTCTGTATCCAAAAATTTTATCCATGCAAATAAAATTATTATCTATGTATGTGCCACTTGTTACATCATTTCTGCGAGGACAGATATTGAAATTGCAGTAATTATACCAACGCAGAGTGTCGTCAAGTGAACTTACACAACTCTGTTCGTCAATGAAAATATCATTGTTTTTAAATTCAGGCTCAAGACCTACGATATGTTTCTGAAGGTTTGTTGCAGTCGTGACCGTAATGTTTTCATAATTTTTTTCATTTGTCAGCATTTTCTGCGCACCTGTAAGGTTCTCAATATGAGCAACATATTTTTGAACAAGCGTTGCATCTTCAATATTTACTTCACCGTCACCGTTCACATCACCTTTGACGGTATACGCATTGGTCATTTTGTTGTAAGATGTCATCATCTCTTTAAATGCTTTTGTAAGTTGATTACACGGAAATTCATTCTTATGTGCATAATAATAATCAAATGCGTCACCAAGATTTTTTAACTTTTCCTGAAAATCATTCCATTCATTTTCTGAATACCAATTATTATAATTTTCTTCTTTCAAAGCATTTTTATATGTAGCCTCTGCATACTCAATATTTACAAGCGGTGCATCGTAATACATATCATAAACCTGTTTTAATGCAACAGTATATTCATCTGCCGATAAACCGTCAGTATCATACACCTCTCTTGCGTTGTCCATTATTGACGGCCAAACTCCGTCATATATCACTGCACAATCCAACCAAATATCTTTATTCAAATTCAATATGTAACCTAACTTTTCCTGCTGAATTTCAGCGTCTGTTTTTTCAACAGCAGATGCATTAAAGCCAAATGCTGTAACAGACATAACTCCTGCAAGTAATATTGCTAATATCTTTTTCATTAGTTAGTCCCCCTTGTTATATTTAATGCCATTTTATATTTAATGCTATTTTCTGAATCAATGTTGCATCGATTATGTCAATATCACTATCTCTATCAACATCACCCAAAATGACGATCCTAAACTTAGTTAAGTTAATTAGAACATATGGTTAATTTAATTAATTTTATTTTTTATTGCAATTTGAAACAGATTTTTATAACTAACATTATTATAGCATAATTAAATAAGTATTGATAGTTTTTTTATTATTTATGTTGTAGAATTCCACGATATTTTTTTGTGCATTTTGTTAAATTAAAGAAAAACCGCCGTACAGATTTTTCGCTGTACGGCGGTAATGTTTAAAGATATTAAATTTTATTATTCAGCGTTAATCTGAACTCCTCCGGGATTTTCAGAAATATCGCCTTTCTTTTTTCTGCGTTTTTTGATGATATATGTCCATACGCAGAGGAACGCAAAGGTTGCGGCACATATGATTGTCACGGTCAAGCCTATTGCAAAACCCTTTGGATAATACTCAAGCTTGATTGTATGCTCGCCCTTGTCAAGATTGAATGCAACGAGTGCGTTGCCGACAGGAGTAATTGTTACTTCCTTGCCGTCAACATATGCCTTCCAGCCTTCTTCATACGGAACAGAGGTGTAGAACAATCCGTTTTCCTGTGCATTGATTGTTCCCTCCATAGAACTGCCTGTAAGCTTTGTTGTTGTCATTACGCTCTTTGAAAGCTTATTGTAACCTTCTTCAAAGACATCCTGATTCAGAACATCAACAAATACCATTGCAGAACCCGACTGTCCCTGCTGGAGATTTGAATAAACGGAAATCTTGTCGCCCTTTTTACATTGACCTATGCAGGCAATGTAGCTTCTGCCCATACCGTAGGTCTTGCTCTGAGCAACATCGTTAATCATAACGGTAACATCGTCACCGCCCGAAATATCCGCATACATAAGATACAAGCCGTCCTTAGGTGCTTCGTAATTCCACTTTACATGCGGAGTAACTGTTGTATCGGTACAGCTGAATGAATATCGTCCGTAACCTGTCTTATTTACGGGGAACTGATTGTAGTCTGTGTGTCCCTGTGAAACAACATCAAGCGGAGTGTAAACATCATCCTTAATGCCTGTTGCAAGTTTGAAAAATTCATTCTGTTTGTCAAACGGATTGAACTGATCTTCGTTTTCATCAACCTGCCAGCTTGCAAGTGCGGAGTTTGTCATAAAGCCCATCGGCAGATAGTGATTGTTCTGCAAAAGCTTTACATTACCGACACCGTAAACCTCTGTAAGGTCATAGGTGTTCATATAGATATTGTCACGGGCAATAAGATATTTAAGATTCATAAAGAGGTTTGTAACCGGTGAACCCTCGGCATAGGTGTAGCGGTTACCGCTTTTCCAGCCCATCATACCAAAGTTTTCAAACAGCACGGTCATATCAACATTGGCCATTGAGTTGAACATTGAAAGTCCGTTGTAGTGGTTGAGAGCCGCATCGTTAAGCGTCTGAGTTGATGTCATCTCCGCTCTCCACATTTCGGTTGTGTTGCTTTCAAGGCTGTCCATATAGTCAATTACCTGTGCAGTACTTTCCTCGCCTCTCGGATAATCGTAAGTACCCGTTACAGTTGTTGTCTTAACACCGATATAACCTGCGGCGGCACTCTCGCCTATTATGATTACGCCGAATACAATCAAAAGAACCTGTTTCGGAACAATTCTCTTTGTATAGAGGAAAAGCAGAACGCAGATTACAGCCGCAATAACTGCCGTGCCGACAAGCGCATAAGTCTCCTGTGTGCCGATACCGAAGATGATAACAAGCGCAACAAAAAGTGCGGCAAGAATAATATCCCAGCAAGAGCTTGATTCAAGGAGCATAAAAGCTCTGAATGCCATAACAACAAGTACAAAGCTGATAAGATAACTGAAACGGTACGGAATCATATTTGTAAAGTGGAAACCGTGCCAGATGTAGTCGAGCTGTCTGATGATACAGCTGATAATCATAAAACCGATAAGACAGCCGTCAACGATTTTCTCTTTGAGCGAAATTTTCTTGCTTGTGAAGAAAAGAATTCCGAGTACAAGAGAAAGTGTACCGCAGGCAATGTTAGGCAATGCGTCAGCCTCTTTAATTGCAGGAGCGGCAAATGTTATGAAATTGGAAAGAATCTTTCTGATTGCCTCAAGCACACCCATAAGGTCATTTGTCGAACCTATATTGATTGCAAAGGTTGTCGGGAAAGTTGCCCCCGATGCGTTTGTGTTTTGCAGACCAAAGAATGCCGGCAACAGGAAAAACGCAGTAAGTCCGATTGCAATCAACGAGTAGATGCCTGTGCGAAGAATATTTGTTGCAAACTTTTTGATGCCGTCCCATTTTACAATGTTGTATGCAATAAATGACAACAGTACAAAAATGCAGGCGAACAAACCTATATAATAGTTAGTCAAAAGTGAAAGTGCAAGCGAAACTATGTAAAGTCTGAACTTGCCCTCTGTGAAGAGCTTTACTGTGCCAAGAGCAACAAGCGGTGTGATACAAACCGTATCAAGCCAGATTGTGTTCCAATAGTAGCCCATAAAGAATGCACAAAAACCGAAACTGCATCCGAAAATCACAAGAGAAAAATCATTCTTCTTAAAAAGACTGCGTAAGAAGATTGCCATAAACATGCTTGCACATGCAACCTTGATTACAACAGAGAACATCAAAAATTCTCTCAGCCATTCACTCGGCAAAAATACCGTAAGAAAATTCAGCGGGCTCATAAGGTAGTATGACATAAGTGCAAAGTAGTTTACACCTCCGCCCTGCGTCCATGACCAGAACAGCGATTCGCCGTGTTTAAGTTTTTCCTGCATATCCGCAAGGAACGGATAATACTGATGCCACAGGTCGGTTACGAGAATCTGATTGTCACCGAACGGCGAAACCTTCATAACTCCGAAAGCGGCTGTCATAAGCACAAACGGTATGACAAAAGCCAAAACGATAAACATGTTTTTTGAGAAAAAGCCTTTGCTGTTGCTCTTATTATTCAGCGTAACAGGCTCAGCCTTCTTCCTTTTCTTTACAGCGGGCATAATTTGACCTCCGAAATATTTTGTAATTGTTTTCCGATATGCACAAAAATGCAATCGGGTACAAGTAATCCATTCTATTTTAACGCTTTTCGTGTGTGATGTAAATAAAAAAACATAAAAATCTTAAAAAAAATAGACTTTTTGCGTTAGCTTTGTTATAATCTAAGTGCGGATTATCTCCACCTCTTTGAGGTCGGAGATTATCTTTGAAATTTAGTGTGAGTTTCACTCCCTCTAAATTCCACGGAGCTTTCGCTCCTTCGCACTGATTGCAATCTGTCGCAAGCTCTGCTCCTTGCGAGCAAAGCATTGCTTGCTCCGATTTAAATCTAAATACAACTATTTACAGACAAAGCAGATTATCATTCAGATAAAAAACAAGTGCTACTGTTCTCACCCCTATGCGGTGAGTTTAACTTTATAAAGGTGATGTAAAAAATGAAAACCATAGACTTAGTTGTTCCCTGCTATAATGAAGAAGCGGGACTTGAGCATTTTGTGCTTGAAACCAACAAGGTTATCAACTCTCTGCCCGAGTATTCTTTCAGATACATACTTGTAAATGACGGCAGTAAGGACAGGACCTATCTCATTATGAAAAAGCTTGCGAAAGCTTTTAACAATATCAAGTATATTTCGTTCTCACGAAATTTTGGCAAAGAGGCGGCAATGTATGCCGGACTCAGGCACACGACAGCCGACTATGTTGTTGTTATGGACGCCGACCTTCAGCATCCGCCACAGTTGTTCCCTCAGATGATTCAGGCTGTTGAACATGAGGGTTACGACTGCTGTGCGACAAAGCGTGCCGACCGTGAGGGCGAAAGCAAGTTCAGAGGAATTTTTTCAAAACTTTTCTTCAAGCTTTCAAATAGGCTTACAGATGTAAAAATGCCCTACGGCGCAATGGACTTCCGTATGATGAGCCGTCAGATGGTTGACTCAATCCTTGAACTCAGCGAAGTTCAAAGATTTTCAAAGGGCATTTTCTCATGGGTTGGCTTCAATACAAAATGGATTGCCTACAAAACAGTTGACCGTCAGCTCGGTCAGACAACATGGAAATTCTCAAGTCTGTTCAAATATGCAATTGAGGGAATCACAAGCTTTTCGGTTGCACCGCTCAGATTCACGGCTGTTATGGGATTTATCATCTTCGTAATTTCGCTCATATACATTATAATAACGCTGATTCAAACGCTTTTTCTCGGAATTACCACACCCGGTTATGTCACCACGCTGTGCGCAATCCTCTTTATGGGCGGAATCACCGAAATGTCAATCGGTATTCTCGGCGAATACATAGGAAAAATTTATATGGAAGCCAAGGACAGACCTATTTACATTACAAAATTCTCTAATTTTGAAGATGAAGATAACGAAGAAAAAGATGATAAGGAGATTAACGGTTAATGGGTAATTTTATAAAGCAGTTTTTTGACATTAAATTTTGGAAGTTTATACTTGTCGGAATTTTAAACACGGTTGTGGGTATGGGACTTCAATTTCTGTTCTTTAACCTCTGTGGTTGGAATGAATGGGTTTCATCGCTTATCGGCTACATCCTCGGCAGTATTTTAAGCTATTTTCTCAACAAATACTTCACATTCAAAAACAAGGACAAGGGCTGGAAACCAATCGTTAAATTTGCACTCAATATTGCAATATGCTACGGACTTGCCTACGGAATTGCAATTCCGCTCATCAGTATGCTCTGTACGGCAAACAGCTGGACAATGTTCGGCTGGAGTGTTGAAAAGTTTGCAGGAAACTTCTCAATGATAGTAGGCGCATGCCTTTTTGTTGCATTCAACTACATCGGACAGCGTTTCTTCGCTTTCAAAGAAAAAAAGGAAGAAAACAATAAGTAATCCAACCCATTAAAAGTTTTCCACATTGAATAAACACCAAATAAACATTAAAGGACTGAAAGATGAAATTCTTTCAGTCCTTTTAAATATGTCTTGATATAATAAAAATGTATTTCAATTGTAGCGGCGGTCATTGACCGCCAATCGAAACGATTGTAAAATCGGTTCGACAGACAGTAAAGCAAATTCTATCATCTAACAATATTTTTTAACATTATTGGTATTTTGTTGATTTGGTTTTGCAACCAAATCAAATGGCGAACACTGTTCGCCGCTACAAATGAATAAACAACATTCATCACATTAAAAAATTTAGCAAAACATACTATTTCTTGATGCGTGTGATCAATTTGAACAAACTTATTGTTTTTGCAACTCCGAGGACCCGAAGTCAGCACAAAAAGAAACTCCGAAGTAGAAACTTCGGAGCTGATAAATCGCATAGTGATTATCTCTTTGAGAACTGAGGAGCTCTACGAGCTGCTTTAAGACCGTATTTCTTACGCTCTTTCATTCTCGGATCACGAGTTAAGAAGCCTGCCTTCTTGAGTTTGCCACGGAGATTCTCTGTGTCATACTGAAGAAGAGCTCTTGAAATACCGTGACGGATAGCACCGGCCTGGCCTGTTACGCCGCCGCCTGATACTCTGCAAACGATGTCGAACTTCTCGTCTGTTTCTGTAAGAGCGAGAGGCTGTCTTACGATGAGCTTGAGTGTTTCAAGACCAAAGTAATCGTCAATGTCACGATCGTTGATTGTGATTTTGCCTGTGCCCTGATAAAGTCTTACACGAGCAACAGAACTTTTTCTTCTGCCTGTACCGTAAAAATAAGGTGTCTTATCGTACATTATCTTTTGCCTCCTTCAATTAGTCTTCAATCATTGCAGGCTTCTGAGCCTGATGATTGTGTTCTGCACCCTCAAAGAGTCTTAATCTTAAAAGAGCTGCTCTGCCGAGTGTATTTTTAGGAAGCATACCCTTAACGGCAAGCTCCATAGCCTTTGTAGGCTTTGTTGCCATAAGTGTATCGTAACGAGTTTCCTTAAGATGGCCGATATAGCCTGTGTGGCGCTGCCACTTCTTCTGTGTGAGCTTGTTACCTGTAAGAACAGCGTCCTTGCAGTTGATGATGATTACATGATCACCACAGTCAACATTGGGAGTAAAAGTAGCCTTGTTCTTACCTCTGAGGAGAGTAGCTGCCTGAGCTGCTACACGACCGAGTGACTTGCCGGCTGCATCAATTACATACCAGTTGCGCTCAACTTCGTTTGGTTTAGCTAAAAAAGTTGACATAACAATATCCTCCTGTATTTTTTCACTGTGAGATTGATTATATTACAATTTATGCCCATTGTCAACACTTTTTTGAAAAAATTTAATTTAGCTTTGAACAACCTCTCAAATACGCTTGTTTACTCTCATATGCTCTTGTATACTCACATACTATTTTTAAAATAATTTTCTGAAAATGCCGATAAATACTGAATTTTTTAAATTTTGCGCACATTTATTAAAAAAGCAAAAATTCACAATAAGTTCACAATATGAATATTTTTTCGTCAAAAACGGCTGTTATGATATAGTCACAATAAAAAAAGGAGGTGAAAGAATTGAAAAACACGAAGTCGGCAGTTCTTGCCTGCGTCACAAGTCAGTACAACTGTGACAGAATTATCCGAATTGCCAAAGAAATTGCCGACAGCTCTGATTGCGAACTCAGAGTTATGAGCGTTTTAAAACCGATGTCAGACTATTCGTCAGTAAGTGATGAAATCGAGTATCTTTACCTTATTGCAAAGGAATCGGGTGCAGATATGACCGTGATGTTTTCGGATGACGCACCAAAGGTTACTGCCGAATTTGTAGGTGACAACAATGTTGAACGCATTGTAACGGGTATGCACGACGGAAAAGACAACAGCTTTCTTGTAAAGTTTAACGAGCTTTCCCCCACAACCCCCATAACCATGGTTTCTAAGGACAATATGGTTTACAGCATGGATTTGTGCAGATCCTATTCATAAATTTTTTTGATACAAATTTCCTTTCTCTCCACCAAACATACACAAATACAATTTTATTAACACCGAAGAATCGTATAAATCTTTCTTCTTAAAATATACTCTCTCCGAAAATGACCTGCTGTTTTTCAGTAGGTCATTTTCATATACATCTGCCATTGGCAGGTTATATTTGCCGTTGGCAAACTATGTTTGCTACGCAAGCTATACAGAAACTGTTTCAACATAAGTTTATGTTCCCACCCAAATTATAAAAGGGACTGCGAAGAATGAAATCTTAAACTTCATTTCTTCACAGCCCCTTAAACAGCAACAACTATACAATTAAAAAATCACCGAAACGAAAAAAACAGCCCTCGTGGCTGTTTTTTGGTGCCGGTGACCGGACTTGAACCGGTACGGTCGCAATGACCGAGGGATTTTAAGTCCCTTGTGTCTGCCTATTCCACCACACCGGCAAATATATTTGGTGACCCGGACGAGAATCGAACTCGTGTTACCGCCGTGAAAGGGCGGTGTCTTAACCGCTTGACCACCGGGCCAAATATGGTAGCGGAAATAGGACTTGAACCTACGACACTTCGGGTATGAACCGAATGCTCTAGCCAGCTGAGCTATTCCGCCATGTAAACATGAGGATTTCTAACCGAAATCAGCAAGATTTATTATAGGGCAAAAAGGACGATTTGTCAACACTTTTTTTAAATTTTTTCAAAAAAAGTTTTTATTATTTTAAGAATCCGCTTTTCGGGCAGAAAATACATTTTTCCGCCCGAAATCACGAAGTAAATTTTAACAGTTTGTCAATTATTCAAGAAAAGCCGCACCGATAATGCCTGCATCATTTCCAAGGCTTGCCTTGCAGATGACTGTCTGCTTATCATTATGCTTTGTATATCTTTCCTTTTCAACAATCGTACGGAGCGGAGCAAGAAGATTCTCGCCCTGATTTGAAATACCGCCGCCGATACAAAGGATATCCGGCTGGAAAATATTAATAATATTCACAAGACCGCAAGCGAGATAACCGATATACTCGTCAATTACGGTTTTAGCATTTGCATCACCTGCAAGAACAGCATCAAACGCAGTCTTACCTGTAACCTTGTTAATATCACCGTCACATGACTTGAGCATATAGCTGAAGTCGAAGTTCTCCTTGAGGATTTCCTGCTTTGTGAGGTTAATAAGACCTGTTGCAGACGCATATGCCTCCCAACAGCCCTTTCTGCCGCATGCACATTCCTTACCGTCTTTAACGATAACCATATGTCCAAGCTCAGCGCCTGCATAGTTAGAACCGCTGTAAATCTTGCCGTTAATAATGATACCGCCGCCGATACCTGTGCCGAGTGTTATTGCAATCGCATTTTTTGCACCCTTTGCACTGCCTGCAAGATACTCGCCGAGGGCAGCAGCGTTTGCATCGTTTTCAACGCAAATCTTTGTATTGAGCCTTTCCTCCATCATCTTAACAACCTGCCAGTTATGGAAGAAAAGATTAGCCGAATACTCTATAACGCCTGTTTTCGGATTAACCGCACCCGGTACACCGATACCGATTGACTCAATATCATCAATTGTGAGTTTTGCTTTTTCAATTGCCTTTAATGCAACATCTGCCATACTGTCGCAGATTTCGCTTTCGGGACGGGGCACATTTGTTTTACAGCTTGCCTTTGCGATAATTTCGTAATTTTCGTCAACAACACCGGCTACAATGTTTGTTCCGCCCAGATCAATTCCGAGTCTGTACATAAACTGTCGGCACATCCTTTTCTTTTATTTTATGCAAATATTTATGAGATTTATCAATTATGAATGATAAGAGTAGTTAGGAGCTTCTTTTGTAATCTGAATATCATGCGGATGGCTTTCACGCAGACCTGCACCTGAAATCTGAACAAATCTTGCCTTTTCATGAAGATCCTTGATTGTTGCACAGCCTGTGTAACCCATGCCTGCACGAAGTCCGCCGAGCATCTGATAAATTGTGTCTGAAAGAGGTCCCTTGTAAGGTACACGACCTTCAACACCTTCGGGAACAAACTTGTTGTTACTTGCCTGGAAGTATCTGTCTGCACTGCCTTTGCCCATTGCTCCGAGACTGCCCATGCCTCTGTAAACCTTAAACTGTCTGCCCTGATAGATTTCGTTGTCTCCGGGACTTTCGGCACAACCTGCAACAAGTGAACCAACCATTACAACACTGCCGCCTGCGGCAAGTGCCTTAACGATATCACCGCTATACTTGATACCGCCGTCTGCGATTACAGGAATACCGTACTTTGACGCTTCACAAGCAGCATCATAGATAGCTGTAATCTGAGGAACACCGATACCTGCAACGATTCTTGTTGTACAGATAGAACCCGGACCGATACCAACCTTAATAGCGTCTGCGCCGGCGTCAATAAGAGCCTTTGCAGCTTCTGCCGTAGCAATGTTACCTGCGATAAGAGGGAGGTTCGGATATGCTTTCTTAACCTTTGCAACAGACTGAACAACATTTGAGTTGTGACCGTGTGCAGAGTCAAGAACAACAACATCAACCTGTGACTCAACAAGAGCGGCAACTCTGTCAAGAACATCCTTTGTAGCACCGATAGCGGCACCGCAAATGAGTCTGCCCTTGTCATCACGGGCAGAGTTGGGATACTGAACGCTCTTTTCAATATCTTTAATTGTGATAAGTCCTTTAAGACTGCCGTCCTTGCCGACAATCGGGAGCTTTTCGATTCTGTGCTCACGGAGAATCTGCTGAGCCTGCTTAAGAGTTGTGCCAACAGGGGCGGTAACAAGGTTTTCGTGCGTCATAACAGCAGAAATCGGCTGTGCAAAATCGGAGCCTGTCATAAAACGCATATCACGGTTTGTAATAATGCCGACAAGCTTGCCGTCACGGCAAATCGGAACACCTGAAATTTTGTACTTACCCATAAGTTCATCTGCATCTCTTACCGTGTTCTCGGGAGAAAGGAAGAACGGATTAACGATAACACCGTTTTCACTTCTCTTTACTCTGTCAACCTGATCTGCCTGCTTTTCAATTGACATATTCTTATGAATAATACCAACGCCGCCCTCACGAGCCATGGCAATTGCCATATCTGTTTCGGTAACGGTATCCATAGCGGCAGTCATAAGCGGAGTGTTAAGCTTGATTGTCTTGGTAAGATGAGTTGACACATCAACATTCTTGGGTTCAACATCTGATTCGCCCGGAATAAGGAGAACATCGTCGAATGTAAGGCCCTTCTTGCCAAATTTTTCGTCATAACTTGTATTCAGCATATTATTCCTCCATACTACAAAATTCGATTTTTATTATTACCTATTATTATAACAAATCGACCTGTGATTATCAAGACAGAAAAAGTTTTTTTAAACAAAAAATTTGTAATTCATTTTTCTGTATTGACAATATGTTCCGTAAATTATAAAATAGTATTGTATTGCCTGTTTTACTGAATATTTGCTTTATTTTGGTTACCGTGACAGGCTTATTATGTGATAACAGAGGTATAAAATGAACATAACAAAACAGATTTTCAAAAAAACCGTTTTAGTCGGTACAATCGCTCTTTCGATTGCAGTATTTGCAGGGTGTTCCGACTCGGCAAATTCTTCAACAGCTGATACCACAAAACCCACTGAAGCTCAGACAACCGTACAGGCTACTGAAGGCACTGCAAAATCCGGTACGACGAATGAATCGTTTGACTTAAAATCATTGCATACCTGCAAAGAAAATGACGAAGATGACCTTGTAGGCACATGGCAGATAACCTCGGGCGAGGGTTCGCAGTATGCAAGCTTTTACTATATGTTTAACGGCGAGGGCAAGTCTATACTCATCAGCGGAACTTCGGGATATTTCGGCAAATACAGCTACGATACCGACGATGACAACAATCCGACATTTACCACAAAGCTTGTTTTCGGACTGAACGGAACTTACACCTACAAGCTTTCAGATGACAAAAAAACTGCCGAGCTGACAAATACGGATACAAAGGCGATTTCAACGCTCAAGAAAACAGACGATCCCGACTTTATTCCCACCCCCGACAAAGACGCATCAATTGACGAAAACCTTGTCGGCTGCTGGATGTCAGACAGCGGTGAGTATCTCTGCTTTGACAAGAGCGGAATTATGTATCAGAATCTTTTTGACTATATGTTTGCATATTCAAACTACACGGCAAGCGAAGGTAAAATTGTTTCAACATACACAACCTCCGACAAAAAAACAACAGATAAATACACATACTCTGTTGACGGCGATACTCTTACACTCAACAATGATACATACTCAAGAATTTCTTTCAACGATTTAAAGTGATGAATCACCGTTGATTCAATGTTGAAAACTTTTCGTATTTTCTTAACATCATAACAACAATCCCCGAACACAAAAATGTTCGGGGATTTCTAATTTTCAGAAAGTTATTAACATCTTATCCATACGGTCTTAAAAAGTCAAAAGGCGGAAGATTTCTGACAACTCCGAAAACGAGCAGTATTCCTATCAGCACAAATGTCAGAACCGTGTCGAATTTTTTCAAAGTAAGTCTGCCGTACCTTATGTAGCCGTAAAGCATTTTTCCAAGCAGATACATAATTAACGGTGAGATTACAAACAAAACCTGATTGCACTCAAAAGCGCCCTTAAAATCAAGCCTTACAATATGAGTCAACATTCCCGTAACACCGCAGCCTGGGCAATAAAGTCCCGTTATCTTTCGGAATACACACGGAATTGCAAAGCCGGTAAACGAAACAATTAAATAATATAAAACACCGGCTGCGACCAAAAAAATCGCAGCCGTTGAAAATTTTAATAATCTTTTTTTCATGGATTACTGTGGGGGAAGCATCTTGTTAAGCTCATTCTGCATAAGAGCATAAGCAATGATATCAAGACCGAAGATTGAAAGAACAAGATAAATTACAGATGCACTTGTATCAACCATAATGCCTCTCTGCATTTTTGCCTCATTGAGCTTTTCACCCTGCTTGTAGCACCAGTAAATTCCGTAAATACCGCAAGTCACAAGTGTGAGCAAGAACACAACTCCGCCTGATGTACCGTCCTGCTGATGACCCGAAACATAGTTTGTTTCGTCATTAAGCATGATAAGCCAGTAAATTCCGTAAATACCGCAAGTGATGATTGTAAGAAGAATTGCAATACCTACACTTCTCTGTTTCATAATAATTACCTCCGTTTACCTCTTTCAAGGGATTTTAGCAAGGTAAATTATACCATTATAACGGTATAATGTCAATATAATTTTGTTTTGATATTTGCTATAGTTTGCTGATTTTTGTGAGAACACAGTATGTTGATTACTTGATAACCTCCATACCGCCCATGTAAGGACGAAGAGCCTCAGGGATCCTGATTGTGCCGTCTTCGTTAAGGTTGTTCTCAAGGAACGCAATGAGCATTCTCGGAGGAGCAACAACCGTGTTGTTAAGAGTATGTGCAAAGTATTTCTTGCCGTCCTCGCCTGTAACTCTGATTTTAAGGCGGCGAGCCTGTGCGTCACCAAGGTTTGAACATGAACCAACCTCAAAATATTTCTTCTGACGAGGTGACCAGGCTTCAACATCAAGTGAACGAACCTTGAGGTCAGCAAGGTCGCCCGAACAACATTCGAGTGTACGAACAGGAATATCCATTGAACGGAAAAGGTCTACTGTGTTCTGCCAAAGCTTGTCAAACCACATTTTGCTGTCCTCAGGCTTGCAAACAACAATCATTTCCTGCTTTTCAAACTGATGAATTCTGTAAACGCCTCTCTCCTCTATGCCGTGAGCACCCTTTTCTTTTCTGAAGCAAGGCGAATAGCTTGTGAGAGTGTAAGGAAGATTTTCTTCCTTGTTGATTGTGTCAATAAACTTACCAATCATTGAATGTTCGCTTGTGCCGATAAGATAAAGGTCCTCGCCCTCAATCTTGTACATCATTGAATCCATCTCGGCAAAGCTCATAACGCCTGTTACAACATTACTTCTGATCATAAAAGGCGGTACACAGTATGTGAAACCTCTGTTAATCATAAAATCACGGGCATATGCGATTACTGCACTGTGAAGTCTTGCAATATCACCCATAAGATAGTAGAAACCGTTACCCGCAACCTTTCTTGCAGAATCAAGGTCGATACCATTGAATTTTTCCATAATCTCTGTGTGATAAGGAATTTCAAAATCAGGTACAAACGGATCGCCGAACTTCTCAATTTCAACATTCTGGCTGTCATCCTTACCAATCGGAACAGACGGATCAATAATATTAGGAATCTGCATCATTATTTCCGTTACCTTTGCAGAAAGGTCTGACTCCTGCTTTTCAAGCTCTGCAAGCTGTTGTGCCTGCTTTGTAACTTCTTCTTTAAGAGCCATACCCTCTTCTTTTTTGCCCTGAGCCATAAGAGAGCCAATCTGCTTTGAAATTTTGTTTCTGTTTGAACGGAGTTCATCAGCCTGTTTTTTAACGGCTCTGCTCTGCTCATCAAGCTCAATTACCTGATCAACAAGCGGAAGCTTGTAATCCTGAAACTTCTTTTTGATATTTTCTTTTACTGCGTCGGGATTTTCTCTTAAAAATTTAATATCTATCATTTTAAAATACCTCTTTGTGTAATGTTATTTAAGTTTGTTTGAAAGCTCTGTAAGTTCTTCGTCCGAATAGAATTCAATCTGAAGGACACCACCCTGCTTGCCCTTGCTCTTTGAAACGCTGATTTTTCGTCCAAGACTTTCCGAGAGTGCAAGTTCAACCATGCTGTAGAACGAAGGCTTTTTCTCAGGCTTCTCTTCCTTTTGAACTGTCGGTTTTTTCTTGCAGATTTTCTCAACCTGTCTTACCGAAAGATCTTTTGCAACAATTTCATCTGCAAGCTCCGTCATAAGTTCTTCGTTCTCAAGTGTAAGCAATGCTCTTGCATGACCTGCCGAGATTTTGCCGTCTTTGAGATATTCCATTATGTTATCGGGAAGTTTAAGAAGTCTTAATGCATTTGCAACTGCGGGACGGGATTTTCCGACCGACTTTGCAACTTCTTCCTGTGAAAAACCATGTTCATCAATAAGAGCCTTGTAGCCGAGCGCCTCTTCAACAGGGCTTAAATCCTCACGCTGAAGATTTTCAATAAGAGCAATCTCCATTGTTTCGGTATCGGTAAGCTCCTTTATTATAACAGGGACTTCGGTAAGGCCTGCCATACGGCTTGCTCTGTATCTTCTCTCGCCTGCCACAATCTGATAACCGCCGAGTGTAAGCGGACGAACAAGCAACGGCTGTAAAAGTCCGTGCTGTGAAATACTCTCTGCAAGCTCCGACAAAGCCTGTTCGTCAAATTCTTTTCTCGGCTGAGTACGGTTCGGTTCAATCTCCGAAATCTTAAGTGTTACTGTTCCGCCCTCTGTTTCGGAATCGTTCTCTATAAATATTGCGTTAAGGCCTTTTCCAAGACCACCGAGTTTTTTTGCCAAATCAGCCTCTCTCCTTTCCGACTATTTCCTCGGCAAGTGCCATATATGCCTGACTGCCCTTACAGGATTTGTCGTAGTAGATAACAGGCATACCAAAGCTCGGTGCTTCGGAAAGTCTTACTCCCCTCGGAACAACTGTTTTGAAAACCTTTCGTGGGAAGAATTTTTTCACTTCATCTACTACCTGTTGTGTAAGATTAAGTCGTCCGTCATACATTGTTAGCAGAACGCCTTCAATTTCAATTGATTCGTTGTACTGTCTTTTTATTCTTCTTACCGTATTGATAAGCTGTGACAATCCCTCAAGTGCATAATATTCGCATTGAATCGGCACAAGGAATGTGTCGGCAACCGTCAACGCATTTGCCGTGATAAGTCCGAGTGACGGAGGACAGTCGATGATTATGTAATCATAATACTGCTTTATCGGGAGCAAAGCATTCTTTAAAAGTGCCTCTCTGTGCGGTTTTTCCGCAATTTCAAGCTCTGCGGCAGCCAAATCAAGGCTTGACGGAAGAATATGCAGATTGTCATACGGGGTTGTAAGAACACATTGTTCGGCTTTTGCACCGTCAACAAGAATTGAGTAAGTTGAAAACTTAACTTTGCTCTTATCAATGGCGACACCGCTTGTGGCATTTCCCTGTGGATCGGCGTCAACAAGCAATGTTTTCTTTCCCATTTTTCCCAGACAAGCCGCAAGATTAACGGAGGTCGTGGTCTTTCCCACACCTCCCTTTTGGTTTGATATTGCAATTATTTTTGCCAAAAAATCACCTTGTCTTTTGTTTTTATGATTTTTATATCTTTTACTTTAAAATTATATCATAATGCACACCATTTTTAAAGCTATTTTAAAGATTTTTTGGGATTTAATGCAACTTTTTTTCTTAATTAAAAGCAAATGTTTCACGTGAAACAATTTGTTTAGCAAATTAGTTTTAAATGAATTGTTAAGTCATTTTTGCATACCTCCTCAAGTCATTTTTTCATACATCCTCAAGTCATTTTTGCTTATTTCGTGTTTACACACGAAATAATTGGCGAACACGGTTCGCCGCTACATTTAAACATACGATTTTCATAACATCAAATAAATTTTATAAAACAAAGAATTTTTTAAGCAGGCGGATAATATTCGCCCCTACAAGTTTGTGACCTTTATAAAACTTTATATAAGAGAAAATCACTGCTGTTACTAGCGGGAGAACACGGTTCTACCCTACAAAACTTTCAGCAACTCTTTTAAACATAAACTGCAGAATTACATTTTACATTAGGATGACCTAAAAATGTTTCACGTGAAACATTTCCTGTGTAACTAAAAAATAAAAACTATACAACGCAAAAAGCCGCACATTACTGTGCGACTCTTTGCAAGGGGTTTAGATAAGGAAATGGGTATGAGTGGAACGGATGCTTTCGCACCCTCTGAAAAGTGAATTAAGCAGTTTTTTCTGCATCAGGCTTTTGATGTCTTTTAGGAATCCGTATTGTGTATTCGATAAAATTGTCTGTGTCTTTTTTGTCTGATTGTGCGTCGATTCCTGCAAGACGCATTGTATCAATAGCCTTATTGATTGTGTTAAGAAAAATTCGTAAGTCTTTTATCACCGCTTTGCTTGTACCTTTGGATTTTGTTGTTTTTGGTACTGAATTAATTAAAATGCTGACGAGTTCATCAGTCTGACTTGTGTTGAGATTCTCCGAAATTATTTTTGACAGAGCCTCATGTCTTAAAGCGTCATCTTCGATTCTTAAAAGAGCCCTTGCGTGTCTTTCGCTCAATCCTGCGTTTACAATCCATTCCTGCTCCTCGTATGTAAGGCGAAGAAGTCTTAGCTTGTTCGCAATTGTTGATTGGCTCTTCCCCAGTCGGTTCGCTGCTTCCTCTTGGGTAAGACCGTAGCGCCTGATAAGCTTTGAAATCCCGCGAGCTTCCTCGAATATACCGAGGTCGCTTCGCTGGAGATTTTCAAGGAGAGCATAAATGGCTGACTCTTTTTCCGAACACTTTAAAACGATACACGGCACCTTTCGTAATCCTGCCAAAACCGATGCCCTGAGGCGGCGCTCGCCTGCCACAAGTTCATACTCCGCAGCCGAGATTTTTCTCACCGACAACGGCTGCAAGATACCGTTTTCGCTGATTGATGCGGAGAGAGCTGCAAGTTCGGTTTCGTCAAAGGTTTTGCGAGGTTGTGCTTTGTTCGGTCTGATTTTAATAATCGGAATCTCTAAAACTTTGTTATCGTTTTTGAGCATAAAATTCAACCGCATCGCCTCAATGTTCGTTAGCATCAGGGGTTGTCCCTGTGCTATTATAATAACATAGACACGGTGCGGTTGTTGTCGCTTTGTGAGCAACTTTTTTAAGAAGTTTTACCACAAAATGGTAATTTATCAAAAAAGCTGTCGATATTTATCACAACGGTTGTGACTTTATTTTGCCCGAAATTCTCGGGTATTGTTTTGGTGTAGGTTTTACCTTTTTGATTACAATGATTGTACGCTCGCCCTCGTCACACGGAAGATTAAACTTGTGAACCTTTTCAACCTTACCGCCGAGTAATTTTAAAGCATTCTCTGCTCCGTCAAGTTCTTCATCGGCATTCGGTCCTTTCATTGCTACAAACAAACCGCCAACCTTGACATACGGCAAGCAGTATTCACAGAGAACATTCAGCCTTGCAACTGCTCTTGAAACGGCAATATCAAACTTTTCACGATAAAGCTTATTTTTACCGCCCTCCTCTGCCCTGCTGTGAACAAGCTCTGCATCAAGTCCTGTATTGTTAAGAACTGTGTCGAGAAATGTAAGTCTTTTGTTAAGGCTGTCGAGAAGTGTCAGATTAATGTCAGGTCTTGCAATTTTCAGCACAACACCCGGAAAACCGGCACCTGTTCCCACATCAATAATACTTGCATTCTTCTTTACATCAACAAAGTTGTAAAGTGTAAGGCTGTCGGCAAAATGCTTGACCGCAACACCGTGTTCATCGGTTATTGCAGTAAGATTCATCTTTTCGTTCCACTCAACAAGCAATTTGAAGTAGATTTCAAACCTTTGGAGCATTTCATCGTCAAGTTTGGTTTTAAAACCATCAGTAACGGTAGTAAGAGTATCTTTAATTGCCATTACTGCCTCCTGTTGTTCTGAGCAAGCCAGATAAGAAGTACGCTGATATCAGCAGGAGAAACGCCCGAAATTCTTGACGCCTGTCCGATATTGAGCGGTTTAATCTTATTAAGCTTTTCCCTTGCCTCAAGTCGAAGTCCTTCAATTTCATTGTAATCAAAGTCCTTTGGCAATTGCTTAACTTCAAGCTTTTTCATTTGTTCAACCTGTTTAAGCTGTTTTTGAATATACCCCTCATACTTAATTTCAATTTCAACCTGTTCAAATATATTCGGGTCAAGCTCAGGTCTTGTTGTATCAACACTCTTGAGTGCGTCATAACCAAGCTGAGGCCGTTTCATAAGGTCAATAAGTCGTACACCCGAAGTAATTTCAGATGTTTCACGTGAAACAAGTATCTCATTTACTTCATCAGTAGGTGAAATCACCGTACTTTTAAGTCTATTAAGTTCTTCTTTTTTTAGCTCCTGTTTTTTAAGAAACTTTGCGTATCTTTCATCGCTTATAAGACCAATATTGTGACCGAGAGGAGTAAGTCTTTCATCGGCATTATCCTGACGAAGTACAAGTCTGTACTCACTTCTTGAAGTCATCATTCTATACGGCTCATTCGCACCCTTTGTAACAAGGTCGTCAACAAGTGTGCCTATATAGCTTTCCGAACGGTCGAATATAACAGGCTCTCTGCCGAGAACCTTCATTGCGGCATTAATTCCTGCAACAAGTCCCTGAGCCGCAGCTTCCTCATAACCCGAAGAACCGTTGAATTGACCGGCACCGAAAAGTCCTTGAAAATCTTTAAATTCAAGTGTCGGGTTCATTGCAAGCGGGTCAACACAATCATATTCAATTGCATAAGCAGGTCGCATAATAAGGCAATGCTCAAGACCTTTTATCGTGTGGTAAAATTTAAGCTGAACTTCTTCCGGAAGTGATGAACTCATTCCCTGAAGATACATTTCCTCGGTATCAAGTCCGCACGGCTCAATAAAAAGCTGATGTCTTGGCTTATCCTTAAAACGCATAATCTTATCTTCAAAGCTTGGGCAGTAACGGGGACCAACACCCTCAATTTTGCCGGCATAAAGTGGAGAACGGTTGATATTTTCAAGAATAATCTGCTTTGTTTCGTCATTTGTCCAACTGACATGGCATTCAACCTTGTTTTCACCGAGATTTTCAGTTTCATAAGAGAACGGCTGGGGAGGTTCATCACCTTTTTGAACTTCAAGCTCAGAAAAATCAATTGAACTTTTCAGAACTCTTGCAGGCGTACCTGTCTTAAATCTTCTCAAAGGCAGACCGAGTTTTTTAAGGCTTGAACCGAGAAATGCGGCAGGGAAAATTCCGTCGGGACCGCTTTCATATGAAACCTCACCGACAAAAATTCTGCCGCCGAGATATGTACCCGTTGCAATAATAACGGTCTTGCACTTAAATATGGCAAGCATTCTTGTAGTAAGATTATAACCGCCGTCTGTTTTTTCAATATCCGTAATTTCAGCCTGACGAAGGTCGAGATTTTTCTGTAATTCAATCTTATGTTTCATAACGGAAGAATATTTTCTTCTGTCAATCTGTGCTCTAAGCGAATGAACAGCAGGACCTTTTCCCCTGTTAAGCATTCTGGACTGCAAAAAACATTCATCGGCAGTCTTTCCCATTTCACCGCCGAGTGCGTCAATCTCACGGACGAGATGTCCTTTTGCTGTTCCTCCGATTGACGGATTGCAGGGACAGTTTCCGACCGCATCCATATTTATGGTAAATATTGCAGTTTTACAGCCAAGCCTTGCCGCCGCAAGAGCCGCCTCGATTCCGGCGTGACCTGCACCGACTACTGCAACATCATATTCACCCGCAAAATAATTCATAATATCACCTATTTTCCTACGCAGAAGTTGTGAAACACCCTGTCCACAACCTCATCACTTGTTCTCTCACCAGTTAATTCAAGTAAGTGTGAAATTGCATCCTCAATTGAAACTGTTACTGCGTCAAATGTCATACCGCATTTAAGTGCGTTCATTGCCTCAACAACCGAATCAAGTGCATTTTTAACGGCAATTCGCTGTCTTTCATTTGAGAGAACGCCTTCACTCGGATTAAAGTTTTGAGTTCCTGTAATTTTTTCAACAGCCTTTGTTAATTCATCTCTGCCGTCACCACTGATTGCAGATATATATACTATATATTTTATATTTCTACTGATATATTCTATATCAAGCTTATTATCAAGATCAGTCTTATTAATCACGGCAATTGAAGGCACAATCTTTGCATACTCAATGAGTGCATAATCGTCCTCGTCAAGCTCTCTGCTGTTATCAAAAACAGCAAGCAAAAGACCGCATTGCTCAAGTCTTTTTCTCGCTCTGTCAACACCGATTTTCTCAACCGTATCATCAGTATCACGAAGTCCTGCCGTATCGCTGAGATTCAGAACAACATCGCCCACAGTTACCGTATCTTCAACAATATCTCTCGTAGTTCCGGGAATATCGGTTACAATACTCTTTTCATATCCCGAAAGTAAATTCATAAGCGTGCTTTTTCCTACATTCGGTCTGCCGGCAATTACGGTATCAATGCCTTTTTTTACCGCCTGACCGCAGTCATAGCTGTCAAGTAAGGACTTAAAACACTTGATTGCATTGTCACAGGTTTCAATTACGGAATCAGCCGTAACCTCGGCAATATCCTCCTCGGGATAATCTGCCCACGCAGAAAGGTGAGCCGCCATTGAGAGAAGGTCATTTTTTACACCGTCAATTTTCTTACGCAAAGCACCCTCTTTTACACAAAGAGCAGACCTTGCCGCCCCTCTGCTTTTAGCGCTTATAATATCAATTACAGCCTCTGCTTCGGTGAGGTCAATTTTGCCGTTTAGGAATGCTCGCTTTGTAAATTCTCCTGCCTGAGCCGGAACGGCGCCGGCATTAAGAACAGCACGCAGAACTCTTTTTGTAATGTAAAGTCCGCCGTGGCACGAAAGCTCAACAACATCTTCGCCCGTATAGCTGTGAGGTGCCTTAAAAACAAGTGCAACCGCCTCGTCAATATCTTCACCGTCTTCCGAAATTTTTCCGAACGATGCCGTATAGCCTTTCATCTCAGTAACCTTTTTACCCGAAACGGAGTTAAAAACTTTGTCTGCAATTTGAAGTGCATCGTCACCCGAAATTCTAATAACGCCGATACCGCCCTCTCCCTGAGCGGTACTTATTGCGGCAACTGTATCGTAATTCATAAAATCACCAAGAAAAAAGGGCGGTTAAAAACCGCCCTGTAATTATTTGTCTATTCTTCCGTAAAGACCTGTTGCACCGCCCTCGTTAAGGGGCTTTCTGTCAGGATTTGCGGGAGTGTTATGCTCGGAACGGTTTGCGCTGTATGGGCGTCTGCCGCCTCTGCCTCTGTTGTTGTAACCGCCGTTTCTGCGAACGGGCTTTGCCTTTGGATCAGGACCGATAACAACATGGCGGTTTGCGTTTTCGCCTTCGCTCCATGAAATAGCACCGTTTACCTTCTGAACAGAAGTGTGAATAATTCTTCTCTCATAAGGATTCATTGGCTCAAGATTTGTCTTTCTGCCTGTTTTAACAGCTTTGAAAGCAAGCTTTCTACCGAGAATTTCAAGAGTCTTTTCTCTTTTTTCTCTGTAGTTTCCGGTATCAATAGTTACCTTAAAATAGCTGTTGTCAGAGTGGTTGGCAACAAGGCTTGTAAGGTACTGAAGTGAGTCAAGTGTTTCACCTCTTCTGCCGATTACAAAACCGACATCCTCACCCGAAAGATTGAACTCGATACCGCCTTCAATTTCTTTCTTCTCTATCATAACGCTTTCAAGCTTCATGTTATCGAGAACATCTCTCAAAAACTGTTCAGCTTTTTCTGCAGGAGTTTCTTTGAGAGTAACCCTAACCTTTGCAGGCTGACCTCCGAAAAGACCGAATTTTTTCTTTTCGGCTCTCTGGATAACCTCAAAATCAACCTCTGCATTTTCGTCAAGACCAAGCTGCTTTTTTGCATCGTTTAATGCATCAACTTCGTTATCGCCAATGCCGATAGCTTCTTTAATCACAATATCACCTGATTTCAAACTTCTACTTCTTTTTCTTCTTTTTGGAATTTGTATTTTCTTCTGCACTCTCTGAAAGACCGTGCGGAACATAGTTATACTTAACAAGAGCCTCCTGCTCAAACATAAGAGCGGCGTGTCTTGCTTCGGATGTTGCTGTCATTCTCTGAGGGCTGAAAAGCTTGCCCACGATAACCGACTGAACAAGGCTTACGAGTGAAGATACAATCCAGTAAAATGCAACGGCTGACGGAACAATGTAGGCGATATATGCCGAGAAAAGCGGCATTGCATACATCATAACCTTCATACAGCCCTGCTGTTGCTGCATAGGATTGTTCTTTCCGTTGATTCTCATTGTGATAAACTGTGTAAGTACGTTTGATGCAAAACATATTACAGGGAAAAGAATCATCGGACTCCAAAGACCGTAGTCCTGCGGAATTGCGAAAAGGTTCATACCGAATGTATTAAATCCCTTTTCAAACATAGTGATTGTATTGAGCTGGTCGGCAGAAAAAATCTGCTGAATAGCGTCAATATTTTGGAAACAGCTGAAATCCTTCAAAAAATAAATTTCCTGATATGTGGCATTGGTTGCGCCCGACGCCGCAGTATATCCGGGAATTGTATTTACATAGTTAAGAGCTTCGGTTACCTTTGCGCTGTCGATATGAAGTGTGTTTGTAAGCGGATATGCAACAGCGTAGAATACTCCGAAAAGAACAAGGAACGGAACAATCATCGTAAGACAGCCGCCTGTCGGCTTTACGCCCTCTTTTTCATAGAGCTTAGATATTTCTTCCTGTGCCTTTTGTCTGTTATTTTTATATTTTTCCTGAATTTCCTTTTGTTTTTTGGAAAGTCTTGCGGTACCTGCCATTGATTTTTGCTGTTTGATTGTAAAAGGAAACATACAAAGTCTTACAATAATTGTAAAGACGATAATTGACAGTCCGAAATCTTTAAGAAGATAGAAAGCTCCCCACAGCACATAGCCGAGCAAGCTTCCAAGAAAACCAAAGATCTGCATACGGTTACCTCACTTTAATTTCTTACTCTTTGGCTTTTTTTCCGGAACGGGATCATACCCGCCCTTTGAAAACGGATTGCAGCGCAGAATACGCCAAACGGTAAGCGCTGTGCCCTTGAGTGCACCAAACCTTTCAATTGCCTCAATACCGTATTGCGAACAAGTCGGAATGTATTTACAATGACTTGCCGTCAACGGAGAAACTGAGGTCCGGTAAAACCTGATAATTGCCAGAAGAATTCGTTTCATAAAACTATCCCTCTTTAAGAACACCTGCAAGCGAAAGCTGTTTTTTCATTTCCTTGTAAACAACAGTGCTTTTAACATAGGGTGTTTTACCTCTGGCAACAAAAACAAAGTCATATCCTTTTTTTATATCGGGATAAAGTTTGTAATAAGCCTCTCTTATTACCCTTCTTGACCTTGTGCGCCTTACGGCTTTTCCGATTTTTTTGCCGGTGGTTATTCCAAAACGCAGGTTATCGGATTTATTCTTTAACACATAAGTTACCAAAACAGGACCAACAAAGGATTTTCCCCGTCTGTAAAGTCCGGAAAAATCCCTGTTATCCTTCAAAGTGATATATTCACTCATAAATTTACCACCTTGCAAACAGGTGCATTAAAAAAGAAAGACCACCGGTTAAAAGTGGTCTTCTCTTTAATAAGACAACCTTTTTCTACCTTTAGCTCTTCTTCTGGCTAAAACTTTCTTGCCGTTAGATGTAGACATTCTCTTTCTGAAGCCGTGCTCCTTTTTTCTGTGGAGCTTCTTAGGCTGATAAGTTCTCAACATAATGAAAACCCTCCCTTCAAAATATAACCTTGCAATATAGCATTATATCTTAATTTCAGCCCGTAGTCAACAAAAATTTTTATTTTTTTATTTTCTAAAATGAAATTTAAAATTTTCTTTTGATTTTGAAAAACAGCAGCAAATTATTTTTCTTTATCGGTAAATACAATATATTGCAACACAGAATTTAACACACACTATATATCCGAATTATTGTAAAATTTGCACCCTGTTTGTGCACTTTAATAATAATAAAGTATAAATTACAATAAATTACAAATGGCTTTTTGTAATTGCAATTTTAAATTTGTTGCGTTATAATAAAGCAGAATGGTATTTTATCAAAATGGGATAATTATGGAAAATGGGTGCAGTGTGTTGCACCGTGGAAGGGAAAGATTAAATTAATGGACTCCTTTGAAGACGCATGGAAAGTTATAAGCGATTACTGTAAATCTAAAATTACAGACATCGCCTACAATACATGGATCAGCAGAATTCAGCCCGTTGACCTTGATTTTGACAACGGAACCGCTTATCTGCTCGTACCAAATGACTTTCACGCCCAAACATTGAGGAGATGCTATATGTCGCTTCTCAACGAGGGATTTGAAGAGATTTTCGGAACAAAGTTCAATATTGAGTTCCGCACACCGGCAAATGCGCCGAAAAAATCAAAGCCGTCTGCGGCGGCATCAATCACAACATCGGCGGCAACCGCTCCTCTTTTGCAAAGCCCCGACAGCAGTTCTTACGAATACACCTTTGACACATTTATTGTCGGCTCGTCAAATAAGTTTGCTCATGCAGCCTGTCTTGCAGTTGCAACAAATCCGTCACATGCCTACAACCCCCTCTTTCTTTACGGAAACTCGGGACTCGGCAAAACTCACCTTTTGTATGCAATCGGCAATGAAATCAAGAAAAACGATCCGTCAAAGGTTATCTGTTACATAAAAGGCGACGATTTTACCGTTGAGCTTGTTGAGTCGCTCCGTCTTGCCAAGATGAATGAATTCAGACAAAAATACAGACAGGCGGATATTCTGCTCGTGGACGATGTTCAGTTTATCGGCGGTAAAGAAAGTACACAGGAAGAATTTTTCCATACCTTTAACGCACTTTATGACGCAAGAAAACAGATTGTTCTCACATCGGACCGTCCTCCTAAGGAAATCAAAACTCTTGAGGATCGTTTGCGTTCAAGATTTGAGCAGGATCTTATTGCAGATATCCAGCCTCCGGATCTTGAAACAAGAATTGCCATTATAAAAAGGAAGGCAGAACTTGACGGAGTTGAAATTTCGGACGAAGTCTGCGAGTATGTTGCATCTAAAATCAAGGCAAATATCCGTCAGCTTGAGGGAACAGTTAAAAAAATCAAAGCCAAATACTACCTTGACGGTGAAAAACCGACAATTAATTCGGTTCAGGGCATAATTTCCGACATTCTCAACAATGACGCTCCGCCCGAGGTTACCGTTGAACGCATTATTGACGAGGTTGCAAGAACCTACGGCGTTTCGGCAGACGAAATTCGTTCACAGAAAAACCGCAGTGCCAATATCAGCAACGCAAGACATATTGCAATATATGTTACACGAGAGCTTACAACGCTTTCAATGGTTGCAATCGGTGAAGAATTCGGCAACCGTCATTACTCTACCATTATATATACAATTCAGAAGGTTCAGAAGATGATGGAAAAGGACAGAAAGGTCAAAGAAATCATTGACGATACTATCAAAAATATCCGTGACAGATAGACTGAATTATTTAACATATTTTTCAACATTCCATAAACATTCTTCAACCCGATGTTGAAAAATTTACTAAAAAATATTTTTGTCAACAAAAGCAAACAAATCGAAAAAATCTTTTGTTTATGCTTTTTTTCAGTGTCAATGCGGAATCTCACCGCTTTTTGACATTTTGACATCCCCTACTACTACTACAATAAAAATATTAATAAAAAGACAGGAGAGAATGCACCCGATGAAAATTTCATGTTTGCGCTCCGATTTGGCAACAGCCATATCCAATGTGTCAAGAGCTGTGTCAACAAAGGCATCAATTCCTGCACTTGAAGGCGTTCTTATAAAAGCATACGGTAACACACTGAATATTTCAGGTTATAACCTCGAAATCGGTATAACAACCGATATTGAGGCAACAATCAAAGAAGAAGGCGAAATTGTCGTAAGCGCAAAGCTGTTTCTTGATATTGTACGCCGACTTCCCGAAGAGATTGTCTTTATCGAAACCGATGAGCGTATGGTTACATACATTGCCTGCGGAAAGGTTAATTACCAGATTGTCGGTATGTCATCTGTTGAATATCCCGACCTTCCGTCATTTGAACAGACTGACAGAATCACTCTCAACGCAAAAATTCTGCGTGATATGATCAGACAGACAGTCTACGCAGTAAGCGAAAACACGGCAAAGCCTATTTACACAGGTTCACTTTACGAAATTGAGGACGGTGTATTCAAAATTATTGCCATTGACGGTTACAGAATGGCAATTCGCAGTGAAAATGTAGACAGCGAAAGCAAAAACCGTTTTGTTGTTCCGGGAAAAACTCAGCATGAGGTGCTTAAACTCCTCACCGATGACGAAGAAAATACGGAAATTATCATCGGTCAGCGACATATCACATTCAAAATCAAAAATTACAGAATTATCTCCCGTCTTATCGAGGGCACATTCATAGAATACAAGTCTGCAATTCCGAAAGAGACAAAAACTGAGGTAGTTATCAATACAAGAACAATTATTGATGCAGTTGAAAGAATGTCTCTTTTGAACAACGATAGAATCCAAAGCCCGGTAAGATGCATTTTTTCGGATGATGAAATTAAACTTTCATGCACATCCGCAGTAGGCAGAGCCAATGATGTAATCTCTGTTCCTATCATCGGAGAGTCGGTTGAAATCGGCTTTAACAACAGATACCTTCTTGACGCTTTGAAAAATGCCGATACCGATGAGATTAAGCTTATTCTCAACGGTTCACTTACGGCAATGATTGTAAAACCCGTTAAGGGTGACAGCTATCTGAGCATAGTTGTTCCGATGAGGTTGGCAAATGAAAACTGAGAAAATTAAAATTGACAGCGAATACATAAAATTGCAGGATTTACTTAAACTCGGCGGTGCGGTTGAAACCGGCGGACAGGCAAAAGTTGTAATTCAGAACGGAGATGTTACCGTAAACGGTGAAATCTGCACAATGAGAGGCAAAAAAATGCGTGTCGGCGACACGGCTGTGTTTGACGGTCTTGAAATAATCGTTGAATAACTTTGGGATTGATGAAGTAAGTGAAGGTAATTGCTCTTAAATTTGAAAATTACAGAAATTTAAAGGACAATATAATCACTCCTTGTGACGGAGTAAATATAATTTACGGTGACAATGCTCAGGGAAAGACAAATTTGCTTGAGGCACTGTGGTTTTTTTGCGGAGGTCACAGCTTCAGAGGTTCAAAGGACAGCGAAATTATCAATTGGGATGAGAATTTTGCGAGGATTGAGATGCGTTTTCTCGGTCAGGAGCGTGAGCAAACCGCAAAAATTCTTTTCAGGGGCGGAAAAAAGTCCGTAGAAATCAACGGTGTGCAGAAAAATTCAGCCGCCGCACTGATTGAACGTTTTTGCGCCGTTGTATTTTCTCCCGAACACCTCAGCCTTATAAAAAGAGGTCCGGGTGAGCGGAGAAAATTTATTGACAGCGCAATCTGTCGTGAAAAGCTCAAAAATGCGGTTGTTCTCTCAAAATACAACAGAATTCTCAATCAACGAAATTCCCTTTTGAAAGACATTTACAAGCGACCGTCACTTGCGGACACACTTCCCGTATGGGATGAACCGCTTTTGAAAAGCGGCGCAGTGCTTGTAAAAAACAGAATCGACTATGTAAAAATGCTTTCCGACCGTGCCGTTGAATATCATAACGGAATTTCAAAAGGCAAAGAAGAGCTGAAAATCCGTTATATGTCGGGATATGAAGCGTCCGAAAATGATACGGTCGGTGAAATTTATGAAAAACTCAAGTGTAAACTTGAAAAACACAAGAGTGACGATATAAGGACGGGTTTTACAAATTACGGTCCTCATCGTGATGATATTGAAATAATAATAAACGGTAAAAATGCCAGAGCTTTTGCATCTCAGGGACAACAGCGAAGTGCGGTTCTGTCGCTGAAGCTTGCCGAGGCGTCTGTATTGCGTGAAAGAATGGGCGAAGAACCCGTTATTCTGCTTGACGATGTGCTTTCTGAGCTTGATGCAAAAAGACAGGATTTTTTACTCAACGAACTTCACGGATGTCAGGTGTTTATTACCTGCTGTGAAAAGTCGAATAAAGAACAGCTTAAAGACGGAAAAATCTTTCTGCTGAACAACGGAGAGGTGAGCTGATGTATCTTCATCTCGGACAGGACACCGTTATCACAACCGAAACGGTTATCGGAATTTTTGATATGGACGAGTGTACAGTGTCAAAAAAGACAAGGGATTATCTTACTGCCGCCGAAAAAGGAGGCAGAGTTGTAAATGTTTCGTTTGAATTGCCGAAATCCTTTGTTGTCTGTGAAAAGAACGGCAAAATTACCGTTTATATCAGCCAGCTTTCATCAAAAACACTCATAAAAAGAAGTCAATCTCCCTATAAGGAGCTTATGTACCGTTGATACGGATATAAAAAGGAGTTCTGTGTATGAAAATGAGAAAATGCCCCTACTGCGGAAGAAGAATTTCATATACCTCATCATTTGCAAGCAGAAGAAAAGCAGAATATATCTGCCAAAAGTGCGGAAAAGAGAGCAAGGTTGCAGTTGATAAGAAAGTGATTTTGTTTTTTATTGTTGCTGTGGTAATTTCTCTTGCAATAATGGCAGGTTGGATTCTTGCAGGTCTTGTGAGCAATCCCCTCGGAATTTTACTCGTTGCGATTCCGCTTATAATTTTTACGGCAGCTTCACCGAGCTTTGTTCACTATGAGCCGTACAAGAAATACCGTAAATCTATGGAGGCAAAAAAAGCAGGCATAGCTTATTCCGACAATCTTCTTACCTCGGAACTTGACGAGGATGAAAACTATACTTTTCCGAGTATCACTCCTCAGCAGAATGATACCGATGATAATTTTGAAATTAACACGGATGTATTTAATAAAATCAGAGCCGAAAGAAATGCCGCAAGACAAAGACTTGATTCAAATGAGATTTCTTCCGATTCATCGTCTTTTGAAAAGCAGGAATATGTTTCCGTGATTAACAATACAAGCGAGAATCATGCGTCAAGCGGAGCAACACTTAAAAAGCTTCACTCCGAAATGCCCCAGCACCATACGGTGAACAGAAGCAGACACTACATAAATTCAGGGGAAGCTTCGGAAAATAAAAAAACGGATGACGGCAACCGTTATTCCGTGAACAGAAAGTTTTAACGGGTGATATTGTGTTCAAACTGCCCGTATGCCCGCATTGTCACGCAATTTATCGTTACGGTGACGCAAGGAAGAACTTAAATACAAAAATTCACACCTGCTATCACTGCAAAAAGCAGTTCAAAACCTCATTTTCGGGACTTTGGATTTTATTTTTGATTGCAGTTGTGATAGGAATTTTCGTCAATATCTTTGAAATGACGGCTTTTTCAGGCACAAATGTGATAGCATTGATGATTACAAATATCGTACTTATACTGTTTTTTCTGCTTTTTGTGCCGTTTTTTACAAAATTCAGAAAATTCGGAGCAGACGCTCAAAAAAGCGAAAATATTCAAATATCAAAAAAACAGCAGAAAAAACAAACGAACAAAAACGCTGTTCGTTCATCGAATAAACGGAGGTAAGTGTTTTGGATAATCTTGAAAACAACGAAAACATGAATGAAAATATTGATGAAACCAACGAAAATATAAACGAGCAAACCATTGATGAAGCCTACGAAAAAGAGATTGAGGCTGAAAAATTGGTTGAATTTGACGGCGAATCCGAGGGTATGGAGCTTTCAAAGGTTGAACAGGAATACGGCGCAGATGAAATTCAGGTTCTTGAAGGACTTGAGGCTGTAAGAAAGCGTCCCGGTATGTACATCGGTTCAACAGGACCGAGAGGACTTCACCACCTTGTTTACGAAATCGTAGATAACTCAATTGACGAAGCACTTGCAGGTTATTGTACAAAAATTGATGTTGTCATCGAAAAGGGCGATATAATCAGAGTAACCGATAACGGCCGTGGCATTCCTGTCGGCGTGAACAGCAAAACAGGACTCCCTGCAGTAACGGTTGTATTCACAGTTCTCCACGCCGGCGGAAAATTCGGCGGAGGCGGTTACAAGGTTTCTGGCGGTTTGCACGGTGTAGGTGCGTCTGTTGTAAACGCACTTTCCGAGTGGCTCGAAGTCAAGGTTTGTGACGGCGAGGATGTTTACTTCCAGCGTTATGAAAGAGGAAAAATTGTAACCGACCTTCAAAAAATCGGCAAGTCTGATGTTAAGGGTACGGAAGTACGCTTTAAAGCCGACCCCGAAATTTTTAAAGAAACCACGGTTTACGATTACAGCGTTTTGGAAAGAAGACTTCGTGAACAGGCATTTCTCAATGCAGGTGTTCACATTGAGCTTCGTGACGAGCGTGACCTTGAAAATATTATTCAGAATAACTTTGTCTATGAGGGCGGTATCAAGAGCTTTGTTGAGTATATTCACAAAAAGCGTTCTCTTGAAGTTATTCATCCCGATGTAATTTACTTTGCGTCAAGAAACGCAGATGACACGATTGCGGTTGAAATTGCACTCCAGTACAACGAAAGCTACAACGAAAATTTGCTCACTTTTGCAAACAACATTCATACAACCGACGGCGGTACTCATGAAGAAGGCTTCAAAAGAGCACTCACCTATGTTATGAATGACTATGCAAGAAAGTTCGGAAAATTGAAGGACAATGATAAGAACCTCAGCGGTGAAGATGTCCGTGAAGGACTTACCGCAATTGTCAGTGTAAAGCTCAAAGAGGCTCAGTTTGAAGGACAGACCAAGGCAAAACTCGGTAATACCGAGGTAAGAGCAATGGTTGACCGCCTTATGAGGGATAAGCTTTCTGTTTATCTCGAAGAAAATCCTGCTGTTGCAAAGGTAATTTTTGAAAAGGCGCTTGCATCGTCAAGAGCAAGAGAGGCTGCAAGAAAAGCAAGGGAAAATGCAAGAAGAAAATCTCCGCTTGACTCCGCACAGCTTCCGGGTAAGCTTGCCGACTGCCAGTCAAAAGACAGCAGCGAAACAGAAATCTTCATAGTCGAGGGTGACTCTGCGGGCGGTTCAGCAAAGGGCGGCCGTGACAGAAGAATTCAGGCTATCCTCCCTCTTTGGGGTAAAATGCTCAATGTTGAAAAAGCAAGAATTGACAGAGTTTACGGAAATGACAAGCTTATGCCCGTTATCACGGCACTCGGCACAGGCATAGGTGATGAATTTGATATTGCAAAGCTCAGATACGACAAGGTTATCATTATGGCGGATGCCGATGTTGACGGTTCGCACATCAGAACCCTTCTTTTAACTTTCTTTTTCAGATATATGCGTCCGCTTATCGAAGAGGGCCATGTTTACATTGCTCAGCCGCCTCTCTTTAGAATTTCAAAGGGCAAGGAGCATAAATATGCGTATTCAGACCTTGAGCGTGACCAAATTCTGGCTCAAATTGAGGGTAAAACCGAAGTTCAGCGATACAAAGGTCTTGGTGAGATGGACTCCGAGCAGCTTTGGGAAACAACAATGAATCCCGAAACAAGACTTATGCTCCGTGTTGATCTCAGCGATGCAGAACAGGCAGACGAAACCTTCACAATTCTTATGGGTGATAAGGTTGAGCCGAGAAGAGATTTCATTGAGAAAAATGCAAAGTATGTACAGAATCTCGATGTCTGATATATTACGATAAACCAAAATTTTAAAAACGGGGTGATTTTATGCACGCAAGAACAAAAGTTACAGTTCGTTACGCAGAAACGGATAGAATGGGAATTGTACACCACTCAAATTATCCGATTTGGTACGAAATAGCAAGAAATGACTATATCAAAATGTTCGGAATCAGCTACACAGACATGGAAAATGCAGGTGTAATGACTCCCCTTTTGAATCTGAGTTGTCATTTCGGAATACCTGCTCTTTATGAGGACGAGCTGATTATCCGCACTTGGGTGCAGACTATCACAGCCGCAAGAATTATTTTTACATACACGGTAAAGCGTATTGAAAAGGACGGTTCGGAAACTGAACTTGGCTACGGTACAACCGAACACGGTTTTGTAGATTCCAAAACATTCCGTCCCACAAGCATCAAAAAACGCTTTCCGAAACTCTACGAAGATATTTCAGCCGCAGTAAAACACTTTTGATATTAAATTTTCACGCAATGCGTGAAATCGTGTGCAACGCACACGAACGGGAGAACAAGGTTTTCCCCTACAGATTTATAATAATATTACACTCTAAACTAATTGAAAAAACGCAAAATAACACTAATAAATTATTGAACAGACAGTAACAAGAGCTTGAAAAGCGAGGAAAGAATATGGATAACGAACAGAATCAGAACAAGGATTCGAGAATTATTGATGTCGATCTGCAAAATGAAATGAGAAAAAGCTTTTTGGACTACTCCATGAGCGTTATTGTTTCCCGTGCGTTGCCCGATGTCAGAGACGGTTTGAAACCTGTTCACAGAAGAATACTCTATACAATGAATCAAATCGGTCTTGATCCGTCAAAGCCGTACCATAAGTGCGCCGACACGGTAGGTCAGGTGCTTGGTTCGTATCACCCTCACGGTGACGCCTCGGTTTATGACGCAATGGTTCGTCTTGCACAGGATTTTTCCATGAGATATATGCTTGTTGACGGTCACGGTAACTTCGGTTCGGTGGACGGTGATCCGCCTGCCGCTTACCGTTATACAGAGGCAAGAATGAGTAAAATTTCTCTTGAAATGCTCACGGATATCGAGAAAAACACGGTTGACTTTATGTCAAACTACGATGACCGTCTTAAAGAACCGACTGTTCTTCCAAGCCGTTTTCCAAACCTTCTCGTAAACGGTTCAAGCGGTATTGCCGTTGGTATGGCAACCGAAATTCCTCCGCATAACCTCGGTGAAACAATTGACGCAGTTTGTACTCTCATTGACAATCCCGATGCCGAGCTTGCAGAGATTATGGAGTGTATGCCGGGCCCCGACTTCCCGACAGGCGGTATTATCATGGGCAGAAGCGGTATTCGTGCCGCCTATGCAACAGGTCGAGGAAAAATTACCGTAAGAGCCAAGACTGAAATTATCGAAGCTAAAAACGGCAGATATAAAATTATCGTTACGGAGCTTCCGTACAAGGTCAACAAAGCAAGACTTATTGAAAACATTGCCGACCTCGTAAAGGATAAGAGAATTGAGGGTATTTCAAATATCGAGGATCATTCCGACCGTAAGGGTATGCACATTGAAATTGACATCAAGAGAGATGCCTCACCTCAGATTGTTCTTAATCAGCTGTTTTCATACACACAGTTGCAGACAACCTTCGGTGCAATTATGCTTTCTATCGTTGACGGCGAGCCTAAAATTCTTTCACTTAAGGAAATGCTCCAATGCTATATTGAATTTCAGGCTGAGGTTATTCGCCGCCGTACTGATTTTGACCTAAAAAAAGCCCGTGACAGAGCCCACATTCTTGAGGGCTTGAAGATTGCTCTTGACTTCATTGACGAGGTAATCAAAATTATCAGAAACAGCAAGGATACTGCAAGCGCAAAAGCAGGTCTTATGGAGCGTTTCGGTCTTGATGATGTTCAGGCTCAGGCTATCGTTCAGATGCGTCTTGGTCAGCTCACAAATATGGAGCAGACTAAGATTGAGGATGAAATTGCAGCCCTCCACGCAAAGATTGAAGAATATCTCGAAATTCTTGCAAGCGAGCCAAGACAGCTTGAAATCGTAAAAGAAGAAATTATGCAGATTCGTAATAAATATGCCGATCCGAGAAGAACAGAAATTTGTGCTGTCAGCGGTGAGGTTGATATTGAGGACCTTATTCCGCAGGAGGAGTGTGTTCTTACACTTACACAGTTTGGATATGTAAAGCGTCTTTCTGCCGACACCTACAAAATTCAGCGCAGAGGAGGTCGCGGCGTATCGGGTATGTCACGCCGTGAAGAAGATATTGCGGCTGAAATGTTCGTAATCAATTCACACGATTATGTTCTGTTCTTTACCGACAAGGGCAGAGTTTATCGCCTTAAATGCTATGAAGTTCCCGAGGGCAGCCGTCAGTCAAAGGGTGTGAATATTGCAAACCTGATCCCGATTTCACCCGATGAAAAGGTAACCTCAATGATAAGAGTGCCTGAATTTGACGAGGAAAAATACCTTGTTATGGTCACTCGTCAGGGCATTATCAAGCGTATTGAACTCAATGCATACAATACCTCAAGAAAGGGCGGTCTTATCGCTCTTGAACTTAACGAGGGTGACGAACTTGCGTGGGTAAGAATGACCGACGGTAACAGTCAGGTTATTATTGCTACCAAGAAAGGTATGGCTATTCGCTTTAACGAAACCGATATTCGTGCAATGGGCAGACAGGCTCGAGGTGTTAAGGCAATGGCTCTCAAAGAGGGCGACTGCGTAGTCGGAATGAGTGTTGTCCGTGAGGGCGGTCTTGTTCTCACAGTTTCCGAAACAGGCTACGGCAGACTTTCAAGTCCCGATGATTACCGTATTCAGAGCCGTGGCGGTAAAGGTCTTACCAACTACCACACGGAAAAATACGGCGATGTTGCCGCTATCAAGGTGGTTAACCTTGACGATGATATTATTATCATCTCGGAAGAAGGTATTATTATCAGAATTGCCGCCGAATCAATTCGTGTTTGCGCCCGTCCTTCAAAGGGTGTAACCGTAATGAAAGTAAACGGTGACGACAAGGTTGTAACAATCGCCCGTGTTCCTCACATTGACGGTGAAGATGATGAATCAGCCGAGAGCGAAGATAACGCAGAAAACGGTGAACCGTCAGAAGCAGTTGCAGAAGAAGTTTCCGAAAATAACGAGGGTGAAACTTCTGATTCAACCGAAGAAAATACGGAAGAATAATTGATAAAAATAAGAAAACTCCACTTTTTTAAGTGGAGTTTTTGACACATATGAAAATCTGGTGATTTGATGAAAAAATCTTTAGTTCTGATTGTAGCGGCAATCCTCATGCTTTCACTTTTCGGCTGTTCTGATAAGAAGAATGCCGATGTTTCCGGTGTAGTAGATGCGCCTGATAAATTTTCTACTCTTGATGAGGCAAAGGTAACGGAAAATCCGAACATTCGCAAAGAAAGTGAAAATGTAAACGGAATGTGCTACGCAATCACGCTTGAAGAATTTACAAATAATTACAACGAAATGCTCAAAGAGGCGGGTAATCTTGATATGATTAATCCAAAGGGTTGGAAAATGCTCGGCAGTCCTCAGAATGACGCAAACGGAACGGAGTATCAGTATTATTACTACGATGCCGATAAAATCAGCTTCACAGCCTCTGTTGAAACAAAGACAAATTATATTATGAATATCGGTCTCGGAACAACAATGAGCAACTTTGTTTCGATTGAGAACGAGAAAAATAACAGCGATACAATCCTGATGAAAAGTGCCGTAATGGCTGCCGCAGTAAGCGGAATGGGCATTAATAAGGTTGATACAATTCAGGATATTTTCTATCTTACAACTTTTGAAAATACAAATGAGCTGTGGTACAACGGCAATGTCTATGCTCTCAGCACCAATGAGGATAAGGCAGACAGTGAACGCAGTACAATGCTGTTTCGCACCTTTCCTATCTCTGATGAAGTAAAAGAAAACTGGGGCATTGACGAGTATGAAAGCTATGTGGCAAACGCAACTCAGGTAACAACAAACGCAAATTAAAAATGAATTTTGCAAAAAGACAAGGCGACTATCGTTTTCGATAGCCGCCTTATATTTTAATCTCTTCTGTTATTTGTTTTACTTTTTCTTTCTGTCAACAGCCGTTGCCTGCAGAGCGTCATCCCAAGCTTCGCAGTGCGATAGAATGCTTTATTCCGCCGATAACGGAAGATGAGTAAGTCGGCAAATCAAATATAACAAACATATAAATACCGCAACAAAACAAGCGACAGTTTAATTTCTGTCGCTTGTAATTATATTTTATTCTGTTTCATACTATATACATCATTTACCGAGTTCAAGAACTACAAATTCTGCGGACATGGGCGGAATTGTGAGTATACCGTTCTCAAGCTTTGAACCGAAAACAGGTTTGCCGTCTGCATAACCGGGCGGCATTTTTGCCTCAACTTCATAATCATAGAGGTTGAATGTGCAGAAAATAGCGGAATCTTTGTCGTGTCGGATGTATGAAATTCTTCTTTCCTCCGAAAGAACATTTATAAAATCGCCGTCCCACAATGCCGAACAGCTTTTTCTAACATCGGCAAGCTTTTTGTGCCATTCAATGAGTTCCTTATTTTCTTTGCCCCACGGATAACAGCAACGGTTGAACGGATCACGATATCCCTCCATTCCTGCCTCGTCACCGTAATAAATACACGGAAATCCAGGGAGAGTAAACTGCATTGCACTTGCAACCTTAAGCAGCTTTACACCGAGTTTTTTATGCTCGTCATCAAGCTTAGTGTCAGCCTGCCATTCTCTGTCCTTGCCGTCAAGCGGTTCGCCTGCCATAACCGTGATTGCTCTTTCGGTATCGTGAGTCGAAAGTGAATTCATCAGCACTCTGAGAACAGGACGGGGATAATTTTCGATTACGCTCATAATCAGATCCATTGTGTATTTGCCGTGCTGACCTTTGCAGAAGTTGAGAATTGCATCCCTGAACACATAGTTCATAACGGAGTCAAACTGTTCGCCGAGCAAGAACTTTCTTCTTGCACCGTAGCTTTCCTTGTTGCTTGCATCCTCCCACACTTCACCTACAAGAAAGGCGTTCGGATTTTCGTCCTTAACTGCTTTGCGTAGATTTTCAATGAACACATCGGGAAGTTCATCTGCAACATCAAGTCGCCAACCCGAGTTGCCGCATTTCATCCATTTTCTGACAATGCCGTCTTTGCCGTTGATATATTCGTTGAATGACGGAGTTTCCTCAATAACCTCGGGCAGAGTATCAAAGCCCCACCAGCTTTGGTAATTGTTCGGCCATTCGTTGAATTTGTACCAACTGAAATACGGTGAGTTTTTGTCATTATACGCACCGCCCTTGCCGTATCTGCCGTAACGGTTGAAGTAAACGCTGTCACTTCCCGTATGAGAGAACACACCGTCATTTATGATGTGTATTCCCCTCTTTTTAGCCTCTGCGCAAAGGTGCTTAAAATCTTCCTCCGTTCCGAGAATCGGATCAACCTTTGAGTAGTCGCCAGTATCATAGCGGTGGTTTGAGTATGCCTCGCTGATAGGATTAAGGTAAATACAGCTTACACCGAGGCTTTCAAGGTAATCAAGCTTCATCGTAATTCCCTTGAGGTCGCCCATAAAGAAATCATTGTTCTTAATCATTCCGTTTTCATCGGGCTTCCATTCGGGGAGAGCATACCAATCCTTGTTGCGTTTGAAGTCGGTACGCGTTATATTCTTTTCTTCACCGCTGAAATAAAAACGGTCGGGAAAAATCTGATACATAATTCCGCCGACAAGCCAGCCGGGAGTTTTAAAGCCTTTTTTGTAGCAGGTAATCTGCCAGCTTCTGCCCATATAGTCTTCAATGGTGCTGACCTTATACGGATCGGACGGAACAACATATCTTGTTTTATCAATGGTAGTAAGCTTAAAGTTATACCAATAAAGTCCGATTTTTTTCGGGGTAAAATCGCACTCCCAAATTTCGGTATCCTCGTCAAATTTACCGCACCAGATAAGCTCGGTAAATTCCCAGTTGCAGTCATAATCGTACTTTACACACAAGTGTGCTTTTTGTGTATGCTCCGCCTTAGGCAAAAGAATTCTGAAATGAATCTTGGTACCCTGTTCAACCGCACCAAACGGTGAACGATAGTAAATTTTTCGTGAATCAAACGGTACGGGCATATAATCACTTCCCATAATAATATATTCCGAAATGTCAATTTTGTTTTGGCGATTATGCCCTGTTAATCGGAAATTAAGACAAATCCGCCAAAATGACGCAAAGATTATTTTATCATAGGAGAATAAATATTTCAACCGATATAAGTTGTAAACAGCATAAAATCGCCAAATTTGTCTACGAATGAAAAAATATTTAAACAATATTCTCTTTGCTCTTTTATTATTTCCGATTTTATATTATAATGTAAAATGATTATGTATGCAAAGAAGTCAAATGAGAACGAAAAAGCTATAAAAGGGAGATGCATTTCCTATGGAGAAAAAGAGAGTAAGCGTTCAGATTGAGGGAAGAAGTTATTCACTTATCACAACAGATGATGAAAAGTATGTTCAAAAGGTAGCAAACGAGGTGCTTTCTCACATAAGAAAAGCCGCCCAAAGCACAAAGCAGCTTGATACCCGTGATTGTGCGGTTCTTGCGGCACTTAACTTCTGCGATGATCGCAACAAGGCTCTTAAAAAGAACAAAGACTATGTTGAAAAAGCCGATAAAATTATTCAGCAGACAAATGATCTTAACAGGCTTTGCAAGGAATACAGGGAAAAGCTTACGGAGGCCATGAACGATAACACTCGACTTATAAATAATAATAAAGAGCTTGAAAAAAGACTCGCTGTTCTCGGACACGAGGTTTCACAGCTTAAAGAAAAGCTCGAAAGTGTTGAGAAAGGCAAAGAAAAAGCCGAATCGGAAAAATCAGAGCCTGAAAAAAATTCAGTTCCAAAGGAAAAAACGGCTTCAAATGCAAAAAATAATATGACAGAGCAGTCAGAAGATGTACCCGTGAATGTTCTGTCAAACGAGGCTAAAAAAACAGAACAGGAATTGCGTAATGAAAAACTTCTCGGTTATGTTCCAATGACGCAGTTCTCTCTGTTTGATGAAGATAAGAAATGAAAAAGATAGAAATACTTGCTCCGGCAGGAAGCTTTGACAGCGTAATTGCCGCCGTAAGGAGCGGAGCAGACGCAGTGTATCTTGGCGAAAAGGCATTTTCCGCCCGTTCATCTGCCAAAAATTTTGATGATGAAGAACTAAAGAAAGCAACGGCATACTGTCACATTCACGGTGTAAAGGTGTATGTTACAATCAATACGATTGTGTTCGATGACGAGCTTGAAAAGCTGAAAAAAGCCATAATTTCAGCCGCAGAGGCTGATGTTGACGCACTCATTGTTCAGAATATGGGTGTAGCAAGGCTTGCACACAGGCTTGTTCCCGACCTTGCACTTCATGCGTCAACCCAGATGAGCATTCACACCGCATCAGGTGTAAAGGCACTTTATGAAATGGGTTTCAAGCGTGTTGTTCTTGCCCGTGAAATGAGCAAAAAAGAGATTGAAAAATGTTGTGAAATTCCGGTTGAACTCGAAGTTTTTGTTCACGGTGCATTGTGTATGTGCGTTTCGGGACAATGCTACCTCAGCGCAATGATTGGCGCAAGGAGCGGAAACCGTGGTTCCTGTGCCCAGCCGTGCCGACTGCCGTTTTCCGTAAACAATCAAAAGGGCGGTCACGCTTTAAGTCTTAAAGACAACAGTATTGTAAATTACCTCGGCGAGCTTCAAAATATGGGAGTTGCCTCGGCTAAAATTGAGGGCAGAATGAAACGCCCCGAGTATGTTTCAGCCGCAGTAAGAGCGTGTGTTGAACAGCGTGATTTCGGCTTTATCAGCGACAAAACTCAGAAGATGCTCAGAGGGGTTTTTTCACGAACAGGCTTTACAGACGCTTATTACATCGGCAAAACGGGAAGTCATATGTTCGGCACAAGAACAAAATCGGATGTTGTTTCTGCCGATGAAAAGCTGTTTTCGGCAATCCGTTCTTCCTACAAGGACGAAATCGGAAATGTTGAAATAACTTTTGATTTTACGGCAAAACTCGGCGAAAATCCCGTTTTAGTCGTTTCTGACGGAGTTCACACAGTCAGAAAGATTGCAGATACCGTAACCGAAAAAGCAATTAACAGACCGATTGATGCGGAAAAGTGCAGAAAACAGCTTGAAAAAACAGGCTCAACGGCATATAATCCCACTGATGTGAACATAAATATTGATGATGACATTTCTATTCCGCTTTCAATTATCAATTCCTTGCGCAGAGATGTTCTTGACGAACTCGATACGGCGAGAAGTGTTGTTCACAACTATAAAATCAACCGTGATTACGAAATAACTTTTCCTAAATTCACACCGCCTGTGGAAAAATCCACCCGTGCAAGAGTGCCTCAGACTAAGCTTTCCAATGCTTTTAAAAAATGCGAGCTTGTTTTTGTTCCTCTTTTTGCCGATAAAAGGGAGCTTGTAAGGCTCAAAAACGAGGGCTTTAGCATCGGTGTTGAAATTCCGAGAGGAATGTTCGGGCGGGAAGATACGATTGCAAAAAAGCTTTCCGAGATGAAAGAAATCGGCATATCCGATGTGTTGTGCAACAATCTCGGAGCATTATACATTGCCAAAAATCTCGGTTTCACACTTCATTCGGGTTTCGGAATGAATTTTGTAAATACTCTCGACCTTTTGTGGGCGGAGGAATACGGAATCAAGGACGCAGAACTCAGTTTTGAACTCGATTTTAAGCGAATTAACGCACTCGGAGGCAACATCCCGAGGGGAATTATCAGCTACGGCTATCTTCCTCTTATGCTTTGCAGGAGTTGTCCTGTCAAGGGTGCAGGTATAGACTGCAAAACTTGCAAAAATCATTCAAAAATGAAAGACCGACTCGGCAAACAATTTTTACTGAAATGCGACGGAAACTGTACCGAGGTTCTGAATTGTGACTTGCTTTTCATTCCGAATAAACAAAATTTAACACTTTTAACATCTTTCAACATTTTAAGATTTAGTGTTGAAAACTATGTGGAAACCGTGGAAAGTCTTAACGAATCAAGCCTTTATCCGATGTTGAAAGATAAATTAACATATGGATTGTACCGCCGAGGTGTTAATTAGATTGTTGAAAATGTTAAAATAATCATTATTGTTTTGTGGAAAAGGTGATTTTTCCGTTTAACAGAGATTTATAATTACATTTTTGCAATAAATAATTTTTTTAGAGAAAAATAAAAACAGTAATGAATAATTCCTGCAAATTTTTGCAGGAAATGAAGGATGGTAAACTATGACTGTTAAAATAAAAAAGGTAAAAGACAATGCAAAAATCCCGAAAAGAGCCACAAACGGTTCTGCGGGTATGGATTTATATGCTTGCATTGACGAAAAAATCACAATCAATCCGGGTCAGCTTGTGCTTGTTCCGACAGGTATAGCAATTGAACTTCCCGACAACAGCGTTGCCGCATTTCTCTATGCAAGAAGCGGTCTGGGAATCAAGCACGGCATCTGCCTTTCAAACGGTGTGGGTGTTGTTGACAGCGACTACCGTGGAGAAATCTGCGCAGGTCTTTGCAATGTTTCGGACAAGCCTTATGAGATTGAACCGTTTGAAAGAATCTGTCAGATGGTCATCGCTCCTGTTGTTCCGTGTGATGTTGAAGAAGTTACGGAGCTTGGCAACACAGAGCGTGGCGAGGGCGGTTTTGGCTCAACGGGTAAAAAATAAAATAATTTCGACAATTTATCATTGCCCTTATTTGTGAAAAGATATATGATAAAAGTATACTGCCTGAGTAAAATACATTTGGGTATTACAGCGTAAAAGGAGGCTGTGGGATGTTTTCGTTTTCAAAGGATATAGGAATTGACCTTGGAACTGCAAACACTCTTGTTTGTCTTAAAGGAAAGGGAATAATTTTGCGTGAACCGAGCGTTGTCGCAGTTGATATGCGTACCGACGAGGTTCTTGCAGTCGGCTCACAGGCAAAAGAAATGATTGGCAGAACTCCCGGTTCCATAGTTGCGGTTCGTCCGCTCAAGGACGGTGTTATTGCCGATTTTAAAATAACCGCAAAAATGCTTCAGCACTTTATCAAAAAGGCGGTAAAACCCGGAATTTTCAGCAAGCCGAGAGTTATAATCTGTATGCCTTCGGGTGTTACCGAGGTTGAGAGAAAGGCTGTTGAGGATGCCGCATATCAGGCAGGTGCAAAGCCTCCTGTTGTTCTTATCGAAGAACCGATGGCTGCCGCAATCGGCGCAGGTATGCCCGTTGACGAACCGTGCGGAAGTATGGTTGTTGACATCGGCGGAGGCACAAGCGAGGTTGCCGTAATTTCTCTCGGTGACATTGTTACAGCCTGTTCCGTAAGAGTTGCCGGAGATAAGTTTGACGAGGCGATTTCAACCTATGTCAAAAGAAAATATAATCTTCTCATCGGTGAAAGAACTGCCGAAGACATCAAAATGAAAATCGGCTCCGCATATCCGGGTGAGGAAGAAAAAAACCTTGTTGTCAAGGGCAGAAACCTTGTTGACGGACTTCCAAAGGATATTACAATTTCCTCAGCCGAGGTCAGAGAGGCTCTTGCCGATCCGCTTGCAACAATTGTTGAGGCAATCAGAACCACTCTTGAAAAAACTCCGCCTGAGCTTTCTGCCGACATAATCGACCACGGTATTATGCTTACGGGCGGCGGTGCGTTACTCAAGGGACTTGATATGCTTGTTATGCAACAGACGGGTATGCCTGTTCACATTGCCGAAAGACCGCTTGACTGTGTTGTTGACGGTGCAGGCAAAAGACTCGGCAAACCGCTCGGTGTTCAGTACAAGCACGACAGATAATAAAGATCGACAAAGTAAGGTCGGGCAGATTGAAAAAACACCGCCCGACCGTATTTGTAATATAAATATGAGATATGAGAAAATTTTTACATAATAAAAACTCAAAAATTTTGATAATTACACTCGTCATACTAACTGTGATGAGTGTTTTCTCTCATAACGGCAGTAACATTTTTTCGGGTGCGGTAAACACGGTTACAAAAGGACTTTCAACGCTGACCGCAGGTGCGGCGTCTTCCGACAAGTCAAAGGAAGAACTTGAAAAAGAAAACGAACAGCTTAAAAAGGAAAATGCCGAACTCCGTGAACAGCTTGTTGACTACCTTGACACCAAGGAAGAAAATGCAAAGCTGTGGAAATATTATGAGCTGAAAAAGGAAAATCCGTCATACGACATTCTTCCGGCAGGTGTGCTGAGAAGGGATGCTAACGATGATTTCTATTCGTTCACTCTTGACAAGGGTTCAACAGACAATGTGGAAAAAAATGATCCCGTAATCACGGAAAACGGTCTTATCGGCTGGGTGAGTGATGTTGAACTAACGACCTGTCGGGTAAGAACAATTCTTTCGCCCGACACCAAAGCGTCTGCAATTGACAAAAAGACTTCCGACAACGGAATCATAAGCGGAAACGCTGAATATTGTGACGACAACCTCACCTGTCTGACAAAGATTGCAGAGAACAACAAAATCAAAGCAGGCGACATTGTTGTAACCTCGGGAACAGGCGGAGTTTATCCGAAAAATCTCATAATCGGCAAGGTTAAAGAACTGAAGTTCAATTCCTATGACACAACCCGTTATGCTGTTGTTGAGCCGTATGAGGACATCCGCACCGTGACTTCTGCCGCAATTATTACCGACTTTGACGGCAGGGGCGAGGTTAAAAAATGATGAGAGCTTCAAGAACTTTTTTTCGATTTTTCGGCTATTCCCTGCTGTTAATAATTCTGTATGTTTTTCAGGGTTCGGGTTTTATAATTCCCGAAATTTTCGGCGGCAGACCGCTTATGTTGATTTCACTTGCACTCTGCATTGCTTCTTTTGAAAACACTTTGCCGTCGGTAATTTTCGGTGCGTTGTGCGGTGTGCTGACGGATATTTCATTTGACGGCAGTATCGGCTATTTTGCCTTTGCACTTACGATTGTCTGCTATGCGGAAAACTTTGTATTCAGCAAATATTTTGTACCGTCATTTGTTACCGTTATCGTGTTTTCGCTTGCGGCGGTGATGACGGTAATGTTGATTTATTATCTGCTGTTCGTCTTGATTGCAGGGTTTGACAGCGGTTGCGTGTTGTTTGTACGGCACTACATTTCAAGAATACTTTACACATTCGCCGTGACAATTCCGCTGTATTTTCTTACGGCATTTTTAAACAAAAATCTTTAATCTTTGTGAAAGGGAGGTTCGGTATGAGATTCGGCAAAAGCAGAAAAAACGGCAAAAAAAGTAAAAAGAGCAGAACAACAGTCTGCATAATAATAACAGCCGCAATTTTTGCAGGCTTTGCGGTAAGGCTTGTCGATTGGCAGCTTGTACAGGGAAAAAGCTACAAGAGTCTTGCCGCAAAATCAACGGGATATACCGAAAAAACCGACGCAACAAGGGGCGAAATCGTTGACCGCAACGGTGTAGGTCTTGTTGTAAACACCACAAAGTATAAAATAGTCCTCAACAAGCTTTATATTGAGGAGGACAGGCTTGACGGAATTTTGCTTGAGCTTGCTGATATTCTCACAAAAACGGGAGATGCAAGAACAGATTCATTGCCGATTTCGGTCGGCTCGGACGGCAGCTGCGTTTATAAAACAAGCCGTGAAAAAGATGCGGAAAAACTTCTGTCATCGGATTTTCTTGATATGGACAGGAACACAAGTGCCGATGATTGCTTTGACGCACTTTTAAAACGCTACAAAATTTCCGACAGGTTAAGTCTAAGTCAAAAAACAACGCTCGTTTCAATTCATTACAATATGGAACTTGAAAATTATTCAAATTCAAACCCGTATGTTTTTGCCGAAAATATCAGCCGAAGTGCCGTGAATGCCGTCAGCGAAAATACTCAGGGTGTGAGCGGTGTTGAAATTCAGACCTATCTCACACGAGGTGCTTCTGACCCGGACCTTGCACCGCACATCCTTGGCGCACTCGGTTCGTTGTCGGAAGATGAATATAATGAGCTGAAAAAACAGGGCAAGAGTTATTCCTATGATGATAAGATAGGCAAATTCGGAATTGAACTTGCCTGTGAAGATGACCTCAAAGGCAAGGGCGGAACAAGGATTATTCAGCGAAATGCCGACGGAACTCTTGTTGAAAGCGTTGAAACCGAGAGTGCAAAACCGGGCAACACGGTCTACCTTACAATTGATTCAAAATTGCAGAAAACCGCTGTAAAATCGCTTGAAGAAAATGTCAAAGCGGCAAAACAGGCAGGCAAGGAATCGGGACAGAAAAATAACGGTGAGGACTGTGAAACAGGTGCAGTTGTAATGTTGTCGGTCAAGGATTTTTCGGTACTTGCGGCGGCAAGCTATCCTACATACGATTTGAACAGGTACAGCGAATACGGCTCGTACTATGTCAAACTTTCTGAAAACAAAAATTCTCCGATGTACAACCGTGCAACAGTCGGAACATTCGCCTGCGGTTCGGTGTTCAAGCCGTGTGTTGCGGGTGCGGCTCTTGAGGAGAAAATCATAACCGATAAAACGAAAATCTACTGCAAACAGGACTATGATTTTTACCCCACCAATGTGGTAAGATGTATGCACTATCACGGCAGTCTTGATGTTACGGGCGCAATTGAACAATCGTGCAACTACTTTTTTGCCGACACGGGCAGAAGGCTCGGAATTGAACCGATGTATCTGTATGCGCAGAAGTTCGGGCTCGGTGAATACACGGGTGTTGAAATTGAGGAATCAAAGGGAACTCTTGCAGGCAGAGACAGCACAGATTGGCAGGTCGGCAACACGGTTTCAGCCGCAATCGGTCAGTCCGACAACGCATTTACTCCCGTTCAGCTTGCAACCTATGTTGCGACAATCGCCAACAACGGTGAAAGGCTCAAAACACACATTGTTGATAAAGTTACAAATTATGAGCGGACAAAAACCGTAAAATCGACAGATGTTGAAAGCTACGGTGATTGCGGAATTTCAAAGAAGAATCTTGATATTGTTCGCAAGGCGATGCTCGGAGTTACTCAGGACGAAAACGGCACGGCAAATTATATGTTCGGTGATTATAAAGTTAAGGTTGCCGCCAAAACAGGTACGGCTGAAAACTCGGGCTCAGACCATACAACATTCATTTGCTATGCTCCGTATGAAAAGCCCGAGGTAGCAATTGCCGTTGTAATCGAACACGGTGCAAAGGGCAGATATTCAATGCAGGTTGCAAAGGATTTGCTGGACGCATATTTTAATTGAAAATGGAAAATTGAAAATTATGGTCGAGAATACGATATGTTAAAAGATAAAACAAAAATCCCGACCGTATAATGGCTGAACGACCAAACATAAAAAAACTTATTTTTTGCTTTTAGCATTAAAAATCAATGAAATTATTGTGCAAACCGTTAAAAATGAAGAATAATTTTATTAACTATCACTAAAATATCAACAAAAATTTTGGCTGATAAAAATAATGTTCGTTTCTTGCTCTTTAACGGATTTTGTGATAGAATATAGTAGAGGTAGAATTTATTATGGATAATGTTATAGTTGTAGCGTCGGGAAAAGGCGGAACGGGTAAATCAACCGTCTGCATTTGTCTTTCCGTTGCTCTTGTAAAGCAGGGCAAAAGAGTCTTGCTTATTGATTGTGACTGCGGAATGCGTGGTCTTGACATTATGCTCGATATGGAGCAGGACATAATTTTTGATGCGTCGGATGCCGTATGCGGCAACTGTACATTCGGTGAGGCTGTTTACAAAAGCAAAAACAATGAAAACCTCTACCTTATGGCGGCTCCCTTTGACACCGAAAACGAACTCAGTCCTTCGGTGTTTACTCAACTTGTCAACTCAGTAAAGGACAGCTTTGATTTTGTCCTTATCGACTCCCCTGCCGGAATCGGTTCGGGCTTTGAAACTGCGGCGGCTCCTGCCGACAGAGCCTTGATTGTTACCAATGCAGAGCCAACCGGTGTGCGTGGTGCGGTTAAGGTGAGGAGAAAGCTTGAGTCAATGGGAAAAACAAATATCCGACTTGTTATCAACCGCTTTGACCGAAAGCTTTTTACACAGCTCGGTTTTTATGAAGACCTCGACAGCGTTATTGACGCAACACAGACACAGCTTATTGCGCTTGTGCCGTTTGATATCCGTATTTCGGTAATTGTTCAGCGTGGTGTTGCCGGACTTAACTGGAGTGCGGCGGCGTCCGTTTTTGACTGTCTTGCACAGAGGCTTGAGGGAAAACATATTCCCCTTGCGTTCAAAGGCTAGTTTGTGCGGGGTATTTTGAGTTAAAGTTTTGAAATTAATTTGATATGAAATAAATGTCTGGAGGAAATATATATGAATATAGCCCTTATAGCTCATGATGAAAAAAAGGAACTGATGGTGCAGTTCTGCATTGCTTACTGCGGTGTTCTCAGCCGAAACAACCTTTGCGCCACCGGCACAACGGGCAAAATGGTGTCAGAGGCAACAGGTCTTACAATTCAGAAATTCCTTGCAGGCTCTCAGGGCGGAAGTCAGCAGATTGCGGCAAGAATTGCGTGCAATGAAATTGATATGCTTCTCTTTTTCAGAGATCCGCTCAATCCAAAGCCGAACGAGCCTAACGATATGAATATGCTCCGTCTTTGCGATATGCACAACATTCCGGTTGCAACAAACATTGCAACTGCCGAGGTGCTTATCCACGGTCTTGAAAGAGGCGACCTTGACTGGAGAAATATTCTCAAATAATTTAATTATTTTCGCTTTACATATCGGGTGGTGTAATACTGCCCGATTGTTGTGTTTTTTAGGGAAATTTTTTCGTTTCCCTTTTCTATAAAAGATTGTAATTTTCGGAGGGAAAAATGGCACTTATAACCAAGAAAATCAAGGGTACGGAAGATGTTCTTCCGAAGGAAAGCTACAAATGGCAGTTTGTTGAAAAGATTATGCGTGAGGAGGCTCGCTCCTACGGTTTCAGAGAAATCAGAACTCCCGTGTTTGAACACACAGAGCTTTTTGCCCGCGGTGTCGGTCAGACAACCGATGTTGTTCAGAAAGAAATGTACACATTCGACACAAAGGGCGGCGAAAGTGTAACACTTCGCCCCGAGGGTACAGCCGGTGCGGCAAGAGCCGTTCTTGAACACGCTCTTGAAAACGAAGGACTTCCGATTAAGGCAAGCTACTTTGTTTCATGCTACCGCTATGAAAAGCCGCAGGCAGGCAGACTTCGTGAGTTCCACCAGTTCGGTATTGAGGAGTACGGCACACAGGACCCTGTTGCCGATGCAGAGCTTATCAGCCTTGTAAGCTCCGTAATCAACAGACTTCAGATTGACAGCGTTCATCTTCAGATTAATTCTATCGGCTGTCCGACCTGCCGTGCAGAATATCACAAGGCTTTGAAATCATATTTTGAGGGTTACAAGGACAAGCTGTGCGACACCTGTCTTTCCCGTCTTGACAAAAACCCGATGAGAATTCTCGACTGCAAAAGTCCTATCTGTTCCGAGATTGCAAAGGATGCACCTAAGATTACAGACTATCTTTGTGACGAGTGCAGAAACCACTTTGACGCAGTTCAAAAATATCTTGATGCCGCAGGCATTGAATACACGGTTGACCCCACAATTGTACGAGGTCTTGATTACTATACAAAGACAGTATTTGAGTTTGTAACCGATTGTATCGGTGCTCAGGGTACTGTTTGCGGCGGCGGTCGTTATGACGGTCTTATCGAGGAGCTCGGCGGCAAGCACCTTCCCTCCCTAGGTTTCGCAATGGGTATGGAAAGACTTCTCATGGTAATGGATAAGCAGGGCATAGAGATTCCCGACAATGACGAGTGTATGCTCTACATTGCAACAATGGGCGATGCCGCAAAGGTTAAGGCTTTTGAGCTTATCAAGCAGGTTCGCAGCTGCGGAATGATTGCCGAAACCGATGTTATCGGCAGAGGACTTCGTGCCCAGATGAAGTACGCCGACAAGATTGACGCAAGATATTCAATCGTTTTGGGCGACAACGAAATCGAGCAGAACACAGCCAAGGTCAAGAATATGGAAACAGGCGAAACAGCCGAGGTTACTCTTGACGGGCATTTTATGGAGAAGTTCATCGAAATTCAGCTTTCCGACGAACAGAAAAATAAGTAATAAAAGAAAATTTTCGGTCGGTCAGGCATTGTGAGATGCCGACCGATTCATATAAAGGAGCATATACAATGGCAGAATTTATGACAGGAATGAAGCGTACCGATTATTGCGGAGATTTGCGTATTGGTGATGTCGGCAGAGAGGTAACTGTCTGCGGTTGGGTACAGCGTTGCCGTGACCTCGGTCAGCTCATTTTCATTGACTTGCGTGACCGCACAGGCATTGTTCAGCTTGCATTCAATGACAAAACAGACAAAGAAATTTTTGATAAGGCATTTTCATGCAGAAGTGAATTTGTTCTTGCCGCAAAGGGTGTTGTTTGCGAAAGAAGTTCAAAAAACAGCGAAATCCCCACAGGTGATATCGAGGTTGTTGTAAGCGATATGCGTGTGCTTTCAAAGGCACAGACACCGCCTTTTGAAATTGTTGACGATACAAACACAAACGAGGAGTTAAGACTTAAATATCGTTATCTTGACCTTCGCCGCCGTCCTCTTCTCAACAATCTTATGATGAGAAGTAAGATTGCAAAGGTTGCAAGAGATTATTTCCACGACAACGGCTTTGTTGAAATTGAAACTCCTATGATGATCAAGTCAACTCCCGAGGGCGCAAGAGATTACCTTGTTCCGTCAAGAATCCACAACGGCAAGTTTTATGCTCTCCCTCAGTCACCGCAGATTTACAAACAGCTCCTTATGCTTTCGGGCTTTGACCGTTACATTCAGCTTGCAAGATGTTTCCGTGACGAGGATCTTCGTGCAGACCGTCAGCCTGAATTTACACAGATTGATATGGAGCTTTCATTTGTTGATGTTGATGAAATCCTCGAAATCAACGAAGGCTTTTTCAAAAAGCTTTTTAAAGAGGTTTTAAACATTGACCTTGAGGAGCATTTCCAGAGAATGACCTACAAAGAGGCTATGGAAAGCTACGGTTCGGACAAGCCCGATATCCGTTTTGACATGAAGATTCAGGACATTTCGGATCTTGTTAAAGACTGCGGTTTCAGCGTATTTACAAGTGCAATTGAGAACGGCGGTTCTGTAAGGGCAATTGTTGCCAAGAACGCATCATCTGTTTACACAAGAAAAGAAATTGACAAGCTCACGGAATATGCTAAGGGCATCGGTGCAAAGGGACTTGCCTATGTAAGATGGGTTGACGAGCCTAACGCATCCTTCAAGAAGTTTATGAGTGAAGAAGAGCTTTCGGCAATCTACGAAAGACTCGGTGCGGAAAAGGGCGATGTTATTCTCATCGTTGCCGATAAGAACAGCACGGTTCTTTCAACACTCGGTGCACTCCGTCTTGTTGTTGCAAAGCGTCTTGACATTATCCCCGATGTATTCAAGTTCCTCTGGATTGTTGACTTCCCGTTCTTTGAATATGATGAGGAAAGCGGTGAATGGCTTGCAATGCACCATCCGTTCACAATGCCTAAGGAAGAGTGCCTGCAGTACCTTGACACAGATCCGTCAAAGGTTATTGCAAAGGCTTATGACCTCACACTCAACGGTGTTGAGCTTTCAAGCGGTTCAATGCGTATCACAGACTATGAACTCCAGCAGAAGATGTTCAAGGCTTTGAAGCTCACCGATGAAGAAATCGAAGCAAAGTTCGGCTTCCTTGTTGAAGCCTACAAATACGGCGCTCCGCCGCACGGTGGTATGGGTATCGGTCTTGACCGTGTTACAATGCTTATGTGCAAGGCTGACAGTCTCCGTGATGTAACAGCATTCCCGAAGGTTCAGAATGCAAGCGAGCTTATGTCTGCGTGTCCGGCAGAGGTTGACGATGAAAGCCTTGAGGTTCTCGGAATCAAGGTTGTCAACAAAGAAGACTGATTAAGGGTACAATCATATGAGTCCGGATACAATTGCAACAATCATCTCTGTGTCGATAGTCGTACTTGCAATAGCAATTATAGTATTGGTAGTTGTCAGTAAGATAAGACATCTTTCAAGAACATTGTTCGGTACAAGCTCCCTTATAGAGGGCATTCAGGGCGTTAAAGAGGATCAGGAGCAAATGCGTGAAACTCCCCGTTCGCTTCACGGAATGACCTCGGTTTATATGCCGATGATAAAAAAGGATTTTCCCGAGCTTGATGTTGAGCAGTATATGAACAAAACCCGTTCACTTTTGCGAAACTACTTTTCGGCGGTTGAGTCAAAAAGGCTCGGCGTTATTGCGGAGGAGGTCACTCCGAATTTTACAAACTATGTTCAGGGAATTATCGACCAGCTTTCATCTGTTGCAAATACACAGCACTATGAGGATGTCAATATTTACGATGTTCAGATTGCCCGCTATATAAAAAACGGTGCAACGGTAACGATACTTTTTGAGGCATCTGTCGGTTACTTTTCGTATGTTACCGATATGAACAATGAGGTGACCTTCGGCAGCAGAGAGAACAGAATGCAGACAATCTATGAGGTTGGGTTGATGTATGTTCAGGACGCTGACCGGCTTCATAACAGAGCAACCGCTCTCGGAGTGAATTGCCCCAACTGCGGCGCTCCCGTAAAAACGCTGGGAGAAAAATTTTGTCAGTTCTGCGGAACTGCAATAAAAGAAATTAACATTCGTTCGTGGAAGTTTAATTCCGTAAACGAACAGACACTTCAACAGAGAAAATTCTGAAAGTTTGACGGTCGGGTTGTCAGAGCCAAATGCCCTCTTCCCGACCGTCTTTTTGCATTATTTATCATAGCAAAACATTGGAACAATAAAAAAACATATGCCATTCAGCCTGTTTTTTAATAATAGTATTGAAATTTTTCTTCAAACATATTATTATTAGTACAACAGCAATATCTGAAAAATCAGCTATAAGCTACAAAAATTAAGGAGTTAAATTATGGGTATTATTAAAGCAGCGATAAATGCAGTCGGAGGCGGACTCGCAGATTCATGGCTCGAGGTCATTGAACCGTCCCCTATGGGCGACAACACTCTCATCTGTCCCGGTCAGCTTGTTTCGCAGAACGGCAAAAGTCAGAACAAAAAGGGTTCTGAAAACATCGTATCAAACGGTTCTGTAATTCATGTTTACGATAACCAGATGATGATTCTTATTGACGGCGGTAAGATTGTTGACTTTACTGCAGAGCCGGGTTATTTTAAGGTAAATAACAGCTCAATGCCGTCACTTTTCTGCGGTCAGTTCGGTGATTCGATCAAGGAAACCTTTAACCGTATTAAGTACGGCGGAATCCCCTCACAGGCTCAGAGGGTTTTCTATATAAATCTTCAGGAAATCAAGGGCATTCCTTTCGGAACATCAACCCCCGTAAACTACTTTGACAATTTTTACAATTCAGAGCTTATGCTCCGTGCTCACGGTACATATTCAATCAAGGTTGTTGAGCCGTTCAAGTTCTATCAGGAGGTTATTCCGAGAGAGGCTGTTACGGAAAACAAGTCTGTTGATTTCGCAGATGTAAGAGCACAGTATAATGAGGAGTTCGTCGGCGCTCTCGGTTCTGCAATCAACCAGTATTCTGCCGACGGTGAGAGAATCAGCTTTATCAAGTCAAAACAGCGTCTTATCGGTCAGTATATGGCACAGACGCTTGATGAGGAATGGACACAGGCTCGTGGTATGGAAGTCTTTGCCGTTGGTATGGATGTTTCCTACACAGAGGACAGTCAGGATCTCATCAATATGCGCAACAAGGGCGCAATGCTCTCGGATGCAGCAGTTCAGCAGGGCTATGTTGCAGCCAATATTTCAGAGGGCCTTAAAGATGCCGGCTCAAATGCAAACGGTGCAATGGCAGGCTTTATGGGCATGGGCATAGGTATGAATGCCGGCGGAAATATCATGGGCGGTTATCAGCAGAATCCGCAGTACCGTCAGCAGCAGCCGACTCAGCCACAGCAACCGACTCAGCCACAGCAACAGGCTCAGCCGCAGCAGACTCCCGCTCCGCAGGCAGGCGGTGCAGCCGCAGGCTCATGGACTTGCTCATGCGGTGCGGTAAACACAGGCAAGTTCTGCTCGGAGTGCGGTTCAAAGAAGCCCGAGGCTCCCAAAAAGCGTTTCTGCACAAACTGCGGATATGAGCTTTCTGCAAATGCAAAGTTCTGTCCCGAGTGCGGTACAAAGACAGAATAATCTGAATTTTAAGTACAAACAATCCCTCTTCTCAAACGGAGGGGGATGTTTCAGAATTTAATTATAAGGGGTAAGTTATGGCAACTGTAAACTACACCTGTCCGAACTGCGCCGCTCCGCTGAAATTCAATCCCGATAAGCAGATGTTCAGTTGTGAATACTGTATGTCCGATTTTACGGAAAAGTATGTTCAGGATTTTTTTGCCAAGAAGGAGCAAAAAGAGAACAGCGCAGAAAAGCAGGAGAAAAAGGAACAGGAAAAGGCTAAAGAGAATGCCGCCAAGCAGGCGCAGAGCAATGACAGCACACAGGCAGAAAACAAAACTGAGGAAGAGGCTGTTATCTACAACTGCCCAAGCTGCGGTGCTCAGGTTGTTACAACAGCGTCAACTGCGGCAACAACCTGCTTCTATTGTCAGAATCCTGTTGTTCTCGGCGGCAGACTTTCGGGTGAATTTAAACCCGACCGTGTGATTCCGTTCAAGCTTTCAAAGCAGAAGGCAATTGACAAGTTTCTTGAAATGTGCAAAAGGAAATGGTTTTTGCCGAAGAATTTTGTCAGCGAAAAGCATTTTGACAAACTTACGGGTGTGTATTTTCCGTATTGGTATGTTGACGAACAGCGTAGCGCACAGATGGTTGCAAAGGGCGAAAAGGTTCGTTCGTGGACTGTCGGAGATGACCGTTACACGGAAACAAAGGTTTTTGAGCTCCACAGAGCAGGCAATCTGATTGTAAATAATGTTTTTGAAAGAGCGTTAAAAGGTCAGGACAGAGATATGCTCCAATGCGTACACCCTTACGATTTGGGCGAGGCTCACCCGTTTGCCATGTCCTATCTTTCGGGTTTTCAGGCAGAAAAGCGTGACATTGAGCAAAATGAGGTTGCACAGGCAGTTCAAACAAGAATCAACGGATACTGTCAACAGCTTATGAAAGACACGGCAAGCGGATACAGTGCCGTTCAGATTCAGAACTACAACGATAAAATCGACCTTGAAAATTGGAACTATACCCTCTTGCCCGTTTGGGTTGTAACCTATAAATACAGGGGTAAAATTCTGCCGTTTGCAGTTAACGGTCAGACGGGCAAAACCTACGGTGAGCTTCCTACCTCCGCAGGAAAGCTTCTTGCTTTCGCTGCAATTATTGCCGCAGCGCTTATGGCACTCGGCTTGTTGGGAGGTCTGTTGTTCTTATGATGAATGTTACAAAAAGACTTTCCGCAATACTTGCGGCAATGATTATGGTTTTCTGCACTCCGCTCTTTGTTTTTGCGGCGGGACAAACAGAACTCCGTGATGATGCCGAACTGTTTACCTCGGAGGAAGAAACACAGCTTCAGGCGGAACTTGACGCTTTTGCTCAAAAAACCGGCTGGGTTGCGGTTATCTATACTAACAACGAGGGCAAAACCGAGGACGATATCAAACCGTTTGCAAACCGTTATTATGCCGACAAATACGGCAAAACTACGGCGGGCGTTATACTCACGATTGATATGAAGGGCAGAGCAATCGACTTCAGAACAAAAGGCGATGCGATGTATTATTTCGGCGATGGCCGTGTTAACACTCTTCTTGATGATGTTCAGCGTGATATGAAGCAAGGCAACTATTACAGTGCTGCTGAACAATTCCTCTATTATGTTGACCACTACTATGACGAGGGTATTGACGATGACGAGTCAAACGAAAATATTGATTTGCAGGAAAAAGAGGATAACAAATTCCTCTATGTCGTAAAGCACTACGGCATTTTCATTGCAGGCGGTTCAATTATTGTTGCCGTTATTGTTGTTATTGTAGTGAAAAATCGTTACAAGCACAACGGCAAAGCAGGAACTTATGACCTCAAGAAAAACAGCAAGACTATGCTTACCGACAAGAAGGATATCTTCCTGACAAAGCATGTTTCCGTCACAAGAATCCAGCGTGATTCTGGCAGCTCGGGCGGTTCATCAAGCAGCTCCTCCGGTGGCGGCGGTTCATCGGGCGGCGGAAGCAGAAGCTTTTAATGCTGAAAACTATTTGAATTTTACGGAGAATGCTGTATTCTCTGTTTGGGGGCGGCAGAAATGCCGTCCTCTTTTAATGTGAAAAAATTATGAGGAATATTGAAATTATTCAAAAACTGAATACCATGCACACAGCCTGTGAAAGCGAACTTTTACAGCTGATTACAACTTACGACGAAAAAGATTTTGAATATCTTCGCAAATGTGCAAGAGATACTGCCGACAGAATTTTCGGCAACAAAATATATATCCGTGGTTTGATTGAATTTTCAAGTATATGCAAAAACGATTGCTACTACTGTGGACTTCGCCGTTCAAACGGCAATGCCGTGCGTTATAGGCTTACCAAAGATGAAATCCTCTCCTGTTGCCAAAACGGACACGAACTCGGATTCCGCACATTTGTGTTGCAGGGCGGTGAGGACGGATTTTTTACAGATGATGTGATGTGCGACATTGTGTCGGAAATAAAAAAGAGATTTCCCGATTGTGCCGTAACGCTATCGCTTGGCGAAAGGTCGCATGAAAGCTATCAAAGACTTTTTGACAGCGGCGCAGACAGATATCTTCTCCGTCACGAAACAGCCGACAAAAAACACTATTCCATGTTGCATCCGCCCGAAATGTCACTTGAAAACCGAATGCAATGCCTGTATAATTTAAAGAGAATAGGTTATCAGACAGGCGCAGGATTTATGGTCGGCTCACCGTTCCAAACTCCCGAAATGCTTGTCAAGGATTTAAAATTTATTGAAAAATTAAGTCCCGAAATGTGCGGAATAGGTCCGTTTGTACCGCACAAAGACACAAAATTCAAAAATGAAAATCATGGCGATGTAAGCCTTGTGCTTATGTTGCTTTCAATAATAAGGCTTTTAAAACCGAACATTCTTTTGCCGGCAACAACCGCCTTAGGTACGGTTGATCCGCTTGGTCGGGAAAAAGGCATTCTTCACGGTGCAAATGTTGTAATGCCCAACCTTTCCCCTGTTAAGCACAGAAAAGATTACTCGCTCTACGACAACAAAATTTGTACGGTAGACGAAGCGGCACAATGTATCGGCTGTCTTGCAGACAGAATGAAAAAAATCGGCTACGAAATCGTAACTGACAGAGGAGATTATACAGAGAATTATGATTAGATACGATAAAAATTCGCTGAAAGCGGAGGAGTTTATCAATGACGGGGAGATTCTTGATTCCCTGAAATTTGCCGATGAAAATAAAAATAACCTTGAACTTGTCGATAAAATAATCGAAAAGGCAAGGCACAAAAAGGGTATCAATCACCGTGAGGCAAGCGTTCTTTTAGCTTGTGAAGATAAGGAGAGAATCAAAGAAATCTACAACCTTGCCCGTCAAATTAAGAAGGATTTTTATGGTGACAGAATTGTCATGTTCGCCCCTCTCTATCTTTCAAACTACTGCGTAAACGGCTGTGTCTATTGTCCGTATCATGCAAAGAACAAGCACATCTGCCGTAAAAAACTCACACAGGATGAGGTCAGAAAAGAAGTTATCGCACTTCAGAATATGGGACACAAGCGTCTTGCAATTGAGGCAGGCGAAGATCCCGTAAACAACCCGATTGAGTACATTCTCGACTGCATAAAGACCATTTATTCGGTCAATCACAGGAACGGTGCAATCAGACGGGTTAATGTGAACATTGCCGCAACAACCGTTGAAAATTATAAAAAGCTCAAGGAAGCCGGAATCGGCACATACATTCTTTTTCAGGAAACCTACAATAAAAAGAGTTATGAACAACTCCATCCCACAGGTCCCAAGCACAACTACAATTACCACACAGAGGCAATGGACAGAGCCATGCAGGGCGGTATTGATGATGTGGGAATCGGTGTGCTTTTCGGGCTTGAACTTTACCGCTATGAACTTGCAGGACTTCTTATGCACGCAGAACATCTTGAGGCTGTTCACGGTGTCGGTCCCCACACAATCAGCGTCCCCCGAATCAAGGCGGCAGACGATATAAATCCCGATGATTTTGACAACGGAATTGACGATGAAACCTTTGCCAAAATAGTAGCAATTATCAGAATTGCAGTCCCCTACACGGGTATGATTATTTCAACCCGAGAGAGCGAAAGCGTTCGCAAAAAGGTGCTTGAACTCGGCATTTCTCAGATCAGCGGAGGTTCACGCACAAGCGTAGGCGGATATGACGAACCCGAATCGGAAGAAGAAAATTCGGCTCAGTTTGATGTTTCCGACAACCGCAGTCTTGATGAGGTTGTAAGGTGGCTTATGAATCTCGGTTATATTCCGTCATTCTGCACCGCCTGTTACCGTGAGGGCAGAACGGGCGACCGCTTTATGTCGCTTTGCAAGAGCGGTCAGATTCAGAACTGTTGCCACCCCAACGCCCTTATGACGCTTGAAGAATATCTTGTTGATTATGCAAGTAACGACACAAGGAATGTCGGTCAAAAACTCATTGAACAGGAACTCGAAAAAATTCCCAACGAAAAAGTCCGTACCATTGCAAAAGAACATATCTTTGACATAAGAAACAACAATAAAAGAGATTTCAGATTTTGACGGAGGGCGTAATGGGAATGAATGATACACCGTCGTCGGAACGACTGCACATCGGATTTTTCGGCAGACGAAATGCAGGAAAATCAAGCGTTGTGAATGCGGTCACAAATCAAAATATGTCGCTTGTATCGGACAAAAAAGGCACAACAACCGATCCTGTGGAAAAGACAATGGAGCTTCTACCGCTCGGTCCTGTTGTGATAATCGACACGGCAGGCTTTGATGACGGAGGAACTCTCGGCACAATGCGTGTTGAACGCACAAAAGCCGTGCTGAACCGTGTTGACATTGCCGTGCTTGTGGTTGACGGAACAATCGGAATGACCTCGGTTGAAAACGAACTTGTATCGCTTTTTGAGGAGAAGAAAATTCCGTATCTTATTGTGTTCAACAAATGCGATTTGCTTGATAATACAACTGACGGTAAAATCTTTGTAAGTGCAAAAAACAATACGAATATCGAACTTTTAAAGGAGAAAATTGCAAAAGCTGTAAACGCACAAAAATCCAATAAAAGGCTTTGCGGTGACCTTGTTAATAAAAATGACTTTGTTGTGCTTGTAATCCCGATTGACTCCGCCGCCCCCAAGGGCAGAATAATTCTTCCACAGCAGCAGGTTATCCGTGATCTGCTCGACAGCGGAGCAATCCCTGTTTGTGTGCGTGAAAGTGAACTTGCCGATACTCTGAAAAATCTCGGTACAAAACCAAAGCTCGTCATAACCGACAGTCAGGTATTTAAGCCTGTTTCAGAGATTGTGCCGAACGATATCAAACTGACCTCGTTTTCAATTCTTATGGCGAGGTACAAGGGGTTTCTGAAAACTGCCGTAAACGGTGCAAGGGCAATTGAGTCGCTTAATGACGGCAACAAAATTCTCATCAGCGAGGGTTGCACTCATCACAGGCAATGCGATGACATCGGCACGGTAAAACTTCCACGATTGCTGAAAAATTACACGGGTAAAAATTTTGAAATCATGACAAGCTCAGGCAAAGACTTCCCAAATAATTTGTCGGAATTTTCACTTGTAATCCATTGCGGTGCGTGTATGCTCAATTCAAGAGAGGTAATCAGCCGAATGAACCGTTCGATTGAAAGCGGAGTTCCGTTCACAAACTACGGAATCGCCATAGCCTATATGCGTGGAATTCTCGACCGTTCAATTGAAATGTTTGATGTATGATGTATAAAATAAAAATTCGGTATGCAAAATCACACACCGAAACAGATTGACATAATTAAAAATTGATGTTAATATATAAGTAAGGAAACGGCTTGAGCTGTTTCGCTAAGAGGTTATTTTAAATTTTAACCGTCTTGTGCTGCAACACAGGGCGGTTATTTCTTTATATTCTTAATGACTTCATTAAAAGCCACAAAAACAATTGCAAGTACAAATAAATATGTAATCTCTGCCATTGGAATATACACCTCCTTTCCAGAGGTGTCGAAACAGCCGCCGCCGTTTCCTTACAAAGTGATTATATCAAATATATTGTTTATGTTCAAGTGCTGATTGTATATTACATAGCATCTGTAAATTTGCAATATTATTCTAATAAAGGCAATCCTACTTTACCGTAAGATTGCCTTTATTTTATGCTTTGTGATTTTCTCTTAAATCCGTTCTCTTGATTTTTCCGCTGATTGTTTTTGGAAATTCATCGACAATTTCAAGGTGCTGAATCCACTTGTAGCTTGCCATACGCTTGTTGCAGAAGGTTTTGATTTTGTTTTCAAGCTCCTTATCATGCGGTGCGCCGTCTGTCATTTTGACAATCGCCTTAATTGCCTGACCTCTGTCTTTGTCCGGAACACCTATAACCGCACATTCAAGCACATTCGGATATTGCATAAGAACATTTTCAACTTCAAACGGACCTACTCTGAAGCCTCTTGTTTTGATAAGGTCATCGGCTCTGCCGACATACCAGAAATATCCGTTCTCATCCTTATATGCCGTGTCGCCCGTGTGATATACACCGTGTCGCCACACCTTTTCATAAAGATTTTCGTTGTTATAGTATGTGATGAAAATTCCGTGCTGTTTTCTGTCCTTTGGAGGGAATACAACAACTTCGCCTACCTCACCCTGCTTAACCTCGTTGCATTTATCGTCAACAATTCGTACATCATAAAGCGGAGTAGGTTTGCCCATTGAGCCTGCAATCGCCTTGTCTCCTTTGAGATTTGCAAGCATAAGAACCGACTCGGTCTGACCGAAGCCCTCGCAAAGTTCAATTCCCGTCTGCTTAAACACCTCTTCAAAAACTTCATTGTTGAGTGCCTCGCCTGCTGTCGTAAGGTGAGAAAGTGCAGAAAGGTCGTACTTGTTCATACCTCTTTTAATGAAGTATCTGTAAACTGTCGGCGGTGCGCAGAAGGTTGTAACCTTGTATTTTTCCATTATACGCAACAGCTTGCCCGGAGAGAATTTGTCAAAGTCATAGACCATAACGGCTGAACCGCAGAGCCATTGACCGTAGATTTTGCCCCATGACGCTTTTGCCCAGCCTGTTTCGGCAACGGTGAGGTGAAGTCCGCCGTCTTTTACACATTGCCAGTATTTTGCCGTGATAATGTGTCCGAGTGTGTAGATATGATTGTGTTCAACAGCCTTAGGATAGCCTGTTGTGCCTGAGGTGAAGTAAATTACCATAGGCTCTTCTGCTTTTGTTTCAACTCTTTCAAGGGTATCGGGAGCGTTTTCAACTTCTTCGGTAAAATCAACCGCACCGAAAATCTGCCTTCTCGGAACAAAAACGGTTTCAAGCGTGTTCGGCTGAGATGCAACCGCAAGCATATCTTCGGCGGTAGTTTCATCGGGAGTGCAGACAGCTGCCTTTATCCCTGCCGTGTTAACACGATACGAAATGTCGCTTTGAGTCAGAAGATTTGTTGCGGGAATAATAACCGCACCAAGCTTGTGGAGTGCAGGGGCAACATACCAGTATTCGTAGTTTCGTTTCAGAATAACAAGAACCTTGTCGCCTTTTTTAATGCCGTGATTTCTGAAAACATTTGCAGCCTTGTTGCTCAGTCTGCTGATGTCGGAGTATGTGAAAATCTTTTCCTCTTTTTCGGGATTTGTCCACACAACTGCCGTGTCATTCGGCACAAGCTCTGCCATTTTGTCAACAACATCATAGCCAAAATTATAGTTTTCGGGAAACACAAGTTCAAAGCTTGTCAGTTTTCCGTTTTCGTCGGTAGTTTCTTTACAGAAATTTTTGTATAATTGCATTTTTTACATCCTTATTTAATTCGGTTTTTTGGTTTGCTTTTTCAATTAATATTGTATAACACAAACCCTTTTCTATACAATACCGCCCATTATGAAAAAACACGGACTAAAATTTATAATTATTCATCCACGGAATGTAGCTATCCAAATTTGCATAACACTATCCGAATATCGGTGTATTGTGAATAACAGGAGCAAATTATTAACATTTTCAACACATTTATTCACATATCGTTTCACGGAGTTGAAAGCCGTAAATCTGAATATTATACAGTTTTTAAACGGCAAAACAGTATGATGATACCCTGTTCTACAAATTTGTTTTTTTGCTTGCAATCGGATAAATAAAATATTATAATATAGGTTACAGTCTTGTTTCAAAAAGGTAACAGACTGACAGAGTTAAAGAGAATAAAGAAATAAAAATAGAAACAAAACATTTCAGAGGGAGAAATATATATGAGAATAGTTGTTCTTGCAGGCGGACTGAGTACAGAGCGTGAGGTTTCAATTTCATCAGGCACACTTGTTGCCGAGGCTCTCAGAAGCAAGGGACACGAGGTCGTTTTGCTTGATGTATTTATGGGCTATGAGGAAAACATCTGCGACATTGACGCACTTTTCAAGCAGAATTACAGCTTTACCGACGGTGTATCAATCGGTGATAATGTTGATAATACAATAACAAATATCAAAGAGGCAAAGGAAAAGCGTCTTGACAAAACATCACGCTATATCGGCAGAAATGTAATTGAAATTTGTGCCGAGGCAGACATAACTTTCCTTGCACTTCACGGAGGTGAGGGTGAAAACGGTCAGTTGCAGGCAACGCTTGATTTGTTCGGAATCAAGTACACAGGTTCGGGATATCTCGGTTCTGCGCTTGCAATGAACAAGGGTCTTACAAAAAGCGTATTTATGCAGAAGAATATCAACACTCCCGCAGGTGAGCTTTACAAGAACGAAAAGGACGCTCTCACATGGAATATGTTCCCGTGCGTTGTAAAGCCCTGCTCGGGCGGTTCAAGCGTTGGCGTATCAAAGGTTGAAAATGCGACACAGTACGCAAAGGCTGTTAAAGAGGCTCTCAAATATGAGGACGAAATTGTTGTTGAGCAGTTCGTAACAGGCAGAGAATTTTCCGTTGGTCTTATCGGCGGCAAGGCACTTCCGCCGATTGAGATTGCTCCTAAGTCGGGAATGTACGATTATGCCGCAAAATATCAGGCAGGCGCAACAGTTGAAACCTGTCCGGCAGACATCGACGAAGAAACCGATAAAAAGCTCCGCAAGGCGGCTGTTGAGGCTTACGAGGCACTCCATCTTGAAAGCTATGCACGAATCGACTTCCTTCTTGACAAAGGCGGTTTCGCATACTGCCTCGAGGCAAACACACTCCCCGGTATGACACCAATCAGTCTGCTTCCGCAGGAGGCTGCCGCAGAGGGCGTAAGCTACCCAGATTTGTGTGAGAAGATTATCGAAATCTCACTTGCAAAATATCCAGAAGAAAAATCTGATTTTTAATAAGAGGTTAGTATGAAAGACTTTACTCTTGCCGAAATCGCAAAGGCTTGCAACGGCGAATATGTCGGTGACGAATCGCTTAAAAACGCAAAAATAACCTCTGTTGAGCGTGACAGCCGACAGATAAAGGACGGAAGTCTGTTTCTTGCCATAAAGGGAGAGCGTGTTGACGGTCACGATTTTATCGAAAAATGCTTTGTACAGGGTGCTGTGTGTGCATTGTGCGAGAAGGCTCCCGAAAATGCGACAAAGCCTTGCATTGTCGTTCCATCGACACTTGATGCCGTTAAGAAAATCGGCAGGGCTTACAGAGAAAAATTCGACATTCCCGTTATCGGAATTTCGGGCAGCGTCGGAAAAACCTCTACAAAAGAAATGCTCTATGCCGTTCTTTCACAGAGGTTCAAGACCCACAAAACACAAGGCAATCTCAATAACGAGCTCGGTGTTCCGCTAACGCTTCTTTCAATGCCCGAGGATACCGAGGCGGCTGTTATAGAAATGGGTATTTCCGATTTCGGTGAAATGACAAGACTTTCCGAAATGGTTCAGCCCACAATCTGCGTGCTTACAATCATCGGCGAATGTCATCTTGAAAATCTCGGCAACCGTGACGGTGTTCTCAAGGCTAAAACGGAAATGTTCAAAAATGCCCGTGAAAATGCAGATTTCATTCTCAACGGCGATGACGATAAGCTTTCAACTGTTAAGACCGTAAACGGCAAAAAGCCTGTTTTCTTCGGACTTGACGAAAAGAACGATTTTTACGCAAAAAATATAAAAAACAGCGGTGACGGCAGGGTTCTTGCAACACTCTGTTTTGACAATAAAAATGTTGATGTTGAAATTCCTGCAATCGGCACATATATGGTGACGAATGCTCTTGCGGCTGCTGCCGCAGGCAAGCTTCTCGGACTTACCGATGAACAGATTGCAAACGGCGTTGCCTCATACAAAACAGTAGGCAGTCGTGCCAATGTTATTGACACAGGCAAAATCAAAATCATTGACGATTGCTACAACGCAAATCCGACATCCGTCAGAGCATCTCTTGACACACTTTCCAACCTTGACGGCAGAAAGGTTGCAATCCTCGGCGATATGAAGGAGCTCGGAAGTGAGGAGTTGAAACTCCACTTTGACACGGGTGTTTATGCAAAATCAAAGGATATCGGTACGGTTATAACCGTAGGCGAGCTTGCAAAGGAGCTAGCAAAAGGTGCAGACGGCAAAGCGTTTGACACAATCGAAGATGCAAAACCCGAAATTCTTAAAACAATTAAAAGCGGAGATGTTGTGCTTGTTAAGGCATCACATTCAATGCAGTTTGAAAACATTGTTGAGTTTCTCAAACAGAATTTTTGATTTACCGCAAAAAAAATGTTGACAAATCAAAAATACAGTCATATAATTGTCCTATAAAGAAAAAACCTGTGAGCAAGAATAGTAGGTTTTTCCAAAGCTTTCAGAGAGTCAGCGGTTGGTGTAAGCTGACAGCAGAGGACTTGCCGAATGGACTTGTGAGGGCGGGCCGAAAGCCTTTTGGCAAGTAGTTTCCGACGGAGCTCAACCGTTAAAGTGAGAGGCATATGTTAGTATGCTGTTAAAGCGGGCGTTTATCGTCAATTTGGGTGGTACCGCAGAAGTTGATTTTTCAAGACTTTTGTCCCTTGTGGGGACAAAGGTCTTTTTTGTTTATGTTTAAAACTTTTACCAAAGAAAGGTTGGTGTACGATGATTAAACCGTCTTACGATGAGGTGCTGAACCTCAAGGACAATTACAGCGTTATTCCGATTTACAAGGAAATCTACGCTGACGCATTTACCCCGATTAACCTGCTCAGAAAAATTGCAGGAAAATCTGACAAATTCTTTCTTCTTGAAAGTATCGAGGGCGGTGAAAAGTGGGCAAGATATTCATTCATCGGATTCAACCCCAAGGCAAGGCTTTCGTACAAAAACGGAACTCTCACGGTTACGGGCGAGGGTGCAAGAGTTGTTAAAACAGCAAAGCCGTATGACGCTCTCCGTGAGTATCTTGCCGATTACAAAACTCCGCATTTCAAAGACATTCCACCGTTCACTGGCGGTCTTGTCGGCTATTTCGGTTACGCAATGATTTCTGTTGCAGAGCCTGTTTTAAAGCTCAAAAGAGGAGATACAAACGATTTCGATATGATGCTTTTCGACAAGATTATAGCCTACGATCATCTTAAAGAAAAACTCATTATCATTGTTAATATGAAAACAAACGACACCAAGGCGCAGTATGAACTTGCCGAAAATGATATTGCAGAGATAATTTCGACAATTACATCTCCCAAACCCCTTCCAAAGCTTGAGAGTGACGGGAATGTTGAATTTACAAGCACATATTCAAAAGAAGAATTCTGCAAAATGGTTGAGAAAACCAAGGAGTACATTTTTGACGGTGACATCTTCCAATGTGTTGTTTCAAGAAGATTTGAGGCGGATTACAAAAATTCCCTCATCAATGCATACAGAGTGCTGAGAAGTACAAACCCGTCACCGTATATGGTTTATATGTCAATTGACGGTGACGAGATTATAAGCACCTCTCCCGAAACACTTGTAAAGCTTCAGAACGGAGTGCTTAACACATTCCCGATTGCAGGTTCTCGCCCGAGAGGTAAGACAGATACAGAGGACAATGCCCTTGCAGACGAGCTTATTCACGATGAAAAGGAGCTTGCAGAGCATAATATGCTCGTTGACCTCGGACGAAACGACATCGGAAAAATCTCCGAATTCAATTCGGTTAAGGTTACAAAATATCAGGAGGTTCTCCGCTATTCAAAGATAATGCACATTTGCAGTGAGGTTGAGGGCAAGCTCAAGGACGGACTTGACGCTTTTGACGCAATCGACTCCCTCCTCCCTGCCGGCACACTTTCGGGTGCCCCAAAAATCAGAGCCTGTGAAATCATTGAAGAGCTTGAAAGAACTCCCCGAGGTGTATATGGCGGAGCACTCGGATATGTTGATTTCAACGGCAACCTCGACACCTGTATCGCTATCAGAATGGCGGTCAAGAAAAATGACAAGGTTTATGTTCAGGCAGGCGCAGGCATTGTAGCCGACAGCGTTCCCGAAAGCGAATACGAGGAAACCTACAACAAGGCTCTTGCTGTTATGAATGCAGTTAAAAATGCAGGGGAGGTAAACGCTTTATGATACTTTTTATTGATAACTATGACAGCTTTACCTACAATCTTGTACAGTTCTGCGGCAGCGTAAATCCCGATATCAGGGTTGTAAGAAACGATGAAATAACAGTTGACGAAATCAAAAAGCTTGCTCCCTCCCACATCATCCTTTCGCCCGGCCCCGGTTATCCGAAAGATGCCGGAATATGCGAGGAAGTTATAAAGGAGCTTGCAGGACAGTTTCCGATTCTCGGTATCTGCCTCGGTCATCAGGCAATATGCGAGGTTTATGGTGCAACAATCGCCCACGCAATAAAGCTTATGCACGGCAAAAAGAGCGATATCATTGTTGACACGGACAAGAAAATTTTTAACGGACTTCCAAAGGTTGTTGAGGGTGCAAGGTATCATTCTCTGATTGCGAAAAGAGACACGGTTCCCGACACACTCGAGGTAATCGCAGAAGACCGTGACGGCGAGGTTATGGGAGTAAAGCACAAGGCTTTTGAGCTTTACGGATTGCAGTTCCACCCCGAATCAATTCTCACCTCACACGGTATGGAAATGATAAAGAACTTTATTACACTTTGCAAATAACACGGAAAGGATTGAAGCTTTATGATAAAAGAGGCAATAAAAAAGTTGGTTGCAGGCAATGACCTCACTTTTGATGAGGCGTCACAGGTTATGGACGAAATGTTCTCAGGCACAGCAACCCAGTCGCAGATGGCGGCTTATCTCACAGCCTTGAGAATCAAGGGTGAAACAATTGACGAAATTACCGCAAGCGCACAGGTTATGAGAGAAAAAGCACTCCACATCAAGCCTAACCGTGATGTACTCGATATCGTCGGCACAGGCGGTGACGGTACAGGCACATTCAATATTTCAACAACAGCGGCATTTATAATTGCCGCCGCAGGAATCCCCGTTGCAAAGCACGGCAACCGTTCAATGTCAAGCAAAAGCGGTTCGGCAGACTGTCTTGAACAGCTCGGAATCAACATCAACATCACTCCCGAAAAGAGCGAAGAGGTTCTTAACAAGGCAGGCATTTGCTTTATGTTTGCACAGGGCTATCATTCATCAATGAAGTATGTAGGTCCTGTCCGTAAGGAAATCGGAACCAGGAACATTTTCAATGTTCTCGGACCTCTCACAAACCCTGCAGGCGCAGACCTTCAGGTAACGGGTGTGTATTCTGAGGCTCTTGTTGAGCCGATTGCACAGGTTTTCTCAAACCTCGGTGTTAAGAAAGGCTATGTTTTCTACGGCATGGACGGCATGGACGAGGTTACTCTCACAACAACAACAAAGGTGTGTGAGATTGACAACGGCAGGTTCAACACATTCATTCTCAATCCTGAAGATTACGGTCTTAAACTTTGCACTCCCGAAGACCTTGCAGGCGGTGACGGCAAAGAAAACGCAGAGATTGCAAGAGAAATTCTCAGCGGTGAAATTAAGGACGCAAAGCGTGATATCGTTGTTCTCAATGCCGCACTCGGACTTTGCACAGGCGGCAAGGCAGATTCAATTCAGGACGGCATAAAGCTTGCAAACGAAATTATCGACAGCGGCAAGGCTTATGCAAAGATTGAAGAATTTGCACAGACTTCCAACGAATAAGGGTGACACAATGATACTTGAAACAATTGCAGATGCAAACAGAGTAAGATATGAAGAAATCGAAAAGCAAGTTCCGCTTGAAGTGATAAAGCAAAAAGCACTTTCAATGGAAACAGACAATGAATTTCCGTTTGAAAAGGCGCTTGCGGGCAAGGACATTTCATTCATTTGCGAGGTCAAAAAAGCGTCCCCGTCAAAGGGAATTATCGCAGAGGATTTTCCCTATGTTCAGATTGCCAAGGATTATGAAAATGCAGGCGCAAGCGCAATTTCAGTTCTGACAGAACCAAAGTGGTTCAAGGGCGAAAATGCTTTTCTTGAAGAGATTTCAAAGAATGTAAGTATTCCGCTTTTGAGAAAAGACTTCACAGTTTGTGAATATCAGATTTATGAGGCAAAGACAATCGGTGCGTCAGCCGTACTGCTTATCTGCTCACTTCTTGATACGGACACAATCAGAAGATGGATTAAGCTTTGCGACTCTCTCGGACTTTCGGCACTTGTTGAGGCTCACACAGCCGATGAGGTGTATTCCGCAATTGCCGCAGAAGCAAGAGTGATAGGTGTAAACAACCGAAATCTTCGTGACTTCACGGTGGACATAAATAACTGCACAAAGCTCCGTGAGCTTGTTCCCGACAACATTATTTTTGTTGCCGAAAGCGGAATAAAAACACAGGATGACATCAAGGTGCTTGAAAACGCAGGAGTAAACGCAGTTCTCATAGGTGAAACCCTTATGAGAAATCCCGACAAAAAAGCCGCACTTGATGAATTGTCGGGCAGAAAATAAAAAATTGATTTATAAGCCGTGTGCAAAGCACACCAATAACAGTAGGGGCGGTCATCGGCCGCCCGCCGTGTGTGAAACACACGAATGATATAAAAGTAATTAAGGGGAATCAAGATGACAAAAGGAAAATTCGGTATTCACGGCGGACAGTTCGTTCCCGAAACGCTGATGAATGCAATTAATGAATTTGAAGAGGCATACAACAGGTACAAGGACGATCCCGAGTTTGTTGCAGAACTCGACACACTTATGCGTGAATACGCAGGCAGACCGTCACTTCTCTATTATGCCGAAAAAATGACAAAAGACCTCGGCGGTGCAAAGATTTATCTTAAGCGTGAGGACTTGAACCACACAGGTTCACACAAGCTCAACAACTGCCTCGGTCAGTGCCTTCTTGCAAAGAGAATGGGAAAAACAAGAGTTATTGCCGAAACAGGCGCAGGTCAGCACGGTGTTGCAACGGCAACCGTAGCCGCACTTTTAGGACTTGAATGTGAAATCTTTATGGGCAAAGAGGACACAATCCGTCAGGCTCTCAATGTTTACAGAATGAAACTTCTCGGTGCAACGGTCAATGCCGTTGAAACAGGCACGATGACTCTTAAAGATGCCGTAAACGAGGCAATGCGTGAATGGACAAACAGGGTTTCCGACACACACTATGTCCTCGGCTCGGTAATGGGACCGCACCCGTTCCCGACTGTTGTCCGTGATTTTCAGAGTGTAATCGGCAAGGAAATCAAGTCACAGATGCTCGAAAAGGAAGGCAGACTTCCCGATGTTGTTATGGCTTGCGTAGGCGGCGGAAGCAACGCAATGGGCGCTTTCTATGAGTTTATCAAGGATGAAAATGTAAAGCTTATCGGCTGTGAGGCAGCAGGCCTCGGCGCAGATACTCCAAAAACTGCCGCTACAATCGCAACAGGCACACTCGGCATCTTCCACGGCATGAAGTCGTACTTCTGTCAGAACGAATACGGACAGATTGCTCCCGTATATTCAATTTCGGCAGGTCTTGACTACCCCGGTATCGGTCCCGAACACGCAAATCTTGCTGACACGGGCAGAGCAAGCTATGTTCCCGTTACAGACGAAGAGGCTGTAAACGCATTTGAATATCTTTCGAGAACAGAGGGTATCATCCCCGCAATTGAAAGCGCACACGCAGTTGCACATTGTATAAAAATTGCCCCGACAATGGACAAAGACAAGATTATCGTAGTCAACCTTTCGGGCAGAGGTGACAAGGATGTTGCGGCTATCGCAAGATACAGAGGGGAGGATCTCCATGACTGATATTAAATCTGCATTCCAAAACGGCAAGGCGTTCATCCCGTTTGTAACAGCGGGTGATCCCGATCTTGAAACAACAGAAAAGCTTCTTATTGAAATGAGCAAAAACGGTGCCGATATCATCGAAATCGGTATTCCGTTTTCAGACCCGATTGCCGAGGGTGTTGTAATTCAGGAGGCTGACCTCCGTTCTCTTTCGGCAGGCACAACAACAGATAAAATTTTTGACATGGTAAAGCGTATCCGTCCGCAGATTGACGCCGTTCTTGCCGTTATGACCTATATGAATCCGATTTTCGCATATGGTACGGAAAGGTTTATGGCAAAGTGTCAGGAGTGCGGAATCTCCGCAGTTATCGTTCCCGACACACCGTATGAAGAAAAGCACGAGCTTACCGATTACAGCGAAAAATACGGCATTGATGTAATTTCTCTCATCGCTCCTACATCTCACGAGAGAATCAAGATGATTGCAAAAGAGGCAGAGGGCTTTGTTTACTGCGTTTCATCAATGGGCGTTACAGGCGTAAGAAGTGAAATCACAACCGATGTTGGCGAAATGGTAAGACTTGTTAAGTCTGTAAAGGATATTCCGTGTGCAATCGGTTTCGGCATTTCAACTCCGGAGCAGGCAAAGAAAATGAGCGAAAGTGCAGACGGTGTTATCGTTGGTTCTGCAATCGTGAAAATTATTGCAAAGTACGGCAAAGACAGCGTTAAGCCTGTTTGCGACTATGTTAAAAGTATGAAGGAAGCGATTTCGTGAGTACACTCGAAGAACTTCAAAGCGTAATTGACAAAAGCAAAAGAATAGTATTTTTCGGCGGTGCGGGAGTTTCGACAGAAAGCGGAATTCCCGACTTCCGAAGTGTTGACGGTCTGTACAATCAAAAGTACGATTATCCGCCCGAGCAGATTCTCAGCCACACATTTTTTGTTCACAAAACAAGCGAGTTCTTCCGCTTTTATCGTGACAAAATGCTCTGCCTTGACAAAAAGCCGAACAAGGCGCACTATAAGCTTGCAGAGCTTGAAAAGGCGGGAAAGCTTTCGGCTGTTGTCACCCAGAACATTGACGGACTTCATCAGGCGGCAGGCAGTAAGCGTGTTTATGAGCTGCACGGAAGTGTTCTTCGTAACTACTGTACAAAGTGCGGCATGTTCTATGACGCAGAATTTATCAAGAACTCTGCCGATATTCCCAAATGCACTTGCGGAGGTATCATAAAACCCGATGTTGTGCTTTATGAAGAGGGACTTGACGACAGCACGGTAACGGGTGCGGTCAATGCAATTTCAAAGGCTGACACGCTGATTATTGCCGGCACAAGCCTCACGGTTTATCCGGCAGCTGGGTTTATCCGTTATTTCGGCGGCGATAATCTTGTGCTTATCAACCGTGATCCCACCCCAATGGACAAGAACGCAAATCTTGTGTTCCGTGAAAAAGTTGGAGAATTGCTTGACAAAATTACCGTAAACATATAAAATTTATGCGGCGGGGAAATTTCTGTTATTTTTCTGTTACAGCATATAGATAAATGAAAAAATCAATACACAAGATGTTGTTGCGGAACAGAGAAAACCGATAAAATCCGCATAAAATCCAACTTTTTTTGTAAAAAGACTTGATTTTTGCACATTCTTGTGCTATCATAATTCCTATATGACCGATACTTTAAGGAGGTGGGACAATGCCAAACATCAAATCTGCTAAAAAGCGTGTTAAAGTTATTGCTACAAAGACTGCTCGTAACAAGGCTACAAAATCTGCTCTCAGAACAGCTGTAAAGAAGGCTTATTACGCAGTTGACACTAACGCTGACAACAAAACAGAGGCAGTTCGTCTTGCTATTAAGAAAATTGACCAGGCAGCAGCTAAGGGTATTCTTCACAAGAACACTGCAGCAAGAAGCAAATCATCACTTGCTAAAAGACTTAACGCATCAGCATAAGTGCAATAAATCTTACAGGCTTAAAAGCAGAGAATATTCTCTGCTTTTTTATTTTGTTCTGTTGACATTTTTGTAAAAACTGTTAGAATATAAATAAAGATACGGCAGATACTACTGCCATACAAGCATACAAAATTTGGAGGCGACAGAATATGAAAAATCATAAGTGCAGATGGGCTTTAATTATCGGTATCATCTCTGCAGTTGCAGCTCTTTCTGCTGCTCTCACAGCGTTCTTTATTGTTAAGGATAAGCAGAAAAAAGATGACGAGGAGCTTATGGAATACCTCGACAGCTCAATTGAGTAATTATTGAGTAAATCTTAAAAGCCGAATGCGGACCGTTCATTTTTGGGCGGTCCGTTTTTATGAAACTTCATTTTATTCGTGGTGATTTTATGATACGGGAAGAGCTTGACCGACTTCTCTGTGACGCCAAAAGCAACGCAGAGCTTAAAGAAAAACTTCTGAAAACCGAACAAAGCGAAAATCCGATTGACAACTTCTGTTCCCTCTGCCGATCGCTCGGGTACAAAATCAGTGCAGGCGAGCTGTTTGCACTCGGACTTGACGAAAGCGACACCAAGCTTCGCAGTGTGAACGGAGGCGGAGTGAACGCAATTGACGGCTGGGACGATGCCTACGAACAATTTATTCTTACATTGAAATGGACATGACTATGAAACACTACTTCCCGAAATACTGCGAAAAATTCAGATGCATTGCGAACCTCTGTCCCGATAGCTGTTGCAGGGACTGGGATGTTGTTGTCGATGATACAAGCTTTGATTTTTATAATACAGTCAAAGGCGAGTTTGGCGACAGGCTCAGGTCGCTTATGACAATTGACGAGGACGGCGACAGAATTTTCATCAGGCAAGGTGAAAATTGTCCGTTCTGGAACAGCGATATGCTGTGCGACATTTACATCAACCTCGGTGAAAATCACCTTTGTCACACCTGTAAGGAATTTCCGAGAATCACTCAGGACTACACCGTTTTTTGTGAACATACGCTTTCGTTTGCCTGTCCCGAGGCGGCAAGGCTTATGCTTGAATCAGATTTTGACACAGGCTTTGCAACCAGTATTCCGCAGGACTCACAGACCGATTACAGCACAACCGAGATGAATTTTCTGCTTTCTGCAAGAAAACGCACTTTTGAAATTCTCTCAGACTGCAAAATGTCCTTGTCCGAAAGATTGTGCAGACTTCTTGCCTTTAACGAGCGTGTGCAAAATATGCTTGACGATGAAATTTTTGATATCACGGCTATGCCGACAGATGAATATAAAAAGCAAAGCTGCAAAGATGCATCATTCATTTTTGATTTGCACAAAAGCCTTGATATCATGAGTAAGAATTGGCTATGTGAGCTTGAAGCAACCGCCGATTTTGCAAAAAATAATACGCTGTCAAACTGTTTTGACAAACCGCTTACCGCCTATCTTGATTACTATGTCCGCAGATATTACCTTTCTGCAATCGACAGTTTTAATGTCATATCCACAATCAAGCGAATGGTCTGTGCATACATAGTGACCGCTTATGAACTCGAAAGGCCCAACAATCCGACTCAAACCGAAATTGCGAAAATTCTGCAGGGATATTCAAAAGAGGTCGAACATTCCTATGAAAACGGCGAACTCCTCGAAGATGAATTTATCTTCGATCCATTTTTTTCAACCGACAATTTAATAGGTATTTTATAAATAAATCCCGAACACATTTTACCGTGTTCGGGATTTGTTGTTTATTCTTTATTTTCGTCAGAATTCTTTTTGTTTCGTTTTTTCACGGAAACAATGTCAAGTTCAAACCAGAATGTACTGCCTTTGCCGAGTGTACTGCGAACGCCGTACCTTGCTTTGTGGCTGTCAAGAATACCCTTGACTATTGACAAGCCGAGTCCCGTGCCGATAACGCCACGCTTATGCTCCTTGTCAACCTTGTAGTAACGATCCCAGATGTATTCAAGCTTTTCGGGAGGAATGCCGTCACCGTGATCCGTTACCTCAATGAGAACCTTTTTGCCGTTTACCTTTTGCGTTACAATAACGGTTTTGTCTTCACCGACATAATTGACTGCATTGTTCACAAGATTATAGATTACCTGTGAAATTTTCAGTTCATCGGCAAAAATGTAAACATCTTCGTCACTCTCAAACAGAATGTTGTATCCGTCCTGTTCCTTGAGCTTTGCGTACCTTGTGAAAATATTCTTGATGCTGTCGGTAAGACAGAATTCAGATTTTTCAGGTTGAATTGAACCCGATTGAATCTTTGAGAGGTCAAGCAAATCGTTGACAAGTGTTGAAAGCCTTGTTGCCTCGTCAATAATAATCTGAATATTTTCGGGAGTGTTTTCACCGGGCAGGTCACGCATAACCTCGCCGTAGCCCGTAATCATTGTCAGCGGTGTTCTCAAATCGTGCGAGATGTTGGCAATAAGTTCTTTTTGTAACTTTTCGGTTGCGGCAAGCTCCGTTTTTGCGTAGTTCAGCGTTTCGTTGAGTTCCTCAACCTCAAGATATCCTCTTGCGTTAAAGTCAACATCATAGTTTTTCTTTGCAAGCTCCTTTGCCGCCGTGTTTGTCTTAGAAATCGGTTTCGCAATTCTGTAGCTTGCGTAAAGCGAAATTATAACGGCAAGAAGCACAAACACAACCGAAACGATTGCAAGCTGGTCACGGACGATTTCAACCGTGTTAGTCAGCGGTGTGATTGACGATGTTACAATCAAAAAGCATTCGCTGCCGTCCTGCAGATTGATAATGTCGGTGTAAACCATATTTTGAACATTTTTATCGGGAGCGGAAGCATACCGAACGGTATTCCTCGCGGCTGTGTCGGATGAGGAATATTCCTCAAAAAACTGTCGTTCAAACTTGCCTTTAATGCTGTCCTCTTTGTAGTTGCTTGTGATGAACATATAATGTCCGTCATTTTCCTCCGCCAGCTTGTAATATGAATAGACATCATGATACTGAAAATTCAGGTTTGAAACGGGGTTGTCATATTCGCAACAATACTTCAATGTGAAAAGAGAAGTTGAATCGTAAACATATACCGAAAGTGAATTGTAGCTTGCAACATTTTCAATCGTTCCGAGAGGGTTTTTGTTTTCTTCAATCGACCTTGAAATAACCTGTGCGTTCTTTTCAACCTGTGAAGATTTTGTAGCCGTGTAGAACGATTCAAGAAAAAAAGTCTGGAACACCCACAACACGACCACAATTGCAAATCCGAACAAAAGAAAATAGCATAACAGCTTGAAGTTCAACGGCAGATAATGGCGGTCAAATCGTTTGTTAGATCGTTTCAAAACGGTAACCCACCCCTCGAAGCGTTACAATGCATCTGCTGTATTCGCCAAGGCTCTTTCTGAGAAGCTTAATGTGTGTGTCAAGTGTTCTTTCATCACCGAAGAAGTCGTAGCCCCAGACCTCGCTTATAAGCTTTTCACGGGTGAGTGCAAGTCCTTTGTTCTTTACCATATAGAAAAAGAGTTCGTATTCCTTTGGCGTCATCTCAATTCTTTTGCCGTCAATTGTAACAATTCTGGCTGAGAAATCAACCGAAAGACCTTCGTATGTAAATACATCCTTCTTCACATTCTCTTCGTTCTGAGCGCCTTGTGAACGCTTGATTACGGCATTAACACGCATCATAAGCTCCTTTGGCGAGAACGGCTTAACAACATAGTCGTCACTGCCAAGCTCAAAGCCGTGAATTTTATCGTACTCCTCGCCTCTTGCCGAAAGCATAATGATAGGTGTTTTCTTGAATTTTCTGATTTCCCTGCAAGCGGAAAAGCCGTCAAGCTCAGGCATCATAACATCCATTATGATAAGGTCAAAGTCCTCTTTACGGCAAATTTCAATTGCCTGCATACCGTCAACGGCTTCTTCAACCTCAAAGCCCTCAAATTCGGCATATTTTCTGATAATCTGTCTGATTCTTGCCTCATCGTCAACAACAAGTATCCTGCTCATTTTTGTACGCCCCTTTTATTAAAATTATAAGCGTCGGTTAAGACGCAGTGTATTCCGACTGTTACTCTATCATCCGAATGTGATAAAATTATGTTAATTTTCAATTTTGTTGGTGAAGTATCGCACGGCGAGCCGCCGTACCCCATTCGTGTAGATAGTTTGCAGTATTAAAAACATATTATGCCCGAGCATGGTATAGTTTTTTGTTTGTACAATTCTGTAGGGGCGTTCATTGGACGCCCGCAAGTAAAGGTACAAATGTTATGTTAATTCTAATTTTATAAAAATCACAAATTAAATTATATATTGTAGCGGCGAACACGGTTCGCCGCTGTACTTCAAATCACAACTGTTATAACAATCCGTTAGAATGATTATATCACATTTCATTTCTTATTGAAATACCGTTGAAAATAAATTATAATGTATAGTGTTAAAATTTGGTGCTAAATTCATATTAAGGAGTTCGGATATGGAAATAAGAAAAATCAAGGCGCAGACGGTATGCGATACGGTTAAAAAGCTGTTTACCGACTGCAACTATTTTATCGGCAAAGACATTATGTGCGCCCTTGAAACCGCAAGGAATAACGAAAGCTCGCCTGTAGGAAAAAGTGTACTTTCACAGATTATCGAAAACGATAAAATTGCGGCTCGTGAGGAAGTTCCGCTTTGTCAGGATACGGGTATGGCTGTCCTTTTTGTTGAATACGGTGACAGGGTTGTTATTGAGGACGGCAGTTTTGATGAGGCAGTCAACGAGGGCGTTCGCAGAGCGTACATTGACGGCTATCTCCGCAAGAGTGTAGTAAATGATCCTGTTTTCGACAGAATCAATACAAAGGATAACACTCCTGCAATTATACACACAAAAATCGTCAGCGGAAATCAGATTAAAATTACCGCCGGCGGTAAGGGCTTCGGCAGTGAAAATATGTCGCAGATAAAAATGCTCACCCCGTCAAAGGGCATTGAGGGCGTTAAGCAGTTTATTCTTGATACTGTTTTTCAGGCAGGTCCAAACCCCTGTCCTCCTATGGTTGTCGGTGTCGGAATCGGCGGTACTTTTGAAAGAGCCGCCCAGCTTGCAAAAAAAGCAACCTTCCGTCCGATTGATTCCAAAAATGAAGATGAACGCTATGCACAGCTTGAGGACGAGCTCCTTACCGAAATCAATAAAATGGGCTTCGGTCCTGCAGGACTTGGCGGCAATACAACCGCAATCGGTGTGAATATCGAAACTTCACCCACACACATTGCAGGAATGCCGGTTGCGGTCAACATCTGTTGCCATGCCGCAAGACACGCAAGTGCAACGATCTGAGGAGGAAAAGCTGTGGAAAAGAAAATTACACTTCCGATTACGGACGAAGATATTAAAAATCTTAAAGCAGGCGACAGCGTTCTGCTCTCGGGTTCAATCATCACAGGCAGAGATGCCGCACACAAAAGACTTTATGAATTGATTCGGAAGGGCGAAAAACTTCCCGTTGACATCAAAGGCGAGCTTATCTATTATGTAGGTCCTGCTCCTGCAAAGCCGGGTTATGCTGTTGGCCCTGCAGGTCCGACATCAAGCTATCGTATGGATAAGTACGCTCCGTCACTGCTTGACCTCGGACTCAAAGGAATGATAGGCAAAGGTGCAAGAAATAAAGAAGTAGTCGATGCGATTGTTCGCAACAAGGGTGTGTATCTTGTAGCAATCGGCGGTGCGGCGGCTCTTATCGCCAAGAGCATCAAGAGAGAGAAGATTCTTTGCTATGAAGATTTAGGCACAGAGGCTGTCCGCAGATATGAGGTTGAAGATTTTCCGTGCATAGTTGCAATCGACAGCAACGGCAACAATGTCTACGAAACCGAACCGCCGAAGTATAGAACAAAATAATCAGTACTATAAAATTTTATATAAATAAAAACGGTCGGTCGACAATACTTGCATTTGGCAAACTGTCATCCGACCGTGAATTTTATTAAACTGTTTCTGCAAAGACAGACGGCTGTTAATTAAGCGCTTACTTTGCACAGCTTGCAGTCACCTATCTCAATTGCTCTTTCGAGGGTGTCGGTAAAATGTGTAACCTCTTCGGGAATGTCGCAGTAGAGATACTGCTCGTTCACGGCGAAATCTTCCGCCTCTCTCGACTGAACGCACACTTCATACATTCCGTTCGGGTGCTTATAGACCTCGTAACGAAACATTCTGTCATCTGTGTACATATCGTAAATCACATAGTCACGCATTTTATCACTTCCTCTCAATATATTTTTGTTGCGGATTGCAAACAATACTTGGTTACTTCGTTTCTAAAAACTCCTGTACTCTCTCAAAAAGGTACGGCTGAATTGCAGGATATGTCAAATTTTCGGGCATATCGTCAAAAAGCTTGATTTTTTCAATTTCAAGCGGCGGCAGTTCTCCAAAACTGCGAATTTCCGCAAAATAGAGCATTCCGTAATCCGTGAACGAATAGATGCACACGGGACAAATGTCGAAATTCTTCGCCCCTGTTTCTTCCCAAAGTTCACGCTTTGCTGTTGTTTCAACATCTTCGCTGTCCTCACGGTGACCGCCCGGAATTTCATATGTATCACGATTTTTGTGCTTGCAGAAAACCCATTTTCCGTTGTATCTCGCACAAATTACGGCATATTTCAACGGCTTGTCTGCGTTGAGGTCGAAAAATTTAACTTTCATAGCTAATCCTTTTAATCAAAATATCTCACGAGTGAAATTACCTTGCCGAGCAACGCAACTTCATCAACAATAATTGGTTCAAAATTGTCATTTTCGGGCTGAAGTCTGAAGTGACCGTTTTCTTTATAAAAACGCTTTACGGTCGCCTCGTCACCGACAAGAGCAACAACGATTTCGCCGTTTTCCGCAACAGGTGTGCGGTGAACAATTAAAATATCGTCAGGGAAAATGCCTGCGTTAATCATACTTTCGCCCTGAACACGCAGAGCAAAAAGCTCTCTGCCCCTTTTTAAACTGTCGGGAACAGGCACATAACATTCAATATTCTCAACGGCAAGAATCGGATAACCTGCCGCAACTCTGCCGAGCACAGGTACATCAGTGTTTTTCTCCATGCCGTTAATCTGAATACAACGGTTCACGCCGTGTTCTCGTGAAATAAGACCTTTTTCTTCAAGTGCCTTGAGGTGGTGGTGAACGGTTGATGTTGAACTCAGTCCCGTTTCTTCGCAGATTTCACGAACTGACGGAACTCTGCCCTCGCCTGCACATTCCTTTAGATAATCGAAAATTTTCTGTTGGCTTTTGCTTAAAGGTTTCATATCGCAGCGCCCCTTGTTTGTAATTACAGTATGATTGTACCATATATTTTCGAAAAAATCAAACATTTGTTTTATATTTTTGAAAATTTTTTTATTTCGTCGAACAAATAAAGAAATTGTCTGAATTTTGATTGATTAACAGAAAAAACAGACGCTTTTCATTCCGATTTCAAAAAGGGTTCACACAGTTTTCATATTTACATTGTTTAATATAAGCGTACTCAGAAAGACGGAACCGCATCCGTCAGAGTATAATTGTTCTACCCTCCTCAATGCGAGTCTGAACAAAGACTCGTAATTGTACCCCTCATTTTTTAAAGAACATAAGAAAGCACCGGGTCGCCGCAAGCCCGGTGCTTTCACTTTTTCAGGATTATTCCTGAAAAAGTGGGTGAAATTCGCCTATGGCGAGTGAAATCTGACTTTGTCAGGTGAAATCGTCCTTGCGGACGGTGAAATTGCCCTGTCGGGCAGTTGTGGTCGGGAAGATAGTCGGTTTGTAAAACAAATTTGTAGCCCGATTGTAGCGGCGAACTGTGTTCGCCAATCGTACAATATGTTTTTACTTGTTTTGGTTTTGCAACCAAAACAAATGGCGATCACTGATCGCCGCTACATTGAATTGTGCAGACGATTACTATGCCACGCTCGGGTGTAATAGTTTTTAATATTGCAAACTATCTACATGAACTAAAATAAACACAAACTAAAAAATTGAATTATCATCTGCACTATGATACAATATATATAGTAAAGTGAGGTGCTTGTATGCTTGAGAACAAACTCGGATTGACTTCTTCTGCGGAGCTTGCTCGTGAAGAGGAGCGAATCAGTAAGAAAAAGGCGGCAATGCTTTTTGAAAATCACATTCTTGACAACCTTGAAAGCGGAAAGTTTTCGACATTACAGACAATCCACAAGTACCTTTTTGACGAAATCTACGATTTTGCGGGAAAGTTGAGAACCGTAAACATTGCAAAGGGTAATTTCAGATTTGCACCTTTGATGTACATTGAATCAGCTTTGAAAAACATTGATGAAATGCCACAGAGCAATTTTGATGAGATTATAGAAAAGTATGTCGAAATGAACATTGCGCACCCATTCAGAGAGGGCAACGGTCGCAGTACACGAATCTGGCTTGACCATATGTTGAAAACGGAAATCGGCAAGGTTATCGACTGGAGCAAGGTTGACAAGGAAGATTATCTGCTTGCAATGGAGCGCAGTCCCATACGGGATATCGAGATAAAATATGTTCTGAAAAACGCATTGACCGATGAAATTGACAGCCGTGAGATGTACATGAAAGGCATTGACCACAGCTATTATTATGAGGGCTACACAGCGTTTAAAGCGGACGAACTTTAGTAAAATTGAAAATTGACGGCGAGCCGCCGTTCCCAGTCCGAGAAGATAGTTTTGATAGGGGCAAGAGTAAAATGCCCGAATGAAAATGTTTATTGAAAATTGTGCAAACAGTTACAATGCCACGCTCGGGCATAATTGGTTTTTAAACATCGCAAACTATCTACACGAACGAAAAAATATGAACATAAAAATAATGGACAGCAGAAATAAAATCTGCTGTCCGATTTGTTTTTTATACATATATAGTTATTTTCTTTTTCTTATAAACCAATATATCAAACCAAGCGCAACGAGGAAACCGCCGAGGATGCAACGGAAGATGATATTAAGCGTACCCTCAAACATTGGGTAGCCTGCAAAGGTTCGCAGTCCATACCACACGGTCATGAAGATAAAAAACACAGCCATTAAAACTGCAAGCAAGCCCTGATGTTCGTGGCGGTATTTGATTCCTACGATAATCATTAATATTGCAAGAGCCGCCCAAAGCCATACATACATATTCTGAAGAAATTCGCCCATAAAATTCACCCTTAAACATTACTGATAAGTAGATTATAGAATATCCTCGGCACAATGTCAAACCGTGTTATGTGAAGATTTTCTGAAAACGAAAAATTTTTTCAAAAATGCTTGACTTTTACTGACTTTGGTATTATATTATGAGTATAGCAATTAGCACTCACCTATCGAGAGTGCTAAAACAGCAAAAACCGACACGAAATGAGGTGAACGGTATGGAGCTGGCTGAAAGAAAAAAGAAAATATTATCGGCAGTAATTGAAAGCTATATCAACACAGGCGAGCCGATTGGTTCAAAAGCGTTGATTGACGAAACGGGACTTGAGGTTTCATCGGCAACGGTGCGAAATGACCTTGCAGACCTTACAAATAAAGGCTACTTGGTTCAGCCGCACACCTCGGCAGGACGAATTCCAACGTTGCAGGGCTACAGATACTACATCGACAATCTGATGAAAATTACCCCCGTAACCCAAGGCGGACGGGAATATGTTGAATCCGAGCTTTACAAAAGCGCAGATTCCCCCGAGAGCATCCTCAAAGAGGCAAGCGGTGTTATTTCAAGGCTGACAGGCTGCACGGCAGTAACGACAACACCTTCGGGTGAGGAAAGCAGAATCCACAGAATAAGATTTGTTCAGACGGGTTCGCACACGGCAATGGCTGTTGTGATTGCCTCAAACGGAATCATAAAAACAAAGCTGTTCCGTTGCGACTTCCTTTTGAATCCCGAACTTTTGACCGTGTTTGACAAGGCATTTAACGAAATCTTTTCGGGAATGAAGCTTTCATCGGTCAACCGACCGTTCATACAGACAGCGGCGGCAAGGCTCGGTGAACTTTCAATGTTTACCCCGGGAGTGCTTGTGGCAATTATGGAGGCTTGTGAAACGGCAAAGGAAATCAGCGTTTATCTCAGCGGTGTGACAAAGCCGTTGTTTATGTCCGATGTCAATTTTCTTAACGCACGAAATGTTATGGAGTTTTTGAACAACAGACACGACCTTGCGGAAATGCTTGAAAATCTTCCGCTTGACACCTCCGTCAGCATAGGCGGCGAAAACAGCAGAACAGAGCTTGCAGGGAGTGCGGTAATCTCCGCACGATACCGACTTGACGGCAACCCGTCAGGTGTGCTTGCGGTGATAGCACCCGTGAGAACGGACTACGCAAGAGCAATTTCAATTCTTGAATGTGTGTCCGAAAGCGTTAGCACTCTTATTGATGAGCTGATAGAAATATGATAAATAAAAATCCTTGAAGGAGGATAAAGATGACTAAGAAAAAATCCGAGAAAACCGAAGAAAAAAAGGTTTCCGAAGAAACAGTCGCAGAAGAAACCGAGACTGAAAATACCGAAGAGCCTGCAAAGGATGAAAATGCAGACAAAATCAAGGCTCTTGAAGATGAGCTTTCGGCACAGAAGGATAAGTATATGCGACTTGCCGCCGAGTACGACAATTACCGTAAAAGAACGGCAAACGAAAAGCTTTCAATCTATGACGATGCAACTTCAAAGGCTTGTATCGAGCTTCTTCCCGTTGCAGACAGCGTAACGCTTGCTCTTGCAAATCTGAAAGACGCCGATCCCGATATCATCAAGGGTATTGAGCTTATTTCAAATCAGCTTGCAAAGAGCTTTGAAAAGCTAAAGATTGAGTCCTACGGCAAAGCAGGTGATGCATTCGATCCGAACTTGCACAATGCGGTTTCAAAGATTGAGGACGAAAACCTCGGTGCCGACACAATCGCAGCCGTTTATCAGACGGGTTACAAAATCGGCGACAAGATTATCCGTCACGCAATGGTACAGGTTGCCAACTGTGACTGATTTCATATATAAATATTCAGCAGAAAACACACAAACAAAAACAATTAAAAATTCAATTGGAGGAATTTATCATGGCTAAGACAATAGGTATAGATTTAGGTACAACAAACTCATGCGTAGCAGTTATCGAAGGCGGCGAGCCTGTAGTTATCGCTAACGCAGAAGGCGCAAGAACAACTCCGTCTGTTGTTGCTTTTTCAAAAGACGGTGAAAGAATGGTCGGTCAGGTTGCCAAGCGTCAGGCTATCACAAACCCTGACAGAACAGTTGCATCAATCAAGAGAGAAATGGGTACTGCTCACAAGGTAACAATTGACGGCAAGAGCTACACTCCGCAGGAGATTTCGGCAATGATTCTTCAGAAGCTTAAATCAGATGCAGAGGCTTACCTCGGTGAAACAGTTACACAGGCAGTTATCACAGTTCCTGCTTACTTCACAGACGCACAGCGTCAGGCTACAAAGGATGCCGGTAAGATTGCAGGTCTTGATGTTAAGAGAATCATCAACGAGCCTACAGCAGCCGCTCTTTCATACGGTGTAGATAAGGAAAAAGACCAGAAGGTTATGGTATATGACCTCGGCGGCGGTACATTCGATGTATCTATCATCGAAATGGGCGACGGTGTTCAGGAAGTACTTGCAACAGCAGGTAACAACCGTCTCGGCGGTGATGACTTCGATAAGAGAATCATCGACTGGATGGTTGCATCATTCAAGACAGAAACAGGCATTGACCTTTCACAGGATAAGGTTGCAATGCAGAGATTAAAAGAGGCTGCCGAGAAGTCAAAGATTGAACTTTCAGGTGTTACAACTTCTAACATCAACCTCCCGTTTATCACAGCAGACCAGACAGGTCCTAAGCACCTCGACCTTACTCTTACAAGAGCAAAGTTTGACGAACTCACATCAGACCTCGTAGAAGCTACAATGGGGCCTGTAAGATCGGCTCTTCAGGATTCAGGTCTTCAGATCGGTCAGATTGACAAGGTTCTTATGGTTGGCGGTTCTTCCAGAATCCCTGCTGTTCAGGACGCTGTTAAGAAGCTTATCGGCAAAGAGCCGTTCAAGGGCATCAACCCTGATGAATGTGTTGCTATCGGCGCAGCTATTCAGGCAGGCGTACTCGGCGGTGAAGTTGAAGGACTTCTCCTCCTCGATGTAACTCCGCTTTCACTCGGTGTTGAAACAATGGGCGGTGTTATGACAAAGATTATCGACAGAAACACAACAATCCCAACAAAGAAGAGCCAGATTTTCTCAACTGCCGCTGATAATCAGACACAGGTTGAAATCAATGTTCTTCAGGGTGAGCGTGAATTTGCCCGTGATAACAAGCAGCTCGGTCTTTTCGCTCTCACAGGCATTGCTCCTGCAATGCGTGGTATTCCGCAGATTGAAGTAACATTTGATATTGATGCCAACGGTATCGTTAATGTATCTGCAAAAGACCTCGGTACAGGCAAAGAGCAGAAGATTACAATCAGTAACTCAACCTCAATGAGCAAGGAAGATATTGACAAGGCTGTTAAGGAAGCTGAACAGTTTGCCGCAGAGGACAAAAAGCGCCGTGAGGCAGTTGACGCTAAGAACGAGGCTGAAAACATTGTTTATCAGGCAGAAAAGCTTGTCAGCGAAAGCGGTGACAAGATTCCCGAGGCTGACAAGAACGCAATCAACACAAAGGTTGCAGCTCTTAAAGAGGCTATCTCAAAGGACGATGCCGCACTCATCGGCACAGCTAAGGAAGACCTCCAGAAGACTCTTAACGATGCTGCCGCTAAGCTTTATCAGCAGGCTGCTCCGCAGGGCGGTGCTCCCGATATGAACGGTGCTCAGCCAAACGGCGGTAATCCTACAGGCAACAACGGCGGAGATCCTAATGTATATGACGCTGATTTCACCGATGTTGACGATAACAAGTAATTTATGTTAGAATAACATATAGTCAAAGGAGCTGTTATATGGCGGCTCCTTTTGGCTGTATAAGACGATAACCGGCTTGCAATATTGCGTGATTTCGGTATTTTGACAAAGGTGAGAGTAATATGGCAGACAAAAGAGACTACTACGAGGTGCTTGGCGTTCAAAAGGGCGCAAGCGACGATGAAATAAAAAAGGCATACAGAGCCTGTGCCAAAAAATATCACCCGGATTTGCATCCCGGCGATAAAGAATGCGAGGAAAAATTCAAGGAAGTAAACGAGGCTTATGAAGTTCTTTCCGACTCCGATAAAAAGGCTCGTTACGACCAGTTCGGTCACGCAGGCGTTGATCCCAACTACGGTGCAGGTGCAGGCGGAGCAGGAAGTCCGTTCGGTCAGGGTATTGATATTGACGATATCTTCTCCAGCTTTTTCGGCGGATTCGGCGGCAGACGCTCCAACAATGCAAATGCTCCTATGCGTGGCAGTGATATTGAAACTACGGTTTACATTTCATTTGAAGAGGCGGCAAAGGGTTGCAAGCAGACAATCAACTATTCATGCGTAACAACCTGTGACGACTGTCACGGAACAGGCGCTCAGCCCGGCACAAGCCCCAAGACCTGTTCGTCATGCGGCGGTTCAGGCAGGGTAACAATCAACCAGAGAACACCTTTCGGTGTTGTCCAGACTCAGCGTACCTGTGATGCCTGTCACGGCAGAGGCAAGATTGTTGACAATCCTTGTAAAAAGTGCGGCGGTTCGGGCAAACAGCGCAGGAACAAGACTGTTGATGTAACGATTCCGGCAGGTATCAAGGATCAGCAGATTCTTAATGTAAGCGGCAGAGGTAACGCAGGTACAAACGGCGGTCCTGCAGGCGACCTTCATGTTTATATAAATGTTCGTCCGCACCCTGTTTTTGAACGCAGAGGTGACGATGTGTGGTGCGAAGTTCCGATAACCTTTACACAGGCGGCTCTCGGAGCAGATGTTGTTGTGCCTACTCTTGACGGTAAGGTTTCCTACACGGTTCGTGAGGGTACACAGCCGGGTGATGTGTTCAGACTCAAGGGCAAGGGTATTCAGCGACTCGGCGGCAGAGGCAGAGGCGACCAGTATGTAAGAGTTACCGTTGAAGTTCCGAAGAATCTTAACGGCAAGCAGAAAGAGCTTATCAAACAGCTTGACGGCGCAACAGGCGACAAGAACTACGCAAAACGCAGAAACTTCTTTGATAAAATCAAGAAGATGTTCAACGAGTAACACAGAATAAATAAGATTTGTGGGGCATTTGTCCCCACAAATTTTTTATACGGCGTGCCGCCGTTCCCGATTCGAGCAGATAATTTGTTGTGCAAAAAACATATTATGCCCGAGCGTAGTATTGTAATTATTTGCACAATCCTGTAGGGGCGTTCATTGGACGCCCGCAAGTAACGGCACAATATTTATGTGAAACCAAATTATATAAATGTCGCAAATCTGTAGGGGAGAACCGTGTTCTCCCGTCGTGTGCATTGCACACGATTGAACGCTATGCGTTCAAAATGAACAGACAGTTTTGTTTAAATCAAAAAATTTGATTTAAACAAATAATATCATCAAAGTCGGCGGATAATATCCGCCCCTACATTACAAACAAAAATATCGGCATAAAATGCCCGTGAATCAGAGGTTAAAATGGAATCCTGGACAGAAATAAAAATATCCGTTGACGCAAAGGATATTGACAGAGCAAGTGATATTGCAAATGTTGTAGTTCCCTACGGCATCTATATTGAAGATTACACAAACCTTGAGCAAGAGGTTGAGGACATTGCCCATATTGACCTTATTGACGAGGATTTGCTTGCAAAGGACAGAAACAAGGCTTTTGTTCACATTTATCTTGAACCCGATGTTTCGCCGTCAGAGGCGGTTGCATTCCTTTCGGAACGCTACAATGCGGAGGGTATAAAGCATTCAATTGAACTTCTTGACTGCCTTGAAGAGGATTGGAGAAACAACTGGAAGAAATATTTCAACCCGATTGAAGTCGGTGAAAAACTACTTATCCGTCCGAGCTGGCGAGATGATTACGATGCCGGCAACCGCAAAGTTCTCAACATTGATCCGGGACTTGCGTTCGGCACGGGCGGTCATGAAACCACAAGGCTTTGCCTTGAAATGTGCGAAAAGTACCTTAAAACCGGCGATTCTGTTCTTGATGTGGGTTGTGGCAGCGGTATTCTCGGTATTGCAACATTGCTTTTGGGTGCAGACCGTGCCGTCGGTGTTGACATTGACGAAACTGCGGTGAGAACTGCGGCTGAAAACGCAGAAATCAACGGTGTTGCAGACCGCTTTACGGCTATCTGCGGCAGCTTTACCGACAAGGTTGAGGGCAAGTATGACATTGTTCTTGCCAATATTGTTGCCGATGCGATTATGTTTCTCTCAAAGGGCATTAAGGACTTTATGAAGGACGATGCCGTTTACATTATGAGCGGTATCATCGACACTCGTGCCGAAGAAGTCAAGGCATCCGTAAGTCAGTATTTTGACATCATCGAAGAACATCTTGACAACGGATGGGCTTGCTTTGCCGCACGGCGTGCCGCCGTTCCCAATTCGTGAAGAATAGTATGATATAGAGAAAATTATTATGCCCGAGCGTTACTTTTAAATTGAAAATTAAAAATTGTGGTCGGGAAGACAGTTTGCAAAATGCAAATCATTGTTTCCCGACCGTTTTCTTTATATGGCAGTTATTGTTTATTTGTAGTGGCGTGCCGCCGTTCCCAATTCGTGAAGATAGTATGATATAGAAAAAATTATTATGCCCGAGCGTAGCATAGTGATTGTTTGTACAAATATTTACAAAAACAAAACAGCTTTCCGATTTTGAGTTCGGAAAGCTGTTTTTAATTTACATTAACTTTTTACTTGATTATCTCATATGACAAATTGTTTTCTTTTGCATATGCTTCGGCGACTGAACCTTTTTTGCAATACATTTTAAAGCCCTTGAGCGGGACACTGTCATAATTGTCATCAACATCCATACCAAGACCGCAATTATCCATTTCCTTTACGGAATCGGGAACCGTAACACTTTTAAGGTTCGTCATAGATGTGAACGCATCGCTTTCAAGAACCTTTACACCGTCGGCAATTTCAAGCTCGTATATATTGTCATTGAAGCTGAATGCAAACGAATCCACAACCTTAACGGTTTTCGGGATAACCACTTTAACCTTTACATAGGATAGATAGACCCCGAAACTTGAAATTTCAACAACATCCACACCGTCAATCTGTTCGGGGATATTGATTGTAATTTCTGTGACTTCCTTGTCGGAGTTGGACAGGTTATTGTAGAAGTAATCATCGTCCACTCCCATGATTTTCCAACCCTCATAATCATCACTTTTACAATATGTAACATGAGATTTGGTATCCGTAAGGTAATCGTCCTCGTCAATGTCGTAGGTTGCACTGTCCGAATCAAATGCCGGCACAGTTGTTTCTTTGTCAAAGTCCTTTGAAATATAGCTTGAAGCATCGTCAATTGCTTTGTCGATATGCTTATCTATAGTTTTGACAAATCTCGGAATAATGCTGCATGCCACAACGGCGAAAATAACAATCAAAAGAACGATTATTCCGCCGACAATGCTCGTAATGATTATGGCTGTTTTACTGCTGTTATTCTTCTGACCGTTCGGTACATTTGTAAACTGCTGACCGTAGCTTGTGCCGTTTTGATTCGGATTACCGTACCCGTTGTTGTATCCCTGATTGTATTGCTGATTATTATTTTGGTTCACCTGATCGTAGCTCTGACTCTCTGTGTTATAGTCATAATTTGGCTGTTCGGGTGTCGGATTTTGATCAAACGAATCAACGCTGTTTGCTGTATTTTCCTGTGTGTTGTTCTGAGTGAGAGGTGATCCGCAGTTTTCGCAGAACTTACCGTCAGACTTATGACCGCATACGGGACATTTCATATTTTTTACTCCTCCGGTTTGTAATTGTGAAATTGTGTCTGATTATTATAGCAGAAAAAGCAAAATATTGCAAATGTTTATTTGCTAAGTTCTTTTTCGATTATTTCTGCCGCTTCGTCAAGATAGTTTCCTTCAAAAAATTCAATCTTTCCCTCGTCAACACATTTTGCGAGTTCGGGATCAATCGGAAGCTTTGCAAGCACCTGTGTGTCATATTCCTTTGCAACTTCCTCAATGTGACTGTCGCCGAAGATGCTGTGCTTCTTTCCGCAATCGGGACACATGAACCAACTCATATTTTCAACAAGACCTAAAATCGGCACATTCATCATCTTTGCCATTTTTACTGCCTTTTGAACTATCATTGAAACCAGCTCCTGCGGTGACGCAACAATAACAATGCCGTCAATCGGCAGGCTCTGAAATACCGTAAGCGGAACATCGCCTGTTCCGGGAGGCATATCAACAAACATATAGTCAACATTTTCCCAGATTACATCTTTCCAAAACTGCTTTACCGTGCCTGTGATAACCGGAGAACGCCACACCACGGGATCGGTTTCATGTTCAAGCAGAAGGTTGACGGAAATCATCTTGATTCCCGTTTCGGTAACAACGGGGAAAATTCCCTCATCGTTGCCTCTGCATCTCTCATGTACTCCGAATGCCTTTGGAATTGACGGACCTGTGATATCTGCGTCAAGAACAGCCGTGCTTTTACCGAGGCGGTTAAATGTTACTGCGAGCATTGAGGTTACAAGGCTTTTGCCTACTCCGCCCTTGCCCGACACAACGCCGATTACCTTTTTTACACTGCTGTATTTATTGAGTTCTTCGTGCAAATTCTGCTCTTTGCTTTTGCAATCCGAAGAACAGCTTGAACAATCGTGGGTGCAACCCATTTAAAACATCTCCAATTTCATAAATTCATTTTATCAAAAGAAAACAATCAGTTTTCTTCAACATACGGTTCATCGCCGCCGCTCTCGTATGACTGTGTCGGCTGAGTGTCATCCGAAGTCTGTGAAGATTCGGTAACACTGATATCACTGCTCTGCTGCGGCTCTGTTTCAGGCTGATACTCTGTCTGCGGTTCAGTTTGAACAGGCGCTTCTGTTTCAGGCTGATATTCAGTCTGCGGTTCATATGTCGGTTCTTCCGTGTAAACGGGAACATAGTTGTCATCGCCGTATTCCGTTGTAGGCTGTACCGTTGTCACCTGTTCCGTTGACGGTGCCGTGGAAGTGGAAGCCTTTTTATCATTTTTCTGTGAACTGCATTGTGTGAATGCAAAAACAACGGCAACAATAAGGCAGATTACTGCCGCAATTGTTAAGATAACCGCCACATTACGGCTTGTTCTCTTTTTCTTTTTAACAACCTTTTTACGCTTTGGGTTTATCGTTGATTTTGTGTAGTAGTTACCGATGTCGTCAGAAGAAAGGTCATACTGAAAATCCTTTGTAGCCTTTGACACCTGCTCCCCTGTCTGAGAATCAAAATTGTCGCCATAGTCGGGGGTCTGTGTGCGGTCATCTCTTTCCGACGGCATTTTTACTGGAGTTTCCATATCGTCCTCAAAGTCGATTTCCGGCATCTGAACGGCATCCTCGTCATAATCACCGACAAATTTTACATCATTGTCAAAGTTATCGCCGTAATCCTCCTGAATATCGGAAGATCTTTCGGGGGCGTTGTTTCTTCTTGCAGGAAACGCAACCTCGTCATCAAAGTTGTCAGGCTCATAATCCTTGTTTCTATTATATTTATTGTTATCGTCCATTATGTAATTCTCCTTTGAAAGAAAAATTTTGAAACAGAAAAATACGGTGCATTTATTCTGCACACCCCGTACCAAAATAATAAATCAGCCGTGACAATTTGTCAACTGAATATTAGCACCGTTAAGTTTAAAAGCATAATTTTTTGCCATATACAAAAAGTACCCGCACAAGCCGTGCAGGTACTCGTCGATTTAAGAAAAATCAGCAGTGAATCAAGCGTCTTCACCGTTATCGGTTTCGTCTGTTGATTCGCCTTCATCCTCTGTTTCAACCTCTTCGGATTCTTCAAATGCAGTATCTTCTGCGTTTTCGTCATCTGCAAGATCAGCCTCAATGCCTCCCTGAACAGGGTTGCCTGTTTCTTCTTCAACAGCCTCATCATCGGCAACTTCAAAACCGCTGAGGAATGAGTAAGGAATTCCGTAACCGAGTGCGATACTTGCAAGCGTTACAATAACGCTTAATCCCGAGCCGTTTGCATTTGAAAATACATCATAAAGCGGAAGTCCCGGAGCAAGGGAAGCAACGATTATGTAGAGTGACGGGAGCACCATTACAATAAGTGTAACGAGTGAAAAACGCTTTACCGCTTTGCCGTCACCGACACGGGTTGCATAGAACACCAAAAGACCGAACACAGCATACACAAGAATCGGAATGATTGAACCGAGTGGCTGTGAAAGGGCTGATGCGTACTGTGAGAAGAAGTGTGCGCAAACGATAAATGCGATGATCAGAAATGCAGAGAAAAACAGATTGATTGTATCTCTTTTAGTAGGTTTTTTCATAATATGTCCTCCGTACATACGATATTGGTTTAAGTTTAACATTTAAATGTGACAGTTTTGTGAACAAACAATGATATGTACATTAGAATAAGGTAAATAAAGCGTAAAAAACGCAACCGCCTTTTGTTTGACAAAATCTGTAAGGGAGTTTATCATAAATCATAAAGGGATTATGCAACTGATTTTTACATAAAGTGTAAAATCAGGTTGGTAGAAATTGCGTTACATATGAAATATACTTAACTCAGGAGGTATGAAAAGTATGATTGGTATGAATTTGAAGTATCTTCGGAAAAAGTACGGATATTCACAGGAGGATCTTGCGGAGAAGCTTGAGGTGTCAAGACAGTCTGTTGCAAAGTGGGAAAACGAGGAATCTCTTCCCGATGTCGAAAAATGCGTGACGATGGCGCAGATTTTTGAAACTACGGTAGAAATGCTTCTTGTGTGTCCTTTTTACGAGGAAGAATCTGACGCACTCACTCCCGACGGTGACGGAAAGTACATTTTCGGCATTGTTAAGGTCAGCGAAAGAGGACAGATTACACTCCCTAAACACGCCAGAAAGGTGTTCGGAATTGAGGCAGGCGACAGACTTCTGGTTCTCGGTGACGAGAAAAAAGGTATGGCACTTGCAAAAATAAAAAATCCCTTTGATAAGTTAATGAAGTAAAATTTGACTTAAATCCCTTTTATCCTGAATTGAGGAGAAAATATGTACGCAATAAAAACAGAAAAACTTACAAAAAAATATAAGGAAAAAACGGCTGTATCAAACCTTGACCTTAAAATCAACGAGGGTGAAATGTACGGTTTGCTCGGAGTCAACGGTGCAGGAAAAACAACAACAATGAAAATGCTCACAACGCTTATTATGCCGACATCGGGTGAGGCAGAGCTTCTCGGTCACAGCATAAAAACCGACAGAGCAGCGGTAAAACAGATTATCGGAATTTCACCGCAGGAAAGTGCGGCTGCAATGAACCTTACCGCAAGAGAAAATCTTGAACTCATGGCAGAGGTTTACGGCTTTTCAAAGAAAGTTGCAAAAGCCAAAGCAAGCGAACTTATCGAACGCTTTTCCATGCGGGAATTTGAAAACCGCAAGGCTAAAAAGCTGTCGGGCGGTGAGGTGAGAAGATTGAGCATTGCAATGGCACTTATCTCAGAGCCGAAAATACTCTTTCTTGACGAACCCACGCTCGGACTTGATGTGATTGCAAGACACAGCCTTTGGGCAGAGATTGAAAAGCTCAAGGGTAAAATCACCGTTATTCTCACAACGCACTATCTTGAAGAGGCTGTTGCACTCTGCGACAGAATCGGGATTATGGCTCACGGCAAATTTGTGGCTGAGGGTACTTCCGATGAGCTTGTTGCCCTTTCGGGCGAAAAAGATTTTGAGTCGGCTTTTGTAAAGCTGACAAACGGAGGTGCGTTGTAATGAGATTGACTGCGTTTGCTTCACGAAATACAAAGGAAATTCTCCGTGATCCGCTGACATTCTGTTTCGGACTCGGATTTCCCGTTGTACTTCTTCTTTTGTTGTCGGCAATAAATTCGGCAATCCCCGAACAGGCTCAGATGACAATGTTCAACATCGACAAGCTGACGCCCGGTATTACGGTTTTCGGAATGAGCTTTATCTCGCTGTTCTCGTCAATGCTCATTGCAAAGGACAGAACAACAAGCTTTATGATGAGATTGTTCACATCTCCGCTCAAAGCACACGAGTTTATTATCGGTTACACCCTTCCGCTTTTGCCGATGGCAATTTTGCAGAGTGCCGTATGTGTTGTTGTTGCGTTCTTCCTCGGACTTGAGGTCAGCGTGAACATTTTGCTTATGCTTGCGGTAAACATTCCGATTGCAATTGTGTTTATCTCGCTCGGACTTCTGCTCGGCACACTTCTGAATGAAAAGGCTGTCGGCGGAATCTGCGGTGCATTGCTCACAAACCTTTCGGCATGGTTTTCAAACATTTGGTTCGATACTGCAATGGTCGGCGGTTGGTTCAAAAACCTTGCAAACGCACTTCCGTTTGCTCATGCAGTAAATGCCGCAAGAGATGCAATTTCGGGTGACTATTCGGACATTATGCCCGAACTTATCCCCGTTTGCGGATATGCGGTTGTGTTGCTTGTTCTGGCTGTGGTCGTCTTTTCCGTTATGATGAAAAGGAATAAATAATTGATGAATCCAAACGGTAAAGCTTTGTTAAAAGAAAACAAAAGATATTATCTTCTCGACTCTCTGCGTGGAATTTCAACCGTCAGTATGGTTGCGTTTCACTTATGCTACGATATTTTTATGATGTACGGACTTAACACAAGCTGGTACTTTTATCCAATGACTGCGGTTTGGGAACGCAGTATCTGCGTAGTGTTCATACTGCTTTCGGGAATGTGCCTTAACTTTTCGGGAAACGGCATAAAAAGAGGTGTTCTTTTAAATCTTGCAGGCTTTGCCGTTACCTGCGTTACCGTGATAGCCGAACCGAATCAGGCGGTATGGTTCGGTGTACTGAATCTGATAGGCTGTTCAATGATGATTGTTTCCGTTCTTTCGGATAACCTCAAAAAAATAAGCCCCCTGTCGGGAGCGTTGATTTCACTTTTGTTGTATGCGGTTTTGTATGATTTGCAAAAAGGCTGTGTCGGATTTTTCGGGCTGGATATCGTAAAATTACCCGATTTCCTCTATTCGTGCAAGTACCTTGCATTTCTGGGATTCCCCTCGTCCGACTTTGTGTCGGTAGACTATTTCCCGATCTTTCCGTGGATTTTCCTCTTTACGGCAGGCTTTTATCTTTGGAATTTCATCGCACAAAAAAATCTTGCAAAATATTTTGAATTCAAAATCCCGCTGTTTGACAAAATCGGCAAATACAGCCTGTGGATTTATCTTGCCCACCAGCCTGTTATTATGGGCGTTTTGATGTTGATAATGTGATTTTGCCGATTGAAAGTTATAAACAAAAAATAATGTCGGAGGTGTACCGCCGACATTATTTTTTATTTTAAATTATTTCCGATTGTGCTGCTAAGCCTTCGGATGCTGCAAAGGCTTCATTTCTGTCAAACACACCGCAAAGCCACATATATGAAACCGTTGAAAGGGCAATGCTTACAAAGCCGAACCAGATGCTGTTCACACCGATAAAAACGCTCGGAACGCAGGCAAGGACAACACCTATATGATAGCTTGCAAGTGTAAGCCAATAGAATTTAGCCTTTTTCTTCATATCCTTGTCCTTGTCAATAATACCCGTGAATGTTGAAACCGTTGCAACACGGAGGTTGTTTGTCGAGAAAATCGGAGATGTAACATAACTTCCGGCTGTTCTGAATGAATTCCACAAAACAGGAGTTGCGAACAGAATCGGCAGAATTGCAAGGTAGTTGTTTGAAATATTCGGAAAAATTCCGATAATCAAAAGTGCAATCGCACTTGCAATAAGACTGACGGTTTTGGTTTCAAGCTTAATAAAACGGTCGGCAATTACAAAGAAAACATTGCCGAGAATATATGTAAGGAGAGCGATGACGATAAACACAACGCCCTCAAAATCACCCGTAAAAATTTTGCTGACAAGGTGAATCATATTTGCTGTCTGTGCGTTACCGAACACATCACAGTGATTGAAAATTGCATATCCGCCCATAAACCCGCCCAGAGAGCTGACTGCAAAATGCAGAATATGCTGTTTTTGTTCTCTTGTCATTTTAAAGACTTCCTTTTTCGACATAAAACATGTAATTGTTTAACATAATTATACACCTGCAATTCTGATTTTGCTATTATCCCCCAATGGAATTATGCTCCGTTTTGCAATAAAAATTAAGTCACATTGCACAAAACAGCTGTCTTACTGTTGTGCAATGTGACTTTTTTGCTTTTTATGAAGTTTTAAAGAATCAAACTGTCATCAAACTTTTTCAGGCATTTCATCTGCCATACATTCAACAAGAACAGCCTTCTGAGCGTGAAGACGGTTTTCTGCCTCCTCAAAGATTTCATTTGCGTGTTCTTCAAATACATCTGCAGTAATCTCTTCGCCACGGTGTGCAGGGAGACAATGGAGAACCATACAATCCTTGTTTGTAACAGCCATAAGCTCCTTGTTAACCTGATAGCCTGCGAATGCTGCCTCACGGATTTTCTTTTCTTCTTCCTGTCCCATTGATGCCCATACATCTGTATAAACAACATCGGCATTCTTAGCGGCCTCAAGCGGATCTGTTACGATTTCAAACTTGCCGTTACCGTACTTTTCACCGAACTCGATAATGTGCTTAGGCGGCATATAATCCTTTGGGCAGGCGGCAGAGAAGCTCATGCCTGTGCTGAGTGCGCCGACGATGAGCGAGTTCATCATGTTGTTGCCGTCACCGATAAAGCACATCTTGAGTCCTTCAAGCTTGCCCTTGAATTCACGAATTGTCATAAGGTCTGCGAGAACCTGACATGGGTGACAATAGTCTGTAAGACCGTTGATAATCGGGATTGAACCGTACTCTGCAAGAGCCTCAACTTCTTTTTGCTCAAAGGTACGAATCATAATACCGTCAAGAAAACGGGAAAGAACACGGGCTGTGTCCTCAACAGGCTCGCCTCTGCCAATCTGAAGGTCATTTGATGAGAGGAAAAGCGGATAACCGCCGAGCTGTGTCATACCAACCTCAAATGAAACACGGGTACGGGTGCTTGACTTTTCAAAAATCATACCAAGAGACTTGCCCTTGAGAATTTTATGCTCAATGCCGTGTTTCTGCTCATATTTAAGCTGATCGGCAAGGTTAAGTGTGTTGATAATTTCTTCTGTTGACCAATCCTCAAGTTTAAGTAAGTGTTTCATTAGTTGTTCTCCTTTATTGTTTTTTCGAGTATATTAATCGCCTCGTCAATTTCATTGTAATCAATAACAAGCGGTGGGAGCATACGGAGTAAATCCTTTGCCGTGATAATGAGCAAGCCGTTTTCAACGCACTTGATTGCAATGTCGTGTGCATCGCCATTTTCAAGCTCAACACCAATCATAAGTCCCATTCTGCGAACGCTCTTTACACCGTCAATTTTTGTGAGCCTGTCCTCAAAATACTGACCCTTTTTCTCAACCTCGGCAAGAAATTCGTCATTTGCAACTGTGTCAAGAACATAGTTTGCACCTGCACAAACAACAGGATTTGCGCCGAATGTTGTGCCGTGAGTTGACGGTGACATAACATCCTTGAGCTTTTCACCGCACATACAAACACCGATAGGAAGTCCGCCGCCGAGCCCCTTTGCAACCGTCATAAGGTCGGGGAGGATACCGTAATTCTGATGAGCAAACAACTTGCCTGTTCTGCCGACACCTGTCTGAACCTCATCGACAATAACGAGAATATCGTTGTCATTGCAATACTTAACAAGTTCTTTTACATATTCGGGATCGAGGATATTTACACCGCCCTCGCCCTGAATGAGTTCAAGCATTACTGCGCAGGTTTTGTCCGAAACAACTGCTTTCAGAGCGTCCATATCGTCTGCGTCTGCATACTTAAAGCCCTCTGTAAACGGGAAGAAATAGTTGTGAAAAACATCCTGACCTGTTGCGGCAAGGGTTGTAACAGTTCTGCCGTGAAAGGAATTGTTAAGCGTTACGATTTCATTTCTGCCCTCGCCGTACTTGTCAAAGCTGTACTTACGGGCAATTTTGATTGCGCATTCGTTAGCCTCTGCACCGCTGTTGCCAAAGCAGACCTTTGAAAGACCTGTAAGCGTGCAAAGCTTTTCGGCAAGGTCACTCGCCTGTGAACAGTAAAAATAGTTTGACATATGCTGAATTGTGCCTGCCTGCTTTGAAACAGCCTCAACCCAACCGTCATTGCAATAGCCAAGGCTGTTTACACCGATACCCGATGAAACATCAATGTACTTTTTGCCGTTTTCGTCATATGCGGTAACGCCTTTTGCACTTTTGAGAGCAACATCGTAGCGACCGTATGTGTGCATAATATATTTTAAATCTTTCTCTTTTGTAGTCAAGTTAGCCACACCCTTTCATATTTTATCGTTGCTGAAGGAGTAAACAAAAACATCCTCACGCTTTTCAAAGCCGAAATCACGCCAGAAGCTTTGACCTGTTTCGTTGTTCTGATAACAGAAAATGTGAGTTTTGTCGATGCCTTGTTCACGGATTTTTTGGATAGCGGTTTGTGCAAGAGCGTGACCGATTTTCTTTCGTCTGAATTCGGGCAGAACAGCCATATGGTGGATAAATCCCCGTCTGCCGTCATGACCTGCAAGCACGGTTCCGACAATTTTTCCGTCAACCACGGCAACCTGACTCATACCGGCGTTGTGCTTGAGATAACGCTCCATCTGATCTTTTTCATCAGCCTTAGAGAGCGCACGCTTTGTGGTAATCTGCCACATCTCATAGACCTCGTCATAGTCGTCAATTGTCATTTCTCGTATAATCATTGCACCCTCCAAAATTTAATCTGTAGGGGCGCTCATTGGGCGCCCGACTTGATGAATGGGTTTGTTTTATAAAAATGTTTTGATATGAAGAATGTTGTGTTTAATCTGTAGGGGCAAACAATACACAGCTTTTATCAAATAAAATTTTTAAGTTAAACAGAAAGTTTTATTTAGTGGGCGACCAATGACCGCCTCTACTGTTTTTACAAATCAGGAAAACAGCAATGCTAATCAATAAAACATTGTACCGATGCCTTCATCGCTGAAAAGCTCGAGCAGAATTGAATGTTCGATTCTGCCGTCAATGATATGGGCACGGTTTACACCGCTGCGGACTGCCTCAACACAGCAATCAATCTTGGGAATCATACCGCCGCTGATAATGCCGTCACGCTTGAGCATAGGAACTTCGCTGACATTGACAACGGGGATGAGTGAATCCTCATCGTGAACATCACGGAGAAGTCCTCTGATATCTGTCATAAGAATGAGCTTTTTTGCGCCGATTTTAGCGGCAATCTGCGATGCCGCAATGTCTGCGTTAATATTATATACATTGCCGTCATAACCGCCTGCAACGGTTGAAACAATCGGAATATAACCGCTTGCAAGAGCGTTGTTGAGCGGTTCGGGGTTAACCTCCTTAATTTCGCCCACATAGCCGAGGTCTGCGCCTGTAACAAGCTTTTCAGCCATAAGCATTTTGCCGTCAAGACCGCAAAGTCCCATAGCCTTACCGCCGTGACTGCCGAGAAGCTGAACAAGGCTCTTGTTGACTTTGCCTGCAAGCACCATCTGAACAATGTCGATAGTTTCCTTGTCGGTCACTCTCATACCGTTGATAAACTTGCTTTCCTTGCCAACGGCTTTGAGCATTGCATTGATTTCGGGTCCGCCGCCGTGAACGAGCACAACATTGACTCCGACAAGCTGCATAAGAACGAGGTCGCTCATAACTGCCGCTTTAAGTTCTTCGTTTATCATAGCGTTTCCGCCGTATTTTACAACAATTGTTTCGCCCGAATATTTCTTGATATAGGGCATTGCCTGTATAAGTACCTTGGCTCTCTTTGAAACATCCATTTTCTTCAATCCTTTATGTAGTTGATTTACGCTCACACAATCAAATCGCATATTATGTGCGGTAGTCACCGTTGATTTTTACATAATCATAGGTAAGGTCGCAACCGTAAGCCTCGGCAGATGCATTGCCGTCACCTAATTTTACGAGAATTTCAATTTCGTCCTCGAGTAAAATTTCCTTAGCCTTATCCTCATCAAACACAAGACCGTTGCCGTTCTTGCAAACAAGGATTTCACCCTTTGCGGATTTATATGAAACATCAATTTTTTTAACATCTGTTTCGGCACCGCTGTAGCCGATTGCGCAGAGGATTCTTCCGCAGTTTGCGTCAGCCCCGAACATTGCCGCCTTTACAAGACTTGAACAGATGATGCTCTTTGAAATAATCTTTGCGCTCTTATCGTCTTTTGCACCGTCAACCTTGCAGATAAGGAGCTTTGTTGCACCTTCACCGTCTTTTGCAAGCTCCTTTGCAACCTTTTTGAATGCATCGGTAAGAACGGCTGTAAAGGTTTTGTAATCATCGTTCTTCTCTGTGATTTCCCTGTTGCCTGCATAACCCGATGCCATAATTGCAAGGGTATCGTTTGTTGAGGTGTCACCGTCAACGCTTACCATATTATAGCTGACATCAGCGGCTTCGATAAGTGCGGATTTGAGCATTTCGGAAGAAATTGCCGCATCTGTTGTTACAAAGGAAAGAGTTGTACCCATGTTAATATGAATCATACCGCTGCCCTTTGCAATACCGCCGATTGTAACCTTTTTGCCGTCAAGAACCGTTTCAACAGCCCACTGCTTTTTCACGGTGTCGGTTGTCATAATTGCCTCTGCGGCAGAGCTTCCGCCGTCCTTCGAAAGCGTGCCTTTGAGCTTTTCAATTCCGCTTGCAATGGGTCCAATCGGGAGAGGCTGACCGATGACACCTGTTGATGCAACGATTACATCGTTTTCGTCAACACCGAGAGCGTCTGCGGCAAGACTGCACATTTTCTCAGCCTTTTCATAGCCGTCAGGGTTACAGGCATTTGCATTGCCTGAATTTACGACAACAGCCTGAGCCGTACCGTTTTCAAGGTGTTTTTTAGTAACATATATAGTGTCGGACTTTACAAGGTTCTTTGTAAAGATAGCCGCACTGTTGCAAACCTTGTCGCAGTAAATGAGCGCAAGGTCTTTTTTAGTTGTGTTAGATGCTTTGACTCCGGCACAAATTCCGTTGGCTGTAAAGCCCTTTGCGGAAGTGACCGAGCCGTTTTCAATATACTTGATTTCCATAGATATTCACCCTTAAAATGCAGGCGGAACGATTACCAAACCTGTTTTTTCGTCAAGTCCGAAGATTATGTTCATATTCTGAATAGCCTGACCTGCGGCACCCTTGACCATGTTGTCGATTGCGGCACAGGCAACGAGCTTGTTGGCTCTCTTATCGTGGTGAATTGAAACATCACAGAAGTTAGAATATTTGATATTGTGAATGTCGGCACATTTGCCGTCATCAAGAAGTCTTACAAAAAATTCGTCCTTGTAAAAGTCCTCATAAGCCTTTCTGATTTGTTCAAAGGTTACACCGTCCTTGATGTCGGCATAAACAGTTGCGAGAATGCCACGGTTTACGGGGAGAAGGTGCGGAACAAAGGTAATAATAACCTTTTCGCCCGAAAGCTTTGAAAGAGTCTGCTCAATTTCGGGAGTGTGGCGGTGGCTTGCAACCTTATAAGCGTGGAATCCTTCGTTGAGTTCGGGATAGTGGTTGCCCTGATTTGGCTTTCTGCCGGCACCGGTAACACCGCTTTTGCAGTCGCAAATGATACCCTTTGTTTCTACAAGTCCGTTTACGATTGCAGGAGCAATTGCGAGCGGTGAACAGGTTGTGTAACAACCCGGATTCGCAACAAGCTTTTTACCCTTGATTTTATCTCTGAAAAATTCAGGAAGTCCGTAAACTGCCTGTTCGTGAAGTTTTTTGTCAAGAAAAGTTCCGCCGTACCATTCGGTGTATTCTTCTTCGCTTTCAAGGCGGAAGTCAGCGCCGAGGTCAATAAACGCCTTGCCCGCATCAATGCACTTTGCGGCAAGCTCCTGTGAAAGACCGTGTGGGAGAGCGGCAAAGATAACATCGCTCTTTTCAACAACAGCATCCTGATTTTCACAAACCATATCGTTCAAAAATGTATAAGACGGATAAACATTGCTCAGCTTGTCACCCTCAAAGGAAACAGAGCTGATTGCCGAAATTTCAGCCTCGGGATGAGCGGTAAGAAGTCTTACAAGCTCCGCACCTGCATAGCCGGTTGCACCGACAATACCTGCTTTTATTTTCATTGCTATCACCTAATCTATTGTAAATTTATATTAATCTTTGTCTGTATGTGTTGAATACGGCAGTTTACTTTTTGCATGAACCGGGAACGGCGGCTCGCCGTACTTTATATCTCTGTCAATTCATATTGACTTTTATTTGCATATACTATATAATAAGGCTACAGGGAAAACCGTTTAAAGCGGTTGACCTACTTTGTATGGCATAATAACCGTCCGAAAGTAGAGCGTCGGGCGGTTATTTTTTTATGTTTTTAATGACTTCTGCAAGTGCTACGAGTAAAATTACGAGTAATACCGTTTCAGTCATACATATCACCCCCATTCATATGGGAGTGCCAACCGCCTTAACTTCCCTGCAACCCCAACAAACCCGAAAATCGGGTTTATCGGCATTGAGTTTGCTTATTTATTAAATTATTTGAAACATTCCGTTAATTCGGAATGTTATTTTATTTTTTACAGTTTTTCTGCGATTTCTGCAACACGCTTAGCCTGAGCCTTTACATTTGCCGATGCAGGACCGCCGAATACTGTACGCTCGTTTGTACAGCGTTCAAGTGAAATTGCGCTGTAAACATTATCGTTGAACACATCGCAAACCTTTTTGTATTCGTCCATTGGAAGATTTTCGAGGTCTGTACCGAGTTCAATACATCTTGCAACGAGTTCGCCTGTTGCCTTGTAGGCATCTCTGAATGGAACACCGTTCTTTGTGAGCCAGTCGGCACAGTCTGTTGCGTTGATGAAACCGCCTGCTGCAGCTTTCCTCATATTTTCGGGAATGACACGCATTGTGTCGAGCATGGGAGTAAAGGCTGTGAGGCACATTTTAACCGTGTCGAGTGCGTCAAAGATAGCCTCCTTGTCCTCCTGCATATCCTTGTTGTATGCAAGTGCAGTACCCTTCATAATTGTGAGGAGCGTCATATTGTCACCGAAAACTCTGCCGCTCTTACCACGAACAAGCTCTGCAATATCGGGGTTCTTTTTCTGCGGCATAATTGAAGAGCCTGTTGAAAAAGCGTCATCAAGCTCAATGAACTTGAATTCCCAACTGCACCACATAATGATTTCCTCTGAAAATCTTGAGAGGTGAACCATTATTATCGAAAGCACCGATGCAAATTCGATGCAGTAATCTCTGTCGGAAACACCGTCAAGAGAGTTGTTTGTAATTCTGTCAAAGCCTAGGAGATCGGCTGTGATTGTTCTGTCAATCGGATATGTTGTGCCTGCAAGCGCACATGAACCGAGTGGCATTTCATCCATTCTTTTAAGGCAGTCTTCAAGCCTTGAAACATCTCTCAAAAGCATTTCGCCGTAAGCAAGGAGATGATGTCCGAAGGTAATCGGCTGTGCTCTCTGGAGGTGAGTATAACCGGGCATAACGGTTTCGCTGTACTTTTCAGCCTTGTCGGCAATAACCTTAATAAGACCTACAACGAGATTTTTTACATTGACAACCTCTTTTTTGAGGTAAAGCTTGATGTCAACTGCAACCTGATCGTTACGGCTTCTTGAAGTGTGAAGCCTTTTGCCGTTGTCGCCTATTCTTCTGGTAAGCTCACCCTCGATAAAGGTGTGAATGTCCTCAGCCTCCATATCAATGTGCAGAGTACCGTTTTCGATGTCCGCAAGAATACCTTTAAGACCCTTTACGATATCGTTTGCCTCTTCTTCTTTAATAATGCCGCATCTGCCAAGCATTGTTGCGTGGGCAATGCTGCCCTCGATGTCTTCTTTATACATTCTGCTGTCGAATGAAATCGAGCTGTTAAAATCGTTAGTGGTTTTTGAAAGCTCCTTTTTGAAGCGTCCTTTCCAAAGCTGCATTATTATTTCTCCTTACATATAGATTGTATGGGCAAATCGACTGCCATACAGTAGCGGCAATCACTGATTGCCAATCGAAACGATTGTACAATCGTTTCGACTTAATTCAATTCATCTGCTTATTGTTATGCAATTATATATTCACATCTGTTCGTTTTGGTTTTACGACCAAAACGATTGGCGTTCGCTGAACGCCGCTACTGTAGGTAATTACTTTGCGATTTTTATATAATTTGTTTTAACACAAAATTTGTGCCGTTACTTGCGGGCGTCCAATGAACGCCCCTACAGAATTGCACAAACAAAAAACTATACTACGCTCGGGCAGAATATGTTTTTGATATTGCAAACTGTCTGCACGAACTAAAAAACACATAAAAATAAAAAGGTGTAATAAACACTTATCGGGGCAGAGAAATTCCCTGCCCCCGATTATGTATGCAAATCAAAGATTTAATTATTTGATAAGGCCTTTCTTTGCACGAACCTTGATTGGAAGACCAAAGAGGTTGATGAAGCCTGCGCTGTCGTTCTGGTCATAAACCTGATCTTCGTCAAAAGTAGCAATTTCCTCGTCATAGAGTGAATACGGGCTTGTTACGCCTGCATCAATGATGTTGCCCTTATAGAGTTTAAGTTTTACATCACCTGTTACATACTCCTGAGTGCTGTCAACGAAAGCTGAGAGAGCCTCACGGAGAGGTGTGTACCACTTGCCGTCATAAACGAGCTCTGCAAAAGCGTTGGCAACATTTTGCTTGTAGTGGAGTGTGTCCTTGTCAAGGCAGATTTCCTCAAGCTTTGCATGAGCAGCATAGAGGATTGTACCGCCGGGAGTTTCATAAACGCCACGAGCCTTCATACCAACAAGACGGTTCTCAACGATATCTGTGATACCGACGCCGTTTCTGCCGCCGATTTTGTTGAGTTCCTTAATGAGTTCAACGCTGTCGATAGCCTCGCCGTTAAGCTTTGTGGGAACACCCTTTTCAAATGTAAGAGTTACATATTCTGCCTTATCGGGAGCCTGCTCAGGTGAAACACCGAGTTCAAGGAAGCCTTCCTTATTGTACATCGGCTCATTTGCAGGATTCTCAAGGTCAAGACCTTCGTGGCTTAAATGCCAGAGGTTCTTATCCTTTGAATAGTTTGTTTCACGGTTAATCTTGAGCGGAATATTGTGCTTTTCAGCATATTCAATCTCATCTTCACGGCTCTTGAATTCCCATGTTCTCCAAGGAGCGATAATCTTCATGTCGGGAGCGTAAGCCTTGATAGCAAGTTCAAAACGAACCTGATCGTTACCCTTGCCTGTACAGCCGTGGCAAATTGCGTCAGCACCTTCAGCTTTTGCAATTTCAACGAGTCTTTTTGCAATGATAGGACGGGCAAAAGATGTGCCGAGGAGGTACTTGCCCTCGTAAACAGCACCTGCTTTTACTGTGGGAATGATATATTCGTCAACAAATTCCTTGTTGAGGTCTTCAATGTAAAGTTTTGATGCGCCTGTTTTGATAGCCTTTTCTTCAAGACCGTCAAGCTCTGTACCCTGACCAACATCACCCGAAACAGCGATAACTTCGCAGTTGTCGTAGTTTTCTTTAAGCCACGGAATGATGATTGAAGTATCAAGACCGCCTGAATATGCAAGAACTACCTTTTTAATCTTATTGTCAGCCATTTTTGATTCCTCCGGAATTTGGAAACACTTTATGTCGGTGTTTCCTTTACTTAATTTTTATTACTCTTACATTATACACTCTGTTTTCAAAAAATCAAGTGTTTTTTGAATAAATATTCAATGTTTTTTCAAATTTGCATTTTTGGGTACAAATTGACCGAAATCTGCTTTGTTTTCGCTGTATTATCGGTGTTTTTGGCGGTTGATATGTCACATTCACCCTGCGTTTTCTCAAAAATGTATATATTCACAAAAAATGAATATTCATTTTATTCATTTCTTTTTGCATAATAATTCACTCATATACACTCATTTTGCATATTTTTCATTTTGTTGAGTTTACAAACAACATAATCATAATTACACACCGCATATATTCAGATAAAGTCAAAATAAATGAAGATTGAAATTTTAACATATTTTTGTTATACTGTTTTTAACAGATCAAACATTATGAAAGGAAGATCTATATGTCAGCATTCAAAGAGATAAATCCGAAAGAAATTGTTGAAAGTCCGTTTAAGCTTATCGGTGATGATTGGGCGCTTGTTACTGCAGGTGACAGGGAAAAATTCAACACAATGACGATAAGCTGGGGCGGTGTCGGCATTATGTGGGGTAAGCCCGTTGTATTCACCTTTATTCGTCCGCAGAGATATACATTTGCGTTTATGGAGAACGGCGACCGCTATACAATGAGCTTTTTTGATGAAAAGTACAGAGATGCCCTCAAATTCTGCGGTTCAAAGAGCGGCAAGGATTATGACAAGGTAAAGGAAACAGGTCTTACTCCTGCGTTCACAGAAAACGGCTCTGTATATTTTGAAGAGGCAAAGCTTGTTCTTGAATGCAAAAAAATGTACGCTCAAAGTCTTAATGCCGAAAGCATTGCCGACCGTGAAAGCGTTGACAAGTGGTATGACAACGACTTCCATAAAATGTACATCAGCGAAATTACAAAGGTTCTTGTAAAAGTATAATCGGTAATTTTAAATTCATCATGACAAAATGGCAGACAATCACACGGTTGTCTGCCATTTTCTATTTAAAAAACTGTACAAAAAATGTCCCTCACATTTTGTGAGGGACATTCCTTACTATATCGACTAAATGGAACGATATGTCAATTGCTTTAAAACTTATTAAAAGTTGCTGATGAGTTTTACAACAAACTTCTGAATAGTAGTAGCATCCTTAACTGTGATTGTGCTGTCATGGTCAACATCGGCAGCAGTAAACTGGTCGTTTGTGAATGCAACGAGCTGAACAACATACTTCTGAACTTCGGTTGCATCAAAAACTGTGATATCGCCGTCCATGTCAACATCACCAAGGGTTACATCGCCGACAAATACCGTTGATGCGTTTACTGATACTTTTTCAAAGCCTGCAATGCCTGTTACATCGCAAACCTTGCTGTTATTTACAACAGATGCCTGATTAAGCTTGTTGCCCTTTACATAACCTAATGTAAGGTACTGTGTGTCAAGATATACGCTTGCAGTACCTGAACCGATAACCTCAAATGTGAGTGAGATAAATGTATCTCCGTTGTACTGAGTAGGCACCTGTGGGTTAGTAAATATACCCTTAATTACATTGCTGTAAGCATTGTGAATAAGGTTTGACTGTGAAGGCATGATTGTCTGCTTGCCGTCTGCCTTGTTATCAGCCATGTTGAATTTGAGCTTGCTTGAATCGTACTTAACAGCCCACTGTCCGTCAACAACGCCCATGTTTGAGTTGAGCTTGTAGAGAACAGTTACCTTCTTGCCGTCAGTGCTTACTGTCTTTGATGCAGAACCAAAGTAATTTGAAGTAGCGTTTACTGTGAGCTTCTGTGCAGGAGCAGTAGTCGGCTCTGTAGCTGTTGTAGGCTGTGTAGGTGCAGTCGGCTGAGTAGCTGTTGTTGGCTGTGTAGCTGTTGTTGGCTGTGTAGCTGTAGTCGGCTGAGTAGCTGTTGTTGGCTGAGCTGAAGTAGTAGGCTGTGTCGGAAGTGTAGGAGATGTTGGAACAAATCCGCTTTCAATGTTGCCGTTCTTCATAGCATATGAATATGTGCCGTTTACACCGTTTCTTGTTGCGTCAACCTTGATTGTGCTTGTTCCCTTGAGAGCTGATGTTGCAACTGTGAATGCACCTGTTACATCGTCTGCAGTAGCAGTATATGTCTTACCGTCAACTGTAACAGTTACCTTTGCAGCGCTGGCTGTAACACCTGATACAACGCTCTTGCCTGCAACTGCATATGTGAGTGTTGCAGGAGCAAGTACAAGTGCCTTCTGAGCTGACTTGAGGTCTGCAATCATAGCATTCATATCTTCAGCTGTTGTAGCGTCTTCGCCTGCTTTAATCATAGCCTCGGCTGACTTGAGAACCTTCTGAGCATTTGCCCAGCTCTCTGCTGTGTAGTCTGATGCTGTCATAGCAAGAATCTTTCTTGCTTCTTTCTTGAGTGATTCATAAGGTGAAACAACGATTGGCTTTGATGTAAGCTTGTATGTTGTACAACCTTCGTTTGTAATTTCGATTGTATCGCCGTCTTTAACGCCTGTGATATCTGCTGTCTGACCTGAACCGCTGCTGAGAATAATGTTTACTTCGTTAACATTATCGAACTTAACAACATAGTTGCCGTCAGAATCTTTTTCTGTAAGAGCAACGCCCGGCCATGTGCCTGTGAGCTTCTGTGTATCATTCCAAGCGTAAATTTTATAGCTTGCAGATGAGCTGTAAGGCTTGATTGTTACGGAAACAGAACCCTCTGCAGGCTCTGGCTCGCCGCCGCCTCCCTGCTGATTACCGTTGGTTACTGTCTTAACCGATGCGTAGTTGCCGTTCTGAATTTCGAGAACAGCACCGTCATAAAGACCTGTGATATCGCCTGACTGTGAGCCGCTGCCGTTGTTGAGAACAACGCTGAATGACTTGTCGGCTGAAACAGGAAGTGTGAGTTCATATGTGTTTGCCTGACCTGAAACGGCTGCTGCCTTTGCACCCGGCCATGCACCGTTGAGTGCTGTGCTTGCACCTGTCCAAGCGTAAACATTCGGAGCGCCTGCTGTGCTCTTGATTGTAAGCTTTGATGTCTGACTTGCTGTCGGACCGGGAACAGTTGTGCTCTGTGTCGGGCTGGTTGTAGGCTTTTCGTCGTTTTCGCCGAGCTTGAGGAATGTGAATTTAGCCTCTGAGGTTGCCTTGTCGTTTGTAGCTTCAACAGTTACTTCGATTGTATCGTTCTTGTAAGCTGTCTGACCGATTGTGAATGTGTCGCCGTCCTTAACAACAAACTTGTTACCGCCGTCAACAGAAACCTTTGCGCTGTCGCATTCCTTGAGAGAAACAGTAACCTGCTCTGTGCCGTAGAACTTCGGCTCGCCTGTGATTGATACAAGTGGCTGACCGTCAGCATTTTCCATAAGGATTGTGCCGTTTACACCGCTGTTGAAAGTTACCTTACCGTCAGTAACAACTGAAGATGAGTTGTCATAAGTATTGATTATATAACTGCCGTCTTCCCAAAGAGTTGAAACATCAACAGTTACGCTTGAATTTTTGTTACAGCCGATTACTGCAGCTGCCTGATCTGTTACGCCGTACTTATCGTATGTACGGCCGAAAGCAACACCGCTTGTAGCAGAGAGCTTAACATTTGCGCCGGCACCGATAGATACATGCTTGTTACGGAACTGACCAACCTTCTGCCACTGAGCAAGAAGAGTTTTGTTCATGTCGTTCCAGTTCATATCACTTCTGAGTGCATGACCCGATCCGCCGTAACCGTCAAATGCAACGCCGGGATAGAGAGGACGGTTGGTTTCGTCACCGTAGAAAATCTGAATTCCGCCCGGGAGAAGGAGGAATGCAGCCGCATTGTAAAGCATTGTGTTCTCATCGCCACGGGTAAGTGTTTCATCGTGTGATGACATAAATGAAAGAACGTTAAAGCCTTCCTTTGTGTTGATCTGGTCTGCATAGCCCTGATATGTGTTTGCAACACTACCGCTTGCAAGAGCACCGCCGCCTGTAACTGCGAAGTTAATCATTGAGTCGAAGCCGCCCTCGGAATAGTATGTGTCGTAGCCTACACCGTGATCCCAATGCTCGCCTGTCATCCAGAAATCTTCTTTCCAGTCAGCACCTGCTTTGCCCTTGTTGTTGGATCTCCACTCTCTGAGAGCAGAAACACAAGCCTGCTTGAGCTGGTTCCAAGAAGCCTTATCAACATGCTTTGCAGTATCGCAACGGAAACCGTCAACACCGTACTCCTTAACCCACTCTGAAAGCCAGGTTGAAAGGTAGCCTGTTACTGTGTTTGCTTTACCGTATTTTGCGAGCTTCTGAGCATATGTACCTTCCTGAGTCCACTTTGTTTTGAGGATCGGAGGAATTGTAACATCCTTTGTCTGCTCTGTTCTGAAGTCGGGAAGTCCGCTGAGTGACATTGTAAGATCACCGCCGGCACCCTCTGTATATCCGGGAAGACCGCTGCGGATCCAGTCATTGCTCCACCATTTGCCCCAGTCTTCTTCTGATGTTTTATAGTCAATGTGGTCGTTTACTTCACCTACATCTGTGAGCTTGTATTTGAAGTCTGATGCACCGTCAAGGAGAGTACCGAAGCCGAACTGCTCCATATCTGCAACGGTGTTGTAGCCTGTGTGGTTCATTACGATATCCATGATAACTCTGATACCGTGCTCATGCGCTGTGTCAACGAGAGTTTTGAACTCCTCTTTTGTACCGAAGTTTGCATCGGTTTCGGTATAGTCAAGAACATAGTAGCCGTGATATGAGTAGTGAGCAAAGCCCTTACCTGAATCACAATAGCCGTGAATCTGCTCATACGGAGCTGAGATCCAAATTGCATTTACACCGAGGTTATCAAAATAGCCCTCTTCAATTGACTGAGTAACACCTGCAAAGTCGCCGCCGTGGAATGTACCGGGGTTTGTATCCCAGCCGTCAAGCGGTTTGCCGTCCTTGTCAAGTGTTCTGCCGTATGAATGGTCATTTGCGGTGTTTCCGTTCTTAAAACGGTCGGTAAGCAGGAAATACACATTGGCATTATCCCATGTAAAGCCGTCATCCTCAACAAGTGAACCTGCGGCAGTTGATGATGCAGATGTGCTGCTGTCATCGGAAACTGTTGCAGCACTTGCCGAACCAAATGCTACGGAAGCACCGGGGAGAGCCATACAAAGTGTCAAAACGGCACTGAGCGCTCTCTTCATACTTCTTTTTTTCATTGTTTGATTACTCCTTTCAAAGCTTTTAAAACGTAGGGTCAAACATCCCTAGACAATTTGATTTTATCACAAAACTCTCACAAAAACTACACATAATCCTTTTATTTTGTAAAAATAGCAAGTTACACAATCTTTACACTGGAATTTTATGCAAAATTACCCTTGTCGCTTTTCTGTTTTTATTTATAAAGACAGTTTCAATTGCCCCCCTGCCGAAAATTATATAAATACGGTCGGTAATAATAAGATTTGTACTTAACAAAACTTTATTCCCGACCGCAATTTTCGCTTTTTAATTTTTATCTTATCTGAGTCTTACATTCAAAAATCTGAGTTTAAAGGTTGAGCCGACGCCGAGTTTGGAATCTGCGGTAATATATCCGCCTGTTTTTTCAACAATTGATTTTGCAAGCGACAGACCTATGCCGACGCTTGACGGGGATGAATTCTGTGCTTTATAGAACCTCTCAAAAATGTGGGGCAAATCCTTCGGGCTGATTCCGCATCCGTTGCCGCTTATGATGATTTCCGAATACATACTGTTCCTTTCGGCAGAAATTCTGACATAACCGCCGTCGGTATGCTCAATACAGTTTTTTACAATGTTTGAAACCGCTTCGCAAATCCAGCGAAAATCGCAATTAAGATTAAAATCATTTTTGACGGTTTTTTCAATTCTCACATCACGGATATCGGCAAGAACCTCTGTGCGTGAAATGCACTCGTCAATTATTTTTTCAACCGACACATCTCCGAACTTCAATTCAATAGTTCCCGAATCAAGCATTGAGAGCGTGAGCAGACTTTTTACAAGGAAATTAATCGAATGGGCATTATGCGCTATATCCATAACAAAATCCCGTCTGATTTCAACGGGCATATCATCGTCATCAAGGATATTTTCGGTTGTAATCAAAATTGAAGTCAGCGGTGTTTTGAGCTGATGTGAAATGTCGGCAAGCGAATTTTTGAGGATTTCTTTCTCTCGCATTGAATTGTCGGCATACTCACGAAGCATTACCGTTGTTTTTTGAATCTCCTGCTTTAACAGCGACATATCGTCGTCGGTTGAGCCGTCAAGGTCGAGGTCGTACTCTCGGTTATTTATTTTTTCAAGACATTTTACAATTTCAAGTCGCTGTCGCTTCTGCATTTTGCAGTATCTTATGAACACAACGCAGAGCAAAATTCCGAACACACAAACACCTGCGGTTGCAATCACAATTGTAATCGTTGCATAACTTCCGCTCTGAATGTCAACCCAGCCGCTGTCGGATTTTATTCCGTACTTTGCAAAGTCGCCTTTTATGCCGGCAGTATCGTTGTTCAAAATTTGTGCAAGCTCCTTTTCCGAAATGTCGGGATATTTTTCCTTAACTTTTTCCGCAACGGCAATTATCTTTTTATCCGTGCTTTCACGAACAGCGTTAAATCCTGCACCGATGCCTACTGCAACGGCACAACAGAAAAGTCCCGTTATCGCAAGCATTACCGCAAGAAATTTTGATGTGCTTTTCATTATACCTCCAGCCTGTAACCAAGGCCCTTTACGGTTTTAATCATATTTGTATCAAGTTTTTTGCGAAGTCTTTTTATGTACACGGTCAGCGTGTTGTCCTCAACATAATTCCCCGACAAATCCCATATGCGTTCAAGAATCTGTTCACGGGTCAGCACCTTGCCGCTGTTTTTGGCAAGCATTGCAAACAGGCGGTATTCAAGCGCCGTAAGCACAACAGGATTGCCGTTTTTGCAAACCTGTTTTTTGTCAAAATCAATGCTGATGTCACCAAAATTCATAGCCATAGTTTTGTCGAGTTTCTTGGTGATTCGTTTAATTCTTGCGAGTAGCTCACGGCTTGAGAACGGTTTTGTTATGTAGTCCTCCGCTCCGAGGTCAAAGCCTTTGACAATGCTGTCCTCATCGTCAAGTGCGGTGAGAAAAATCACGGGAGTTTCGCACACTCTTTTTATCTCGTCACAAAGTTCAAAGCCGTTGCCGTCTGGAAGCGACACATCAACAATAAAAAGGTCAAAGTCACCGCCGAGAGAGTTAAGGGTTGATTCGGCATTTTCACACAACGCAACCTCAAAGCCGTTTTGTTCAAGAGTGTAAACAAGTCCTTTTGAAATTGCACGGTTGTCCTCAATAAGAAGAATTTTCACAAAAAGTCCTCCAAAAATGAAATTCGGGCGGATTAAATCAATAATCCGCCCGTCAGCAATGAAAACATACAAAATATTGTGGTATCTGTTGTTACAACTACATTATAACAGAGTGTAAAACTATTGTCAACAAATTTCAACAAAATACAGTCTGTTGGCTGAATATGACGCTCAGATATTGTCATTTCGGATTGTTTCAATAATATTTTGCTTATTAACCTTTGAGATTGAGTATTTCATAATCAGCCATACCACAATAAATACAGCCGCAATGCTAATCAAAATCGCTTTCCACGGGAATACAAAGCTTATTGGAACGCTTCCTTTTGAAAATGCCGAGAAGATTGCAAATACACCGAGAACGCCGAGAGGAATACCGATAAGCAAAGATTTTATGCCGTACATAAGGCTTTCAAGGCGAATCATACGGTTAAATTCTTTCTTTGTCATACCGATAGATTTAAGCGATGCAAATTCCTTGCTCCTCAACTGCATATTGGTTGAGATTGTGTTGAAGATATTCGTCATTCCGATAAGCGAGATAACGCCGATGAAGCCGTAAACGAATATTCCGACAATCAGCATAACGGCATTGAACTGTCTTACAGTTTCTTCATAGTCATAAATGAAAATGCTGTCGTCCGCACCTTCCATAGACTCAATACGGTTTGTAAGCGAAGTGTGGTCCGATGTATTGGCATAGAGAGTAACGGCACATCCGTCTTTGCCGACCTGAGATGAAATTACACCCTGTTCGCCGATTATCAAGCCCTGACCGAAAATTGTTCCTTCGCCGATTACAGAATCAGCCGACTTTGGAATTTCGTCAAACAATGAGGCAACCCTCAATTTGCCTGTTTTCAGCTCGTTTCCTTCCTCGTCATTTCCGTAAACGATAAACTTTGTTGGGGCGTCTTTGCCGTACAGCGGTACAGGCTCATCATAGCTCCGACTGCCCTCGCCGTAATCGGGCGTCACCTTTGAATACGCAAGCACACCGCCCTTAACCTCGTTGTAATCGAGTTTCAATTCCCTGCAAATCTGAACAAAGGTATCGTGTTCAAATTCAAGAAATTCCACGCTGAATGACTTTGTACCGTCAGCATTGTCATAAAGGAAATTTTCTCCGCATTCGTTAACAGGCACATCCGCAGAAACACAACCGTACTGCGATCCGACTGTAAGATAATTCTCAATTTCAGGCATTTTTTCAATTGTCTGAGCCTGCTTTGAATCAATTCCGACAACCGTATAGCTGTAGTCTGTTTTGCCGTAGTAATGCTCTGTATATGTCATTCCATAGTCCATAAATGCCGAAACTGCAATGAACATTGCAACGCTTACAACGATTGAAATAACCGTTGTGCGATACTTTTTCCTACTGCGTTTAAGGCTCTTTGAGGCGATTTCACCGCCTACACCGAAAAGCTTTTTCGTAAGCTTAGATGTGCGGTACGGCTTGTTGTTCTTCACCTTGATATCCTTGTTGCCTCTGATTGCAACAAGGGGCGGAATTCTTGACGCACGAAGTGCAATGAAGAATGATGAACAGAATATAGTAACAGCCGAAAGAACGATTGCACAAATAATCGGAATTGTCGGAGTTACAAATACAAATGTTGCACCGCTCAGCATATCACCGAGAACGCTGTTGAGTATTGTAACAAGAATTGCGTTTACACCGAGTCCGAGAAGTATGCCGAGAGGGATACCGATTAAGCCGAGAATGAAGCCCTCAAAAAGCACATTCCTGCGGATTTGCCTTTTGGTTGCGCCGACTGATGCAAGCATACCGTACATACTCGTTTTCTCGGTAATTGAAATTGCAAAGCTGTTGCGGATTACAAACACGCTTGCAAGCATTACTATAATAATGATAATAACGGCAAGGCTGAAAATCACAGTATTTGTTGCCTCATTTGAACCGTAGCCTTTCATACTGAGGAGTATGGAATTGAATTCGTATGCATTTATTCCAGAGGTCTGCTGATCTTCGGGTGAAATTTCATCGCTGATTACATTACTCATATCATCAGCTTTAAAGCCTAAAATATCCGCTGTATTTTGAAGATAATTGCTTTCGCTCTGAGGAGTATAGGCGATATACAGCTTATTCATATGCTTTGTTTTGATTGCCTCGACAGGAGCTTTTTCATCAGACACGGTATATATCATAGAAAAATTTGACGGATCATAGAGTTCGCTCGTTTTCGGCCTTTCAATAATACCCGTTACGGTATAGGTTCTTTTTACCGTGTCAATAATAATGCTGCACTTATTAAAATCTTTTTGCAACAAATTATGAATGCCTTCCTCATCGAGGACATTGCCGTCTTTGTCGGTAAGAACACCGACATCAAGTGTGATTTTGTCACCGACTTTCACATTTTTTCCGTCCTGTGTTTTAAACGATTTTGTAACAACAGCCTCACCCGAATTTGTGGGGAACTTGCCCTTTATAAGGTCTATCTTAAAACAGTTGCCGTAGGTATTTTCGCTCATGGCAAGAACGCTGTAATCGCAGATTTCGCCGTCAGCATTTTTTGTCCTGGCATATCCGAGCCTTTCTTTATAGAAGGCATTTTCAACATTACGGTTCTGTCGGATTTTATCAATTTTTGCGGTGTCGATAATATCAAGTGCAACATCATAATTGCCCGACCAGGTTTTTTGACCGTCAATCATAGTCTGTCGTCCGCTGAGTGCCATTCCCGAAACAACCGTGATGAGTGCCGCCGAGAGCATAATTCCCACGATTGTAACAATTGTGCGCACCTTGTTAAGCCGCAGGTTTTTAAGAGTAAGCTTGTTGAGAAGTTTCATAAAATCAAGCCTCCTCAACAATTTTGCCGTCGCTGATTGTTATAATTCTGTCAGCCTGTTTTGCAATGTCGAGGTTGTGCGTAATCATTATAACAGTCTGTCCGTAACTCTGATTGCACATTTTGAGCATACTCATAACCTCTTCGCTTGACTTTGAATCAAGGTTGCCTGTCGGTTCATCGGCAAGCACAAGAGACGGATTGTTAATGAGCGCTCTGGCAATAGATGTTCTCTGTTGCTGACCGCCCGAAAGCTGGTTTGGAAGGTGTTTTCTTCTTGCACGCAGTCCGAACGAATCAAGAATCATCTCAAGTCTTTCTCTGTCAACACCTCTGCCGTCAAGGTCACAGGGGAGCGTGATGTTTTCTTCAACAGTCAGAATCGGGATAAGATTGTAGAACTGATAGACAATGCCCACCTGTCTGCGGCGGAATACGGCAAGCTTGTCATCGTTCATTTTGCTTATATCGTTGCCGTCAACAAAAATTTTTCCGCTTGTGGGACGGTCAACACCGCCGATGAGGTGAAGAAGAGTTGACTTGCCGCTGCCGCTTGCACCGACAATGGCAACAAATTCGCCCTTTTCAACCGAGAACGAAACATCGTCAACCGCATGGACAAGGTTTTCACCGCTTCCGTAGGTTTTTGTAAGATTTTCAACTTTCAGAATTTCCATAAAATATACCTCCAAATTCATTTTACACCCATATTATAGTGACGCAAAATGACTGTAAAGTGAATCTTGCAGACAAATTTTTCCGTAGGGCAGCCCACTTGAATACAAGAAAAACATTTGATATAATTGTTTGGTAAGGAAATGGCGGCGGCTGTTTCGACTCCCTTGAGAAAGGGGGTGATTGTGTGGAATACATAGCTGTGATAGTAATTTTCACATTTTTTATTGTGTTTACCATAAAGAAATAACCGCCCTGTACTGCGAATACAAGGCGGTTACCAAAAATAATTTGTCTTAAAAGCGGAACAGCTAAAGCCGTTTTCTTATCTATATATTAACATCTAACTATTAATATGTCAATCATTTTTCGGTGTGTCGCTTCGTTGCACACCGTTTTTTATTTCTCGTTTTTATTTACAATCTAAAAGTAACGCTCGGGCAAATATGTTTTGCATATTGCAAACTGTTTTCACGAACCGACAACGGTGGCACACCGCCGACCGTAATTTTCCATTTTCAATTTTCAACTTTCAATTTAAAAGCAACGCTCGGGTGATAATGTTTGAACTATCGCAAACTGTCTTCACGAATTGGGTGTAGCGACACGCTACCTGCAATTCTGGAAATATATTTTGATGAGATTATTCGGCTTGTCGGCAATGCCTATGCCTAAAAAATCGCCATCATGGGTTTTCATTCTGAAAAGCTGACCGTCCTCATACCCCGACTTGGCAAGATATGTTCTGTCGGCACTCAACGCACCGCCGTTTGCAAATCGTTTTGCCTGTGCAGACGATACGGCAAGATAGCCCAGGCTTATAAACAGGCTCTCAACGGAACGCAGTTTTTCTTCAACATTTCCGTTTTCACAGATGCTTTTCAGCTCGTCAAGCGTTATGCACTCGTCAAGCGAAAATCCGCAAGCCGATGTTCTGCAAAGTGCCGTCATAACCGCACCGACACCGAGAACCCTGCCTATGTCATCAATTATCGTGCGTACATAAGTACCCTTTGAACAGGAAATTTCAAGCGTGCCTGTCTGCGTTTTTTCGTCAAAATTCGCAAGCGAAAGAGAATAGACAGTAACCTTTCGGCTCTCACGCTCAACCTCGATTCCCTGTCTTGCAAGGTCATAAAGCCTTTGACCGTTCTTTTGCACGGCAGAGTACATCGGCGGAATCTGCTCAATTTCGCCCGTGAAATTGGGAATTACTCTGCGAAGCTGCTCCTCTGTAACCGAAGATTCGCATTCTCCCGTCACCGTACCCCAGATGTCAAGGGTGTCGGTGGTTTTGCCAAGCTGAAATTCTGCCGTGTATGACTTGTCATGATTGAGAATCAAATCCTGTGTTTTGGTTGCAGTTCCGAGCAAAACAGGCAGAACGCCCGTTGCGTTCGGATCAAGTGTTCCCGTGTGACCGAGCTTTTTCTGTCCTGTCAGTCTGCGAACAACGGCAATAACATCAAATGAGGTGAATTCCTTCGGCTTGTCAATCAGCAGTACACCGTTAAGATTGCTCATGATAAAAACTTCTCCGCAGCTTTTTCAAGCGTTGTCTTTACGGTTTCAAGGTCGCCCTCAATTGAGCAGCCTGCCGCCGCAGGATGACCGCCGCCTCCGAACTGCGAACAGAAATCCGAGGCATTGATATTATTGTTTGTACGAACGGAAATCTTGAAGAATCCGCCCTCTTTTTCACGCATTGTAATTCCGATGAGAACACCCTCAATCTGACGGGGAATAGAGGCAAGTCCCTCCATTTCATCATCACCCGTGTTGAGCTTTTTGAGCATATCAAGCGTTGTGTAAATTATTGCACACCTGCCGTCTGCACAATAGGTCATTGAATCGTAAACGGCTCTTTCAAGCTGAATTTTGTTTTTTGACTTTGTTTCAAACATCGCCTTGTTTATGTATGCGGTGTTACAGCCAAAGTCCATAAGACTTGCGGCAACACGCATGGTTTCGGCGGTTGTGTTTGTGTATCTGAAACAGCCGGTGTCGGTTGAAATGCCTGTGTAGAGGCAGTCTGCAATGTCCTTTGTAAAGTTGATGTGCATTCTGAGGAACAGCTTGTAGAGAATTTCGCAGTTTGCCGCCGCATATTTGTCAACAAACTTTTCCTTTGCGGTAAATGTGTTTGAACCGTGGTGGTCAATGCACAAATCAACCTTGCCGATATACCTGCCCATATTTGAACCGAGAAGGCTGTCAGCCGCAACATCAACGCTGACAACCGTTTCGGTTGTAAAATCTTCTTCCTCTATGTTTTTCTGAAGATAGGTAAACTTTGACGGAACACCTGTTGTGATAACTCTTGCTTTTTTGCCGATTTGGCGGAGCGCAAGGCAGAGCGCAAATCCGCTGCCGAGGGTGTCACCGTCAGGATAAGCGTGAGTCAGAATATCATAATTATCGTGTGCCTCAAGAAAACGGGCAACCTCATACAGATTCATCATTTTCTTCCTCGTCTTCCTTAATGTCAAGGCTGTTGAGAATACGGCTGATGTTTGCGCTGTATTCTATGCTGTCTGTTGCGTGGAAAATGAGTTCGGGAACATGGCGAAGATGAAGTCTGTGTCCAAGCTCTCGTCTGATAAAGCCCGATGCAGACTTTAAGCCCTTGACAGCCTCTTTGGCTCTGTCAAGGCCTTCAATTGCGCTGATCTGTACCGTGCAGTATGAAAGGTCGTTTGTAACCTCAACTCTTACGATAGAGATAAATGCCTGCTGAACCCGTGGGTCTTTTAATTCTCTGAAAATAGCAGTAAGCTCTCTTTTGATGTCCTCTGTTGTTCTTTCAATTCTATGGCTTCCCATGCTATCACATCCTTTTATCTTATTTCCGTAGGGGCGGTCATCGACCGCCCGCTTTGATGAAATATTTTGTTATTTTACAGCTACTGACTTGAACTATACAGTATTTATTTAAACTGAAAATTTCTGCCGTTACCTGCGGGCGCCCAATGACCACCCCTACAAAATAACGGTGAATTTGTGCCGTTTATAAAATTCGGTTTAACATACAAGCTTTAATCTCTGTATTCTTCGATTGTATAAACCTCGAACATATCGCCCTCTTTGAGGTCGTTGAATCTTTCAAGACCGATACCGCATTCGTAGCCTTCGCTAACTTCCTTGACAGCGTCCTTGAATCTCTGGAGAGATGCAATTGCGTCATCTGCAATAACGATACCGTCACGGATAACTCTTACGCTTGCACCACGCTGAATCTTACCGCTCTTAACATATGAACCTGCGATTGTGCCGACTGACTTAATCTTGATAACATTACGACACTCAGCCATACCGAGAACAACTTCTCTTGTCTTAGGAGCAAGCATACCCTTCATAGCAGATTCGATTTCGTTGATACAATCGTAGATAATGCTGTAAAGACGCATATCTACGCCCGAACGCTCTGCATTTTCTGCGGCAACCGCATCGGGACGAACATTGAATCCTACGATGATTGCGTTAGATGCCTCTGCGAGCATTACATCGGACTCGTTGATTGCACCTACTGCGCTGTGAATTACATTTACTCTTACCTCGTCATTTGAAAGCTTTTCAAGTGACTGCTTAACAGCCTCGGCAGAACCCTGTACATCGGCTTTAACGATAATCTGAAGTTCCTTGATTTCACCGAGCTTCATCTGGTCAAAGAGATTGTCAAGAGTAACCTTAGTCTGTGCGTTGAAGATTTCTTCCTTCTTAGCGGCCTTTCTCTGGTCAACAAGAGTTCTTGCAAGACGCTCGTCGGAAACTGCGTCAAAGATATCGCCGCCAACCGGAACTTCGTCAAGACCTGTGATTTCAACAGGAACAGAAGGACCTGCCTCGGTAACTCTTTCGCCCTTATCGTTTGTCATAACTCTTACACGACCAACGCAAGTGCCTGCGATGATTGTATCGCCCTTGTGAAGTGTACCGTTCTGAACGAGTACGGTTGCGATAGGACCTCTGCCCTTGTCAAGTCTTGCCTCGATAACAGTACCCTTTGCGGCTCTGTCGGGGTTAGCCTTGAGTTCTTTCATCTCTGCAACAAGAGTAACCATTTCAAGAAGATCGTCAAGACCTTCCTTTGTCTTTGCGGAAACAGGGATACACGGTGTATCGCCGCCCCACTCCTCCGGAATAAGCTCATATTCTGTGAGCTGCTGTTTAACATTTTCGGGATTTGCGCCGACCTTATCCATTTTGTTGATGGCAACAATAACAGATACACCTGCGGCTTTTGCATGGTGGATAGCCTCAACTGTCTGCGGCATGATACCGTCATCGGCAGCTACAACGAGGATTGCGATATCAGTAACCTGAGCACCTCTTGCACGCATTGTTGTGAATGCCTCATGTCCGGGTGTGTCGAGGAATGTAACAGGCTTGCCGTTTACCATAACTCTGTAAGCACCGATATGCTGTGTGATACCGCCGGCCTCGCCTGCTGTTACATTTGCGTGACGGATAGCGTCGAGAATTGAGGTTTTACCGTGGTCAACATGACCCATAACAACAACAACCGGAGCTCTCTCAACGAGATTTGCCTCATCGTCCTCACTGTCATCAATAATCTGTTCTTCAATTGTAACAACAACTTCTTTTTCAACCTTTGCATGAAATTCCATGGCGATAAGTGACGCTGTGTCAAAGTCGATTGTATCTGTTGCTGTTACCATTGTACCCATAAGGAATGCCTTTTTAACAACCTCGGCAACGGTAGCCTTGAGTCTGAGAGCAAGCTCCGAAACTACGATTTCGTCAGGAATCTGAACTGTAATCGGTTTCTGCTTACGCTCAAGAGCAATACGGTTCAGACGCTCCTGCTCTGTTTCACGCTTCTGTCGTCTGCCCTTTTGACGCTGGGTACGGTTTGTGAATTTCTGCTTTTTAACAATGTTGTCTGTGCTTCTGCCCTTTGAGCTGTCGCTTGCAAGATCATCATACTTCTGGTTGTAACGCTCAACATCAACATTTGTTGCACGGGTGTCAATTACTCTGCGCTTGCGGGGAGCAGACTCCTCAACGCTCTTTTCCTGAGTAACTTCAACCTTTTCCTGTTTTGATGCAGGCTTTGCATCCTTGTTGTTAGGCTTTTTGTCGTTTTTATCGGTCTTTTTCTTCTGATTGTCAGCCTTTGCATTCTGCTTTGCGGGCTTATCTTCCTGCTGTGGCTTGCTTTCGTTGTCAAGCTTGTTGTTGCGTGCCGCAAAGTATTCGTCAAAGTTTTCAACCTTGTTTTTCTTTGTGATTACATCAAAAATCACATCGAGTTCGCTTTCCTCGAGTGTTGTCATTGTTTTCTTTGTAACACCGCAATGTTTTTCGAGAATCTCAATAATTTCCTTGTTTGAAACTCCGAGATCTGCTGCTGCGTCCTTTACCTTATATTTTATCATACAATTCTCCTCCCGATTCGTTTTCAATAAGCTGTTCAAGCTTATCTGCAAAGCCTTTGTCTTCGGTTGTCATAACTCCGCAGATTTTTCCGAGAGCAAATCCGATTTCCTCTTTGCTTCGGTTCATTGTCAATGTTTTCACATTGCATTCATCAGCGGCTGTCTGCACGCTTTTCTTACTGCTCTTTGAAAAATCATTTGCAAAAATAACAAGCTTTGCCTTGCTTTTTCGTATTGAGTCAATCGTCGTGTCGGCACCTGTAATCAGCTTGCCTGCCCTCTTGCAAATGCCAAGCAGCGACAAAATCCTGTCGTTCATAAAAAATCCTTTCGCCTACTTGCTGTCTGCTGCGGCAAGTTCACTTTGCATCTGCTCATATACTTCATCAGGGATTTTACAGCTTAACGAGCGTTCAAAGCGGCGTGCCTTGCGAGCCTTTTCAAAGCAGGCAAGATTTCTGCACACATATGCGCCTCTGCCTGCCTTGCGACCTGTGAGGTCAAGCGAAATTTCGCCTTTTGCAATGATTTCACCGTTTTCATCTTTGGTGTCGGGTGCTTTGACAACACGGATAAGTTCACGCTTTTCTTTCATCTCTCCGCAACCCGTACATTTACGCAACGGCATTTTTCTTTGCTTCATAAAATCCCTCTCTGTTTAATCTGATTATTCCTCTGTTTCATCCGAAACAACTGTTTCGCCTTCTGTGCTTTCGTCAAGGTCGAGAACATCTTCGGACTTTTCTTCTGCCTTTGGTTCATCGTCCTCATCTTCACCGTAGAAACCGCTTTCGGGACGGATGTCAATTCTCCAGCCTGTAAGTCTTGCGGCAAGACGGGCATTCTGTCCTTTGTTGCCGATAGCAAGTGAAAGCTGACCGTCGGGAACGGTTGCACGGCAGCTCTTTGTTTCTTCATCTGTAATTTCAACCTTGCAAACGCTTGCAGGAGAGAGAGCTGCCGAAATGTACTTTTTGGGATCATCGCTGTAAAGCACGATGTCGATTTTTTCACCGCCGAGTTCTTCAACAATCTTGTTTACACGAGCACCCTTGTTGCCGATACATGAACCGATTGCGTCAACATCGGGGTTTGAGCTGTAGACAGCCATTTTTGTACGACTGCCTGCCTCACGGGAGATTGACTTTATTTCAACAACGCCGTCATAGATTTCAGGAACTTCCTGTTCAAACAAACGCTTTACAAGACCGGGGTGTGTTCTTGAAATGATTGCGTGAGGACCTCTTTCGTTGTCTTTGACATCTGCAATGTAAACCTTAATGTGGTCGCCTTCTTTAAGGTCGTCATGACCGAGCTGTTCGCTCTTTGGCAGAGTAGCTTCGCTCTTGCCGATTTTGATTGTTGCAACGCCCGACTTAGGATCGATTCTTTCAACGGTTGCAGTAACAATTTCACCGAGCTTGCTCTGAAACTCAATAAGAGTTTGACCTTTTTCTCCCTGACGAATGCCCTGACGGATAACATTTCTTGCAGAAGAAACAGATGTCCAACCGAGGTGCTTGGGATCAATCGGAACTTCAATCTCATCGCCGACAATAAATTTCTTTCTCTTGTTAATCTGCTGAGCCTCCTCAACAGTAACCTCAAAGTTAGGATCAAAAACCTCGTCAACTACTGTTTTGACAAGCTTTGCGTCAAAGCTGTTCTTTTCCGGATCAACCTTGAATACAACATTTTCATTACCGCCGTAGTAGTTCTTGCAGGCAACGGAAATTGCCTTTTCAATGTTTTGAAGCATATAGTCCATAGGAATGCCCTTTTCCTTTTCAAATGTTCTCAATGCTTCAAATAAATCTTTGTTAGTCATTTTCCAAATCATCCTTTTCTTATTTTTCGGTTATATACAAATTGTTATGCTGTTATGTGTATCCGTAGTGGAAAACTGCAATTTTTAATCAAAATCGTCAAGCTTAATCCATGCGGCGTCCTTTTTGCCGATTGTGATTTCATTCTCACCGCTGTGATCCTCAATTGTGACCTTACCGTCGGAATAATCCTTTAAAACCCCTTTAAATTCTCTGCCTATGCCGTCAATGGGGCGAAGCATCTTAACCATAATATCTGCCCCGATGAACTGCATAAAATGTTCGTCACGGATAAGCTCACGCTCAATTCCGGGAGAGCAGACCTCAAGGCAGTACGCCTCCTCAATCGGATCAAGCTCATCAAGAGGACCGTTGATTGCACGGGAAACATTTTCGCAATCGTTAATGTCAATGCCTTCAGGTTTGTCAATGTAAACACGCAGGAAACGGTCTGCGCCTTCCTTGACATAACGCACATCCCAAAGTGAAAGTCCGAAGCCTTCAACAATCGGCTGACAAAGTTCCCATACTTTTGATACGGTTACACCGCCTTTGCTTTTTGCCATAAATTCACTGCCTTCCTGTCTGCAAAAATACCCTGTGCGAAATATTGCAGACAGATAAACCGCACCGAGGAACAAAGTGAAAACTAATAAATAAGGAGCGGGTTTGTTGCCCACTCCTTTAGCTTTCATTATTTACAAGAAAATTATAGCACCAAAACGGCTTATAATCAAGTGTTTTTCAAATCTTTTCGTATTTTTTACAAAAAAGTTTAAAAAAACATTTGAAATCACCGTGCAAATGTGTTATTATATTCCGTGGACACTTTACATCACGATGTTTTTGTGATATAATCACCGTGGTTTTGCGACCGTGTAAAAAAGTAAAATTAATTTTGATTTTGTTATTGTTGGATTTTTACTGTTTTTTTATATCAATGATTTGGCTGTTAATGTCCGAAATTTTGCGAGATTAACATTATAAAGGTTGCAACCTTACAATTAAATATGCTGATATAGCTCAGTAGGCAGAGTGCGTCCTTGGTAAGGACGAGGTCACGGGTTCGAATCCCGTTATCAGCTCCATAGGATAAACCGCATTGGAAAGCCGTTTTGGCAGTTTCAAGGCGGTTTATTTTATTTCTGTTAATGAATTATAAAGTGTTTTGCCGTTTATTTGCTGTTTATTGAGGTGAAAACTGGCTGAAATCGGCTAAAGGTTATGAAACGACTGCCGTTTAATTATTGGCGTTTTGCTAAAAAATTCTTGCGTGCGTGCGAAACTAAATTGTCGTGCCTTTATACCGTTATCCATTCATCAGAAAAAATCTTAATTTTTGAATGGGGGTATGTTAAAACTATGAAACAGCAGCGGCAGAGCATATTGCAACTATTTGCAACTAAGAATGTTGGTAAATGTTGGAGCAATTCGCAAAAGCAATGTGACTTTATCAATTGTATTCGTGAAGTAACGGGGCGATACTCATATATCGGAGCTGTTGACAATTAAAGCCGTGACGAACCCGTGAAGAGGTACGCCCCCCGTTAAAATTTTCAGCGTTTGCATTCGCAAGACCGTAGGGGTAGCATTGAAATATTACGCAGCCCCTATATAGCCCCCCTCCCTGTTATTTGCGGACATATGGCGGTATTTGGCGAAATATAAGAATATTAAGGCAAAAAAAGGGCAACGGTTGTTATTCCGCTGCCTTTGCTTTTTCTCTCACATTCTCTCACATTTCACCGTGTGGAACTGCTGTGTTTTTGTACATCAGCTTTATAAATTTTAGAATTGCCGCTAAAGCCTTGTGATTTTCAATAGCTTGTGCGTACTCGATAATTTCATTTCTGATTGCAATATCTGATTTCATTTTACACACCCTTTCGCTGTTTCTTTATATACGCTACTGTTCTTCTCAAAGCAATTCACCCTACTTCCTGTATTAAACCGAGTGCATAGGAAAAACCGAGTATAAAGCCCGACCACTCCTTAATAAATCCGTAATCAAGTAAACAGTCTTGAGCCTCTAAAGTCTTTTTGTGCATTATCAATCCTGAAATTTCGTTGATAGCCATATCTGTAAAGGATTCAACACTCTTCACGCAAGGGTTATTTGCGTAGTTTTTGGTTTGCAAATATTCTAAATACAATTCCGATATTTTAGGGTATCGGCTTTTGAAAAACTTTCCGTTTGTTATGTTATCGTTTGCCATAATGTTTCCATTCCTTCCGCTATATTTATTGCCGCTGTATATCGCCAACTATACAACGGCTGATTTTTTCCGCATACTGATACTAATGCGGATTATTTGCGTTTAACTGTATCACCTGCACCCGTGTGGGTTAGATTGAAAGTGATAATCTCAAACCCTGCACCATATCGGCGTAGAAACCGCCAGTAATAGCCTGTAAGCGTGCATTTACGGTTGTAATGTTATCAATTATGCCGCTTAATAAACACGCCACAGCAGCGGAAATATAGCCCATTTTGTAAGCCTTGCCGCTGCCCACACTTGCATATACTGCAATTGCGTTGCGGTCGTACTGATTATCGCTTTCCCTGTTCAGAATAAAGCTGACCCTTTCGGGGTTGTATCTGCTCAAATGTTCTATCGCTTCTTGTCTGCGTTCTTTGGTAACGCCTGCAACCTTTACGCTTGCCTTGCCCTTTGCAAGTTTCCACGCCATTCTAAAAGCCTGTGAAAGTGTATAGCCACCCTTGCGGAGCTTGTTCGCTACCTTGCAGATGATTGAACGGTTTAACATTTCGCTTTCCCCTTTCCTTATCCTGTGACTATATTATACACTGTGCACAGTACAATTTCAATAGGCATAATAAACAAATATGCCCAGTGTATTTTGTGAATAATTACACTGGACACAGTATATGCAGTATGCTATAATAATACTTGTAAAGGAACGGCGGCGGTTGTTCTGACACCTCTAAAAGGGGGTGGTTGCGTGGAATACTTGACAATGATAGTATTGATACTTATATTTGCTACGGCTTACATAAATAACGCAAAAAAATAACCGCCCTGTGTTCGCACCACAAGACGGTTTTTAAATAAAACGGTTAAATGCGGAACAGCCTATGCCGTTCCTTTTCACCTATATTATACAACAACAACAATTTGAAGTCAATAGATTTTTAACGGTCAGGCGGTGAAATAATGGCAGTAAATAAATATACAGAGGCAAGGCGTAGAGCTAACGAAAAGTACAATGCTAAAACATATGAAGAAATAAAGGTGCGTGTACACAAAGGACAAAAAGAAGTAATTAAGGCACACGCTGACAAACAAGGCGAAAGCGTGAACGGCTTTGTTAATCGTGCTATTGATGAAACAATGCAGCGTGACGGCGAGTAATTCCACAAGGCAAGCTCTGAAATATGGGCTTGCTTTTCTTTTGCCTGTGGATTCCTGCATTTCTGCTATGCCGCTGCCGAATTGAATTTTAACACGCCCTAAATGCAGTTTAACACGCCCTATTTGCTGTTTATTGACTGAACAATATAATATAATAATTAACGCAGAAACGCCCCATACAAGCCGAGAATTGACCTGTACGGGGCTTTTGCTATGTTTTAATATAAGTTTACATTTTACGCCTTTGTTCGCTTGCAAGGCGTTTAAAATAATGCTTTTTACCCTGCGTTTGCTTTGCGGTTGGTGTTTAGAATTGTTTCAAGCGTATTCGCCGCCTGTCGGTCTGCCTCTTCAACGGCGTGTACATAGCGGTTAGTTGTTTTAAGCTGTGCGTGTCCGAGCCTTGACGCAACATTTTTGATATTCGTTCCGTTACTCAGCAAGAGCGTTGCCGAAGTGTGGCGGAGTGCGTGAAATTTACGGTGTTCAAGTCCTGCACGCTTTAAAAATCTTGAAAATTGCAGTGTCGGAGTTGTGGGGTACATAGGCTTTCCGTCAGCCTGTATAAACACCCATTCGTCACCCTGCCACTTATCACCGATTAAAAGCCTTGTTTTCATCTGCTCCGTTCTGTAAAGTCTTAGCATTTTCAACATATACGGCGGCAAAATGATTGTGCGGCTTTTGCCTGTCTTTGTGGGTTTACTTTTGATTTCCTTTTCGCCTGTCAGCTTGTAATTGCTCCTGCTGACCGTGAGAACGCCCGTGTTAAAGTTTATATCAGACCATTTCAAGCCCACAAGCTCGCCACGCCTGCACCCTGTATTTAATGCAAGGTGTATCAGTAATTTGAACTGCAGCGGCTCATCTTCCAACTTATCAAGTAACACGGCTGTTTCTTCCTGTGTGAAGATTTCCGTTGTTTGCTCTGCAATTTTCGGCAATGTTATTCTGTCGCTGTCGGCTGGATTTGTGCCGATTAAACCGAGCTTATACGCACTATGCAACACCGATTGAACCATTGTGTAATATCTGCGAATTGTGGACGGTGTCAACTTTCCCTCTTTGCCGTCAAGGTGGGTTGTGCGTTCTTCAAGTGCGTTTACGAACCTTTGAATGTGTATAGGTTTAATATCTTTCAGCTTAAAGTGTCCGAGCATAGGCACTATGCAGATTTCAAGCATACGGCAGTATTTTTCATAGACAACGGGTGAAAGTCTGTGCTTTGCGTTTTCGAGGTACACGGGTACATAGTCAGCGAGTTTCATTCTTCCGTCAGTACCGACAGCACCGTCACGGCATTGCTCCTCAAACAATACCGCTTGCCGCTGCACTTCTTTTTCAATCTGCTTTGCAGTCATTCCCTTTTCGGGTGTATAAGTCATTGTACGGCGTATCTGCCGCCCGTCAATCCCGTAACCGCACGATACAGTTATTTCATAGCTTTTGTTACGCCTGCGGATATTTGCCATTTAATCACCGCCTATAAATTTAACTATTTATCCGCTTTTTCTTTATTTTCAATATCAGTAAATAATTTTTCAAGCCACAAGTCATATAGGCTTTCGTCTATTGTACCGTCTTCATAAAGTGCTTTCATTTTTTTCCACTCGGCTAAAAATTCTGTAATATAGATATTTCTAAAACTTGTAAGCGGTAAAAGCCAAGTGTCTTTTACATTGTTGGCTTCACATACTAAATGATTTTCGTTGTACTCTTCATCAGTAAAAAGATTTGCAGCCGAAGTAATTAAATGTTTGTTGTGCTCGTTGCAAATATCTATAATATCAATTGCAATATTCGTTGTTTTACTCATATTCACAAGCACTTTCAAGAAATCCACAGTATTTATTGACTTTTTGTCGGTAACAAAACCACAGAGCCAATCAAGGGAAACGCTCAAAGCCTCTGCAAGTTTTGCGGCGTTTTCAAGTGACGGATTGCACCCTTTTTTACTGTCTGTACTCTCATATGCTGAAATTGTGGCAGCGGTAACGCCTGACATTTTCGCAAGTTGTGCCTGTGTGATATTTTTTTCTCTTCTTGTATCTCTTAATCTTTGGGAAAAAATGGCAATATTCATAATGTAACGCCCTTTTTGTTGTTATCGTATAGTATATAATATCATCTATTTTTTATATTGTCAACAACATCAACAATTTAAAATCAACTATTTTTTGTTTTCTAAAATATACTTGATTTTCTTCAAATGCTTTGCTATAATGGAGCTGTTAATAACAACAATCTTCAACGAAAGGAGCAAAAAGACTATGCAAAAAAATCTTGATATTAGAGAGGCGGCACAGAACAACGCTGTTATGCTGTGGGAGATTGCCGAGAAAATCGGAATGGCTGACAGCAGTTTCAGCCGCAAACTCCGTCACGAACTTCCGCAGAGCGAAAAAGAGCGTATTTTTACCGCAATTGAAGAAATTGCAAAAGAAAAAGCCGTTGACTAACCACCACGAAAGCCAACGGCACAAGCTGCATAACCGCACACAAGCAGAAATTTTGAACTAATTTCAACCGCTTTTGTGCCTTTATATGAGCGATACACAGCCTAAGCAGATTATAACATTATAAAACGGCTGTGTAAATACGAAATGAAAGGATAATTATTCTATGAAACTTGCAAGAATGCGAACGCTTGACGAATGTTTCGCCGAGATTAAAGCAATGGACGAAAACACAGCCATTTCAAAATGTTACATACGCCGCCTTGCACTATCGGGCAAAATCCCCGTTGTAATGTGCGGCAGAAAAAGACTTATCAACCTTGACGGGCTTATAAATTATCTTTCGTGCAGCGGCAATACAACCGAAACCGCACCCAAATACACCCCGTCAAACAATATCAGACCGATATATTAAGGCGGTGAGATATTGATTCCTTCCGATATAGATAAAATCAAAGAAATATTGAAAGATGAAAAGCTCATTGAAGAAAGTGCAGAAATTTTAGAAAAGATTGAACGCTCATACAGCGAAAGAATTACCGTTCAAGGCGAGGACAAATTAGCATACTTCATTGCCATATACAACCTTGCAAAGAAAGACGGTGTCTTGTCGGGAACGGTTTTGCGTTTTCTTAAAGAAATTGATGATACAGAAGTTATCAGAGAACTTACAAACAATGAGCTTGACGACCTTGCAAAAACGCAAGGAAAAAGAACCACTTTCCAAGCTGAAATAAAAAATATGCTAAAAGAGCGTAAAGATGAATTAAAGAAATCAAAACTTCAAGCGAAAGCAGAGGAGTACAAAAGAAAAGTTGCCGCAATGCCGTCATACTTTGGCAAAACCTTGTGCCAAGATGTTGTAGAAAGTATTTTTACCGAAAGTTTGAATGTTATGCCACGCTTGAACCTTGTCACAAAGAACATTGATATATGCGGCAGCGGTAAAGATATTTTGCTTGAACGATATTCAGCAGCGAATATAATGAGCTGTTTGCCGCCCGATATTCTTGATGAATGCAAGGCTTGTGAAGTATCGGGAATTTCAAACAGCTTAGAGCCGATAAAAAATTATCTATTCTGCATTGCTGACAGACACCGTTATAACCCTATACAAGAAATGTTGATAGAACACAAAAACGATAATCCCGAACAGCTCAAGAAAATTTATAAAATTCTGAATATAGAAACAGATTTTGACAGAACGCTTATCCGCAAATGGTTAATACAGTGCGTTGCTTTTGCTTTTGCCGATATTGACAATCAGGTATCGGCTGAGGGCGTATTGATATTAGAGGGTAGGCAAGGACTTGCTAAAACAAGTTTTTTTCGCACTATTACAGGCAACCCGTTATGGTTTTGCGAGGGTGTAACAGTTGATGTATCAAATAAAGACAGCGTTATGCGTGTTATAAGTGGTTGGATATGCGAACTTGGCGAAATTGACAGTACATTCAAAAAAGACCAAGCTGCACTCAAGGCGTTGATTACTACAACCATTGACCGTATTAGATTGCCGTATGCCGCTGCCATTTCAAATATGCCGAGAAGTACAAGCCTTTGCGGTACTGTAAACAAATCAAAGTTTTTAAAAGATGACACAGGTAACCGCCGATATTGGATTATACACACAGAAAATATAAACAAACAGCTTTTATTCTCTTGGAAACAGGAAGATATTTTCAATATGTGGGGCTATATATATTCCCTTTATCTCGCAGACCAAAAGGGGTATTTACTCAACGATATTGAGCGGCAAAAAGTTGAATTAAGAAATCTTGATTATATGGTTGATAAAAAAGGCGAGGCAGAAATCAGGTACATACTTGATTTTACAAAACCCGTTAAAAACTGGGAATGGGTATCACCCGCACAAATTGCAGAGCATTACAACAATCTTTCAGCCGAGAATGTGGGCAATATTTTGTCGGCAATAGAGCGAGAAGAAAAAGAAGTAGTAAAAAACCGTACAGCAAAAGGCGTATGTTACTATATCCCGATAGCTTGGAACAGGTTGCCTAATTACGGCGGTTATTCAAAATCAAAGTATTACTAATGTATGTATGTAGGTTATTCTATAGAGCATAGGGAAAAAATAAAAAAATAAACAATCCGTATTTTACTGTACTAATTGTTTTTTATTTTTATTTTCTATATATTTACATAGAAAAATCCTACAGCATACATTAACTAAAATGAGTGTGAACAAACGGGAAAGAAAGCCGAAATCAAAATACCTTTGACAAGGAAAGGATACAAGCAAAATGGATAGAATACACAGAACAGATTTAATTTTTTCGCAACAGTTTGAAAAAGCTATGATAAAAAGAAATATCAGCCCTACAGAGTTGGCGAGGAAATCGGGAGTACAGCGCAGTCAGATATACAGGTACTTAACCGCTGAAACAGCACCGACAACGAACAATATACGAAGGTTGTCAATTGCTCTGAATGTTACTACTGATTATCTGCTTGGAGTATCAAAGACCGAAAGCAATTAACCCACTGCAAACAATTGAATAACGCAACAAGCCGTGTATTTCTTCCGTGTGGTGACAAAAGTAACACCCTAAAGAGATACACGGCTTTTCTATTTACCGATTTTACAAGCCCTAAAAGAGAGAATATGCAGCGGTATAGCAAGTTATAAGCAAGTTAAAACAGCGGCATAATGCCCAAATAACAGCCGTATAAATGCCAATACAGCGATAAAAAGCAAGTTATAAGCAAGTTGCACTCCTTGCCTGTTTCGTGCCACACAAGGCAAGTACACCAACACCATAAATACACCGCAACGCACCCACGATTTCAAGCCCCTTTTTCTGCCGATTATTTGCCGATTATTTGCCGTTTAATTCCGCTAAAATAAACAGCAACCCATAAAATCCCATAAAAGCTAAATAACTAAAAGCCGCATTATAAAGCCGTTTATCAAAACTTGCAAAATCTCATAAAAACACACAAGGCAGTTTGGTAAGGACGAGGTCACGGGTTCGAATCCCGTTATCAGCTCCATAAAAAGGTATTGGTTAAAAAGACTGATACCTTTTTATTTTTGATTTTGATTAAGATACGGGATTCGAAAGCCCGTTTAGAAAACGCTTTAGTAAAGCGTTTTTAGGGCGTAGCGTTGATGAGCGTTCAAAATTTGCACCGCAAGCAACAAGCGAGGTATGCACTCTTGCAATGTACAGAATAGTTATCAGCTCCATAAAAAGGTATCATTCTTTCGGGACTGATACCTTTTTATTTTTGATTTTGATTAAGACACGGGATTCGAAAGCCCGTTAAGAAAACAGTCCTGCGGACTGTTTTTAGGGCGTAGCGTTGATGAGCGTTCAGAATTTGCACCGCAAGCAACAAGCGAGGTATGCACTCTCGCAATGCACAGAATAGTTATCAGCTCCATAAAAGGGTATTGGTTAAAAAGACCGATACCTTTTTATTGTTGTTTAGAAAACAATACCGTTGCCAAATCCAAACTGATTAATATTATTCTTGTACAATCTATCTTGCATATACTGCAATTGCGTTGCGGTCGTACTGATTATCGCTTTCCCCTTTCCTTATCCTGTGACTATATTATACTACAATGTTTAAGCGTATAATTTGTGCATATTGGTACTTGTTAAGTGTAAAGAGGTATGCTATAATAATATTTGTAAAGGAACGGTGGCGGCTGTTTCAGCTCCCTTGCGAAAGGGGGTGTATTCCAATGGCAGAGATTACATACTTATTTGTTCTCGCAATTGTTTTCGTGGCTTTTAATGAAGTCATTAAGAATATAAAGAAATAACCGCCCTGTGTAGCAGCACAAGACGGTTAAGTTGAAAAATTTAATCTAGTTGCAAGCGAAACAGCTAAAGCCGTTCCTTTTCACCTATATTATACAACAACAATAATTTGATGTCAATAGATTTTAGGCGGTGAAGAAATGGCAGAAAATAAGAACAGCAGGGCAAGAATTGAGGCAAACAACCGATATAACGCTAAAGCATATGACCGTATCAATGTTGCTGTGCCGAAAGGTCGAAAAGATATTATCAAAGCCCACGCAGAAAAGAACGGCGAAAGCGTGAACGGCTTTGTTAATCGTGCTATTAATGAAACAATACAGCGTGACGGTGAGTAATTCCACAAGGCAAGCTCTGAAATATGGGCTTGTCTTGTTTTGTTTTAGTTGACAGGTTTCTTAACGGATTTAATTTTCCAAAACAGCCAAATGAAAGTATTTTTGAAATTATGTAAAATATACTTGACAATAAGTAACTTTTAATGTACTATAATGGTACAGAAAGCTTTTTGTACGCATTGTGGATTTTTTAAGTATTCACATCTAAACACATAAAATTTTTTAATATTATTTGCGGATTATCGGTTGGACGAATAAATCTGCAAATTGGCTGATTTATTTGGGAGATGTTATTATGGGAGAAAAATACTATTGGGTGCTTGGTTTTTGTTGCGGTTTTATTGCCGTAGTTATCGTAACGCTCATTATCGCAAACATTAAAAGGAAAAAGAACACTTACACAGAATACGATGAACGACAGGTTCTTGCACGGGGCAAGGCGTATAAATCGGCATTTTTTGTGCTTATCGGGTACATAATTGCCTGCGCTTTAGTTAATGTTTTGGAGATTAATTGGGCTGAGCTCAGCGTTCAAATGTTCATAGGACTGTTTCTTTCAACTGCCGTATTTGTTGGAATAAGCATTTTCAATGACGCATATTTCACATCAAATAAAGGCAGAAAGAGTCTTTTAGGCGTTTTGGCATTTATTGCGGGAGCAGAATATTTGGGAATTGCTTTCGGCAACAAAACCTTTGTTACAAACGGAATAGCAAATCTTGACATTATTCCTATCATTGTAACGATTTGGGCAATAAGTATTTTTGTGATGGTTGTCATCAAAACAATAATTGACAAAAAGGCAGTTGAAGAATGAAGAATTTAAGATTAAAAAGCGCCCGTGCCGCAAAGGATTTGTCACAGCAACAGCTTGCGGAACTTGTAAAGGTGTCAAGACAGACAATAAGCGCAATTGAAAAGGGTGACTACAATCCCACAATTAACCTTTGCATAGCAATATGTAAAGCGCTTGACAAAACCCTTGACGAATTGTTTTGGGAAGAATAAGTAAACTTTAACGGCAATCGGTGATTTGTTTCACGGTTGCCGTTTTTATTTTTACCGTTTCAAAATCAAACGGAAAATTGCAACGGCAAATATTACAATGTGGGGGAATTGTAAAAATTAACGAAAAATGCTTGAAAAATGTCGGGTTAAGCCGTATAATATAGGTGTTTGAGGATTTCGGACTCATACAATTTATTGAAAGGAGAAGTACACATGATTTATTCAAAAGAAGTTGAAAATATGTGCACTGTAGCAAAGGGACCTAAGCACGGTCCTGCACCTATTCCCGAAGAGGGCAAATGGGTAAAATCTTATGACATTAAAGACATTTCAGGTCTTTCACACGGCATTGGCTGGTGTGCTCCTCAGCAGGGTGCCTGCAAGCTTACACTTAATGTTAAAGACGGTATCGTTGAAGAGGCTCTTGTTGAAACAATCGGTTGTTCGGGTATGACTCACTCTGCAGCTATGGCAGCAGAAATTCTTCCTAACAAAACACTCCTTGAGTGCCTTAACACAGACCTCGTTTGTGATGCTATCAACACAGCTATGAAGAACATCTTCGAGCAGCTCGTTTACGGCAGAAGCCAGACAGCTTTCTCAGAGGGCGGTCTTCCGATCGGCGCAGGTATGGAGGATCTCGGTAAGGGCCTTCGCAGCCAGGTTGGTACAATGTACAGCACAAACGCTAAGGGCGTTCGTTACATGGAAATGGCTGAAGGCTATGTTCTCAAGACAGCACTTGACGAGAACGATGAAGTTATCGGCTATCAGTTCGTAAAGCTCGGCAAAATGCTCGAGGACATTCGTCACGGCGTTGAGCCAAACGAAGCATACAAGAACAACATCGGTCAGTACGGTCGTTTTGACGGCGCAGCTAAGTACATTGACCCTCGTGAAGAATAATTCGGTAAGGAGGACACCATAATGGCAGTAACATTTGAAGGTATGGAAAGAAGAATGCCTAAAATTGAGAAGTGCCTTGCCGAATACGGTATTGCAAATCTTGAAGAGGCAAGAAAAATTTGTAACGATCTCGGTTTTGACCCCTACGACATCGTAAAGGGCGTTCAGCCGATCGCATTTGAAAACGCAGGCTGGGCTTACACACTCGGTTGTGCAGTTGCAGTTAAGAAGGGCGCAAAGACTGCTTCAGAGGCAGCAGAAGCTATCGGTATCGGTCTTGAGGCTTTCTGTATTCCCGGCTCAGTAGCTGAGCAGAGAAATGTTGGCCGCGGTCACGGTAACCTCGGCGCAATGCTCCTCAGAGATGAAACGAAGTGCTTTGCATTCCTCGCAGGTCACGAAAGCTTTGCAGCAGCAGAGGGTGCTATCGGTATCGCTCGTAACGCTAACAAAGCAAGAAAAGAGCCGCTCCGTGTTATCCTTAACGGTCTTGGCAAGGACGCTGCTTACATTATTTCAAGAATCAACGGCTTTACATATGTAAAGACTCAGTTTGACTATTTCACATCAGAGCTTAAAATCGTTGAAGAGAGAGCTTTCTCAGACGGTGAAAGAGCTGCAGTTCGCTGCTACGGCGCTGACGATGTTCGTGAAGGTGTTGCAATCATGCAGCATGAAAATGTAGGTGTATCTATCACAGGTAACTCTACTAACCCGACTCGTTTCCAGCACCTCGTTGCAGGTACATACAAGAAGTGGGCAAATGAGAACGGCGTTAAGTATTTCTCGGTTGCATCAGGCGGCGGTACAGGCCGTACACTTCACCCCGATAACATGGGTGCAGGTCCTGCATCATACGGTCTTACAGACTCAATGGGCAGAATGCACGGTGACGCTCAGTTCGCAGGTTCATCTTCTGTTCCTGCTCATGTTGAAATGATGGGCCTTATCGGTATGGGTAACAACCCGATGGTTGGTGCTACAGTTGCTTGCGCAGTTGCAGTTTATGAAGCTGTTAACAAGTAATTACCAATCTTTTCAATAAATTTAAAAGGGGTCGGCTCTTTGAGTCGATCCCTGATTTTTTTGTGCAACGAAAATCCCCGATTGTGTCGGACATTCTGACAAGTTGGAATTGCAAATACAAAAAATATTAAGCTGAATGATTCCGCCGCCCCAATCGTAATGGCGGAATTTTTTATGCATTTTTGCTTTAACGAGTTTATGTTTACGGATATTCTTTACAGTGTATATGTCACTTATTTGCAGGTGCTTTTTAAAACCAAAAGAATCGACTGACTTGCAGTAACAGCTTACTCTTTCAGCTTGTTAAGCTTTTCAATATGCTTCATGCGCTTGTAGCGGTAGAGAATGTTTTCTGCCCATTCACGGTCAATCTTAAGAAAGCCCTTTAATTTTTTGTCCTTATATGCAAGCGAATCGACAATTTTCTTCGATTTAACATAAATTTCAAGTCTTGCTGTCTGAACATACGGTGTATGCTTTTCACCCGTAAAATATGTAAATCCCATCGTGTTGCGTTCACGATCGTACATTGAAAGGTATCCGTCATGAATTTCCGCACCGTTAAGCTTTTTTGAAACCGTTTGGCTGATTGCAAGCTTTGTAAGCTCAACCGACATATCGTCAAGTCCCGACTCAAAGATAAAAATTTTCTCCTTGAACGAATTGAAGGTCGGAACAATTCGTTTGCTTATGTTGCGGAGATTGCTGTATTTTTCTTCAAGCTCATTGTCGCAGAGCTGAAAATGATCAATTTTGGGAATGAAATACACCATAAAACGATTCTTCATATCATTGTAGAGAATCGGATATGTGAGCCTTGCGGAGTATCCGCATGACGGACATTTCCACGCAAAAAGCTCACCGTCAAGCGCTCTTCTGCGCACACCCTTTGTTACGGACGGGTTGATGCTGGTGTAAACATCAGCCTTGCTCATTTCACCGCACATTGGGCAGACGATTGCCTTGGTAATTTTCTTTTCAGGCATCCAAACCACCTCTTTAACACTCTATGGAACTAATTATAGCAATTGACCGTGATTTTAACAAGTAAATTTTAAAAAAATGTTGATTTTATCAAAAAAATCTGTCATAATAATAGAAATAAGTTTAATATTATTCGCCACGGCAGAATGTGTCAGAGTGTTTGTGCCAAAGCGGTTTTAAAGGAGAAATTTACTATGACGATACTTGACAGTGTAAAAGGAACAGTAAATACAGCCGTTGATACAATTTCATCGGTAGCTCAGACAATAGTAGAAAAGAACAGAACAAACGCAAAGCTCAACAGATTAAGACTTGTTATGAAAAGCGAAAGCGAGCTTATGAACAGAGCATATATTGCTCTCGGAAAGGTTATGTACGACAGCAGAAAGAAAGGCACTGAAATTAATGATGCCGAGTGCGAAAAGCTTTTGAAGGTTATTGACACTTCAAAGGCCAAAATCGCAAAAGCAAGAGAGTGTTACAGAAAGATTGTCAACAGCTCAAACGATATTTTCTACGGCAATCCCGAGGTTGCTCCCGAGGTTAAAGAGGATGATATTGTTGATATTACAGTAGCTTGCTCAAATGAGGGCGACTACAAGACCTCTCCTTTTAAAGAGGAAAAGCCTGTTGAAAAACAGCCCGAGGCTGTTACCGAAGAAAGGGCAGAACCCGAGCATCTTACAAACATCTGCGACCTCAAGGCAGAGCTTGAGGCAAAGCGTGAAGAAGGATTTTCCGAGTCCGCAGATTCAGACGAGGCAGATGACGGCGAAGCTCCTCACGGTGAACTTTTCTGATAATTTAAATACTTAAAGCTAAAGACCTGCCGATTTCGGCAGGTTTTTCTGCATTTTTAAGATATATTAAAGTCGGAACAATGCTCCGCCTTGCTTTTGAGGGCAAATTATATGCAGTAGATTATACATTATGCCCTTTATGTGTATTGAATTTTTGTGCTAAAAATGGTAAAATTCATCAAAGGTGGAAATATTCCGAATTAGAATTATTTTCTTGGCAAAAAATACTATAATTAATTAGATATGCACAATGAGATTACTATGTATTGATTTCGGAGGCACAAGTTGAAATTAGGATTGGATATTGGCTCAACAACAATAAAATGTGTTGTGCTTGACGACGAAAACAAATTAATATACAGCACATATGAAAGGCATTATTCCCGAATTACGGAAAAGATTGCAGAAATTCTTGCACTTGTACGGACAAGGATTGACGGCGTTGAAAATGCCTCGGTGGCTCTTTCGGGTTCTGCCGGAATGGGTGTTGCCGAGTCTGTCGGCGTTGATTTTATTCAGGAGGTTTACGCAACAAGAGTTGCCGCCAATACTTTTATTCCGGGTACAGATGTTATAATTGAACTCGGCGGTGAGGATGCAAAGATATTGTTCCTCACAAACGGACTTGAGGTAAGAATGAACGGTACCTGCGCCGGCGGCACGGGTGCGTTTATTGACCAGATGGCAACGCTTCTGAATGTTAAGCTTGAGGATATGGACGAGCTTGCAAAACAGCACGAAAAGACATACACAATCGCATCAAGATGCGGTGTGTTTGCAAAGACCGATATTCAGCCGCTCCTTAATCAGGGTGCGAGGAAGAGCGACATCGCAGAGAGTATTTTCAATGCGGTTGTAAGCCAGACTGTTGCAGGTCTTGCACAGGGCAGAGAAATTGAAGGTCAGATTGTATATCTCGGCGGACCTCTTACATTTATGAGCGAACTGCGAAACTGCTTTGACCGCACGCTCGGAACAAAGGGCATCTGTCCCGAAAATTCACTTTATTATGTTGCCTGCGGTGCGGCTTTGTGTGCCGAAAAGACCATTGATTTTGACGAGGTTATCGAAAAGGTAAAGAACTACCGTGGCAGCGGTAACTTTGCGTTCAATCAGCCGCTCTTTAAAAACGAAGAGGAGTACAGAAAATTCTGCGACCGTCATGCAAAGGCTGATGTTAAGCAGAAGGAGCTAAAGGGTTACACCGGCAAGGCTTATATAGGAATGGACGCAGGCTCAACAACCGTAAAGGGTGTTGTTCTCAATGATGACGGTGAACTGCTTTATTCAAAATATCTGCCATCAAAGGGAAACCCCGTTGAGATTATGAAGCAATTCCTTGACGAGGTTTACGAAATAAATCCCGAAATAAATGTTGTTTCTTCTGCCGTAACAGGTTACGGTGAGGACATTGTAAAGAACGCATTTGCGGTTGATTACGGCATTGTTGAAACAATCGCCCACTTTACCGCCGCAAAATACTTTATGCCTGATGTTGAATTTATCATCGATATCGGCGGACAGGATATCAAATGCTTTAAGATACATAACGGTGCAATTGACAATATATTCCTTAATGAGGCTTGTTCATCGGGCTGCGGAAGCTTTTTGCAGACCTTTGCAAACGCTCTCGGATATGAGATTGCCGACTTTGCAAAGCTCGGACTTTTTGCAAAGCGTCCCGTTGACCTCGGCTCACGCTGTACCGTATTCATGAATTCAAGCGTTAAGCAGGCTCAGAAAGACGGCGCTACAATTGAAGATATCTCGGCAGGTCTTTCACTCAGCGTTGTAAAGAATGCCCTTTACAAGGTTATTCGTGCGTCAAGCCCCGACGAACTCGGCAAGCGTGTTGTAGTTCAGGGCGGTACTTTCCTTAATGACGCTGTTTTGCGTGCATTTGAACAGGAAATGGGCGTTGAAGTTGTCCGTCCCAACATTGCAGGACTTATGGGTGCTTACGGTGCGGCTCTTTACGCAAAGAAAAAGTCAAAGGGTGTTGGCAAGAGTACAATTACCGACAAAAAGGGACTTGATGAATTCGTTCACGAAATCAAGGTTGCAAACTGCGGTATGTGCAACAACAACTGCCGTCTTACAATAAATTCATTCGGCAAGGGCAGAAAGTTTATTGCGGGAAACCGTTGTGAAAGACCAATCACAAAGAAAGCTCCTGCAAACGATATGAATATGTATGCCTATAAGCTGAATCTCATTGATTCCTACAAGCCTGTTGAAGGCATAAGAGGTAAGCTTGGAATTCCTATGGCGCTCAATATGTATGAGCTTTATCCGTTCTGGTACAGATTCTTTACAGAACTTAAATTTGAGGTGTTCCACTCACCGTATTCAACAAGAAAGCTTTATCAGAGAGGTCAGCAGACAATTCCGAGCGATACCGTTTGCTTCCCTGCAAAGCTTGTTCACGGTCACATTCAGACTCTTATTGATATGGGAGCAGAAACAATTTTCTACCCCTGTCTTTCCTATAATTTTGACGAGCATCTCGGAGATAACCATTACAACTGTCCTGTTGTTGCTTACTACCCCGAGGTTATCAAAAACAATATGAAGGATATACGCAAGGTCCACTTCATAAAGGAATATTTCGGTATTCACCGCCCGAACGATTTTCCGAAGAAAGCCTATGAAAGACTTTCGTTCCACTTCCCCGACCTCACTCTTAACGAGGTCAGAAATGCGGCTAAGCTTGCATATCAGGAACAGGAAAATTACAGAAAAAAGGTTATTGACAAGGGCAGCGAGATTATTGCCAAGGCTGAAAAAGAGGGCAAAAAGATTTTTGTTCTTGCGGGCAGACCCTATCATATTGATCCCGAAATTAACCACGGAATCGACAGGCTTATCTCGGGCTTTGATGTTGCAATCGTCAGCGAAGATGTTGTTTCTCCGAGGGCTGAGCATTTCCGGACTCATGTTCTCAACCAGTGGACATATCACGCAAGACTTTATGCGGCGGCAAAATATGTTACAACAAGAAAGGACATGGAGCTTGTTCAGCTTGTATCCTTCGGCTGCGGTGTTGATGCGATTACAACCGATGAGGTAAGAGAAATTCTTGAAAGCAAAAATAAGATTTACACTCAGATTAAGATAGATGAAATTACAAACCTCGGAGCAGTTAAAATCCGAATCCGCAGTTTGCTTGCTGCGCTTGAAAACGATTGATGAAAGGAAATTCTGTTATGGCAGAGTTGAAGTATGACAAAAAAACAGGTCGTTTGCTGTTTACAAAGCAGATGAAAAAGGAATACACAATCCTTATGCCCAATATGGCGCCTATTCATTTTAAAATACTTGAAAAGGTGTTCAACTACTACGGCTATAAGTCTGATTTGCTCGACACAACAGGTCCGGAGATTGCGCAGACAGGTCTTAAATATGTTCACAACGACACCTGTTATCCGGCTTTGCTGGTTATAGGTCAGTTCATCAATGCTCTGCAAAGCGGAAAGTATGATGTTCACAAGGTTGCCCTTATGATTACTCAGACAGGCGGCGGATGTCGTGCGTCCAACTACATTTTCCTTTTGAGAAAGGCTCTCAAAAAGGCAGGCTTTGAGTTCGTTCCCGTAATTTCGCTTTCATTCGGTATGGAGCACAACAGCGGTTTTTCGCTCACACTTCCGCTTATCCGCAGATTTGTCGGCGGTCTTGTGTACGGCGACCAGTTAATGCTGCTTTCAAACCAGACAAAGCCCTATGAGGTGAACAAGGGCGAAAGTATGGCGCTTGTTGATGAGTGGACGGATAAGATTTCCGATATGCTCATACAGGGCAAGGGCTACACTCTTGAAGAAATTGACGAAACTCTTGATAAAATTACAAAGTCATTCACAAAAATTGAGCTTAACAAAGTGCCGAAGGTTAAAGTCGGTATTGTCGGCGAAATCTATGTAAAATACTCCAAAATGGCTAACAACGGTCTTGAGGACTTTCTTGCAGATCAGGATTGCGAGGTTTGCGTACCCGGACTTATGGGTTTTGCGTCGTTTAAGGTTGATAACCGTATTGAGGACTACAAGATGTTCGGAGGAAGCAGAGTAAAGTACAAGTTCTGTTCGATGCTTCTTAACTACCTCACAAAGCTTGAGGGACTTATGGTTGATGCCGCTGAAAAGTACGGCTTTGTTCCGCCTCACAGATATGCTCACACAAAGGAGCTTGTAAACGGTGTTATCGGCTACGGCAGTAAGATGGGCGAGGGTTGGCTGCTGACAGCCGAGATGATTGAACTTGCCGATACAGGCTATGAGAATATCGTATGCACACAGCCTTTTGGTTGTCTGCCGAATCATATCAACGGTAAGGGCGCAATCAGAAAGATTAAAGAAATCAGACCGAATGCCAATATCGTTACCATCGACTATGATCCGGGTGCGCCGAAGGTAAATCAGGAGAACCGTATCAAGCTGATGCTTGCTGTCGGCAAAGAAGAACTCAAGAAAAAGCTTGAGGCTGAAAAAAATGGCGAAAAAGCCGAATCGTCAGAGAAGTCAGAGAAAAAGTAATTTAATATCAATGCTTATGAGTCATCGCAGATTGCGGTGACTTTTTTTATTTTGCGGTAATATCAGGCAGAAAAAGCTAATACAATTTTACAGGGGTTTATCTCGTTTTTAAGGAAAAAATAAGTGTAAAAATCGGGGGATATTATGAAAAAACGACTTAAAGGATTTTTTCAAAGGCTTGCACGGTGGCTGAATGTGCGTGAAATGCGACAACACAAGGTTAAGGCAGGCGTTTACATTATAATAAGGCTCATACTTGTGTCACTTTTGACTGTCGGCATTTTAAACGGAAAATGGGAGAATGTCATGACCTGTGTGTTAACGCTCGGTCTGTTGATGCTTCCGTTGTTCATCGACCGAAAGCTGTCGGTGGCATTGCCGAGTGTGCTTGAAACGATTGTTGTGCTGTTCGTGTTTGCGGCAAATGTTATGGGTGAGCTCGGTGCGTTCTACGAAAAGATTCCGATATGGGATTCATTGCTCCATGCCGTGAACGGCTTTATCTGTGCAGGCGTTGGTTTTGGACTGACCGATATTTTGAACAGAAGTGAACGGGTGAAATTGAGCCTCTCGCCCATGTTCGTGTGCCTGTTTTCGTTCTGCTTTTCAATGACAGTCGGTGTTGTGTGGGAGTTTTTTGAGTTTGGTGCGGATATGCTTTTTGAAAAGGATATGCAAAAGGATACCGTAATCACGGCAATACATTCGGGCTTGATTTCGGGCAAGCCGAATGTGATAATGCACATCAGGGATATAACATCAACCGTTGTGAACGGTGAAAATCTCGGCATTAACGGCTATCTTGACATCGGTCTGATTGATACAATGAAAGATTTGCTTGTTAATTTTGTCGGAGCGGCAGTCTTTGACACCATAGGTTGGTTTTACCTGAAAGGAAGAAGTGCAGGATTCTTGCGGAATTTTATCCCAAGGAAGAAGTAGCGGCGATCAGTGATCGCCAATCGGTTTGGTTGTAAAACCAAACCGAACAAACCGCAAGTCAATTTTGTGGTATTATTATCTGTTAAAGCAATCATATAATGTCGAACCAATTGTAAAATTGGTTCGATTGGCGGTCAATGACCGCCGCTACGGGAATGCACATTATTTTCAGACAAACAAAAGGCAGTCACATTGCCGTGACTGCCCTTTTGCTTTTGGTGATATTCTTATATTAAAATTACTTATCTTCCTGAAGTGTGATTTCAACCTCGCCGTCGCCCGATGATGAGCTGTAATATTTAACCTTGATTTTGTCCCCCGGCTTGTGGGTTTCAAGAATCGCATAAACATCTGCAAAGCTTGTAATTGTTTCGCCGTCAACCTCTGTGATGATATCGCCTTTTTTAAGGCTTGTGCCGTCACACGGACCGCCCGATACGATACTCTGAACATAAATGCCCTGCGGAACATTGTAATTTGATGCCTGATCGGAAGTTACCGCAATGCCCGAAATGCCGATTTTTACTCTGCCTTCAACATAGCCGTTCTTTACAAGTGTGTCAACAATGCTTTTTACTGTCTGTGACGGAATTGCAAAGCCCATACCTTCGTAAGTTTCGGAAACAATCTTTGAAGTTGTAATTCCGACAACCTGACCGTAGTAGTTTACAAGCGGACCGCCCGAGTTGCCGGGATTGATTGCGGCATCGGTCTGAATATACTTTGTAAGGCTTGATGTTGAAAGCTTTCTGTCAAGTGCCGAAATAACGCCCTTGGTTGTTGTGTTCTGATAGTCAAGACCGCCCGGATTGCCGACTACGATAATATCCTGACCTACCTCAAGCTGTGACGAATCGCCGAATGTTGCAGGAGTAAGTCCCTTTGCATCGTCCATTTTGAGAACTGCAATATCGGTTCTTGAATCGTAACCTACAACACCTGCCTTGTATACCTTGCCGTCAGATGTTACAACTCTGATCGCATAGGCTGTTTTGCTGTTGCCGATTACATGAGCGTTTGTGATAACATAGCCGTCCTGTGAGAAGATAATTCCGCTTCCCTGTGAAGATGCGGTTTTTGTGTCAGCCTGATCGGGTACATCGTCCGAGTAACAGAGAATGCCGACTACCGAGTCGGAAACCTTTTCGGACGCTTTTGCGGATGTGTAGCTGTCGTTTGTTTTTGTGTCTTTCGGATTGCTTTCAAGCTTCATACCCGAGTAATCCTTGTTCACCTTGTCACTGTAGTCAGACTCATCGTGAGTTTTACCCTGCGAAGATGTGTCGGGAAGGGTTTCAAACGGTGTTGTGCTGTCTTCTTTCGGAACTCTGAACGAATTGCCCGAATCGCTTCTGTCGCTGTTCAAATCTTCTTTTATGTCAACCGAAAATCCGTACACCATCATGCCGATAAAACCGATTGTAAGAAGTGAACAGAGAACGATAATCAACGCAATTATTCCGCCCTTTGTTTTCTTTTGGGGGTACTGTGCGAACATCTGCGGATTGTATTGCTGATTGTATGTACCGTTGTTGCCGTAGGGAGGCTGTCCGTACATATTCTGCTGATACGGAGGTACATTCTGATTGTATCCTGTGTTGTTTTGATACTGTCCGTACTGCTGATTGTTCTGATTATACTGCGGATTCTGTCCGCTGTAGGGATACTGACCGTAACCGTACTGCCACGGCTGAGCGTAGGTGTTCGGATTCGGATTTTGGTTCTGCTGATACGGCGGAACATTTTCAGTCGGATTTGCATCGTTTGCCGTATTTTGATTGTTGTTGCCGAAAATGTAATCGCCGTACGGTGTGTTGCCGTTCTGCGGCTGAACATTTTGAGCCTGTTCTTCCTGTGTTTCGGGTTCTGAAACGGGAATTGTCTGTTCCGTGTTCAGATTATTGTTTTGTACGGGTCTTTCGGTGAACGGCTTTTGCGGTTCAAAACCACCCATATTGTTGTTGTCAAAATTGTCCATAAAAGTTACTCCTACATTTATTTGTTACCGTGGGGTACAAGCTTTGTTTGCAATAAAATATCTGTCATTACTTGCGGTCGCAAGACTGCCCCTACGGGATAGCTTACAAAAAATATACCATACAACGCTCGACCAAAATCAAGTATTGTAATTTACATTTATATTATACCTTTTCACAAAATCAAAATCAACCTTGTTGTGTTACGGAAGTGTGAGTTTATTTTGAAAGTTTAGTGATAATTGACTAAAACAGGACAAAATGAAAATTTTTTCGACTAATTGTTAAAATTTTCACTAAATCTTCTTTTTAGGTCTTTATATTTTCAAAAATATATTGTATAATAAACTTAAATCGGCAGGTGGGAACGCTTGTCTGCTGAAATTTTTTACAAAAGGAAGATTAAAATGCCATTAGTAAACGCTAAAGAAATGCTTACAAAAGCAAAGGCAGGCCACTATGCAGTAGGTCAGTTCAACATCAACAACCTTGAATGGACAAAATCAATTCTTTTAACAGCACAGGAACTCAACTCACCTGTTATCCTCGGTGTATCAGAGGGTGCCGGTAAATATATGTGCGGCTACAAAACAATCGTTGGTATGGTAAACGGTATGCTCGAGGAACTCAACATCACAGTTCCTGTTGCTCTCCACCTTGACCACGGTTCATACGAAGGCGCTAAGAAGTGTATCGAAGCAGGTTTCAGCTCAATTATGTTCGACGGTTCTCACTATCCGATCGAAGAGAACATTGAAAAGACAAAGGAACTCGTTGCAACCTGCAACAAGCTCGGTCTTTCACTTGAGGCTGAGGTTGGTTCAATCGGCGGCGAGGAAGACGGCGTAATCGGCATGGGCGAATGCGCAGATCCTAAGGAATGCAAAATGGTTGCAGACCTCGGCGTAACAATGCTCGCAGCAGGTATCGGTAACATTCACGGTAAGTATCCTGCAAACTGGAAGGGTCTCAGCTTTGAAACTCTTGACGCTATCCAGCAGCTTACAGGCGAGATGCCGCTCGTTCTCCACGGCGGTACAGGTATCCCTGCCGACATGATCAAGAAGGCTATCTCACTCGGCGTTTCAAAGATCAATGTTAACACAGAGTGCCAGCTCGCATTTGCAGCAGCTACAAGAAAGTATATTGAAGAGGGCAAGGATCTTGAAGGCAAGGGCTTTGACCCAAGAAAGCTCCTCGCTCCCGGCGCAGAGGCTATCAAGGCTACTGTTAAGGAAAAGATGGAACTCTTCGGTTCAGTTAACAAGGCTTAATTTTAAGCACGCAAACTTAATCTTTACAAAAATTTCAGGGACAGCGTTATCTGCTGTCCCTGTTTTATGTTTAATTTTAGCTTTATTTGCTTACAACCGAAATTCTTTCGCCGATGTGATTGCCGTTTGCAATTTCGTCAACAAAAGCGATTGCATAGTCAGCATAGCTTATAACGCTTTCGCCCTTTGAGTTGAGAACAAGTTCTTCACCGCCGAGTGTGTACTCGCCTGTTCTTTCGCCGTCAGCCTGAAAATCTCCGGCAGGGCTTACATATGTCCACTTAACATCGTTTCTCTTGCGAAGTCCGTCAAGAAGAACCTGATGTGCGGCTGCAAGGGGCTTGAATGCATCGGGAAAATCTTTGCCGTCTGCAACTCTGATTGTGTGTTCGGGGTTCACATAAAGAGTGCCCGCACCGCCGACAATAACAAGTCTTATGTCTGTGCCTGCAAGAAGATTGCAAAGGTGCTCGCCTGCTTTCGGAATAACGGGAATAGTTTCTGCTGTCCAACCGCCGCAAGCGTCAACTACAACATCGCAGCCGTTTAAATCTTCCTTTGTGATGTCGAACAAATCCTTGGTTACTGCGTTTTTGGCTGCCGACTTGTTTTCGCCTCTTACAAAAGCCGTAACATCAAAGCCTCTGTTTACTGCCTCTTTTGTGATGAGCTGTCCTGCTTTACCGTTTGCGCATACTACTGCTATTTTCATAATTATACCTCCTGAAAATTGTGTTGAAAAATTTTTGTTTTGAATAATTTTGAATATGGAAAATGTGAATCGATTCGTTGTAACCTTTTTGATTACAACGATATTATATACCTGCCTTGTTGTAATGTCAACAGTTACAACGAAATTTTTTTAAAAATTTTTTCAGGAGTTTTTTGCAACAAAAAAGCATCGGATTTTTCTCCGATGCCGTAATTATTTCTGTATCAACTTTTGAATATCGCTTTCAATATCTGCAAGGGTGATTTTTTTCAGTTCGTTTTCCATTGCCTGCTGAACCTTGTCAAGCCTGTTGTCAAGAACGGTGTGAATGTTTCTGCCGACAGGACATTTTTGATTTGGATTTTCGTGAAAATGAAAAAGCTCGCCGTTTTCAACGCATTCAACCGCCTTGTAGATATCAAGAAAAGTAATCCTGTCAAGCGGTTTTGAAAGGTCTGCACCGCCCGAACCCCTTGCAACCTCAACAATTCCTGCCGACTTGAGCTGACCGAGGATTTTGCGGACGATAACAGGGTTGACATTCGTACTGTCTGCAAGAAAATCACTCGTTACCTTGTATTCATTTTTGAAGGTTTCAATACAGGCGATAATGTGAATTGCCAGAGTAAATCTGCTCGAAATCTGCATATATAAATCTCCTTTGGTTTGTTTGGTCTGATAATTATTATATGATAAGTTGGTTGTAAAGTCAATTGTTACATCAAAACGGATTGTAATTGTCACTTTAAAATATAAATCGGGTTGACAAATGCGGCAATCGGTACTATAATAATTGTCAACCGATAAAATAATTTGGTTGACAATCTGCAAAACAAAAGAATCGATTTTGCAAAGGAGAGGTAATTTTATGACAGAAGCAAAAACAAACAGTAAATCAAAAAGTAATGTATTAAGCCTTGTGTATATGGCGATGTTCGTCGCAATCATCACAGTGTGCGCACAGATTCAGATTCCGATGACAGTTCCGTTCACACTTCAGACTCTCGGTATCTTTATGGCGGCGGCTATGCTCGGCTGGAAAAGAGGACTCATCAGCGTTGCGGTTTATGTTCTCCTCGGTGCAATCGGTGTTCCCGTGTTTGCAGGATTCTCAGGCGGAATCGGTGTTCTCGGCGGTCCGACAGGCGGTTATATCATCGGTTTCCTCTTTACGGCACTTATCGTTGGACTTATGACTGATTTCCTCGGCAGAAAGCTTTGGGTGCTTGCGGTTTCAATGGTTGCAGGTCTTGCAGTATGCTATCTTTTCGGTACAATCTGGTTTATGATTTCAATGCATACAGACTTTGTTGCCGCACTTCTCACCTGTGTTGTTCCGTTCCTTCTTGCAGATGCCGCAAAGATTGTTGTTGCAACAGTTTTGGTGAATCGTCTTGACAAAATCGTTAAGCTTTAAGTTCAGACCGCACCACAGCCTTTGTGTGCAGTTTTTTGAAGGCAAGGGTTACAGCGATGAATTTGTCTGCGGAATGGCAAAAATAGTGTCGGTTCTTGAAAATAACAACGCAAACCTTACGCTTACGGGCGGTTGTGACGAAATTTGTTCATCGTGTCCGAACCGTGACAACGGCAGCTGCGATGTTACTGGCAAGGCGTCATGCTATGACAAAAGGTGTCTTGATTTACTCGGAATGAAAATCGGCGATACTGCCGATTGGAAAGAGCTTTCGAGAATTGCAAGAGAAAATATAATTTTAAAAGACAGGCTTTCGCAGGTGTGCGGTGACTGCAAATGGTCGCATATATGCCGTGATAAAGCCGATAAAATGAAAAATCTTCATTAATCCTCATAGATATATCATGATAAAAGACCTCTCAGTTTTTGAGAGGTCTTTTGTTTACGGCGAGCCGCCGTTCCCTGTTTGTGCAGACAGTTTGTATATTTTAAAACATATTTTGCCCGAGCAAATATTTGTAATTGTCTTTGCAATTTGTGTTGATTGTTCAAATGGTAGCTATACTACGCTCGGGCATTAAAATATTTGACTTAAAAAACTATCTTCACGAATTGACTGCCGAGGCACTCGGCTACAAAGTTACTTCACTTATAATATAGATAGTAACGCTCGGGCGTCATAAGTCTTTTTATTGTACAAACTGTCTTCACGAATTGGCTGCCGAGGCACTCGGCTATTGACTTTTGGAGGAAATTGGATTATTATTTAAACTGTATAACTTTAAGTATGCTTATTTTTAGGACAGATGATTTGTGAAGGAGTTGAAAAAAGTGCCGGATCTTTCGATAATTTTCGATATGGGTGTTGTTGCACTGCGTTTTCTTATGCCTGTTTATGCAATAATAATTGTGTACCAGTGCTTTGCCGCAATGCGCCGCCGCCGCCGTCCCGAAACTCCTTTGATTTCACTTTTGAACCCTGCAACGGGCGAGATGCTCCCCGTGCTTTTCTGGGAAAATTCAATCGGCAGAAGTAAAAGCAGTGATGTAACCGTTGATGACCCGACAGTTTCAAGAAATCATTGTGTACTCCTTCGCCGTAAAGACGGTTGGTATGTAAGCGATACCGACTCAAAGAGCGGCACAATGCTCAACGGCAAAAGAACAAGAGGCAGAGCAAAGGTGCTGATTGACGATACAATAACAATAGGCGGTACAAGCCTTATAGTAAAAAGAGGCGAGGAGTTCCAACAGCCGTTGCAGTCGAGCTGGTTTTTCTCAAAGGTCAGCGATAAGCCTGCAATGAAATCGTGGAAGCTTATGCTTCTTATTACATTTTTTCACTTCTTTATGTGCGTTCAGGCAATGTTCTGGAATGACGGCACAAATACAATGGCTCCGCTCGTGCTGTTCGGCGCTCTTGCGGCTGTTGAATGGGGATTCTTCTTTATCTCCTATTTTGTAATCCGCAGAGTAAATTTCGAGCTTGAGTCGCTTGCACTGTTTTTGACGGGCATAGGCGTAATGATGCTTATCAGACAGTCGGAACGCTCGGCTTATGTTCAGCTTGTTGCCGCCGCAGTAGGTATGATTATCTTCTGCATAATCATCAAGCTGATTGAAGATCCCGATAAGGTAAATAAACTCAGACTTCCGGCAATGATTTGTGCGGTCGGTCTTTTGGGCGTAACAATTGTTTTCGGTAAGATTACAAACGGCGCCGCCAACTGGATTTATATCGGCTCGTTTTCATTTCAGCCGTCAGAGCTTGCAAAGATTATCTTCATCTTTATCGGCGCAAGTTCGCTTGATGTGTTGATGACAAAGAAGAACCTGCTTGAGTACATTATCTTCTCGGCAGTCTGCGTTGGTCTTTTGGCTCTTATGGGTGACTTCGGTACTGCGCTCATCTTCTTTGTAACATTTTTGCTCACAGCGTTTATGCGCTCGGGTGATTTCAAGACGATTATTCTTGCTGTTGCCGCCGCAATTTTCGGCGTAACCTTTGTCCTCAAGTTTAAACCGTATGTTGCCGACCGTTTTTCGGGCTGGCGTCATGTGTGGGAACATACTCAGGACAACCTCGGTTATCAGCAGGCAAGAGTTCTCACATATATGGCAAGCGGCGGACTTTTCGGCGTAGGTATCGGCAACGGTTTTTTAAAGCAGGTTGCCGCATCCGAAAGTGACCTTGTTTTCGGACTTGTTTCGGAAGAAATGGGAGTTATCGTTGCGTTCACACTTGCCGTGGCAGTAGGTGCAATGTTTATTTATGCAAGGGCAATTACAACCCGAAGCAGAAGTACCTTTTATTCAATTTCAGCGTGCTGTGCGGCAGGACTTTTTGTCGTTCAGCTTTCTCTCAATGTTTTCGGTGCAACCGATGTCCTTCCGCTCACAGGCGTAACATTTCCGTTTGTGTCTGCCGGCGGTTCAAGTATTATGTCTTGTTGGGGACTTGTTGCATTCATCAAAGCCGCAGACGAGAGAACTTATTCGGTAAAAAGATAAGTTTAGTAAATTGAAAACTTGTTTTTCATATATGTACTTTGGTATTAAATAAAATTAGTGCCTTTACTTGCGGGCGTCCAATGAACGCCCCTACTGATACACAGGGTGGTGTAAGGTTTGAAAAAAATACTTCGCAGAAGTACACTTATATATATAGTTGCGCTTGCGTTTATCGGCGGACTCGGCTATCTTGCCTTTGAGCTTGTAACAGGGGCAGACGACTGGGTCGATCAGGCGTATAATGCGCATATAGCAGGTGACGGCGGCCTTGCACAGGCAGGAGCGATTTATGACCGCAACGGCACGGCTCTTGCACAGACGGTTGACGGTAAAAGAGTTTATAACGAAAGCGAGAGCGTAAGAAAATCTCTGCTTCATGTTGTCGGTGATGACAGCCTTAACATTTCAACGGCTGTTCAAAGTATGTATCGTTCTCAGCTGATAGGCTATAACCTTGTTTTCGGACTTAATATGCCGGAATCATTGCGTGCCTCTCACGATATAAAGCTGACAGTCGATTCCGCAACCTGTGCGGCGGCTTATGATGTTCTTGCAGCTTATAACAAAAAAGGTGCCTGTGTAATATATAACTACAAAACAGGCGAGGTTATCTGTTCCATAAGCACCATGGCTTACGATCCGCAGGCTCCTCCCGAAATTACCGAGGACAACGAAAGCGAATACGAGGGCGTTTACCTTGATAATGTGCTTTCGTCAACCTTTACTCCGGGTTCAATCTTCAAAATCGTTACATCTGCGGCGGCAATCGAGAATATTCCCGACCTTTATGACCGCACTTGGGTTTGTAACGGAAGTGAGAACATAGGCGGAAGTGAAGTTACCTGTACGGAAACTCACGGAACGCTGACATATAAAGAGGCAATGGCACATTCCTGCAATATTGTTTTTGCAAAGCTTGCCGTTGAACTCGGAAGTGACACAATGACAAAAACTGCCGAGAAAATCGGCATTAACAGCTCCTTTGATGTTGATGGAATTAAAACCGCAAAGGGTTCATATGATGTCAGCAACGCCAATGAAAACCAGCTTGGCTGGTCGGGCGTAGGTCAGTATAATGACAAGGTAAACCCGATGCAGATGGCAATTATCTGCGGTGCAATCGCAAACGGCGGTAAGGCTACAAACCCTACCCTTATCAAAGATGAGTCCATACTCTCCGCACTCGGCATAAACTACAAGAGCAGCGGACAGGAGCTTTTTTCATCCGATACGGCGACAAAGCTTGATGATGTTATGAGATACACCGTTTCGGATTACTACGGCGACAACCTTTTCGGCGGACTTACAGTCTGTGCCAAAACAGGTACGGGTGAAGTCGGCGATGATAAGAACCCTAACGGCTGGATGGTCGGCTACTCAAAAGATGAGGACTGCCCTCTCGCCTTTGCCTGTGTTGTACAGGATTCGGGTTTCGGTTTCCAATATGCCGGTCCCGTGGTTGAGGCCGCAATGATTCAGGCTGCAAAAAGCCTTGGAGCGTCTGCGGTGCAGTAAATTAAAATTATATTATTGAAAATACAGTTTGACCGATTTTTTCGGTACATTGAAAGGAAGAACCCTGATGAATTTTTTAAAGGCTATGTTCGGCAACTACAGCAAGCGTGAAGTTAAGCGTGTGCAACCAATCTGTGACAAGGTGCTTGCACTCGAAGATAAATATGCGGCTATGAGCGAAAGTGAACTCAAGAACCAGACAACAATTCTTAAAGAAAGACTTGCCAACGGCGAAACAACAGACGATATTCTCCCCGAAGCATTTGCAACCTGTCGTGAGGCAGGCTGGAGAGTGCTTGGTATGAAGCACTTCCCCGTTCAGATTATCGGCGGTATCGTTCTTCACCAGGGCAGAATCGCCGAGATGAAAACCGGTGAAGGTAAAACCTTGGTTGCTACCCTCCCCGCATACCTCAACGCTCTTACAGGCGAAGGTGTTCACATTGTAACAGTCAACGATTACCTTGCCCGTCGTGACTCAGAGTGGATGGGCAAGCTTTACAGATATCTCGGCCTTTCGGTCGGTCTTATCTGCCACGATCTCGATAACGAGGGCAGAAAAAAGGCTTATGCCGCAGACATTACATACGGAACAAACAACGAACTCGGTTTTGACTACCTCCGTGACAACATGGTAGTTTACAAGGAAAACAAGGTTCAGCGTCCGCACGCATTTGCAATTGTCGATGAGGTTGACTCAATCCTCATTGATGAGGCGAGAACTCCTCTTATTATTTCGGGTAAGGGCGACAAGTCAACAGACCTTTATGCAAAGGCTGACGCTCTTGCAAAAACTCTTAAAGTTCAGCGTTTTGCAGAGCTTGACGCAAAAGAGGATATGGAGGAATATTACAAGGAAAACGACATTGATTATGTTGTTGATGAAAAGCAGAAAACGGCAACCCTCACACAGAGCGGTGTTAAGAAAGCCGAAGAATTTTTCGGTATTGAAAACCTCACCGATCCCGATAACCTTACAATTCAGCACCATGTAAATCAGGCTATCAAGGCTAACGGAGTTATGAAGCTTGATGTTGACTATGTTGTCAAGGACGGCGAAGTTATCATCGTTGACGAGTTTACAGGTCGTCTTATGTACGGCCGTCGTTTTAACGAAGGTCTTCATCAGGCTATTGAGGCTAAAGAGGGCGTAAGGGTTCAGAGCGAAAGCAAGACTCTTGCTACAATCACATTCCAGAACTACTTCCGTCTTTACAAAAAGCTTTCGGGTATGACAGGTACTGCTCAGACAGAGTCGGAAGAATTCCAGGAAATCTACAAGCTTGATGTTGTTGAAATTCCTACAAACAAGCCTGTTTTAAGAAAAGACCTCCCCGATTCGGTTTATAAGACAGAAAACGGCAAGTTCCACGCTGTTATTGACGCAATTGTTGAGGCTCACGAAAAGGGACAGCCTGTCCTTGTCGGTACAATTTCAATTGAGAAGTCGGAGCTTCTTTCAAAAATGCTCAAAAAGAGAGGCATCAAGCACAATGTCCTCAACGCAAAACAGCATGAAAAAGAGGCTGAAATTGTTGCTCAGGCAGGTAAGCTCGGTGCGGTAACAATCGCAACCAACATGGCAGGCCGTGGTACCGATATCATTCTCGGCGGTAACGCAGAGTATATGGCAAAAGCCGCAATGCGTAAGCAGGGCTTTACAGAGGAGCTTATTGAAGAAGCTACGGGTTATGCGGAAACCGATGATGAAGAAATCATCAATGCAAGAAATACATTCAGAGAGCTGAATGACAAGTATAAGGAAGAGATTAAGGGCGAGGCTGAAAAGGTAAGAGAGGCTGGCGGTCTTTACATTATGGGTACGGAAAGACACGAGTCACGCCGAATTGATAACCAGCTCCGTGGCCGTGCAGGCCGTCAGGGTGACCCGGGTGTCAGCCGTTTCTTCCTCTCAACCGAGGACGACCTTATGCGTCTGTTCGGCGGTGACAGAATGAAAATGATGATGGAGCGTATGAATGTTGCTGAAGATATGCCTATTGAGAATAAAATGCTCACAAGTATTATCGAAGGCTCACAGGAAAAGGTTGAGCTTCGTAACTTTGGCATTCGTAAGGATGTCCTCCAGTACGACGATGTTATGAACAAACAGCGTGAAATCATCTACGGTCAGCGTGATCAGGTTCTTAACGGTGAGGATCTCCACGAAACAATCCTCAAAATGGTTGAGGATACAATCGCAACATCAATCAAGCAGTATCTTCCCGAAGGTCCTGCAGAGCATTGGAACTTCCAAAGCCTAAAGGATTACTACGCAGGCTGGCTCATAAAAGATGAATCAAAGTATGATTTCAGCCTTGACGATCTTGAAAATATGGAACCCGAAGAGATTCAGAAGATGCTCGTTGACGATGCTCTTGAAATCTACAAGGAAAACGAAGAACTTCTTCCCGAGGAAACAATCCGTGAGATGGAGCGTGTTTACCTCCTCAAGAATGTTGATACACATTGGATGGATCACATCGACAATATGGATCAGCTCAAGAGCGGTATCAGACTTCGTTCATACGGTCAGCACGATCCTGTTGTTGAGTACAGAGTTGAAGGCTTCGATATGTTTGATGAGATGATTGAAAGCATTCGTGAAGATACTGTCAAGATGATGCTCATTATGCCAAAGCGTGTTTATGAGATTCAGAAAAGACAGGATGCAATTGCAGCGGCAAAGAGAGCAGCTCAGAGGGCTGCCGCAGCGGCACAGTCTGCATCCGATGATGAAGAAGCTGTTGAACAGTCGGACGCCGTAAAGCAGGCGCTTCACCGTGAGCAGGTTGCTCAGCCTACAGAAACTTCTGCAGACGGTACGGATTCTGTCAACAAGACTATCCGTAAGGGCAAGAAAATCGGCAGAAACGATCCCTGTCCGTGCGGCAGCGGTAAAAAGTACAAGAAGTGCTGCGGCAGAGATCTTTAATATGTTTGCATAAAGCGGTTTGTATAATTGCGATTTAAGTGAATTACATTTTGAGGGGCAGAGAGCAATACTCTGCCCTTTATTTATGCCGAATTTTCAAGGTATTCGGTGATTAATTTGATGAGATATAGATATTGATTATAAAAATATATCTGAAAATTTCTGTAAAATATAGGTTTTGGGGCATTTTATGTTTAAAAACAACAATCGCAAAAAAATACATATTTCTACGCATATAGCTTGGCGTAAATTTGCATAAAAATTTTTGATATTTTTGAAAAAAGAATTAAAAATCAACAAATTCAGTGCTGAAATTGACTTTTTAACTGCCTATTAAGGTTGTACAATGGGTATAATTTATTTTAAACGCAAAAAATGGTGATAAATAAGTAATAAAATCACATTATGGTCAAAAATATTAAATCGTATTTGCAGATATGCAAAATAACTAAAAATATTACTCAAAGTTTGGTTATATTGCCTCTACAAATGCGCAATAAAATATTATATAATTGTATGCAAATCAAAAAGAAGAACAAATTTAAAAATTTGCGTTTCATAATTAGTTGGCAGATATATCGGACTGTTCTGTACAGACCTATTTAATTGTACTTTGACTGCCAAAACAAAGTAATCGGCAATGAAGGAGAAGAAAAATTATGAAATTAGGTAAAAAGCTTTGCAAAACCGTAAAGAAAAGCTTTTCCCTTGTGCTTGCACTTACCATCATGCTTTCGGTATGTGCCGTGTCGGGTATGTCGCTTAATGTATTTGCGGCAACATCTTCGGGACAGAAGATTTACATTAACCTGACCAAGAATAAGGAATGGAAAGATTTTTCTTCTGTTACATATCGTTTTGCTCAGGATGACGGTACGGTTCTCAGTGAGGGTACTGCAATTAAAATTTCTTCGGGAGTTTTTGAAATCACTGCACCATCCGGTGCAACAAGAATTGAGCTTTCTTCGGGGGTTAAATTTACTCTTCCCGAAAAGACTGTTGCAAGCGGTTTCCGCCGTATCTATCTTAATAACAGCAATACCTATAAGGAAGCTTATGCATATTCTTGGGTAACCGATACTGACTCCAACGCAGAGTGGCCGGGTGCTGCAATGAACAAGACATCTTCGGACAGCGATTACTACTATGTGGATGTTAAGTCATCCTATAAATATGTAATCTTCAACAGCAAGGGCAATAATCAAACAAGCGACCTCAGTATTAACGATTCATACAGTACAGATAATGCTCTTTATGACGCCTCAAAAAGTCAGTGGACTAACCCGTTCATCAAGACCCTCGACCTTTTGGGTGCTTCGGGCGACACAGAATTTTATCTTTCTGCTGACGGCTCGTTCAAAGAAAGTAAATACCTTTCTGTTGAAGCTCCCGACAAACAGTCAAAGGCAACATATAAAACAGTTTATGTTTCAAACGATGACTGGAAGTCGCTTTCAAAGGTTTATGCAACTTTTGACTACAACGATGCCTATGAAGGAACAGTTGAGCTTGCACAAACCACGGTAAACGGTCATGTGGTGTTCAGCGGTAAAATTCCGACAGATGCGGTTTTAAGATTCCATCCGACAAAATCTAATCTCAACGGTGCATCTTCCGCAACTTCATATCCGACAGATTCGGGATATGATGGTTCGGGCTACAGCGAGAACACGGCTACATATGTTAAGACAGCCAGAGGCGAAAGCTGGACAAAATTCTCGGAAATAGGCAATGTAGACTATAACGCTGTTGTTGAAAATTCATTCTCAAATAATCCTAACATAGTAGGCGTTGACGCAACATACTTTGACTACTGGTCGGACATGGAGCAGGAGAAAGGGTATTTTCAGTGTCAGGGTAATGGCAATATGTATGACTATTGGTATCAGTTTGATAACTTCAACAGCTACATAAGCAACATTGCTTCAAACTATAAGTCGGACTGGAAGTATCCTCTCTACTTCGGCAATATGTATAAGGGTAATGAACACTACGGAACATTTGAGACTCACGCAAAAGGACTTACAAACATCAACAATTATGATGATAACTATTACTATGCAGTAAACAACTCCAACGGTATGAAATGGGGCGGCGGTAATTATAACCAGTCCTTACAGGGTCTTATGTACAACAAGCTTGACAGCAAGGGTAATCTTCAGATTATAAAAGGTGTCAAGGCTCCGTACTTTGATACTGAGGCACTTTCAACCGCAATCCACAACGATAAAAGAGTTGCCAATGTTTATAAGTCGTCTTTCCCGTTCCGTACAACTACTGACAGTGAAGGTGTTACTACTTATGAATTCACTTCAAAGAATGCAGCCGATAACATCTACTTCACATGGAACGGCCTCACACCGACAAAAATTAACTACGGTGCGGGTAAAGATTATGGAATCAGCGATGACCTGAAAAAATTCGGCGGCGAAAGCAACGGTTATGGTATTTTCCCGTTCAACAATACTTCAAATACATCATCGGGCAAGGGTACTAACTCTAACCTTGACTATGGTTTCGGTATCAGACTTGATATAGACTTCAGAGTTCCGAAAGACGGTTTACTTGCAGACGACAAACCTGCAACCTTTAACTTCAGCGGTGACGATGACCTTTGGGTTTATATCGGTGAGGATTCAACAGGTGCTGATGCAGAGCTTGCTCTCGACCTCGGCGGTGACCATAAAGAGGCAAGCGGTTCAATTAACTTTAATACAATGAAAGCAACTGCCGACAATGTATTTGCCGACTACTCATCTTCATCATCATCATCGTCGACAACAGTTACAGTTCCGAGTGATGAGTTTTGGGTTAAGACAGGTAATTATACAGACTTCTGTTTGTATGTTTGGCAGGATACAAGTGTTGGTACACTTAATAATGAAAAGTATTATGTAAAACCTTATGGAGTATCAGACGGTTTTTACAAATTCAAAAAGTCAGATCTTGGCAACAATATAAACGCTATCTTCTGTAAGTGGCAGAATATAAATGACGGCAAGCTTACAGAAAACCTCACGCTTTCAGACCTTTACGGTAAAATGTGGAACGGTGACGGCAAGCAGTATTCTGCAGACGTTTCGTCACATCCTACAAACCTTGGCACAGTTACAAAGACAATCAACAATGGTACTAAGCTTGATCCTAACAAGACATACCATATGGTAGTATTCTATATGGAGCGTGGTGAGGCTGAGTCTAACTTCTCCGTAAACTTTACAATGACACCTGCCAACAATGACCTCAAGGTTACAAAGGCACTTGATACAGGCGATGTTGTTTCTGAAATTTCAGATGACCTCAAAGCTAATGAAACTTTTGATTATACAATCAAAGACAACGACAACGATACCTCCGGTAAAGGCTACAAGCTTACAAAATCAGACGAAAGCACAAGCAGTGAAACTCTTTCGAACAGCGGTTTCACACTTAAAGATGATTATATGGCTGACTTTGACAACTCATTCAAGACCGGCAACAATATGACGGTTAACGAGTCAACAGACAGCAGTAAGCTTAAATACACAACGAACTGGGAACTTGTTAACAACAGAGTCGGTTCAACAATCAGCAGCGGTTCAACTACGAACTCGGCATTCAAGCTTGTAGATCCCGATGATGACAGTGCTTATGCACAGCTCCAGCTCGACTATACCAACAAGATAGTGACAGCACCTCTTGAAATTTCAAAGAATGTTGTTGATGAAGACGGTACAACCGATTACGATACAAGTCAGCAGTTTACATTTGCAGTTGCTCTCGACTTTGACGGCGACGGTTCAACCTATGATTACAGGACCTATCCTCTTGAGTATCGGCTCAAAGAGAAGGGCGCAAGTGATTATTCAAGCACAGTTTACCGTACATCCTTGGACGGTTCGTTCACAATCAAAAAGGGCGAAAGCATTAAGCTTCTCAATATTCCTGTAGGTGCAACTTATAAGATTACAGAGAAAACCGTTACAGGTTATATTCCCTATAAAGTAGGCGATCAGAGTTTCAACGGTACATTCGTCGGTACTCTCGCGGAAACAGGAAATGTGCTTGACTTTATCAATAAGGTTAATCCTACAAACTTTGCTGTTTCGGTAAATAAGACTCTTGACGGTCAGCCTTACAGCGGCAGTAAGTTCGTTTATACATTGACAGGTCTTGAGTCAATGGATACAGGAAAACAGGATACTGACGGCAATACTATCAAGACAAACAGCACAGCATTAGTTTCTCAGGAATCGGCAACACCTGACGCAAGCGGTAAGGTTGAATTCAAAGACCTCAGCTTAGTCAGTGTGGGTGTTTACAGATTTAAGATTACCGAGGCTCTTGCCGAGGGTGTAAATGCATCCGATTATAAAATGGACACAAACACCTGGCTTGCCGAGATTGAATTACTTGAAGGCGGTGAAGTAAAGGGGCCTAAGTATATTAAGGTTAAGAACTCAGATATTGAAGGCAAAACCGATGCTCAGCTTGCAGATTACTTCAACAATTCTCCTTCTGTTGAAAAAGCCGTGTTTGAAAATGAAACCACACACGGAAGTGCAACAGTAAACAAGAAGAATCAGGCAGGCGGCAATGTAAGTGGTACGGAATTTGCGGTGATGAAGGTATCAGGTGAGAATATCTTTACTGCAGATGATATCAATACAATCATTGAAGATGACACAATGAAAACTCATATGACTTCTAAAAAGACAGACAGCAACGGTCAGGCTGTGTTTGACAAGCTGACAATCTTCAAGGACGGTCAGGGCGAGTTTACAAAAACAAACGGTAATGTTGTATGGAGCAAAAGTTCCGATAATTATATATCAGGTACTTCAACATATCAGACATACTGTCTGTTTGAGTACAAACCGTCAGAGGGTTACACCCCGAACTACACACTTTCCTACTTCACACTTCCTGTTGAGGGTAAGTACGATGTTACATATGATTATGTTGACGGCGCAATTACAATGCCTTCGGCAAGCGGTGACGGAATGAACGGTTATTTTGTTCTCGGTGTATCGGTTGCAGGTCTTGCGGTGACAATGTTCACGGGTTACGCAATCTATTACGGAAAAGGTCGTAAAAAACGCAGAGCAAGATGCAGAAAGTAACCCAATATGATTTAACTTGTTAGAACAGGTGATTTTTTAATCATATGTTTCTTTCATAGAAAACCTCTTTGACTGCTACGGACACCGTTGTTAGCCGGTGTCCGCCATGCAGCCACCCCAACCCGTTTAACCATTCGGTTAGAATATAATTACATATATTTAAATCAAACACAAAGGAGAAAGTTAAAATGAAAACTACAAAGAAAATCTTTGCAGCAGTTCTTGCAGTAATGATGATCGCTCTCATGATTCCATTTTCAGCAAGTGCTGCTACAACACTTACAGTATCATGCAACCCTAATGCCGGTACAACAGGTGATAAAGCCGACTATGTTGGTACTTATGAGTACAAATTCTTCAAGCTCGCTAAAGTTGATACTGGTAACGGTACAGTAACAGTTGAAGATGCTTATGCAAGCAACACTGCCCTTGTGGACGCTCTCAACTCAACAGGAACAGACAAGAGCCAGAACATCATCACAATTTGTGATGGTATGTCATGGACAGGTACAGCTGCTAAGACTGTTACATTCAAATATGACGGTTCAGCAGATGTTCCTACACAGACGATTACAGACCTTACAGACGGTATCTATTATGTATACTGCTCTAAGAAGCCTGGTACAGTTAAGTCTGTACAGGGTTCACTCATCTCACTTCCTTTCTTCAATGGCACAGACTGGACATACGATTATGAAACAGTAAACCTTGCTTCAAAGATTGATGTTTCAGGTATCACAGTTACAAAGACAGTTGCAGACAGCAATGTTGGTACACAGAAGAACGCTGATTACACACTTACAGCATCAACAGCAGGTTCAACAACTAACAAGGTTGGCACATATGCAATTGTTGATAACATGGACAACGCTCTTTCACTCATTGACGGTACTGTAAAGGTTTACTTTGTTAAAGAAGGCGTTGAAACAGCAGCAGCAGACGGCGACTTCACAGTAGTTCCTAATTATGATTATAAAGATGCCACTGGCAATGATGCAACAGCTACATTCGCAGTCGTGGCATCAGAGGCACTCCTTCAGGGTGACAAGTTCTACAGTTATGATACAGTCAAGGTAACATTCTCTGCTAAGGTAAATGCTGATATCGCTGATAAAGTTACTAAAGACCTCCCCAACACAGACGGTCTTTACTATGGTAATGAAGGCAACTTCACATACAAGCCAGGTAATAATACTGTAAATGTTGCAACTGCAGGTCTTGATGTAACAAAGGTTGACGGTAACGCAACATCAACAAAACTTCCAGGCGCTGAATTCACACTTTATAAGGATTCAGCATGCACAGAGGCAATCGTAGTTGACGGTGAAACTGTTAAGGCTACATCAACAGAAACAGGTAATGATAAGTTCTACTATGGCACACACGAGTTCTACTTTACACCGGATGTTACATATTATGTAAAGGAAACAAAGGCTCCTGCTAACTACAACCTCAACGCTACAGTATTCACAGTAAAAGCTGTTGCAAAGGCATACACACCGGTTGGTACAGTTGAAAACGGTGCTACAGTAGTTAAGGATTACCCTGTAACTGTTCCTCAGACAGGTGGTATGGGTACAATGATGTTCTATGTTGGCGGTGCAGCACTTATCGTTTGTGCAGGCGTTCTCCTCTTTGTTCTTAAGAGAAAGAAAGCAGCTAAATAATTAATCGAATATCTTTTATCTTAAAATCTGTGATATATGTAATTTTCAGGGGATGCGGCAACGCATCCCCGTTCTATTTTGGCTTTATTTAATGAATAATGAATAATTAAGGTGGCGGTGTTCCGCACCGCATTTGTATATGCTAAAACCGCCTCCACCCGTCGCCAACGGTGCAAATTATATGTTAAATCAAATTTTATAAATGTCGCAAACCACCACAATGTTACGCTCGGGCGGAATATGTTTTGGTATTGCACAAACTATCTTCACGAACTGGGACTGCGGCACGCAGTTGCGATAAATAGTAAAATATAGTATAATAACAACGGAACAAAAACACGCAGAAAAGGAAAATTTTATGAAACGAAAGCTGTCAATTTTACTAATAGTTTTAATATTTGTTGCAGGAATCGGCATAATGAGCTATCCGCTTGTCAGCTCCGCAATTAATAACTATGTCAGTCGAAGCAGGGTTAAGGAGTACACCAACAGGGTTGCTCAGATGCCGAGTGAGAAAACTCAAAAAATGTTTGAAGAGGCTGCTAAGTACAATAACAGCCTTTCAAATAATATGATAATTACCGACCCGTTCGACGAAAAGGCTTTTCAGAAAATCGGTGCAAATTATGAGAAAACTCTCAATGTTGATGATAACGGTCTTATCGGCTATATTGATGTGCCGAAAATCAATGTTTATCTGCCGATTTATCACGGCACAAGCGAAGAGATTCTTTCCAAAGGTGCGGGGCATCTTCAAAACACTTCCCTGCCTGTCGGCGGTGCAAGCACACATTCCGTAATTTCTGCCCATTCGGGTTATCCGGGCGAAACATTTTTCGATTACCTCACCGATATGAAGGTCGGCGATGAATTCTATGTTCATATCCTCGACAGAACGCTGAAATATGAGGTTGATCAAATCGAAGTTGTTCTCCCCTCGGAAATCAATTCTTTGCGAATTGTTGACGGTGAAGACCTTGTAACGCTCCTCACCTGTACCCCATACGGCATTAATACTCACAGACTTCTCGTGCGTGGCAAGCGTGTCGATTATGACGATACAAAGTACATTGAAACGGGCGAGTCGCTTGCGAAATTTGACAACGATTACATATTCTTTCTCGGTTACAAAATCCCTTATGCAGTCGCAATAGGCATAATTGTCGGCTTTGTTGCACTTGTTGTGTTTGTGGTTGTATTTCTGCTCAAGTGTAAAAAGAAGAAGTCAAACGGTGCAAAACGGCTGAGAGATGACTCGGCTGACGAAAATCAGAATGATTCGGGCGGTGATTTCGATGATTAAAAAAATACTTACGGGTGTGGCAATAGCAATGCTCGTTGTCGGAATAGGTCTTGTCGCATTTCCCCCTATATCAAATTTTATCGGAACACAGATTTCAAACGGTGAGGCTGACGGCTTTGATGCCCGTGTTGAAGAAGTTGAGGACGGCTCTTTTGAACAGGCGGTCAAGGACGGCAGGGTTGACGAAGATGGTTACAAAATTGACAGAGGAGGCAAGCGTACTTCCAAACAGCCCGTTGTTTTCAAGGCTGACCTTGACAGACTTTTCCATGACAGCGTTGCCTACAACAAAAAACTTGAAACAAACCAGTATGAAATGCTCCGCAACGATACCTATTCGCAGGCTGCCGTCAATCTTGAAGATTACGGCATAACCGACGGCATTTACGGCTATGTTACCGCCGAAACAATAAATATGCGTTTGCCGATTTACCTCGGTGCGAACAGCTCAAATATGAGCTACGGTGCGGCACATATGAGTGCAACCTCATTGCCGATCGGCGGTAAGAATACAAACGCAGTCCTTGCAGGTCACACGGGATACATCGGTCGAATATTCTTTGACAACCTCCGCAACCTCAAAATCGGTGACAGGGTTTCAATAACAAATTATTGGGATACACTCAATTACAAGGTTGTTGAAACCAAAGTCAATAAGCCGAACGAATCAGGCGACTGCTATTTGCAGAAGGACAGAGATTTGCTCACGATGTTTACCTGCATAAGTGACGGCAACGGCGGTTTTGACCGTTACTATGTAATCTGTGAGCGTGCGTCATAATTTACAGCAGACTGCATCACGGTGCAGTCTGTTTTTTTGTTTAAAGACCAATTGTTAAAAACAGAAATTCCCGAGTATTTTGTCTGTCATTTGTAATAATTAACATTGGGAAAAATACGCATATATTGCCGTAAATGCCAAATTTATTTCAAAATTATTGACATAAGAAAAATAGATTGATAAAATGAAACAAGTATGAACAAATTTGCGGATAAAATTACAAACACGGAGGATAACAATGAAAAATGTAATCAAAAAAATCACCGCAACGGCACTTTGCGGTGTGCTTGCGGCAGGCTCGGCATTTGCTGTAAGTGCTGCCCCGAAAAGTGTCGAAAAATCTCAGGAGAGGTTTGAGGTTACAGGCGAAACACAGCATATAAATAATAATCAGCTGTTCGTAACAACTACAGGTTACACGAGCAAAACCTCAAGACTGTACGGCGTTTTATTCAAGGACGAACAGGAAAACGAATTTAAATTGAAGTTTAAAAGCTGTGAGAAATATCCGAGATATATACAGCTGCCTAAGGGTAGGAAGTTTTCAAGATTTATGGCAAATGAATACAACTACGGTTTCGGAAATAGTTTTGCCTGTCATACATTTGACACAACAGGCGGAAAATATGTCAAGGTGAAAGTGAAACTGTCTGATTTTAATGGGTATTTCAATTCTGACGGTACTTTTACAGCACCGCTGAACAACGGTGTGTTAAGAACTTACGATTATAATTACTATGATTACGGAAAGGACAACAGAGGTATGCTGTTGTACGAATCATCGGGTGCGTATGCACACAGCGGCGGAGCGATTACTTCGTTTGTACCCGATAAAAACGGTTATGCGGAAATCTATGTTTCAAGAAATATCGGTGATGATGTAGAGTTAATGATAACCTGTGAAAGCGTACTGAAAAACGGTGTGTTGGGTGATGAAGGCGTAACAAGTGCTTTGCTGAGTAACTTTATCTGCGGCAATACAGACGACGACGAGATGGTTTCCGTATCTGATGCAACCGCAATTCAAAAGTATGTTGTAAATGAAAATAAATTGAGTAAGCTGCAGCTTTTTAACGGTGATGTGAATTCGGACGGTGCTGTCAATGTTGTTGACGCAACCTTGATTCAGAAGTATATTGTCGGTTTGGACAGCTAAACAATAAAAAACGGGTGTAATCAATGAAAAATATAATTAAAAAAATAACTGCAATCGCAATGTGCGGTGTGCTTACCGTCGGTTCGGTTCTTATGACAGGTGCGGTAAGCGAGTATGAAGATCGCAAGGACTTTGAAGTTACAGGTACAACGCAGAAAATTTCAAACAATCAGCTTTTTGTGACAACAACGGGATACACTGAAAATACCGATAAAAATTTCGGTGCAAAGTTCAGAACAACCGACGAAAAGGATTACGATATATGGTTTAAGGATTGTATCAACGCACCGAGATTTTTAAATCTTCCAAAGGGCGAAAAATTCGTAAAATATATGATGACGCAGGGTCACGGTTATTTCGGTAATGTTCAGACATTCTATCAGTTTAACAAAACAGGCGGTGAATATGTTAAGGTAAAAATCAAGCTTTCCGATTTTTCCTATCTGTTCAATGAAAACGGAACAATGACTGTTGAGCTCAGCGACGGTTCTTACAAGGATTTTGATTTTACATACGAAGATTTCGGAACTGACAGCAACGGTGTTAATTGCTATGCGGAATCCGGTGCATATGCGACAAGCGGAGGTGCGGTAACATCCTTTGCTCCCGATAAGGACGGCTATGCTGAAATATATGTTTCAAGAAAGCTTGGCGCAGATACAAAAGTAATGTCATACTGCTATTGCAGACTTAAAAACGGAGCTCGTCGCGATTGCGGAAGAATCGGAGGTACTCTGGTCGGTTTAACTTGCGGTGATACGGATTTAAGCGGATACATTTCTGTTACTGATGCAACGCTTGTTCAGAAGTATGTTGTAGGTATTGAGGACTTTGACAAGCTTCAGCTTTTTAACAGCGATGTAAACCATGACGGTGAAATCAGTGTTGTTGATGCAACCTTGATTCAGAAGTATATTGTCGGTTTGGACAGCTAAACAATAAAAAACTGGTGTAATCAATGAAAAGAACAGTCAAAAAAATAACTGCAATCGCAATATGCTGTGTGTTGGCAGTAAGCTCTGCGTTTGTTGCAAACGCAAAATGGATTGGTGATGAAAGAGATTTCAAACTAATGGGCGAAACCCGTAAAATCAGTAATAATCAAGTTCTTGTTACGGCAACAGGCTATAACGAAAGCAATCCAAAGTATTACGGTGTTATGTTTGAAAATATGGCAGGCAAAGGATACAGCGTATATTTTAAAGATTGCGTGAATAAACTGAAATTTTTAAATCTTCCGAAAAATCAGGAATTTTATTACAATAAATTGATAAACCTGGGAGGTTCTTATTTTACAAACATATATGACATTTATACATTTGATAACACCGGCGGAGAATATATAAAGGTAAAAATTAAATTATCTACTTTTTCGCCTTACTTTAACGAGGACGGATCGGTTACTCAAACCCTTGATGACGGTAGCACACACACCTTTGCCTGGTCTCACAAGGATTACGATTCCGCAAGCTCCGACAAAAACGATTATTGCGAAACCTCGGGTATGTGTGTAAAGAGCGGTGCGGCTGTAACGGCAATTGTCCCTGATAAGGACGGTTATGCCGAACTTTATATTTCAAAGAAAATCGGTGTAAGAACCGAATTGTCGATGTATCTTAACTACAGAAGAAAAGACGGACTGTCCTTTAATCGTGCTGTACAGGGTGCACGCCTATACGGTCTTGTTCGAGGCGATATAACCAAGGATGATTCTATCACAATTGTAGATGCAACGCTTGTTCAGAAATATGTTGCAGGTATTGAGAACTTTGACAAGCTTCAGCTTTTTAACAGCGATGTAAACGATGACGGTGAAATCAGTGTTGTTGACGCAACATTGATTCAGAAACATATTGTCGGTTTGGATAGCTAAACAATATAAATAGGTGTAAACAATGAAAAGTATAATCAAAAAATTAACTGCAATCGCAATGTGCAGTGTGCTTACCGTCGGTTCGGTTCTTATGACAGGTGCGGTAAGCGAGTATGAAGATCGCAAGGACTTTGAAGTTACAGGTACAACGCAGAAAATCTCAAACAATCAGCTTTTTGTTACAACAACGGGATATACCGAAAATACGGCAAAGAATTTCGGGGCAATGTTCATATCAACGGATTATCAAAAGTACAGCGTGATGTTTAAGGACTGTATTGATGCACCGAAGTTTGTAAATCTTCCGAAAAATCAGGAATTTACTCGCCATATGATAACAGCGGATAATCGTTATTTTGGTGATACGGGTATGAAATTCAATTATGATTCAACAGGCGGAGAATATGTTAAGATAAGGATTAAACTCTCCGACTATTTTCCTTATCTCTTTAATGATGATGGCACAATGACCGGAAAACTCAGCGATGGCACATACAAGAATTTTGACTTTACATATGAGGATTTCGGTACAGACAGCAGCGGCAAACCTTGCTATGCAACCTCGGGCGCATATTTTGTCAGCGGAGGTGCGGTAACATCTTTTGTCCCCGATAAGAACGGCTATGCGGAGTTTTATATTTCAAGACAGCTTGGCGAGGATACGGGCCTTATAGCTTATAAATATTGCAGACTTAAAAACGGCGCAGAGTGTAAAACAACGATTGGTGGCAAATTGAACTGCCTGACTTGCGGTGATGCATATCCAGACGGAAACATTACGGTTGGAGATGCAACATCTGTTCAGAAATATGTTGTAGGTATTGTAAAATTCGGCAAGACTCAGCTTTTTAACAGCGATGTAAACCGTGACGGCGAAATCAGTGTTGTTGACGCAACCTTGATTCAGAAGTATATCGTTGGGTTGATTTAAACAAAAATAATGGTACAAATAATATTGTAAATTAAATGATATAAATGTTACAAAGTAACTGCAATTCTGTATCTCATTTATACAGTTTATTTTTATCATAAATTTTCTGTCATTACTTGGCGGGCGTCCAATGAACGCCCCTACGGGATTGTGCGAAAAATTGCAATGCTACGCTCGGGCATGATATGTTTTTTTATATTACAAATTATCTACACGAATCGGGAACGGCGGCTCGCCGTGTGGGAGAATACGGTTCTCCCCTACAAATAAACAGCAATTTTCATATAAAATAAACAGTCGAGAAGACAATGCTTTGCATTTCGCAAATTGTCTTCCCGACTTTAATTTTACATTTTTAGTTACAGAGTTCTGCTCGGGCATTTTATTTTCGCCCTTATAAATACTATCCGCACGAACTGGGAACGGCGGCTCGCCGTTAGTGTCTGTATTCGTTTAAGATATCGTCAATTTCGCTTTCGTTCGGATCTTGCTTTCTGTCAATACCGGAAAGGTACTTGTCATAATCAAAATCATCGTCATCTGCTGTTTCGGTTTTCTGCGGTGCAGGCGACGGTTTGTGTGCAGGCTTGCGTTCCTGTTTGTAGGGTGCTTTTCCTTCGGCTTTTTTGCTTGATGAAGTCATGTTCTCAAGCTCTTCCTTTTCACGGCGCTTTGCCTCAAGGAGCATTTCCTCTGCTTCTTCCTGTTCTGCCTTTTCTTTCTGACGGCGCTTGTCACCGAAAGCAAGGTCGCCGAGGAAAAGTCCGAAAATTCCGGCAACAAGATAAACTACGAGGAGAATAAGGTTTGTTGAAAGTGTGCTTGAAGAAAATCCGCCGTTGTAGATGAGCATACTCGGAAGATAAATAATCGGCGCAATGAGTGCAAAGAGAAAGTCAAGTCCGTGTTTTGAGCAGTAGTGTGCCGAACAGCCGATTGCTGTAATCGGGAACACAAAGTCATATGCAACGGGTGAAAACTTCTGCATTGCGCCCGGAATAAACACAAGCGGCAGCAGCATATAAACAAGCAAAATTATTACCGCATAAGGAACATATTTTTTAACCATATCTGTCATAACGGTTAATCTCCAATCTTTGAAATTTTATTTTAAATCATGCATATTTATTATACATTGATACACTTCAAAAAGCAAGAAATATTATACCGAATTACCAAGCCGTTACAGAGAATAATGTAAAATATAAAAGTCTATAGGTAAAATCAAAGTTCACAGAAAATACATTGAAAAATCTTTAGTTGTATGGTACAATACATTTGTATAATTATGTTTAGTTGAAAGCGAGGTTGAACCTATGAATCCAGTTTTAAAATATCGTGGCGGAAAATCTCGTGAAATCCCCCGTTTTCTTCAATACATACCGGATGACTTTAACAGATATATTGAACCTTTTTTTGGCGGTGGTGCAGTTTATTTCCATCTTGAACCTGAAAATGCTATTATCAACGATGCAAATGAGCGATTGATGACCTTTTATTCTCAGTTGCGAGATCAATATCCGCTTATGCGTCAGCAGTTGGATGAAATTCAGCGTGTGTATGAACTTAATCAGGCAGAATATAAGAGATTGAAAGCCTTGACACCTGATGAGAGAGTTCCTAATGCAAATGAGGAACTTTATTATCGTATGAGAGAACTATTTAATCATCCAGATGATACATATTTAGATGGGGTTCTGTATTTTTTCATCAATAAAACCGCCTATTCAGGAATGATTAGATACAACAATAATGGTGATTACAATGTTCCTTTCGGCAGATACCCTAATCTTAACACTCGACTTGTAACACAACAACATAGCGAGCTTTTGCAAGGTGCAAAATTATTTAATCTTGATTATAGTCGTATTTTTGATATGGCACAAGAAGATGATTTTATCTTTTTAGATCCTCCGTATGATTGTGTTTTCAATGACTACGGAAACATTGATATGATGAATGGCTTTGATGAAGCGGAGCATAGACGTTTAGCGGCTGATTTTAGAAATCTTCCTTGTAGAGCGTTGATGATTATTGGAAAAACTCCTCTCACCGAAGAATTATATGGTGAGTTCATTTTTGATGAATATTATAAAAACTATGCGGTAAACATTAGAAATCGTTTTAAGAACGATAAAATGCATATTGTAGTAAAAAATTATTGAGGTGATAAGTGTGGCAAGACTAGATAATAAAGTTTTGTTTTTTACAACTTCACCACGAACTCCGGCAAAGATGATTCCTGAAATTGGATTGCTTTGTGATAAATTCGAAGGAAAACCGTGGAATAGAATTACGCAAGAACAATTCATTGATGAGCTTGCGGAAAGTAGCTTTTTTGAGGGAACAGGCTCTCCATCTGATAAGGCATTTAGTGCACGTGACAGAATAAATCGTGCTCCGAAAGCATTAGGTTTTGTTGACTTGAAACCGAATATTGCACTAACTGATGCTGGTCGTGCTTTAATTTCGGGGAAAAGACCACAAGAGATTTTTCTGCGCCAATTGCTCAAATTTCAGTTGCCTTCACCTTATCACACAGAGAACGCCAAAATAAGCGGTACATTTTTTGTGCGTCCATATTTGGAAGTATTGCGATTGATCTATGATCTTGAATATTTAACCTTTGACGAGTTGAAAATCTTTGCTGTTCAAATCACAGACTATCACAAGTACGAAGAAGTTAAAGATAAAATCTTGAATTTCAGAAAAGATAAAGAGTTACATCGTGGACAGTACAAACGATTTGTAAATGATGTATGGGCAAATGCCGTTTTAAAAATTCATAATGACAGAATTGCCGAAGGTAGAACAAGAACGAGAGAAACAAGAGATGCCAGCATAAATACCTTTGTGAAAACTCAAAAAGGCAATATGCGTGATTATGCTGATGCTTGTTTTAGATATTTGAGATTTACCGGACTTGTATCCATTGCACACAAAAGTAGAACAATTTCTATTTTCGATGACAAAAAACGAGATGTTGAATTTATCCTTGCTAATGTCAATCGTAACCCTGTTTTTGTGGATGATGAGGATAGTTATAAAGCACATTTATTTGATGCTACCACTCCCGAACTATATACAGATAATGTTGAAAACATTATAGATGTTATTCTTCGTATGAGTGAGTTGACAAGACGTGATTTAGCGAACTACGATATTGAAGCATTAAAAGATTTGCGAGATAACATTGTAGCTCAACACAAAGAAAATGTCATTCACGAGCAAGTCGCTGAAATCAAGTCATATGCGCTATATTCAGAAATCATTGATACATTTAACGAAATCGTTTCGGATGAATATTATGATGCTCCGCTTATGTTTGAATATAATACTTGGCGAGCAATGACTATGCTTGATGGCGGTAATATCAAAGGCAACTTCAAATTTGATGATATTGGTCAGCCTTTATCTACTGCATCTGGAAATATGCCGGATATTGAGTGTGATTATGAGGATTTTTCTTTGGCTGTAGAAGTTACTTTACAGTCTGGACAGCGCCAGTATGAAGCCGAAGGAGAACCCGTCGCACGTCATTATGGTCAGTTAAAGAAAAAATCAGGTAAAGATACTTATTGCTTATTTATTGCACCGACAATTAATGCAGCAACATTGGCTCATTTCTACGGACTAAACCATCTGTCAATTGCTCTTTATGGTGGAAAATCTAAGATAATACCGCTTGAATTAGATCAGTTTATGAAACTTGTGGAGAATTCCTACAGTTATAAAACTCAACCTACACCGACTGATATTCGTCATTTTCTCGATTGTGCTTTGAAATTATGTGAAAAAGCAGTTGATGAAAATAATTGGCGTTGTGGTATTCAGGCTTGTGTTGATATGTGGTTGGCATCATAAGAGCGACAAATTTTTATTGTGACTATGATGTGCTAACTAACTTAATAGTTTTCCTTGAAATTCTAAAAAGGTAAATTCTCAGACTAAATGCAAGTATGGTTGCGTTTACCTTGAGAATTTGCAAAGTGGATTTTTAGCGGATAAATCCGTTGACATCGGACATAAAAAAGAATAAAATAAATATGTACGGGCTTTTGCCCGAAACTTAATGCGAATGAGGTGAAAACTTAATGGACGCAGACGGTAATAAAGGCGCTGTACCCGGGCGGAGTTGCAACAGAATGTGCGCTTGTGCGTTCATTTTGTTTTATTGATTTTGCTTTGTATTTTTATTTTAATTTGAATTGATTTAATTTAATACTCAGGGTGACACCGTCTTTACTTCCAATTGAATTAAAAAGGAGGAAAAGATGATGGAACAGGTTAATGTAACCCTTGTCGAAACTATCAAAGTGTTGCTTGATGACAAAAAGTTCAGCACTTTGCGTGACATTTTGATTACGATGAAACCGTTTGACATTGCGGCGGTTTTTGAAAATCTACAGGATGAAAAAATGCCGATTCTGTTTCGTATTCTGCCAAAGGAGCTTGCGGCGGAAACCTTTGTCGAAATGGATGACGAAACTCAGGAATTCCTTATCCACGGCTTCAGCGACAGCGAACTGAAAGAGGTTGTCGATGAGTTATTTGTCGATGACGCCGTTGACCTTATTGAGGAAATGCCTGCCAATGTTGTAAAGCGTATTTTAAGACAGGCCGACAAGGATATGAGAAAGCAGATTAACGAGCTTTTAAAATATCCCGAGGACAGCGCAGGCTCGATTATGACAACCGAGTTTATTGTGCTTCGTCCCGATATGACGGCTGAAATGGCTATTAAAAGAATCAGAAGAACAGGTGTTGACAAGGAAACAATCTACACCTGCTATGTAACCGATGCCAACAACAAGCTTATCGGTATTACCACCGTAAAAGACCTTTTGCTTGCCGAAGATGACGAGCTTGTAAAGTCGATTATGGAGGAAAATGTTATCTCGGTAACTACTCTTGCCGATCAGGAGCAGGTTGCCCAGATGTTCTCAAACTATAACTTCCTCGCTCTTCCTGTTGTTGATAACGAAAACCGACTTGTCGGTATCGTAACAATTGACGACGCTATTGATGTTATTCAGGAAGAGGCTACCGAGGATATCGAAAAGATGGCAGCCGTATTGCCGTCTGACAAACCGTATATGAAAACAAGCGTTTTCGGTCTGTACAAAAAGAGAGCGCCGTGGCTGCTTATACTCATGCTTTCGGCAACCTTTACAAGTGCGATTATCTCGTCATTTGAGGCTGTGCTTGCCAATGTTTTGATTCTCTCATCATTTATCCCGATGATTACGGGTTCGGGCGGTAACGCAGGTTCTCAGGCGTCGGTTTCCGTAATCCGTGCGTTGTCGCTCGGTGAAATTCATTTCAAGAGCATTTTCCTTGTGCTGTGGAAAGAATTCAGGGTGTCAATTCTTTGCGGTATTACCCTTGCGGCGGCAAACTTTGTAAAACTGCTTTTGTTTGATCTCAACGGTCAGGAAAACGCATTTATGATTGCCCTTGTAATTTCGCTTACGCTTGTCGGCACAATTATTATGGCAAAGCTTGTCGGCAGCAGTCTGCCTCTTTTGGCAAGCAAGGTCGGCTTTGACCCTGCCGTTATGGCGAATCCGCTCATTTCAACAGTCTGCGACTCGCTTTCATTGCTTATCTATTTCGGCGTTGCAAAGTTGATTTTGCATCTGTGATTTTTTTAAAATTGAAAGTTGAAAATGGAAAATTGAAAATTGAGGTCGGGAAGACAGTTTGCGAAATGCAAATCATTGTTTCCCGACCGTTTTTGTTTAATCAGTAGGGGCGTTCATTGGACGCCCGCCTTGATGAAATAATTTGTTAGAACATAAATTTTTGATTTGATGAAAACGGTGTATAGTCTGTAGCGGCGAACCGTGTTCGCCAATCGAAACGATTGTAAAATCGGTTCGACTTAATGCAGACTATTGTCAGCTACCATATCATTTCATACTACAAAAATTGTGTCGTTACTTGCGGGCGTCCAATGAACGCCCCTACAGTATAATGGTGAATTTGGTTTGTTAACAAAATTATAATTATTATAAAACTCTTTGATATAATTTTTGCTTATACCCAAACTTCCAAAAAAATGATAGTCTTAAACGACAAAACCCACCAAAACAGTATTGTATGCAAAAATTATTTATGCTATAATTAATCAAGTTTAACAAAACCATTACCGAGGTGTTTATATATGAAAATAAGCAATTTATTTAACAGCGGAAAAACAGTTTTTTCTTTTGAAGTATTTCCGCCTAAAAAGACCTCTCCGATTGAATCGGTTTACGGCAAGCTTGAAGAAATTTCGGCTTTAAAGCCTGACTTCATCAGCGTAACATACAGCGCAGGCGGCAGCGGTTCAAAGAGCCGTACCTGCGAAATCGCAACAAAAATCAAGAGAGATTTCGGAATTGAATCCGTGGCACACCTCACCTGCATTAACAGCACAAAGGCTGATATTGACCGCAACCTTGCGCTTTTTAAAGAGAACGGCATTGAGAATATTCTTGCACTCCGTGGTGACAGGGTTGAAGGTGTTGAACCGCAGAAGGATTTCGCTTATGCAAGCGATTTGTGCAGATATATTGCGTCACAGGGTGATTTTGACATTGCCGGCGCTTGTTATCCCGAGGTTCACAGCGAGGCAACCGATGAGGTTGAGGACATTCACAACCTTCGCAAAAAGGTTGAGTCGGGTGCAAGCCATCTTATTTCACAGCTTTTCTTTGACAACTCCGTTTACTATCGCTTCCTTGAAAGAGCGAAGATTGCAGGCGTGAATGTTCCGATTGAGGCAGGTATTATGCCTGTAACAAGCAAAAGTCAGATTGAAAGAATGGTTTCAATGTGCGGTGCAAGCCTTCCTGCAAAATTTGCAAAGATTATGCAGAAGTATGATACAAGACCCGAGGCTTTGCGTGACGCAGGCATTGCATATGCGGTTGACCAGATTGTTGACCTTATCGCACACGGTGTTGACGGCATCCACCTCTACACAATGAACAACCCGTATGTTGCAAGAAAAATTACGGAGGCGGTGTCAAGTCTTTTATGATAACGCTTGACAGATTAAACCGCAAAGAGGCTATACGCTACCTCGGCGGTGCAGGAATCAGCCTTAATTACCGCATGGATGTGCTGATGGATGAATGCGAAAAAGAAATACTGAAAACAGCAGAGCCGAGATTTCTCTATCTTGAACGCAAAGCTCCGTTTGACGATATTTTACTCGGCAATGATATAAAAAAGCACCTTGAGGGTTGCCACACAGCCGTTATGATGTGTGCGACAATCGGTTCGGAAATTGACAAGCTTATCCGTATAAGTCAGATTTCCGATATGGCAAGGGCGGTTGTGCTTGACAGCTTTGCAAGCGTTGCCGTTGAACAGGTGTGTCAAAAGGTTGACGAAATCCTTGCCGAAAAATACAGCGGAAAGTATATGACCTTCCGTTTCAGCCCCGGCTATGGGGACTATCCTATTGAGATGCAGAAGGAGTATCTGAGAATACTTGACGCTCCGAGAAAAATAGGTCTTACAACAGGTGACAGCTGTCTGCTTGTGCCGTCAAAGTCGGTTACGGCGGTTCTCGGAATTTCAGACAATCCGATTGAACGAAGAAAACGAGGGTGTGCAATTTGCAGTATGAAAGGCAAATGTCGCTTCAGAAGAAATGGGGAACATTGTGGTGTTTAAGAATTTTTCAAACTTTAGTGAATATCTCAACCAAAAGAATTTTATTCTGCTTGACGGTGCAACGGGAACTCTCATTCAGAAAAGCGGTGTAAAGTACGACCATGTGCCTGAGGTGCTGAATATTACTCACCCCGAGCTTATCGAAAGCTTTCACAGGAGGTATATTGATGCCGGATCTGACATTGTGTACGCAAACACCTTTGGTGCAAATGCCTACAAGCTTCAGGACAGCGGTTACAGCGTTGAAGAAATCATCGGTGCCGGTGTTAAGATTGCGAGAAAAGCCGTTGAGGGTACAGACGCTCTTGTTGCCCTTGATATCGGTCCGATAGGTCAGTTGCTTGAACCTGCCGGTTCAATGAAATTTGACGAGGCTTATGAGTATTACAAACAGCAGATTCTTGCCGGCAAAGATGCCGATGTTATCGTTTTTGAAACAATGACCGACCTCTACGAGCTTAAGGCCGCAGTCCTTGCCGCAAAAGAAAACTGTGACAAGCCTATCCTCACAACAATGACCTTTGAGAGAAACGGACGAACATTTACGGGTGTATCGCCTGCCTGTGCGGCTGTCACTCTTACGGGACTCGGTGTTGACGCTCTCGGCGTAAACTGTTCACTCGGTCCGGACGAGCTTGAACCTGTTGTTTCCGAGATGTCGAAATACACAAATCTTCCCCTTGTAATCAAGGCTAACGCAGGTTTGCCCGATCCTAACAGCAACGAGTACAACATTATGCCCGATAAATTTGCCGAGTGCGTTTGTTCACTCCTCAAATACGGTGTTAAGGTTATCGGCGGATGCTGCGGAACGAATCCCGATTATATTGCAAAAATTAAGTCGGAGGTTGCCGACAGAGAATATCAGCCTCAGACAAAGAGCGTTGACACAACCGTTTGCAGTTCAACGACGGTTGTCGAAATCAACGGTCCGAGAATTATCGGCGAAAGAATTAACCCCACAGGCAAAAAGCTGTTTAAGCAGGCGCTTGTTGAAAATAATATTGACTATATCCTCACTCAGGCTCTCAGTCAGGTTCAAGGCGGTGCGGAAATTCTTGATGTCAATGTAGGTCATCCCGAAATTGACGAAAAAAAGATGATGGTGCGTGTTCTCAAGGCTATTCAGAGTGTGTGTGATGTTCCGCTCCAGATTGACTCCACAAAGCCCGAGGTTATTGAGGCTGGACTCCGCTACTACAACGGAAAACCGATTCTGAACTCCGTAAACGGTGAGGAACAGAGCCTTGCAACGGTTCTTCCTCTTGTCAAAAAGTACGGTGCGTCTGTTGTCGGACTTGCACTTGACGAAAACGGTATCCCGAAAACCGCCGATGGCAGATTTGAGATTGCAAAACGAATTGTTGAAAGAGCCGAGGCTGTTGGCATTGACAGAAAAGATGTATATATCGACTGTCTTACTCTTACGGTTTCCGCAGAACAGGCGGCTTGCCGTCAGACTCTTGAGGCTTTGCACAGAGTAAAAACGGAACTTGGCTGTAAAACCTGTCTCGGTGTATCCAACATTTCGTTCGGACTTCCGAACCGTGAGCTTGTCAACAGAACTTTCCTTACAATGGCTATGGAACAGGGACTTGATTTGCCGATTATCAACCCGAATGTTGAGTCGATGACAGGTGCTGTAAGGGCATTCCGTGTCCTTAACGGCATTGACAAGAACTCACTTGAATTTATCAACGCATATAACGATGCTGTTCCTGCCGCTCCCGTTAAAAAGGCAGACAGCAATGTTGATATTTTTGCGGCTGTTTATAACGGACTTAAAAACGAAGGTGCAGCCGCAACCGCAAAGCTTCTTGAAACAACCGATGCAATGCAGGTTGTAAACGAAATGCTTATCCCTGCACTTGACAGAGTGGGTGAAGATTTTGAAAAGAATAAAATCTTCCTTCCGCAGCTTATCCAAAGCGCAAACACAGCTCAGGAGTGCTTTGATGTAATTAAAAAGCACCTTACAAAGACAAGCGGAACTCCCGTAAGCAAGGGTAAAATTATTGTGGCAACCGTAAAGGGTGACATTCACGATATCGGCAAGAACATTGTAAAGGTTCTTCTTGATAACTACGGCTACACAGTTATTGACCTCGGTCGTGATGTTGATCCTCAGCTTATTGTTGATACTGCCGTTGAACAGAATATTACAATGATAGGACTTTCGGCTCTTATGACAACAACCCTCAAGAGCATGGAAGATACAATAAGGCTTGTAAGAGAATGTAAGGAGCTTCAGAATCCCGACGGCTCAAGCAAATGCACAATATTTGTCGGCGGTGCGGTTCTTACAAAGGACTACGCTATGAAAATCGGCGCTGACTACTACTGCCGTGACGCAAAAGAAAGCGTTGACACGGCAAAGCTCGTTCTTGGCTGATTTAGTGACATATATCGTCAAATGTTTATTGAATGTACGCCCTGCCTGTGATAAAATGGTGGAAAGATGATTTTTGTAATTACCGCTTTTTGCGGAAAGGATGAACTTTATGCGTGGATTATTTAACAGATTCGCCAATTTTATGCAGGGCAGATACGGCACGGATAAGCTCAACAATGCACTCTGGGTGCTGTTGCTTATACTGTGGTTCGTGAATATTTTTGTGTGGAACCGTGTTGCAAGATACATCATTGACGGAATAATGCTCTTGATTATCGTGCTTATCTGTTTTCGTATGTTCTCACGCAACATTGTTGCAAGAAGTGCCGAAAACAGAAAATTTCTTCCGATTTACAATGCGGTAACAGGTTGGTTCAAACTGACCTTCAAGAAAATTCGTGACCGCAAGGACTACCGTTATATCAAGTGTCCCGTGTGCAAGGCGCAGCTTCGTGTTCGCAACAAAAAAGGCAATCATACTGTTCGCTGTCCGAAATGCGGAAGTGAATTTAACAAAAAAATATGACCGCAGAATCTGCGACTGCAACGGAATGATTTTGTGATAAAACTAAATAAAAACAGAGATTTGACCACAGGCAGTATAACAGGCGGCCTGTGGTCTTTTGCAGTACCGCTTATGCTCGGCAATGTGTTTCAACAGTTTTACAACCTTGCCGATACATGGATGGTCGGAAAATATGTGGGCGACAATGCCCTTGCGGCAGTCGGCTCGTCATATGATAGATTTTTTGTGTACGGATTTAAGCGAGCGATAAAGCATTTATAAATTAAAAATTACGACGAGCCGCCGTTCCCAATTCGTGTAGATAGTTTGCAATGTCAAAAAACAAATTATGCCCGAACGTAACATTACAATCGTTTGTACAAATAACCAAAACCTTTGTTATTGATTTTTAAAAAATCAACAACAAAGTATTTTGACAGGAACAAGTAAATATAAAAAACTTTTTGTAAAAAACGAAACAAAAATATATATCCTGCTTTGAATTTCTTGTGTAAAACACTTTACAAATCGGTGTTTAAGTGATAAAATTTAAGATGATACAAAGTATCCGTACCGCTTGTTGATTTACGGTGCGTAATTAACGGGTATCGAAAATTTATGCGGCATCATTTCCTTTGCCGCTTTGATTAAAAAGGAGGACGATTCCATTGGCAAGAAAAATGAAAACTATGGATGGTAACAGCGCAGTAGCTCATGTTTCTTATGCGTTTACCGATGTTGCGGCTATCTATCCTATTACACCTTCTTCCGTAATGGCTGACCTTACCGACAAGTTCTCGGCACAGGGTGCCAAGAACCTTTTCGGCAGACAGGTTCAGGTAACGGAAATGCAGTCGGAGGGCGGCGCATCAGGTGCTGTTCACGGCTCACTCGCAGCAGGTGCTTTGACCACAACTTACACAGCATCACAGGGCCTGCTCCTTATGATTCCGAATATGTACAAGATGGCAGGCGAGCTCCTTCCGGGCGTTATTCATGTATCAGCTCGTGCGCTCACAAGCCACGCACTTTCTATTTTTGGTGACCACTCAGATATCTACGCTTGCCGTCAGACAGGTTATGCAATGCTTTGTTCAAACAATCCTCAGGAATGTATGGACCTTGCCGCTGTTGCTCACCTTGCAGCTATTGAAGGTAGAGTTCCTTTCCTTCATTTCTTTGACGGTTTCAGAACTTCTCACGAAATTCAGAAGATTGAGGAGTGGGATTACGCAGACCTCGCCGATATGCTTAATTGGGATGCAGTTGAGGCTTTCCGTCGTCGTGCTCTTAACCCTGAGCATCCTGTAACAAGAGGTACTGCTCAGAACGACGATATCTTCTTCCAGGCAAGAGAAGCTTGTAACAAGTATTATGACGCAGTTCCCGAAGTTGTTGTTAAGTACATGGACAAGGTTAATGCTAAAATCGGCACTGACTACAAGCCGTTCAACTACTACGGTGCAGAGGATGCAGAGCATGTTATCGTTGCTATGGGTTCTGTCTGCGACTGTACGGAAGAAGTTGTTGATTACCTCAATGCCGCAGGTGAAAAGGTCGGTCTTCTTAAAGTTCACCTTTACAGACCTTTCGTTGCCGACTATATGCTCAGAGAGCTTCCTAAGACTGTTAAGACAATTTCTGTTCTTGACAGAACAAAGGAACCCGGTTCAATCGGCGAACCTCTTTATCTTGATGTTCTCGCCGCTATCAACGGTTCGGACTTTGCAGGTGTAAAAGTTTACACAGGCAGATACGGTCTTGGCTCAAAGGATACAACACCGGGCGACATCATTGCTGTTTACAGAAACGCTGAAAGCGAAACACCTAAGAGAAGATTTACAATCGGCATTGTTGATGATGTTACAAACCTCTCACTTCCGATTGTTGAAAATCCCGATACAACTCCGAAGGGTACACACAGCTGTAAGTTCTGGGGTCTTGGTGCTGACGGTACTGTCGGTGCTAACAAGAACTCAATCAAGATTATCGGCGATAACACCGATATGTACGCTCAGGGCTACTTTGCATATGACTCAAAGAAGTCGGGCGGTCTTACGGTTTCTCACCTTCGTTTCGGTAAAACTCCTATTAAGTCAACATACTACATTTCAAAGGCAGACTTTGTTGCCTGTCACAATCCGTCTTATGTTGACAAGTACGATATTGTTGATGACCTTAAAGAAGGCGGTTCATTCCTTCTTAACTGCCCATGGGATACAGAAGAGCTTTCCGAGCGTCTCCCGGGTAAGATGAAGAAGATTCTCGCTGAAAGACACATCAACTTCTACACAATTGACGGTATTAAGATCGGTAAGGAAATCGGTCTTGGCGGTCGTATCAACACAGTTCTTCAGTCAGCATTCTTCAAGATTGCAGATATCATTCCTGCCGACAAGGCTAAGGAGCTTATGAAGGCTGCCGCTAAGAAGTCATACATGAAGAAAGGTCAGGCTATCGTAGATATGAACTACGCCGCTATTGACCGTGGTATGGAAGACCTCAAGAAGGTTGAAATTCCTGCTGATTGGGCTAACGCTGTTGATAATTCAGTTGCCGACAAGGCAGAGGGTAACGGTGCTCTCGTTGAGTATGTAAACGAAATCCTCAAGCCTGTAAATGCATATAAGGGTAACAAGCTCCCTGTTTCAACATTTATGGATCATGTTGACGGTACTGCTCCTAACGGTTCTGCCGCTTATGAAAAGAGAGGTATCGCAGTTGATGTTCCCGAATGGAATCCTGAAAACTGTATTCAGTGTAACAGATGTGCAATCGTATGTCCTCACGCTGTAATCCGTCCTGTTGCCATGACAGCCGATGAGCTTGCAAAAGCTCCCGAGGGTACAAAGAGCCTCCCGATGATGGGACTCAAGGACCTCAACTTTGTAATGACAGTTTCAACACTCGACTGTACGGGTTGCGGCGCTTGTGCTCAGGTTTGTCCGGGTAAGAAGGGCGCTAAGGCTCTCACAATGCAGCCAATCGACTCACAGCGTCCTAAGCAGGCAGTATTTGACTATGCTCTCACACTTGAAGATAAGCCTGAAGTTCACGAGAAGTTCAAGTTCACTACAGTTAAGGGCAGTCAGTTCAAACAGCCGTTGCTTGAATTCTCAGGCGCTTGCGCAGGCTGCGGTGAAACACCGTATGCAAAGCTTGTTACACAGCTTTTCGGTGACAGAATGTTTATCGCTAACGCAACAGGCTGTTCATCAATTTGGGGTGCGTCTGCTCCTGCAACACCTTATACAAAGAATAAGAAGGGTTACGGTCCTGCTTGGCAGAACTCACTCTTTGAAGATAACGCAGAGTTCGGTCTTGGTATGGCTCTCGGTCAGAAGGCTATCCGCAACAGACTTATTGAGTATGTTGAGGGTATTCAGAAAGATACAGACAGCGCTGACCTCAAGACAGCTTGTCAGAACTATCTCGACACAGTAACAGATTCAACTTCAAGCCGTCCTGCAACAGACGCTCTTATCGCTGAACTCGAAAAGAACACAGAGGATGCAAAGGTTGGCGAGCTTGTTAAGAAAACACTCGTTGACAAGGACGAACTTGCTAAGAAGTCAATGTGGATCTTCGGCGGTGACGGTTGGGCTTACGATATCGGTTTCGGCGGTCTTGACCATGTAATCGCATCAGGCGAAAATGTTAATATCCTCGTATTCGATACCGAGGTTTATTCTAACACAGGCGGTCAGGCTTCAAAGGCTACTCCTGTAGGTTCGGTTGCACAGTTTGCCGCCGCAGGTAAGGCTGTTAAGAAGAAAGACCTCGCCGCTATTGCAATGAGCTACGGCTATGTTTATGTTGCACAGTGCGCTATGGGTGCTGACAACAATCAGGTTCTCAAGGCTATGGTTGAGGCTGAAAGCTACAACGGTCCGTCACTCGTAATCTGCTACGCTCCGTGTATCAACCACGGTATCAAGGGTGGCATGGGCATTGCTCAGCTTGAGGAGAAAAAGGCTGTTGAGGCAGGTTACTGGAACATCTTCCGTTACGATCCTCGTCTTGCAGACGAAGGAAAGAATCCGTTCATGCTTGACGGTAAAGCTCCTTCTGCATCATATCGTGACTTCATCATGGGCGAAGTTCGTTACAACTCACTCACTCGTTCATTCCCCGAAAGAGCAGAAAAACTCTTTGAAAAGGCTGAAAAGGTTGCTGCTGATAAGTATGCTCACCTTGAAAAGCTTGCAAGCCTTCCCGATGCCGAATAATTTTGGCTAAAGCTTGTACAAAGTGAATATGTGAATAAATAAAAAATTCTCCCGAATATGGCATTTGCCGTGTTCGGGAGATTCTTTTTAAATTGAAAATGCAAAATGGATAATGAATGTCATGCATCTTTATTTTTGCTTTTGCGGAACTATCTTCTTAAATTGACTGCGGCGGTTTATTGCACCGTTACCGTAATCGTTACGCTTGATGTTCTTTTTAGCACATCGGTGACTGAATATGTTACCTTGTACTTGCCTTTTCGGGTGGTTACTACATTGCCGAAAACTTCGATATTCGAAGTTATGTCGTTGCCGCAGGTGTCAACGGCTGTTACTCCTGCAAGGGCGTAAAATTCGCCGCCGCTTTTGATTGTGTAATCGTTTGCACCGCTGATTATTGGTGTTGCTTTGGCATACGGGCATTTTTTATTGCTGTCTGTCGGATCCCATTTGTTGGTAAAATCGGTGATTTTGATTGCATCCGGTTTTCCGAGAGGGCCTGCATTTTCTGCGTCGTCATATATGCTTACATTCGTGCCTGTGGGGCAGTTGTCATAAACCCACTTTGCATCCGAAACCGCAAGTCTTACGCACCCTTGTGACGCCTGTTCGCCAAGCTTGTTGAACTCCTCAAGCTCCAAATCTTCTTCGCTCATTGAGTAGTAGGGAACGGAGTGGAAAAGATAATCGCCAGAAATTCCGCTGATGTATCTTCCGAAAACATCGCCCACAAGGAAAAGCCATTCGGACTTGATTCCGATTGTGTAGTCACCCGTGATTGTCGAATTGTCAAGACCTGTGGAGCAAATCATCGCCCTTACGGGGATTGTGTACTTGCCCTTTTCGTCATATGTGTAAACCGTCACGCAGTTTGCCGTGCGGTTGACCTTGATTGCGTACAGATTTTTTGCCGTATTACGCTTGTTGCTTTCAAGCTTGTCAAGATTTGCCGTTATACAGGTTGAGTAGCTTTGCTGTTTTTTCGTGGTTGATTTTGCCACCGTAACCTGAAATTCCGACTTTGATTTGTCTTTTGAAATGGCAGAAATCAGAGCCGTACCCTCTTTGAGAGCGTCAACCCTTCCGCCGTCATCAACGGTAACAATTTTACTGTCCGAGCTTGTCCATTTGGTAACGGATTTTGCTTTTTCGGATGACAGTTCAATAAGCTTTGATTCGCCTACTTTTAATGTGAGCGAATCGACCTTGCTCGGAAATGTCACATTTTCGGTTACTGCCGTATCAGGCGTCTGCGGTTTTGGAGAATTTTGAGAATCATTTCCGAAAATTCCCGTTACACCGCATAATATGCAGGTTGCAATGAGGACAACACAAAGTAAAAGAATGAAAATTTTCTTTTTCATAGATTACCTATCCTTATAGAATTTAACATTAAATGGTTACAAAATTTTAACCTTTGTATATTATAACTTTTTTTCGACAATCTTGCAAGTGCTATTTTAAATCGGCAAGAAATGTGGTAAAATGTCAGTCGGAGAATGTTTTGTATTTTCCAAACTAACAATTTATGGTGATAATTATGGCACATCCGATTAAACATTTCAGAACAATAACCCGTCACAGACATAAGGTAATTGCCAACTGTGCAAGGGCAGGCATTCTCAGACAGGGATTAATACACGATTTGTCAAAGTATTCGCCTACAGAATTTATTCCGGGTGCAAGGTATTTTCAGGGCACGAGAAGTCCCAATGAAAAGGAAAGAGAGCTGTACGGCTATTCACAGGCGTGGATGCATCACAAGGGCAGAAATCGTCACCATTACGAATACTGGAACGATTACAACCCAAAGACAAAGCAGATTGAAAATGTTGAAATGCCTGTAAAATATGTTATCGAAATGTTCTGCGACCGAGTTGCCGCAAGCAAAATCTACAACGGCAAAAATTACACGGACGGCGCTCCGTTTACATATTTTTGCAGAATCAGAGGCAAACACCGTATGCACCCCAACACCGAGGCTTTGCTTGAAAAATTATTGGTTATGCTGAGAGATGAGGGTGAAGAAAAGACCTTTGCATATATAAGAAGTATGAAAAAGTGATTGTTTGTGCGAATCCTCCCGTCTGAAATATAGTCGCAATGCGTTGCTCATAAATGTACTGCCTTTTTGCTCGTTATTTCAGACAGCGCTTTGCTCCCTTTATCCGCCACAGGCGGTGGTCGCAAGGCTACCCCCACAGAATTGTACAAACAAAAACTAGCTACACGAATAGGGGACGGCGGCTCGCCGTAAGGAGTGATAATATGAAAACCGACAGGGTTATAACTGCGATGATTGAATATTTTGGAAGTGACAAGAAAAGAATTCACCATTTTCTCAAAGTTTATTCATTCGCAAAGACAATCGGTGAAAGTGAAAATCTTTTGCCCGACGATCAGGAGCTTCTTGAAATCTCCGCAATCGTTCACGACATCGGCATAAAGGTGAGCGAAGAAAAGTACAATTCGTCTGCAGGAAAGTATCAGGAGCTTGAAGGTCCTCACGAGGCTGAAAAGTTGCTTGCCGCTCTCGGCTACGAAAAAACATTTATTGACAAAGTTTGTTACCTTGTGGGACACCATCACACCTATGGAAATATTGATACTTTGCCGTACCGAATTTTGGTAGAGGCAGACTTCCTTGTGAACCTTTATGAGGACGATTCAAGCCGCAGTGCAGCAGAGCAGGCATATGACAAAATATTCCGCACAAATACAGGAAAAAATCTGCTGAAAATAATGTTCCTCATACCCTAAAATTGTACTCATTTACCATAGTGTTTTGAGTGTGAAAAAGTGGTGTAAAAAGTATCTCAAAATGCTTGACAACGCCCTTAAAAAGTGTTATTTTAATGGTGTTGGTTATATGATTATAAAAGTGAATAAATGACAGAATACAAGGATGTATGACGATTTTTTCAAGGAGCTGACCTTACCGGGCGTCTGCTTGGAATTGAGTCGGCATTTTTTTGTGTCATATACAAAATTCAGTATTAATTATCATTATCGGAGGTTTTACAGTAATGAGAGAAGAATGGACAAATTTTGCAGGTGGCAAATGGGAGTCCGACATTGATGTCAGAGACTTCATTCAGAGAAACTACACACCTTATGACGGCGACCAGTCTTTCCTTGAAGGTCCTACAGAAGCTACAGACAAGCTCTGGGGCGAGCTCAAGGAACTCCAGAAGGAAGAAAGAGCCAAGGGCGGCGTTCTTGATATGGAAACTGAGGTTGTAAGCGGCATCACAGCTTACGGCGCTGCATATCTTGATAAAGACCTTGAAAAGGTTGTAGGTCTTCAGACAGACAAGCCTCTCAAGCGTGCATTTATGCCTTACGGCGGTATCAAAATGGCTGAGCAGTCATGCCAGATGTATGGCTACACTCCAAGCCCTAAACTCCACGAAATCTTTACAAAATATCACAAGACTCACAACCAGGGTGTATTCGATATCTACACTCCCGAGATGAAGCTTGCCCGTCACAACAAGATTCTTACAGGTCTTCCCGACACATACGGCAGAGGCAGAATCGTCGGTGACTACAGAAGAGTTGCTCTTTACGGTATTGACCGTCTTATCGAAGGCAAGAAAGAGGACTTTGCAGAAACAAACCGTCAGGGTATGAGAAGAGGCGACTTCCAGCTTCGTGAAGAAATCGCCGATCAGATTCGTGCTCTTAACGATATGAAGGAAATGGCACTTTCTTACGGCTTTGATATTTCACAGCCTGCTAAGAACGCTGCAGAGGCAGTTCAGTGGCTCTACTTCGGCTATCTTGCTGCTATCAAGACTCAGAACGGCGCTGCAATGAGCGTTGGTCGTGTATCAACATTCCTCGACATCTACATCGAGCGTGATCTTGAGAACGGTACACTTACAGAATCACAGGCTCAGGAACTCGTTGACCACTTTGTTATGAAGTGCCGTATGGTTAAGTTTGCAAGAATTGAGTCTTACAACCAGCTCTTCTCGGGCGACCCTGTATGGGCTACACTCGAAGTTGCAGGTCTTGGCATTGACGGCCGTTCAATGGTTACAAAGAACGACTACCGTTTCCTCCACACACTTGAGAATATGGGACCTTCACCTGAGCCAAACCTCACAGTTCTTTATTCTTCAAGACTTCCGGAGAACTTCAAGAAGTATGCTGCTCATATTTCAGTTACAACAAGCTCAATTCAGTACGAGAACGATGATGTAATGCGTCCTGTATGGGGCGATGATTACTCAATCTGCTGCTGCGTATCCGCAACACAGACAGGTAAGGAAATCCAGTTCTTCGGCGCAAGAGCTAACCTTGCTAAGTGCCTTCTCTACGCTATCAACGGCGGTATTGATGAAAAGACAAAGATGCAGGTTGGTCCTGAATATACACCTATCACATCAGAGTACCTTGATTATGACGAAGTTATCAAGAAGTATGACACAATGATGGATTGGCTTGCTCACCTCTATGTAGGCACACTTAACATGATTCACTACATGCATGATAAGTACTACTATGAGGCAGCAGAAATGGCTCTTATCGATACAGATGTAAGAAGAACATTTGCAACAGGTATTGCAGGCTTCTCACATGTTGTTGACTCACTCAGCGCTATTAAGTACGCTAAGGTTAAGGTTATCCGTGACGAGGACGGCATTGCTGTTGACTTTGAAACAGAGGGCGACTTCCCAAGATACGGTAACAATGACGAGAGAGCAGATAAGATTGCCGTTGATCTTCTCAAGACATTCATGGCTAAGCTCAAGTATTGCCACACATACAGAGATTCAGAGCCTACAACTTCTATCCTTACAATCACATCAAATGTTGTTTACGGTAAGGCTACAGGTTCACTTCCTGACGGCAGAAAAGCCGGCGAGCCGCTTTCACCTGGTGCTAACCCAAGCTACGGTGCAGAGCAGAACGGCCTTCTTGCTTCACTTAACTCTGTTGCTAAGCTTCCTTATGAGTACGCTCTTGACGGTATTTCAAATACTCAGACAATCAACCCGGGTGCTCTCGGACACAACGATGACGAGCGTGTTGACAACCTCGTAAATGTTATGGACGGCTACTTTGATCAGGGCGCACACCACCTCAATGTAAATGTATTCGGTACAGAAAAACTCATTGACGCTATGGAGCATCCTGAGAAGGAAGAGTACGCTAACTTCACAATCCGTGTATCGGGTTATGCTGTTAAGTTCATCGACCTTACAAGAGAGCAGCAGCTGGATGTTATTGCCAGAACCTGCCACGACAGAATGTAATGTCGGACAACGCTGTTAAAGGCTTTGTACACTCAATAGAAACTTTTGGCTCTGTTGACGGTCCGGGCGTGAGATTTGTGATTTTTTTGAGCGGTTGCGCAATGCGTTGCCAGTTCTGCCACAATCCCGACACATGGAAACACGATGAAAACACCGTGGAATACACCGCCGACGAGTTGCTTAATAAAGCGCTTGCATACCGCCCCTATTGGAAAAATAAGGGCGGTATCACAGTAAGCGGAGGCGAGCCGCTTTTACAGATTGACTTTTTGCTTGATTTGTTCAAGAAGGCTAAAAAGCAGGGCGTTAATACCTGCATTGACACAAGCGCCAACCCGTTTACAACCAAAGAGCCGTTCTATTCAAAGTGGAAAGAGCTAATGGAATATACGGATTTGCTGTTGCTTGATATAAAGCATATCGACAACGAACAGCACAAAATCCTTACAGGACAGCCAAACACCAATATTCTTGAAATGGCAAGACAGCTTTCCGATATGGGCAAGCCCGTATGGATAAGACATGTTCTTGTGCCTGAAAGAAATGATAAGGACGAGTATCTTTTCAGACTTGCCGACTTTATTCACTCACTCAAGAATGTTGAGCGTGTCGAGGTTCTTCCTTACCACACCCTCGGTGTGTACAAGTGGAAGGCTCTCGGTTATGACTATCCTCTCGAGGGCATTGAGCCCCCGACAAAAGAGCGTGTTAAGAATGCGGAAATGATTCTTAACGGCGAAAAAACAAGAGATTAATTTCTTATATAACAACGGCAGTACCGATTTTTTTGGTACTGCCGTTTTTGTTTTGATTTTTATTTGTTATTCTGCTTTTGTTGTTTTTTCTTCAGCAAAATTGATGAATCAAAGGTGTATTCAAAGATTTTTAAGCTGTCCTTGTTGAGAAATCGTCACCGTCGGAAGAACCGACTGCTACTCAGGAACAGACTGTTCAGACTGCTCCGACGGGTGAGCCTGCAACTGTCGGTACAACCTCTGTAAATCCGACTTCGGCAACAGGCGGTGCCGCAACATCGGACAGCACTCCTTCACAGCCTGACAAAAACGGCAGTGTTCAGACAGGAGTGACAGCAACGGCTGTTATGATGCTTGTTGTAATTTCGTGCGGAGTGCTTTTTGCCCTTGCAGAGCGTAAAAAGAGAATATAACACACTGACAGCCATTTGTGCAAAGATTATCAGTTGCCTATTGAAAAATTTGTAAAAATGATATAAAATAGCAATAAGTAGAAAAATACGGTTTTTCCGCTGATTTATATTAATACTGAAAGAGGTGCCGGAATGGATAAAAACAAAAAATTATTCTACACAATCATCGGTGCAATCTCTGCACTTGCGGCTGCCACAGCAGCATTTCTCGCTTTAAAAAAGCACAGATGCGCAGAACAGAAGCTCATTGAGGAAATTGACGATATTGTTTCCGAAAAAGAGCCTGAGGAGGTTGCAAAGGAAGAACCGCAGGCAGAAGTTACAGCCGATGAGCTTGCTGAGGAAGAATAAGCAACAAGTTGTTGCACCAAATTCGGGGAGCAGTATTTGCGTATGAAAAAGTTAAATACCCGAGCGGTGCTTTCAATTAAGAATTGAAAGTTGAAAACAGATAATGATGTCGGCGGTGTGCCACCGCAGTCTATTCAAGAAAACAGTTTAAAAAAGAAAATGCATCAGATGCCCGAAAAGGTCTGATGCATTTTTGTTTTGTGCGAAGTAACCGTAAGCCTTAATGCCCTCTGAATTTAAGATAAACGGCATAGACAGCCTTTTTAATTTTTTGAATTGGCGTAAGCTTGAAACCCTTCTTTTTCATAAGACTGAGAATTTCTGCATAATAGTCCTTGTTCTGATGTTTGAGAACATAGTCCATATATTTGTTTTTGTCTCTGTAAAATTTCGGAATGTCAAAAACATTCTTATACAGTTCAAGTTTTCCGAGTGCCATAAGCTCAAATTGCGTTCTGACGCACTTTTCACAGTGACCGCAGTTGTTCTCACCGTAGTAACACACATTGAGGTTATCATATGTAATCGGAAATTTTGAAATGAAGTCAACCTTTTCAAGCCTTGTCTTTTCAAGACCTGTAATGTAAAAATCGGTACTTTCGGTACTCAGCATACTTGCCGTAAATGCCTCATAGTGTGCCGAGCCGGTGTCGCATTGTTTTATCGAAAAACTGCTTATCGGGTATCCTGACGCATAGTAATAGTTTTTGAAAAATTTCTGCATACACAAGACCGCCGAAAAGCTGCAATAATGATGAACCTTTACATACGGCAGGGTAAGATGTTCACCGAGATTAGAATTAATGTCAATCAACGGCATATCAAAGATTTTTGCGGATTTTTTTGCAATTTCAAGACGATTTTCGTACAGCTCGGCAGACTGTTCGGGTGTGTAATCAGCCGTACTTCTGTGGGAGCCGACATTGAAAAAGGTAAGGTGACTCAGCTTTTCCGTGCTGTTTTCGGAAAGACTGCAAATTGTGTCAAATGAATCCACACCTCTCGAAAATCCTGTTGCAGATGCATTTTCGCAGCAGTAATTTTCCTGTGTAAGCTCTTTTGCAGATATCGAAATTTTGTTGAATAATTTTGAATTTTTTGTAAGAACGGGAATGAAAATTTCATTCAGCTGAAAACACAGTTGTTTCGACATTTTTGCTTCTGCCAAAATATTCAGACTGTTATTCATTGCATACGGCAACAGCGCAACAACGAATGCATCGGCACTTTCGGTCAGATAGTCAGCATACTTTGCATCAACATCAAACCAGAGAGTGTAGGAAGGCTTTCCGTTTTCGCTGATTTTTGAACAGAGTCTGGCACGATTACCAAGTTTTTCAATTTTCGGTTTGCCGATAATCAATGTTTCCATACTTTTACCCTCAAATTAATCTCTGAAAAACAAATCTCTTGTGTAAACCTTTTCTTTTACACAGTCAAGAACGGAGCTGTATCTGTTTGCAACGATTACATCCGATTTTGTGACGAACTTTTCAAAGTCGTTTTCAACGCCAAAGCCCTCGAATAAATCGACTTTAAGTGTTGGTTCGTAGATGATTAACTCGATACCGTTATTTTTCAAAAGCTCCATAACGCTCTGAATTGAGCTTTGTCTGAAGTTATCGGAATTTGACTTCATTGTAAGGCGGTAAATTCCGACAGTTTTTGGATTTTTATTCATTATCTGTGATGTAATAAATTCTTTTCTTGTCTTGTTAGATGTTACAACAGCGCTGATTATGTCATTCGGAACATCCGAAAAATTGGCCTTGAGCTGTTTTGTGTCCTTTGGCAGACAGTAACCGCCGTAGCCAAAGGATGGATTGTTGTAGTGATTTCCGATTCTCGGATCAAGACACACACCGTCAATGATACTTTTAGTGTTAAGGTTCTTCATTTCGGCATATGTGTCAAGCTCATTGAAAAAGCTGACACGCATTGCAAGGTATGTATTTGCAAAAAGCTTGACCGCCTCTGCCTCTGTGTAGTCCATAAAGAGAGTGTCTATGTTTTCCTTAATTGCACAGTCTGCAAGTGCCGTTGCAAAAGTCTCGGCAGATTTTTTCAGTTCTTCATTTGCCATATCAACACCGACAATGATTCTTGACGGATAGAGGTTATCATAGAGAGCCTTGCCCTCACGCAAAAATTCGGGACTGAAAAGAATTTTTGTGTATTTGTATTTTTCAATAACACTTTTTGTGTATCCAACCGGTATAGTGGATTTGATAACTATAACCGCATTTGGGTTGCATTTAATTACAAGCTCAATTACAGCCTCAACGGACGATGTATCAAAAAAGTGTCTTTTGTCATCGTAATTGGTAGGAGTAGAGATAATTACAAAATCAGCGTTTTTGTACGCAGATTTTGCATCGACGGTTGCAACCAAATTTAATTTTTTGTCAGCAAGATATTCTTCGATTTCCCTGTCGGCAATCGGAGATTTCTTTTCATTGATTAACTTTACCTTGCTTTCAACTACATCAACAGCGGTTACCTCGTGTTTTTGAGAAAGAAGTACAGCGTTTGAAAGACCTACATACCCTGTCCCGGCAATTGCAATTTTCATTTGGTTTCACCTGATTACTTTTTTAATAATTTTTTTGCCTTTTGAATCTGTGACGGACTGAGAATTGACTTTGCTTTTTCCATCATTTTGAGCTTCATTCCGCCAAATTTCATTCTGTTGTCATGAAAAAGCCTGTTAATAAGCTTTGCGTCCTCTTCCATATCGGTGAAAATCTCAACAAAAATCGGTCGGTCGGATTCTTCTGCAAGTGTAGGAATAATGTTGTCAACTTCTTCCTTGGTTGTTGCGCTGTAATAGTCATATCCGAGTGATTCAATCCAGCCCTTTGCGCCCTTGTGATGTTCGGCACAGATGTACTGATTGATTGTAGGAATCTTTTCCTTGCCCATAAAGAAGTGAAATTCCGAACCGCCGCCGTTGTTGAGAAGAATAATTCTCGCATTGTTCTTGATTCCTCTGATGCCTGCGGAGTTCATATCATAGAAGAAACTGAGGTCGCCCACAACGCAAAAGGCAAGCTCGTCTGTTGCCGATGCCTGTCCGAAGAACGAAGACATACAGCCGTCAATACCCAGAGCGCCGATATTGCTGTAAACCTTGACATTCGGTTTCAAATCAAAGAACTGCATAGTTCTTGTACTGCTGAGAATTGCAAGGTGCAGGACAGAACGGTCGGGAATAATTTCAGCAAGCTTTTTGGCAACATACATATTTGAGAACGGAAGATTGCTTGAATAATCAAGCATTTTGATATCGTCACTCCACATATTGTAGTATGTCATATCATTTTTTGAATCCTGCGGTGCGTTCTCTGCAAAGCAGTTAAAGAAATACTGCGGTGTACATTCAAATACATCTGTCAGCTTGTCGGAAAAATCTCTGATTCTTCCCGCAGTATCAATTTGCCAGTGAACAAATTTTTCCTTGTGAGCCTTAATCATAGGCTTGAGTTTATATGAAGCAATATTGTTGCCGAACGAAATAATAAGATCAGGGCATAACTCGCCGAACATTCCCTGCATTGAGCATTCTGACAAAGGATAGGTCATAAGGCAGCCCTTGCACTTGAGGTTTGACATATGCTCAACCGATATAAGGCAATTGTATTTCTCAAAGAACTTCTCGACGCACGCTCTGTCATCTTCCGAGAAACAGTTGTTCTGACCGGCAATGACAAGAATTTTCTTATATTTTGAAAGCCTTTCTGCATATTCACGCCACTTCTCGGAGGGTATATCGGGAGAAATTCTGTTGATTTTCCTAACCTGAGGAAGATTTTCACAATCATATACAGCCGAGTTTTCAACAATCGGAATATTGATATGCACAGGTCCTGTTCCGTGATGGTCAAGCTCCGAAAGAGCCTCGTTAATAAGTCTTTCGCAGTACCATCTGTCATTTCCGCCACGCACAACGGGAAGATTAACGGATTTTTTTGTAACCGATTCAAAAATATTGACCTGCTGGGTTTTCTGCAGCATAAGCTGATTTAATCTGTACGGGTCTTTGTCAGCGGTAATTGCGATAATCGGAACATCCTGATAAAATGCCTCTGTCATACCCGGAAGATAGTTGCTTACAGCCGTACCCGAGGTACAGATACAGGCAACGGGGGATTTTGTCTGTTGTGCAAGTCCGATGCCGTAATACACGGCACTTCTCTCGTCAACGACCGAATGACACTCAAAAAAATCGTCATTTTCAAGTGAATGAATTATAGGAATATCACTGCCTCCGGGAGAAAGCACCAATTTGTTGATATTATATTTTTTCAGAAGTGCAGTGAGCAACTGAATGCTTTTTATTGTAGAATACATACGCTTTCCTCCGCTTTAGTTTTTGATAATGCCGGAACCGCCTGTAATCAGAGCGGTTTTGCCGTTAAGAATATTGTTGTTCTCCTTCTGTACATACACGGGAACAACATTTTTTGCTTTAAAGGTTTTGATTATGCCCTGTCTGACTTTTTTTAGTGTATTTTTAAGACTCATTTTAATCACCGCTGACAAAGGATTTAAGATAATCCAAAGATATTATTGTCTGGTTCTTGATTTTTTCGTTCACATCGTACCAGTTTATTTCGGTTTCTCGGCAGTTTCCGTCAACAATTTCACGGTCGATTCCAAGACTTTTCAAAAGACCTTCGGAGCGGATGTTTCTTCCGCTTTTGTTCTTGAATTCAACAAAAAGATTCTTGTTGAAAATAACAGAAAACGCTGTTCCGTGAAACGAGTTTGTAACAACATATTCGGCATTTTTGAAACAGCCGACAAATTCCTCAACAGTAGGTGCAACAATATAATTTATACCGTGACTTACAGGGTGAGGTGCATCGTTTATGCAGTAAACGGGAAGGTTCTTTTCTTTTGACAGTTTAAGGGCAAAATCCACAAGCGAAACTGCCGGATTAGCCGTAAAAATGAGGATATACGGTTTGTCGATTTTTGAAACAGCAATCTTTTTCCATTCGTCTGCCGAAATCAGCAGGGTAGGATCAAGGTGAGTTTCGGCTGTTCTGCCTGTGAGCTCTTTTACAAGCTTTTCTCCGCTCGGTTCACGAACTGAGAACTTCTGAAAACCGTTCAGCCTTTTTTTATATTCAGCAATAAATTCATCGGGCAATGTCGGAACGGCAAAGCTTGCCGCATATGAATACTTCTGTCTGTTATCGGCAAATGTCAGAAAATAAGCGGGATCAAAACCAACGCATCTCGGACTCCACACCTGATCGCTTCCCGAAATGAACAAGTCATAATCGTTTTTAAGCTCCCCGATATTCTGCGGAGTATACGACTTTTTACTCTTTACAAGATAGTTATTGAAAAACGACTTAAAAGCGTCTCTGCGTTTTGCTCTTCTTCTTACCATGACACAGCTTTTTGCAAAGGATTTCAGAAGGTCGTTTTTATAAATGCGAAAGGGTTTGTAGTCGGCTGTGATTTTCGGACAGATATAGTCAACAATTTCACACTCTGCACCGAGCGAGGAAACGGTTTTTTGCAACGCATAGCTCTGAAGCACAGCGCCGTAGTTCAATGCACGGTGAAATGTTACAATGCCTACCTTTTTCATTATCTGCTTCCCCCTGATTGTTTTTTGTACAAAAAATATCCCATGGGATAAAATATGACCGCAAGAGCCCTCTTTGAAAATGTGTCGGGCATCTTTTTTATTTCGGAAAATCTTTTGCCGTTGAGTAAGCCGTCACGGGAAAGACCCACAAATTGTTTGATAAAGAACTTAGGATTGCTCTTTGCATAATCCCAACATTCGTTTATAAAGTGGAGTCTTACGAAAATAGTTTCCCTGTGAGCCGAGTAAGCGTTACCCGTCAAAGAATTTTCCTGATCGTTTATGTAATATCGCAACGGTGTGTCAATAAAACGGGTTATATACTTTCTTCCGATATTGTCCCAATAGATATTTTCGGGATAAAAATGAAGTCCCGAAACATACGGATAGGGGTTGGCTCTGATTATTTCAAGTTTTGTCATTCCCCACATCTCACCGTCAATTTTATACTTCAATCTCAGGTCAAGGTCGGAACAGTCGAATCGTTCTGACGGCAGAGGACAACCGTTTGTTTTGCCGCTTTCGTTACAGGTGCGGCACGAAATTCCCTTGTATTTTGACCTGTCTTCATCGGGAATTTTGTTCCATTCGTTTATAAATGTTTCAAGGGCGTTGTCTTTTACGCTGTCATCGGAGTCAATCGTTATAAAGAATTCACCCTTTGCAATCTGTGCCGCAACATTTGTTGCAATGTGTTTTCCTTTGTTGGTCTGATATTTATAGGTTATGTTAAAGTCGGGTCTGTCGCTGATGAATTTTTCAACCGTTTCTTTTGTGTTGTCGGCTGAACCGTCATCAACAATTATCCATTCAAAATTTCTGTATGTCTGTCTTTTCAGCGCCTCATATAATCTGGGCAGAGTTTTTGCCCTGTTATATGACGGTGTAAAAACGGAAAAAGTATATTCAGTCATTGCAACCTCAAAATGATAATAATTTAGCTTTTCTTAAACTTCTTCTTAATTTTATCCTTGATAAGAACGAGTTCTTTTCTTGAGAAAATGAGCGGAACGGAAACGGCATATCCTGCCAGTCCGCTTGTTGCACAGAGAAGAAGGAATGATATCCAGCTGTTTGCGTGTACAAAGCTGTTGATAAAGATGAACATGGTGATAACAACAGCAAAGCAGAACCATCCTCTGAAAATAGACCTGTAATATGTTGTAAGCTTTATTTTCAAAATATGTGCGGCGTACAACGGAACAAATACTATCGCTTTAAGACCGATAAAAACAGAGCTGACGCCTGCAATAGCATAAACGCCGAGCGGTGTAAAGTGTATGAGCAGTAAAACGATAATAACCGTAAGAACACCGCATACAAGCGAGATAAGAACGGAGGCCTTGAGCTTGTTGCATACGGTGAAAAGGCTAGAAAGAGTTCTTGTGTGACAGGTAAACAGGTATGAAATACATACAAGCACCGACAAAATCTGAATTATGGTAATTTCGTCCGGAGATTTGGTCGGCTGCCACAATGTATAGAACTTGTTGCCAAACGCAATAAATCCCGCAAGAGGTGCAGTCATGAGAAAACTCATAATCTTTGACGAAAACTTTGTTTCTTCAACAAGTAAGTCCGTGTTGCCCTTTGCATAAAGGATTGTAAATCTGGGAGTGAAGATATTTGCAATGGTTGTAATAAAGTTATCAATGCAGTGCGGAACGGTGTTTGCAATCGACAAAAGTCCCATGAGTCCCGCTCCGAGAGTCAGGTTACAGATTAACAGGTCAAGACCTCTGTTCAGAGCTGTGCTGAGATAACCGATTGACGACCAAATTCCTGCGGAAATCAGAACTTTTACCAGCTTGAAACTGAAAAGGTTGAAGTTCATCTTTACTTCCGGCAGAATTTTTTTCTTGACTTTGATATTGGTAAGCAAAAGAAAAATTCCGCTTGCAAGTGACGCCATAGCGAGAAAATATACTTTTGCGGGAAAAAACGAGAACAAAATTACTACAAGCAAGAGCTTGAGCGTGTTTGACGCAATATCACGGAGGGAATTGATATACAGCTTGTTTTTTACAAATGCCGCAGTAGTAAATATTGCCGTGATAACGCTGATTATAAATGTTGCAAAAGTGAGCGCAAACAATATCTTTACGCTGTCAACAAGATTTTCAGGAACATTCAGTATAAATTCAATGTTGAATGTAATAATTGACGAAACCAAAAGTAAAACGCCGGCAATAATCAGGTCGGCAACCAGAACCGAGCTGAAATATCTTGATGCCTTGTCAATGTTTCCTTTGCTGTATTCAATTGAAATAAATCTGCCCGACATTGAGTTGAGAGCAGATGTTACAATGGTGGCATACTGGACAAAGTTGTTTGCAAGTCCGATAAATCCGTAGGTTTCAGAACCGAGTTCCTTTACAAGATAGGGCGCAAGAACAAAGTTAATTCCTGTTCCTATCAAAAAAGACACTATGGCGGCAACCATATTTATTGCCATTTGTTTACTTGTTGATAATTTTTTCATAATATGACCTTAGTTTTAACTGATTAAAATTTTGGAAAAGCATTGAAGAGCTGTTCTTTCTTCAGTTCAACAACATCCGGATCGATTCTGTAATTATTTTTCACCTCGCTGATTGTAGGCATATCGCCGTTTGAACAATCAAAGGGTGTGTGTGTAATGTCAAAGGCGGAGAGGTAATCGTTGTACTTGTTTCCGTCACCGAACATATTGTTCGTAAGGGTTATGTGCATATTGGGAATGTGGAAACTATCGGCAACAATCATACCGTGAAGGCTGCTTGAAATAATGTATTCGCACTCGCCTATTTTTTCGACAACCTTTTTTGGGTTTTCCTTCAGGTCAATAAGCGTTGAATTATCGTAGTTATCAAGAAGTTTTTTCACAACAGGGTGATCCTGTTCCTTAAAGTGCGGGATAATTCCGACACGATACTTTTTTTCGGGATAAAATCCAAGCCACCTTTCGGCAAGAAGTCCTCCGTCACCTGTCGGCACATCAAGCTTTTTGCCGAGAATATTTTCCATTCTCTGCAATGAAAGTCTGCCCCTCAGAGCGTGTATATGTATATGTCTGAATATCAGCCCCAAATCAAGCTCGGCATTGCCTCGGATAAAGCCCGTACTCCATATGTGGACATTATCATTTATAAAATGCTCAATTTTCTGCTTTGCTCTGATCCTCGGATATGTTGAGTACATTATGTGGTCAAGTGCAGAACCGATTGCAATCAGGTTACAGCTTTTAAGGTCTTTTCTTACAACCTTGATGTTAAACAGTTCTTCAAGCATATCTTTATTAAGAAGATCTCCCATATTCGGAATCGGGGGATACATTATCTTATATACCATTGTATTTTCTCCGTTGTATTATTTGCGCCGTGAGCAGAAGCTCTGATTAAGAGATATAAATATCGGATTTGTCTTGCATATGTATATCAGCGAATAAGTAATAAGCATCCATATCGATGTTGTTGCCCATGGTTCGGTGGAAATCAGAAGTTTTGGAAGTGTTACGCACACAAGCGTACAGCACAACGCAAATTCCGACTTATCTTTGATTCTTGTGCATACAACCTTTGCCGTCAGCGAAAGGCTTGAATATACCGGAATAAGTCCGAATACAATTCCGCCTTCAAAGAGGTATTGGTAGATGTACTGGTGTGGATACGGCCATGAACGGTTTGCCAGCTCACCCGAAACCTTTGAGAAGGTTTCAATGCCGTAGCCGAAAATAGGATTGTTCGCAATTGCGGGTAATGTAAATGCATCAATTGCGGTTCGTCCGTCAGATACATCACCGAGTTCAAGATATTTAATCATTTTTGAAATGAAGCTCGGAACGCTGTTTAAAATACTGTTGCACAAGTCTGCCAGCGAATGTAGCAAGGGAAGTGCAAATATAATTATCAAAATTCCGATTACAGAGAAGACAATAATGAGCGACAGCTTAATCGCAGACAATTTTTTGCGTTTGTCGTCATCGTATGCGTTTATGACAAGCACAATGGCACAGCAGGCAAGACAGAGAACAGCGCCTCTGTTTGCAAACAAAACAATCTTAACCATTATGTAGAGGTTGTATATATATGTAAGCTTTATGAGAAGGTTCGACTGCTTTCTGTACAGCTTAAAATGTATCATGGCAACGATAACAGGTGATAAAATTGCGTAGATATTTCCCATATATGCCTGATTGTATTTTACATACTGGAGAACAAAAAACAAATTTATAATCGGCAGGGTCATAAGGGAAAGATAGAGAATATACCGCATCACAAGTTCCCCGTCAAGCTTTTTGCCTATGACATAAATCGGTATTATTGCGTAAAATATGAATTGAATCACATCCAGATCGCAGTTATTTCCGTGAAAAATGAGGGAATAAAGATACCACAAGGTTACAAAAGAGAGAAAGAACATAACAGGAAGTTCTATAGTCACTTTCTTGTAGTAAATTATTTCCGCAAAGATTATTGTAAGTGCAATTACCAAAATTATGAAATTGTTATGAAAATCTTTAAAAGCCGGAATACGAACGATTGTACCCGTGATGGTCTGTGCTGAAATCATCATGGCTACAACAAAGCTGTTAAGTTTTATGAAAAGCCGGTCTTTTGAGTTTTGAAGCGTGTTTTCCATAAATTACCTCGGTTATTTTCGTAGAATAAAAGTCATTCCGTCTTTAACAAACAAAAACAGAGCCTTTGCCGGATTGGAAGTTTTAAACGCCCAATGCATAGCCTTTTTTAACTGCTTTTGTTTTAAATACGCCTTGCCGATTTCCGTATAATGAATGTTGTACAATCTTTTTTGTTCTTTCTCGGTGAATTGTTTAATAATCGGCTTCATTTTATTAAGATAATGAAGTCTGTATTGTTCATAAAGCTCGCCCTTCGGCATATTGCGGTCAAGCTTGAACTTTTCAATGCAGACATCACTTATGCAGGCAACCCTGCAGCCGCAGGCAACACGGGCAAAAAATTCAAGATCCTGATGACGCTTAAATGATTCGTCCCATTCTTTTACATAGTCAAGCACACTTCTTTTAATCATAATTGTACTTGAACAGGCAATTATTTCGTTGCACAAAAAGCGGTAAAGAAAATTGTCGGCATTATCCGCTTTTACAATACGGTCGGTGTTCTCGGTCATATGCTCCAGAAACGAGCCGTAAATCATTGCGTAATCATCGGGAAGCTTTTCAAAGCAGTCAACCTGTTTCTGCGTTTTGTCCGGAAGAAATACATCGTCATCATCAAGAAAGCCCAAATAAAATCCCTTTGATGCTCTGATTCCCGTGTTTCTGGCGGCAGAACCGTTAATATTCTTTTTGTGTACAAGATATTTTACATTTTCAAATGTTTCGTATTTTTTCATTTTTTCGGCAGTAAGCAACTGTTCCGGTTCATTTTCGCCGTTATCGTCAACAACGATTACCTCAATGTTTTTGTATGTCTGGTTAAGAACGCTGTCAACGGCAGAGTTGATCTTGTCGGCACCTTTATATGTAGGAATGATAACGGAAACGAGCTGTTGCATTTATACCACCTTAAAATGTTTTGCTGTAATTATAAATTTTTTTGTGCGTGTCTTGCTCTGAGTGTGCGGTCAATGTAGAAGTCCTGAAGAAGCTTTGCCGTGTTGCATACATCGAATCCGGCGTCTGTAACCTGTTTCTGACAGTCCTTTCTTTCGTATGCGCCAAGCACATCAAGGCAGGTTTTTGCCCATACATCGGCAGAGTTTGAAAGCGAAAGTCGTGTTACATTGTCCGTAACAACAGTTTCATCGGCAATAACATCGCTCATAACAATCGGCAAGCCCGAAGTCTGGGCTTCAATGCCCGTAAGCGGCAAGCCTTCCCATAATGACGGAAAAAGGAAAAGGTCAAGCGCCTGATATAATACGCTTGTGTCCATAATGCCCGTAAAAATCACATCATTTTCAAGACCGAGTGCCTTTGTTTTAGCTTTTATATCGTCCTCAAGCTTTCCTTCACCGCAGAGAACAAGAACCGTGTTCTTATTCATCCTGTGAATCTCGTTAAAGACATCAAGAATAAATGTATGGTTTTTCGGCTGTGCAAAACGGCCTACATGACCGATGACGATTTTGTCGCCGACGCCGAGCTTTTCACGCATATCTCTGCGTGTCTGTTCGTTATATTTGAATCTGTCTGTTTCAATGCTGTTGTTGATATATTTTACTTTTCCGTCCTGAACAGCCTGTTTTCCGAACAGCCATTCTCCGGCAGGCTTTGAGCACATAAACATATCCGTGCAATGTTTTTTGATGAACATTTTTTCGTAAAGAAAGAAGAAATATTTCAGATTTACGACAGTTTTCGCATTGTGAGCATGTGCAATTCTTGTCGGAATTCCTGCCTGATGAGCATAATCAAGCGTCCAGAGTCCCAGTTCCTGATGAACATGAAAAACTTTGTACTCCGGATGACTTGTGAGAATATTCATACATTCCTTTTTGTATTCTCTCATATGCAGGGGATTAAACGGACGGGTTCTGTAAACTTTTCCGCCGTATTCTCTGATTTCCTTTTCGTAATAACCCTCCTGCGGTCTGTGAACGAGAAAATCAAATAAAATCTGTTCCTTATCAATATGTCTGTATAAATTCATTACGAGGGTTTCAATTCCGCCCGCATCCATCAGCACGATGTTGTGCAAAACTCTTATCGGTTCCATACTGACCTCCGTATCATTTCTTGATTTTATGCAGTGCAGGAATTATTTTGTCATGAACAATTCCGATTGAACCCGCAACAAAGCCCTGTGGCAGAATATTGAACATCTTGCCGCCTAACTTCTTGACGGCACTGCGGTTGTCTTTCCACAGCGGTGTGTCTGCCCATTCACTCTTTTGCTTGTAATCAAGATACTGTTTTATCATAGGATGATTGTTGTTTTCAATCCACGGCCTTGTTCCGTCCATAAAACAGGTCGTAAAATGAACAATACAGGGGTTGGAAACTGCATCAAGCACCTGCGATTCCGTATAATACCGGCTGACTCTCTTGGCTTTTTTCGCATTTTTATAATTGAGATAAAAAACAATTGAGTAGGCGTTGTAGTTGAGCGGAATAAGAAGCTTGTCCTCGTTTGTAGTGCAGGCATTCAGTACAGGCTGGTCAACAAAGGAGAGATGACGGTGATTCTGTATAAACTTCTTGAAATTTTCTTCAAGCTTTCTTCTGCGGATTTCCGCAAGATTTAGCATAATATTGCCTGCGCTTATATATATGTCGTCGGGTTTCATTCCGATTTCCGTTTTATAGCTGTCACCGATACATTCATATGCACCTGCAACAATCTTGTCTTTCATATCAATGTTCCATAACGGCTCAAGAGAGGACATTATCATTGTGTCGCAGTCAATGTGGATAACCTTGTCAACCCATTCGGGCAACATACTTGAATAAAAAAGTCTTGCAAATGTGCTAATATTCCATCTTCCGATGTTGATTGATGAGTTTGTCAGCTTTTCAATATCGGAAATGGGAATAAAAGTAATCTGACGGTTAAATTTTTGACACATTGTTGTGAATTTGTCTTTGTTCTCCTGCGACATACCGTTTTCAATCAGGAAAATATTTAGTTCGTCAACAGATTGGTTGTTTACGAGCAGGGAATACATTGATATACCCGCAACCATCGAGTAGCTGTCCGAACTTGAATAAACTACATTCATTTTACCCTCCGGGGCTTATATACTAAAACTTATTTAAGATACATTTCCTCATATTTCTTGAACGATTGAAGATTTTTATCTTTGTCGGCTATAATAAGATTTTCAATACCGCCGATTTCATCAAACGGCCATTCAACCCCCAAATCCGGATCGTTGTACATAATACCGTCATCATATTCGCCGTAGAATTTTTCACCGCATTTGTATGAAACAACAGACGGTTCAAGCACAAGATAGCCGTGTGCAAAATGTTCGGGAACATAGAGCTCGTTCATATTTTCTTCGGAAAGGTAGAACCCCTGCCATTTTTTGAATGTAGGTGATTCGGGACGGAGATCAACGATAACATCAAAAACCTTGCCCTTAATGCACCGTACCAGCTTTGCCTGTTCGTGAATTCTCTGAAAATGAAGTGCACGAATTACACCCTTGTGAGAAACCGTGTAGAAAACCTCGGCAAGGTTGTGTTCAAGGCCGTTAGCCTCAAAAACTTCCTTTGAGTAGTCCTTTATAAATGCACCTCTGATATCGGTTGCACAGAACGGTTTGATGAGGTATGCACCCTCAAAGTCCGTATTGCAAAATTCAAATTTCTGTATCATTAAAATACACCTTACTTTAAAAAACTAATTAAGTGATTTAAGCCATTCCATTGTTTTTGAAACACCTTCAGCAAAAGAAACCGAGGGCTTGAAATAACAGTCTGTTTCAATATCGACTGTATCAAATGCCTCAAGCGGCATATTTATTCCCGTAAAAGGTACATCGCCGAAAATCGGCTTTGCGTTTGGGGCAAGCGTCTGTTGCATTTCAAGAATAAATTCTTTAAGAGGTCTTGCGTTTCCGCTGCCGATTGTATATTCCTTGTTAGGTTTACCGTGTTTTCCGATTGCCTCAAATGCTCTTGCAACATCGTCAATATAGATGAAGTCATAGTTCTGTGTTGCGGCGGTGAACTGCAACGGCTCATTTGCAATGATTTTGCGGATTGTAGAATTTACAAAACGGGGCGAAAGCTCACCGACACCGTATGCGTTTGTGATAACTGCCCAACAGAGGTCAATTGAAAGGCTGTTTGCAATCGGCTTGCAAATTGCTCTTGCAATCAGCTTGCCTGCACCGTAAATGTACGGAAGTCCGGGCTTGCTTTCCTGAGTGTAAACAGCGGTGTAGGTTTCCTTTTCCATTATTGAACCGGCATTTACAAACTTTTTGCACTGCATTTTGTCGGCTGTTCTGAGAGCTCTTGCTGTCCAGAGTGCATTTTTAAGCTGAACATTTTCATCGCATCTGAGCGATCCTGCCGAACCTACCCATGCAAAGTGGTAGAAAACATCAATATCTCTGTCGGAAATTATGTCAGCCAAGGTTTCAATCTCATCAAGCTCGCAATACACAATTTCAATGCCGCTGAGATTCTTTATGTTATCAATGTTTTCGTTTTCATCCTTAACAACGGCAAACACCTTTATACCATCGGCACAAAGTCTTTTGCAGACATTTGAGCCGATAAAACCGTTTGAGCCTGTTACAATTGCCTTTTTCATAAGTAAACCTCTTTTTATATTTGCCGTATGATTATTTCAGAAATTCTTCAATCTGCCTATCCATACAGCCTCTTACATTGCCGTTTTCCATATAACAGCATGACCATTCGACCGTTTTTTTAACTGCATCATCAACATGCCAATGAGGTTTCCAGCCAAAAACAGTCTTGAGTTTTGAGCAGTCAAGCTTGAGAAAATTAGCCTCGTGGACTGCATTCTTTTCACTTTTGTCAATCCGGTTTATATTGCCGGCATATTTTACGAACAAGTCAACAAGTTCGCCTGTTGTTATGCAGTCGCACTCGTCAGGACCTACATTATAACAGTCGGCAAACTTAATGTCCCCGTACTGGGCTTTTGCAATCATAAGATATGCATAAAGCGGTTCGAGAACATGCTGATACGGTCTTGTGGAATGCGGATTGCGGACGATAATGTCCTCGCCTTTTTCCAAGGCTCTCACGCAGTCGGGAATAATTCTGTCGTTTGCAAAATCTCCGCCGCCGATAACATTTCCTGCTCTCGCTGTGGAAATTGCTGTTCTTCCGTCGGCAAAGAAAGAATTTTTGTAGCTGTGAGTTACAAGCTCCGAGCAGCTTTTGCTGTTTGAATACGGATCAAACCCGTCAAGCGGTTCGTTTTCACGATATCCCCATTGCCATTCCCTGTTTTCATAAACCTTGTCGGTTGTTACATTGAGAAACGATTTCACACAATTTAACTGCCGTACACACTCAAGAATGTTGACCGTTCCCATAACATTTGTTTCATATGTATATGCAGGCATTTTGTAGCTGTCACGCACAATCGGCTGAGCCGCAAGATGAAGTACAATCTCAGGCTGTGCCTCATCAAATGCCTTTTTAAGCGAATCAAAATCACGGATATCTCCGATAACCGACTTTACATCGCTCTCGATATTTGCAATCTCAAAAAGTGACGGTGATGTTGGCGGATTAAGCGAATAACCCGTTACATCCGCACCGGCATTTGCAAGCAGCTTGCAGAGCCAACTGCCCTTGAATCCTGTGTGTCCCGTAATGAACACTTTTTTACCCTTATAAAAATCAAGCATCATTCCGACCACACTTTCCAAGGAGCAGTACAGTCGTTCCAAAGCTTTTCAAGACGCTCTTTGTCACGCAATGTGTCCATACACTGCCAAAATCCGTTATGCTTGCAGCACATAAGCTGACCTTCTCTTGCAAGCTGTTCCATCGGCTCACGCTCAAACATAACTGTATCGTCTTTTATATAGTCCAAAACCTTCGGTTCAAGCACCATAAAGCCTGCGTTAATCCAGCCTGAGTCAATATCGCTTTTTTCACGGAAAGCTCTGACTTCGTTGTTTTCGGTCAAATCAAGCACACCGAATCTGCTTTCGGGTTTTACGGCTGACATAGTTGCAAGCTTGCCGTGTTTTTTGTGGAAATTGAGCAGAGCGTTTATGTTAACATCGGAAACACCGTCGCCATAGGTCATAAAAAACGGTTTATCTCCGATAAAATTGCTAATCCTTTTAAGCCTGCCGCCTGTCATCGTGTCAAGACCTGTGTCAACAACAGTAACCTTCCATTTTTCGGCTCTTTTGTTATGTACAATAATCTTATCATCCTGAGTAAAATCAAAGGTGATGTCTGATGTATGAAGGAAATAGTCGGCAAACCATTCCTTGATTACATGCTGTTTGTAACCTGCACATATGATGAACTCATTCACGCCGTAGTGGGTGTACAGCTTCATAATGTGCCACAAAATAGGCATTCCGCCGATTTCAATCATTGGTTTCGGTTTGAACTGGGATTCCTCGGAAATTCTTGTTCCGTATCCTCCTGCGAGTATAACTGCTTTCAAAACTCTGCCTCCTTAAACAGCACCCTCACCCTTGAAAACAGAGGTGATAGTTTTGAGAATAATTTTCAGGTCAAAGCAGACAGAGCGGTTTTTGATATAGCAAATTTCCATTGCCCTTCTGCGTGTGTATGTAGTACAGCTTCTGCCGTTTGCCGCCCGGAAACCCGTAAGCCCCGGCTTAACGCTCAAAAGCATGTCACGGTAGTTGCCGTAAATTTCAGTTTCAACCTCCATAACGGGTCTTAGTCCTACAATAGAGATGTCGCCTTTAAAAATATTGAAAAGCTGAGGCAGCTCGTCAAGGCTTGTTCTTCTCATAAATTTGCCGACCTTTGTGACTCTGGGATCGTTTTCAGGCTTGAAATTTCTTTCGTACTCAGCTTTCTGCTCGGACGAGCATATGATGTCAAAAATCCGTTTAAAAAAATCATAAACAGGCTTTTGTTCAGTTGTATGTCCGCTTGATGACGCACTTTTGCTTATGCTTTTTACGGATTCCATTTTTCCCTCTGTGGGCAGGACGAGCCTGTTAGTTTATGTTTGCAAAGGCGGTTTGGCATCAGTCATTTGCTGATGCCTTGTAATATCCGCCGTATCTTGAGTAATAGCTCTTGCCCTTACGGGTTTCGTGAGGCTTTACACGGTTAAGAATAACACCGAGAATTTTTGCATTGGTTCTTTTGATAACTTCAACTGTTCTTGAAAGCTCGGGATATGTTGTTGAGTTATTTCTTGCAATAATAACAACACCGTCAGACGCCTTCATAATAGGCAGGGCGTCAATAACAACGCCGATTGGCGGTGTATCGAAAATAATGTAGTCGTAATTTTTTTCAAGAGTTTTGATAAGCTCAAACATGGATTCACTCGCAAGAAGCTCTGACGGGTTCGGCGGAATAGCACCGTATGTAATTGCCTTGAGATTCTCGATTTTTGTATCCTTTACAATGTCCTCAAGTGAACATTCCTCGTTGAGGTAGTTTGTAAGACCGGGAGTAGGTGTGATTTTTAAAGCTGTGTTAACTCTCGGACGGCGAAGGTCACATTCAACAACGATAACCTTTGTGCCAACCTGTTGAGCAAGAGCAGATGCAACATTGATTGAAGTTACGGTTTTGCCCTCACCTTTTGTTGAAGAAGTAAAGGCTACCTTTTTACAACCCTTTTTGAAAATTGAGTATGCGATGTTTGTTCTTGCTGTTTTGTATGATTCACGAACCTGAAAGCCAAGTGCCTCGGTGTCGATTGAACGGTCGATTTTAGTCTTTTTCATTGCAGTTTCACTCCTTTAACAATTAATAACCCGATTCGTAGTCACCGTACTTCTTTTCGGCTGCCTTCTGATTTGAAAAATATTCAAAGTCGGGAATAGCGGCAAGCAACGGAAGGTCAAGAACGGTTGTCATTTCATCATTGTACTTGATTTTAACATCAAGGATGTCACGGACGAATGAAATGATGAGTGAAATAATAATACCTGCGGCGAAAGCTATCATAACATTTCTCGAAACATTCGGGGATGTAGGAGCTTTCGGTGTTGTAGCCTTGTCAACAATTTTAAGCTTTGCATTGTCCTTTACATTGGCAATTGTATCTGGTGCAATTTTTGCAATTGCGTTGCCTATGTTTTTTGATTCGGACGGACTGCCCGAATTTACAAGCACCTTAAAAACCTCGGTATCTTCAATGCTTTCAAACTTAATCATTGATTTAAGCTGTGACGCCGTGTATTTTTCTTTGAGTTCCTTTGAAACGGAATTGTAGAAAGAATTTGAATCGAGCAACTCGATATAGGTGAGAACAAGATTCTTTGCGTAGTTGATACTCTGATAATCATCATAAGCCGACTGGCTTTTGTAGTTGGTTTCAACATAAAGCTTTACGGTTGAAGTATATGTTTTCGGAACAAAAAATGTTGTTACAAAATATGACGCAGCCGCACATAAAAGCGACAGCACCGCAATAAACACAATATTTTTCTTGATAATTCTCGTTATGTCCTTGAATGTTATCTCCATTAAATTACTCCTCTTCCCGGCTTTTGCACGCATATGACATAATGCCACAATTGACACGAAAGTGCTGCAGGCGCAAAACGGCACAAAAGCACAAAATAATTTTAAACATTTACTACTATTATATTTTAAATCAGTAAAAAAATCAATATGAACAAAGGGCTCAATAAAGGAAAAAAGATGTCTTTTTTTTGCAGAATATGCGATTGCTCTGTTTTTTATATGTACAAAACGCACATAAAATATAAGATTATTTTGTTACAGTTAGCTGTTAAGCACATAAATAACGAGCTGAAATAAAGCTCAGGTAAAATTTGCAAAAAAAATAAACAAAAATACGGTGAATAACCGATAAATTTTCTACTTATATATTAGTATGTCACAATATGTCATAATAAGAAAACAATTACAGAAAAAGGTGTAGGGTAAGCGGATAAGGTCTGCACACGAATATTTGCAAAAAAAGAAATTCATAAATCGGCAGGCGTATTTTTATGCAAAAGCCAATAAATTAAAATACGAAATCAGAGAAAACGATGCAGTCATAATTGATTTAAAACGGCATAATGCACAATGAAAATGCCTGATTTGACAAAAGGATTGTAATTTTTCCGAATATAACAAATTTTTATAATAAAATGCTTTACAAAATGCGAAATGTGGTGTATAATACTGTACAAAGAAGTTAAATGGTGAAGTTTTCCATTGTGCTCCCTGCAGTTTTCGGCTTGCAGATGCGTATTATGCCAATGAATCCGTGAAGCTTCTTGCTGATGAAAACAAAATAAATACAAGGTGGTATGAACTATGAAAAAGTTATCAGCAATGTTAGTAGCGTTCATCCTTGTTGCAGCAACTGCTTTCACTGCTTTTGCAGCAGGAATCAATGACAGCGAACAGGCTGTTCTCAACGAACTCAAGACATCTGTTAAGATGAACGGTTCAGAGATGGTTATTCCGAGCGAGTTTGTAAACCAGGCTGAAAACTACTTTAACACAATCGACATGACAGCAGATGAGTCATCTCAGATCGTTGCTATTCTCAAGAAGGGCGAGAGCTTCCTTGAGAACTCAGGTGCATCTAATATTGCAGATCTCACATTTGCTCAGAAGCAGACACTTCTTTCTTACGGTAAGGAAGTTGTCGGTGTGCTTGGTATGACAATGTCATATGACACATCTACAAAGAAGCTTACAATTTACGGCAAAGACGGCAAGGTTGCATTCTCAGCTACTCCTACACTTACAAAGGCAGGCAGTGTTCAGGATAACAGTGTTATCAAGACAACAGGCGCAGAGGCTGACTTCAGCGGCATTATCGCTGTTTCTGCTGTTGCATTTGTAATGGTAGCAGGCGGTGCTTTCTACCTTGCAAAATCTAAAAAAGAAAGAGCTTGATTCTAATGTCTGATAAAAAAATCAGACACGGTCATAAATCAAAGAATGGGAAGAGTTTTATAATTCTTCCCATTATCTTTTGTTTGATAACATATCTTGTGCTGTATCTTGCTTTTGTTCCGTCCTTTTCACCTGTGATTTCGGCAGTAGGTATGTTCTTCTCAGATAATGAAAAGGATTATTCAACAGAGTACGATAATATTTTTGTGCCCGTGTCAGAAAACTCAACCGTTCCTACCGTTACAAAAAAGGATTCAAACGGTCAGGAAAAAACTTATGTTAAAAATGACTCCGTTCAGTACCCTAACTACGGGAATCTGTTCGGTGAGCTTATAATCAATGACTGCAATGTTGACGCAAATCTTTTTTTCGGTGACAATGATGTTGCGCTCAGAAACGGTGTAGGTATTTATGCCGGAAGCTTTGTCCCCGGTTACGGCGGAACAATCCTCGTTGCAGGTCATAACAACACTTATTTCAACGGTCTTAAAAACGCAGAGGTCGGTCAGAAGGTTGAAATCAAGACAAGCTACGGTAATTACATCTATGAAATCACCGACACGGCTGTCAAAAAAGCGACTGACAGAACCGCATATGACCTTTCGGCGGATTATGAAAATCTCGTAATGTACACCTGCTATCCGTTTGACGCACTCGGTCTTACAACACAGAGATATTTTGTGTATGCAAAGTTAGTGTCGGGTACTCCGATTGATAAGGAGGCGAACTGATGAATTCTAAAGTAAGACATATTATTTACGGAATAATTTCGTTCGTTCTCTCGTTTGTACTGTTTTTGCTTTCGTTTGCAATAGTTCTTCAGTCAACAATCCTCAACCCATCGTATATTATGGATAACATGAATACGAGCAACTATTTTGTTGACAAGCGTGACGAAATCAAAGAGAGCCTTGTTGACCTCGGTTATGCGTCGGGACTTGATGAAAAGTTTTTTGAAAATGTTGTTGACGAAGTGACAATTCACGATAATACACAGGCCTATCTCAACAGCTTTTATGCAGGCGAGGAGGCTAAGATTGACACAACAGCGTTTAAGCAGAAATTCAACAGCGAGCTTGACAGCTACATAAGTAAGAATAATCTCAAGGTTGCAAACGATGGGAGCAGAGAATATCTCATCAATCAGGCTGCTAACATTTATGCGGCGGCGCTCAGGATACCGCTTTTTGCCACACTTTCTGTTTATCTCATTGCATTGAAAAATATGATGCCGTTGATTATCGGCGGTCTTGCAGTCCTTGTCGCAATTCTATGCGTAATCATCATCTTTACAAATCGTTGGAAGCACAGAGCGGTAAGGTATATCTGTTATTCAACATCTGCGGCATTCCTTACGGTTGGCATAATTCCGGCGGTGTTGCTTTCAACAGGCTATATGAGCAAGATTAATATTGATTCAAGGGCGTTCTACAACCTCTTTGTTCTGAGTATGAACAATATTCTTATCGCCCTTGCAATCTGTTCTGTAATCTTTTTTATAGTTTCAATCGGACTTTTCTTCCTGCACAAGAGTATGCGCAGACACGCAAGTGAAGACTGATGAAATTGAAAGTTGAAAATTACGGCGAGTCGCCGTTCCCCGTTCGAGAAGATAGTTAGATAAACGAATTGCATCAGATGCCCGAAAAGGTTCTGATGCAATTTTTGTTTTTATAATCAAATTCAATGTTAATTTGTAGCGAGAATCAATGTTCTCCTGCAAGTAATCGTTCAAATTTTATGTTAAAATAAATTTTGTGAATGTTGCAAATTTGTACGAATTGCGTGTAATTTTATGCGTTGCATATAGTCAAACAAACACGGTTCGATTCTACGAAAAAAACACGGTCGGATTTCCAAACGGGGATTCCGACCGTGTTGTTTTATGAATTAATCATCAATATTGTAAAATCGTTTTGCGTTGTCGCAGGTGATTTGCAGAAGTTCGGAAATGCTCATATTACGCAGAGATGCGATTTTTTCTGCGGCATAGACAATCATAGAGCTGTCGCAACGCTTGCCACGGAACGGCACGGGCGCCATATACGGAGCGTCGGTTTCAAGCAGAAGCCTGTCAAGCGGAATTTCCGAGGCAACCTCAAGACTGTGACGGGCATTTTTGAATGTAACAACACCGCCGAGGCTGATGTACATTCCCATGCGAACCGCTTCACGCATAAGCTCAACACTGCCCGAAAAGCAATGAACCAGCGCATTTGGTTTGTATTTTCTCAGGAGATCGTACACATCACCGTGAGCCTCACGGTCGTGAACTATAAGCGGCATTTCAAGGTCAAGAGAAAGCCTGATCTGTTCCGCAAAAACACGCTTTTGCAAGTCTTTCGGAATGTCCCAATGATAATCAAGACCTGTTTCGCCGATTGCAACAACCTTTTTATGTTTTGAAAGCTGTGCAAGCTGTTCAAGATAATTGTCCGGAATATTTTCGAGATTTTCGGGATGAAATCCGACTGCGGCATACATAAAATCATATTTTTCGGCATATTCAATGCAGGTTTTTGCCGTTTCAAGGTCAACCGCATTGTTGACAATTCCGCACACACCCTTTGTGTGAATGTTTTCCAAAAGCTCAAAACGGTCATCGTCAAACCATTTGTCGTCATAATGTGCGTGTGCATCGAAAATGTTGTTGTAAAGTAGTGACATCGGTGTATCTCCCTAAAAGTATGGGCGGTCATTGACCGCCCACATTAAAGAATGGTTTTATATAGGTGAAAATTCAATTTCAGTTTTCAGTAAAAATTAACTTTTCACATTTATACAGTTTTATTTATCATATGATTTCTGCCGTTGCTTGCGGGCGGATGATATCCGCCCCTACAGTTACGCTCGGGCATAAATAGTTTTTAATTTATCAAACTGTCTACACGAACGGGGGACGGCGACTCGCCGTTAACAGATTTTTGAGCCGATAGGCATATTGTCAACAAAAACAACCTTTAAATCATCGCCGTGAACTGCAGAAAGAATCATACCACAGCTTTCAACACCGCAAAGCTTTGCCGGATTGAGGTTCTGAACAAGAATAATCTTCTTGCCGATAAGCTCCTCCGGTTTGTAGTAGTTTGCAATACCGCTGACAACGGTCCTGTCCTTTACACCGTCAAAAATTGTGAACTGTAAAAGCTTTTTGCTCTTTTTAACGGGTTCGCAGGTCTTAACCTCGCACACACGGAGGTCAACCTTGGCAAAGTCATCAATGCCAATCTGTGCAACACCCTCAAGCTCTTCACGAAGTGCCTTTGTTTCTTCACTTTCACCCTCGTTGTTCTTGATGATGCTGTTGAGTTCTTCAATTTCCTTTTCAACATCAATTCGTGGGAAGAGTGCATCTCCCTTGTGAACCGTGACATCAGCAGGAAGAACACCGAACTTGTCGCAGTTTTCGTAGCCGGCACATTTTTCACAAGCACCGATCTGCTCAAGAGCCTTTGGCATTGTTGTTGGCATAAATGGCGAAAGGAGGGTGCATGCAATACGGATTGCCTCAAGAAGGTTGTAGAGAACCGTTGCGAGTCTTGCTTTCTTTGTTTCGTCCTTGGCAATAACCCACGGAGCGGTTTCGTCAATGTATTTATTTGCACGGGAAACAAGCTTGAATATTTCGGCAAGTGCGTTCTGGAGCTGAGTCTTGTCCATGAAATCGTCCACCTTTGCACGGAGCGATGTTGCGGTTTCGATAAGGTCATCGTCAAATTCGCCGCTCTCACGCTCTGTGGGAAGTGTGCCGCCGAAATATTTCTGAACCATTGCAACTGTTCTTGAAACAAGGTTGCCAAGACCGTTTGCAAGGTCGGAATTGATACGGTTAATCATAATTTCGTTTGAGAATGAGCTGTCTGCACCGAGAGCCATTTCACGCATAATGTGGTAACGGATTGCGTCAGCACCGTAACGCTCGCCGAGTACAAACGGATCAACAACATTGCCGAGTGACTTTGACATCTTCTGTCCGTTGAAAGTAATCCAGCCGTGAACGGCAAGATGCTTTGGAAGCGGAAGTTCAAGAGCCATAAGCATTGCAGGCCAGATGATAGCGTGAAAACGCATGATGTCCTTTGCTACCATATGAACATCGGCAGGCCAGTATTTGTCAAATTCGTCAAATTTTTCATTCTTGTAGCCGAGAGCGGAGATGTAGTTTGAAAGTGCGTCAATCCAAACATAAACAATATGCTTTTCGTCAAATGTAACCGGAATGCCCCATTTGAAGGTTGTTCTCGATACGCAAAGGTCTTCAAGTCCCGGCTTGATAAAGTTGTTTACAAGCTCAACCGCTCTTGTCTTTGGCTGTAAATAGTCTGTTTCCGTGAGGAGCTTTTCAATTCTGTCGGCAAAAGGTGACATCTTAAAGAAGTATGCCTCCTCCTTTGCCTCTGTAACCTCTCGTCCGCATTCGGGACATTTGCCGTCAATAAGCTGGCTTTCTGTCCAGAAGCTTTCACAGGGGGTGCAGTATTTGCCCTTGTATTCTCCCTTGTAGATGTAGCCCTTGTCATACAGCTCCTTGAAAATTTTCTGAACCGTTTCAATGTGGTAATCGTCTGTTGTGCGGATATATCTGTCATAGCTTATGTTCATAAACTTCCATAAGCCCTTAAAGGTTTTTACAATTTCGTCAACATACTCTTTGGGAGTAACACCCTTTTCGGCAGCCTTCTGTTCGATTTTAAGACCGTGTTCATCCGTACCCGTAAGGAACATAACATCGTATCCCTGCATTCGTCTGTAACGGGCGATAGAATCGCACGCAACGGTGGTGTAGCAATGACCGATGTGGGGATTGCCTGACGGATAATAAATAGGCGTTGTAATGTAAAATGGTTTTTTCTGACACATAGTATTTGTCCTCCCTAAAATTCAGCAAATGAGCTGTAACTGTAATTATACCAATTATTGCATATAATTTCAAGAGTTCATGGGATAAACGGAGAATAGTTAATTGTTGTATACTTAATTTAAAGACAATTACTTATGATTCATTTCGGTGATATTACTGTTTGAATTCATAAATAATCGTGTTAAAGTGAAATAATGCCGAACTGCGCAAGTGTGTAGGAAATTAAGATGAACACAAGGCAGATTGGAGCTATATATTTAATCATAACATCAAACAAAGCCCTTCTGCTGAAACGCTCGCCGTTCCTTGTGATTTCGTCTGCAATAGTCTTTGGCTTGATAACCCAGCCGATGAGAATACAAGTGCAAAGTGCGACAATCGGCATAATAATGCTGTTGCTCAAGAAGTCAAAGAATGTAAGGAAGTCCATTCCGAGAATCTTAACATTTGACCATACACCGTTGCCGAGTGATGACGGAATACCCATAATAAGGCAGATGACGATAACGATAAGACAGGACTTGATTCGTGTAAGCTTGAACTTGTCCATAAGCGAAGAAACAATTGCTTCCATTACGGAAATTGAGCTTGTGATAGCCGCAAAGAATACAAGAACAAAGAACAAAAATCCGATGATTCCGCCGGCAGGCATTTCGTTGAATACCTTTGGAAGTGTGATGAACATAAGTCCGGGACCGCTTGCACCAAGACCTTCTTCACCGCTGAATACATAAACCGCAGGAACTACCATAAGACCTGCGAGAAGTGCAACGGCTGTGTCGAAAATCTCAATTTGGTTAACCGACTTTGTGAGGTTTACCTCATTCTTTGTGTATGAACCGTAGGTTACCATAATTCCCATTGCAATGCTCATTGAGAAGAACAGCTGACCGAGTGCCGCCGCAAATGTCCAAATTGACAGTTTGCTGAAATCGGGAATGAGGTAGTACGAAACACCCTCCATTGCGTTCGGAAGCGTGAGTGTGTAGATTGAAATTCCGACTGTCAGAACAAGCAGAACAGGCATCAAAAATTTGCTCAGTCGCTCAATGCCCTTGTTTATTCCGAGCATAATTACCACTGCACTCAACAGCATAAATATTAAGAAAAACACAATGGGTGACAACGGGTCGGAAATAAAGTCCGAGAAAAAGTTGTCCTGTGCCGCAGGGGCAACAAGTCCCTGTGCATAAACGCACATATATTTTGTAACCCAACCGCCGATAACGCAGTAGTACGGAATAATGATTGTAGGAACAAGCGTTGCAAGGTAGCCTAAAAACGAAAATTTACTGCATAGCTTTTTGTAGGCGAGAATCGGACTTAGCTTTGTTTTTCTGCCAATTGCGATTTCGGCAGTCAAAAGTGAAAAGCCGAATGTAAGCGCAAGGATTATGTAGATAAAGATAAATGTTCCGCCGCCGTACTTAGCTGCATAATACGGAAATCTCCAGAGATTTCCCAAGCCTACTGCACTTCCCGCAGCGGCAAATACAAATCCGAGTCCGCCGGAAAAGCTTCCCCTTTTTTTACTCATGATAATTACCTCTCATTTTCCTTTAGAATTTTTTAAAATCTGTAAATAAAACAATCAACGCAAGTATAACATAATACAGAGATTAAAACAATATTTTTTGAAATTTTTTGAATATTTTGCAAAAAGAAAATTTTGGTTTTATCTTTGCGAATTTTGTCAAATCTATTGCAAATCAATTTTATTTGTGCTATTGTAAAATATATGTAAAGAATGCGTTGTCAAAGGTAAAATTTAGTGCAATTCGCTTGAAATAATCCGTTTTTTATTTTATACTTAATCAGATATATTAAATTGGGTTATATATCAGTTTTTATGGTGGTGAATTATATGTCAAATTCAAAAAACAACAATAAAAAAACATCCGAAAAAGCAAAGCTTATGTCAAAATGGCAAAAGATGCCTTATACTAACAGAGAATTAAGCTGGGTTGACTTTAATGCAAGAGTGCTTGAAGAGGCGTTCAAAAAGACCAACCCAATTATGGAAAGATGCAACTTCCTTTCAATTACGGCATCAAACCTTGACGAATTTTTTATGGTTCGTGTTGCAGGTGTGCTTGACCAGATTCATCACGGCAGAACAAGCCGTGACGCATCGGGCATGACTCCTACAGAGGTTATGGACGGACTTGTTGAAAAAATTCACGAGTTTGCCAAAAAGCAGTACAGCTGTTACAACCGTTCAATAATTCCGTCACTTCGTTCGGCAGGCATTGTGTTCAAAGAGGCTGACGAGCTTGACGGCGACCAGAAAGCGTTTGTTGAGGAATACTTTAAAAAAGTAGTTTTCCCTGTATTGACGCCTATGGCTGTTGATACAAGCCGTCCGTTCCCGATGCTTGCAAACAAAAGTCTTAACATTGCGGTTCGCCTTACAAATGCCGAGAATGAAGAATTTTTCGCATTAGTTCAGGTTCCGTCAATTCTTCCGAGATTTCTTGAGCTTCCGACTCACGAGGGCAGAGCATTTATTCTGCTTGAAAAAATAATCGCAATGCACCTTGGCGAGCTTTTTGAGCTTTACAACATTAAGCAGTACGATCCTTTCAGAATCACCCGAGATTCCGACCTTGACATTGACGAGGATACCGAGGATCTTATGGCTGAAATTAAAAAGTCAATCAGAAAGCGTAAGAGAGGAGAACCTGTCCGTCTTGAATTCGGCAAGAAATGCAACCGAGAAATTCGTGAATTTCTTGTTGACGCTCTCGATGTTACGGAGCGTGAAATCTACTTTCAGAGAGGTCCTCTTGACCTTACATTCCTTTCAAAATTTGCTCACATTAAGGGCTGTGAGGATATGTGCTTTGAACCAATCGTTCCCGTAAATCCGCCTGCGGAATTCTGCGGCTATGATGATATTTTTGAGGCTATCCGTGAAAAGGACAGACTTGTGCATCATCCTTATGAAAGCTTTGATGTTGTGGTTGATTTTGTCAAAAAGGCGGCAACCGATCCGAATGTTCTTGCCATCAAGCAAACCTTGTACCGTGTCAGCGGAAATTCACCGATTGTTGCGGCTCTTATCAAGGCGGCTGAAAACGGCAAGCAGGTAACTGTTCTTGTTGAACTCAAGGCGAGATTTGACGAGGAAAACAACATTCAGTGGGCAACAAAGCTTGAAAAGGCGGGCTGTCATGTAATTTACGGTCTTACGGGACTTAAAACCCACTGCAAAATCTGTCTTGTAGTACGAAAAGATAAGGACGGAATCAGAAGATATTTGCATATGGGTACGGGTAACTATAACGACAGTACGGCGAGATTCTATACCGATATCGGTATGTTCACCTGTCGTGAAGAATACGGTGTTGACGCATCATCACTCTTTAATGTATTGACAGGTTACTCAACTCCGCCTGAATACAACAAATTTATCGTTGCACCTCACGGAATGCGTCCGTTCTTTGAGGCTATGATTATTCAGGAAACCGAGAACGCAAAGCTCGGACTTCCGGCCAAAATTACCGCAAAGGTGAACTCGCTTGTTGATCCTGAAATCATCAGCCTTTTGTACGATGCGTCAAACGCAGGCGTAAAAATTGACCTCATCGTAAGAGGTATCTGCTGTCTTGTTCCGGGGGTTCATGGATTCAGCGAAAACATCAGAGTAATTTCAATTGTCGGTCAGCTTTTGGAGCATAGCCGAATATTCATATTTGAAAACAATTCAAATCCGCTTTATTATATGGGAAGTGCCGACTGGATGCCGAGAAACCTCGACAGACGAGTTGAGCTTGTGTTCCCTGTTGAGGACGAGGATATCAAAAAGCGTGTGCAGGAGGTTATCACGGTTTCATTTAAGGATACCGTAAATGCACGCCAACAGCTTTCAACAGGTGTATATAAGTCTGTTGACAAGCGTGGAAAACACAAAACAAATTGTCAGAAATTCTTTTCAAAGCTTGCGTTAAAGGCTCAAAAGCAGGCAATGAAAAAAACATATGCGAGCACTGTCGGAACTCCGATTGTACCCGTTGAAGTGAAAAAGGAGGACTCCGAACAATGAAAAGAGTAGGTATTTTAACAAGCGGCGGTGATTGTCAGGGACTTAACGCAACAATCCGTGCCGTTGCAAAAACACTTTATAATCAGCTTGGCAATGATGTTGAAATCATCGGCATTATTGACGGCTACAGAGGTCTTATCTACGGCGAAACAAGAAAGATGAAACCCGAGAATTTTTCGGGTATTCTCGCAATGGGCGGTACGATTCTCGGCACATCAAGACAGCCGTTCAAGCTTATGCGTGTTGTTGACGAGAACAGCGTTGACAAGGTTGAGGCTATGAAGAAGAACTACAAAAAGCTTGGTCTTGACTGTCTTGTCGTACTCGGCGGCAACGGAACTCAAAAAACCGCAAATCTTCTTCGTGAAGAGGGACTCAATGTGGTTTCGCTTCCTAAGACAATTGATAACGACCTTTGGGGTACAGACAAGACATTCGGTTTTCAGAGTGCCGTTGATATTGCAACAAATGTAATCGACTGTATCCACTCAACCGCAACATCTCACGGCAGAGTTTTCATTATTGAGGTTATGGGACATAAGGTTGGCTGGCTCACACTTTATGCAGGTATTGCAGGCGGTGCGGACATTATCCTTATCCCCGAAATTCCGTATGATATAGATTCCGTTGTCAAGACAATCAAGGCGAGAACAGCAAGCGGTAAGAACTTCTCAATTCTTGCAGTTGCCGAGGGCGCAATTTCAAAAGAAATTGCCGCTTTGCCTAAAAAGCAGAGAAAAGCCGCTGTTGCAGAGATGAAATATCCGTCAATTTCCTATCAGATTGCCCACGATATTGAGGAGGCAACAGGTCAGGAAACAAGGGTTACAGTACCGGGTCACTTCCAGAGAGGCGGCAGCCCCGATGCCTATGACCGTGTGATTTCAACTCGTTTTGGTGTTAAAGCCGCAGAGCTTATTATCAATAAAGACTACGGCAAAATGGTTGCCCTTGTAAATAATAAGGTAGTTGCCGTTCCGCTTAAGGACATCGCAGGCAAGCTCAAGAGCGTTCCGAAAGACAGCGAGGTTGTTGAAACAGCAAGAAAAATGGGCATCAGCTTTGGCGAATGATTTTCACCTTTTGGTTGACATATGCCTTTGTTATGATAAAAATGAAATCACAATGCAGGAATATATTTCACTCGTTAAGAAAAAAGCAGGAGTTAAGGCTTAATGGCATACAATGACAATTCCATTAACAGAGATGTAATTTTAAACTATGCCTTTAGCACATACGGAACAGAACCCGAATATCCGTGGGAGAGCAGTCCCGATAATGCGGTTCTGCGGAATACGATGTCGGGCAAATGGTACGCAATAATTATGTGTGTCAAAAGGCAGATTTTAGGGCTTGACGGCGATGGCTTTGTCGATGTGATGAATGTCAAGTGCGATCCGATTCTTGTCGGCTCGCTGAGAATGAAAAACGGATTTCTGCCAGCCTATCATATGAACAAGGACAAGTGGATAAGTATTCTGCTTGACGGCTCTGTTAGCAAGGAAGAAATCTTTCCGCTGATTGACGAAAGCTACAATCTTGTTATGCCAAAGGCTAAAAAACGCTCAAAAATCTGACATAATAATCAAGTCGGAAAATCGTTTTTACAATCGGTTTTCCGATTTTTTGTTGTTTGGGCATTAATTGTGTGCAGAAAAGTTGTCTGAAATCTTGCAATGAACGCCTGCTTTTGTTATAATCGTAGTATGTGTATGAAAATATGTGCCACGCAGAATGAACGGGGTATTAAATATGAAGTCAGATTTTAAGAAAATTTTTAGGAAAAGAATACTTCCGACCGTACTTGCGGTTCTTGCATTGTCGGTTTGTTCAATAACCGCCTTTGCGGTAGGAGAGGACGATCCGCAAACTCCCGATCCTCAGCCCGATCCCGTAGTGACGGAGTATGTTCCCGATGAAACCGAACCGCAATACACAGAGCCGGTTTATACCGAGCCTGTTTACACCGAAGCGCCTACAACCGAGTATGTTGAGCCCAAAACGGAAGAACCCACAACTGAGTATGTTCAGCCCGAAACGGAAGCTCAGAAACAGGAAGAAACGCAGTATCAGAATCAGTATGTTGAAACTCAGGCGACCGATTCAACGGAATTTCAAGCGCCGACAATCGCAAAAACAGTCAGCGAAAAAAAGTATTCCACAAGCTACACGGCGGGAATCGTTTCGTGGATTTGCGTAGGTCTTGGAGTAGTTGCAATTGCGGTTGTAATGATCAGCACAAAAGTCGGTGCAAGAAAAAGAATAAGGTAACAGCATTAAATGTGTAAAAATATGGATAATCTTAACATCGGCGGTGTTCCGCTGAAATCCCACGCAGTTCTCGCACCCATGGCGGGGGTAAGCGACAGAGCTTACCGTGAGCTTTGCGTAAGATTCGGTGCGGCATACTGCGTAAGCGAAATGGTCAGTTCAAAGGCGCTTTCTTTCAACAGCAAAAAGAGCGAAGAACTGATGGAAATTTCAGACTTAGAGCGTCCTTGCGGAATTCAGATTTTCGGTGATGATCCGAAATGTATGGCTGATGCCGCAAAGCACGCACTTGAAAACAAACCTGATATTATTGATATCAATATGGGATGCCCTGCTCCAAAGATAAGCTCAAACGGCAGCGGAAGTGCATTGATGAAAAATCCTCGGCTTTGCGGAGAAATCGTCAAGGCTGTGACAGCCGTTACCGACATACCCGTAACCGTAAAAATCCGCAAGGGTTGGGATGATGACAGTGTAAATGCCGTTGAAGTTGCAAAAATCTGCGAATCGGCAGGTGCGGCGGCAATCACCGTTCACGGCAGAACAAGACAGCAATATTACAAGCCTCCCGTTGATTACGATATCATAAGGGCTGTAAGAGAATCCGTCAGCGTTCCAGTAATCGCAAACGGAGACATTGACAGTGCCGAAAGGGCAAAGGAGGTTATGGACATCACGGGCTGTGACCTTGTTATGATCGGTAGGGCAACGCTCGGAAATCCGTGGATTTTCTCGCAGATTAACGCATACCTTGAAAACCCGAATGTTAAAATTCACACTCCCGACCTTGAAGAAAGGCTCGGTGTAATGATTGAACATATCGGCAAAATGGTTGAGTACAAGGGTGAGCATATGGCAATGCTTCAGGCAAGAAAACTTGTAGTCGGCTATTTCAAAGGCATGAAGGGTGCGGCAGCCTTGAGAAATGAGGCAGGAAAAATTAAAACGCTTGATGATTTGTACGAATTAAGGCAAAAAGCCCTTTCGTTGCAATGACATAAATTCAAAAAGGATACACAGTATCCTAAAATAAAAATATAAGGGGAATATAACAATGAGTGAAAAAACAAATATCGCTACTCTTGATTACCTCAACGAGTACGATCCCGCAATCGGTAACGCAATGACAGACGAGCTTAGAAGACAGCGCAGAAACCTTGAACTTATCGCAAGTGAAAACATCGTTTCTCCGGCAGTTATGGCTGCAATGGGCAGCCTGCTCACAAACAAATATGCCGAGGGTTATCCGGGAAAGAGATACTACGGCGGTTGTCAGTGCGTTGATGTAGTCGAAGAAATTGCCCGTCAGCGTGCGTGTGAGCTTTTCGGTGCTGAACACGCAAATGTTCAGCCTCACTCAGGCGCTCAGGCTAACACAGCGGTATATTTTGCAATGCTTAATCCCGGTGATACGGTAATGGGTATGAACCTTAACGAAGGCGGTCACCTTACACACGGTTCACCTGTTAATATTTCAGGTAAATACTTCAATTTTGTTCCATACGGTGTTGATCCCGAAACGCACAGAATTGATTATGATAAGGTTCTTGAAATTGCAAAGGAATGCAAGCCTAAGATGATTGTTGCAGGTGCGTCTGCATACCCAAGAATTATTGATTTTGCAAAGCTCCGTGAGATTGCCGACGCAGTAGGTGCATATCTTATGGTTGATATGGCTCACATCGCAGGTCTTGTTGCCGCAGGCGTTCATCCGAACCCTGTTCCGTATTGTGAGTTCGTTACAACAACAACACACAAAACTCTCCGTGGTCCTCGTGGCGGTCTTATCCTCTGCCGTGAAGAATTTGCAAAGCAGATTGACAAGGCTATCTTCCCCGGTACACAGGGCGGTCCTCTTATGCATGTTATTGCCGCAAAGGCTGTTTGCTTCGGCGAGGCATTAAAGCCTGAGTTCAAGGAGTACGGCAAAAAGATTGTTTCTAACTGTAAGGCTCTTGCAGACGGACTTCTCAAAAGAGGCAACAAGCTTGTTTCAGGCGGTACGGACAACCATGTTCTTCTTATGGATCTCCGTGATACAGATGTAACCGGCAAGGAGCTTGAGGCTCGTCTTGACGATTGCTACATCACAGTAAATAAGAACACAATTCCGGGCGAACCCCGTTCACCGTTCGTAACAAGCGGTGTAAGAATCGGTACTGCCGCTGTTACCACAAGAGGTCTTAACGAGGAAGATATGGACAAGATTGCCGAGTACATCACCCTCGTTCTTAACGACTATGAGAACAGCAAGGAAAAGGTTAGAGCAGGCGTTGAAGAAATCTGCAAAAAATATCCGCTTTATGAGTAATTGTGAGTAATAAATTACTCTGGATAAAAGTAAAAATGAATAATTAAAAAGTCAGTCGGTTGGTATATTACCAACCGACTGCTTTGCTGTTACAGTTTGTAATATTAAAATATATTATGCCCGAGCGGAAGTTTTTTTAAATTGAAAGTTGAAAATGGAAAATTGAAAATTGTGGTCGGGCAGACAGTTTGCAAAATGCAAATCATTGTCGCCCGACTGTTTTTTATATATAGAAGTTGTGTTTAAATGCAGGGGAGACCCGTGTTCTCCCGTTCGTGTGCATACCAAATTAAAGCATAACATTCATTACATCAAAAAATTATGTAGGCAAACAAAAAGACCGAAAAATTGCTTTTTCGACCTTAAATTAATTTTGATTATTCTGTTTTACTGTCGGATGCGGTGGGAATTTCACCGTGTTTTTCTTCAAAATCCGCAATTTCATTTTTAATCAGATGAAGAAGATACCAATTCATTGACCTGTCATCATACTTTGCGACATACTCAAATTTACGCAATAAATCTTCATCAATTCGTAGTGACAAATGTTTTGGCTTTCCTTTCATAAAATTGCACCTCAAATGAACCTATTATGGGTTTATTATAAGTCCTTATTGTGCTATAATGTAAAAGTGAACCCATAATGGGTTCATAAAAAGGGAGTGCTTTGTTAATGAAAATTGCGGTTATCGGTTCAAGGACGCTTACAGTCAGAGATCTTGAAAAATATATTCCGAAAGATACAACAGAAATCATTTCGGGAGGTGCAAATGGAATTGACAGATGTGCAAAGGAATTTTCAGTAAAAAACAATATCAGATACACGGAATTTCTTCCTGAATATAAAATACATGGAAGATATGCTCCGCTGAAACGCAATCATGAAATCATTGACAATGCAGATTTTGTTTTGGCTTTCTGGGACGGAAAAAGCAGAGGCACTAAATTTGTTATAGATAATTGCAGAAAAATAAATAAACCGATAAGAGTGTTGATTAGCAAAGGATGTTTATAACATAATGTTATTGCCACATATTACATACTGTTTTCGTCACTCAAAAGTTATGCGTACAAACAAAAATGCATCGGAGCCTTGTTCGGGCGACCGATGCAATTCATTTATCATATTATTTTTTTCAAAAGTTATACCATAGGAAACCACATCGGAACTACGGTATTGAAAATAAGGACAGAGCAGATTCCGCAGGTTAAGCCTAAAATCATACCGGCTATAACATCCGTGAGGTAGTGAACACGCAGATAAATTCTTGAAAACGCAATCAACATTGCAAGCAGAAGAATCGGCATAAAGGTTATGACTCTGCAACGCATAAGCGCAACCCCGACCATTGCAAACGATGCCGTCGTGTGACCTGACGGAAACGAGTAGAACCTCGGTCTGTCAATAAGCTGTTCGTCATCATCAAGGGTGTGGCAAGGTCGCACACGCTTTACTATATGCTTGATAATAATCTCTCCCATAAGGTGAGCCCACGCAAGTCCGAACACAAAGTTTGCACCTGTTGCCCTCCAGTTGGAGTTTATAAGAAACGGCAGGCAGATTGCCCACCATACAATACCTGCATTGCCTGCACGAGACGCAGTAATCATTATTTTGTTTAGTGCCGGCTTATGAATTCGGGATATGTTATCAAGTACCCTGTTGTCAATGTTTTGAATTCTGCCAAACATAAACACAACTCCTGTTCGTAATATTTATCCTGTCTGTCGCAAAATATGCTTGCAAAACAGGCTGTTTCGGCATTCTATCATCACTCATACAGGTTCATTATAACACATTAAAATTCATTTGAACAGATATTTTGCAAAAATTTTACTTAATTTTCAGATTTACCAAATGTGCAATTGACGGAATATTTGCCCCCTGTCCGCTTGATGTCGGACTCATGAGCGCACCCGTTGCCATAAACAGAATATTTTGAACGAGTCCGTTTTGAAAATCATCCATAATTTTTGAACAAAGAACCGATGCGGCGCATCCGCAGCCCGAACCGCCTGCATGAACATCCTGATTGGAGCGTTCAAAAATCATCAGTCCGCAATCGTTGTGTTGTTTCCTTATATTGATTCCGTCACGCTCAAGCAAATCATAAAGTGATTTACTGCCGACTTCGCCCAAATCACCCGTAATAATCATATCGTAATCCTCGGGCGATGTTTTGGTATCCTCAAGATAACATTCAAGGGTCTGAGCTGCTGCCGGAGCCATTGCCGCCCCCATGTTATTGGCATCGCTTACACCGAGGTCAACTATTCTGCCGACTGTCGCTCTTGCAACGCAGATTCCTTTTTTAAGGCTTTTCAGAATACAGCTTCCCGCACCGGTAACCGTCCATTGTGCGGTTGGAGTGCGAACTCCGCCGTATTCAAGCGGAAAACGGTACTGCCGTTCCGCCGACGCAAAGTGTGACGAGGTGACGCAGGCAGAAACTTTTGCTCCGCCGCTTTCAACGGCAGATGCCGCCATAATAAGACTTTGCGCCATTGTTGAACACGCTCCGTACTGCCCAAGATACGGGATTCCGAATTTCATAAGTCCAAAGCTTGATCCGATGCATTGGTTGAGCAAATCTCCTGCGAAAACGCAGTCAACCTCGTTTGCGTGTGTTTTTGAACGCTCCAGAGCTTTTTCAAGAGCTTCGCCTTGAAACATACTTTCCGCCTGTTCAAAGGTGTCACAGCCGTCATAGCTGTCGTAAATAATCTTGTCGAAATAGTTTTTAAGGGGGCCTTCGGCTTCCTTTTTTCCGACAACCGACCCCCAGCCGGCAATAACAGGCTGGCTTTCAAAAGCAATTGTATATGCACCTGTTCGTTTTATCATACAAAAACTCCCTTCCGCTTTTATTATCTGCGAAAGGGAGTTTTTTATTATTATCGGAAGTTGTTTTGCTTAATTATTCTTCGCCTGATTCAGGTTCTGTAGGCGTCGGTTCGGGATCGGGTTTTGGCTGTGGCTCGGTTTTTGATTCCGAACTTGACTGGCTTGATGAACTGTGGCTCGATGAACTGTGGCTCGATGAGCTTGATGATGAACTGTTGCTTGAATGACTTGATGAAGAACTGCTTGAATATGACGGTTCACTGTATGATGACTGTGAACTTGATGAGCTTGAACTGCTGTCGTCATTTTTCGGAACTGTTTCATCCGGAATTACAACATCATCACCGTATTTTGCACGGGGATCGTTATTGGCATCAATAAAAACATAGCCGTTTTCGGTATCATAAGTTGATGAACCGAGTGACTCGGAATCAACCTCCTTGCCGTCCTTGTAATAAACTCTCCAAGCTTTTACCGTGTAGCTTGAACTACCCTTATTCGTGAGCTTGTTGCGAGTCATAATAAGGTCGTATGAATCCGATTTCCAACCCCAGAATGAAACATAAAGTGTGTTGTCAACAACCTTACACTCAAGGAACATCTGGTAATCTGTCGGGTTAGAAAGCTTAAGGTCAAGGTTGCCGTAGTCGATTGTTGCGTCAAGACCTGTGGGAACATAGCTTGATGCCCACTTGTGACAATAACGCTCCTCAACCTTCATGTTGGCTCTGACAGCCGCATTGTAGATTGTTGAACTTGACTGACAGATACCGCCGCCGACACCGATGTCGGACTTACCGTTTGAAATTACACCTGCCGGCTTGTAGCCGAGAGATTCAAGGTTTGAGTTGCCTGTGCATTTGTTGAATGACCAAGTTGCACCGGGTTCAATAACCGAACCGTTGCAGGCTTTGAGCGAAACACGCATATTTTCTGTTCCGTTCTCCGTATTGGTGGAAACGGTTTCATATGTTGAAAGAAGAACGATGTTTTTCTTTAAATCGTCAACTGAGATTTTTGCATCTGTTTTTTCAACATCGGCAATAATTCTGTATTCGCTTGCACCGCTTGCAAACACACCCTTAAACTGATTTGCAAGGTCTGTTTCGTTTACTTTCTGTCCCTGTGACGCTTCTGTATATTCAAAACGCTTTTTTTCGTAGGGGTGGAACTTTGAAACTCTTGCGTTCTCAGCCTCTTTGTAATTTTTCTTTGCAACCTTCTTTGCTGCTTCGTCAACACTTTCTGCGGTTACGGTAGCTGTTACCGTGTAACTCTTTTTGGCTCTTGAAGTTTCAACAGACGGATCGGTTGCTTCATTTTTGATTTCATTAAGTACAGACTCAATGTCATAAGTATATTTGAAATCCTTTTCGGTCACTTTACTGATGACTCCGTTTACATCAACCGAAATGTCAAGAGGCTTAATAAAGCTTTCTTCCTTTTCTTCAAGAGCTTTTTTTGCCTCGTCGTATGTTTTTCCCGAAATGGAAACACCAGAAACGGTTGTTCCGTCAGGAAACTTAAACTCACCGGCAATAGCCTCCTCAACGCTGTTGAACAGGTTTCCTCCGAAAATGCAGAAACCTGCCACACCGAGAGCTACTGCAACTGCGGCAACGGATGAAATGATGATTGCAAGCTTTTTCTTGCTTTTCTTTTCACCTTTAGCTACACGGCCGCCCGATGAATGTTTTCCTTTCTTGTTATCAGACTGTCTGTTGCCGTCGCAGTTGATGTCAACAAGATCTTCATCAACAACAAGAATATCGTCCATAAAATTCCTGTTCAAAAAAATTCACCTCATATATACCCAATAATTGCCCTTTGAAAACCTACTGCATTTGATTTTCAAAAAGGGAAACGCTTTTATTACTTTCTTTAATTACCCTATACTGAAATATATTACAGTACAGTCTTTATTTTACAATATAATTTTAAAAAAATAAAGTGTGAAAACACAAAATTTAGAAATTATTTTTATAGAAATTTAAGCTCTTTTTACCAAAAGATTTTAGCAATATTTCCGACTCATATTCCGAGTGTGAATTTTTACCGCCTTAAAAGCTCGGAACAGTTGCCCAATTAAAAAACACAAACGAAAATTTAATTATTTTTATTTAAAATTCAGATGAAATGCAAAAATAATCTATTGAAATACTTGCAGATTAAAAGTATAATAGTAAAAGCACCCCTATGTGCAAAACCGTTTTCGGTTATTTTGAGTTACGGAGAACTGATATGAAAATAATCATCTTCACAGCATCAACAGGCGGAGGGCATAAGAGAGCCGCCGCGGCTATTGAGGCAAAAATAAAAGCCGTCAGTCCCGACACAAAGGTCAAGGTTATTGACGCCATGAAGACAATCGGCAGGGTATATGATAAAACCGTTTGTGACGGCTATCATTTTATGGCAACGAAAATTCCAAAGGTTTACGGCAAATTCTATAAGATTACCGACAGAAGAACCCTTATGTACAAGGCTGTTATGCAGTCCAACACAATGATGTCGGAAAAGCTGCTTGACACAATCAATGAATACAAGCCCGATGCAATTATTATGTGTCATCCGTTTGTCACAACAATGATTTCAAAGCTTCGCCGTCAGCACAAGATTGATGTTAAGGCAATCAGCCTTATAACTGACTATGACGCACACAGAACATATATTGTTCCGTATGTTGACGCATATGTGCTTGCAGAGCCTGATATGGCGACAAAGCTTATTGATGAATACGGTGTTGACAAGAGCATAATATATCCGCTCGGCATTCCGATTTTTGACCGTTTTACAGAGCCTTTTGACAAAAAGGCGATTTGTGAGCGTGAAGGGCTTGATCCTAACAAGCCTACAATTCTGCTTATGGCAGGTTCCTTCGGTGTTACAAGCGTGCTGAGCTTCTACAAAGCTCTTGTGGAGCAAGCTCCCGAAATGCAGTTTATTGTCATCACCGGCAGAAACATCAAGCTTTTTGCAAACCTTGAAAAGGTAATTGAAGAAACGGGTATGCAGGACAACACAAAGCTTTTGTACTTTGTAAAAAATGTTGAGGATTATATGCACATCTCAGACCTTATTGTTACAAAGCCGGGCGGACTTACCGTTACCGAAAGCCTTGCCTGTTCGCTTCCCATGGCAATTTACAGCGCATTTCCGGGTCAGGAACGGGACAATGCGGAATTTTTACTCAACAAGGGTGCGGCAATTATGCTCCGAAAAAAGACAGGTGCAGATGATATCGTAAACCTTGTTAAAGACAAAGAAAAACTTGATGAGATGAAGGAAAAGTGCAGAGAGTTGCACCGCCCCGATTCGGCAGAAAAAATATTCAGACTGGCGCAAAAGCTTTGTAACGATTTCAAAGGAGAAAATGACAAATGATGAAAAAAGCACTCTCTGTTGCATTGTGTCTTCTTATGGCAGGCACGGTGCTTACTGCGTGTTCAAATCCCGATGAATTTTCGGACAGCGAAAACCTTTCGCTGAAATACACACGCTCCGACAAAACCGATGATACATTCAATTATGCCGACGGTGCAAAAACCGCCCCGTCATCATATGATACCTATTCCGCAAAAATAACCGATTTTGAACTCAGGCTTTTCAGAAACCGTCACAAAAGCGGTTCGTATGTATTTTGTCCCGCAAATGCGGTTCTTAATCTTGAGGCTATGGCTAACGGTGCGTCGGGCGATACTCAGGAAGAAATCACCAATGCACTTTGCAGCGGTGTGACGCTTGAAAATATGAACCAATGTGCGTCATATTTTGCAAGCCGTATTCAATCGGTTGCGTCTTCGGACAAATCACCCGAAAGCTCGCAAAGCTCGGAAAAAGATTCCGAAAAGAACAGCGACAAAAGCTTTGTAAAGCTTTGTAACTCGCTGATTTCAAATGACAATGCCGACATTATGACTGGCTTTTTGCAGACAACAAAGGATTATTATGATACTAATGTTCTGCGTTTTAATTTTTCGGACAGCGACGCTTTGAAAAAGCTTGACAAAAAATATGCCGATTTTACAAACAACGGTTCTGTTTTTGAAAATCTTGACGCAAAGCAGAGTGTGATTTCACTTTCTGCGACAGATATCTGTGACAGATGGCTTAATCCTTATGCTCAGACCGATATTGAAAAGGGTAAGTTTAAGTCGGCTGACGGTGAAAAAGAAGTTACATATATGACCTCAAACGAAACATATATGAAGACAAACAAGGCGACTGCCGTTATGAAATATTTCTCGCAAACACCTCTCAAAATGATGGTTATTATGCCGAACGAAGGTGTTTCACTTGATGATTACGCAACCGATTTTACAAGCCTTGAATACACAACATTGCTTGACAGCGTTGATGTGACCAAAACAGCCAAAGCAAAAATTCCTGAATTTTCAGTCAGCGGAGATAAGTCTGCAGAAAATATAACGCAGATTGTTGAAAAAAGCGGAATCAATTCATCATTCACGGCTGACCGTTCAAGATACAAGAATCTGAGCCGTTCCGATGATATTGCGTTCAGCGCAATGTATGACATCGCTCCGTCGCTTTCAATTAACGCAGGCGGTATCGGCGGAACACAGTCAAACGGCGACAAGGCAGAGCTTGAAAAAAGAACAAAAGAACTTTCAAAAACCGATGTGACGGTAGAATTTAATCGTCCGTTTATGTTTGTTATCCTAGACAACGAAAGTGACATTCCGCTGTATATGGGAACTTTTACTGGCTAATCTTTAGATTTTAATTGAAAGTTGAAAATGGAAAATTGAAAATTAAGGTCGGGCAGACAATTTGCAAAACGCAAAACAAAGCTGCCCGACCGTTTTTTATATGAAATTTTCGGATTGCTCGTAGGTGCGTTCATCGGACTTGAAAATGAAAAAACGGTATGATATAATAAATCGTATATATGTAACAACGGTGTTGCGGGCGAAATATGCGCTGACCGACACACCTAAACATAAATTTCGGAGGGATATTATTATGGCTGAAAAAACTGTCCGTACACGATATGCACCAAGCCCGACAGGTTTTATGCATGTCGGCAATCTGCGTACTGCTCTTTATGAGTACCTCGTTGCAAAATCACAAAACGGCAAATTTGTTCTCAGAATTGAAGACACCGACCGTGAACGCCTTGTTGAAGGTGCGGTTGATGTTATATATGATACAATGAAACTTGCGGGACTTAAACACGATGAAGGTCCCGATATCGGCGGTGATTTCGGCCCTTATGTTCAGTCCGAAAGAAAGGATATGTATCTTCCTTATGCCGAACAGCTTATAAAAGAGGGAAAGGCTTACCGTTGTTTCTGCACAAAGGAAAGACTTGAAAAGTTACAGGAAGACAGCGTTGGCGGCGGTTATGACAGACATTGCCGTAATCTTCCGCAGGAAGAAATCGACAGACTTCTTGCCGAGGGTACACCTTATGTAATTCGCCAGAAAATGCCGATTGAGGGCAGTACAACATTTACAGACGCAGTTTTCGGTGAAATCACCGTTGACAACAGCGAGCTTCAGGATCAGATTCTCATCAAGACTGACGGCTACCCGACATACAACTTTGCAAATGTAATTGACGACCACACAATGGGCATTACTCATGTTGTCCGTGGTTGTGAATATTTAAGCTCCACACCGAAATATAATCTTCTTTACGAAGCATTCGGATGGGAAATTCCGACATATATCCACCTTCCGCTCATTATGGGCAAGGATGCCGACGGCAATGTTTCAAAGCTTTCAAAGCGTCACGGCGCAACAGGCTTTTATGACCTTATTAACGAGGGCTACCTTCCACAGGCAATCATCAACTATATTGCACTTCTCGGCTGGTGTCCAAAGGATAATCAGGAAATCTTTACCCTTGCAGAACTTGAAAAAGAGTTTGATGTAAGCGGTATCAGCAAGTCACCGTCAATTTTTGACTATGACAAGCTTTCATGGTTCAACGGTGAGTATTTAAAGGCTATGACTCCCGAAGAATTTACAAAGGTTTGTATGCCATACTATAAGAAAGTTTTCGGCGACAGAGAAATGCCTTTTGAGAAGTTTGCCGAAATTCTTCAGAAAAGAACTACAAAGCTTACGGATATTCCCGAAATGCTCGGTTTCTTTGCAGAACTTCCCGAATATGACAAGGAGCTTTTCGTAAATAAGAAGAGCAAGACTAATCTTGAAAACGCTCCAGTTGTATTGCGTGAGGCTTACGAAAGATTAAAGGCTCTGCCGACATGGGACAACACCTCAATTCACGATTGCCTCATTAATATGGCAGTTGAAAAAGAGCTTAAAAACGGCACAGTTATGTGGCCTGTAAGAATTGCCGCAGCAGGCAAAACAGTAACTCCGGGCGGTGCTGTTGAAATTCTTGACATTCTCGGAAGAGAAGAGTCGCTCAAAAGACTTGAAATCGGTCTTGAAAAGCTCGGCGCATAATTCTACTGACGGAGGTACACGGCAAATGGCTGATGAAATAAAGAATGTTGAGGGTGAAGCTGCCGTTCAGGGCAACTTCATCTGGGATTTTATAAAAGAGGATACTGCCGAGGGCGGAAAATTTGAGGGTAAAAAGGTTCACACCCGTTTTCCTCCCGAACCGAACGGCTATCTTCACATAGGTCATGCAAAGGCTCTTTGCATTGACTTTGGTACTGCCGAGCATTTCGGCGGAATCTGCAATCTTCGTATGGATGATACCAACCCTACAAAGGAAGATGTAGAATATATTGACGCTATCAAAGAGGATATCAAGTGGCTTGGTTATGATTGGGACGACAGATTTTTCTATGCATCACAGTATTTTGATCAGATGTATGAATTTGCCGTTGAGCTTATCAAAAAGGGACTTGCATATGTTTGTGAGCTTACTCCCGATAAGGTAAGAGAATACAGAGGCGACACACAGACTCCTGCAAAGAGTCCGTATCGTGACCGTCCTATAGAAGAAAGCCTTGATTTGTTTGAGAGAATGAAAAACGGCGAATTTGAGGACGGCAAAATGACTCTCCGTGCAAAGATTGACCTTGCGTCGGGTAACTTTAATATGCGTGATCCTGTTATCTACAGAATTAACAGACTCAAGCATCACAGAACAGGCGACAAGTGGTGCATTTATCCTATGTATGATTTTGCTCATCCGATTGAGGATGCTCTTGAGGGTATTACGCACAGCCTTTGTTCACTTGAATTTGAGGCTCACCGTCCGCTTTATGACTGGGTAATTAACAATATTTCCGTTCCGTGCAAGCCAAGACAGATTGAATTCGCAAGACTCGGAATTAACAACACGGTAATGTCAAAGAGAAAGCTCCGTGAACTCGTTGAAAAGAACTATGTAAGCGGTTGGGACGATCCGAGAATGCCCACACTCTGCGGACTTCGCAGAAGGGGTTACACACCAAAGTCAATTCGTTCGTTCATTGAGCAGATTGGTGTTTCAAAGGTTAATTCAATTGTTGAATACGGCTTTCTTGAGCATTGTCTGCGTGATGACCTTAACGAAACAGCAGAGCGTACAATGTGCGTTTTAAAGCCTGTTAAGCTTGTTATCACAAACTATCCTGAGGGACAGAGCGAGGAGTTTGAGGTTGAGAACAACCCGAACCGTCCCGAGGACGGCACAAGAAAGGTTACTTTCAGCCGTGAGCTTTACATTGAAGAAACCGACTTTATGGAAGAACCCGTAAAGAAGTATCAGCGCCTTTATCCCGGCAACGAGGTAAGAATCAAGTCTGCATACATCGTAAAATGCACAGGCTGCAAAAAGGATGAAAACGGCAATGTTGTTGAGGTTTATGCAGAGTATGATCCCGAAACAAAGGGCGGAAATACTCCCGACGGCAGAAAGGTAAGAGGCACAATCCATTGGGTTGACGCTAACAACTGCCTTGATGCGGAAGTAAGACTTTACGATAACCTCTTTACGGTTCCGGATCCCGATACAGGCGACAGAAACTTCCTCGATTATCTTAATGAAAATTCACTTGAAGTTCTCACAGGCTGTAAGGCTGAAAAGAATATTGCAGGCGCAACGGCTCCGAAGAGCTATCAGTTTATGCGCCACGGCTATTTCTGCATTGACAACAAGGACAGCTCACCCGAACACCTTGTATTCAACCGCAGTGTAAGCCTTAAAGACAGTTTTAAGAAGTAAAATAAACAAAGGGCGGTCTTTTCTTTGACCGCCCACTTTAATAAGAATTTGTGTTCATTAAATATGGTTTTGATGTAATCAATACTATGTTTTAATTTAACACAATGTGTTCAATCGTGTGTATTACACACGAACGGGCGGATGATAACCGCCCCTACCGGGTATTAATATGATGAAAAAAATACTTGTAACAGGTGCATCGGGCGGAATCGGTTCGCAGACTGCTGTCGCTTTTGCAAAATGCGGTTGCGATGTTGCGTTGCATTACTCGAAAAATTCTGAAAAAGCCGAAAGCCTTGCAAAAAAACTTACAAATGAATACGGCATAAATACCTTTACAGTTCAGGCGGATGTTTCCGATTATGAAAGCGTTTGCGAAATGTTTGACAAAATTGACAGCCGTTTCGGTAACCTCGATGTGCTTGTCAACAATGCGGGAATTGCACAGCAAAAGCTGTTTACCGACATAACTCCCGATGAATGGAAGAAAATGACGGGGGTTAATCTTGACGGTGTTTTCTACTGCTCGCAACAGGCACTCAAAAGATATATGATTAAAAACCACAGCGGTGTTATTCTCAATATCAGCTCAATGTGGGGACAGGTCGGTGCGTCTTGTGAGGTGCATTACAGTGCGTCAAAGGCGGGTGTAATCGGACTTACCAAAGGTCTTGCCAAGGAGGTTGGTCTGTCGGGGGTGCGTGTCAACTGTATTTGTCCCGGTGTGATTATGACCGATATGATGAAAGGATTTGATGAGCAGACCATACAGGAGCTTAAGGAGGAAACTCCGCTTAATATGCTCGGTATGCCTGATGATATTGCCGAAACTGCTGTGTTTCTCTGTAGTGACAAGGCAAAATTCATCACGGGACAGATTGTCGGTGTAAACGGCGGAATGATTATTTAGCTTAATAAGAGTATGAAAAAACGGTCGGGATTTGATTTCCGACCGTGATTTTTTACTGTATTTATATGTTTAAGGGTTTAGCTTTTGCCGTTGAGAATATCGGCAATGATTTCTCTCTCGTCCATATGGTACTTAACACCCTTGATTTCCTGATAATCCTCGTGACCTTTGCCTGCAAGTACGATAATATCTCCGTCCTCGGCATTGTCCATGCAATATTTAATTGCATCTCTGCGGTTCGGCACGACAACATACTTACCGTCGGTTTTTGCAAGACCTGTCTTGATGTCCTCAATGATGTCCATAACATCTTCAAATCTTGAGTTGTCTTCCGTTATAACCGAAAGGTCTGAAAGTCTGCCCGAGGTTTCGCCCATTTCATAACGGCGAACCTTAGGACGGTTGCCGCCTGCACCGAACATTGTAATAAGTCTGTGCGGATTGTACTGACGAAGTGTTTCAAGCACATTTTCCATTGAAAGTGCGTTGTGTGCGTAGTCGATTATAAGTGTGTAGTTGTAGGGAACAGGCACACGCTCAACTCTGCCCTTAACCTTGGCAACCTTGAGAGCGTCAATAATCATCTGATCTTCAATTTCATCAAAGAATGAAACTGCCGAAATTGCCGCAAGTGCGTTGTATGCATTGAATTTGCCGGGAATGTCAACATCAACAGAAAGATTTTTGATTCCCTCTGTTTCAAAGTGAACACCGACAAATCCGTTTTCGGAGAGAAGATGAGCATTTTTGCCCTTCAAGTCCGCATTGTCGGCAAAACCGTAGGTGAGAACAGAACCATTGAAATCCTTTGTGATATCCTTCCATGCGGGATCGTCAATATTTGCAGCGGCAAATTTGCATTGTCTGAAAAGCAGACTCTTGCAGTAGAGATATTCCGCAAGGTCTTTGTGCTCAACACCGCCGATATGGTCGTCCGAAAAGTTTGTAAAGATGCCGACATCAAAAGTCATGCCTGCAAGACGGCTGTGTTTAAGTCCGATTGATGATGCCTCAATTACCATAGCCTTACAGCCGGCGTTAATCATATCACGCATCGATTTCTGAATAATGTATGATTCGGGAGTTGTGTTGTCGGTTTTGTGGGTTTCTCCGCCGTAAACAACACCGAGTGTTCCGATTGTGCCGGTCTTGATTCCTGCGTGTTCAAAAATTTCCGCAACCATTGCTGTTGTTGTGGTTTTGCCCTTTGTGCCTGTGATTGCAACCGTGTAGAGCTCATCCTCGGGATGTCCGAAAAATTCAATGCTCATAAGCGAAAGAGCGTATCTTGTGTCATCAACCTTTACAACGGCAACATCACTCGGCACTTCAAAGTCGAGGCTGTCGCTGATGACGAGTGCCGACGCACCTTTTTCAACGGCTGACTTTGCGTACCTGTGTCCGTCTGAGGTGTAACCTTTAAGGCACACAAAGGCCGTGCCTTTTTCAACCTTTCGTGAATCATAGATAATATCCGAAATTTCAGTATCAAGATTGCCCTGAACCGTGTATTCAAAATTTATAAGAAGGTCTTTCAGTTTCATCATATATATCTCCGTTTCCCCGACTCACGGTCGGATTCTGTTTTGCGTTACCCTATAATTATAACAATTGTCAGCGCTTATTACAACTGTATGTTAAAAAATTAATGTGTGATGTTTGAAATAAATGACTTTGTTTTGTGATTGGTCATTTTTTACTAAAATCAGGAAAATTTGCCGAAATTCAAGCTTATTTTATGAATAAAGAATATAATTTGGGTGTTATGTCACATAACTGTCGGGTGCGATTGTACAACTTGTACAAATGGCATTTTAGCAAAATAAACAATTCAAGTTAATACAATTTGTGCAATAGGTAAAATTTCAATAAAAAAGATGTCATATTGCACAAAAATAATTTTGATTTTTAACAACATAGATAAAAAGTACAAAGGGAGTTGAAATTCAGGCGATTTTTTGATATGATTTATGTAGCGGATATGATGCACTTTGTGCGTTATATCCTCAAAAAAAGTATGTAATCCGAAAGGACACTACGAAAATATTCAGAAAGAGGGATTTTTCCAATGAAAAAGATTCTCGCCATTTTATTGGCAGGTATGATGACTGCTACTGCACTTGTTGGCTGCGGCGGCGGAGACGCATCATCGAAAACAGACAACGGTTCAAAAGCAGACAACGGTTCTTCGGACGGTGCTGCTAAGATTGAAGGCTCAATCGTTGACGACAGCTACTTCGGCGATGAAGGTACAGACAGCAAGCCTGTAACTCTTAAGGTATGGGCTCCTGATGCTGCTGTAAGCCTTGTTAAAGAGCAGGTTGAGGCTTTCAAAAAGGCTTATCCTAACAGAAAATTTAAGGAAATCTCAGTTGTAGCACAGGGCGAAAAGGATGCTGCTACCAATATGCTTAACGATGCTACAACAGCTGCAGATGTATTCAGCTTCCCGAGTGACCATCTCAACAAGCTCGTTGACGCAGGCGTTATTTCTCAGGTTGCATTTAAGGATGCCGTAACAGAGGCTAATTCTGAGGAAACTGTAAAAGCAGCTACACTTAAGGATACTCTCTATGCTTATCCTGAAACAAACGATAACGGTTACTATCTCGTTTATGATAAGTCAGTAGTTTCCGACGAGAAAGCTCAGACACTTGAGGGTATTCTTGAGGCTTGTAAGAAGGCAGGCAAGAAGTTCATTATGAATGCCGGTGACGGTTACTATGCTTGTACTTTCGCTTTCACTGCAGGTGTTAAAGTTGACGGTCTTGAAGAAGACGGTATTACACAGAAGTTTGTTAAATATGACGAAGATGAAGCTGTTAAAACACTTCAGGCTTTTGCAAAGCTCATCAAGGATTACAGAGGTACATTCCAGTCGCTTGAAGTTGCTAATATCGCTTCAGGTTTTGCAAGCGGTAAGTGTGGCGCAGGTATCGACGGTTCATGGGATACAGCTTCTAACCAGAAGGCTCTCGGTGACAACTTCGGTGCTGCAAAGCTTCCTACAATCAATGTCAACGGCACAGACAAGCAGCTTATCTCAATGTTCGGTTATAAGTACATCGGTGTAAACGGTTCTTCTAAGTTCCCGGCAACAGCTCAGATTCTTGCTCACTATCTTGCAGGTGAGGAGTGCCAGCTCCAGAGAACTGAGAAGCTCGGTTGGGGACCTTCAAACAAGAAGGTTCAGGAAAGCAAAGCTGTAACAGATTCTCCTGTCCTCAAGGCTATCGGTGAGCAGTCTCTGAATGCTTGTGTACAGGTTAATATTGCTTCAACATTCTGGGATCCTATGGCTAACCTTGGCAACAAGATCATCGCTGACACATGCGATCCTTCAGATGCAGCTGCTATGAAGAAGCTTCTTAACGAAACAATTTCTAATGTTAGGGATGAGGGCTAATCGTTAAGTAAGTTAAATTGATTTAATTTAATCGATTAATTAGCTGCGGGACACTCCGTTTTCGGAGTGTCCCGTAAAAAAAGAGAAAATGCGGACTGTCCGCTTGCGTTATCAATTTGTGTATTCGCCTGACTAATAATGTTTTATTACGAACGGCAACTATTATAAGATAGCGTAAAAAGTATTATTAGTTTGGTGTATTAGAGAGATTTGCAAATTATTAAGGAGAGCGCCTAATGACATATGTTGAATACAAACAGCTCAATCCTTTCCAGAGATTTGCCTACAACACAAAGAAGTTTTTCTGTAACATTCCTCATGCCGTTGCCCATTTTTTTACAGCACTCGGCAAGGCAATAGTTAAGTTCTTCGTAGGCATCGGCAAGGGCTTTGCCAACTACGGCAAGACCTTCGTAAAAGGCGACTGGGCTACAAAACTTTCCTACCTTATTTTCGGTGTAGGTGATCTTAGCAAAGGTAAATATTACAAGGGTATTCTTTTCTTCGCTGTTGAAGTTCTCTATATCCTTTATATGGCTTTTTTCGGTTGGGGATATCTCAAAATGTTCCCGACACTTGGTATTCAGGCTCAGAGAACTGAATATATCAACGGTATCATTCCAAAGCAGGTACCCGGCGATAACTCAATGCTTATTCTGCTTTACTCGGTATTGACACTCGTAATCACAGTAGTGGTTTTCGCTGTTTACATAACAAACATCAAAGATGCGTACAGACATCAGATTATGAAGGCTAACGGTCAGAAACCGACTTCATTCAAATATGATATGAAGCAGTTCCTTGACGGTAAGTATCATATCACACTTATGTCATTCCCTGTACTTATGATCGGTATCTTCAATGTTCTGCCGCTCATATTTATGATTTTGATTGCATTTACCAACTATGATAAACAGCATATGCCTCCGGGAACACTGTTCACATGGATTGGTTTTGACAACTTCGGCTCACTCTTCAACCTCGTTGAAGGTGCTAAGAAGGGCTATACATTTATCAAGCTCACAGAATGGACTCTTATCTGGGCTGTTGCAGCTACATTCTCAAACTATATCCTTGGTATGATCTTCGCTCTTATGATCAACAAGAAGGGTATCAAGTTTAAATCACTCTGGAGAACACTTTTCGTTATTACAATTGCTGTTCCTCAGTTCGTATCACTTCTTCTCATGAACCAGATGCTCCAGTCAAACGGTGCTATAAACATTCTGCTTTCAAACATTACAAACAGTCATGTTGAAATTCAGTGGCTGAATCAGGATGCAACACTGGCTCGTTGGGTGGTTATCATCATCAACTGTTGGGTAGGTATTCCGTACACCATCCTTTCTATGTCTGGTATTCTTATGAATATCCCTGAGGATCTCTATGAATCTGCAAGAATTGACGGTGCAAGTCCTGTAAAGACATTTACGGCTATCACACTTCCGTATATGCTCTTTGTTACAACTCCTCAGCTCATTACCCAGTTTGTCGGCAACATCAATAACTTTAATGTTATTTACCTGTTGTCAAACGGTAATCCGACGACCGAAAAATATTATCAGGCCGGTCAAACCGATATCCTTGTTACATGGCTCTTTAAGCTGACCATGAACTCTCAGGACTACGGACTTGCCGCCGCAATAGGTATTTTGGTATTTGTTATTTGCGCAACGCTCTCACTCATTGTGTATAATAACTCAAAATCAATGAAGGATGAGGAGGCGTTCTCATGATAAAAAGTTACAAGTTAAGAAGACACATTGCGAACGCTTTTGTTTACCTGTTCCTTATTGTAATGGGTTTCGTTTGGATTTCTCCGTTCATCTATCTTTTAATGCATTCATTCCGTGGCGGTGCTGAAATTTACGGAAGTACAATTATCCCGCAGGAATGGACACTCCAGAACTACATTGATTTGTTCACAGGCTCAGGCGGTACTGCAAGCCTTAACTTCCCGAGATGGTTCCTCAACACATTCGTAGTTGCTTGTTTCAGTTGCGTAATTTCTACAATTTCGGTTCTTATGGTTAGTTACGCATTCAGCCGACTCAGATTTAAGGCTCGTAAAAAGTTTATGAATGTTGGTATGATTCTCGGTATGTTCCCCGGCTTCATGACAATGATTGCTATTTACTATCTTCTCAAGGCAATGGGTCTTACTCAGACTCTCGTTGCTCTTGTAATCTGCTACAGTTGCGGTGCCGGTCTTGGTTTCCAGATTTCAAAGGGCTTCTTTGATACAATTCCAAGAGCACTTGACGAGGCGGCAACCATTGACGGTGCTACCAAGAACCAGATTTTCTGGAAGATTATTCTTCCTATGTCAAAGCCGATTGTTGTTTACACGGTTCTTACTTCATTCATCGGACCGTGGACAGACTTCATTCTTGCTAAGATTATCATGGGTGATGCTCGTGACAACTATACTGTTGCTATCGGTCTTCAGCTAATGATTGATCAGGACTTTAAGAACACATACTACAAGCAGTTCCTTGCAGGTTCTGTTGTTGTTGCTGTTCCGATTACACTTCTCTTCCTCAAGATGCAGAAGTATTATGTTGAAGGTGTAACAGCCGGCGGCGTAAAGGGTTAATCCCAATATATACAAGCTCTCACGGGCGGCAGTCACAGGCTGCCGTCCGTTTTAATTTTACGGAGGATACTATGAAAAAAATTCTTTCCATTCTTCTTGCCGGTGCAATGCTTGCGGGCTGTGTGCTTACAGGCTGCTCTGATTCTTCATCATCAAAATCAGATTCATCCGACGGCAATACTGCAAAAGTTGCCGACCCGATTGAAGGCGTTAAGGCAACTGCATCAACCGATAAATACAGAAACTACTACGAAATTTTCGTAAACTCTTTCTGCGATTCAAACGGTGACGAAACAGGCGACCTTCAGGGAATCATCTCTCAGCTTGACTACCTTAATGACGGCGACCCGAATTCAGGTGACGACCTCGGTGTTGACGCAATCTGGCTTACTCCGATTATGCCGTCAAAGTCATATCATAAGTATGATGTTGAAGATTATTACAATATTGATCCCGACTTCGGTACACTCGACGATTTCGACAAGCTTATTGAAGAATGTCACAAGCGTGGCATAAATGTAATTCTTGACCTTGTTTTGAATCACGCATCTTCAAAAAATCCGCTCTTTACAAAGGCTGTTGAAGAGGTTGCCGATAATAAGCTTGACGGCAATGCCGAATATTTTGAAATTCACAAATCCTCATATTTTGACAGCGATACTCAGACTATCAGTCTTGGAAACGGTTATGCCTGTGAGGCGAACTTTTCTCAGGAGATGCCCGAATGGAATCTCAATTCTAAAAAGACGAGAGAAGAATTTACAAAAATTGCGAAATTCTGGCTTGACCGAGGAGTTGACGGTTTCAGACTTGACGCCTGCAAATACTTTACAAATAAGGAAACTGACGGAACAGAATTTCTCAAGTGGTTCTATGACACCTGCAAGGGTATTAAGGAAGATGTCTATATGGTTGGCGAGAACTGGACCGATGATTCCGATATTCAGGAGCTTTACAAATCCGGCATCGACAGCCAGTTTGCATTTAAGTTTTCAACCTCAACAGGCACAATTATCAGCAACATCATTTCGCAGGGCGGTATGGCTACTGTCAAAAAAATTATGAACTACGATAACAAAATGACAGAGTCAAATCCCAATGCTATCAATGCAATGTTCCTTTCAAACCACGATCAGGTTCGTAGCGGAAACGCACTTGAAACTCAGGGACTTTCTTCCCAGAAACTTGCAGCCGCAGTTTATATGCTTGCGCCTGGTAATCCGTTCATCTATTACGGAGAGGAAATCGACATTAAGGCTCCGAATACCACAAACGATGCTGCATACAGAACACAGATGGTTTTTGACAGCGACAACCTTCCCGATATTTATGTAAACGGTATCGGAGAAGAGGCAGAGGTGCCTACCGGCGGCGGTGTAAAACAGCAGCTTGCCGACAAGGATTCTCTCCTCAACTACTATCGTAGAATTATCACAATCAAAAATCAGAACCCCGAAATTGCAAGGGGCAGAATTGTTGGCACACAGGGCTTTGATGATAAGACAGTCGGCGCTTACTATGTTGAGTATGAGGATTCAAAGCTCCTCATTATTCACAACTTCAGCAAGAATGACGCCAAGGAGCTTACAATTACAGACGATATGATTAAGAATGCAACTCTCCGTGCAGACCTTATCCCCGAAAGCAGTTCAAAGCATACCGAACTTAAAGACGGAAAAATCTCTGTACCGCCACAGTCAACGGTAATCATTAAGTCGGCTGAATGATTTTTTTTCGTGCAGACAGTTATTTTGTATTAACAACTATATCACCCGAGCGTAGTATAGCTACTGATTTGTGACATTTACTAAATTTTCAAATACATTGTTTGTTATTACAAATGATAAAAATTGAAAATTCCGAAAACATTCTTATTTTCGTCACACAGTTGTCAATATTGGTGTGGTATAATAAAGTCACAACATAAGGGAACGGCGAACATCGTCCCGATTAAACAGTGTATAAGTTTTTATTTGATATATTTTCCTCTCTCCTAAATAAAAATGAAAACGGAGGCTGTGAAGAACGAAGTCTTAAACTTCATTTCTTTACAGCCTCTTTTTCATTACGGTGTGCCGCCATTGTCAATTCGTGCAGACAATTTATTGCGAGTCGCTGTGATTAATAACAGCTTTCATAATATCAAAACATATTCGTGGGAATGAATAATATTTATCAAACAGACACAACGAAAGGCTGTTATAAGCCCGCTTAAATTTTACAAAAAAATGCTTGACAAAAAGCGAGCGGATAGTTTATAATGTTTAATCGTGGGACATTCTGTAATTGCGCCCGTTTTTGGGGATATTATTGATGTTTCACAGGGCTTTGCAAAAGCAAAGCAGTTTTATCAATTCTTATATTTTTTGAAAGGAGGACAAATAATGCCTACATTTAACCAGTTGGTACGCAAGGGCAGACAGGTTTCCGAGAAGAAGGCAAAGGCACCTGCTCTCTTAAAGGGTTGGAACTCAAAAAAGCGTGTTGCTATTGACCAGAGCTCCCCACAGAAGAGAGGTGTTTGTACTGCAGTAAAGACCGCTACACCTAAAAAGCCTAACTCAGCGCTCAGAAAGATTGCCAGAGTAAGACTTTCTAACGGTATTGAAGTCAGTTCCTATATTCCCGGCGTAGGTCACAACCTTCAGGAACACAGCGTTGTTCTTATTCGTGGTGGCCGTGTTAAGGACTTGCCTGGTGTTCGTTACCACATCGTTCGTGGTACACTCGATGCTCAGGGTGTTTCGGGCCGTATGCAGAGCCGTTCAAAGTACGGTGCTAAGCGTCCGAAGAAGGGTAAATAAGGAATTGACAAAACTCTCTTGACTTAAATTATTTAAGTTCTGCTATGCGGCAGGAATTTTACTATATATATTATGGTAGAATGTCTTGTTGGCATACGGGAGTTTGTCGCTTTCGAGTACCTATGATATCTCAATTATTGTGAAGGAGGGAAGCAAAGTGCCAAGAAGAGGTTCTATTGCGAAGCGTGACGTATTACCGGATCCGCTTTATAATTCAAAACTCGTAACTCGTCTTATCAACAACATTATGTACGACGGTAAAAAGGGCGTTGCTCAGAAAATTGTTTACGGTGCATTCGATATTATTGCTGAAAAGACAGGTAACAACCCGCTTGAGGTTTTTGAACAGGCTATGGAAAATGTAATGCCCGTTCTCGAAGTTAAGGCTCGTCGTGTCGGCGGTGCTACTTATCAGGTACCTATGGAGGTTCGTCCTGAAAGACGCCAGACACTCGGTCTCCGCTGGATTTCTACTTATTCAAGAGCTCGCAGCGAAAAGACAATGAAGGAAAGACTTGCAGGAGAAATCCTTGATGCCACAAACAGTGCCGGCGGTGCTTTCAAAAAGCGTGAAGACACTCATAAGATGGCTGAAGCTAACAAGGCTTTCGCTCATTACAGATGGTAATTTTATCATCAGCGTTTATTAGGAGGATTTTATGCCAAGACAGGTTTCACTTGAAAAAACAAGAAACATCGGTATCATGGCTCACATTGATGCCGGTAAAACCACAACAACTGAGCGTATCCTGTATTATACCGGCGTAAACCATAAAATCGGTGAGACACACGACGGTGCTTCCACAATGGACTGGATGGTTCAGGAAAAAGAGCGTGGTATCACAATCACCTCTGCTGCTACAACTGCATTCTGGTTCGGCAGCAAGCATCAGTATGACAAGCACAGAATCAACATCATCGACACCCCCGGTCACGTTGACTTCACTGTTGAAGTTGAGCGTTCACTTCGTGTTCTTGACGGTTCTGTAACAGTCCTCTGCGCAAAAGGCGGCGTTGAGCCTCAGTCTGAAACAGTATGGCGTCAGGCTGATAACTACGGCGTTCCGAGAATGGTTTATGTAAACAAGATGGACATCATGGGCGCTAACTTCTACCATGTTGTTCAGATGATGAAGGACAGACTTAAATGTAATGCTGTTCCGATTCAGCTTCCGATCGGTGCTGAGAGTGATTTCAGAGGCATCGTTGACCTCGTTACTATGAAGGCCGAAATCTATCACAACGAAGACGGCACAGACTACAGTGAAGAGGAAATTCCGGAAGAGATGCAGGATCTCGCTAACGAGTATCATGAGAAACTTATCGAATCAGTTGCTGAACTCGATGAGGATCTTATGGAGAAATACTTCGGCGGCGAAGAGCTTACAATCGACGAAATCAAGAGCACAATCAGAAAGGCTACTATTGACAACACAATGGTACCTGTAACCTGCGGTTCTTCTTACCGTAACAAGGGTGTTCAGATGCTCCTTGATGCTATCGTTGATTATATGCCTGCTCCGACAGATGTACCTGCTATCAAGGGTGTTGACCCTGAAACAGGCGATGAGGTTGAAAGACCGTCATCAGATAAAGAGCCATTCGCAGCTCTCGCATTCAAGATTGCTACTGACCCGTTTGTTGGTAAGCTCTGCTTCTTCAGAGTTTACTCCGGTACAGTTTCTGCCGGCACAACTGTTTACAACTCAGTTAAGGACAACAACGAGCGTCTCGGTCGTATCTTGCAGATGCACGCTAACGACAGAAAAGATATCGACTGCGTATACGCAGGTGACATCGCTGCTGCCGTTGGTCTTAAAAATACAACAACAGGTGATACTCTCTGTGATGAGAAGGCTCCTGTTATCCTTGAGTCTATGGAATTCCCTGATCCTGTAATTCGTGTAGCTATTGAGCCGAAGACAAAAGCAGGTCAGGAAAAGATGGGTATCGCTCTTGCAAAGCTTGCAGAAGAAGATCCTACTTTTAAGGCTTATACAGACGAAGAAACAGGCCAGACAATCATCGCAGGTATGGGCGAACTCCACCTCGAAATCATTGTTGACCGTCTTCTCCGTGAATTTAAGGTAGAAGCAAACATCGGTGCTCCACAGGTTGCATACAAGGAAACTATCCGCAAGGAAGCTTCTGTTGACGAAAAGTATGCTCGTCAGTCAGGTGGTAAGGGTCAGTACGGTCACGTTAAGATCAATATCTATCCTAACAAGGACAAGGGCTATGAGTTCGTTAACAACATTGTCGGCGGTGCTATTCCAAAGGAATACATTCCGGCTGTTGACCAGGGTATTCAGGGCGCAATGCTCAGCGGTGTTGTTGCAGGCTACAATGTAGTTGATGTTAAGGTTGAGCTTTATGATGGTTCTTATCATGAAGTCGACTCATCAGAAATGGCATTTAAGATTGCCGGTTCAATGGCATTCAAGAACGCTATGAAGAAGGCAGATCCTGTACTTCTCGAACCGATCATGAAGGTTACTGTTATCACTCCTGAGGAATACCTCGGCGATGTAATCGGTGACCTTAACTCTCGTCGTGGTATGATCCAGAGCATGGAAGCTGACAACGGCGTTCAGAGAGTTATCGCTCATGTTCCGCTTTCAGAGATGTTTGGTTACGCAACAGACATGCGTTCCAAGACTCAGGGTCGTGGTCAGTATGTTATGGAGCCTGACACATATGCAGAGGTTCCGAAGAACATTGCTGAAAAGATTATGAGTGAAAGAGCTAAAAAGGACTAATCATACCTTTTAAAGCACTTTTTTCAAAAATGTATTGATTTTTTTAGAAAAAATTGATACAATATGATTAAATCTATTGTAAATTCTTTTTACAACAATAAGGAGGAAATTTCCAATGGCAAGAGAAAAATTTGAAAGAAATAAGCCCCATGTTAACATTGGTACAATCGGCCACGTTGACCATGGTAAAACAACACTTACTGCTGCTATCACAAAGGTTCTCAACCTCGAAGGCGATGCTGATTTCGTTGATTACGCTAACATCGATAAGGCTCCTGAAGAGAGAGAGCGTGGTATCACAATTAACACAGCTCACGTTGAGTATGAAACAGACAAGCGTCACTATGCACACGTTGACTGCCCAGGCCATGCTGACTATGTAAAGAACATGATCACAGGTGCTGCTCAGATGGACGGCGCTATCCTCGTTGTATCAGCTGCTGACGGTCCTATGCCACAGACAAGAGAGCACATCCTTCTTTCTCGTCAGGTAGGTGTACCTTACATCGTAGTATTCATGAACAAGACTGACCAGGTTGACGATCCTGAGCTTCTTGAGCTCGTAGAGATGGAGATCCGTGACCTCCTCAACGAGTATGAGTTCCCGGGCGATGATACACCAATCATCAAGGGTTCAGCTTACCTTGCTCTTACAAGCACATCTAAGGATCCTAACGCTCCTGAGTACAAGTGCATCCACGAGCTTATGGACGCTGTTGACGAGTATATTCCAACTCCTGACCGTAAGGCTGACCAGCCATTCCTTATGCCTGTTGAGGACGTATTCACAATCACAGGTCGTGGTACTGTTGCAACCGGTAGAGTTGAAAGAGGTCAGATTAAGACTGGTGAAGAAGTTGAAATCGTTGGTCTTACAGACGAAAAGAGAAAAGTTGTTGTTACAGGTCTTGAAATGTTCAGAAAGACTCTTGACTTCGCTGAAGCAGGCGACAACGTAGGTGTTCTTCTCCGTGGTGTTCAGAGAACTGAAATCCAGAGAGGTCAGGTACTTGCTAAGCCAGGTACAATTCACCCACACACAAAGTTCCGTGGCCAGGTTTACGTTCTTACTAAGGACGAAGGTGGCCGTCATACTCCATTCTTCAACAACTATCGTCCGCAGTTCTATTTCAGAACAACTGACGTAACAGGTACAATCTCACTCCCAGAGGGCGTAGAGATGTGCATGCCTGGTGATAACGTTGAAATGGACGTTGAACTTATCACTCCTATCGCTATCGAAGTTGGTCTTCGTTTCGCTATTCGTGAAGGCGGCAGAACAGTAGGTTCAGGCGCAGTTATCGCTATTAACGAATAATTTTAACCGATTATCGTTTATTTTCTAACATTCAGAGCCGATACATTTGTATCGGCTCTTTTTGTGTTTGCATCGTGTTTGCACACGATACGATTGGTAGCCTTGCGACCGCCGCCGGTCGCGGATAAAGGGAGCAAAGCGCTGTCTGAAATAATGAGCAAAAGGCAGCACATTTATGTGCAACGCATTGCGACTATTTTTCAGACGGGAGAACTCGGTTCGCTGCTACAGATAAAACTTGACTTTGCAATATTTATATGCTTTGTAATTATCATAATGTATGTGCTGTTACCTGCGGGAGAACGAGGTTTTCCCCTTCAGATTATACACAACATCCATTACATCAAAACATTTTTATCAAACATAAGATTTTATCAAGCGTGCGTCAGATGAGCATCCCTACGGTTTATTTTGTACAAGAAAAGATAACAACATAACAGAAAAAGAGGTGTCAGCGTTTGCGACACCTCTTTTTGCAGTTTTATTGAAAAGTCAGAATAAGGTAATCCCGAACATATGCAGTATCCATAAAACAGCACCGAAAACAACAGATGCGGTAACACCGTAAACTATGACAGGTCCTGCAATGATGAACAGCTTTGCGCCGAGTCCTGCAACATATCCCTCGGATTTGAATTCAATTGCAGGCGATGAAACCGCATTTGCAAAACCTGTAATCGGCACAAGCGTACCTGCACCGCCATGCTTGGCGATTTTATCGTAAACACCGATTGCTGTCAGCAAAATTCCTATGAAAATCAGCGTTACCGATGTCAGCGTTTTTGCATCATCCTTGCTGAGATCAAGCATTGAATAACAGTCCGTTAGAACCTGACCGATAAGGCAGATGAAACCGCCGATGAAAAATGCCTTAGTCCCGTTCACAAAACATTTACTTTTCGGTGAATTATTTTTCACAATCGTGCTATATTCTTTTTTTGAAATCATAAAATGCCACCTTTGCACCGTTAATTAATTTACATATATTTTTGCCGTATAAATTTCAATTATGTTTGAATTATCACTTTATTTTTTTTGACTGTTGTAGTATACTTATTAATATGTACAGCTATGTAAAACGAAATGAGGGTAAAGTAATGGAGCATTATCTTGATAACAGCGCAACTACGAAGGTGTCGCAAAAGGCGGCAGAAAAAGCGTTTGAGATAATGACCGAAAATTACGGCAATCCTTCGTCACTCCATTTGCGTGGAATGTATGCAGAGCAGGAGCTTGTAAAGGCTCGAAAAGAGGTTGCAAGAAAGCTTGGTGCAACTGCCGATGAAATCTATTTTACAAGCGGCGGTACAGAGGCGAATAACCTTGCAATTTTCGGTGTTGCCGAGGCTAAAAAACGCAGAGGAAAGCGGATTGTTGTGTCTGCCGTTGAACACAGCAGTATTATGGAATCCGCAAAAAAACTTGAAGATAACGGCTTTGATGTTGTCTACATTATGCCCCGTGAGGACGGCACAATTCACAAGGAAGATGTGCTTGAAAAGGTTGATGAAAACACGATTCTTGTGTCTGTAATGTGCGTCAATAATGAAACGGGCGCAATTATGAATGTTACGGATATTTTTTCGGCAGTAAAGGCGAAAAACTGCGATGTTGTTTGCCACACGGATGCTGTTCAGGCTTTCGGCAAAATCTCGCTTTCTGCGTCAAGACTTCATGCGGATTTAATCAGCGTGAGCGGTCACAAAATCCATGCCCCCAAGGGTGTGGGTGCAATCTTTGTGAAAAAGGGTGTACGGCTCGTTCCGCTTCACTACGGCGGTGAACAGGAGAAAAAACTCCGCCCCGGCACAGAGGCAATTCCGCTGATTGCCGCAATGGGCGTTGCCTGCGGTGAATTTAACATAGATAAAAATTACGATTATGTTTCAAAGCTTAACAGCTACGCAAAGGATAAGCTATTAAAAATTGACGGTGTGAGCCTCAACTCTCCCCAAAATGCACTTCCGTATGTACTGAATATTTCGGCAGGAAAGGTCAGGAGCGAAACCATGCTCCATTTTCTTGAAAATCTTGAGGTCTATGTGTCCTCGGGAAGTGCCTGTGCAAAGGGCAAACCGAGTTATGTGCTTGAGTCAATGAATATCGGTCGTGACAGAGCCGACAGCGCACTGAGAATCAGCTTTTCAAAATTTAACACAGAGGCAGATATCGACGCACTTTGTTACGGTATTGAAAAGGGACTGAAAACCCTTGCTCACAAATAAAATCGTATGAATACATATTAAAACAAAGGAATACATTTTATGAAGGAAATTTTACTTTTGAAAGACGGCGAAATTGTTCTCAAGGGACTTAACCGCCGTTCATTTGAAGATGTCCTCAAAAAGAACCTCAAACACGCATTAAAGAGTGCAGGCCATTTTGAGATTACATCCGCACAGTCCACAATTTATGTAAAACCGCTTGATGATGACGCAGATCTTGAAAAGGCTTGCGAAATCGTTTCAAGAGTGTTCGGAATTATCGCTTTTTCAAGAGCAGCCGTTTGTGAAAAAACAATCGAATCCGTTCTTGAAACCGCTCCGAAATATCTTGAAAATCAGCTTAAAAATATAAAAACCTTCAAGGTTGAGGCAAAGAGAAGCGACAAGAAGTTTCCGCTTAAATCTCCCGAAATTTGCAGAGAGGTCGGCGGTGAAATCCTTTCAAAGTTTCCGCACCTCAAGGTTGATGTTCACAACCCAGACCTTGTTGTAAATGTTGAAATCCGTGACTTCGGCGCTTATGTTCACGGTGAGCCGGTAAGAGGAGCAGGCGGTATTCCGGTCGGCACAGGCGGAAGAGCCGCAATTCTCATCAGCGGAGGTCTTGACTCTCCCGTTGCCGCTTATATGATGGCAAAAAGAGGTATCAGACTTACTGCAATTCACTTTGCAAGTCCGCCCTACACAAGCCTCAGAGCCGAAGACAAGGTTGTCAGACTTCTCCGCAGAGTCAGCAGATATGCAGGCGATATGGTTATGTACACCGTGCCGTTTACAAAGCTGCAGGAAAAAATCAAGGATGAATGTCCCGAGGAACTTTTCACAATCATTATGCGCCGCCTGATGATGCAGATTTCAGAAAAGATTGCCGAAAAGTACGAATGTCAGGCACTCATCACAGGCGAAAGCCTCGGTCAGGTTGCAAGCCAGACAATCGGTGCGCTTTCGTGTACAGATGAGGCGACCGATATGCTCGTGTTCAGACCGCTCATAGGTATGGATAAGCAGGAGATTATCGACATTGCCTACAAGATTGATACCTACGATATATCAATTGAGCCGTATGAGGACTGTTGTACCGTGTTCACACCAAAGCATCCCCGTACAAGACCTGTTCTCAAATATGTAAAAGAGGCTCAGGAAAAGCCGAACTTCGGACCTCTTGTTGAGGAGGCTCTTCAGAACCTAAAAGTTACAAGAATTTCGGCTGATGATGAATAATCAAACGATTGAAAGGGGAATTGACATGGATGTTGAGATTTTTTCCTTAACGGGCAAAAATTCCGCTGACCTTTCTCAAACAAGCGGTGAAATTGCAAAAAAGCTTGAACAAAACGGCTTTTCCGTAACCAAAGTAAAAAGCGTTTCACCTTTATATTCTAAAATTATTTCTGCACTTAACGAGCTTGCGAAAAGCGAAAAAGCGCCTGATCAGGTTGTGATTGCAGAGGCTCTTACAACAAAGGACAGCACATCGTTTCGCAAAAAGTTTGCCGAGGTTGTTGCGGCATCCGAGAAGTATGAGAATACTCCCGTGCCGAAGGACTATTGGCGAAAGAGAAATCTTGATTTTCTCGATGCCAAAAAGCGTAAGGCAGACAAGGAAGAGATGGAACAGCTTGAGGACAAGTACAGAATGTTCCGTAAAAAGTCAAGAATTTTCAGCCTTAAAGATATGGGCAACGGCTATCGTGGCTACTGCTTTATGTACCGTGGTATTCAGGTTGCCGTTCTTCCAAAATCGGCTCTTGCAGGTGAAAATCCCGAAGATATGGTTTGTCTTGCCTGCATAAGAGCAAGGTCAAACTTTGAAAATTCTGCAATTGACTATCCTAACGGTTTCAGCGACAGGGAATTTGTTCCGGCAAAGACAGGCTTTGTCAACAACTTCATTCCTATGCGTGGTGACGGTTCAAAGGAAGTTACAAGAAAATGTGTTGTAATTGTTTCGTTTCTCGTGTTCCTTACGGCGCTTTCGCTGTTGTTCTACAATATGATTTACCTCAGCCTGAGAAATGCCGAGCTTAACGGAGAGATTCAGAGAATTGCTCACAGCGTTGATGACGGTGAAACAACACCCGAAAAGAAAAAGGATGACACAATCAATTGGGATAAACTTCTGAAAATTAACGATGAAATTGTCGGCTGGATTCAGATGAAGGATACCCACATTGACTACCCTGTTCTTTGGCATAAGGCAGACAGCACACCGCAACAGTATTACCTTAACCACAACTACAAGAATGAGTGGGACGGCTTCGGCAGCGTATTTGTTGACTACCGTTCAACAAAGGGTACAGACGGCAAGAACCTTGTTCTTCACTCTCACCACATTCAGGACGGTTCAATGTTCGGTGACCTTATGAAGTTCGGCGGAACAACGGGAAACCTTGATTTCTACAAAGAAGTTCCGACCTTCCGTTTTGACACTCCAAAGGGCAAAGGCACTTATAAGATTATCTCCGTGTTCAAGACAAACACTCTTACCGCACACGGCGATTTCTTCAACTATATGATAAGCGACTTTGAAAATGACAAGGATTTTATGAACTATGTTTACAATGTCCGTGTTCGTTCACTCTTTAATTGTCCTGTTGATGTAAACGAGGACGATGAGCTTGTAACACTTTCAACCTGTTCGTATGAGTTCACAAACTTCAGAACGGTTGTTGTTGCAAGAAAGGTAAGAGCGGGCGAGTCAACAAAGGTTGATGTTTCAAAGGCATCGCTTAATAAGAATGCAGTATGGCCGCAGGTTTATTACTCATCCTACGGCGGTACAAGACCTACCGTCACAGACTTTGACACAGCTTACAAGAAAGGTCAGATTACCTGGTATGACGGCGATTACAGCTTTAAGAACCAAAAGGTAACCAAGAAAACCGAGGCTACAACCGCAACAGATACAAAAGGTCAGGTTGTAACACAAAAACCACAGCCTACAACAGAGGCAAAGGTTTATTGCAATGTAACCTTCCTTAACTACGACGGTTCAGCTTTGTCAACGCAAAAGGTTGAGTACGGCAAGTCGGCGGTTGTGCCTAAGACCGTACCGAAAAAACCGAGTGATGAGTATTATGACTACACCTTTGAGGGTTGGGACACCACCTATGACTATACAAAGGTAACGGCTAATTTGAGCATTGCACCAAAATTCAAGGCAACGCTGAAACCCGAATACGCAAACGCACAGTAGGAGGACGGAAAATGAATTGCAGGCTTGTATTTTTCGCTGCTCGCAAAACCTCGTTTTGCGAAAGAGCTTTGCAAAAATCCTTTTCCGAGCTTGACCTTGAACTCGTCAAAACCTGCTTTGCAACCGATTCCGAACAGCTCGGAAATGAACTTACAGACGCTTTCAAAAAACTGAATGTGGTTTTCGTTGTCGGCGGACTCGGATTTGACGATGAAAAGGGAATAAAAAGCATAATTTCCCGTGCTTTGTGTGAAACCCCTGTTAATGACTGCAAAAAGCTGAAAAATGAAAACGGCGATGACGGATATGTTGTCAGAGCCGCAAATCAGATTCTTATTCTTCTGCCCGATGAACCCGAGCAGATTGAATCCATTATGCAGGGACCGCTCAGAAAATATATTATGGCAAACTCGGTAATGCAATAGCATTGCGAATTGAAAGTTGAAAATGTAAAATTACAGTCAGCGGTGTGCCACCGCTGTCAATTCGAGAAGATAGTTAGATAAAAAGATTGCATCAGATGCCCGTATAAGGTTCTGATGCAATTTTTGTTTTATATGGAATCAGTAGGGGTAGCCTTGCGACTATATTTCAGACAGCGCTATGCTCCCTTTATCCGCCACAGGCGGCGGTCGCAAACCGTGTTCGCCATTTATAAAATTAATCTTGACAATGCAAAAAATGGTGCTATAATTAAAACATACTAAATACATAGGAATAGTAAAAATAAAACGCATACATAATCAAGCACATAAAAATTATGCTAAGAAAGGAAGTACAGTTATGGCAAAAAGAAATTTTGGCGATGAATTCGGATTTCAGACAAGGGCTGTTCACACGGGCAATGATGTTGACAGCGAAACAGGAGCAATCAAAAGACCTATCACAATGGCAAACAGCTATGAACTCCCGTATGATCCGAGCGACCTCAACTGGAGCAGTGCAGGCAAAAACCTCTACACACGCAACGGCGGTTCAAATCAGCAGTATCTTCAGGAAAAGCTTGCGTCCCTTGAGGGCGGAGAGGATTGCGTTGTTCTTGCAAGCGGTGTTGCGGCTCTGTCGGGACTTTTCTTTGCATTGCTCAAAAGCGGTGATCATGTTGTATTTTCAAGCGTAACATATATTGCGGTTTACAGACTTCTGAACGAACTTCTCAAAGACAAATTCGGTGTTGAAACAACAATTGTTGACACGACCGACACTGAAAAAGTTAAGGCGGCAATCCGTCCGAACACAAAGCTCATTCACATTGAAACACCGGGCAATCCTACTCTTTCAATTTCAGACATTGAAAAGATTGCAGAGCTTGCCCATGCAAACGGCGCACTTTTGTCGGTTGACAACACATTTGCTTCTCCGTTCAACCAAAGACCGATTGAACTCGGTGCAGACTTTACCGTTGAAAGTCTTACAAAGTACATCAACGGTCACGGTGATGCAATGGGAGGTGCAATCATCGGCAAAAAAGAATACCTCGACATTATCCGTGCGCAGTCGCAGATTAACCTCGGCGCAACAATCAGCCCGTTCAATGCATGGCTGATTATGAGAGGCTCGGTAACACTTCCGTTGCGTATGAAACAGCACAACGAAAATGCCCTCAAGGTTGCCCGTTATCTGAAAACGGTCAAAGGTGTAAGCTTTGTTGCATATCCGGGACTTGAGGACCACCCGAATCACGATGTTGCAGTTAAGCAGATGAAAAACGGGTTCGGCGGAGTACTTTCGTTTGGACTTAAAGCCGACCACGATACCTACAACCGTTTTGTTACACATCTTAAAGTAATCACATCGGCTGTATCACTCGGTCACGATGAAAGCCTTATCGTATTTCTCGGTGAAAACGATGAAAGACAGTATCTTTATCCTGAAGAATTCCACAACGGATTTTTCCGTTTCAGCGTTGGTATTGAGGATGCCGAAGATATCATCGAAGATTTAAGACAGGCTTTTGAAAAAGAAAACCTGATTTAAGGAGCTTATTATGAATTTTTCATATTCACAGGTGCTTGAATTCAAGAGGATTCTTGACGAAAAATTCGGAGTGTATCTACATTTTCACGATGCCTGCGGAGGACAGTATTTTTCGTTTGATGAAGCAGAGAAGGATGAAGTATATCAATTTTTAACCTCTTATTTTGCAAATATCGGCGGTAAAATTAATATTGCCGACAATAAATTGACATTTACAGTGGATAAAGCGTAATCAGAAAATTTTTTTAAAAGATTTTCAAAACATTCTCTTGTTTGTCATTATTCTGTCACGGTTGCCGTGATATAATAAGCACGGCAAGTACGATTAGACTTATAATTTTGCAAAGTGCTTATTATGTCAATTTATGTTCCCCTCAAATTTTGCCCTGCAAAATTTTCGATGGGTGATTCTATCATAACTCATTTCATGATTTATGATAGAATAAGCACAGCAAGTGTGATTAGATTTATAATTTTGCAAAGTGCTTATTATGTCAATTTATATTCCCATCAAATTTTGCTCTGCAAAATTCTCGATGGGTGATTCTATCATAACTCATTTCATGATTTATGATAGAATAAACTTACAACATAAGAAAGGGTTAACAAACAACCGTTATTTACAGTTCGTAAGGGCAGAACGGCTTGATTTATAACAAGTCTTGCCCGAGTGTGACAGAATACGTGGTGATAACCCATGTTAAACAGCTTACAAGATTTTCATTTGATATATTTTTCCTCTCTCTTTAATTAAAAAATATGGAAGAAACAGCGAGTTACACCGCTGTTTTTTTCATTTTACGGCAAAGCCGCAATGAATAACTGTATGCCGTTTTTCATATACATTATCGGTGATTGATATGAAAAAACTGCTCTGCGTGTTTTTTTGCGTAATGCTTGCGGCATTGTCGGCTGTCGTGTTTACGGGCGGAAAGGACACGCAAAAAAACTACATAAAATATGTTGAGTTTAATGTTACAAAAGACGCTTTGCAAAATGCCGTTGACCTCGACATACAAACTTACGATGACGACAGGCACACCGACTGCATAACCATGCTTGCGTATCTCGGTGCGAAATACGGCGGTGATTTTACAAAGTACAAATATGGCGATATGACAGATTTTGCCGACAAAATCAAAAACGGCGAAACCGTTGAAAATCTGACAAAGGATATGAAATATTTCAACTACTACTCTCAGGCATACGGTGCGGCACTTTCGGGAATTGTCGGTGATTACGAAAAAGAAACTTCAAACGGCATGGAAAAAGGTTACGGCTTGTGTTGGTTTTCACCGATTGCCAAATCTTTCCCGTATTCCTGCTATGATGATTTCGGTGCTGTCAGAACCTACGGCTACACAAGACCGCATCTCGGTCATGACCTTATGGCGGCTGTCGGCACACCTGTCGTGGCGGTTGAGTCGGGAACGGTTGAAATTATGGGCTGGAACAGGTACGGCGGTTGGCGAATCGGAATCCGTTCTGCCGACAAAAAACGCTATTGGTACTATGCCCACCTAAGGCAGAATCGTCCGTTTGCAGAGAACTTGAAAGAGGGCGACAAGGTTTGCGCAGGCGATGTAATCGGTTATGTGGGAAGAACGGGTTACAGCGATGCCGAAAATACAAACGGAATAACCGAAAGTCATTTGCATCTCGGACTTGAGCTTGTGTTTGATGAGAGCCAAAAAGAGAGCAATAACGAAATATGGATTGATGTGAGTGCTATAACAAGCGTTGTTGAGCAAAATCAGAGCGAAGTCGTGCGTAATAACGAAACAAAGGAATTTACAAGGAAATACAAGTTTACCGTTGGCAATGATTGACAAAAAACGAGAGCAAGATAAAATTAAATTAGCACAAAAATTGAATATTTTGATAGTTGTTGACAATATAATGCGAATATAGTATAATGTGACCACTATGTTTTTTAAGGAGAGTAAAACCATGAAAAAAATTGCACTTATACTTGCTGCAGCACTTATCGCAGTAACATCAATCTTCTGCTTTGCAGGTTGCGGTGAAACACCTGAGCAGAAACTCGCAAACTACATTGCATCAGATACTTGCCAGAAAGATATTGATACATTGAAATCTTCTTTTGGCTCAACTTTGGATATTGATGTTAAGGCTGAGGGCGAAAATGTAGTTTTCACATTTGCTTACAAAACAGACCTTCCCGAGGAATCACTTGACACTGTAAAGTCAACTCTTGAAACAGGTTTTGATTCTATGTCATCAACATTTGAAGGCTTTGCTAATGATATTAAAGATGAAGCAGGTGTTGACAATCCATCGGTTGTTATTGAAATTAACACTAAGGACGGCAAGAACCTTTTCTCAAAGACTTACAACGCAACAAAATAATTTGATTGCTTGCAATCTGCGGACTGTCACACGGCAGTCCGTTTTTTTGTTTGTCTGTCGAAAAAAGTCACGAAATGTCAACTGAACCGTACAGAACGACCCCTTCCGTTAATAGCACAAAATCATTAACATTACTTTTATTCTTTATGGGCAAAAAATCATATAATTTGTATGTTGACTGAAAAAGAGCATTAAGTTAAAATATGTAGGATGGTATTTGAAAAAATTTATGAATTTAAATTTGCAGGAGGATAAAACGAGTGGTATTTTCGAGCCTTGTATTTATGTTTGCGTATCTGCCGATTACCTTGCTTGCTTACTATCTTGTGCCAAGGCAGGGACGCAATATTTTTCTCTTTATCGTAAACCTTATATTCTACGGTTGGGGCGAGCCTAAGCTTGTTCTGCTTATGGTGTTCAACATCTTCTTTAACTACATAGGCGGTTGGCTTGTTGACAAATACAGAGCCGATGCCAAAAAGAAAAAGCTGTTTTTGATTCTTACCTGTGTGCTTGATATAGGTATTCTTGCGGTGTTTAAATATACGGGAATGATAACCGAAACGCTCAATATGCTGCCGTTTCTCAATATTCCGGAGCTTCAAATCAGTCTGCCGATCGGCATCAGCTTCTACACATTCCAGACAATGAGCTATGTTATTGATGTTTACCGTGATGATGCGCCAGTGTCGAAAAACTTTATCAACTTCGGTACTTATGTTGCACTCTTTCCGCAGCTTATTGCAGGTCCGATTGTCCGTTACCGTGATGTTGCCGAACAGCTTGTAAACCGCCGTGAAACGCTTGAAATGTTCACAAAGGGTGTAAAGCTCTTTATGGTCGGTCTTGCAAAAAAGGTAATTATCGCAAACACCATGGGAACGCTCACAACAAACATTTTTGCAACAACCGATGAAAACGGTGTTGTCGGAACATGGGTGGGTATGATAGCCTATACATTCCAGATTTACTTTGATTTCTCGGGTTACTCCGATATGGCTTGCGGTCTTGGCAATATGATGGGATTCGAGTTTCTTAAAAACTTTAACTATCCCTACATCGCAAAGTCGATTACAGACTTTTGGAGAAGATGGCATATTTCCCTTTCGACATGGTTCAAAGAATATGTTTATATTCCTCTCGGCGGTAACAGAAAGGGCGTTAAAAGGCAGATTCTCAACCTTCTCATCGTGTGGGGACTTACAGGTCTTTGGCACGGCGCGGCATACAACTTTGTACTTTGGGGACTTTACTACGGACTTCTTCTTATTCTTGAAAAATTCGTACTCAAAAAATTTCTCGACAGACTGCCGTCATTTGTTCAGCACATTTACACTCTGTTTATCATAATCATCGGTTGGGGACTTTTCTACTTCACGGATGTCGGACAGCTCGGTGAGTTTATGGTTGACCTTTTCAATTTCGGCAACGGAATTTGCGGTGATCAGGCGTTCAATCTTATTATGAGCAACCTGCCAATGCTTATTATTGCGGCTGTTGCGTCAACTCCGCTTGCAACAATGCTTTACACACGCTTTGAACACAGACGCTTTATGTGGATTCCCGAAACACTCTATTGTATGGGCATTCTTGCTGTCAGCACGGCAAGCCTTGTTAATCAGAGCTACAACCCGTTCCTTTATTTCAGATTTTAAAACGGCTGTGAACAATTAGAAAAAGTCAGGTGAATATATATGCGTTTTGCTGATAACAGAAATAAAATCGGAAAATACATTCCTGCGGTTGTATTTCTGATTTTTATATACGGAATGGCTTTGTGGTTTATCTTTTCTCCGAAACCCGACTACAGCTCTTCCGAAAAAAGATACTTGCAGAAGTTTCCGGAGGTTACAGCCGAAAAATTGCTTTCGGGTGATTTCGGCAGTGAGTTTGAAACATTCTTTGCCGACAGGTTTCCGCAGAGAAACACATGGGTAGGTCTTAACGCATACACCGCCCTTGCAGTGGGTAACAACGGTGCAAGCGGTGTGTATAACTGCAAAAACGGCTACCTTATCAACAAGCCTGTTTCGACTGAGAACAACCTTGATAAGAATATCGGTGCGGTTGCGGATTTTGCAAAATCAATCGACACTCCGACAACGGTTATGCTCGTTCCGTCAACAGGATATATTGTTGATGATGTGCTTCCGACATTCCACGATAAATACAACGATGATGAGGATATAAGCAAGATTTCTTCAACGCTTTCAAAGGATAAAATCGGATTTGTCGATTTGCGTGAACGCTTTAAGAGCGAATACAAAAACGGCAGTCAGCTTTACTACAAAACCGACCACCATTGGACAACAAAGGGTGCTTACACGGGCTACCAAGAGCTTTGCAAGGCACTCGGCATTACTCCGATTGATGATTCAACCCTGAAAAAAGACAGCTACCCCGACTTTTACGGCACAACATATTCTTCAAGCGGTTTTTGGCTCACTCCGCCCGATAATATCGAAATTTGGAATAACCCCAAAAATTCCGACAGGAATATCTCCGTAAAAATTACCGAGGGTGCAAATATTAAAACTTCGGGTTCAATGTACTTTACCGACCATCTCAAAGAGGACGACAAGTACCCCGTGTTTATTGACGGCAATCACGCTCTCACAGAGATTACAAACACCAATGCAAAGAATGGCACAATTCTTCTCATCAAGGACAGCTTTTCGCACAGCCTTGCACCGTTCCTTGCAGAAAACTACAGCAAGGTGGTTCTGGTTGACCTGCGTTATTATAAGGAAAGCGTGTCAGACCTTGTGACAACCTACAACCCCGAACAGGTTGTTGTGCTTTACGGAATTGACAACCTTGCAACCGATACGGATATCGTATGGCTCAAGTAAGTTCTTTAATATTCAATTGAATTAAAAACGGCTGTTGCTGATGAATTGACTTTCGTTAAGTGACAGCTGTTTTTCTGTAATTCTTTAATCCGTTATATCCCACATTCACCATAAAACAATGCAAAAAAAACAACCACCCATAAATCGGGTGGTGTCGGATACGATTTTATAAGCGCTACGCTCGAGCGTTTTATGTTTTTGTAAATTAAACTATCTACACAAACTTAAAATTAAAATTCAACACCGATTCTGCCGGTGATGCCTCGGTCGTAGGGATGCTTGATTTTCTTGAACTCGGTTACATAATCGCAAAGGTCAATCATCTTTTGTGATGGGTTATGACCTGTCATAATGATTTCCATGCTTGAGGGAGCGTTGGTGATGAACTCAATAACCTCGGATTCGGTGAGCATTTCAGCGTTGATTGCGTCAATAATCTCGTCAAATACAACCATGTCGTACTTTTCGGTCAGGGCAAGTGTGACACTGTGGTCAAAAATACCTTTGAAAATTTTTGCCGCCTGAGCCTTTTCCTTTTCGTTCATCTGAAATGTGAACTTGAGGTCGGCGGGGCAGAGCGTGAGAGTCACATTCTCGGTGTGACTGAGAACATGGCGTTCACCCGAAAATTCCGTTTTTAAAAATTGCACAAACAGTACCTTGAGGTTACTGCCTGCCGCCCTGACGGCAATTCCTACAGCGGCTGTGGTTTTGCCCTTGCCGTCACCAAAATACAAATGTTTCATTGTCTGTCATTCCTTTTCATAAAACTGCACAATTGACAAAATGAAATTCCTTATATAAGTATAGAAAAGACATTTTCGTCTGCCTAATTATAACATAAAATCGGCAAACGGGAGTATGTACAAATTAAACAAAATTAATCGAAAATATTTTAAAAACTTCTATACCGCTTATTTCGCCGAAAAGGTTGAAATAATGCGGTATTTCGTTTATAATAATGCTTGTGTGACTGCACAAGATATGCGATGAAGCGGGAGGTTGCGGCATTAAGCCGGTTTTTCCGTGGAGTATGTCCGATTTTAAACCGGGCGATTAAATTGAAACACAGAGCGATTGAGTGGCAATGGGGTTGCTTTGCCATAACTGCGCTCAAACGCTTTCAGAACTTCCCGGTTAACTGAATAGTTAAACGGGTTTTTTAATGCGGGGTGAGGAAACACCCGGCAGAGTTTCAAAAAGTTTTGAAAAGCAACGCCCGCCAACTAACATTTTTAAGGAGGCGACGATAATGGCAGTCAAGGAAAAGATTAGAATAAGATTAAAGGGTTATGATCATCAGCTCGTTGATCAGTCTGCAGAGAGAATCGTGGCAACAGCTAAGCGCACAGGCGCAAGAGTTTCAGGTCCCGTTCCGCTCCCGACTGAGAAGCAGGTTGTAACAATTCTCCGTGCTGTTCATAAGTACAAGGACAGCCGTGAGCAGTTTGAAATCAGAACTCACAAGCGTCTTATCGACATCTTAAGACCGTCAAACAAGACAGTCGAGGCTCTTATGAGCTTAGAGCTCCCTGCCGGCGTTGATATCGAGATTAAGTTATAATCGGATACCAACCTACAAGCAGACAGGGTCATGTTGGGAAACCAACCAATAACCTATAAGGAGGATACAATTTATGCAGAAAGCAATCATCGGTAAGAAAATCGGTATGACACAGATTTTCGATGAAAAGGGAATCATGATTCCCGTAACTGTTGTTGAGGCAGGCCCTTGCGTGGTAACAGCCAAGAAAACAGTTGAAAACGACGGCTACGCTTCGGTACAGCTCGGTTACGGCGATGTTAAACCTCACAAGGTAAACAAGCCAATGAAGGGCTTCTTTGATAAGGCCGGTGTAGCACCAAAGAAAACTCTCAAAGAGTTCCGCTTTACAGACACAGACGCTTACAGCATCGGTGATCTCGTTAAAGCAGACGTATTCACCCCCGGCGACAAGATTGACGTAACAGGCAAGAGCAAAGGTAAGGGTACAGCAGGTGTTATTAAGAGATGGAACTTCCACCGTCTTAAGGAATCACACGGTACAGGTCCTTGCGTACGCCACGGCGGTTCAATCGGTGCCTGCTCATCACCTTCAAGAGTTTGGAAGGGTAAGAGAATGGCAGGTCACCTCGGCGCAGAACAGGTAACGGTTCAGAACCTCACAGTTGTTAAGGTTGATGCAGAAAACAACCTCATCGCTGTTAAGGGTGCTATTCCGGGTCCTAACAAGGGAATCGTTGTAATCAAAGATTCCGTAAAGGCTTAAGGAAGGGGGATTATAAATGCCAAATTTAGCAGTAGTAGATATGGAAGGCAAGAATGTCGGTACAATCGAGCTTGCCGAGTCCGTATTCGGTATCGAACCAAATGCAGCTGTTATGCATCAGATGGTAGTTAACTACCTCGCAGCACAGCGTCAGGGCACACAGTCCGCTCTTACAAGATCAGAGGTTTCAGGCGGCGGTAAAAAGCCGTGGAGACAGAAGGGTACAGGCCGTGCAAGACAGGGTTCAACAAGAGCTCCGCAGTGGACACACGGCGGCGTTGTATTCGCTCCGAAGCCAAGAGATTACAGATTTTCCGTAAACAAGAAGGTAAGAAGACTTGCTATGAAGTCAGCTTTCTCTTCAAAGGTTATGGAGAACGAGCTCATCGTTGTTGATTCAATCAGCATGGACGAGTACAAGACAAAGAAGATTGTTGCAATGCTCAGCGCAATCGGAGCTGAAAAGAAGGCTCTCATTGTTCTTCCTGAGGTTGACAGCAAGGTTATTAAATCAGCTAACAACATCCCCGGTGTTAAAACAGCTCAGGTAAACACTCTTAATGTATATGACATTTTGAATGCTGACAAGCTTATCATCGTTAAGGATGCGGTAAGCAAGATTGAGGAGGTATATGCATGATAGCTCATGATATTGTAATCCGCCCTGTTATTACCGAAAAGAGTATGCTCGGCGCAGTTAACAAAGTTTATACCTTTGAAGTTGCTAAGTCAGCAAACAAGATTGAAATTGCAAAAGCTTGTGAAGAAGTTTTCGGCGTTAAGGTTGCAAAGGTAAACACAGTAAGCATGAGAGGCAAATTCCGTCGTCAGGGCAGAAACAACGGCGGCTACTCAAAGAGCTGGAAGAAAGCAATCGTAAAACTTACCGAAGACAGCAAGCCTATCGAATTTTTTGAAGGCATGATGTAATACTGACTCAGGTTCAGTATTGAGTCTGAAAAACATTATTCAGGCAGAATGTATGGGAAATGCCATATTCCCGCAAAGCCATCATGAGGAGAGTGAAACCAAATGGCCATTAAAGTATATAAGCCGACCATTAACTCAAGAAGAAATATGTCGGTTACAGATTATTCGGGTCTTTCAAAGGTTGAGCCGGAAAAAAGCTTGCTTGCTCCTTTAAATAAAAAGGCAGGTCGTAACAGCTACGGCAGAATCACCGTTCGTCACAGAGGCGGCGGCAACCGCAGAAAGTACCGTATTATTGACTTCAAGCGTCAGAAGTTTGATGTTGAAGGTACAGTTAAAACATTAGAGTACGATCCAAACCGTTCTGCATTCATTGCTCTTGTAGAGTACACAGACGGCGAGAAGGCTTACATTATTGCTCCGGAAGGACTTAAGGTAGGCGACAAGGTAACAGCAGGTGCAAACGCTGATATTAAGCCCGGTAACGCACTTCCGCTTACAGCAATCCCTGTTGGTACATTTATCCACAATGTAGAGCTTTATCCCGGCAGAGGCGCTCAGCTCGCTCGTTCAGCCGGCAACATGGCTCAGCTCATGGCTAAGGAAAACGGTCTTGCACTTTTAAGACTTCCTTCAGGCGAGCTCAGAAACGTTCCTGAAAACTGCATGGCTACAATCGGTCAGGTAGGTAACACCGATCACGAAAATGTTAAGATCGGTAAAGCAGGTCGTAAGAGAAACATGGGTTGGCGTCCTACTGTTCGTGGTTCTGTAATGAACCCTAACGACCATCCGCACGGCGGTGGTGAGGGTAAGTCACCTGTTGGTCGTCCGGGCCCTGTAACCCCATGGGGTAAGCCCGCACTCGGCTACAAGACGCGTAAGAACAACAAGAGCAGCGACAAGCTTATCGTAAGAAGAAGAAACGGTAAGTAAGGCGGAAAGGAGCTAAAACATGAGTAGAAGTACTAAAAAGGGCCCTTATGTTCAGCCTGTACTGCTCAAAAGGGTTATCGAAATGAACGAAGCAGGCGAAAAGAGAATTCTCAAGACTTGGTCGAGAAGTTCAACAATTTTCCCTGAGTTCGTTGGTCACACATTTGCCGTTCATGACGGCAGAAAACATGTTCCTGTATATGTAACCGAAGATATGGTTGGTCACAAGCTCGGTGAGTTTGCTCCGACAAGAACATTCAAAGGTCACGCAGGATCAAAGACAAGCAAATAAGCGGAAGGAGAGTATTGCAGATGGAAGCAAAGGCAAATGCAAAATTTGTTCGTATTTCACCCCGCAAGGTTAATGTAGTTCTTGACCTCGTAAGAGGCAAAGACGTTAAGTATGCGGAAGCTGTTCTTAAGCACACTCCCAAGGCCGCTTGCGAGCCGCTTTTAAAGCTGCTCAATTCAGCTATGGCAAATGCTGAGAACAACCATGACATGGATGTATCCAAGCTTTACATTGCTCAGTGCAATGCAACAGCAGGCCCCATCCTTAAAAGAATTCGTCCGAGAGCACAGGGCAGAGCGTTCAGAATTAACAAGAGAACTTCTCACATTTCCCTCGTACTCAAGGAAAGAGAAGACGACTAAGGGGAGGTTAGATTATGGGTCAGAAAGTTAATCCGCACGGTCTCCGTGTCGGCGTTATTAAAGATTGGGATTCCCGTTGGTTTGCAAACAAGAAGGACTTCGGTGCTACACTCGTTGAGGACTATAACCTCCGTAAGACTCTGAAGGCTCAGCTTTACAACTTCGGTATCTCAAAGATTGAAATTGAGCGTGACGGCAAAAAGGTTAAAATCAGCATCCACTGCGCTAAGCCCGGTCTTGTAATCGGTAAGGGCGGTTCTGAGATTGAAAAGCTCAGAGCACAGTGCGAAAAGATGCTCTCAAAGCCTGTTGCAATCAATATCGTAGAAGTTAAGGCTCCTGAGCTTGATGCACAGCTCGTTGCAGAAAGCATCGCTCAGCAGCTTGAAAAGAGAATCTCTTTCCGCCGTGCAATGAAGATGTCAATCGGCAACGCAATGCGTCGCGGCGCTAAGGGTATTAAGATCATGTGTTCAGGCCGTCTCGGCGGTGCTGAAATTGCTCGTTCAGAGCAGTACCACGAAGGTACTATTCCGCTTCAGACACTTCGTGCCGACATCGACTACGGCTTTGCAGAAGCTAACACAACCTACGGTAAAGTAGGCGTTAAGGTTTGGCTTTACAAGGGCGAGGTTCTTAACGAAGTTAAGTCAAGAAAGCCCCGCAGAGAAGGAGGCAGAAAGTAATGTTATTACCTAAGAGAGTAAAATACAGAAGAGTTCACAGAGGTCGTATGACAGGTAAGGCTCTTCGTGGTAACAAGGTTACTTACGGCGATTTCGGTCTTCAGGCTACAGAGCCTGCATGGATCACCTCAAACCAGATTGAGGCTGCCCGTGTCGCTATGACTCGTTACTGCAAAAGATTCGGTAAAGTATGGATCAAAATTTTCCCTGATAAGCCTGTTACAGCAAAGCCTGCTGAAACACGAATGGGTTCAGGTAAAGGTTCACCCGAGTACTGGGTAGCCGTAGTAAAGCCCGGCAGAGTTATGTTTGAACTCGGCGGCGTAGATGAAGCTACTGCAAGAGAGGCTCTTCGCCTCGCTGCAAATAAGCTTCCGATCAAGTGCAAGTTTGTTAAGAAAGAGGAGGGTGAGCAGTAATGAAAGCATCAGAACTCAGAGATATGTCAGTAGAAGAGCTTCAGACAAAGCTCACTGAACTCAAAGAAGAATTATTCAATCTTCGTTTCCAGCTTGCTGTTAATCAGCTCGAAAACTCATCCAGAATCGGTGCTGTTAAAAAGGACATCGCAAGAATTTCAACAGTTCTTCGCCAGATGGAACTTAACGGCGCTGAAGCTTAAGAGAGGAGGACTTAACAGTGAGTGAAAGAAATATGAGAAAAACTGTTGTCGGAAAAGTTGTAAGCGACAAGATGGACAAGACAATTGTCGTTGCAGTTGAAGACAGCGTAAAGCACAAGCTTTACAACAAAATTGTTAAGCGTACAGTTCGTTTCAAGGCACACGACGAAAACAACGAGTGTGGCATTGGCGACCGTGTAAAGATTATGGAGACCCGTCCTCTTTCTAAAGACAAAAGATGGAGACTCGTCGAGATTATTGAGAAAGCTAAATAAGTTTATTTTAGCGGCTTTGAGTAAAGGAGGAATTACACTGTGATTCAGCAGCAAACTATCCTCAAGGTTGCCGACAACACCGGCGCAAAGGAACTTATGTGCATTCGTGTACTCGGCGGTACCAGAAGGAGATATGCCAACATTGGCGATGTAATCGTAGCCTCGGTTAAAAAGGCAGCACCCGGCGGTGTTGTTAAAAAAGGCGACGTTGTAAAGGCTGTAGTTGTTCGTTCTGCAAAGGGCGTCAGAAGAGAAGACGGTACTTATATCCGTTTCGATGAAAATGCAGCTGTTATTATTAAGGAAGATAAGAACCCGAAGGGTACTCGTATCTTCGGACCGGTAGCAAGAGAGCTTCGTGATAAAGATTATATGAAGATTCTTTCTCTCGCTCCCGAAGTACTTTAATTGGAGGTGTCACAATGAGTAAAGTTCATGTTAAAACAGGCGACACCGTTATCGTATTAAGCGGTAAGGACAAGGGCAAGACAGGTCAGGTTATGGCTGTAAGCCCTAAAGAAGGCAAAGTTATCGTAGAAAAGGTAAACATGGTTTCAAAGCATGTTAAGCCCAAGAAGATGGGCGAGCAGGGCGGTATCATTAAGGCTGAGGGTGCTATGTATGCATCTAAGGTTCAGATCGTTTGCCCAAGATGCAAAAAGCCTACAAGAGTTGCTCATAAGTTCTATGAGGACGGCTCTAAGGGCAGAGTTTGCGCTAAATGCGGCGAAGCACTTTAAGGAGGAAATAAGATATGGCAAGACTTAAAGAATATTATTCAAAAGAAGTTGCACCTGCTCTTATGTCAAAGTTCTCCTACAAGAGCACAATGCAGATTCCTAAGCTTGATAAAATCGTTATCAATGTAGGCGCAGGCGAAGCAAAAGATAACTCAAAAGTAATTGATGCTATCTGCACAGACCTTTCTGCTATTACAGGTCAGAAGCCTCTCATCTGTAAGGCAAGAAAGTCAGTTGCTAACTTCAAACTCAGAGAAGGTATGGCAATCGGCTGTAAGGTTACATTAAGAGGCGAGAGAATGTATGAATTCCTCGACAGATTCTTCAATGTAGCACTTCCCCGTGTTCGTGACTTCAGAGGTATCAACCCTGATTCATTTGACGGCCGTGGTAACTACAACATGGGCCTCAAAGAACAGCTCATCTTCCCCGAGATTGACTATGACAAGATCGACAAGGTTCGTGGTATGGACATTTGTTTCGTAACCACTGCAACAACAGACGAAGAAGCTCGCGAGCTCTTAAAGCTTATGGGCGCACCGTTTTCAAAGTAAGGAGGGATTGTTGTGGCTAAAACTTCAATGAAAGTAAAGCAGCAGAGAAAGCAGAAATTTTCTACAAGAGAGTACACAAGATGTAACATCTGTGGTAGACCACACGCCTACCTCCGTAAGTATGGCATTTGTCGTATTTGCTTCCGTGAACTCGCTTACAAGGGCGAAATTCCGGGTGTAAAGAAAGCAAGCTGGTAAGCAAGGGAGGTAAAGCATAATGCAGATTACAGATACAATTGCTGATTTACTTACAAGAATCCGTAACGCAAATTCAGCAAAGCATGATTCTGTTGAAATTCCCGCTTCAAACCTCAAGAAGTCAATTTGTCAGATTCTTGTTGACGAAGGTTATGTAAAGAATTTCACAGTTATTGAAGACGGCAAGCAGGGCGTTATTAAGGTAACACTCAAGTATACAGACGGCAAGACTCCTGTTATCACAGGTCTCCGCCGTGTATCAAAGCCCGGTCTCAGAATTTACAGTAATGCAGAAGATATGCCAAAGGTAATGAAGGGTCTTGGTATCGCCATCATTTCAACCTCAAAGGGTGTTATGACAGATCGTGAGGCAAGAAAGCAGCACATCGGCGGCGAGGTTCTCGCTTACATTTGGTAAGAGGAGGTGCGATAAATGTCTCGAATTGGAAGAAAACCTATAAATATTCCCGCCGGCGTTACAGCTTCAGTTGACAACGGCGTTATCACAGTTAAAGGTCCTAAGGGTACACTTGATTTCAAGTTTAATCCTGCTATGACTGTTGAAATCAAGGGCGATGTAATCGAGGTTACACGTCCTAACGACGCAAAGGAAAACCGTTCACTTCACGGCCTTACAAGAACACTTATCCATAATATGGTTATCGGTGTTACAGAGGGTTATTCAAAGACTCTTGAGGTTAACGGCGTTGGTTACCGTGTTCAGAAGCAGGGTAACAAGTGCGTTATGAACCTTGGTTATTCACACCAGGTTATCGTTGAGGATACAGAGGACATCAAGATTGAAGTTCCCGATCCTAACAAAATCATCATCTCCGGCATTGATAAGCAAAAGGTTGGTCAGTTTGCTGCCGAAGTAAGAGAAAAGCGTCCTCCGGAGCCATATAAGGGCAAGGGTATTAAGTACGCTGATGAAGTTATCCGCCGCAAGGAAGGCAAGGCCGGTAAGGGCAAATAATTAAGGAGTGAATAATTAATGGTAAGCAGACCAGATACAAAAAAGGCACGCGCAAAACGCCATAAGAGAGTCCGCAGCAAGATCAGCGGTACAGCTTCTTGTCCTCGTCTTTGCGTATTCCGCTCCACAAGCAACATCTATGCTCAGATTATTGACGATGTAGCCGGTGTTACACTTGCTCAGGCTTCAAGCCTTGATAAGGAAATCACAGGCAATGGCGGAAACAAAGAGGCAGCTAAGGCTGTTGGCAAGCTCGTTGCTGAGCGTGCAAAAGAAAAGAATATCGTTGATGTTGTATTCGACAGAGGCGGTAACATATATCACGGCCGTGTTAAGGAATTGGCCGAAGGCGCCCGTGAGGGCGGCCTCAATTTCTAAGGATTGGAGGAATAACTTTGGCTAAAACAGTAGAAGTAACAGGCGAATTAAAAGAAAGAGTAGTTACTATTAACCGTGTTTCTAAAACAGTTAAAGGCGGTCGTATTTTCAAGTTTGCAGCTCTTGTAGTTGTAGGCGACGGTAACGGAACAGTTGGTTTCGGTATCGGTAAAGCAGGCGAAGTCCCCGACGCTATCCGCAAGGGTATTGAGGATGCTAAGAAGAACCTCATGAAGGTTTCACTCAGAGGTACAACAATCCCTCACGAAGTAATCGGTGAGTTCGGTGCAGGCAGAGTTCTTATGAAGCCCGCAGCTCCCGGTACCGGTGTTATTGCCGGCGGTCCTGTTCGTGCCGTTGTTGAAGCAGTAGGTATCAAGGACATCAGAACAAAGGCTCTTCGTTCCAACAATCCCTGTAATGTAGTTAGAGCTACTCTTGCAGGTCTTGGCGCATTAAGAAATGCTGAAGAAGTTGCTGCAATCCGCGGTAAATCCGTTAAAGAAATTCTTTAATAGGGAGGTTGTAAACTATGACAATTAAGTTAGTAAAGAGTCTTATCGGCTCTAAGAAGGATCAGATTGCAACCGCCCACGCTCTCGGTCTTAAGAAAATCGGTGATGTTACAACTCAGCCCGATAACGCTCAGACTAAGGGTAAGGTAGCAAAAATCATCCACCTCGTAGAGGTTAGTGAAGCATAAGCAAGGAGGTGCGAACTAATGAAGTTACATGAACTTTCTCCTGTTGAGGGTTCTAAGAAGGACTCAAAGAGAATCGGCAGAGGTCACGGCTCGGGCTGGGGCAAAACTTCCGGTAAAGGTCATAAGGGCCAGAAGGCTCGTTCAGGCGGCAGCATCCGTCCCGGATTTGAGGGCGGTCAGATGCCTTTACAGCGTCGTATCCCTAAAAGAGGTTTCAACAATATTTTTGCTAAGACTGTAGCAGCAGTTAACCTCAGCACTTTGAACAGAAAGTTTGAAGACGGTGCGACAGTAGATATTGAGGCTCTTGTTAATGCAGGCGTTGTTAAGAACGGCTTTGATGCTGTTAAAATTCTTGGCAACGGTAAGCTTGACAAAAAACTTACAGTAAAGGTTTCTGCTTTTTCCGAATCAGCTAAAGCTGCAATTGAGGCTGCGGGCGGAAAGGCAGAGGTGATCTAAGTGTTTAAAACCATCAAAAATGCTTGGTCACTCCCCGATTTAAGAAAGAAAATTTTATTTACTCTCTTAATCATTGTTGTATTCAGAATCGGCTCGGTTATTCAGGTTCCGTTCCTGGATACCGCAGCCCTCAGAAGTGTTATGAACCCGGATGACTGGTCTAACACAATGCTTTCTTATATGAATACACTCTCAGGCGGTGCATTCTCAAACGCAACATTGTTTGCAATGGGCATCACCCCTTACATCAACAGCTCAATCATCATCCAGCTCCTCTGCGTTGCTATTCCTCCTCTGGAGAGATTGGCAAGAGAAGGCGAAGCCGGCAGACGCAAAATCAGTGCTATCACTCGTTATGTAACAGTCGGTCTCGGTATTATTCAGGGTACTGCATATTACTTCTACCTTCTCAACAGCAAGGTAACACTTTACAACAGCGGTTTTGAACTTTGGTTCTCTGCTATCGTAATCATCCTTGTTTTTACCGCAGGTACGGCGGTTATGATGTGGCTCGGTGAACAGATCAACAGCCACGGCATCGGAAACGGTATTTCCATTCTCCTTTTTGCAGGTATCGTTGCTCAGTTCCCACAGATTATCAACACACTCGGTCAGTACTGGAACCTTGCTGTTAACGGCAGCACACAGTTCTTCTTCCTCGTACCTCTCTGGGTAGTTCTCTTTGTTGCTGTTGTATGGATTATCACATTCATGCAGGACAGCGAAAGAAGAATCCCGATTCAGTATGCAAAGCGTGTTGTGGGCAGAAAGATGTACGGCGGTCAGTCAAGCCACCTTCCTATCAAGGTTGCTCTCGGCGGCGTTCTTCCAATCATCTTTGCAAGCTCAATTCTTTCGATTCCAAGTACAATCAACCTCTTCCTCAAGATTCCTGCAGGAGAAGGTTTCTGGGGTGCATTCTTTGCAGCATTCAGCACCACAGGCTGGCTGTACATGGTACTTTATTTCTTGTTCATTATAATGTTCGCTTATTTCTATACATCAATTCAGTACAACCCTGTTGAAATGGCTAACAATCTTAAAGCTAACAACGGCACAGTTCCCGGTATCCGTCCGGGTGCTCCGACAGCTGATTATATCAGAAAGATTTTGTCAAGAATCACTTTAATCGGTGCAATGTTCCTCGCTGTTATCGCTATGGTTCCGCTTATCTACGGCGCTGCTTCCGGAATGGGACAGATGTCAATCGGCGGTACATCAATCATCATCGTAGTTGGTGTTGCTCTTGAAACTGTTAAACAGCTCGAGTCACAAATGATGATGCGTCATTACAAAGGTTTTCTTGACTAATTGAGAAAAAAGGAGTATAATAGATGAACATTATCATGTTAGGTGCTCCGGGTGCAGGTAAAGGCACACAGGCTGCTGTACTTTGTGAACACTTTGGTATTCCCACAATTTCAACCGGAAACATGATCCGTGAAGCGCTGAAAAACGGCACTGAGATGGGCTTGAAGGCTAAATCCTTTATGGATGAAGGCAAGCTTGTTCCCGACGAAGTAGTAATCGGTATTGTAAAGGAAAGACTTTCTGCCGATGACTGCAAGAAGGGTTTCATTCTTGACGGTTTTCCAAGAACTATTCCTCAGGCTGAGGCTCTGGATAATATGGGTGTTGAGATTCAGCATGTCATCAACATCGACATTTCTGATGAAAAAATCATCAACCGTATGTCCGGACGCCGTGTTTGCGAAAATTGTGGCAGACCTTTCCACATTGTGACTTTAAAGCCCAAAAAGGAAGGCGTTTGTGACGATTGCGGCGGCACCCTTGTTCAGCGCAAGGACGACCACCCCGATACCGTGCTTGCTCGTCTCGAAACATATCACAAAGAGACCGAGCCCCTCGTTTCTTACTATGAGAAGCAGGGTAAGCTTGTTACTGTAAAAGGACAGGACGATGTAGAAGCTACTACAAAGGCTATCCTTGAAGGTATTGAGGCTTAATTCATGGTTGTAGTTAAGACAGCACGGGAACTTTCAAAAATGAAAGATGCCTGCAGAATTTCTGCCGAGGCATTGCGTGTTGCGGGAGAGGCTGTAAAGCCCGGCGTTACTACTTATGAAATAGATAACATTGTCCGCTCATACATCGAGAAACAGGGAGCAATTCCCTCGTTTCTCGGTTACGGCGGCTTTCCTGCGAGTGCGTGCATTTCCGTTAACAATGTGGTTATCCATGGCATACCCAGTAAAGAACTCGTTTTAAAAGAGGGCGACATAGTAAGCGTGGATGTTGGCGCTTTCTACGGGGGATTTCACGGCGACAACGCCTTTACATTCCCCTGCGGCAAAATCAGTGCAGACGCACAGGCTTTGCTTGACGCCACAAAAGAGAGTCTGTATGAGGGAATTAAACAGGCTCTTGCCTTCAACCGTGTCGGTGACATAGGCAACGCTGTTCAGAAGTATGTCGAAGCTCGCAGTTACTCGGTGGTACGAGATTTTGTCGGCCACGGCGTAGGTGCGAAACTGCACGAAGACCCAAGCGTACCCAATTACGGCACTGCTCACAGAGGAGTGCGGCTTATTCCGGGTATGACTATTGCCATTGAACCCATGGTGAACCAGGGCAGGTGCAATGTGCGTGTTCTTGATGACAAATGGACTACCGTCACTGCTGACGGAAGGCTTTCAGCTCATTTTGAACATACTGTTGCAATAACTCCTGACGGACCTAAAATTATGACTTTGTGCGATTAAAGGTGATTTTATGAACACAGTAAAAGGCAGTATCGTAAAGGCTGTGGCAGGAAGGGAAAAGAACGGCTTTTTTGTTGTTCTCGACTGCGATTCCGTTTTTGCTTACATTGCAGACGGAAAGCGAAGAAAGGTTGAGAAGCCTAAAAAGAAAAAGCTTATTCATATTTCTCCTACAGGAACCGTGATAGAGGGTTCAATCAAGACCAATCCGCAGATAAGAAAAATTTTGAACAATTTTAGAAAGAGCGAGGGTTGACAATATGTCAAAACAGGATGTAATCGAAATTGAAGGTATTGTTAAGGAAGCTTTACCGAACGCACAGTTTAAGGTAGAGTTGCCGAACGGTCACGTGATATTAGCTGTTATTTCAGGCAAACTGAGAATGAACTTCATTCGCATATTGCCGGGTGATAAGGTAAAGGTGGAAATGTCCCCCTATGACCTGACAAGAGGCAGAATTACCTGGAGAACTAAATAATTCGGGTAAAAACACGACTTTTTAGAAAGGAATGATTATACATGAAAGTCAGACCTTCAGTAAAGAAAATGTGCGACAAGTGCAAAGTAATCAAAAGAAAAGGTAAGATTTTAGTTATTTGCGAAAACCCCAAGCATAAGCAGCGCCAGGGTTAATTTACCTAACGAAAACAAAACTATATTTTAGAATTTATATGGAGGTGCAACTATATGGCTCGTATAGCAGGTGTTGACTTACCGAGAGATAAAAGAGTTGAGATTGGTTTGACCTATATCTACGGTATCGGCCGTAAGACTGCAGACGACATTATTGCTGCAACAGGTGTTAATCCGGACACTCGTGTCAGAGATTTGACAGAAGAAGATATTGCAAAGCTCAGAGAATACATCGAGCATCACTGCCGCGTTGAAGGTGACCTTCGCCGTGACATCGCTTATGATATTAAAAGACTTATTGATATTGGTTGTTACCGTGGCGTTCGCCACAGAAAAGGACTTCCTGTAAGAGGTCAGCGTTCAAAGACTAACGCTCGTACTCGTAAGGGTCCCCGTAAAACCATGGCTAATAAGAAGAAGTAAGGAGGGCAAAGGACTATGGCAGCACCAAAGGGTGGTAAGAAGGTTATCCGCCGTCGCCGTGAACGCAAGCACATTGAAAAAGGCGCAGCGCATATCCAGTCTACATTTAACAACACAATTGTTACTATTTCCGATACACAGGGCAACGCTGTTTCGTGGGCAAGCGCAGGCGAGCTCGGTTTCAGAGGTTCAAAGAAGTCAACTCCGTTTGCCGCTCAGTCAGCAGCCGAAACAGCTGCAAAGGCAGCAATGGAACACGGCATGAAGTATGTTGAAGTATATGTAAAGGGTCCCGGTCAGGGTCGTGAAGCTGCAATCCGTGCATTGCAGACTGCAGGTCTTGAGGTAACAATGATTAAGGATGTTACTCCAATCCCGCACAACGGATGCCGTCCTCCAAAGAGAAGACGTGTATAGTATTTTAAAAGGAGGAAAATTCTACTATGGCTAAAAATATGCAGCCTATCGCTAAGCGTTGCAGAGCTCTTGGCATTTCACCCGCAGTTATGGGTTATTCCAAGAAGACTTCCAACAGAAATCCCGGCGGTAAGATGAGAAGAAAAAAGAGCGAATACAGCATGCAGCTCACTGAGAAGCAGAAGGTAAAATTTATCTACGGCATCATGGAGAAGCAGTTCAGAGCTTACTACGAAAAAGCTGAAAAAGCTGAGGGTAAGACAGGTGCTGTATTGCTTACACTTATTGAAAGAAGACTTGACAACGTTATCTTCAGACTCGGTCTTGCAGCTACACGAAGAGAAGCAAGACAGCTTGTTAGTCACAGCCACTTTACCGTAAACGGTAAGAAGGTAAACATTCCTTCATACCTTGTTAAGGTTGGCGATGTAATCGAAGTTAAGGAGAAGAGCCGTTCAACTGCAAGATTCAAGGCAATCGCAGAGGGCGAAACATCTTCAATTGTAACACCAAAGTGGCTTGAGAAGAACGAAAACCTTCTCGGTGGCAAGGTTGTTGCAGCTCCCCAGAGAGAAGACATCGACTTTCCTGTTGAAGAACACCTCATCGTTGAGTTGTACTCCAAGTAATCTTATATTTCACAGGCAGATTACACACAGATGGGCTGCTTTTGCAGTCGCATAATGTTTAGGAGGATTCGCGAATGATAGAAATTGAAAAGCCAAGAATTGAAACCGAGGAATTAACCGAGGATGGAAAGTACGGCAAGTTTGTTGTTGAACCGCTCGAGCGTGGTTTCGGCAACACACTCGGCAACAGTTTGCGCCGTGTGCTGCTTTCCTCTCTTGAAGGCTGTGCTGTTACATCAATCAAGATTGACGGCGTTCTTCACGAATTTTCAACTATTCCCGGCGTAAAGGAAGACGTTACGGAAATTGTTCTTAATATGAAAAGTCTTGTTGCAAAGCTCCATGAAACAAGTCCCAAGGTTATAGAAATTGCAGCCGAGGGTCCCTGTGAGGTAAAGGCTGCCGACATCAAATGTGATGATGAGGTTGAAATTCTCAACCCTGAACTCCATATTGCTACACTCGGTGAGGGTGCTAAGCTCAATATGGAAATCACAGTTGACAAGGGCAGAGGATATATTCCTTCAGAGCGCAACAAGCAGTTAAGCGGCAACAATGTTATTGGCGTTTTGCCGATTGATTCAATTTATACTCCCGTGTTAAAGGTAAACTATACAGTTGATAACACTCGTGTAGGTCAGATTACTGACTATGACAAGCTCACTTTGGATGTTTGGACAAACGGAGTTATCAATGCTCAGGAGGCTGTTTCTCTTGCAGCAAAGGTTCTTACCGAACACCTTAACCTTTTTGTTAACCTTTCAGACAAAGCTTCAAGTGCTGAAGTTATGGTTGAGAAGGATGACAAGGGTAAGGAAAAGATTCTTGAAATGACAATTGAAGATCTTGATCTTTCAGTTCGTTCTTTCAACTGCCTCAAGCGTGCAGGCATTAACACGGTAGAGGATTTGATCAACAAGTCCGAAGAGGATATGATGAAAGTGCGTAACCTCGGTAGAAAATCTCTCGAGGAAGTTGTACAGAAGCTCAATTCTCTCGGTTTTAGTCTTCAGAAGGAAGACGAATAACTTCCCAAAGTCTTTGACAGGCTATTCTGTCAAATTCTTACCAACAAACTCAACGGTAAAGGAGTGAAAGAAATGCCAGGTACAAGAAAATTAGGAAGAACTACTGCACAGAGAACTGCAATGCTTCGTGCTATGGTTACTTTCCTTTTGGAAAACGGCAAAATTGAAACAACTCTTACTCGTGCCAAGGAAGTTCAGGCTATGGCAGAGAAGATGATTACTACAGCTAAAGAAGATACTCTTCACAACAGACGCCTTGTTTTGGCTTTTGTTACTAAGGAAGATGTTACAAGCAAGCTCTTTAAGGAAATTGCTCCAAAATACAGCGATAGAAACGGTGGCTATACAAGAGTTACTAAAATCGGTCCCCGTCGTGGTGACGCCGCTGAAATGGCAATTATCGAGCTCGTTTAATTCTTTTTAAGTTAATACAAGTTCAATTTGACTCCCGACTTTTTAGTCGGGAGTTTTTGCGTTTGTTTCAAAATGTAGGCTCTATCCCTTACCCCAACTTTTATTATAGAGCCACAAAAAGTTCATCAGCAGGCGAACACGGTTCGGCGCTGCATTGAAATTGTATGAATAACTACACAATAACACTAAATGCTTTTTATTTGTCAAACTGTTTTCACAAACAGAAAACGGGGATGCGCTGTGCTTTTGTACAAAACAAGACAGGCTGTGAAGAACGAAGTCTTAAACTTCATTTCTTCACAGCCTCATTTTACGGTTTTAAAAGCAATTCAATTTTTAGTTGGCAACCTAATCTTTATAAGATGTGCTGAGCTTGAAACCGCTCGCAGGCTTACCCTTTTTGTCGATAAGGTTCTTACTGTCGCTCGCTCTGCAGGCAACTTCCCAGTGATAGCTTGGTGATGTTGAGCCGCCGCCTTTAACTTCATATACTACTGTCATAAACGCACCGCCGTTTGTGTAGTCATACCCGTCACCGATGTTGACACCGCTTATAGAAATTTCTCCGGCAATCTTTGTGTTGAGCATAGCTCCGTATTTAGCGGGTTCAGACATTTTTGCACTTTTGCAGGTAAGCTTTGATGAATCATATTTGATTGTTGCCTGATAGTTTTCGAGAACTGCAGGTGTTTTTAGATTGTATGTGCATACAATTGTGTCACCGACATTGAATGTTTTGCCGCCGATTTTAAGTGACTTGCTGTTGTTATCAGATTTTGATGAATCCGACTTTGAAGATGAACTGTTATTATTTTTGTTGCTGTTGTTATTATTCTTATTACTGTTGTTATTATTATTCTTGTTGTTATTTGTTTTGCCTGAGTCTGTTTTTGAAGAACTGTTGTTAGTAGTTTTGCTTGTTTCACTCTTTTCAATAACGGAACTCTGTTGGCTGTTTGAATTTTTGCCGGAAGAACTGCCGCCTGAGTTTTCGGAGTTATTGCCTGAATCGCCTGACTTGCTATTGCCGCCGGCGTTGTTATTTACAGGCACAGCTTTTGTTTCTTCAACATATTCAGTGTTGCCCTGAGCGTCTGTTACAACCTCGGTGTATGTTTCAATTTTTGTTTCAATCTGAGTATCTATGCGTGTTTCGTGTACAATCTTTGTTGTTTTCTGTTCATCCGAATTTTCTCCGCAACCACTCATAACGCTTGCAGCCATAGTTGAAAAAGCCACAAGTGATGCAAGTGCCGCAATAAGACAATAGTTTTTCTTTTTGCCGTAATTACGCATTATGCCACTTCCTTAATGTGATTTAAAATTTCGGTAAGTGTTACCGTATCTTTACCATAATATTATATCAAATAAATCAACGAAAATAAAGAAATTTCGCAAAATCATACCGTTATATATTGAAAAATTACTTGCATTAATTTTATGCAAATGGTACAATAATTTTGACGGATGTGATTAACAAGTGAACTTTTTGTGAATATATCTAAAAGTTCCTTATTGATATGATTTTTTAGGAGTGATTATAGTGAGGACAACAAAAAAAGCGATTTCAATTGTACTTGCTGGTTTGATGACCGTTGGCGGTATGTCGGTATTTTCTGTTTCTGCCGCTCAAATATCAACACCGACTCTTTCATTTAAAACTCAGAATGCACTTTATGCACACGCAGTAAGCGGTTCTGACGATTCTGATGCATGGGTTGCATGGCAATGTGAACACAACGAGGATATGGAGGAATTGAATACTAATAAGAAATATTTCTTCCTCCCAAGCAGTGTTTCGTCAACAAGCGTTGAGCTTTATAACGCATATTCAAAAAGCGTTACGGTTAATAATGTAACTATACCGTCAGGCGAGTCGAGAGAGGTATCGTACACAATTGACAAGGCAGGCAATGTTACTGCCGACGGAAAAACCTATTCCCTCACATTCTTAAAGTCCTCTGCCGAGTCTGCAATCTATGTAAACAACAGCAACGCTGACGGCAACGGTAAGGAACTTATCTCTTATCTTAACGAGGATAAGAGCAACTATTCCTCTGCAACAGGCGCTATTGTTGATAAGAACGGCAAGATTGACAATACTTCAATCAAGAAAATCAAGGGCAGAGGCAACTCAACATGGGGCAAGGCTAAGAAGCCTTACAACATCACATATTCCGATAAGGTTTCAATCGGCGGTATGTCAAAGGGTAAAAAGTTCTCTCTTCTTGCAAACTATCAGGATGATTCACTCACAAGAAACCGTTTTCTTTATGACCTTGCAGATGCAGTAGGAACTCCATATGCTTCGGATTCAAGATATGTTGATTTCTACTCAGACGGTTATTACTGGGGTTCATTTCAGATGACCGAAAAAATTGAGGTGGGTAAGAGCGCCCTTGTCAACGATATTGACGATACTGCATACCTTGACGCTGACGGCAATGTAAACAAGGATTTCCCGTTCCTTTGTGAAGTTGATTCCGGTGCTGTAGACGGTGAAGATTACTATGTAAAATGTGATGACGGTATCAAGGTTACAATTAAAGCTCCGGAGCTTTCGGAAGGCGACAAGGGCTATAATGAAGTTAAGAACTATGTTCGTGAAAAGTACAATGCTTTCCACAATGCCGCAAAAAACACCGCTTCCGACCTTTCACAGTATGCTGATGTTGATTCATGTGCAAAGCTGTGGCTTATAAATGAACTCGGCAAGAACTGGGATTCAGGTGTTTCAAGCGTTTACTTTGTTTATAAGCAGGATTCTGACGGTAACTATAAGTTCTTCGGCTCACCTGTATGGGACTATGATAATTCGCTCGGTAATGCTGCAGGCAGTGCTTGGGATCTTCAGAACTTCGGTGTTAAGGATTACACACAGTATTCAGGCTGGTGGTGCAGATTCAAGGACAGACAGAAACGCTCCCAGAACAGCAGTAATATCATTAATAATATTTCAAGAAACACTCAGATTAATAAAGTTGCCGTAAATATCTGGTTTGAGCAGTTTGTTCCTGCAATCAACTATTTTGCAGGCAAGACCACATCTTACAAGGGCTCTGACGAATTCTATACAAAAACACAGTATTTTGACCTTCTCAAGGACAGCGGTGAGATGAACTACAAAAGCGGCTGGCATATAAGAACGAGCAGTTGGATTTGTGACCACACATCAATGAACAAGGCTGACTTTGATATGACAACAGGTACATATACCGTAAGTAACACTAAGGCAAGCTACAATCAGGGCAGTTTTACGGATATGTATAACTATGCGGCTGATTGGATGACAAGCCGTGCGGCATGGATCAGCAGTAAGTGGTTTAGCGAGTACACTCCTTCCGCTAAAATCGGTGATGTTGACGGCGACGGCGAAGTTACTGTAATGGACGCAACTCTTGTTCAAAAGTACATTGTAAGTCTTGAAACACTCACAGACAGTCAGCGCAATGTTGCCGATGTAAACGGTGACGGTGAAATCAGCGTTATTGACGCAACACAAATTCAAAAGATTGTCGTAAATCTTGTATAATTCAAGCACAGAATCGGGCAGGAAACTGCCCGATTTTTTGTTATTGTTTTGAGAATTTTTGTACAAGCTACAGAATGTAAAATTTTACAAATCAAAGATTGAAATTGTGTTGTGAATAATATATAATGAGTGTAATCAAAATTTATACACAGATTTATACATATGCACAATAACAGAACATAAGCATTTTAAAAGGACGGAGAAATCATGAGAAAAACTAAGATAGTTTGTACCATAGGCCCTGCCTGCGATTCAAAAGAAATGATGCGTAAAATGATTGACGCAGGTATGAATGTTGCCAGAATCAATATGTCACACGGTGTTTATGACCGTCTTGAGGTTACAATCAAAAACCTTAAAGAGGCAATTGCAGAGAGTGGTCAAAATGTTGCAATTCTGCTCGATACAAAGGGTCCTGAGGTCAGAGTCGGCACATTCAAGGACGGTTCTGTTGAACTTGTCGAGGGTGCAGAGTTCAGTCTTTTTAAAAACAAAGAAGAGGGTGACGAAACAGGTGTAAGCCTTTCGTTTCCTAAGCTTGTTGATATTTTTGAATCCGAAGGTCAGAAGGCAATCGGCAGAGAGCTTTTGCTTGATGACGGTATTATCTCGCTTGTCGTTAAGTCGGTAAATCCCGAGTCAATCGTTTGTACCGTAAACAAGGGCGGTGTGCTTAAAAACCGCAAGAGTATCAACATTCCGGGCTACTTTATCAATATGCCGTATGTAAGCGCTCAGGACAGAAAGGACATTGAGTTCGGTCTTAACCACGGTGCAACAGTTGTTGCCGCATCATTTGTCCGCAATCACGATGATGTTAGAACTCTTCGTGACTTTATTGACAGCCTCGGCTATGAGTATGTTGAAATTATCGCAAAGATTGAAAATCAGAGCGGTGTTGACGATATGGACGCAATCATTGATTACGCAGACGGTATTATGGTTGCCCGAGGAGATATGGGTGTTGAAATTCCGTTTATCAAGCTGCCTGAAATCCAGAAAACAATCATCAGAAAGGTTGTTTCAAGAGGTAAATATGTAATCACTGCAACCCAGATGCTTGAGAGTATGACAACGGCTCCCCGTCCTACAAGAGCCGAAATCAGCGATGTTGCCAATGCAGTTTATGACGGCACAAGCGCAGTAATGCTTTCGGCAGAATCCGCCGCAGGTAAGTACCCGATTGAAAGCGTAAAGGCACTTGACGCAATTTGTTCGGAGGCTGAGGAAAACGGTGAATTTACCGCACTTCATGAGTATGTGGAAGAACACGGAATGAAGGACACTAACCCAATCAGATCAAGTATCTGTAAAGCTGCAAAGAATATTGCGCAGGCAGTAGGCGCAAAGGCTATTATTGTTGAAAGTGCAACAGGTCGAGTTGCAAGAGCGATGGTTCATTACAGACCTGACTGTCCCGTTATTGCAGTTGCAACATCACAGCTTGTATGCAGAAAGCTCTGTCTTAACTGGGGTGTTATGGCTGTCATGGGCGAAGAAAAACGCACATCTGATTCAATTACGAAACAGGCTATGGAAAAGGCACTCAGCACAGGTGTTGTCAAAAAAGGCGACACGGTTGTTGTGCTTTCGTCAAACAAAACCTGCCCGACTTCAAGCACAGATTCACTTAATGTAAGGATTCTTTAATATGAAAAATATAGTTTTAATCGGAATGCCGGGATCGGGCAAAAGCACAGTCGGTGTGTTGCTTGCCAAGGCGCTGGGTTATTCCTTTGTTGATGTAGATTTGATAATCTGCAAAGAGGCAGGAAAGCCGTTGCAGAAGATTCTTGATAATGAAGGTCTTGACTTTTTCCTCCACCTTGAGGGAAAAATCGGTGCAGAGCTTGACTGCGACAAGACCGTTATCGCAACAGGCGGTTCAATGGTTCTCAGCGAAAATGCCATGGAAAACCTCAGAGAAAATGGCAAGGTCGTTTTCATTGATGTTGACCTTGATGAAATCAAGCGCAGAGTTACAAATATCAAAACAAGAGGCATTGCATTCGGTAAGGGTGAAACTCTTGATGATGTGTACAGAGTGCGTTATCCGCTCTATAAAAAGTATGCCGATATCACGGTGTCAATGGAGCTGAGCAGTATCGAAACCACGGTTGATGCAATTGTTGAAAAGCTGAAGCTTGAAAAACAGAATTAAAGAAAAAGTAAAAGCGTCCGTTATTCGGGCGCTTTTGTTGTTAAATATGAAAATTTTTTATAAATAAGAATATGCAGGGGATTCATTGAACGCCACATTCGGAAAATCGTGGTGCTAAACCGACATTTTTTCCCGAATGGCGGTGAGAATTTTCTTTTCCCGCCGACTGATTTGAACCTGCGTCATGGAAAGAATTTTGGCGGTTTGAGTTTGTGTTTTGCTCTGATAGTACCGCAGTTGAATTATTTTTCGGTCGGTGTCGCAGAGGGATTTTACCGCCTCTTCAAGCGACAATCGTTCCGAGATTTCGTCCTGAATATCATCTGTCGGGACATCAAGCTGTGGGTTGCCCTCGCTGTCATATTCGGCAGTCAGGGAGAGAGGAACTCTTGTGCTGTTGAGTGCGTCAATGATTTTTTCCTCGCTTGTATCAAGCTTTTCGGCAAGCTCGCTCACAGTGAGTTCTCTGCCGTTTTTCAGCTTGCTTTCATTGTTAAGTCTTGATATTGCAAGTGAAAGCTCCTTTAATGTGCGGCTTACCCTGACTGCACCGCCGTCACGAAAAAGTCGCTTAATTTCGCCCATAATTACAGGAAAGGCATAGGTTGAAAACTGCAGGTTACGGCTTTCGTCAAAGTTATTAATCGCCTTTGCGAGTCCGAGACACCCCGATGCAAAAAGTTCTTCGTACTCTATTCCTTTGCCTGAAAATCGTTTGCAACAGGCATGGACAAGTCCCATATTTTTGTCGGCAAGTTTATTTTTATCGGTCATTTTCCGAACCTATAATTTTTTCAAGAGTTACGGTTGTTCCGCTGTCGGGCTTTGAACGGACACGCACCTTGTCGCAAAAGCTCTGCATAACTGCAAAGCCGAGTCCTGCCCTGTCCTCCTCGGGAGCGGTTGTAAACAACGGTTCCATTGCCTTTTTAATATCGGAAATTCCGCAGCCTTTGTCACGGATTGTGATTATCACCTTGTTTTCGGAGGTGATTTTTCCGTTTATGTAAATTGTTCCGCTTTGGTGGCGGTAGCCGTGAACAATGCAGTTTGTCACAGCCTCGGACACAGCGGTTTTTAGGTCGCTGAGTTCGTTCACGGTAGGATCAAGGCTCATTACAAATGCCGACACAACGCACCGTGCAAAAGCCTCATTACAGCTTTTTGACGGCACGCAAAGTTTCATTTCATTTACTGTTTTCATCTCAACACCCCCAAACTTTCAAGTCCCGACATTGAAAAAAGCCTGTACAATCTGTCGGGAATATTAATCACACGCAATGCTCCGCCGACAAGCTTCATTTGGCGGTATCGCCCCATTACAAGACCTATGCCCGATGAGTCCATAAACGATACTTTTGAAAAATCAAGGCACAAAAGTTTCGGTTTGTTTGTCTGAACGGCGGCGTCAATTTTTGTGCGTATTCCTGCCGCCGAATCGTGGTCAATTTCGCCGTCAATGTATGCCGTGAGAATATTATTTTTAAATTCCGTTTTCAGCAATTTTATCAGTCCTTCTAAAAAATAAGAGCTCCGCACCTGTTATCTTAATGATAATAAGTGCGGAGCAAAAAATTTGTTTTATTCTGTTGTAACGAAAAATTTACTTTTCGGCTGATTCGTTTTCAGCCTTAATTTTATTGATGATATACGGACGGATTTCGCCTGCAAGGTAGAGTGAACCGCAGATTACAACTGCACAATCGGTCTTTTCAGCCTGTTCAAAAGCCATATCAAATGCGTGTTCGGCACTTTCAAAGGTTACCGTATCGTCAATAAATTTCGCATATTTCTGCATAAGTTTTGCAGGGTGCATTGCCCTTGGATTGTGAACGGGAACTGTGTAAACTCTGTCAAAAACTCCGTCAAGCAGTTTTACCGAAGTGCTGACATCCTTGTCGGCAAGCATCCCCGTGATTGCAATTATATACTTATTCGGAAGGAATTTTTGGATTGCCGATTTAAGCGCCTCAATTCCGTTAGGATTGTGAGCACCGTCAAGCAGAACAATCGGCTTTTCACTCAACAGCTCAAGTCTTGCAGGGTTGACAGCCTTTGCAAAACCGTTTGCAATCTGCTCATCTGTTATTGAAATCAGAGAATTGCAACGGAGCATATCAAGTGTCGCAAGTGCGGTTTTTGCATTTTCAAGCTGATGATCACCCGAAAGCGGAAGGTCAATTTCAACATCGTTAAACATAAAGCGACTGCCCTTTAAGGTGGTTTCGATGACATCAATACTAACGCTCTCGCTCGTTGCAAGCGGAATTTTCTTTTCTCTTGCAGTTGATTCAATAACCTTCATTGCACGGATATCCTGCTTTGAAGTGACCGCCATTGAGTCGGGCTTGAAGATTCCGCATTTCTGCTGTGCAATTTTTTCAATTGTATCACCGAGAATTGCCGTGTGGTCAAGTCCGATTGTGGTGATAACGGCACAAAGCGGTGATTTTATAGTATTGGTGCAGTCGAGCAGACCGCCCATTCCTGTTTCAAGAACAACAATGTCACAATCTGCATTTGCGTGTATATAAAATTGAAGAGCATTGACATACTCAAATTCTGTGATGATTGTACCCTCTTCACGCAGTTGTTCGATAATAGGGAAAGTTTTTTCAACCGCATCCGTGAGAACGGACTCGCTCACCATACAATTGTTTATTTGTATCCTCTCACGAAAATCCGTGATATACGGTGAAATGAACAAGCCTGTTTTGTAGCCTGCCGCAACAAGTGCGGATGAAAGCATAGCACAAACCGAGCCTTTGCCGTTCGTGCCTGCAATGTGTATAAATTTCAGCCTGTCCTGCGGATTTTCGAGCCTGTCAAGCAAAATTCTCATTCGGTCAAGTCCCGGACGAGAACCGAATGTCAAAAGTGAATGAATTTTTTCAACAGCGTTTTCGTATGTCATTTACAACAGCTCCCTGTAAATCTCATTTTTCTTAAAGCCTGTTATACTTGCCGCCTCTTTTGCCGCCTCGGTGGGCTTTGCACCGTTTTTAATCAGCTTGCGGGCGGTATCAACCGCAAATTCAAGGGTGTATTCTTCGGATTTTTCCTCTTGCTTTTTGCCCTCAAGCACAAGCACAAATTCGCCCTTCAGACTGCCGTCTGCATAATTTTCCGCAGCATATTTTGTTGTGGTGCGGATTACTTCTTCGTGAACTTTGGTGAGTTCACGAACAATCGAAAGCTTTCTGTCTCCGAAAAAGTTGTACAAATCTCGGAGAGTTTGCGGAAGCTTGTGTGGTGCTTCGTAGAAAATTATTGTTCTGTGTTCGTTTTTCAGACTGTCAAGATGCTCGTTGCGGCTCTTTTTGTTCACGCTCAAAAAGCCTTCAAATGTGAATCTGCCTGTTTCAAGTCCCGAAACCGCAAGTGCGGAAATTACGGCACTCGGACCGGGAATCACCACGGTTTTTATTCCACGCTCCTCGCAGAGCTTTATCAAATCTTCACCCGGATCGGAAATGCACGGCATTCCGGCGTCCGTTACAATTGCACAATTTTCGCCCTGTTCAATTCTGTTGCAGATGATTTCGCCACGCTCACGCTTGTTGTGTTCAAAATAGCTCACCATAGGCTTTTTTATACCGAAATGATTCAAGAGCTTAAGCGTTACCCTTGTGTCCTCTGCCGCAATGAAATCAACCGATTCGAGGGTTTCTGCGGCTCTCGGTGAAAAATCTCCGAGGTTGCCGATCGGCGTTCCCGTTACATATAAAATTCCGCTCAATTTATATAGTCCTCCTTGTAACTGCCGTAGATGTTCAGCATTTCTTCGGAAAAGTTTCCGTTTTCGTCCTCAATAAACAGGGTTGGCATAACCTCAAGAAATCCCCTTTTGCCGCCCCTTCTGCCTTCAAGCAAAAAGAGCTTCGGGGCTTTTGATTTTCGCTGTTGAACAAGCCTTAATTTTTTCGGCTCAACCGAATATTTACGCATTGCCTCCATTGCATCGGCAAGCCTTTCGGGGCGCTGACAAATGCAGAGCCGTCCTCCAAACTGCAAAAGCGACGAACCGCAACGGCACACATCGTCAAGCGTACATTCGGATTCGTGCCTTGCAACAAGCTTTGCGTTTTCGGGATTTGTAATTCCGCCTCCGCCGATTTTGTAGGGCGGATTGCAGGCAACAAGGTCAAACGAGCCGAGCGGCAATGCACCGTCAAGTTTGTTTAAGTCCGAGTTTACAATTCTGATTTTATCCTGAAGATTGTTGTATTCAAGACTTTGTGAAAACAGCTTGCAGGCATTCTCCTGTATTTCTACCGCTGTGATGTCAAGGCGGTTGTTGTTTTTGTACCACAAAAGCGGAATCGTTCCGCAGCCCGTGCCGAGGTCAACACATTTTTTTGCACCGATTTGCTTTGAAAAATCGGCAAGTAAAATTGTGTCCGTTGAAAAACGGTAGCTGTCTGACACATATATTTTAATACCGCTGCCAAGCGGTTCAAGATGTTTATTATTCATCGGTATTCCCCTGAAAACAGTAATTAAAAAGCGGCAAGGAAATCCCTGCCGCCTGTCTTTGTGGATTAACCCTTAATCAGCCTTCCTGTGGAGCGCCGACGGGGCAAACTTCAGCACATGAACCGCAATCAACACAAGCGTCTGCATTGATTTCATACTTGCCGTCGCCTTCTGAAATAGCGTCGCAAGGGCAGTTGTCTGCACAAGCACCACACATGATGCAATCGTCACTGATAGTATATGCCATAGGGAAATACCTCCTTCATGAATTTCACCTTTATTGTAACATAAATTTTGAAAAAAGCAACCTTTTGGAAAGAATTTTATATTTTAAACTGAAAACAGTTCTTTTTTACTGCAACTTGACGAACGCTGTACGCATTACAAAAAATTATTCAAGTCCCTTGAATTTTTCCATTTCCTTCTTGTCAAGCTTGATGTAGCCGTCCTTAACAAGCTTGCATTGCTTGACTGTGAATAATTTCGGAGCGGCGTCTTCGGGAGTGTTGTTGAGCTTAACCTTTAAAGTTCCTGCAATCAGGTTGTTTTCAACAACAAGCCCTCTGCCCTCGGGAGTATTTACAATTGCTCCTACCTTTGGGGTGTGTTTAAGAAGGTCTGTGTATGCCTCCTGTTCATATTTAAGACAGCACATAAGTCTGCCGCAGGTTCCCGAAATTTTAACGGGAGAGAGTGACAGGCCCTGCTCCTTTGCCATTTTAATTGAAACGGGCTGGAACTCGCCCATAAAGCTTGCACAGCAGAACGGCTTGCCGCAGATGCCGAGCCCTCCGAGCATTTTTGCCTCATCACGCACACCAATCTGGCGAAGCTCAATTCTTGTTCTGAACACACTTGCAAGGTCTTTTACAAGAGCACGGAAGTCAACCCGTCCGTCAGCCGTAAAGTAGAAAAGAATTTTGCTGTTGTCAAATGTGTATTCAACATTTACAAGCTTCATTTCAAGCTTGTGGTTGGCAATTTTCTGTTCACAGATTCTGTATGCTTCCTTTTCTTTGAGTTTGTTTTCCGCAAGGTGATTCAGGTCTTTTTCGGTTGCAATTCTGATTAACGGCTTGAGCGGATGCGAAATCTCCGCATCGTCAACGGTCTTGTTCGGAGTTGCAACCTCTCCGCACTCAAGACCTCTTGCCGTTTCAACAATTACCCTGTCACCTGTGTTAAGCTTATTGTCAAGCGGATCAAAGTAATACACTTTGCCGACTTCTTTAAATCGTACTCCGATTATCTCTGCCATGAAATCCTCCTGTATTCTCCGCACAGCCAAGTTGTGAGGAGATTTATATTTATGTGTTTCGGTATTTTCAGTTTTGCGTTCTCGGTAAGCTCAATCATAGAAATCAGCTTTGCCCGAGTAAATCGTCTTGCAAGCTCCCCGGCACATTCCTCGTCAAAAACCGCATCCGTTCCAACGCTTTTTGCCATTCCGTCACGAAGAATCAGCTTTACGACAAGCAGAATTTCGTCCGCAAGGGTTTTGTCGCTGAGGGCATAGAGTGCCTGCATAAGGTTGTACTCCCGTGTCGATAAAATTCCTTTTACAATTTTCTTTGCGCCTGCAACCGCATCCTCACTGAAAACATCTTTTGTTTTCAGACGGAATACACTTGAACGGGAGAGAATTGTCGGGAGCAGTTTCTTGGAGTTTTCGCAGAGCATAATGAAATATACATTCTGCGGAGGTTCTTCAAGAAGTTTCAAAAACGAGTTTTGAACAATGTCCGAAAGCCTTGTGTCGGCAAAAGGGAAGATATACACCTTTGCATCTGCCTCATTCGGCTTTATGACAGAGTCACCGATTATCTCTCTCATCTGCTCAATTGAATTTTGTTTTCTGTCATTTGGAAGTTCAACATATTTAATGTCGGCGTGTGCCTTATTCTTTGCCTTGTGACATTGCTCACAATGACCGCAAGGCTTTACGGGTTCGGTACACACCGCATACATTGACAGAAACACGGCAAGGTTCATCGCCTTTTCGCTGTCCCTGCTTTCTATTACAACAGCGTGGGGAACTCTGCCTTGAATATCAAGGGTGTTGAAGGTTTGTTTTATATTGTCGTCAAAATCAAAACCGTCAAAATTCAAAATCCCACCTCCGCTTATTTATCACATTTAATTATATCATTTTATTTTTGCAATTTCCACAATTATTTTAAGGCTACGGTATTGGTAACAATTTCGCCCTTGTCGGTGATGTCGATAATGCCGTAGGACGCATAGTATCCGTGGCATGAACCGGGGTTCATAATATACAGACCGTCCTCATAGAGTGTGAGAGGCATATGTGTATGACCAAAGAGGAGAATATCCGCTCCTGCTTCTCTTGCGGCGGAGGTAATGCGGTAAAGTCCCGATTTTGCGTCATAGAGATGTCCGTGTGTTACAAAGATGGTTTTACCGCAGACTTTAAAAATCTCCTTTGAAGGGAAAAAGCTGTTCCAATCGCAGTTGCCCCTTACGGCTACAATCATTTTGTCTTTGTAATTATCTTTTAAAAACCGCTGTTGTTCTTCACCGTCACCGCAATGAACAATTATTTCCGCCTTGCGCTGTGCGTCAACGGCTTTGATAAGACTGCGAAGATCTCCGTGAGTGTCCGAAACTACCAAAATACGCATTGAAAATTCTCCGTTCTAAAAATAAAATTTCCGCATAGTATATGTTGAGGTGTTGGTATGTCTGATAATAAAAAAGTTAATAAACTGCTCGGTGAGGTATCAAAAAAGTACGGTATCTCTAAGGAACAGCTTGAAAGTGCCGCACAAAGCGGTAACATAGAAAATCTTTTGAAAAATACAAATCCGAATCAATCAAAGCAGATTGAGAGCGTTCTGTCGGATCCCGAAAAAGCAAAGAAACTTTTGCAAAGTCCGCAGGCTCAGGCGCTGATGAAACTGCTCGGCGGTGAATGATATGTCTGATTTACAGGATAAGCTCAATCAGATTTTGCAGAACCCCGAGGCAATGAAACAGGTGCAAAGTCTTGGGGCACAGCTTGGTCTGACGGGTGAGCAAAAACAACCGCCAAAGCCGAAACCGCCCGAAAATAACCTTATGTCAGTGCTGGGCGGTGACGACACAATCGGCACAATTGCCAAATTTGCACCGCTTTTAAGCTCGCTGAACAACAGCGATGACACCACCCGACTGCTTGATTCGCTCAGACCGTTTCTTTCACATGAACGGCAGGAAAAGCTTGACAAAGCCGAAAAGATGCTGAAATTATTCCGCCTTATGCCGTTACTGCGTGAAAACGGATTGTTCTGACAGGAGGTGATTTTTTGCCGAGTTTTGAAGAGGAGGCTTTTAACCGAGCACAGCAGATGCACCGAAAGCCGCAATTCAATCGTGAAGCACCCAAAAGGGAAGCTCCGAAACAACCCGAAAAGCAGGAAGAGCCAAAGTCCGAAATTCCCGAACCGTCCGTTGTGAAAAAGGATGACGGTCTTTTGAATCTGATGTTCAAAAACAAGGAACAGAGCCTGATTCTTTTGCTTGTGATACTGCTTATGGAAGAAAACACCGATCCGTCGGTTCTGCTTGCACTGATGTATCTTCTGATGTGATTATCGGATTTGTCCGTTTCCTCTGATGATATATTTTGAGCTTGTAAGCTCGTTAAGTCCCATAGGTCCTCTTGCGTGGAGCTTCTGTGTTGAAATTCCGATTTCTGCACCGAGTCCGAATTCTCCGCCGTCGGTAAAGCGAGTTGATGCGTTTACATAAACCGCCGCAGAATCAATTCGTGCCGTGAACTCGTTTGCACTGTTATAGTCGCTTGTCACAATGCATTCGCTGTGACCTGTACTGTACTTCTGAATGTGAGCAATTGCGTCATCAAGGCTGTCAACAACCTTTACGGCAATGATGTAATCGAGAAATTCGATTCTATAATCTTCTTCCGTTGCAGAAACAACGCAGTCACCGAGAATCTGTTTCGTTCTGTCACAGCCTCTGATTTCAACATTCTTTTTATCAAGCTCTGCTTTGATTACAGGCAGAGCTTTTTCTGCGATATCCTTGTGTACAAGCAATGTTTCAAGCGCATTGCACACAGATGGGCGAGAGGTTTTGCCGTTGAAAACAATATTCTTCGCCATTTCAATATCTGCACTCTTGTCAACATAGATATGGCAGTTACCCACGCCTGTTTCGATAACGGGAACCTTTGCATTTTCAACAACGCTTTTGATAAGTCCTGCACCGCCACGGGGAATGAGTACATCGAGATAATCGGAAAGCTGCATAAGCTCTGTTGCGCTCTGTCTTGTTGTGTCCTCAACAAGTGCTACGCAGTCACGGGGAAATCCTGCCTTTTCGAGTGCGTCACGAATAACCTTTGCGATTGCCATATTTGAATGAAAAGCCTCTTTACCGCCACGAAGAATTACGGCACTGCCTGCTTTAAGGCAAAGAGCCGCCGCATCGGAAGTTACATTAGGTCTTGCCTCAAAGATGATTCCGATAACACCCATCGGAACTGTTACCTTTTCAATCTGCAAGCCGTTTTTGAGGGTTCTGCCGTCAAGAACCCTTCCCACGGGATCGGGTAAAGCCGCAACCTGTCTTACCCCGTCAGCCATACCGTTGATTCTCTCCTCTGACAATCTGAGTCTGTCGAGAAGTGACGCCGTAAGACCGCTTTTTTCGCCGTTCTCAAGGTCAATTTTGTTAGCCGCAAGAATTTCTTCGCAGTTTTCGCAGAGTGCGTCTGCAATTGCACCGAGGGCAATGTCCTTTTTTGAACCGGCTGTCATAAGAAATCTTGACGCATCTTTTGCCTTTGCTCCCATTTGTTCAAGTGTAGTCATAATTTTCCTCCGATTATTTAACAGGTAAAAATTTTGTTCCGATTTTGTTTCCGTCTATTACTTCATAAAGATTTTCGGGATTTGAGCCGTTGATAACGCTGACCTCAACACCTCGTTTTGTGGCATAATCAGCCGCCTGAAGCTTTGTAATCATACCGCCTGTGCCACGGTTTGAGCCTGTGCCTGCCGCCATTTCAAAAATTTCCGCATTGATTTTTTCGATAACATCAAGCTTTTTGGCATTTGGATTTGTTCGTGGGTTTGAATCGTACAGACCGTCAATATCCGTAAGAATAATGAGCCTGTCTGCAACAACAAGTCCTGCAACAATTGCGGAAAGCATATCGTTATCACCGAAATTGTTGCCCTCAAGCTCATCAATCGTAACGGTATCGTTTTCGTTGATTACGGGGATAATGTTCATTCTGAGAAGCTCGTCAATTGTGTTGATAACATTCTGTCTTTTCTGCTCTGTTTCAACAGCGTGGCGGGTAAGCAGCAGCTGAGCAACAGAGTGGTTGTACTCGCCGAAAAGTTTGTCATACATAAACATAAGCTCACACTGACCGATTGCGGCAAGAGCCTGTTTTTTCTTGGTTTCGGTAGGTCGCTTGTCAAGACCTGCCTTGCCCATTCCTACAGCAATAGCACCCGAAGAAACGAAGATAACCTGTTCTCCGCGGTTCTGTAAATCGGAAAGCACCTTGCAAAGCTGTTCAACTCTTCTGTAATTTATTTTTCCGTTTTCATAAGTCAGCGTTGAAGTACCAACCTTGATTACGGTACGCTTTTTCTCCATAAAAACACCTGTTTCATTGCGGATTTTCATTTTTGCACTTTTCATTATGTACAATTAAGATAATTATAACATAATGTACACGATAAATACAACACTTTACATAACAAAACCCCGAAGTTTTGGCACTTCGGGGTTGATTTTGTATTTAATTTAGTGAGGATATCTGTTGATAAGCTCACGGAGGTCATACGGAGTCGCCTGATAAACGAAATAGTTGAGCCAGTTTGTGTAGAGCAAGGTTGCGTTGCTCCTCCAAATCATCGGTGGAGTTTTTGACGCATCGTCATTCGGAAAATAATTGTAGGGAACATTCGGATTGAGTCCCTTGTTTTTATCTCTGAAATATTCCTTGGCAAGGGTGTCACGGTCATACTCTGCGTGACCTGTAACAAACACCTGTCTGCCGTTTCGACTGCAAATTACGCATGAACCTGCAATCTCGGAAACCGCAAGTACTTCAAGCCCTCTGCACCTTTTCAACGCCTCTTCATCAATTCCCGTATGCCTTGAATGAGGAATTGTGAATGTATCGTCAAAGCCTCTCATAAGCTTGTGATGCGGAACAAGTACCTTGTGGGTGTAAATTCCGCTTAATTTTTCGGGCAAAAGGTGCTTTTTTATGCCGTAGTGATAATAAAGACCTGCCTGAGCGCCCCAGCAGATGTGGAATGTTGAACACACATTATGCTTTGACCACTCCATAATTTCACAAAGCTCACCCCAATAATCGACCTCTTCAAAGTCGAGCTGTTCAACAGGCGCACCCGTGATAATCATTCCGTCAAAGCTTTCGTTCTTCACCTGATTAAATGTCTTGTAAAAAGTTGTCAGGTGATGCGGAGATGTGTTTTTAGAGGTGTGTGATGCCATCTGCAAAAGCTCGATATCAACCTGCAGAGGACTGTTGCCGAGCAACCTTAAAAGCTGGGTTTCGGTTTCGATTTTTGTCGGCATCAGATTCAGAATAAGAATTTTCAGCGGACGGATATCCTGCCTGAGAGCAACCTCGTTCGGCATTACAAAAATATTTTCCGATTCCAGCACCTTGATTGCCGGAAGATTACTTTGTACCTTGATTGGCATTTTCTCACCACCTTACTATGTTTTTACACAAAAAGTATTATTTATACATCAATACTGCTTGCCCCAGAATACCATATGCTTTGCAGGCTTGCCGCAGCATACGCATACATCCGAGAGATGCTCCTCGTTGAACGGGATACATCTGCTTTTTACACCGCCTGTAACTTCTTTGATTTTTTCTTCACAGGCTGTATCGCCGCACCACATAGCCTTGATAAAGCCGGGCTTGTTCTTGGCTGTGTCAACGAACTCATCAAATGTTGTTGCCGTGAATGTCTTTTCCTGAGTGTTTTTAAGAGCACGGTCATACATATCGTTGTGGATTGTAACCATAAGGTTTTCAACAAACGGTACAAGCTCGTCAATTGAAACAAATGCCTTTTCACGGGTATCACGGCGGACAACCACGCACTGGTTCTTTTCAATATCCTTAGGACCGATTTCAACTCTTACAGGTACGCCTTTCATTTCATACTCGGCAAACTTCCATCCGGGAGCGTGGTCTGAAGAATCGAGTTTTACTCTGAACTTTTCGGCAAGTGCCTTTCTAAGCTCCTCTGCCTTTTCAAGAACACCCTCTTTGTGCTGTGCAACAGGAATGAGTGCAACCTGAATAGGGGAAATCTTCGGCGGAAGAACAAGACCATCATCATCAGAGTGAACCATAATGAGCGCACCGATCATTCTTGTAGAAACACCCCATGATGTTTGATGCGGATAATGAAGCTTGTTGTCCTTGCCTGTGTATGTGATGCCAAAGCTCTTTGCAAAGCCGTCGCCGAAGTAGTGTGATGTACCGCCCTGAAGAGCAACACCGTTGTGCATCATCGGCTCGATTGTGTAGGTTTCTTCGGCACCTGCGAACTTTTCTTTTTCTGTCTTTCTGCCGATTACTGCCGGGATAGCAAGAGTTTCCTTGTAGAAATCAGAATAAACATGTAACATTCTGAGCGTTTCTTCTCTTGCTTCTTCTTCGGTTTCGTGCATTGTATGACCTTCCTGCCAGAGGAATTCCGATGTACGAAGGAACGGACGGGTTGTCTTTTCCCATCTTACAACGCTGCACCACTGATTGTAGAGCTTTGGAAGATCACGGTATGTGTTGATAATCTTTTTATAATGTTCACAGAAAAGAGTTTCCGATGTAGGACGAACGCAAAGACGCTCCTGAAGCTTTTCCTGACCGCCTACAGTAACCCATGCACATTCGGGAGCAAAGCCCTCAACATGGTCTTTTTCTTTCTGTAAAAGACTTTCGGGAATAAACATAGGCATATAAACATTCTCGTGACCTGTTTCTTTGAAACGGCGGTCAAGGTCAGCCTGAATATTTTCCCAGATAGCATAGCCGTAGGGGCGGATAACCATACAGCCCTTTACGCCCGAATAGTCAACGAGCTCAGCTTTTTTAACGATGTCGGTGTACCATTTTGCAAAGTCCTCATCTCTGCTTGTGATAGCTTCAACCATTTTTTTGTTGTTTGCCATTATATTCCCTCCGTAAAATAAAATTTTACTTATTTTTTAACATATTTTTTTGCATTTTCAAAATGCCGAATACACGGCTGTCATAACATCTATAACATTACTATTATACACTAATTCTTTTATTTTTCAACCTTTTTGATACAGCCTGAATTTTTAAATTTTCAGCCTTTTCAATATACACTAAATCTGCAAATTTTTAACCTTTTTGAGCAAAACAAAAAGAGGCCGTAAAAACGACCTCTCAAAAATTAAGTGCGAAAAAACAAGAGCAAATTATGAGTTAGCCTCGATGTAAGAAACGAGTGAACCAACTGTCTTGATGTTTTCGATTTCCTCATCGGGAACTTCAACCTCAAACTCGTCTTCGATTGACATAAGAAGGTCAACAACATCGAGTGAATCTGCGCCGAGATCTTCCTGAAGATCTGTGTCGGCAGTAATCTTATCCTCTTCAACATCGAACTGTTCAGCAAGAATTGCCTTAACTTTTTCTAATACCATTAATAATTCCTCCCGGTAAAAATATTGATTGTCCAAAGTAAATTATAGACAAAAGCACTTAGTTTATGCTACAATGGTATGAAAGCAAACGGATTGCTCCACTTCCCTTATATTATTGATTATTTACCCCTTTGTCAATATATATTTGAAATTTTTTGAAAAATTTCTGATTTTTGCATAAATAATTTCTTTTAAGTTTATTTCTGCATAGCTAAAAATATGAACCTCGGAGGTATTTTTTTATTATGGAAACCAAGAAATTTGCCGTAATCGGTCACCCAATCGGTCACACAATGTCACCGTTTATACACACAAGACTTTTTGAACTTCAGGGCGTCAAAGCCGAATATACAAAGCTTGACATTGCTCCCGAAAATCTTGAATATGAATTTAAAAATACCCTTTCAAAACTTGACGGATTTAACATTACAATTCCGCATAAACAGGCAGTCATTCCGTTCCTTGACGAAATTGACGCAAAGGCCGAGATGTACGGCAGTGTGAACACGGTTTCAAACAAAAACGGCATTTCAAAGGGTTACACAACAGATCCGGACGGATTTTTAAAGGCTCTTGATGCGGCAGGAATTACGCTTAACGGCAGAATCGTAATCATCGGCTGCGGCGGCGTTGCAAGAACAATGGCGTATGAGGTTGTTCTCAAAAAACAGCCCCTCCTCTTTGCCGTAAGAAAAGAGGATTTGAAAATTGCCGAGGCTTTATGCGATGAAATCAGAAAAACAGTTGCAGGTTGCGATGTAAGCTTCTGCCTTATTGACGAACTTTCGGGTGACATTGATGTGCTTATTAACGCAACTCCTATCGGAATGTTTCCTAAGATTGAAAATCAGCCTGTAAGCGACAGTGTAATAAACCGTTGTGCAAATGTATTTGACGCTGTTTACAATCCGCTTGAAACAATGCTTGTTAAAAAGGCAAGGGCAAACGGTGCAACAGCCGAAAGCGGAATGGCAATGCTCGTATGGCAGGCAGTTGTTTCTCACGAACATTGGGACGGCTCTGTTTATGACAAGGGCGACATTGCTCAGCTTTGTATCGACTCTGCAAAAGAGCTTGAAAAGAATTTCTGATGAACGGAGAAATTTAAAGTGAACAACATAGTTTTATGCGGATTTATGGGTTGCGGAAAATCAACCGTAGGCAAAAACATTGCAAGAAAATCGGGAAGAAAATTCCTTGATATGGATTCATACATTGAAGAAAAAGCAGGAATGACAGTTTCCGAAATATTTGAAAAATACGGCGAAGAAAAGTTTCGTGATATGGAACATGATGCCTGTGTTGAGCTTGCAGGGCTTGAAGGTCTTGTAATTGCATCGGGTGGCGGTGCGTTTACATTCAAGAGAAATGTTGAGGCCTTCAAGGGCAAGGACAAGATTGTTTTTCTTGATGTTCCGCTGGGAATCATCAAAAGCCGTCTTAAAAATGACACAACAAGACCCCTGCTTCAGCGTCCGGACAGGGACAGGGTTATGAAAGACCTTTATGACAGCAGATATCCGATTTATCATGCCGCTGCCGACATTGTGGTAAAGGGCAAAAATACGCCGTTAAAAACCGCTTTTGCAATAATCGACGCAGTAAGCGGAACAGATGTGGCTGAAAAACCGCATAAAAACGCTTGATTCTGCATTTATTCTATTGACTATCACGCTTTAAAGTGCTAAAATGACTAAAGAAATGTGACGAACTTCGATTCGTTTCGTCAAAAGTGAATTGAAAGGAAATTAAAGCAATGATTATAGTATTAAAACCGTCTGCAACAGAGGAGCAGATTACAAAATTCACAAATATGCTCAAAGAGAGCTATGATGTAAAGGTTAATAAGTGGGACGGTGTTCATTCAACCGTACTCGGTCTTATCGGCGATACAACAAAGATTGACATTGAGTATATTGACGCTCAGGACATTGTTGAAAGTGTAAAGAGAGTTCAGGAGCCGTACAAAAAGGCTAACAGAAAGTTCCACCCCGACAATACAGTCATTAAAATCAATGACAATGTAACAATCGGTGACGGCAGTCTGCATATTATGGCAGGTCCCTGCTCTGTTGAAAGCGAGGAGCAGATTGTTCAGATTGCAAAGGATGTTAAGGCATCGGGCGCAACACTTCTCAGAGGTGGTGCATTCAAGCCCCGTACTTCACCATACGCTTTCCAGGGACTCAAGGCAGAAGGACTTGACCTTCTCAAAACAGCAAGAAGAGAAACAGGTCTGCCGATTGTAACAGAAATTATGAGAGCATCACACATTGATATGTTCGAGAATGTGGACATTATTCAGGTTGGCGCAAGAAATATGCAGAACTTTGAGCTTCTCAAGGAGCTCGGCAAAATTGACAAGCCTATTCTTCTCAAGAGAGGTCTTTCCGCAACAATCGAAGAATGGCTCATGAGTGCCGAATATATTATGGCAGGCGGTAACGATAAGGTTATGCTCTGCGAAAGAGGTATCCGTACATACGAAACATTTACAAGAAACACTCTTGATATTTCGGCTATCCCGATTATCAAAAAGCTTTCTCACCTTCCTGTTATTGTTGATCCGAGCCATGCGTCGGGCAAGTCATGGCTTGTTGAACCGCTTGCAATGGCAGCAGTTGCCGCAGGTGCAGACGGTCTTATCATAGAGGTTCACAACGATCCGCCGCACGCACTTTCTGATGGTGCGCAGTCACTTACTCCAAAGCAGTTTGACGGAGTTGCAAAGAAGGTTTTCGGCTTAAAAAAGGCTGTTGACAAATTAAATTAAGATTTTTACTTTCGGTACGGTTTTTCAGCCGTACCGATTTGGACTTTAATTAACTTTACTAAAGAATACACAAACGGAGGCTAATGCAGTGAATATTGCAGTTGTAGGACTCGGAATTATCGGCGGCAGTTTTTGCAAGGCGATAAAAAAGTACACCGACCACCGTGTAATCGGTATCAACAGAACAAAATCTACTGCCGAAAAGGCTTTAAAAGAAGGTGCGATTGATGAAATCGGCACACATGAAAGCCTTGAAAACGCAGACCTAATTATCCTTTCAATGTATCCGCAGGCGGTTGTTGACTATGTTTCAAGGTACGGAGAACACATAAAAAAAGGTGCGGTTGTAACCGATGTTTCAGGTATCAAGAGGGCAATTTGTCCGCAAATGACAAAGCTTTCCGAAAAATTTGGCTTTGTTTTTGCCGGCAGTCATCCGATGGCAGGCAAGGAAACAAACGGTTTTGATGTTTCAGACGCCGACCTTTACAAAAACGCAAGCTACATTATCGTTCCGTGCAAGGCTGATGACAGCGTTGTAAATATGTTGTCCGGCTTTGCAAAATCAATCGGCTTTGGCACAGTAAAAATCACAACTCCCGAAGAACACGACAGAATGATTGCTTTCACATCACAGCTTCCGCATGTGCTTGCGTGTTCATATGTTTTAAGTCCGTGCTGTCCGAACCACAAAGGCTTTTCGGCAGGAAGTTACCGAGATGTATCGAGAGTTGCAAACATAAATTCAACGCTTTGGAGTGAGCTTTTCCTTGAAAACAAAGATCCGCTTATTTCCGAGCTTGATATACTTATAGATAATATTACAAAAATTAAAAACGCAATAAGTGCCGAAGATACCGACACTCTCAAGGCACTTCTTGAAAAGGGCAGAGAGGTCAAACAGGCGCTCGGAGAATAAAGAGGAAGGAGAACTTTTATGAAAACTATTCATGTTTCCACGGGAAGTCCCTATGACATTATGATTGAAAGAGGTATCCTTGATAACTGCGGCGAGATTATCAAAAGGCTTTCAAATGCAGAAAAAATCACTATTGTAACAGATACAAATGTTGCTCCGCTGTACAAATGGAGAGTTCTCAACTCTCTTTCACAGCAGGGTTATCAGACTACTGCCCATGTTTTTCAGGCGGGCGAGCAGTCAAAGAATCTTAACACAATCGCAGATATTTATGACACACTTGCAGATTTTAAGATGACAAGAAAAGACCTTATCGTTGCACTCGGCGGCGGTGTTACGGGCGATATGGCAGGCTTTGCCGCCGCAACATATCTGAGAGGAATCGACTTTGTTCAGATTCCGACATCTCTGCTTGCACAGGTTGACTCATCCGTAGGAGGAAAAACAGGCGTTGACATTGCACAGGGCAAGAACCTTGTCGGTGCATTCTATCAGCCAAAGGCTGTTTTGATTGATCCCGACACTCTTTCAACTCTTCCCGACCAGTTCATCACAGACGGTATGGCTGAGATTATCAAGTACGGCTGTATCAAGGACAGCGAATTTTTTGAAATGCTTGCAAACGGCGACGCTCTTGAACACATTGACGATGTAATTGAAACCTGTGTTAAAATTAAGCGTGATGTAGTAAACCGTGACGAAAAGGAAGCAGGGGAAAGAATGCTTTTAAATTTCGGTCACACACTCGGTCACGCAATCGAAAAAATCTACAACTATACAGGCATCACACACGGTATGGCAGTTGCCGTCGGTATGGTAATGATGACAAAGGCAAGCGAAAAGCACGGACTTACCGAGGCAGGAACTGCATACAAGATTGAAGAAGTTTGTGCAACCTACGGCTTGCCGACTACCGATGACGCAAGCCTTGAAAAAATTGCCGAGGCGGCTCAGACAGACAAGAAAACTTCGGGCTCGTCAATCAATGTTGTTTTGCTTGAGAAAATCGGCACAAGCTTTACCAAGAAAGTTGCAATTTCCGATTTGCTCGACTTCATCACACCGTAACACGGTAAACATATTTTAATGAAAGGCTGTGGAAGTATGGCTTTGTCAACCGACAAAAGCAGTAAGCCGTATGTACGGTATCTTCCGTTTGTACCAAACGGCGAGGTGAACATTCCCCCGTCAAAGAGCGATGTCCACCGTGCAATAATTTGTGCCGCCCTCACAAGGGGCAAATGCACAATTGCACCCGTTGCTCTGTCAAATGACATCAAGGCGACAATAGGCGTGATTGAGGATATGGGATGCACCGCCTCAATAAAGGACGGTGTGCTGACTGTTGACGGTACAAATATTTTTAAAACAGATAATGTAACGCTTGACTGCGGCGAAAGCGGCAGTGCTTTGCGATTTTTCATACCCGTAGCCGCAGCCGGCGGTATTAATGCCACCTTTGTCGGTCACGGAAAGCTTCCCGAAAGACCTATCGGAATTTTTACGGAGGCTCTGCCAAAAGCAGGAGTAAAGTGTGAAACCGAGGGCGGTCTGCCCCTCAAAATCAGCGGTCGGCTTGAAAGCGGAACTTTTGAAATCCCAGGTAATGTAAGTTCGCAGTTCATTACGGGACTTCTGCTTGCTCTTCCGCTTGTTGAGGGTGACAGCGACATTGTGCTGACATCTCCGATTGAGAGTGTCGGCTACATAAATATGACAATCCACACTATGGCGCAATTTGGTGTTGAGATTGAAACAACCGACAACGGCTGGCACATCAAGGGCGGTCAGTCATACACTCCGCATGATTACACAACAGACGGCGACTGGTCGCAGGCGGCTTTCTTTATGGTTGCAGGCGCACTCGGCGGAAAGGTGACTGTGAACGGCGTCAACAGAAATTCCGCACAGGGTGACAGGAAGATTGCCGAGTTGCTTGCACGGTTTGGTGCAAAGGTAACGCAGACTGATACTTCCGTAACCGTTGAAAAGGCAGAGCTTAATGCAATTGACATTGATGCCTCGCAGATTCCCGACCTTGTACCCGTGCTGACGGTTTGTGCCGCATTTGCAAAGGGAACAACCAGGATTTACAATGCCGAAAGACTTCGCATAAAGGAATGTGACCGTCTTACGGCAACCGCTAAGCTGATAAACGATCTCGGCGGTAAGGTGACTGAGTTGCCTGACGGACTTGTCATAGAGGGAATTGACACCCTCAAGGGCGGATTCTGCGAGGGCTTTAATGACCACAGAATTGTAATGTCGGCAGGTGTCTGCGCAGTAAGACTCAACGGTGAAATTGAGTCAAGCTATGCGCTTTCAATCAACAAAAGTTACCCTGATTTTTACATAGATTATAATAATATTGGAGGTAAGGCGAATGTCCTCGACCTACGGTGATAAGATAAAAATTTCCGTTTTCGGCGAAAGCCACGGCAACGGAATCGGAGTTGTAATTGACGGACTTCCGGCAGGATTTGAGGTTGATTTTGACAGGGTTCTCACTCAAATGGCACGCCGTGCTCCGGGCAAGGATAAAACAGCAACTCCCCGAAAAGAAAAAGACCTCCCGAAGGTTCTTTCGGGTATGCTCGGCAACAAGCTGACAGGCGCTCCGCTTTGTGCCGTAATTGAAAACACTAACACAAAAAGCGGTGACTACGGCAATCTTCTCGACTGTCCCCGTCCGGGTCACAGTGACTACACAGCCTTTGTAAAATATAATGCGTCAAACGATATTCGTGGCGGCGGTCATTTTTCGGGCAGACTTACTGCACCGATTGTTTTTGCAGGTGCTGTCTGCCGTCAGATTCTTGAATCAAAGGGCATTAAAATTGCCGCCCACATCAGCAGTATAGGCGATGTTTCGGACAAGCCTTTCTGTCCTACCGAAATTGACGATACACTTATCGAAAAGCTGAATAACTCCTCATTTTCGCTCATTGACGAATCAGCCGAACAGCCTATGAGGGATGCGGTTGAGGATGCCAGAATGGCACAGGACAGCATCGGCGGAACAATTGAATGTTGCGTAACAGGCATTGACGCAGGCTACGGTGAGCCGATGTTTGAGGGCGTTGAGGGCGTTATTGCCAAGGCTGTTTTCGGTGTTCCCGCAATTAAGGGCATTGAGTTCGGCAAAGGCTTTGAGCTTTCAACAATGAGAGGCTCGCAGTCGAACGATCCGTTTGAATACAAAGACGGCAAGGTCGTTACAACAACAAACAACTGCGGCGGTATTTTGGGCGGAATTACAAACGGAATGCCGATTATTTTCCGTGCCGCTGTAAAGCCTACACCGTCAATTTCACAACCGCAAAGAACTGTAAATCTTCAGACAAAAGAAAATGCAGAGCTTGTTATTCACGGCAGACACGATCCGTGTATTGTGCCGAGAGCAGTCCCTGTCATTGAGGCTGTTACGGCTGTTGCAATTATTAACCTTATGTGAGGCCTTTATGAGAGATTTAAAAGAAATCAGAAAAGATATTGACAAAATAGACAATCAGCTTATTGAGCTTTTTAAGCAGAGAATGGATTGTGCAAGGGATGTCGGCATCTACAAGCAGGCAAACAACATTCCCGTTCTAAACGAGGGCAGAGAGAATGAAATTCTTGATGCCGTTGAAGAAAAGGGAGGCGAATACGGCGCATCCGCAAGACTTCTCTACTCAAACATTATGGAGCTTTCAAGGGCTCTCCAGCACAACATTGTCGGCAGCGGCAAAGAGCTTAAAAGCGTTATCAACAACGCAAGCACGGATATTCCGTCAAGCGGAATCAAGGTTGCGTATCAGGGAATCAAGGGTGCTAACGGTCACGAGGCAACCTTAAGACTTTTCCCGAACGGCGAGGCTGTCAATTACAAAAGCTTTGCAGATGTATTTTCTGCCGTTGACAACGGTGAGGTTGCATTCGGTGTTCTTCCTGTTGAAAACTCAAGTGCAGGCTCTGTTTCGGCAGTTTATGACCTTATTCTCAAGCACCGTTTTTACATTGTAAAGGCACTCGATTTGCCGATTGACTACTGCCTTGCAGGTCTTAAACAATCTGCTTTTGAGGACATTGAAATCGTGTGGTCGCATCCGCAGTCACTTTCACAATGTGCGCAGTATATTGCCGACCACGGCTTTGATTCTGTTCCATTCTCCAACACGGCAATTGCCGCCCGTGATGTTGCAAAGGAAAAGCGCCTCAATGTTGCGGCAATCTGTTCATACAAAGCGTGTGAGGAATACGGCCTGAAGGTTCTTGACAATCATCTTCAGGACAATGACGAGAACACAACAAGGTTTATTGTCATCTCCAAAAAGCTGTACATTCCCGAAGATGCGAACAGAATCAGTCTTTGTTTCTCACTCCCTCATGTTACGGGATCGCTGTACAGCCTTTTGTGCAGATTTAACTCGCTCGGTCTTAACCTCACAAAAATCGAATCCCGTCCTCGTCAGGGCAGACAGTTTGAATATCTGTTCTACCTCGACTTTTCAGGCAATGTCAGAAGTGAAAATGTTATTGAACTTGTAAGTCAGCTTAGCGAAGAGATGCCCGAATTCAGCTTTTTGGGCAACTACGCAGAACCCGAGTTCCCGATTAAATAAACCGAACGGCGAGCCGCCGTTCGCACAATGTTACAATTGTTTTGTTCAATTTCAAAAAATTACACCCTTTCGGTAAATTCCGAAAGGGTGTTTTTATGCTTAAACTATAAAATTATATTTAATCAGCCGTCAATTTCTACGAGGGCGAAGCTTTGCGGTGACATTGTTACTTTGCCGTCTGCAAATTCAGCGTTGCCGAGGGCATATACTGTTTTGCCTGTATATTTTGCGTTCATTACAGCACTTTCACCAAGTGGATTGAAGTACATAACGAGGTTGCCTCTCTTGTATGCAAACGGAATTTTGCCCTCTTCATACATAAATTCAAGCTCACCGTTGCCTTTAAGGTCATCGTACTTGTGACGAAGTGCAATGATGTCTGTTACAACCTTGTAGATGCTGTCGGGATCGTCCTTCTGATTCTCAACGGTTGGAGCGTCGGCACTCTTATCAACTGCAAGATACGGTTCGTCACTTGTTGAGAAACCGAGGTTCTTACCGCTGTTCCACTGCATAGGAGTACGGGAGCCTGTTCTTGAATAACCGCCCTCCTTGCTTACGATGCCTTTCTGATATCTCATACCGATTTCATCACCGTAGTAGAGGAACGGAACACCAGGCATTGTGAAAATGAATGCATTCACAAGCTTGATAGCCTCTTTGTCAAGATATGCCGTAACTCTCGGCATATCGTGGTTGTTTGTCATAAAGCTGATGTAGCCGTTGTCCTTTGTCTTTTCGTAGTTAGGAAGATATTCGTCTGCAAATGCTTTGATATTACCCTTGCCGTTAGGATTGAAAACAGCCTGATCACCGAATTCACCGTAGCGGAAAAGTCTGCTGTAGCCGTTGCCGTAGTGGTCAAGATAGAAGTCCATGTGGAAACCTGCGTTGTTAATTGCTCTTTCGGGGTTGCACCACTCTGCAACCATTGCGGCATTCGGATATTCCGTGTCGAGCATATCACGCACACCACGCCAGATTTTTGCCGTTGCAATTTTATCGTCATCGTTCTTAACAAGTGAGTCAGCCATGTCAACTCTGAAACCGTCAGCACCCTTGTCAAGCCAAAAACGCATAACATCCTTCATAGCTTCTGCCGTTGCAAGACAGTCGGGATGATCACACGGCAACTGCCATTCGGGATGCGTGATTTCGTGGAAACCGTAGTTAAGAGCAGGCTGTGAGCTGAAGTAGTTTACCATATAGTTGCCGTCACGCTCGCAAAGTCCGCACATCATACGGTACTGCGGCGGTGCGTCCCATACGCTCTTTGTAAAGATGTAACGGTTTGAATATTCGCTCTTTGCGGCTTTCTTGGCCTCTAAAAACCATTCGTGCTGGTCTGATGTGTGACCGGGTACGAGGTCAAGAAGAATCTTGATTCCTTTTTTGTGAGCCTCGTCAAAAAGACGAACAAGGTCATCATTTGTGCCGTAACGCTCTGCAACCTTCTTGTAGTTGCGAACATCATAGCCTGCATCCATAAATGGTGAATCGTAAATCGGGTTGAGCCAGATTGCGTTGCAACCGAGGCTTTTTACATAGTCAAGCTTGCTGATGATACCCTCGATGTCACCGATTCCGTCACCGTTGGTGTCACAAAAACTCTGCGGATAAATTTCATAGAAAACAGCGTCATTAAGCCAGTTTGGCATAAAAATCATTCCTTTTGCTTTTTATTTTCTGTGGCTGTATCTTACGGCATCATTGTAGCATTAAATTGTTATGTTGGCAACCTTTTTGTATTGCATACACAAAACCTGACAATTATGTGTGAAAAAACAGCCAAATTTTATTCCATTAATATTTACTTGCAAAAGTGCTTCGTTCATCATAATATGTAAACAGATGTATGTGTATCGGAATTTAGGGGAGGGAGTATTTTGACTGTTGACAAACTCGGCGATAATAAACTGCTGATTAAGCTTGATGAATCGGATATGATGAATTTTGAGCTTGATTTCGGAAAAATGAGCTTTAAAAACGAGGATAATCAAAAGGTGATTATCGGACTTATGCGACTTGCCTGTTGCAGGGCGGGACTTGACACGAACGGTAAAAATGTGAAAATAGAAGCTTTTCTGCTCGGCGATGAATGTTGTATCCTTGTTACGGCAAATCCGAAAAAACGAAAATACAGGCTGAAAAAGTCCGACAGCGGTCTGTGCTGGAAAATGGCGAATGTGTCGGATTTTCTGAATGCGGTAGAGGCTTTATATCGCAGTAACATATGTTGCAGAAAAAGCTCCGCATACGAAATGTCGGGAAATTATTACCTTGTGTTTGATTATTTTTCATTACCGAAGCATATGATACGGGTGTTGTCGGAATACGGTGAAAGGCAAAAATCCCGCAACGCAGCGGCAAGAGTGCGTGAAAACGCAAACCTGTTGTGTCATGCCGATGCAGTTGCGGTGATAGGAAAGTTTCTTGTGTAAATTGAAAATGGAAAATTGAAGTTGAAAATTGTGGTCGGGCAGACAGTCTTATAAGCGAAAAGCCTTGTTACCAGACTGTATTTATAAAATATCTTGAAATAAAAAACGGTCGGGCAACATTGACCCGACCGAAATTTTTTATTTTACATTTTAAATTTTCAATTTATAAAGCTATCTTTGTTTTGTGAATGAAAACTCAATTCTGTTGTTGTCGTAATTAAGCACCATTGTCAGCACACCGCTGTCATAGCTCAGCTTGTATGCCGTACCGTTTACTGTCAAGTCAACGGAGGTTCCGTTGAATGTGTAGGCTGAATCAGACGAAATTCCTGCAAGGGTAACCGTGCAGTTACTGCTGTCCTTGAAATCAAGACCAAACTGATCCTCGTCAATTCCAAGCTCGCTGTATGAAATTGTTTCGCCGTTTGTCTTTGCTGTTGTCGGTACCCATTTGCCGATTATTTCGGTATTTCCGTTGCTTCCGCATCCGCAGAAAATTGATGCGAAAACAAACACGCACAGCACAAGGCACATAACCCTGACTTTCATATAATACACACCCTTGAATTTGTTTGTTCCTCTTATGCAGTATATTTTACCATTTTACGCTTTATTCGTCAAACTTTAAATGTTATAAAATTGAAATTATATGCCACATTTTATTTGCGGATAATTGACAAATCGACACATAAATGAGATAATAAAAAGGTATATGAACTCGGTTTATCCGAACAATAAATCAAGAGGAGTAATGACTATGGCAAAGGAACTTGCTAAATCCTACAACCCGTCAGAGTTTGAGGACAGAATTTACGACTTCTGGCTGAAAGGTAACTACTTTCATGCAGAGGTTGACAAAGATAAAAAACCTTATACAATCGTAATGCCGCCGCCAAACATCACAGGTCAGCTGCATATGGGACACGCACTTGACGAAACACTTCAGGACATTCTTATCCGTTGGAGAAGAATGCAGGGCTACAGCGCACTTTGGCTCCCCGGTACAGACCATGCGTCAATCGCTACAGAGGCTAAAATCGTTGAGGCAATGCGTAAAGAGGGTATCACTAAAGAGGATATCGGCAGAGAAGAATTTTTAAAGCGTGCATGGGAATGGAAAAAGGTGTACGGCGGAAGAATTACAAGTCAGCTTAAAAAGCTCGGTTCAAGCTGTGACTGGGAGCGTGAGCGCTTCACAATGGACGAGGGCTGTTCAAAGGCTGTTAAAGAAGTTTTTGTTCGCCTTTATAATGACGGAAAAATCTACCGTGGCAACCGTATGGTAAACTGGTGTCCTCATTGCTGTACATCAATTTCGGATGCCGAGGTTGAATACAAGGAGCAGAACGGTCATTTCTGGCACTTGCTCTATCAGGTTAAGGAAACAGGCGAGTACCTTGAAATCGCAACAACCCGTCCCGAAACAATGCTCGGTGATACTGCTGTTGCCGTCAACAAGGACGATGAGCGTTACAAGCACCTCCACGGCTGTCATGTAATCCTTCCGCTCCTTAACAAGGAAATCCCGATTGTTTGTGATGAACACGCAGATATGGAAAAGGGAACGGGTGTTGTTAAAATCACTCCTGCACACGATCCTAACGACTTTGAAGTCGGTCAGCGTTGCAATCTTCCGATTGTCCGTTGCTTTACATATGACGGTCACCTTACTGGTGCAAAGGATGTTGAAGAATACAACGAGTTAAAGGCAAAGGGACAGCTTGCCGAAAACGAACCTGAGGTTCTCGACTGCGGAAAATATGCAGGCATGACAACAATGGAGGCAAGAGAGGCTATTGTTGCCGACCTTAAAGAAATCGGTGCTCTTAAAGAGGTTGAAGAGCTTACTCACGATGTCGGCACTTGCTACCGTTGTCACACAACAATTGAGCCTATGGTTTCAAAGCAGTGGTTCGTAAAAATGGCTCCGCTTGCAAAGCCTGCAATTGATGTTGTCCGCAAGGGCGACACAAAGTTCATCCCCGAAAGATTTGAAAAGGTTTACTTCCATTGGATGGAGAATATCAAGGATTGGTGTATTTCCCGTCAGCTTTGGTGGGGACACAGAATCCCTGCATGGTACTGCGATGACTGCGGCGAAGTTATGGTTGCCAAAGACGCACCCGAAAAGTGCTGTAAGTGCGGCAGTACACACATTCATCAGGACGAGGACACTCTTGACACATGGTTCAGTTCGGCACTTTGGCCGTTCTCAACACTCGGATGGCCCGACAAAACTCCCGAGCTTGAGTATTTCTATCCCACAAGCACTCTTGTAACAGGTTATGATATCATCTTCTTCTGGGTTGCAAGAATGATTTTCTCAGCTTGTGAAAATATGGGTTCTGCTCCGTTCAAGACCGTATTTATGCACGGTATTGTAAGAGATGAAAACGGCATCAAGATGTCAAAATCTCTCGGCAACGGTATTGATCCGCTTGAAGTTATTGACAAATACGGTGCAGACGCACTCCGTTTCTTCCTTGCAACAGGCAACACACCCGGTAACGATATGCGTTATTCCGACAAGCGTGTTGAGGCTTGCGCTAACTTTGCAAACAAGCTCTGGAACGCATCCCGTTATGTTCACATGAACATTGACGACCACGATGTTAAGAATGAACTTCCGAAAACTCTCACAACAGAGGACAAGTGGATTGTTTCAACTCTCAACACAGTTGCAAAAGAAGTAAACGAAAATCTTGAGAAGTTTGAACTTGGCATTGCAGTTCAGAAGATTTATGAGTTTATCTGGGACTGCTACTGCGACTGGTACATTGAGCTTGTTAAGACAAGACTTTCAAGTGACGGTGAGGACGCCCAGAATGCAAGACAGGTACTTCTTTATGTGCTTGATCAGATTCTCAGACTTCTCCATCCGTTTATGCCGTACATCACAGAAGAAATTTGGCAGACAATTCCTCACGAGGGCGAAACAGTAATGCTCGCAAAGTACCCCGAATACAACGCAGAGCTTGATTATCCCGAGGCATCGGATGAAATGAAAAAAATTATGGATGCAATCCGTGCAATCCGTAACCGCCGTGCAGAGATGAATGTTCCGCCGTCAAGAAAAGCAAAGGTTTATGTTGCAACAAAGTTTGCCGACACATTCAAGGACGGCACACAGTTCATTCAGAAGCTTGCATCAGCAAGTGAGGTTGAAGTTGCTGAAAGCTTTGAAATTGAGGGTGCCGTAAACATTGTAACGGCAGATGCAAAGATTTACATTCCTATGGACGAGCTTGTTGACAGGGAAAAGGAGCTTGCAAGACTCAACAAAGAGCTTGAACAGGTTAAAAAGCGTCTTGCACAGAGCGAGGGCAAGCTTAACAATCAGGGCTTTGTTGCAAAAGCTCCCGGGGCTGTAATTGAAAAGGTTAAGGGACAGGCCGCAAAGGAAAGAGAGCAGATTGCTCTTATCGAAGCCGCAATCGCCGCACTCAAATAATTCGGCAATCAGATAAAACAGAATAAAATTATAATCAAAGGCTGAAAGAGCATAGTTGTTCTTTCAGCCTTTTTATGTTCGTGCAGATAGTCTTATTAGGGAGAGAGCAGGGTTGCCCGAAAGGAAGCTTTTTGAATTTTCAATTTTACATTTAATTAAAACTTTCGCTCGAGCATAATATGTTTTTTGATATTACAACCTACCTCAATGAACAAAAATAACATCCGAACCGGTCAGGAAAAGTCAAAACGCAGAATTGTGTGCTTTAAAAGTAAAATCTGTGAAATAAAGAACATTTCTTCCGAAATCCAAATTATCCGTTTCGTACAATATGCAGCAAAATTTGTACAGAAGCACACCTGTTTAGCGGTTATAGGTCGTAATATGGGCTGATTATTGCTATTTGACTGTTCAATCTTGATAAAAATAACGGATATGTGAAATAAAAATATGTATATATGCTAATTGCACAAAGAACAATGCTGTTTTTTAGGCATTGCTACAAATCTGCGAAAAACAGAAAATAATGCTTGAAATCCACATTTTTGTGTTGTATTATATAGGTGTCAAAGGAAATAACCGATTCGGAAAACGGAAATTAAACAAACGAATCGGAAACATTAAATCTTATTTAATAAGGAAAAGGAGAAAATATTATGCATGCTTTAAAAAGATTTGGTACAGCTTTCGGCGGATACAAAATGATGGAAAACTACCCCGTTCCCGAATGCGGTCCGGACGACATTATTCTTGAAATCAAGGCAGCCGCTATCTGCGGTGCCGACATGAAACACTGGGGTGTTGACAACGGTTACGATGACACAAACATCACTCCCGATCAGCAGCAGTCGGTTCGTGGTCACGAGTTCGCAGGCGAAATCGTTAAGGTCGGTGAAAATGTAAAAGACTGGCATATCGGTCAGAGAGTTGTTTCAGACAACAGCGCACATGTTTGCGGCGTATGTCCGGCTTGTGAGCAGGGCGACTTCCTCTGTTGCGAACATAAAGTAAACCTTGGACTTGACAACAACACATGGGGCGGCGGCTTCTCAAAGTATTGTAAAGTACCGGGCGAAATCCTCGCAATTCACAAACACGCAATCTGGGAAATTCCTGAGGGCATCAAGTACGAAGAAGCTTGTGTACTCGATCCTATCTGTAACGCATACAAGGCAGTTGCTCAGCAGTCACATCTTATCCCCGGACAGGATGTTGTAGTATTCGGTACAGGTCCTCTCGGACTCTTCTCAGTACAGGTTGCAAAGCTTATGGGTGCCGTAAACATCGTAATGGTTGGTCTTGACGATGATGTAAAAGTAAGATTCGGCGTTGCAAAAGAGCTTGGCGCTACACACTGTGTAAACGGTTCTAAGGAAGATGTAGTTGCAAGATGTACAGAAATCTGCGGCAGAGATAACCTCGGACTCGTAATTGAATGTTCAGGTGCTAACATAGCTCTCAAGCAGGCAATCGAAATGACAAGACCAAACGCTGAAATCGTTCGTGTAGGTATGGGCTTCAAACCTCTTGAATTCTCAATCAACGACATTACAGCTTGGAACAAGAGCATTATCGGTCACATGGCTTATGACTCAACATCGTGGAGAAACTGCATCAGACTTCTTCAGTCAGGTCAGATTAAGGTTCAGCCGATGATTACTCATCGCCTCGGTCTTTCACAGTGGCAGGAAGGTTTCGACAAGATGGCTAAGAAAGAGGCTATCAAGGTTATCTTCCACTACGATTACGAAGATTAATTAAAGAAAATACGCATCAGGGAGGATTTTCAAATGAGAAAGCTTATGATTGCCCCGTCAGTGGGTTGCTGTGATTTGTTCCATGTTGAAGAACAGGTTAAGCTGATTAACGAAAAATCAGATTACCTCCACATGGACATTAAAGACGGTGTTTATGTTCCGAGTTACGGAATCGGTCCTGATTATCTCGACTACCTTAACAAGCATGTTGAGAATCTCAAACCAATGGACGCTCACCTTATGGTAAAACATCCTCAGCAGTATCTTGAAACCTTTGCAAAGGCAGGAGCTGCATACATAACACCTCACACAGACTGCATTGAAGGCGACGCATTTGTAACGATCCACAAGATCAAAGAGCTTGGCTGTAAGGCAGGCGTTGCATTAAGTCCCTCGGTTCCGCTTTCAACTATTGAATATTACCTCCCGCTGCTTGATAAGGTTACAATCATGATTGTTGATCCGGGTATCGCAGGTCAGCCGGTTGATCCGCAAATGTTCGTAAAAATCAACCAACTCGCTAAGATCAGAAAGGAAAGAGGTCTTAATTTCTTAATTGAAGCCGACGGTTCAATGAACAGCAGTCTTTACCGTCCGCTTTACGAGGCAGGCGCAGATCTCGTAATTCTGGGACCTCCGGCATTATGGAACAAGGACACGGATTTCAATAAGGCTTGGGACATAATGGAAAGTGAGCTTGAGCGAGAGCTTGACGGTGCTGAGAGAAAAATCTGATTGAAATAAAAAGTCAAAGAGGAAATTAAAAGGAGAAGAAAAATGGCTAACAAAACTTCTGTCAATATTGGCGCAAGACTTGACCGCTTGCCCCAATCAAAATGGCATGTTAAGATCTGGCTGATTACAGCTTTTGCACTCTTAGTATGCTGGTCAAACGGTATCGGCGGTTCCGTTCAGAACATTCTTTTGAACGAACTTCACTGGCTCGAACCCGGTTCAACACTTCTCGCAATGTGGGGTACAACTTACACAGCAGGACAGCTCTTCGGCGCACTCATCGGCGGACCTATCGGTGATAAAATCGGCCGTAAAAAGAGTATCCTTCTTTACGAAATTATCCATATCATCGCTATGATCGGCGGTGCTCTTTCACCGAACATTGCAGTTCTTTATGTGTTCAGACTTCTCCAGGGTCTTGCACTCGGCGCTCTCCTCGTAGTTCTTTTCGCAGGCTTCACAGAGTATGTTCCCGGTAAGAACCGTGGTACATGGTCAAGCCGTACATCATTCATCGGCAACTGGGCTCACCCAATCTGCAACGGTATTGCTCTTCTTATCGTTTCAACAGGCGTAAGCATGAATATGAACTGGAGAATCCAGTTTATGATTCCTTCAATCCTTTCAATCATCGCTTGCATCTTCATCTATGTTAAGTTCCCTGAATCACCGAGATGGCTCGAATCACAGGGCAGACTTGATGAAGCTGACGAAATTATGACAAGCATCGAAAAGGAAATTGAAAAATCAACAGGCAAGCCACTCCCACCCGTTGAAGTTACAAATCCAAAGCCTGTTAAGAAGCTCCCGTTCACAGCTCTCTTTAAAGGCAAACTCCTCAGAAGAACTATCGTTGGTTCTCTCGTACTCATCGGTATGAACACAATCCAGTACACACTTATGAACTGGATGCCGTCAATGCTTTCAGGTCTTGGCTATGATACATCAAAGTCACAGTTTATGACAATGTTCGGACTCTTCGGTGCTCCGTTCGGTATCTTTATCGCATCTCTTATCATGGATAAGATTCCTCGCCGTGTAATGGGTGTTATCCTCCTTGCAGGCATGGCAGGTCTTGGTGTTGCAACAGGTCTTCTTGCTCCGACACTCGGAATGACAGGACTCATTGTTATGACATTCCTTCTTAACACAATCATCTATATGTATGTTTGCTACGCATCAGCAGTTTATGTTCCTGAGATGTGGCCTACATCGGCAAAGCTTTCAGGTTCGGGCTTCAGTAACGCAATGGGTCGTGTAAGTAACATCTTCTTCCCGTTCCTCGTTACAAATGTTGCTGCAAGCAGCATGGGCTCAGGCGGTGTGTTCATTCTTATCGCAATTGTTGCAGCAATCATCGCTGTTGCAGTTATCTTCCTCGGTGTTGAAACCAGAGGCGAATCCGTTGAGGACATCGGTGATGTAGAGTAATTCTGCAAAACCCTCTAATACATACAACCAAAAATTTTAGATGCGGTGCCTGAGTGCATCGGGCACCGCAAACTAAAATCATTAGTAATGGAAAACGAAATACAGCAATTTTAAAACATTCAAAACTTATCTTTAAATTTTTAACAGCTAAACCATCAATTTTTTAATCACAGGCAAATAAATTTGAATATACGCAGAAGGCACATCGGGTGCAAATGCTTAAATAAATTATTATAAAGAAAGTGCAGGAGATTATTATGAAAAATTCAGAAGCTATCTTAGTTACTCCAAAGCAGTTTGAAATTCAGGAATGTCCCGTTCCCGAACCAAAGGATCACGAGATTCTTATGAAGGTTGAATATGTCGGAATGTGCGGTTCCGATATCCACGGCTTTGAATTCGGTCCTTTCATCCCACCTAAGGATCCTAACCAGAAAATCGGTCTTGGTCATGAGGTTGCAGGCGAGGTTGTAAAGGTTGGCTCAAAGGTTACAAGATTCAAAGCAGGCGACAAGGTTCTCATCGAACCCGGTGTTCCGGATGACAAATGCGAATACTGCCGTACAGGCAGATACAACATCTGTCCTGATGTTGACTTTATGGCTACACAGCCTAACTACAAGGGCGCACTCACACAGTATATGACACATCCCGAGGAGTGGACATACCACATTCCCGAGGGTATGACAACAATGGAAGCAGCTCTCGTTGAGCCGGCAGCAGTCGGTATGCACGCAGCAATCCTCGGCGGCGCACAGCTTGGTAAGAGCATTGTTATCCTCGGCGGCGGTACAATCGGTCTTATGGTACTTCAGGCTTGTAAGAGCCTTGGTGCAACAGACATCACCGTTGTTGATATTATGCAGAATCGTCTTGACCTTGCATTAAAGCTTGGTGCAAGCAGAGTTATCAACGGCAAGGAGCAGGATACGGTTGCACTTCTCCGTTCACCCGAATATTTCGGCGATCACGGTTGTGAACTTGTATTCGAGGCAGCAGGTTCTGTATTCACAGCTCAGCAGGCTGTTCAGATCGTTGCAAGAGGCGGTAAGATTATGATGGTCGGCACACAGTCAAAGCCTGTTCCGATTGACTTCCTCAAGATTAACCGTGAGGTTATGATTCAGACATCATTCCGTTACTGCAACAACTTCCCGCAGACAATCGAGGCAATTGCAAGCGGTAAGTTCAATGTTAAGGATATGGTTACAAACATCTATGATTACAAAGATGTTCAGCAGGCATTTATGGACGCTATCGACCCCGAAAAGAAAGCCAATATGGTTAAGGGCGTTATCAAGGTAGCCGACTGATATACACAGATTTATTAAAAATTTTCATAAGGAAAGGTGATTAAAATGTTATCAGATATCAGATATTGGGAAAAGAAGGCAACAGAGGGACACTACGCTATTCCTCACTTCAATGTATGGAATGCAGAAATGCTCATGGGTGTTATTGACGCAGCCGAAGAGCTCCGTGCTCCAATCATTATTTCATTCGGTACAGGTTTCACAGGCAACACTTCTTTTGAAGACTTCTGCTACATGATGGATTCAATGGCAAAGAAGGCTACTGTTCCTGTAATTGAGCATTGGGATCACGGCAGAAACATGACAATTCTTCAGAACGCTGTTAATCATTGCATGAATTCGGTAATGCGTGACGCATCGGCTCTTCCTTATGAAGAAAATGTTGCTGAAATCAAGAGATGCGTTGACTACTTCCACGCTTACAACATTCCTGTTGAGGCTGAGCTTGGTCATGTAGGTAACGAAACAGTATATGAAGAGGCACTTTCAGAGTATCAGTACACAGATCCTTCAAAGGCTAAGGAATTTGTTGAGAGAACAGGCTGTGACTCACTCGCAGTTGCAATCGGTAATGTTCACGGCGTATATTCTTCAGAGCCAAAGCTTGCTTTCGATGTACTCGAGGCAGTTGCCAAGGAAGTAGATGTTCCGCTCGTACTCCACGGTGCATCGGGTATCGGTGATGAGGATATTAAAAAGGCTATCTCACTCGGTATCGCTAAAATCAACATTCACACAGAGCTTTGCCAGGCTGCTATGGAAGCTATAAATGCTCACAAGGACGAGCCGTTCCTTGCTGTTGAGCGTGAAGTAAGAAAGGCTGTTAAAGAGCGTGCAATGTACAAGATTAAGCTCTTTGGCGATGACGGCAGAGCAGATGAGTAATATGAGTAATACAGAGAAAAAACTTGATGTTATCTGTCTTGGCGCAGCGGTAGTTGACATTCCTCTCCGTCCGGTATCAAGAGATATTTTTGATATCGAGTCATATCCGGTTGACAGAATCGCAATGTCTGTCGGCGGTGACGCAATGAACGAGGCAACAATCATCAGCCGTTTAGGCTTTAAAACAGGCATTATCGCTTGTATCGGTGATGACGCTGCAGGTCAGTTTATCCTTCGCTCCTGCGAGAAGGACAACATAGATGTTGAAGGCATCAAGATTGATCCGACAATCGACACCTCAATGAACATTGGTCTTGTAACCGATGACGGTGAAAGAACCTTTGTTACAAACCGCAATGGCAGCTTGTGGAAAGAAAACATTGAGCATGTTGACTTTGAAAAAATGAAGCAGGCAAAAATCCTTTCCCTCGCAAGTATCTTTAACTGTCCCCTTCTTGACGGCAAGACGCTTGTAAAGATTTTCAAAGAGGCAAAGGCGGCAGGTATGACAATTACCGCCGATATGATAAAGCCACGACTCGGTGAAACTCTTGACGATATCAGAGAAGCATTAAGCTATGTGGATTACTTCTTCCCGAACTTTGACGAGGCTTGCCTTATGACAGGCGAAACCGAAGAATCAAAGGTTGCGGACAAGCTCTTTGAATGCGGCGTTAAGAATGTAATTATGAAGATAGGCAAGCGTGGATGCTATATCCGCAATGCCGCAGGAGCAATGATTGTTCCTGCCTGCAAGGGTGTAACCGCAATCGACACAATCGGTGCAGGTGACAACTTTGCGTCAGGCTTTATTTCGGCACTTCTTCAGGGCAAGGATATCCGTGACTGCGGTATCTATGCTAACTGCACGGCGGCTATTTCGGTTCAGTATGTCGGTGCAACAACAGGCGTTCGGAACAAAGAAATGGTTGAAGAAATGCTTGAAAAGTATAAAAAAGATTATATCCTGTAATAGTAATAAATCTGTGACATTAAGCCCTGTGTTCGTAAGAATGCAGGGCAACCCCCCACCAATATATTATTAAAGAAAGGTCAGATGCAAAATGAAGACGATGAAGCTTGGCAAAACAGGCATTGATATTTCAAGAATGGGACTCGGCACCTGGTCAATCGGCGGCGGCTCGGCATGGGGCGGCGACCACGACCTTCAGGTTGTTGTAGATACAATCCGTGAAGCTCCGAAGCTCGGTGTAAACCTTATCGACACAGCTCCCGGTTACAACTTCGGCAACAGCGAGAAAATCCTCGGCAAGGCTCTTGAGGGCATGAACCGTGAAGATGTTGTAATTATCACAAAGTGCGGTGTTACATGGGATCAGGAGATGAAGGGCGACCTTTTCAACAAGGTTAACGGCATTCAGCTTTATAAGAACCTCAACAGTGCTTCAATCAAGAGAGAAATTGAAGAATCACTCAAGAGAATGGGCACAGACTATGTTGATGTATATATGACACACTGGCAGTCAATCGAGGGCAGCGAGTATTATGTTCCGATTCAGAAGACTATGGAGGTTCTCAACGATCTCAAGGCTCAGGGCAAAATCAAGGCTATCGGTGCAGCAAATGTAGATATCAAGCAGATTCAGGAGTACCTCAAGTGGGGCGAGCTTGATATCGTTCAGGCTAAGTATTCAATCCTTGACCGTGGCATTGAGGACGAAATCATTCCTTGCTGTCGTGAAAACGGTGTTACAATTCAGGCTTATTCACCGCTTGAAATGGGACTTCTCTCGGGTACATTCCCAAGAGATTACAAGCCTGTAGGCGCACAGATTCCAAAGAAATGGTTCCAGCCCGAAAATATGCAGAAGGCTATGGATGTTATGGATCAGTGGAAGCCTCTTTGTGAAAAATATAACTGTACAATTGCTAACCTTGCTCTTGCATGGATTCTTGCTCAGGGTGACTTTATCAACCTTCTCAGCGGTTCTACTACTGTAGATCAGATTGCCGAGAATGTTAAGTCAGCCGAACTTGAACTTGATTCCGCTGATGTTGCAATGATGCGTGATATGGTTGAAGCTATCGACAAATAATTAAGGGTTGCTTAATACACCTTTGTGTATAGGGTGAAGGAATCCGCTCCCGATTGTTAAAATTATTGTAAAAACAGTCGAATTCCCTTTACTTTTGTTGATAATTATGTTAGTATGTAATAAAAGTTGAGGGAAATGTTTATGGCAAAGAGAATTGACGAAATCAGACAAAAGGTTGAAACCGAAGGCGAGGTTTTCGTCTCGGATTTAAGCAGAATATATAATGTAACCGAAGAAACTATCAGGCGTGATCTTGAAAAGCTGAAGAATGACGGTATCATTACCAGAACTTTCGGAGGAGCTGTTCTTAACACAACTCCTCAGAATGACAGAGTGCATTTCTTTAAACGCAAGGGAATTAACCTTGAGGGCAAAAAGAAAATTGCTAAGCTGCTTGTTGATAAATTTATCGGTGTGAACACGATGATGATTGATAACAGCACAACTGTTCTTGAGGCTGTTAAGCTTTTTAAGGACAATGAAAATCTTACCGCAATTACCTTTTCTGCACAGATTTTTCAGGAACTCGACACTTGTAAAATGAAGCTGGTTTCAACCGGTGGACTTTATGATGAAAAAACCCGTTCTTTCTACGGAAAACCTGCAAAAGAGGCTATGAAAAAGTACAATGTTGACCTTGTTCTCCTCGGATGCAAAGGGCTTGATATGGAAAGAGGCATAACTGATTCTTCCGAAGGTGAGGCTGATTTGAAGTCTGAGATGGCAAACCGTGCCGAATGTGTGGTGTTACTTGCAGACCATTCAAAATTCAACCATACTGCGTTTGTCAATTTTTTGGATTGGGATAGGATCGATTATCTGATTACCGATGAAAAGCCGTCACAGGAATGGCTTGAGTTTTGTGAGCAGATGAAAATAAAACTCATGTACTGATTTACCTTGTCCGGTACATAGTTTGAGCCAGTGCTTTTTATAATTTTACCCATTAAAGCTCCTGTTCTTTTTAATCAAAAACGGCAGGAGCTTTTGCGCTGTCAAAACTTTAGCAGATTTAACAGTTTTGAGAACGCATTAGAAATATTTTTATTATCATTGAATAACATTGTTAAATCTGAGTTGAATTTTAAACATAGTGATTGTTTTATATATCACTATGGAAATTCTATTAATTACGGTTATTTTTGCAGACGGGAGACCAATCGGAGACGGTTCCCGTCACATTAAGGACACACCGATTAAATATGAGGATAGGATGTGCAAATATTCCTTGAGAAAGTTTATTCGGCAGTTCCGAAATAAAGGGGTTACCCAAATTCACAGATAAGGAGATGTAAAAATGACAAAACAAAAGGAGAAGAAGAAAGCTTCAATTGTCAAGAAAATGATGATTGCCGTTGTCGCAGGTTTTGTAGTCGGCTTTATATGTCTGCTGATTAAAAGTGCGGTAATGGGAACAGACGGCGAAGGAGCCTGGAAAGTTGTTGAGGCAATTTTATTCCAGGATATCACCGCAACAAAAGATATTGAAGGACTCGGCTTGTTCTACATTGTAGGTCAGCTGTTTATGAAGGGACTTCAGATGATGATTGTTCCTCTCGTCCTTTGTTCGCTGACACTTGCACTTTGCAGCCTTGCAAACCCGAAAAAACTCGGTCGAATCGCAGGTAAAACATTTGTGTCCTACCTTTGCTTCTATATCGTAGCAGCAGCTCTTGCAGGCGCAGCAGCTTATCTTGCAAAGAGCCTTGGTTGGTTCACAGTCAATCTTCCGGCACAACAGGCTCAGGACATCGTTACAATGGAGGGTTACAACCCGCTCGTAACAATTGTAAACGCTGTTCCAAGCAATATGATTAATGCAATGTCATCCAACAACACAATTCTTTGCGTTGTTGTTATCGCAATCATCTTTGGCCTTTGTATGACAAAGATGGGCGAAAAAGCAGATCCGCTCAAGAAAGTTTTTGAAAACATCAACGATATTGTTCAGATGTTCCTCAACTTCCTTATCAACAAGATTGCTCCTATCGCAATTTTCTGTATGATCGTAAGAGCACTCGCCGTTTACGGAATTGAGTACATTTCACCGACAATGATGTGGATTGTTGTAACAATTGTTGTAAGCCTTCTTCTTGTTTGCACAATTTACCCAATCGGCATTTTCATTACAACAGGACTTAATCCGTTTATCTTCCTTAAAAAGGCGGCAAAAATCGGTATGTTTGCAGCAGCAACAAACTCGTCTGCCGCAACGCTTCCGCTTAATAAGGAAACCTGTATTAACGAACTCGGCTGTTCCGAAGAAATCAGCAGCTTTGTTCTTCCAACAGGTATGACAATCAATATGAACGGTACAACCGCAATGCATATGATTGCCATTACATTCATCGCCACAGCCGCAGGCGTCAACATTACTCCTGCAACCCTGTGTCTTACAGCATTCCTATCAATCTGCACGGCAGTCGGTACTCCGGCAATCCCTGTTGCAGGTACAACAATGGTTTATGTTGTAATGATGGGACTTGGCTTGAACTCGGATCTTTGTATGATTGGCTACTCGCTCATTCTTGCTATGAACTACCTCCCCGGTATGGCTGTTATCACACTTAATGTTATCGGTGATGCCGCTACCAATGTTATAGTTTGTGCAAAAGAACATTGCCTCAACAAAGAAATCTATAACAGCAAAACCCCTAAAAACAACTGATTTCAGTAAGATAACTTCAGGAAACCCCTTGTAAAACCGAACCGCCCTCGACAGCGCATGCACTGCCGAGGGCGGCTTAGTTTTACGGTGAGCCACCGTTCCCAGTTCGTGAAGATAGTATGGTATAAAAAAGGACATATTATGCCCGAGCGAAAGGTTTAATTAAATGTAAAATTGAAAATTGAAAATGGAAAATTATGGTGAGCCGCCTTGCCCAGTTCGTGTAGATAGCTTGTAATGTCAAAAAAACATATTATGCCCGAGCCTAACATTGCAACCGTTCGCACAATTCCGTATGGGCGGATATTATCCGCCCGCTAAGTAATTGCAGAAAATTTATGATGAAAATAAACTGTATAAATGGGATACATTTACCGAAATAATGTAGTAGTCAGTTACAATTAAACTTCATTATTTATCAGCCAAAAATTTCTTGCCGGCTTTATCGGTTGCAAGAATTGCGTTGATGAATGCGTCCTCAGTCGGATTACCCGGGACATACTTCCACTCAACAACGCTTGCGGCTTTGTGCGCAATTGCAGGCACATCATCCGGAGTAAGTGCAATTTCGCCGAGAGTGCAAGGAAGTCCGATACTGTGGTTAAATTCAAAAATTTTGTTTCGCTCCTCAAATTGTCCGTCATATGTCAGCAGACACAGCACACCGAATGAAACAATTTCGCCGTGCAGATGTTGCCGTTCACATTGCGGAAAGAGTGACGCACCGTAATAAACACAATGTGCGAGCGATGAATTGTAGTAATAATCCTCCTCGGGATTCGGATTGTTTTCGTGTACGGTAAAATTTGAAACAAGTCCCGCCGTGATAATAATGTCAAGCGCAACCTGCTCAATTGCCTCTGTCGGCACATTGTTTTTGCAGTCCTCAAGAGCTTTTTTGCCAAAGCTTATAAGCGGTTCGGTACTTGCGGAGGCAATTGCCTTGCCAAGCAACGGTGTGTGAATCATATTCTTTTCACGACACGCAAAAATTACTTCATATTCCTTTGAAAGTGCGTCACCGATTCCTGCCCACATAAGCTTTTCGGGTGATTCGGCAATAATTTTTGTGTTGATAAATGTGTGAATTGCAGGGGCTTTGTGGTACGAATATTCCTTGAAAGTACCGTCGGGATTGTACATTACCGAAAGCGAGGTGCATGACGCACAGTTTGATGCAATTGTCGGGAATGTGAACAACGGTTTGTTATATAAAGCACAATAGGTTTTTGCCGTGTCAACAGCTCGTCCGCCTCCGATACCGAACACCATATCAGCCTTTTGCACAGACGGATTGTTCTTTATTTTTTCAACATTTTCACAACTGGAGTCACCGCCGTACCATACAAAATCAATGATTTCAATGTCAGAGCCTTTGATGCCTTCAAGCAAAGCCTTTTTTGATTTTTCCATAGCTGTTTTACCGCCGACTGCAACCGCCTTTTTGCCGTACGGCTTTACAATTTCGGGAATCGCCTTGTAGCAATCAACTCCCACGCTGTAACTCGGTAAAAATTCGCTGTATGTGTGTGACATAATTTATCCCTCCGAAAACAATACTTATAAATAAATTATATCACCGCAGTTTGTACATTTCAATACATTAGCACAATAAATTGGTAAAATTATTATTGCCTGACAGATGAAAATATGCACACATCTTATGCAATTTAGCAAAAAATTGCGAAGAATATTCGTGAAAAATACTTATGGAAATGGCTTTTGCAAAGTGCTATAATCTTGTAAATATATATAAGAAGGGCGGTGCTTTTATGCAGGAAATATACGGACAGAAAACAGACAGACAGCTTGCAGCAAAGCAGAGAATAATTGCGGTTGCGGCAGGCAGGGAAAAGGCAGACCTTGTTTTAAAAAACGCAAAGTATCTTAATGTGTTTTCAAATGAATTTTTGTGCGGTGACATAGCCGTTGCAAACGGACTGATTGCGGGTGTCGGAAAATATGACGGTAAAACAGAGATTGATGTCAGCGGAAAACTCGTTCTCCCCGGCTTTATCGATGCACACATTCACCTTGAAAGTTCAATGGTGACTCCTGCTGAATTTGCAAAGGCAGTTGTTGCCCACGGTACAACCACAGTCATAACCGACCCTCACGAAATCACAAATGTAATGGGCATTGACGGAGTTGAATATATGATTCAGGCATCGCAAAATTTGCCGATTGATGTTCATTTTATGATGCCGTCATGTGTGCCTGCCACAGAAATTGACGAGAGCGGTGCGGAACTTGACTGCAAGGATATTGACTGGTACTTGGATAATAAAAAGGTACTCGGACTTGCAGAGATGATGAACTATGTCGGTGTTATCAACGGCGATAAAAATGTGCTTTCAAAAATTGTCACCTCGCAGGCTCATCACAAGAAGATTGACGGTCACGCTCCTGAGCTTTCGGGCAATGACCTCAACGCATACATTGCCGCAGGTGTCTATTCCGATCACGAGTGTTCCACCTTTGAAAATGCCCTTGAAAAGCTGAGAAAAGGTCAGTTTATTATGATAAGAGAGGGTACTGCCGCTCATAATCTCAAGGCGCTTATGCCGCTTTTGACTCAGCAGTATTACTCAAGGTGTATGTTTGCAACAGATGATAAGCATCCAAGCGATTTGCTTCACGGAGGTCATATTGACTACATCGTAAAACAGGCGCTGAAAAACGGTGCAGATCCGATTGTTGCTCTCAAAACAGCAACCCACCATGCCGCAAGATACTTTTTGCTCAATAACAAAGGTGCGATTGCTTCGGGTTATCTTGCCGATATTGTGGTTGTCGATAATCTTGAAGATTTCAATGTTGAAACAGTTTTCAAGCGTGGCAAGCTTGTTTTTGACGGCGAAGTTAAGGACTTTTCTGCTCCCACAGTTGATGAAAAGCTTGCCGAAAAATGCTTTGACACTTTCCACCTTGACAGCGTAAAGCCGAGCAGTTTCAAGGTTGACGGAAAACTCGGACTTATCGGTCTTGTCGGCGGTGAATTGCTCACACGCAATCTCGGCACAGCAGATAAAATTGATGTGGAAAACGATATTTTGAAAATTGCCTGCATTGAGCGTCACAAAGGCACAAACCATATCGGTGTCGGCTATGTTAAAGGCTATTCGCTGAAATCGGGTGCAGTAGCAACCTCGGTTGCCCACGATTCGCACAACATTATCACAGTCGGCTGTAATGATGATGATATTGCCGTTGCCGTGAACGCTATCAAGGACAGCAAGGGCGGTATTGCAGTTGTTGAAAACGGCAAAATCAAGGCTCTGCTCGAACTCCCGATTGCAGGCTTGATGTCCGATGAACCGCTGACAACCGTAAACGAAAAGCTTGAAAATGCAAAGTCATCTGCATATGAACTCGGTGCGGATAAAAGCATTGATCCGTTTATGACTCTCTCGTTTCTAAGCCTGCCCGTTATCCCAAGCTTGAGAATAACCACCAAAGGTGTGTTTGATGCAGAAAATTGGAAAATGCTCTGATGTGCGGAAATTTTTAACAATACAATAAAATATTAAATGATTTAAACAGGAAAACAAAAAGCGTATTTGTCACTTTGTTTTCCTGTTTTATTTTGTAAAAGGGCTATAGTCATTTTACAGTCACTTTGCATTTGTATAATTTGAATATAAAAGAAATTGGTTGATTTAAAGCATATAGCAATACAATATTAAATAATAGCCATTGTGCAATATTTACAAATTATTGTGTAAAAATTTGTCGTAAAAATTACCTGATTTGCTTGAAATATTATTAAAATGTGATATAATAGCATTATAAAGCCAGTGTATAAAAAGTATTGCAATAATAATTACAGAGCTAATTGAAGTGTAATCTACTGAATTATCAGTTGTATACGACTAAAGATGTAATAACTGAAAATTAAAAACATCAAAATATTATAAATAATTTAAACGGATAAATCATGCATTTGCGTTTGTTTAAATGGTAAATCTGTACAATGGCTTGTGAGGAGGTCTTGATATTAAGAAAAATGAGGTGACGAAATGAAATTCTATAAAAGATTATTAGCAATGGCAATTGTGGCAACCGTTTTTATTTCCGTTTTTGCATTTGGTGCAACGGCATACGGCTCGGATAATGATATTCCGTTCTATCTGCGTGTTCCAGGTAGTAAAGGCAAAGTTTATAGCGATGCTGAACACAGGGGCGATTCAGGAACGGAAGTTCCTTGGAAAGTAGACTTTTCCTTTTCAGAAGAAGGTAAAGGTACTATAATGAACTTCCTTCTTTCTGGTCCTTGGTATTCAGAACAATCATATACGCATTCCGTTCATCAAGGAAGTGGCAATCGCTATTACGCAGTATATCAAAACTGTAAAAATATGGATGTTGGACTTGCTGTATTTAATAACAATAATGTTAGTACTAAATATTATGTTGCAGGTTACTGGGATGAAGAAACAGATAAACACAGCTTTTCATACGAATAAGTTTTCTGTTTTTGATAATTACTGTTAGTTAATTAACTTTTGTTCCTCATAAGTCATTTGCAGATTTACCATTAAATATATAACAAATCAGCCTATAATTGAGGTGAAAAATATGTCATATTATATTACCCGAATATTTAACAACAAACTTAAATTAGGTATTATACTGTATATCTTCATTGCACCTATAATTGATATACTGTTGACTCTGATTGATCTAAGTAAAGGAGCTTCTGTTCCTGCACCGTATTTGGCTACCTTTTTAGGAGGTTTCTCAATTGGAGGGTTAAGAAAATTATTTATGTGGTATTTACCACTGCCTTTAGCAATCGTTGTTGCCGATGATTGCATTGAAGATTACAAAATAGGATACAAAAATATTCTTGTTACAAAGAGAGGTAAAAATAAATATTTTGTTTTAAATATACTTAAAAGTTTTGTTATTTCTTTTTTGATTATTATAATTCCTCTTTTACTTAATCTCCTTATGGTGCATATCGTTTTTGCAGGAGGTACATATTTATTTATGGATCCGGAATCTATAAAAGCAATTCCAAGTATGGCAGAGTATTATAGCCATCCAATGTTTTATAACCTGCTTTGTATTCTTCTGCTGTCGCTCGCCGGTGGCGTTGTGGGAAGCGGTGCAACGGCACTTGCAATGGCATTTCCAAACAGATTTATTCTTTATCCGTTAATATTTATATTGTGGTATATACCGTCAATTGCTAAACAGTCTATTATGATGGCTTTTCAGCCTTTTACCGAATATCCATTGTCATATGCACTTCCTTCAGTTATTTTCGTATTAGCTACAAATGTGGTTGCTGTTTTGTTTTCGTTCTTTAAGGTGACTAAGTATGATCAGGTGTAAATTAAGAAAATATGCAATCGTACTTCCGCTTTGCGCAGTGTTTTTTATTTTGCTTTGCGCATACACATATTTACGATTTTATAATTATTTGAATTCGGATTATTCTGAGAAGTTAAGCCAAAAAAATATTTTTTATAATGTTGCGGGCGGTGATGGTGACTTTATCACATCTGGCAATGTTATCGGCTTTTTTATAATATTATTTGTTTTGTTTTTGTTTTACATATTTGCGAATGAGAATGAAAGTTACATTGTAAGACTGAAATCGAGAGCCTCATTTGTTACAAGAAGAATTGCTGACAGTGCGGTATTCGCTTTTTTGTTTTCGTTTTTGATAGAAGCAGTCAGCGTAGTTGCGGCACTCATCTGCTTTGACATTAACCTGATTTTAGAATTGAATTTTCTGCAATATTCGGCACTTGAACTTTTGACTTTGTTTTTGTTTTATTTCAGAGCAGGACTCGTTATGCTCTCATTTGGAATAATCATTTCTCCCAAAGTTGCTCCGTTCATTACTATTGCATTATATCTTATAGAGTTATTTGCGACTATTACTTTCATGATAAGTAAAGTGTGGTTGCCGTTCAGAGATTCCGTAGTGGTGTCAAAACTTATGCACGGCGAAATGGTTCTGTCGGATATGTGGGGCATTATATTAAGAGCATTGCTTATGATGTTTATGCTTATCTTCTCTTCCTACTTTTTGTATCAGAAAAAGGATGTTTTGAGTAATGTTAAAAAGTAAGCTTGTTTTGTCGATAATACTGATTGTTGCGTGCCTTGCTCAATTGTTCAGCTGTGTATTTCAGGGTAACTTTCAAAATGCCTTTATGGTTGGTTTAGCCCCAAGCGATTACGGCTTTGAAATTACAAAATTTATGCTGCTTTTGCTGCCTGTGTGTTTTATTCTCTTCTTTACAAGCGGCTCAATTGAGAACCTTAAACAAGGCTACGGCAAGATGTTGATTGTACGCAATTATTCAAAAACAGTGCTGATTTTAAAGCGTTGTCTTAACAATTTTATAGCATTAATTTGCATTGTTTTGTTCCAGTTCATAATCTTTTTTGTTGCAAGAGAAAGTATGACTCCCGTTGAAAGCGGAACTCTTAAATCTTTGATTATGTACTTTCTGACAATTTTTTCGCTGATAGTTATTCAGTCTTTGCTTGAAATCAGTATTCCTGCACATGTTGTGAATATAGGAATTTTCACCTATTGCTTTATTGCGTACTATTTGGTTCAGAATTTTGTTGACGCACCGATTTGGAAAATGATTCTCTTCCCGAGCTTGATGTTCGGAATGCAGAACGGTGCTGTGTCGGGCGAGAGCATTTACTACGGATACCTGTTATTCATAGTTGCGTTAAATGCTTTGTGCATTTTCATTCTGAATTTGAGATTTAAGAAAACCGATATTTTTTGAGGTGATATTATGGTAGAAATAAAAAATTATTGTAAAAGTATCAAATCAAGACCGATTTTAAATAATGTAAGTTACAATTTTGAGTACGGCAAAATCTACGGAATTTACGGACACAACGGTTCGGGCAAAACTATGCTTTTGAGAGCAATTGCAGGCTTGCTTGTTCCCGACAGCGGCTCTGTTGTGATTGACGGAAAGGTTTTGCACAAGGATATGTCGTTCCCTCCGAGCATAGGCATCGTGATTGAAAATATGAACCTGTTGCCCCAGTACAATGCCTTTGACAATCTGAAAATCCTCGGCAAAATCAAGAAAACCGCCACCGATGAGGACATTAAAACAGCGCTTGAGCGTGTTGGATTAAAGTCCGATTTAAAGGTGAAAAAGTTTTCGCTTGGTATGAAACAGAGGCTGAACATTGCTCAGGCTGTGTTTGAAAAACAGAAAATCATCCTGCTTGATGAACCGACAAATGCTCTTGATAATGACGGTGTACAGCTGATTTACAAGCTTCTTAAAGAAGAAAAAGAAAGAGGTGCGCTCGTGGTTATCACAACTCATCACAAAGAGGATTTGGAAGAAGTTTGTGATGTTGTTTTGGAAATGACAGAAGGTGAGCTGCATGAAAAGTAAACTGTTTACTCATAAATTTTTCATTGTTCTTTGCATCTCGGTTGCCGCTTTGCTCGGATTGTCATTCATTGCAAGAGCGACAATCGTAAATAACAGATTTGAACAAATGGCTGTTGATCAAAAATATCGCCTAAAACCTTCAGCCGACGGTCAGTTTTTAATTCAGTTTCAAGACGATGAAAACGAAAATTTTTATGCCACTGTCGGCTTGTTTCAGGGCGGATATTACGGCTTGGACGATGCGTATATTCCTACTTCATATGATGAAAATACAAAAATAACCGCTATTGAAAAGGAAGCTTTCAGCGGCTTTGATTGTCTTAAAAAAGTTGTTATCCCCAACGGCATTTGTGAAATCAAGGATGACGCATTTAAGGATTCAAAAAATATAACGGAAATTTATATTGCGTCCTCCGTAAATAAGATTGCAAAAACCGCTTTTGACGGCATTGACAACCTTACGATATATGCCGTAAAGGGTTCTTATGCCGAAAAATTTGCGGTTGAAAATAAAATCAATTATAAAAACTATACGACCGAGCCTGAAAATCCGGAGGCTAAAAATACCGATTATTCAAAAATCAGAAACGGTGCGTATTACGGCGAATATTATAATTATAATGTTATCTATGATGACGGCAAGCCCGTGTGCGTAATAACTAACTATAACCCAATGTCGTCAGAGGAAAAGCTTGAAATTCCTGCAAATATTGACGGCTTGGATGTGATTTCAATTGCAGATGACGCAATAAATTACGGCGGTGCAAAGGAAACAGTCGTTCCCGACACAGTAAAATTCATTGCCGATAATGCGTTCAAAGAATCCTACTCCCTTGAGGATATCTACCTGACCAAAAATGTGTCCTACATAGGAAAATCTGCCTTCAAAGACTCAAAAGACCTAACAATCCACGCCCCGACAGATTCCTATGCACACACCTTTGCGACCGAAAATAAAATAAATTTCAAAGCTACAGACGATTAAATCCGATGAGCAATGAATAAATCTTTAATTTTACAGCCCTGTACCCATTTGCAGGGCTGTTTTTGCAAGCAAATGGTAGATAATGGTACAGTGACCTTTGGTATAATGTTGATAACAGGTTGAAAGAATTATAAATTTGCAAATTGCAATAGCAAGTTAAAACAGTTTTTTGTGGATGAAATTGCAACCATAGGCACAAAGCATATGCACATTTTCATTTACTCAAAATCGCCGATTCGCTTTTCAACATTGAAGAACAGATTCCCTGTTGCGCATATTGATAAAGCTAACGGCAGTGTAATTGAAAATCGTGACTATCTCCGCAAGGAGGGCAAGTGGCAGGGTTCTGATAAGGAACAGACAAACCTTATTGATACCTTTGAAGAGGTTGGTGATGTTCCAAAGCCTGTTGATGAAAATTCTCCCGATATGTCTGCTCTGATTGAAGAAATCGAAAACGGACTTGATACCTACGAAATTATTAAGCTCCATCCAAAATATGCCTTTAGGACAAAAGAGATTGACACATTCAGGCAAACAGTGCTTGAACTTTTATGCTCATGTTGACAAAACAAGCAAACTGAACATTTCACGCACTCTTGATACAAAGCTAAAAATTGATTTGTAATTCCGTGAATAAATTTTCATTTTTCGGAAAATTTACTGTATTTTTAGAACGGATTTTGCGGTTAAAAAGGTGCGAAAATCCTGATGATTACTGATATCTTGTGCCGTTAATTTTCAAGCCTAAAATCACAATTTAAATTTTTAGAAAATCCGAAAAAAAGTTGCCGACAGAGAAAATTTCTGCAAAAAGAAAAAGTCTCAAAAACGGCTTATCTAAGCCATTTTTGAGACATCTTACCTTGGCAGGGGCAGAAGGACTTGACCCCTCGGCACGCGGTTTTGGAGCGACTGTTGAAAGCTCAAAACTGCATAGACAAGCCACTATTTAAGCCAAATTCATAGCATCAAAATTACATTTTCGTGGTTTTGATGCTTTTTTGATGCTATTAGAAAATTCTTGCCAATTTAACTTCCTCGTTACTATATATCATAGCATAACAAAGATTCATTGTAAAGGAATCAAGAACTCAAAATTTGCACAGCAATAAACAAAGAAAAGAGATGTTTATTTATTATCAAAATACTCCTAATTAAATGCTTTTATATATTGAATTTGTTATATATTTTTGCTAAAATATGAATGTGTAAATGTGAAATTGGTACATTAAGACAATGTTCATATAATATATGGCAGGTGAAGAGTATGATAAATATAGCAGTTGTAGACGATGAACCAATATTTATAGACGCTTTGATTAACAAAATTTCTGATTGTTGTAACTTGTTAGGGATAGAATGTATAATTGATAAATATTCTAACGGATATAGTGTACTGGAAAATTACAAAAAATATCACCTGATTTTTCTTGATATTGAGATGCCATCAATTGACGGCATTGCAACCGCAAAAAGAATTAATGATTTAAAAGGTACTGCAGAAATACCGTTCATTATTTTTGTTACAAGCCATGATGAACTTGTATTTGATGCGTTAAAGAGTTTTCCATATTCGTTTATTCGCAAAAATATGATAGATATTGATTTATCTGAATGTGTCAGCCGTATAAACAGCTACTTTAAGCAAATACATCAAACTATAATTTTACACTCAGAAAGAAAAGATATACCTATTATTATTGATGAAATTGTCTATCTTGAGAAAATAAAAAATTATGTTATATATCATACCTATAATCAGGACTACAAAGTCAGGAGTGATATGAATACAGAGTTTGAAAAGATATCCTCTTACTCTTTTGTCAGACCTCACATAGGTTATGCTGTAAATAATAAAGCTATTCAATATATCGCTGTTGACTGTGTTTTGCTAAAGAATGATATAACTATTCCTATGAATAAAAAGTATAGAGAAGAAATTAAGAAAAAATATTTTAAATGGTTAGGTGACAAAAATGCCTGATTATAGTTTTGAATTGGTTGTTAATTTTTTGCAGTCAATTTATTTTGTCGGATTCTTTTTCGTTTTTTTAGGCGGAAAATATTCAAAGAAATGTAACTTTATTTTTTTAGCAGTCTTTATTATTTTACATTTAACAATCCGTTTATCATAATGCTTGATATGCTGATATGTATTTTACTGTATGAAGTATATTGTTTTCTTTGCCTTAAAGGAGAACTCACAATAAAAATAATTCTCCCGTTTGTTACTTCTTTAACCTATACAATAATTTCGTATGGATTTTTGTACCTTACATCGCTTATTACAGGGGTATCTTTAGAGCAACTGGGATTGCAATCAAGTCTTTTTAGATATTTTTGTGTTGGACTTGTAAATCTGACAATGATAACAGTTTTATTAATTATATGGCGTACAAAAGCTAAAGTATATAGCTTAAAAAAAGTTTCAAATATTATAGCTTTCATAGTGATTCCGGTATTAACAATGGCTATAATATATATAACTGTTTACATATTAATTCTAGCTAATTATCAATCAAATTTAATTATGTTACTTTCTATAATTTGTATTAGTATGGTTGTTATTGCAGTAATGGTTTGGTTTATGATTGCAAGAATAAACAGAGATAATCAAATATCTACAAAGCTATTGCTATCTGAGCAACGGGCAAATTTGTATGAAAAAAACATTATAAATTCCAATAGACAGATTGAAAACACAGTGAAAATACGACACGATATGAAAAATAATATCGCTTGTATTGACAATTTGATTATAAAAGGTAAATATGATGAAGCTCATAAGATTTGTCAGGAAGTAACGAATAAGATTTCTGCTGGAGGAGCTATTGTTAATACAGATAACTTTTTGCTCAATGCAGTTCTCAATGTTGAAATTGAAAAAGCAAGACTTTATGAGATTTCTTTCAAATTAAAAATTTCAGATAATATGAAACTATTTATTAACGGCTCGGATATAATTTCAATAATTGGGAATCTTTGTGATAATGCTATAACTTATCTATCCTGTGAAAATACAGAAAAAAAAGAAATTAATTTTAGCATTGAAAATACAGGTTTTTATACTGTTATCAGGTGCAGCAATAAAATAAATGGATCTGTATTATCAAATAACCCTCTATTACTGACAAATAAAAATGATAAAAAAAGCCATGGCAAGGGCATTTCAATTATTAAGGGTATTGCAGATAAATATGGAGGTGATATGATTATTATGGAAAGAGATAATAATTTTATAGTTTCAGTTATATTGGATGATAGAACTTTACCAGAAAACTGACAATTTTTCCCAAAACAGCACATAATAAATAAAAATATGCTATTCTTTTTACAGGAGATGTAATATATGCTACATATTCTGTCAAAGAGAATAGCTTTTTTAGTTTGCGAAAAAACTGATTTATTACCATTGGAAATATATGTATATGGATTTGAATTGATAATATCATCAATCATTGAAACAGGTGCATTGTTACTTGTTGGATTTTTGATCGGTAAATTTGTTGAAACAATATTGTTCTTAGTTTCCTTTTCCAGTATAAGGTTTTTTAGTGGTGGATATCATGCAAATTCTTATTTTAAATGTTTTGCAGTAACGCTTGTTAATTATTTTTTAGTTTTATTACTTTACAACAATTTAAGAAACTTTTCAGCAAATATGATTACTGTATTTACTTTAGTCGTGTTTATATTATCACTTGTTATATTTATAAAGTTTTGTCCTGTGAAAAACAACGGTAGAACAATTATTAATTCTCAAAAGCAAAAAGGTCTTGCTATTATTGCTCTATGTACCAATATTGTTTTGGCTGGTGTGCTATTTTATATATTTAAGAGTAATATATTAATCATTGTATTGCCTACTATTTTTATGGTAGATACATTGATTGTTATAGAAAAAATAAAACAAGGAGTTGTTAAAAATGGAAAAGAAAATGAATGAGGTATTAAAGAAAATGTCTGAGTGTGCAGTGAAAATTGCTTGCAATACGGCATCTTTAAATTTATGCGGTCAACCCAAAGAACCAGAAAAACTTAAAGAATATATTAATAAAAGAAAAAGAAAGTAAATTATTTTTTGCAGGCGGAATAAATTATGACTGTATTATAAAAAACTACATCGGTTTTTTGTTATCAAAATAAAGTAATACTACCACAATTATTTATGTATTATCTATAAAAATAATTTTATTTGGTTTTATCTGCTCAGGTGTTTATTTTGTTTGCATGATTCGCACTAAAATATTGTATAATTAAATAAAAGTACGGATTACTGCTCCAATATATTATATTAAAAGTGAGGCGGCGAGTCCAATGGATTAATTTAATTAAAAAATATAAAAAATAATGAAAATTTTTGGAGGATAATTTTATGAAAATTAAAAAAATATTAGTATCAGCAATAAGCGCAGCATTAATATCAACATCTGTTTTTTCGGTAGGTGCAGTGGAAAACAAATCAACCGGTACGATTTATATGGGTGGATATGAATTGCGCGGTAGTGTGACAGCATATCCAATTAATGCTTATGGATATACTTATTGTGAGAAGAAAGACGCCGGGAAAAAAGCAAACACATATTTTGCTTACTATGATACTTCAGGTAAATTAAGGGAATGCGGCATTGTTTCAAAAAATTTTGTATACAATGGAGAAGTTGGTTTAAATAAGAAAACTCCAAGCCCCAATACAGATATTTTTGATTATTATGCAGGTGCAATGACAGTTAGTGAAGTCGTATATCCTAATCAGACATATTATCACTGGTCTTCTGAAAATACTGATTATGAACTCAGACTTGGCATATACAAAAGATAAATAATTAAATTGCGAGAGGTATTCCAATGAAGAAAACAACTGCAATGATGGCATTACTTTTAACAATTTATGCTGCTGTATTTTTTTATGGCTGTACGAATAAATCTTCATACTCAAATTCCGATGATGCATATATAAATTATGCAACAGATATGCAGCTAATGTACCATATCGGCGGAAATGCACCTATGACAAAATCAGATAAAGGTTATTATTATATCGGTGAGGACGGAATCGTGATTTTTATTGATAAAGAAACAAAAAAGGCTACTCCTCTTTGTTCAAAACCAAATTGTACTCACGATGACCCTGAAGCTTGCGATGCCTATTTAAACTTAACGCAGAAGCCCGATACGCTTGTTGGTGCCCATGATTCTGCAATACAATATAATGACGGATATTTGTATGCTTTATGCGGAGAGTATGACAAGAGCTATATAAATTACAATACATATCTTATGCGTATGAAGCCTGATGGAAGCCAAAGGGAAAATCTTACGGGAAGCTTTAATTTTTATGCTTTTGAATGGTTCATACACAGGGGATATTTTTATTGCTCTACTGATTCATCAGTAATTAGAATACCTCTTGATTCACCTAAATCAGAACCGCAGATTCTATACAAAACGGATTACTATATTAAGTCCAGCTTGAGAGCTGTTTCTCAAATATGTGCGTATAAGAATTATTTTTACTTTACTGCCGACGAGAGAAATGAAAAAGAGGAAGGACCCGGTTTAAGTATCAAATGTATCAATTTAGATACATTAGAGATTAATGACATTCCTAAAGCTAAAGGCTATCAAGTGTTTTATAATTTCTTTTTAGACAACACAATGATTGCGTCCTATTACGATAAAAATTCGGATGAAAATGTTTATCTTAAATGCGATTTGGATGGAAATGTAAAGGAAAGCTTTTTCACAATAGCTCATAAAGATAATTTGCGATATTCAACCGATGGAAAATACATATATGGTGATAATTGTGTGCAGGTCACCAGAAAAGATGCAGAAAAACAGATTATTACGGTTTACGATTTAAATATGAATGAGATAGATTCGTATGTTCCGCCTGAATTTGAAAATATAGTATGCAATTATATTAATCCACAGGATAATGAATATTTTATTTTTGAATCTGTAGATGATAACGGAGAACGAATTTTAGCTATGGCGGATAAAAGTCAACTTGGCTCAATCGGCGGAGAAACTATAAAATTCACCAAGCTTTGCAAGCTGAAATGGGCTGAAAAGAAGGACAGCAATTATTATGTAGAGGGACAGGCGAGAGTTGAATGAGAATTGCAGGTAGCGAATATTTAAAGCTGTTTTCAAACAAAATATTTCTTATTTGCATCATTGCCTTTTTCTGCGCCGATTCTCTGTTTTTCGTAATGCTTCAATCCTCTGATTATGAAAATTCGGCAATTTCAAGTGATGTTGGGGCATATGAACAGCTTATTCGGGAATGTAACGACGCAGAGGATAAAAATGCGTTCTTTGAAAGCAAGAACACGGAGATACAGATTGCACAAATTCTTTTGCACAACGGAAATGCAGATGAATACAAGGAAAAATATCCAAAGCTGTATGACAATGCGGCAGGCTTGGACTTGAACGATGATGAGCTGTTCAACCGCTCGGTTATGCTAAGCAACATACAGGCTCAGCTCTCTCACATAGACAGCTATGAAGAGTTTATTTCCAATATGAAGTCGAGAGCCGAGCAACAGAGCAGCTTTTCCATTTTTGCAGAGCCGGACAGCTTTTCGTTCAGAAATATTGAAAAAACTCCCGTGGATTTTGCCGAGGTTAAAGGTGTTAAGCCCATTGTCGGCAACAACAAGGCGGTTGAAGCCGCAACCTCATATGAGGTTTCAAGCTATATTTTGCTGATTATCGTATTACTTGTCAATATTTTGATGTTCTCCGTTGAAAGAGAAAAGGGACTTTATATTCTTGTGCGGTCAACGGCAAAGGGCAGACTGTCAACAATAGCCTGCAAGCTCTTGGTTGTTTTGAGCGTTACGGCGGTTGTTAGTCTGCTGTTCTATGCGAGCAACATTATGACGGCAGGCACAGTCTACGGCTTTGGAGATTTGAGCCGCCCCGTGCAGTCGAGCGAGCTGTTTTTAAACTGCGCATTAAATGTTACAATGCTTGAATACCTGATTTTGTGGGTACTCGGCAAAACGCTTTTGCTCTGCTCTCTGTCAATGCTCACGGCATTTTTATTCGTGGTTATCAAGTCCTCCGCAAAGACCTATTTAATCTTGGCGGCGGCACTGATTTTTGAATTTTCCTGCTTCATTTTCATTGACGGTAGCTCTGTGTTGGCTTCGCTAAAATTTATAAATATTTTCTACCTTATCAGCGGCAACAATATTTTTGGCTGTTATCAGAATGTCAATATTTTTTCACAGCCGATTAACATAATCACCGTTTTCATCGGCTTAGCTGTGGCTCTCTCCGTTGTCGGAATTTTGGGAGCGGCATTGGCATTTTCAAGGCTGTCACAGCATAACGGCAAGCTCGTTTTGCTCGACAGGCTTATGTCACGGCTCGGACGGTTTAAGAAAATCAACGGAAGTGTGAGAATATACAGCGGCGAGGCTTACAAGCACTACAAAACCTCCTTCGCCCTCGTCGCAGTAATTATCCTCGTGGCTCTCGGCTTTGTCAGCTACAATGATGATTTGAGTATTATATTCAGAAGTCCTCAGGAAAGCGCCTATGACACCTATATGCAAACACTTGAGGGTGAGCTTGACGAGGAAAAGTATGATTTTATCGAGAGTGAAAGGGCTTATTTTGACGAGCTTACAAGAGAAGCCGAGGAGCTTTCAGCCGACAACACGATTTCGGTTGAGGAAAAAACGAACAGGCTCAATACCATTGATGGTATTTTAAGCATAAGAGGAATGGCATTTGAGGACATTTGCGCTCAGCTTGAATATGTTAATGAAAAGGCTGAGCTGACGGGCGAAAAGCCTGCACTTGTCAATGAAGTGGTGAACAAGCGGCTGACTATGGACACCTTTAGGGAGTGGGAGTATTTTGCTCTGCTCTTAGCCGTGGTTATCTTCTGTACCTCCAACATTTTGGCGATTGAATACAAGACCTCTATGGTTAACTTGATTTCGGCAAATAAGCACGGCAAAGCGAGGCTGTTGATTATAAAGCTCTTAACCGTCCTGATTACCACGGTGATTTCCTATATCTTAATCTATCTGCCGTATATGCTCAACTTTATCAAGACCTTCGGCACGGCATCATTTGATTTACCGCTTGCATATTCAAGAGATTTTTCGGCTCTGACAAGCGGCATAACCGTGGGCGGATATATTCTTGCTCTCGGCTTTGTTCATCTGCTTGCGGCAGTCGGCGCAACGGCTTTGGTCTATCTGCTCTCCTACATATTTAAAAATCAGTTTGTGACAATGATAATTTCAAGCGGCTTGCTCCTTATACCCTGCGTGGTGTTCATTGATAACAGCAAAATCCGTATGGTATCGGCATTTTCAAATAATGCTCAGACAGCCGTTATCGGCATAATCACCGCCGTTTGTCTGCTGATAATCGCAGTATCGGCTCTGATTATCTTTGTCCCCAAGCGCAAAAGTACGAAATTTATAATTTAAGTTTCAAGGCAAAAGAGGTTGTAAATATGGAATTAGCTTTAAATTGTATCAGCAAAACCTATAAAAAGGGCTCGGTAAAGGCGCTTGATAATTTCAGCGTTACTTTAACTCCGGGAGTATACGGCTTGCTCGGACCGAACGGAGCAGGCAAGTCCACGCTGATGAACATTATCACCGACAACCTCAATGCCGACGGCGGAGAGGTGGTTTACGGCGGTGAAAATATCAAAAAGCTCGGCAAGGATTACCGAGCCGTACTCGGCTATATGCCGCAGCAACAGGGATTATATGATGATTTTACTCTCAATCGCTTTCTGTGGTATATGGCTGCATTAAAGGGATTAAAAAAGAAGGAGGCTAAGGAAAAAATAACCTCACTTCTTGATACGGTAAATCTCACTAATGCGGCACATAAAAAACTCGGCGGATTTTCTGGAGGTATGAAACAAAGAGCCTTAATTGCACAAGCACTCTTAAACGATCCGAAAATTTTGATTCTTGATGAACCGACTGCGGGCCTTGACCCAAAGGAGAGAATTCGTATCCGCAATTTTATAAGTGAAATTGCAGAAGATAAAATCGTGCTTATTTCTACTCATGTTGTGTCCGATATCGAGTTTATTGCCAAGGAGATTATACTTCTAAAGCAGGGAAAACTTGTGTCACACGATGCCTGCAATAACCTTACAAAAGCGATTGAAAATAAGGTGTTTGAGATGGAAATTGAAAAGGAAAAGCTGAAATATTTTCAGGATAATTATCGTGTTTCAAACCTTTATCATAACGATGATAGAATCATCGTCCGACTTGTAACCGACAATCCTCCGGAGAATTGCAAAATGAATCAGGTCAAGCCTACTCTTGAGGATTTGTATCTATATGTTTTTGAGAATGGAAAGTAAATTTAATTGTCTAAAATACAAAGAAGGATTGGGTAAATATGGAAGAGTATAAATTCGTATTAATTAAAATTAGAGAGGGAACTACAATTCATGTTAAAGCTAAGGAAAAGTTATATGACGGTTCTTTCAAATATTTTGGTTTGAAAGGATCTGATTATGACGATATTAATAGAAGTTTAATTCTTTACTGTGATGATAAAGATATAAACGAATTACACTGGTGTAAATGTGATTGTTGTAGCGATAGTAAAGGAAAATACTTGAAATGTAAATCGTTGTATTCTTCTTCATCACCTGTTGTAATCATGAATGCTTGTGATTCAATTTTTTTAGATATTAATGTAGATTTTGAAGAAAAATATATTACCGCAGAATCTTCGTACAAATTATTTGAACAATTTGTGCCATTAGAAACTATGGGTTATGAATATACAAAAAAGCATAGAATTTACAAAAGTAATAAAAACGAAAATACATTGCACAAACTTGCACAGAAAAATGAATATTGTAAAAGACAATATGACTTAAAAGAACCGACTTCAGATGGACGAAGCGAGTATCAAAGAGATTATGATAGAATTATTTATTCAAAATCTTTCAGACGAATTGTAGACAAAACGCAAGTTTTCTCAGCTTCTAAAGGCGATCATTACCGTACACGTATGACTCATACAATGATTGTTTGTCAAATAGCGAGAAGTATATGCAATGCATTGAATTGCAATCAGGCATTGACAGAAGCAATAGCTATTTCTCATGACTTGGGGCATACTCCTTTCGGTCATATAGGCGAAAGGACTCTAAATAATATATTGAAAAAGAGTTTTCCTGAGGTTGGCGGATTTAAACATAATTATCAAGGCCTTCGCGTTGTATCAATGCTGGAAAAAGACTATTATGAGATAGATGGGTTAGATTTGTCTTATCAAGTTATGGAAGGTATGTTTAAACATACGAGTCAGAAAAAAGATATTGATGTTTCTGAATTTGTGAATGATGATGAGCTTATTGAATATCTGCATGTTAATATACCATATTCCGTAACAATAGAAGGACAAATAGTCGGAATAGCTGATGAAATTGCTCAAAGAAGCCATGATATAGACGATGCATTTATTTCAAACCTTTTATCTTTTGATGAATTTCTTTCGTATTTGAAATTAAGTAAATTTGAAGAATTAGCTAAAGAAATTCAGGCTATAGAGAAAAGAAAAGTTGAGTGTGATGATAAAATAATTTCTGATGATAATGAATTATTTGCTTTTCAGATTTCCTCAACTATTGTTAAGTATTTTATAAAAGATGTAATTAGTGCTTCAAAGGAAAACATTAGTAAATATTTAGACAAAAATGAAGAAAACTTTAATGATAGCCACATTATAAATGATGAGCTAATTGTATTTTCAGATAAAGGCGAATTAATTTGCAATTATCTTGAAAAACTCTTGAACAACAAGGTGCTTGGTAGCACTGAAATTTCAGTTTCGGATCAAAATTCATCTGTTATTATAGAATCTTTGTTTAACGCATACTATAATAATCCAAAATTATTGCATAATGGCACTAAAAGAAAGATATATAATGATTTTATTAAATATCAGGGAATCGACAATGTTGTTGATTTAGTTGAAGGAAGTCCAAATGCTGTAAGAAAAGAATTTGATTGCATTCTTAAGGCGATTGATAAAGAGTACAAATTAAAACAAAAAATATTAATCAGAGATATATGTGATTATATTTCAGGTATGACAGATTCATATGCAATTATAGAATATAATAAAATATGTAAATCTTTATAACATAATTTTTATCCTGAATTTAATTGTTGGGATAACCTAAATTTAGTTTGCATATATTTTATGATTTTTTTACTTTAGTAATGATAATAATCATATAAAGACAGTCATATAAATCATAAGTGGTTTTAAGAATTTGTAATTTAGTGCTTTTGTATGACTATCAAAATTAATTGCACTCCATAATTATAGATTGTTATATTTCTTAGCATAAAAAGTTGTGATACAATAATTTTAGAAAGGTAGTGTTATTATGAATTACAAATCGGTTGAATCACTTGTTTTAGATACAAAAAAAATTATCCTTGATAAAACAACGCTTTCTGTTAGCATTAAGGCAAAAAATGATTTTGTTACGGATATAGATATTGCTATTAGTGATTTCCTTAAAACTAAGCTTAAAGAAATTGATCCTACTGTCGGATTTTTTTCTGAAGAGGAAGAAGGAAATTTGCAAGATAATTGTTGGATATTAGATCCTATAGATGGAACTACTAATCTCATTTATGGATATAATTTAAGTTCAGTTTCACTTGGACATTATCTTGATGGCGAAGTTGTATATGGTATTGTTTATAATCCGTTCACTGAAGAAATTTTTACTGCAGAAAGAGGCAAAGGTGCTTTTCTTAACCATAAGAAAAGACTTAAAGTAAGTACAAGAAATATTGATGAAAGTCTTATAGAGTTTGGCGCAGGGTCGACTCATAAGGAATTTACAGAAGAAAATTTTAATCTTGTTAAAAAGATTTTTGAACAATGCGTCGATGTGCGTAGAATTTGTTCTTCTGCACTTGATTTATGTTATATAGCTTCAGGAAGAATAGATGGCTATTTTGAAAGGATACTGAAACCATGGGATATTGCAGCAGGCTCATTAATTCTTGAGGAAGCCGGTGGAATAATCACAGACTATTTCGGTAACCCAGTACAATTTGCTAAACAAAGTTCAGTAATTGCTAGTAACGGTGTTATTCAAAACTTTTTAATAGGAACAATAAATCAAAATTAATTGTTTTGGATGTGATATAATTGGATAAGATAGGATCAGCGAACACAGAATATAAAAACATTTCAAAGATAACGATATCAATTTTTGCTTTTCTTTTGGAAGTATATATTCTGGTTGTTATAAATTGTGTGGATATATTTAATTTCAATATGGTTAAAGATATCTTCTTAAGAATAGTTCTCCAAGTTGTCGTACATTCTTTAGTTTTTTTATCGTCTTATATCGTAATTTATAAAATAGTAGAGTTTATATATATTAAACATTGGATTCGTTGTAATAAAAATATATGGATAAAAGGAATATGGCTTCATATCCATGTGAAAGATGAAATAAGAATAGGTACTGTGAAATTTAAGCAAAATTTTCATGATATTGAAGCTGATGGACATAATATATACCCGGATGGTTTAGATTATGACACTTGGCGTGAAACCAAATGGAGATATTTATTTGGTAAGATTAAAGATCGTAATGTAAGATATACAGACCTCATCGGCTTTTATCGTGCCGGTAGTGCTGGCAGCCAGGATACGAAAGACGGAATACATTCTTTAGAAATTGATGACGCCAAACAAGGACAATTAACTACATCCATGAAAGGTTTATTTAAAGATACCGTTAAAAAAGGAGATATTGTAGTTAATGATAAGATGGGAGACTTATTTCTCTTTAGGGCAGACAAGGAACTTATGGCTTATTTAAGAAATAATTCTAATGGCTTCATTGATTATAATAAACTGTCAAGACTTCATAATCAGGATCAGTTCCAGAATCATCCATATGTTTTACAATTAAATAAGAGTATTGAAAAACTAAAAAGAACACATAAATAACGATATTGTTACATATTCAAAATTTGCATCACTATAAACAAAGATAAGCTATTTTCGTATATCGGCATAATACTGTTCAAATTCGACCTCTCTTGCAATCGCCTTATCCCTCAAACTTGATGCAAACCTTGACCATTTCTCAAATTCGGAAATGGTCATTTTCTTTTTCATATACCTTGCATAGTGTGCTTTGTATGCCCTGTTGTAAGTTTGCCAGATGGGATCGTTTTTGCACTTGTCATCATAGTGCCGTCTTGAGCCGACATCTCGGCAGGTTTTATCAGGCTCGTCCTTTAACGGATTATCACAGTAACTGAAATACTTGCCACCACGAATCAAAAAGAATTTGCCACAGTGCTTGCACTTGTTCGGAATATAGTTGTTCCTGATTCCGTTGAAAAAGTCATAGAACAGGAATGACTGCAAGTCCGAAAACAAAATTTGCTCACAGAGTATCGGCTTTTTGTTTTCGTCTATCAACACCTTGTATCCAAAGGATTTCATCTGACAGTTAATCTTTTCAAAATTCTTTGAATTGTTTTTATTAAAGCCAGAAAAATATTCTGCAACTTCGTGCTCATTTGGAAATGTTCCTTTCATGTGCAGATAGTTTTCTACGAACGGACGAAATACTTTTTGAATAGAAATATATGATTTAATAAAACTAATGTATCGACTAAAAATGATTTCTATGATTTTGTTCAGTTGATTAAGCTCCTCAAGTAAATCTAAGTCATAATTGTTCCAGTCCGATTCAATTTTCGGCTGAAAATAATGCAGATGAAAATGCGAATGTCCGCTCTCGTCAATCTCTCCACTGCCATATTTGTTTACGGTACTCCAATCTATATTGTCATAATCATCATCTAATCCATCCTCGAAAAAGATACAGAATCCGTTAAGCAAATCGGATAAAGTTATTATGGGAAATTTTAAAATTTTATTATAGGGAGGAAGTCTGTGTAACCACTTGTTTATCATATCAAAGTAATATTGAGCGTCCTGTACATACTTATCGTATTTTTCTATGTTGTCATAGCTCATATCTTCCTTCAGCTTGATCTTTTCTTGCAGGGAGCAAAGTTGATAAAGTAAATCAAGCTCTTCAATTTTCTTCAAGTAATTTGTGTTCAGATATTTTGTTAAAATCTCATTTGAACTGAACCTATACTTCTCCTGAATATATACTTCATTGTTCCAGAAATAAGCGTAAAAATCCATAAGATAAAACCTCCGAAAAATAGATAATGCGAAACAAGAATAGAGAATATGATTTAATTATAAGACATCTATTGTGTTTTTGCAACGGTTCTGCTAAAATATTTATTAGACAATTCAAGAATTGAATTCAACTTCTATTTTTCTGTCAATTTATTTCGGAGGTAAAAATGAAAGAATCAAATTACAAATCCTATGATGAACTACCGTTGTTCTTAAATGCGAATATAGTCTCAAAGGTGCTGGGTATCTCATCATCAAGCGGATATGAGCTGATGCATACAGACGGATTTCCTGTTCTGAAAATTGGTTCAAGGCTTGTCGTGCCAAAGGAAAAGTTCCGTGAGTGGGTGGAGCAGAATACAGGAGGAAGCATTTGAAATATAATTCTATAAATAATGCAAAACATTACTTTACTCTGCCGAATGAAATATTCTGTCTTGGCTTATCCCCCGGAGAGGTTGCTGTGTACTGTTATCTTTGAGATGCGAGAACAGGAAAACATATCAGTGCTATCCCAGCTACCGTACAATTGGACAAGCTTTGAAAATGAGTCAAAATACAGTCAGAAAATATGTTCAAAGCCTTGAAGATAAGCATTTAATCTCAACCGAGAGAACAGAGGTAATTACAAAAGACGGACGAAAACGAAATGGTACTCTGCTATATACTATTCGTCCGATTGCAGAAGCTATTGATTGCTTCCATAATGAGCAGTTGCGGAGGAACGCATAATTGAGCCGATTTTTCGAGGAAATTATTTTAAGCAGGTTAAAGTGGGGCGTCTCCCCACGGCGTCACATCAGACGGCAGAGCCGACTGTTATGCGGTTTTGCAGTATGTCAAAAATCAGAATTTGAGGGGTCTATCAGAAATGAGCGAAAATAAAAAGAAATATGCCTATTGGATGAAGCCTTCAATGGTTGAAGAAATGACAGAAATGCTTGATATGGCAAATGCAACTTCAAAGAGCGATTTTGTCTGTCAGGCTGTTCAGTTTTACATTGGTTATCTTCATCAACAAAAATGCATTGATTATCTATCACCAATACTCGCACAAACTATTAAAAGTGAAATCGAAAGTGTAGAAAAGAATGTTTCTGAAATGCTGTTCAAGATGGCTGTTGAACAGGCAAAGCTAAGTAATGTTATTGCGGCAACAAATCAGATTGATAAAGTTTCATTGTCGGCACTCAATAATCTCTGCGCAGAAGAAGTTGCAAGGAACAATGGCATTATAACTTTTGAAGATGCGTACAAATTCCAACGAGGTTAATCTATGCCGAAGATTATTTTTACAAGCCGATATATAAAAAATCCTGCATCATCAAATGCAGGTAAGCTGATAAAATATATGGGCACTCGTGAGGGTGTTGAAAAACTGCCAAACGGTATTGATAACTCTCCTGCAACTAAAAATCAAAATGATTTAATCTGCACTGCACTTAAAACTGTACCTGAAGCTTGGGACTATCCCGAAATGAAATCCTATCTTGAAAATAAGACAAAGGCTAATGCAACAGAATTCCTCAACGAATTTCTTGAACGCAATGCTGACAGGATAGATGGTGTTAAAAAACTTGTTAATTACTATGCCGAAAGACCGGGTGTTGAGAAGTTAGGTAAACACGGATTGTTTTCTCAAACTGATGAGAAAATAAATCTTGATGAGGTAGCGGATGAAGTTTCAAGTCACAACGGAATTGTGTGGACTCATGTCATTAGTCTTAAAAGAGAAGATGCAGAACGGCTCGGCTACAACAATGCAAATGCTTGGAAAAGTTTAGTAAGGCGAAATATTCTTGAAATTGCAAAAGCTCATAAAATTGAACCAAGCGACTTGCAATGGTACGGAGCATTTCATAACACAACACATCATCCACATATACACCTAATGGTTTACTCAAAATCAGGACAAGGCTATCTTACTAATAATGGCATAGAAAGTATAAGAAGTGCATTCGGCAATGATATTTTCAGAAATGAGCAGTACAAGCTTTTCACAATGCAGACAGAAATCCGTGACAAACTTAAAAATGAAGCAAAGAATGTAATTGATGATTTACTCGTCAACATTGACACAGATGTTTATGTTGACGATAAAATGGTTGAGCTGTTCAGAAAACTTGCTGAACAGCTCAAAAGTTACAATGGAAGATTGATGTACGGTTATCTTCCTAAATCAATCAAAGAAACCGTCAATAATATTGTGGCGGAACTTGCAAAGGATAAAAATTTGTCAAAGCTCTATTCAAAGTGGAATGAAATCAATAGAGAAAAACTGTCGCTGTACTACGATAAAGAAAAGCCTGATATACCACTTGAAAATAATAAGGAGTTCAGAAGTATTAAAAACTATATCTTGAAATCGGTCATTTTGATTTCACAGACAACGTCTGAAAATGAGATTGATAAACCTGCTGTTAAACAATCTGTTTCAGAAATAGTTCTTGCCCTTGCAAAATTGATTGCAAACAGTTGCAAGCGTAAACGAGTTAAATTATTCGGTCAGGTTGACAGCAAACTGAAATCCAAGCTTGAAGAGAAAAAACTTGCTCACGGACTTAAAACCGACAGAACGGTTAATCAGAATGAAATTGAAAATGACGAGAAGCAGGGATTTACAATGTCAATGTAACCCCTCTGTTGAGCCGTGTGCCGCCTGTGTTGCGATTTTATTGCATTCAGCAGAAAAAGTAATCGAAATTCTAAATTAAAACCGACACGGGCGATTTTTGAGAGTTTTAAATTTGGTCTGGATATTCAGACTCATTTATGGTATGTTGTTGTACTTGAAAAGGAGGCTTGATGTTATGTCAACAAGAAAATTACTTACTAACGGCAATGCTTTCAGGAGGACGGATAATCGTTGGGGCGGTGTTGTTTGGTATATGGATGAAAGCGGAGAGCGAAAAAGAAAGAGCTTTTCGGGTACAACAAAAGCCGAGGTCAATAAGAAAATGACTGAATATATTGCGGCGTTTAATAACTCAATAATTGAGTCGCAGGAAACAAAGAAAAGGCTGAAAGACAGTATGCAGAACTGGCTTGAGGTATTTAAGTTTCCGTCTGTGGAACGCACTACATATGACCGGTATGAATGTACTGCGAAAAATCAAATCTATCCGTATATCGGAGATAAGGTAGTCGGAGATATCAAGTCGGCGGACATTAAAAAATTGCTCAATGACAAAATGAACGAGGGTTATGCCTACACTACGGTTAAGAAGGTGCACAATGTTCTAAATGAGTATTTCCGTTATCTTACTCAACAAGAGTACATTGACAGAAATCCTATGATAAGTGCACCAATGATTAAGAAAAGCAACTTTATGGCGGCGCAGGACAAAGAAAATCTTCCGACGAGCGAAACCATAACGGTGTTCACGCCAGAAGAAATTAAAATATTCAAAGATGAAGCGTTCAGTACATTTTCAAACGGCAAGAGGAAATATCAGCAAGCCGCCGCATATATCCTTATGCTGAATACAGGATTGAGAACAGGCGAAGCGCTCGGACTACTTAACAGCGACATTGACCTTGATAATCGTGTAATGCACCTGAACAGAGGAGTTAAGGAAATTTCAAAGCGTGACGGTGCCACCGCAGAAAAAGGACGAGAAGTAAAAGTTGGCAAGCTCAAAAGTGCCACAAGCAAGCGAGATGTTCCACTGAACGATACTGCAATAGAAATGATACTTGATTTAAGAAATGAATTCTACTTCGGAGAAGGCTCACCGCTGATACCCGATGAAAAAGGCAACTTCACCAGACCTGCCAACTTCCGCAAACGCTATTACAGAATCCTCAAAGCCACAGCCATAGAAACCAAAGGCTTGCATTCGCTCCGTCACACCTTTGCCACCAACCTTGTAAACGGCATAAAGCAAGCGAACGGCACAATAAAAGCCCTAACTCCACGACAGGTAGCAGATTTATTAGGTCACACCACCTCTGAAATCACCGAAACCTACTATATAAAACGAGATATGACAAAGTTAGAGGGCATAACGGATGACTTCCAGTTTTAAAAATCAAAACATAACGAAAAACGCAGGACTGAGTTAATCAATCCTGCGTATTAGTTTTTGCTATGCTGTAATCAAAGAAAAGCCCTCCTTGATTATCATCATATTACTACAAAAATCTTTATGATATATTGGTCTGGATATTGTTTGATTCCTCTATATACTTGTTGCTAAAAAAAGGAGAGATAAGTATCCAAGAAACAATTGCAATAATAGTGTCGGCACCAATAATAGCAGGAACACCTGAAACAGTAAAAGCCTCTGTTGGAGAGAAGATGGTGATAGCTACTAAAACTATACCAAAATCAAGTTAAGGCTAATACAGGGTAAAATAAAGCAAAACAGAGGCAAGCATCAACAGTCATAAAAACAGCAAAGATTTATGGCGGAAAACTCGGTATGCGCTATGACAAAAGCCTTAACAGAAACAACGAAGTTGGTTTGCACCTACCAGGGCAAAATACTACAAAATTGTCGAGGGATTTACCAAAATATTAAAGGATGATGTAAAATATGTTGCATATTTCTACGAATCATCAGGCATAAAACCTACTGACATTATTTTCAATATCGTAAAATCAAGCGGTAGAATATATATGTTATTGCTAATTTATCGGGCTTAATAGGTCAAGTAATAGGGCACATGAAATAAGTACATCTCCATAAATAGGTTTTTATATAAAATACAGTATATTCTGTTAGAGATATACCGCTTTTGTTGCGCCATAAATTGGCTCGCTTGCATTTATGTATGTCTTCCGTTGTGCTAAAGACTTTTTATATTAGGAATTATAATGATTATTGCCGTAAACATAACATTTACGGACCTTTTCTTCTTTAGCGACATTCTTTGCTGTAGGGATTAAGAGGCTTTTGCCGAAAAAAGTCCACATTTTAAAAGAGTTGTGGAGATTTCTTATGTTATTTTTGATTGAAAAATTGGCAAGTTGTATTGACAATACTATTGTTTTATATTAGTATGTAAGTATGTAAACTTACATACTAATATAAAGGTGGTGATTACTTGATTGTTGATGATTCTATAAAATTCTGTTATTTGCTTGCACAAATGATTAAAGAAGCGAATTTATCAAATGTCAAGTTTTACACCGCACTTGGCATAAAAAAACCTTATTTCTATGATATTTTAAGCGGAAAAGTAAACCCTCCTCCCCCTGATCGTCAATTTGCAATGTTAAATTTGTTGAATCCAACAGAAGAGCAACGAGAATTATTCTTTGACTTAGCTGCACAGGAACGAAATGAAGTGCCTGCTGATATTGCGGTAGCACTTAAAGACAAAAAACTGCGCAAAAAATTAAGAAAAGATATAGATTACGAAAAATTATTAAAGAACGGAGATAGTAAAAATGAGCGATAATAAAAGAGAACAAGAAAGAACAGAACTTTACCGTACAATATGGGCGCTTGCAAATGAACTTAGAGGAAGTGTCGATGGTTGGGATTTTAAACAATATGTTTTAGGTATGCTGTTCTATAGATATATATCTGAAAACCTTACAACTTATCTCAACAAAGGCGAATGGGATGCTGGAAATACTGATTTCGATTATGCGAAAATCAGTGATGAAGAAGCTTTAAGCGTTAAAGATGATATGGTGCAAGAAAAAGGCTTCTTTATTTTGCCCAGCGAATTGTTTGGAAATTTATTAAACAGAATAAAAAAGGCTGATAAAGATGCAAAAGATCAAGCGGAAAAGAACGGCAAAGAAGTAGAAATTGCTGATTTGGATGAGAATTTAAACGAAATATTGCAAACGAACTTTAAAAACATTGAAGCCTCTGCTATCGGTAGTCCAAGCGAAGAAAACTTCAAAGGACTGTTTGACGATATAGATGTAAACAGTAATAAGCTTGGTCCAACGGTTATCAAGAGAAATAAAAGGCTTAAAAAGTTAATTACTGTTATTGGAGATATGGACCTTGGAAACTATCAAAATAATTCTATTGATGCTTTCGGTGATACATATGAGTATCTGATGGGAATGTATGCTTCTAATGCCGGCAAAAGCGGTGGTGAATTTTTCACCCCACAAGAGGTATCTGAGCTTCTGACTAAAATTTCACTTCTTGATAATAACGGTAAAATGAAAACAGAAGTAAACAAAGTATACGATCCTGCTGTGGGAAGCGGTTCGTTACTTTTGAAGTTTGCAAAAATTCTTGGTAAAGACAATGTCCGTAATGGATTCTTTGGTCAGGAAATTAACATTACAACTTATAACCTTTGCCGTATCAATATGTTTTTACACGATATAGGTTACGATAAATTCAGCATTGAACACGGCGATACTTTGACTGATCCTAAGCATTGGGATGAAGAACCGTTTGAAGCCATCGTTTCAAATCCGCCTTATTCTATTAAATGGGAAGGGTCTGACAATGGAACACTGATAAACGATCCTCGTTTTTCTCCTGCCGGTGTATTGGCTCCTAAATCAAAAGCGGACTTTGCTTTTATTATGCATTGTCTTAGCTGGCTTGCTACAGACGGAACGGCGGCTATTGTTTGTTTCCCCGGCATTATGTATCGTGGCGGCGCAGAACAGAAAATCAGAAAATACCTGATTGATAATAATTTTATTGAATGTATCATTCAATTACCAGATAATCTTTTTTACGGAACAAGCATTGCAACTTGCATTATGGTTCTCAAAAAATCAAAAGTTGACAACCAAACTTTATTTATTGATGCTTCAAAAGAATTTGTCAAGTCTACCAACAGCAATAAATTTGGGGATGGAACATCAAGTAATGAGCCTAATAACATTCAGAATATATTAAACGCATATATCAACCGAAAGACTGAAAAGTATTTTACTGCTCTTGTTAAACAGAAAGATATTGAAAATGCAGATTACAATCTATCTGTATCAACTTATGTAGAAATTGAAGATACAAAAGAAGTTATTGATATAGCTGTCCTTAACCAGCAAATATCTGAAATTGTTCAGCGTGAAAATACGTTGCGTGCCGAAATTGATGCAATTATAGCTGAAGTTGAGGTGAATTAAATGAATTTAGCAACTAAAGTTTTAAATAAACCAATTGGGGGATATGTCGCCACACTACCATTTATTGACATAAAAAAATACTTTTACTTTGAATATGAAAACCAGGAAGATGAAGAAATGATCGGTTTGCAGAATGGCGATTTTGTAGAAATTGATGCCGGTAGGATCGCATTAAATTTTTATTGTAAAAAGTGTGAAGATTCGAGAACATTTATGTCTCCAGATAGACTGCATGCCCTTATTATAAATGAGAATCTTATTAGTATTGACGCTTTCTTGCAGTGTCCCGTATGTAAAGCTGAAATTCAAGTTTGGTTTTTACTTGAAGTTAAGGATATGTTTACTGAAGAGCCAAAAGTGAAAATTTTAAAGAGAACTGAAAAGCTTTCAAAAAATGTAAGTGAATTACGAGAAAATTCATTCGGTATATATACTGATTTGCTTGAAAAAGCCATGAGAGCATCACGAGAAGGTTTTGGAGCTGGGGCTATAATATATTTGCGCAAAGTTTTTGAACAGGTAACAAGTGAAGCGGCTAAGGCTTCCAACATTTCTACCACATATATTAATAGTAATGGTAAAGAAAAACGAAAGAATTTTAAGGATCTTTTAACAGAAGTGGACACAAAATGTGCTATTGTTCCTATAGAATTCTCGAATAATCGGTATAAATTATTTGGTAAGCTTAGCGATGTAGTGCATGGTGAATACGATGAGGAAATTGCATTGGAAAAATTCAGTGCATTTTATCGTCTTGTTACAGGGATTATCGAAAACATAAAGAGTAAAGAGGAATTTCAAAGTGCCCAGCAAGCGTTGGGATTGTCTGAAGGCGGTGATAAAAATGAATAAACTAGTACAACTTATAAATGATCTTTGTCCAGAGGGTGTAGAATATAAAACACTTGGAGAATTGGGAGCATTTTATAGTGGGCTTAGTGGAAAATCAAAAGACGATTTCAGCAATGGAAATGCGAAATTTATTACATATATGAATGTATTTTCGAATCTGTCATTAAAAATAGATGTTGATGATAAAGTAAAAATAGGAGAAAACGAAAATCAAAACACTATACAATATGGGGATATTTTGTTTACAGGTTCTTCGGAAACTCCCGAAGAATGTGGTATGTCATCGGTTTTAACATCAATAACAGATGAAAAATTATATTTGAATAGCTTTTGTTTTGGATTTAGATTTTATGATGAAAAGCTTATGCTGCCAGAGTTCTCTAAGTATGTTTTCCGTTCAAGTGAGATTAGAAAGCAGATAAAAAGGACAGCCAGTGGTGTTACAAGATTCAATGTTTCTAAAAAGAAGATGGAAAAAGTAACAATCCCCCTTCCTCCTATACTGGTACAAGAAGAGATTGTTCGTATATTGGATAAATTTACGGAACTCACTGCGGAACTCATTGCGGAACTCATTGCGAGAAAGCAACAGTATGAATATTATAAAAGTAGTTTGCTTACTTTTGGGAATGAGATAGAATGGAAATCTTTAGGAGATGTATGTATTGTTCAAGCTGGTGGAACACCTTCAAAGAATGAAAGCTTGTATTGGGAAAATGGTAATATAAAATGGTTAAGTTCTACAGTGTGTAAAAATCAAAAAAATGTAGATGAAATTACTAATTACATTACCGAGCAAGGGCTTTTAAAATCTTCTGCAAAAATGATGAAAGCAAATACCACACTGATTGCGTTAGTTGGAGCCACCATTGGAAAGGTTGCTTTTTTACCTTTTAAAGCTGCAATTAATCAAAATATAGCTGGCATATACCCAATTAATGATAATGATGTCGATCCATCGTATGTTTATTATGCGTGTACAATGTTATATCCTAAGTTTTTAGAACTTAGCAGTGGTAAACTTGCAATGGCAAATTTATCATTTGTTCGCAATTTGAAAATACCTATTCCGCCGCTTGAGAAACAACAGCGCATAGTTGATATTCTTGATCGATTCGATAAGCTTTGCAATGATATCAGTGATGGATTACCTGCCGAAATTGAAGCAAGACAAAAGCAATATGAATATTACAGAGATAAGCTCTTAACTTTTAAGAAAAAGGAGGCAACGGAAAATGAATAACTTTGAAATTGTGGCAAGCTCTACCGAAAATACAGTTGTTGCTGAATACACGCCTGAAAAAAGAAAAAGCACCGACTATCAAAGCGAAGCGGAACTTGAAAAAGATTTTATAAATCGCCTTGTCAGTCAGGGCTACGAATACATTACTATAAAAAGCGAACAGGACTTAATTGACAATCTCCGTACTCAGCTTGAAAAACTTAATAACTATACCTTTTTCGATAAAGAATGGAATGACTTTTACAACAGCGTTATTTCTAATGGAAATGATGGCATTGTAGAGAAAACCCGCAAAATACAGGAAGACTATCTGCAAAACCTTACCCTTGATAACGGATATGTAAAAAACATCAAGCTGATCGACAAAACCAACATTTATAACAATCATTTGCAGGTAATAAACCAATACGAAGAAAATGAGGGCGAACGTAAAACCCGTTATGATGTAACGATTTTGGTAAACGGATTGCCGTTAGTGCATATTGAGCTTAAAAAGCGAGGGAACGCAATTCGAGAAGCGTTTAACCAAATCAATCGATATCAGCGTGACAGCTTTTGGGCAGGCAGCGGATTGTATCAGTATGTACAGCTGTTTGTAATCTCCAACGGTACGCATACAAAGTATTACTCTAACACAACAAGATTTCAGCATATCAAAGATAACGCAGAGAAAAACGCAGCAAAAAAGAAAAAGACTTCTAATAGCTTTGAATTCACAAGTTATTGGGCGGATGAAAAAAACCGTACCATCCCGGACCTTGTGGACTTTACAAAAACCTTTTTTGCAAAACATACGCTACTTAATATTTTGACTCGTTACTGTGTATTTACCTCAGAGGATTTATTATTGGTAATGCGTCCTTATCAAATTGCGGCAACTGAAAAAATCCTAAACCGCATTATCGTTTCTACCAATCTCAAAAAAACCGGCAGAAAAGAGGCAGGCGGTTACATTTGGCATACCACCGGAAGCGGCAAGACTTTAACAAGTTTTAAAACTGCACAGCTTGCTCAAGGATTGAATTTCATTGACAAAGTATTGTTTGTTGTTGATAGAAAAGATCTTGACTATCAGACAATGAAAGAATATGACAGGTTTGAAAAAGGTGCTGCCAACAGCAACACCTCTACTAAAATTCTGCAAAAACAAATGGAAGATGATAATGCAAGGATCATCATCACAACTATTCAAAAGTTAGATAAATTCATATCTAAGAACAAAGAACATGAAGTTTATAAAAAACATATTGTTATGATTTTTGATGAATGTCACCGTTCTCAGTTTGGAGATATGCACAAGTCTATTACAAAGCACTTTAAAAATTATCATATCTTCGGGTTTACAGGCACCCCTATTTTTGCAATAAACTCGAACAGTTCCAACGCTCCGAATATGCGTACCACAGCACAGGTTTTCGGCGGTGAACCGGATGAAAACGGAAATAAAGTAAGACCACTGCACGCATATACCATTGTTGATGCTATCCATGATGGTAATGTATTGCCTTTTAGAATTGATTATATCAACACGATTAAAAACCCTGAAATTTTATATGACAAGCAAGTAAAAGCAATTGACCGTGAAAAAGCTTTGCTTGATCCTAAAAGAGTATCTGAGATTACACAATACATTCTTGAACATTTTGAGCAGAAAACTTATCGTAATCAAAGCCGTTCCTATTATGACCATAAAGTGATTACGAATGTAGAAAAAATGGCAAAGTCCAAGAATAATACGGTAACAGAGCAAAAAGCAACCGTAAAAGTAAATGGTTTTAATTCAATTTTTGCAGTCGCATCTATTCCGGCAGCGATTGCATACTACAATGAATTTAAAAAGCAAATGGAGGAAACAGGTCATAAATTAAATATTGCTACGATATTCAGTTTTAATCCAAACGGAGAAGATCCGGATGATATCTTGCAAGATGAAAATTTTGACACAAGTGGTCTTGATCAGACTTCACGGGATTTTCTTGACAGTGCGATTGATGATTATAATAAGCTGTTTAATGTTAGCTATGATACATCTGCCGATAAATTTCCCAACTATTATAAAGATGTATCATTGAGAATGAAAAATCGTGAGATTGATTTACTCATCGTAGTCAATATGTTTCTAACGGGATTTGATGCGACTACTCTTAACACACTATGGGTAGATAAAAATCTAAAAAACCACGGGTTGATACAAGCATTTTCCAGGACTAATCGTATTTTAAATTCTGTAAAAACATTTGGAAATATTGTTTGTTTTAGAAATCTTGAAACTGCTACAAATAATGCATTAGCTCTTTTTGGGGATAAAAATGCAAGAGGTATGGTTATTCTAAAAACTTACAATGAGTATATGAATGGCTATGAAGATGAGCACGGAAAACATATTGAAGGTTATAACGAGCTTGTAGCCAGACTGGTAAATGAATTTCCGATAAGCAGTCAAATCATTGGCGAGGATAACGAAAAAGAATTCATCAAACTGTTTGGTAGCATTTTGAAATTGAGAAATATTTTAAGGTGTTTCGATGATTTTGAAAGCGACAGTTCTGTATCCGTTAGAGATTTACAGGATTATCAAAGCATTTATATTGACTTATATCAAGATTATGCTAAAAAAAGCGATATTGAAAAAGAACGAATCAACGATGACATTGTCTTTGAAATTGAACTTATTAAGCAGGTCGAGGTCAATATAGATTATATCTTGATGCTCGTTGCCAAATATCACGAATCAAACTGCGAGGATAAAACGATTCTTGCTAATATTAATAAATCAATAGATGCAAGTGTTGAGCTGCGCAGCAAAAAAGCTTTAATTGAGGGATTTGTTGCCCAAATGACAGTAAAAACAGATGTTGAAAAGGACTGGAAAGACTTTGTTAAAAAGCAAAAAGAACATGACTTAGAAGCAATCATCAAAGATGAAAAACTAAAACACGATGAAGCTCAAAAATTTATAGAGAACTCATTCAGAGATGGTGGAATAAAAACCACTGGAACTAATCTTGATAAAATATTACCGCCAATTTCAAGGTTTTCAAATGGCTCAAATAGGGCGTTAAAAAAGCAAACCGTTATCGATAAGTTAAAATCCTTTTTTGAAAAATATTTTGGTTTGATATAACAAAATTCATAATACTGAATTTTGAACAAGTTTAGTGAAAAAAGATCCTCCTATGGTATAATTATAAAAACACCATAGGAGGAATTTTTATGCCCAGAAGTTACAGACACATAAAGCAATATAAAAATAAAATGCTTTAAAAAAGCTATAAGGTTTATCCGTACGGAAATGGGCAAAACATTGTTTTGATATATGAACAAACACATTGTTTATACAAAAGATATAACAGAAAACAAATGGAATATAATAGGAAATAATTATTCAAAATAAAGTCAGACTATTAAAACAGAGAAATACAATATTAAGATCGATAGAGATGAGAAAGGATTTAATGCGGTGTTTATTTCGCTAACAGAAAGGAAATGAAATGATTGCTGTCTGCGGAAAGAGTAAAAATATGAGTTGTTTAGCATCAGCCCAAAGTATAATGATTAATTATCTTAAGATGCTAAACAGAATATGTTCATTCCAAAACGGAATACTGTTTTAAAGTATGCAGAAGAGTTACTTGAATGTTTAAAATCAGAGGTTTTGAAAATACATACTCTTCACGCCGGAGGATATGCAGACACAGATAAAACAAGCATACATTTTAACAATGTTGCATACAAGATAATTGTTCCAGTAATACTTTAGGAAAATAAGATGAATATCCAAAAACTGATACGCTGTAAACAAAGAAAAGGGATTAGAATTTATTTGGTATTTTTTGAAAATAATATGGAGTTTTTATGATATAATGATGCTGGTGAACACTTTTTCATACAATATAGTCTATTTAAGTGATTGAATAAAATAATTACTCGTGTTAAAATATAATAGAAATGCTCAATCCGATGAAAGGAATAATAATGAGAAGACATACTGTAATTTTAGGTGCTGGTGCAACAATTGCTACAATACCTAATGGGGATAGAAATGGCAATAAATCATCCGTAATGAATGGTCTTATAGAAAAGTTAAATCTTAATGATGTAATATCTAATGTTGAACTAAATACTAAAAGCAAAAACCTTGAAGATATATATTCAGAATTATATTTGAGAGAAGATTGCAGAGATGTCGTTAAAGAACTTGAAAAACGCATTTATGACTATTTTGCTTCACTTGAATTGCCTGAATACCCCACAATATATGATTTGCTTATTTTAAGTTTAACAAGTAAAGATGTTATCACAACTTTTAATTGGGATCCATTATTGATCCAAGCATATTGTAGATGTTCTGGATTTACAGAAAATCTACCACATATTTTTTGCTTGCATGGTAATGTTGCTATGGGATACTGTGAAAAAGATGTTGAATTTGGAATAAACGGTGTTACTTGTCCTGTTTGTGAAAGTGTATTTACACCAACTAAGCTTTTATATCCTGTAAAAGAAAAAAATTATAGTAAAGATGATTATATAAACAAATGTTGGGAAGCAACTGAACAATGCATTGAACAATCATCAATGCTAACTATATTTGGGTATAGTGCTCCAACAACAGATAAAGAAGCTGTAACTTTATTGAAAAAAGCTTGGGGAGATTTAGAAAGTAGACAACTTGAAGAAGTTTCTGTTATAGATATTGTTAGTGAAGATGAAATGCTTGATAAATGGAAAGATTTCATTTATTCACATCATTACAAATACACTAATGATTTCTACAGTTCTTATTTAGGAAAATTCCCAAGAAGAACATGTGAAACTATTTTTGCAACTTTCTTAATGAATCTTCCAGCGGATGATACAAGAGGTTTTTATGAAGGCATGAGTTGGGACGATATTACTGATATATTAAGCGATTTATTAATTGAGGAAATTAACACACCAAATGGTAAAAATTATCCTTGTACATATAATAGGAACTAATTATTTAACATTGAATAGAGGTAAGTTATTATGATGATAGGTCAAGTAGTAGCAGTAAACTATAAAAGAGGATTAGTTGCTTTTCAAATAGAAAATGGTGACTGTGGATATTTTGAAGTATTAGATACTGTCGAATTTGAAAAAGAAGATAAAATAAAGGGTAACTTAGAATCTTTGGGCGGAGAAAAAATCATAAAAATTGATACAAACGAATCTGTTGATGTATTTATTGAGGATTATGGTATGACATACAATTGCGTAATCAACAAGATATTTGAATAGTTGTAAGTGATAATATTGTAGCAATAATATTTTTATTAAAAAAATTGATGCTATTTTGATGATGTAACAGACGGAAACGTTGGAATTATTAGCGCCAGTTGAACATTTTTATGACTGAAATGAACATCAAAAGCAGAAAATCAGACCGAGATCCGCACATAAAAGCATATCAAAAAAACGGCTTAAACGCAGTGTTTAAGCCGTTTTTGCTTGGCAGGGGCAGAAGGACTTGAACCCTCGGCACGCGGTTTTGGAGACCGCTGCTCTACCAACTGAGCTATACCCCTATATTAATTTCAACCGATGAAATTATGAAGGTCGGTTTTGCAAACTTACTTATAAATTTCAACGCAAGATAGATTATATCACCGTTCAGTCGATTTGTCAACACATTTTTGTGAAATTTGACATTTTGAGCCGAGCGGTGATTTATTCTGCAAAATATTCTGTTTGACTATTCGCCGAAATTTTTCCCTGTAATAAGGTAGTCAATTGAAACATTGAAATAATCGGACAGTTTTACGAGCATTTCAAGGTTTGGGCAACGCAGACCGTTTTCGTAATAAGAGATAGCCTCACGGCTTATGCTCAAATTCATAGCGACTTTAAGCTGGCTGTATCCCTTTTTCTATCTATTGTTTTATAAAAAGATAGGTGTTATACTATGTATGAATTTGTATCTTCATAAATTCAGAAACTTGTCAATAAATATAAAATTGTAATACTAAACTTCTCCACAAATGGATATTTTTATGCTTAAAAAGTAAAATTATTTTGTGGTATTTTAGATTGTGTGCTTGATGGTATAATTAAAATTAAGAAGGGTGATGAATGATAGTGGCAAAAAAAGAAGTAAAAACTGATTTGTGGGTATATGACCTTTTAAAGCAGGCTGATATACAATTAGATGCGCAAGGCAGCGACATAAAGGAAATAAATGAAGCATTGAAAACCGCTTCAAAAAAAGGAACTGGAAATGTAGGCTTTCCTGAATATGTGGGTGTTGTTAAGGATTATCTTTTGGTTATAGAAGATAAGGCAGCATTAGACAAACATATCAAATTAGATGATAAGAATTGCATTAGTATTGAAGTTAATGCTGTGCGTGATTATGCAGTAAACGGAGCGTTATTCTATGCAAAGCACCTTGCAAGAAATACCACCTATAAAAAAATCCTTGCTTTTGGTGTATCAGGCGATGAAAAAAAGCATAAAATTTCACCACTATATGTAGATGAAACGGAATTTTATAGAGAACTTCCCGAAGTACAGTCTTTTATATCCTTTAACGAGGATAATATTGATGAATACTATACACGAGAGGTTCTAAAAGAAGATACTGATACCGAAAAGGAAACTGCTGAGATTCTGAAAGATGCTTTGGTATTACACGAAGATTTGAGAAATTACGGTAATCTTCTTGATACCGAAAAGCCGTTGATTGTATCGGGGATTATGCTCGCACTTCGTGAAGCAGAATTTAAGAATTTTTCTATTAGCGATTTAACGGGCGATACCATTAAAACAGACGGTCAAAAAATATATGACGCTATCGACGCTAATTTGAAAAGAGCAAATGTGTCTCCAGCGGTAAAGAAAGATAAAATATTGGGGCAGTTTGCTTTTATTAAAGATACAGTAAAATTAAATGAGATTGATGAGAAACTGAATAAAACACCGTTGAAGCATTTTGCAGAATTTTTATATAGTAAAATATATCGTTCTATTCGATTCTCCAAATCCGCAGAAGATTATATTGGTCGATTTTATGGCGAATTTATGAGTTATTCTGGTGGAGATGGACAGACACTTGGAATTATTCTTACGCCGAAACATATAACGCAATTGTTTTGTGATTTACTTGACTTAAAGCCTGATGATATTGTCTTTGACCCTTGTTGTGGAACAGCGGGATTTTTAATTGCTGCAATGCATAATATGCTAAAAAAAGCCGACAACGATGTTCAGAAAAAGAGCATAAGACAAAATCAATTACACGGAATAGAATTAAGACCTAATATGTTTACCATTGCAACAACAAATATGATTTTGCGTGGTGATGGAAAAAGCAATTTAATAAATGATGATTTTTTGAAGCAAGACCCTAATAAATTACAGTTGAAACAAGCAACTGTTGGAATGATGAATCCTCCATATTCACAAGGCTCAAAACAAAATCCTGACTTATATGAAATTGCTTTTACAGAACATTTGCTAAATTCATTGTCTGTGGGTGCGAGATGTGCGGTCATTGTTCCGCAATCTACAATGACAGGAAAATCCAAAGAGGAAGCGTCAATAAAGGCTAATATCCTCAAGAAACATACTTTAGAAGGTGTTATTACTCTGAATAAAGACACTTTTTATGGAGTGGGAACAATGCCTTGTATCGCCCTGTTTACAGCAGGCGAACCACACCCATCTGATAAAGTATGTAAGTTTATAAACTTTGAAGATGATGGTTATAAGGTTGCTCCACATATCGGACTGTTAGAAACTGAATCAGCAAAAGACAAAAAACAGCACTTACTTGATGTTTGGTTTGACCGAATTGATAGCGAAACGAAATTCTGCGTTAAAACAACCGTTGAAGCAGATGATGAATGGCTGCACAGTTTTTACTATTTCAATGATGAAATTCCGACAGAAGCAGATTTTGAAAAGTCGATTGGTGATTATCTGAGTTTTGAATTTTCGATGATAATGCAGAACCGAGAATATTTGTTTGAAGGAGGTGGTATAAATGAAACTGAATGATAGAGAATGGTGTGTTTTTCTCATTGGCGATTTATTTTCAGTGAAGCGTCCACCTGCCCGCAACAAAGACAATTATGAAGTTGGAGATATTCCGTTTGTTGCTTCGGGAAGTGTAAATAATGGTGTAATGAAATGCTGTAAACCGCTTGAAGATGAGAAATTAGACGAAGCAGGTTGTATTACAGTCAGCCCTGTTGATGGAAGTGCATTTTATCAGCCGTACCCTTTTTTAGGAAGAGGCGGAGCAGGTTCATCAGTTTTAATGCTGTACGCAGATAATATGAACTTGTATAGCGGTCAATTTATCGCAAAAATGATTTCAAATACTTGTGCCTGTAAATATACCTATGGACATATGGGAAACAAAGACGGTATTAAGCGTGAAAGAATTATGCTCCCCATTGACGAGAACAATAATCCTGATTATCAGTTTATGGAGGATTATGTAAAAGAATTGATGGCAAGGAAACGAGAGCAATATCTTGATTATTGTAAAGAACAGCTTAAAATTTTCGGGGGGGGGTACAGCCTAATACCTCTCGCTGACAAGCATTGGAAGTCATTCTTTATTGGAGAGATTTTTGATTATTTTGTTCCAGGCAAATCTAAAGGATTGAACCATCTTACAGAAGATGTAGTATCGGGAAAATCATACATAGGTGCGACTAATCGCAATAATGGCGTTTTATCATTTGTGCAGGAGGATAAAAAATTAATACAAAAAGGAAATGCTATTGGATTTATAAAGAATGGTAATGGTTCAGCTGGATATGCAATATATAAATATGAAAGTTTTATTTCTACCTCCGATGTTATATTTGCATATGCAAATTGGCTCAATAAATATATTGGATTGTTTATAATTACTTGTTCTGATATGTCACAAGAAAAATATAGTCATGGTTATAAATGGACTAAAGAGCGATTGCTAAAAAGTGGAATTATGCTTCCTGTAAATGAATACGGAATCCCTGACTATGAATATATGGAGAAATATAGCAAAAATTTATTATGTGAAAAAATCCAAATGTATATCAAGTATATAGAAAATAAATAACTTCCATCTCAAAAGCTATAGCAAAAGCGAAAGTCGAATACACGGCTTTCGCTTTTTTTGTGATGCTTATTTAATTGAATTACATTAAAATCAGACAAATCAAGCTAATTAAAATCACTCAGTTTCTCTGATTTCCTGCGGATTTTCGGGGAAGCCTTCAATTTGGAAACGGAGTCCGCATGTGGGGCATTCAAGGTATGGCTTGCCGTTGTTGAGGTTATCCTGAATAATCATCATTTCGCTTTCGCAGAATGGGCAGAGTTTATTATTTTCGCTGTTCATATTTTTACCTCCGAGTGGATTGTTTTCGATATAACTTAATTATACCTTTAAGCGGTAAAATGTCAACTGAGATATTAAAAATGTATGGGCAACAGGGTTGGATTTTAACGGCTTTTGTGCAAATTCCGCTTTACAAATTGACGAAAAAAGACTAAACTATATCTATACTTCTGCGTTGCAGAATATACAATCTCATTCAGGGTGATTATTATGAAAAAAGAAAATATGGCTATGCTGTGTGACTTCTACGAATTTACAATGTCAAACGGCTATTTTAAAAACGGTTTTTATAAAAAGAATGTCTATTTTGATGTGTTCTTCCGCAAAGTTCCCGACAACGGCGGTTTTGCGATTATGGCAGGTCTTGAACAGGCTATTGAATACATCAGGGAACTTCATTTTGAAGACGAGGATATCGAGTATCTAAAGAGCAAGGGCATTTTTGACGAGCAGTTTCTTGAGTATTTGAGAAACTTCAAATTCAGCGGTGATGTTTATGCAATCCCCGAGGGAACTCCGATTTTCCCGAACGAGCCTGTTATGACAATCAAAGCGCCTGCAATTGAAGCTCAGCTTGTTGAAACATTCCTTCTCCTCACAATCAATCATCAGACGCTTATTGCGACAAAGGCTAACAGAATTGTCCGTGCCGCTCAGGGCAGAGCCGTACTTGAATTCGGTTCACGCCGTGCTCAGGGTGCAAATGCTGCAGTTGACGGTGCAAGAGCCGCATATATCGGCGGCTGCAAGGGTACAGCCTGCACACTTACAGACGAGCTTTACGGTGTTCCCGCCGGCGGTACAATGGCACATTCATGGGTTCAGATGTTCAACAGCGAGTATGACGCTTTTAAAACCTACTGCGAGATGTATCCTGATAATCCTACTCTCCTTGTTGATACATACAACACATTAAAGAGCGGTGTCCCGAATGCCATTAAGGTGTTCAAGAAGGTTCTTCTTCCGCAGGGTAAGACCAAGTGTGCAATCCGCCTTGATTCGGGCGATATTTCCTATCTTTCAAAGAAAGCAAGAAAAATGCTTGATGACGCAGGTCTTACAGAATGTACAATTACTGCGTCAAACGCTCTTGACGAGTACCTTATTCGTGACCTTATGATGCAGGGCGCTCAGGTTGACACATTCGGTGTCGGTGAAAGACTCATCACTTCATCAAGTTCGCCTGTATTCGGCGGTGTTTATAAGCTTGTTGCCGTTGAAAATGACGGCGGCGAGATTGTTCCGAAAATCAAGGTCAGCGAAAATACAACCAAGATTACAAATCCGCACTTCAAAAAGGTTTACCGCTACTTTGACAAGGACAGCGGTAAGGCTATTGCCGATGAGCTTTGCATTTATGATGAGGTTGTTGACGATTCAAAGCCGAGAACAATTTTCGATCCGAATGCAGTTTGGAAAACAAAAATGCTTGATAACTATACCGCAAAGGAGCTTCTTGTGCCAATCTTCAAAAACGGCAAGTGCGTGTATGAGTCACCGTCAATTGAGGAAATCGCAACCTATTGCCGTGAGCAGATTGACCTTCTCTGGGACGAGGTTAAGCGTTTTGAAAATCCGCATAACTATTATGTTGACCTTTCAAAGAAACTCTATGACATCAAGGCTCTTTTGCTCAATATCTATGAAAAGTGATTTTTGATTGATTTTTAATTAAAAATCTGAAAATTGAAAAGTAAAATTTACGGTCGGGTAGTTCGTCTATCCGACTGTTTTTTGGTCATGGCTAAATTAAATAATCATAACAAATGGTTTTGTAAAGGAAAGGGTGGATAATGGTACAGTGCTTTTTGATATAATTAGTGTAAAGAAAAAATCCCGACAGGTTTTGTGCTGTCGGGATTTTTGCTCGTTTTTACCATTGAAAAGACTGAATAATAATGTTATAATAAATCCGAATATAGAAAATTGTGAATAACTTTATCGAAAATGGGAGATGAAAACTAAAAATGGCAATAAAGGTAACGCTCCTTACACACACACCAAACCCCGAACAGACGGTTGCAATGGCGGCAAAGCTTTGCTACTCACCGTCAGGGATTGAAGATATAAGGGAAGGTCTTGACGAGGAAAAAACTTCCTCATTTATTGATATGCTTGCAAGCCTCGGTCATGCAAGCCCGACCGAACACGCATATTTTACATTCGGCATTGAGGGCATTTCAAGGGCTTGCTCACACCAGCTTGTCCGCCACAGAATTGCGTCCTACAGTCAGCAGTCACAGCGATATGTTGACGGCACAAGGTTTGACTTTGTAACTCCGCCCGAGATTGCAAAGAACGAAAAGGCTCTTGCCGCTTATGAAAAGGCTCTCAAGGTTGAGGCTGACGCTTACAAGGAAATCAGAGATGCACTTGCTGTCGGTTACATCAACGAGAAATGTCCCGACAGGTACAGCGGAACGGATGAAGAAATTATAAATGCCTACAAGGCTGACGACAAAAAATCCTGCAATGCTTTCATCAAGAAAGCCAACGAGGACGCAAGATTTATTCTTCCGAATGCATCGACAACAAAAATTGTCTGCACTTTCAATGCAAGAAGCTTGCAAAACTTTTTTGCACACCGTTGCTGCAACAGAGCACAGTGGGAAATTCGTGAGGTTGCCGAACAGATGCTTTTGCAATGTCTTGAGGTTGCTCCGCATCTTTTCAAAAACTGCGGCCCGTCATGCCTGTTCGGACCATGCCCCGAGGGCAATATGTGTTGCGGAAAGCAAAAGGAAATGCGTCAGAAATACGGCAGAGAAAAGTAAGGTATATATATGAAAAGCAAAATTATTGTTATTGAGGGACTTGACGGCAGCGGAAAAGCTACGCAGACAAAGATTTTGTGCGAAAAATTTTCCGCTCTCGGCAAAAAGGTCACAAAGCTTGAATTCCCGAATTATGAAAGTCCTGCCGCCGCTCCCGTGAAGATGTATCTTGACGGTGAATTCGGCGACAAGCCCGATGATGTCAATGCCTATGCGGCGAGTGCGTTTTATGCGGTTGACCGTGTTGCAAGCTATTTTCAGTTTTGGAAAAAGGAATGTGACAACGGCGGTGTGATTTTAAGCGACCGCTATGTGACTTCAAATATAATTTATCAGATGTCCAAACTCCCGAAAGAGGAGTGGAACAGCTTTATTGATTGGCTGGACGATTTTGAATACGAAAAGCTCGGGATTCCGAAACCCGATCTTGTAATCTACCTTGATGTTGAACCCGAGGTTTCGCAGAAGCTTATGGAAAAACGCTACGGCGGTGACAACAGCAAGAAAGATTTGCATGAGAAAAACCTCCGTTTCCTTCTTGACTGTCGAAAAAGTGCAGTTTATGCCGCTAAAAAATGCGGCTGGAAGGTTATTAATTGCTGTGAAAACGGAGAGATTAAGAGTATAGAAAAAATATCGGAAGAGATAGAGAGGGTAGCGGCTGAAATTTATGCTGAGCTTTAAAAAAATTGAGCAAAGTGACATAAACGAACTTAAAAAATACTACGATTATGATGAGTGCATGGGTTGCGATACCAACCTTTTGAACGCTTATCTTTGGCGAAACGAATACAATATTAAATTTGCTTTTTATGATGATACAATTGTCAAGGCGTATTGTAATCCCGACGAGTCTGTTTGGGGTTACTGTATGCCTACAGGCAAAAATATAAAGGGTGCGCTTGAAGAAGTTTTTAAAGATGCAGGGGAGAGAAACGGCAATTTGCGAATTGTTATGCTGACAAACGGCAATCGTGCAATGCTTGAAACAATGTTTCCCGACAAATTTGATTATGTCCGTTCGCCCGAAAATCAGGATTACATCTACACTTCCCGTGACCTTGCAACCCTTGCGGGCAAAAGGTTTCACGCAAAGCGTAACCACATTTCAAAATTTTACAGAACCTACACCGATACCCGTTTTGAAACTCTGTCGGATTCAAACATTCCCGATGCATTAACGGTTGCAAAACTGTGGTGTGCGGAAAATGACACCGATCCCGAAGCTTCAAGCGAAATTACGGCAATCAGGGAAATGTGCGACCTCAAAGACGAATATAATGTCAGGGGTGCTGTACTGTATGTTGACTCAAAGCCTGTTGCCATGACTCTCGGAAGTGAAATTTCCCCCAAGGTGTATGACATCAACTTTGAAAAGGCACTTCGTGAATATGACGGTGTTTATGCCGTAATCAACAACGAATTTGCCAAAACTCTTACGCAGTATGAGTATATAAACCGTGAGGAAGATATGGGACTTGAGGGACTCAAAAAGTCTAAACTTTCATACAATCCCGTTATTATCCTCGACCGCTGGAATGCAATACCGAAAAAACGATGAAAACGATATTTCGCAAAACCGAAAAATCCGATACCGAAAGCCTAAAAAAGCTGTGGCTCTCGTGTTTTGACGAGGATGTAACTGCCGTCAATCTGATTTTTGACAGCGACCTTTTTGACGGTTGCTGTGCCGTTGTTGACGATAGAATCGTTTCGGCTCTTTACCTTGTAAAAGGTACGCTCAACGGTGAAAAATCGCATTATCTTTGCGGTGCGTCAACCGATAAATCTTTTCGTGGTAAAGGAATAATGTCAAGACTGATTGATTTTGCACTTGATGATGCAAAGAATAACGGTGATGTGTATTCTCTGCTTTTCCCTGCAAATGACGGCTTGTACTGTTTTTACGCAAAGCTCGGATATGCTCCGAGCTGTACCGTAAAAAGCCGTGAAATTTCAAGGCAAACGCTTGAAAATTTTGCAGAGAAGGGCTTGAATATCGGCTGTTCAAAAGAAAATTCTTTCATATATAATGAGAATTTTTTTGAATTTGCAAAGTCCTATTATGAGATTTACGGCTCAAAGGTGATCAATAAGAATGACTGCTTTGCCGTATTTGATGAAAACGAAAATACTGCCGATATTTTTTACTCGGCTTATAAAAATATAAACGAACTTTCCGCACTTTTGCTTGAAAATACAAAATCAGAAAGATTTGTGTTTACGGGCAAATCCGACAACGCTCTTTTTGAAAACTGTAGGTTACAAAAATGCGGAATGATTAAATCACTCGACAAAAACCATAAAATTCCCGACGATGTCTATATCGGGATTACTCTTTCCTGAAAGGAAGTTTACTATGTTCTATGTATTTCTTGCAGAAGGCTTTGAAGAAACAGAGGCGCTTGCCCCCGTTGATGTAATGCGCAGGGCAAAGCTTGATGTTAAAACAGTCGGTGTAACAGGCGAATGTGTTACAAGCTCACACGGTGTGCCTGTAAAAGCCGATATCACAATTGATAATATTGACCTTGCCGATGTTCAGGGTGTTGTACTCCCCGGCGGTATGCCCGGAACTCTCAATCTTGAGGCAAACGAAAAGGTTATTGAGGCTGTTAAGTATAGCTGTGAAAACGGCAAAATCGTTGCCGCAATCTGTGCCGCTCCGTCAATTCTCGGTCATCTCGGAATCCTTGACGGCAAAAAGGCAACCTGTTTTCCGGGCTTTGAAAAGGAACTCAAGGGCGCAGACTATACAGGCACTCACACCGTAACGGACGGCAATATTATTACCGCAAAGGGCGCAGGCTGTGCAATTGAATTCGGTCACGCAATTGTTTCTCTCGCAGTATCAAAGGATGCCGCCGACAAGGTTATCGGTGATATGCAATGCCTGTGAAAAATGTTCGTGAGCTGAAAAGTCAGCTCCGTGCAAAATATAAAAGAATCCGAAAAAGCTGTCCTCCCGAAAAAAAGCAACAGCTTGACCTCGCCTTGCAGAACGCTTTTCTGGCAAGTGAGGAATACAAAAACTGTGATGTGCTTTTTGCCTTTGTTTCATCACCGATTGAGGTTGACACCTCGCTTATTCTTGAAACAACGCTGAAAGACGGCAAAAGGCTTGCTTTGCCAAAGTGTAAAAATAATTTCGGCGAAATGGATTTTTACCTTGTAAATTCACTTTCTCAGCTTGAAAAGGGTGCGTTTTCAATCATGGAACCAAACCCCGAGGTTTGCGAAAAGTACGAGGATTTCTCACACGGACTCTGTCTCGTTCCGGGACTTTGCTTTGATATGCAGGGATTCCGCCTTGGATTCGGCAAGGGTTACTATGACAGATTTTTACAGAATTTTTCGGGAACAAGCGTTGGGCTTTGCTACTCCAAATGTATAGAGCATACTCTGCCCTCGGGAGTGTTCGACCGCCACGTTGACGCCGTGATTACCGAAAAATATACCAACCGAACAAATAACGAGTTTGTAAAGGAATGATACATTATGAACCCTGATAATTTTAATATGAGCGAACAGGAGCTTAACGCTCAGCGTCGCAGAAGAGCCGAAAACTTTAAACTTAATATTGATGAAAGCGAGTATGAGGACGATAATTTCGTCAAGTCTGAGGATGAACCGTCAAACCTTAATTCATACAGCGGTCAGGATGTCAAAAAGCAAATGGCCCGTGAATCAAAGCAGGTTTTAAAGCAGAAGAAAAAGGAAGAAAAAAAGGCTCTTAAAGCAAAGAACAAGTATAATCGCAGAACCTTCCGTTTTATCTGGATTATCTCGGTTTTAATTGTCGGAGCAATGGCGGCTGTATATATAATAACAGGCATGAACGATTTGCTTGCCGTGAACAGAACCGACTCCTCAACCGTGAAAATTGAAATCCCCGAAAATCCGACTGTTGACGATGTTACAAAGGTACTTGTTGACAATAAAGTAATCGGTGAGCCGTCATATTTCAAGCTTTTTGTCAATGTCACAAAGTCTGCCGATGATTTTACTCAGGGTACATATGAAATTCGCAGAAATATGGACTACGAGGCAATCATCAACTTCCTTTCGAGTAACAACAACAGAACCGACACGGTTTCCGTTACAATTACCGAGGGCGAAAGCGTTCTTGAAATTGCCAACACTCTTGAAAAGAACGGTGCTTTGGGCGACAGGGACGAGTTCCTTTCGCTTTGCAATTCCGAAAAGTTTGACAGCGACTTTGACTTTATCAAGGCTGAAACAAATGCGGACAAGCGTTACTACAAGCTTGAGGGCTATCTCTATCCCGATACCTACGAATTCTACAGAAACGAAAATGCAGAATCCGTAATCTACAAATTTCTCAACAACTACGAAACAAAGATTAACGAAAAGCAGACTGTTGATGGTTATTCAAAGAAAACAACAGTTTTGAAAATGGTTGAAGAGAGCGACACAAAGTATTCGCTTGATCAGGTTATGACAATCGCATCTATCATTCAGGCAGAGGCGGCTAATAAAGAGGATATGTACTACATTTCCTCAATCCTCCACAACCGTCTTACAGCCGACAGCAGTCTCGGCGTGTCAAGCCTCGGTCTTGATTCAACAAAGTTCTATCCGTACAGAAGTCTTGAGGATGTTCCCGAAAATGACAGAAGCACCTACAAGAGCAGATATGATACATATGACAGGAAGGGACTTCCTTACGGTCCTATCTGCAACCCCGGTATGGACGCAATAATTGCCGCACTCAATCCGAACAGCTCTGATTATTACTTCTTCTGTCATGACAGCAAGGGACAGGCTTATTACGCATCAACACTTGAACAGCAAAACGCAAATCTGGAGTATATTGAAAGCTATGATAACTAATTTTGAAAAACCCGAAATTTTGTCACCGGCAGGTGATATGGATTGCCTTAAATCCGCTTTAAACTTTGGCGCAGATGCAGTTTTTCTTGCAGGAAAAATATTCGGAATGCGTTCCGCACCGCAGAATTTTGATAACGATCAGCTCAAAAAAGCTTGTGACCTTGCCCACGCAAAGGGTGCAAGAATCCATGTGACCTGCAACACACTTCCGCGCAATAATGAAATTCCTCATCTTCAGGAATTTATGGAGAATGCTCAGGCTTGCGGAGTTGATGCGTTCATAATTGCCGACCTCGGTGTTTTTGAGGCGGCTAAAAAGTATGCGCCAAAGGTTCAGCGCCACATTTCGACTCAGGCGGGAGTAACAAACTATGCGGCGGCAAATGTGCTTTACAATATGGGTGCGTCAAGGGTTGTGCTTGCAAGAGAAATTCCGCTTGATGAAATTGCCGAAATGCGTGCAAAAGTTCCGAAAGAGCTTGAAATTGAATGCTTTGTACACGGTGCAATGTGTGTTTCATTTTCAGGCAGATGCCTTATTTCAAGCTATATGACAGGCAGAGATGCGAACCACGGCGACTGCGCTCAGCCGTGTCGCTGGAAGTATCATCTTTACGAAGAAAACCGTCAGGGACAGTATTTTCCTGTTGAAGAAACAGGTGACGGCACATATCTCTACAATTCAAGAGATCTCTGTATGATTGAGCATATCCCCGAGCTTGTAAAGGCAGGTGTTTCAAGCTTTAAGATTGAGGGCAGAGCAAAGTCGGCTTACTATGTCGCTGTTACAACAAACGCTTACCGTCACGCTGTTGACGATTATTTTGCAGAGGGTGACGGTTATGTTCTCAAACCGTGGATAAGGGAAGAACTTGAAAAAATCAGCCACCGTGAGTACAACACAGGCTTCTATTTCGGCAGAGAACCCGGTCAGGTTACGGGCAACGGAGGATATATCCGTTATTATGACAATGTTGCATTGTGTGAAGAGCTTGTTGACGACACAACCGCAGTGATCACTCAGCGCAACAAATTCTATGTGGGAGACACACTTGATGTACTTCCGCCAAGCGGAGTGCCGTTTGAAATCAAGTGTGAGTCACTTACAACCGACGAGGGCATGCCCGTTGATAGTGCGCCGCACCCGATGCAAAGACTTACAATGAAATGCAACGCTCCCGTTCCGTCAGGCTCGGTTATCAGAAAAAAGCGTGATTAATCCCGAATTTTGCTATTGACAACGCAAAGAAACAGTTTTATAATCTAAGTACTGATGTTCCCCACCTTAGAAACGGTGGGGAATAATTCAGCCTTTCAGCGTGAGCAAATCTCTCGCTGAAATACTGAGGAGCTGACGCTCCTATGCACTTGATTGCAATCTGTCGCAAACTCTGCTCCTTGCAAGCAAAGCAGAGTGTTGCTCCGATTTAAATTATTTGCTACAATTGAATTACAATATTCGGCTGTGACGGGATTAACCGAGATGTCAGCATTTCAGAGAGAAAGCCGTTTTGGTGCAAGGCTTTTATGTGAAGTTTCGGTGCGCTGCCCCTGAGCTCTGTGTGATTAAGCACAGCGTATTTCTGCGTTAAGGAAATGTAATCTATATGACGATTACTCAAAGCGGACGCTTGGCGTCAATTTGGGTGGTACCGCAGGATATTCCTGTCCCATTGTATTTTTATACAATGGGATTTTTTTGTTGTGTATTTTGCAGGAAGTTGTACAGTAGGGGCGGTCATTGGCCGCCCGCCTTGATGAATTATTTTGTTTAATCGCATATGTTTTGATGTGATAAATGTTGTGTATCAAAATTTGAACGAATATTGTATTCCCCTGTGAATTTGTATAAGGAGAGATTTTTTATGAAGTGGACAGGACTTAACGAATTAAGAGAAAAGTTCCTTGAATTCTTTGAATCAAAGGGTTGTTTAAGACTCCCCAGCTTTTCACTTGTTCCAAAGGACGACAACAGCCTTCTGCTTATCAACAGCGGTATGGCTCCTATGAAAAAATATTTTACAGGTGAGGTAACACCTCCTCGCAAGCGTGTTACAACCTGTCAGAAATGTATCCGTACTCCCGACATTGAGCGTGTCGGTATCACAGCCCGTCACGGTACATTCTTTGAAATGCTCGGTAACTTCTCATTCGGCGACTATTTTAAGCACGAGGCTACAGCATGGGCATGGGAATTCTTTACAAAGGTTCTTGAGATGCCGCCCGAAAAGCTCTATGTTTCAATCTATGAGGACGATGACGAGGCTTTTGACATTTGGACAAAAGAAGTCGGCGTTGATCCGTCACATATGGTAAGACTCGGCAAGGAAGATAACTTCTGGGAACACGGTTCAGGTCCATGCGGTCCTTGTTCGGAAATTTACTTTGACCGTGGTGACGAAAAGGGCTGCGGCAGACCCGATTGTCATGTGGGCTGTGAATGTGACCGTTTTGTTGAGGTTTGGAACCTTGTATTTACTCAGTTTGAGAATGACGGCAAGGGTAACTACACTCCTCTTGAACATCCGAACATTGATACAGGTATGGGACTTGAAAGACTTGCCTGTGTTATGCAGGGTGTTGACAACCTTTTCCTTGTTGACACAATTCAGAACATTATGAAACACATCTCACAGATTACAGGTGTTGAGTACGGCAAAAATGAAAAGAGCGATGTTTCGCTCCGTGTTATCACAGACCATATCCGCAGTACAACATTTATGATCGGTGACGGTGTTCTTCCGTCAAACGAGGGCAAGGGCTATGTGCTCCGCCGTTTGCTCAGAAGAGCCGCTCGTCACGGCAGACTTCTCGGTTACAACGAGCCTTTCCTCTATAAGGTTTGCGATACGGTTATCAAGGAAAATCTTACAGCTTATCCCGAACTCAAGGAAAAGCAGGAGTTCATCACAAAGGTTATCAAGGTTGAGGAGGAAAGCTTTGCCAAGACAATTGATCAGGGCTTTAAGATGCTCAACGGCATTATGGACAGCGAAGATGTTAAGGTTCTCAGCGGTGAGGACGCATTTAAGCTTAACGATACCTACGGCTTCCCGATTGACCTTACAAAAGAAATTCTTTCCGAAAAAGGCATTAAGGTTGATGTTGAGCGTTTCCGTGAGCTCATGAAAGAGCAGAAAAAGCGTTCCCGTGACGCAAGAAAGAACGCCGGTGCAGACGCTTGGATTTCTGACACAACAGACCTTTCGGATGTTGCAAATACAGAATTCGTAGGTTACACAGACCTCAAGTCAACTTCAAAGGTTCTTGCAATCGTTAAGGACGGTGTGAGAGTTGACAGTATCGGTGAGGGCGAAAATGCTATCATCGTTCTCGACAAAACTCCGTTCTACGGAGAAGGCGGCGGTCAGGTTGGCGACACAGGTGTTATGGAGTCTGGCAGTTTTTCAGCTGATGTTGACAACACAACAAAGAATCCGTCAGGCACAATTTACCTTCACGCTTGTACAGTAAAGAGCGGCAGCATCAATGTAGGTGCAGAGGTTTCAACTGCTGTTGATGAAGAGCGCCGTGCGGATATCACAAGAAACCACACAGCGGCTCACCTTCTTCAGTCGGCTCTCCGTGAGGTTCTCGGCAACCATGTTCAGCAGGCAGGTCAGCTTGTTTCAGATGATTACTTCCGTTTTGACTTTACTCACTTTGAGGCTCTCACGGCAAAGGAACTCATTGAGGTTCAGAATCTTGTGAATAAAAAGATTCTTGAGGCAATCCCCGTTACAACACAGGAAATGCCTATTGAAGAGGCTAAAAAGCTCGGTGCAATGGCACTCTTCGGTGAAAAGTACGGCGATGTTGTCCGTGTTGTAAGCGCAGGCGACTTCTCCGTTGAATTCTGTGGCGGTACACATGTAAAGAATACTGCAAACCTCGGTCTTTTCAGAATCAGACAGGAGGGTTCTGTTGCCTCAGGTGTAAGAAGAATTGAGGCTCTCACAGGTATGGGCGTTCTCAAGTACATCAACGGTATGAGCGCTGTTATTATGGATGTTTGCTCATTACTCAAAATTGCAAATCCAAAGGCAGTTGTTGAGGGTGTTCAGAAGGCTGAACAGCTTATCAAGGAACAGCAGAGAGAAATCAACGAGCTTAATTCAAAGCTTGCCGTTGCTCAGATCGGTCAGCTTTTTGCAGGCACAACGGAGGAAAACGGTGTAAGAGTGGTAACAGGCAGAATTGACAAGGCTAATGCCGACATTCTTCGTACAATGTGCGAAAAGGCAAGAGATTTTGCCCCGAAGTGCGTATGCGTTCTTGCAACTGAAAATGACGGCAAGGTGACATTTGCAGCAGCCTGCGGTAAAGAGGCTCTTGCTCTCGGTGCAAATGCAGGCAAAATCATAAAGGCTGTTGCTCAGAAGGCCGGAGGCAACGGAGGCGGAAAGCCCGATATGGCTATGGCAGGTGCTAAACAGCCTGAGAAGATTTCAGAGGCTCTTGACAGCGTAAAAGAAACTGTTTATGCAATGTTAAAATAATCGTTTAATGTGTATTTATGGCTTGCTTGCCGGTTGAATTGTGGAAAATAGCCAAACGGTTACATAAAATCTTGTGCAATTAACAAAAACGGTTTTAAACCAAAACTATTGCAGTTTTGTTATTTTTATAGTATAATAAGCAGTACTAAGATATGAAAATCTATCTTGGATATTTATGAACAATTTTAGGAGGAGATTAAAAATGTTCAAGAAAATTGCAGGTCTTTTTCTTGCAGCAGCAGTAATGTGCAGTTCAGCTGCCATCACAGCAAGCGCTGCAGAAGCAGAGGATGACGCTGCTGTTGCTGCAGCAGCAGATCAGTCAGGCGAGGTTTCAGCCGACGGTTCATCAGACGTTTCAGCTGACGCTTCTTCAGAAGTTGAAGCAGGTAATGTTATTAAGTTTGATGTTAAGAAGTCAGGCTGGAATAATGTTAAGACAGTATTCTGTCACACTTGGAAGGTTGATGGTGAACTTCCTGTATGGCAATCTAAGAGTGAAAAGTGTAATTACGACGCTTCAACAGGTATCGCTACATATGATCTTTCAAAGGCGAACTACCAGATTTCTAAGTCAGACGGTAAGAATTACCTTGTAATCTTCAGTGCTAACACAGGTATGCAGACATATGATACTGTAATGAGCGGTGCTTGCATCGGCGATACTATGTATTGCACAGGCGAGGAGATTGAAAACCCTGTTGACTCAGAAAAGAAAGCTAAAGTAGCTAAGTGGGAAAACCATCCGGACTGCGGTCCTCAGAAAAAGATTACATCAACAGGTAAGATCGTTGGTTCTGCTCTTCCTGAGGGACAGACAGATGCTGTCATGCTTGCACAGTACCTCATTGACTACTATGATGATGAGGCTAAGACAAGTCTTACACAGAACCTTCTTGACACTCTCAAGGTTAGCCCTGTAGATGTTATGGGTGCTGTAACAGATAAGCTCAACGCTACAAACAACGCTGATAAGGATAAGATTGCTCCTGCAGTAGAGAAGATTCTCTCAGGTTGCACAGATCCTACAACAGGTAAGAAGACAGATACAACTAAGCTTGACAACGCTAAGAAGTCTGGTGCTAAGGCAGCAGGCGGCAGCTCAAGCAACGGTTCAAGTTCTTCTTCAAGCAACGGTGGCTCAAGCTCATCAGGTTCAGGTTCTTCAAGCACAGGTGCAGTTAAGTCAGGTGTTGAAACAACTATCGTTTTCGTAATGGCAGGTCTTATGGTTTCAGCAGCAGGCGTTATGTTCCTTGCAAGAAAGAAGAAAGAAGACTGATTTTAACGAATTAATCTTTGATTAAGCATTTTTCGGACACTGTCAATCGGCAGTGTCCGTTTTGCTTTTTTAATTCAGGGTGCAAAAATATTCAAAAAGTTTTTAAAACATCTTGACAACGCTCGCAGTGTTTGTTAAAATATTAATGTTGCAACGGGATGTAGCGCAGTTTGGTAGCGCACACGTCTGGGGGGCGTGGAGTCGCAAGTTCAAGTCTTGTCATCCCGACCAACTAAAGCCTTTTTGTCTTTTGACAGAAAGGCTTTTTTCTTTACGATAAACCGCTTACTGCAAATAAATTAACGCAAAAGGAGAAAATATGCTTAATATCGGCTCTCATCTTTCAATATCAAAAGGTTTTTACGCAATCGGCAGGGATGCACTTTCAATCGGAGCAAACACATTTCAATTTTTTACACGCAACCCTCGTGGCGGATCTGCAAGAAAAATTGATATCGAAGATGTCAATGCACTTATAAAACTTATGACGGAAAATAATTTTGCAAAAATTCTTGCCCATGCACCATACACAATGAACCTCTGTTCGGCAAAACCCGAAACCCGTGAATTTGCTCTGAACACGCTTACGGATGATTTGAAACGAATGGAATATCTCCCGAATAATCTTTATAACTTTCACCCCGGCAGTCACACGGGACAGGGCGTTAAGGCTGCGGTTGAGCAAATCGGCACAGCGTTGAATACTGCAATGTTCGATGATATGACAACCACGGTATTGCTTGAAACCATGGCGGGCAAAGGCACGGAGGTTGGCAGAACCTTTGAAGAACTGCGTATGATTATCGACCGTGTGGAGCGAAACGATAAAATCGGTGTCTGCCTTGATACCTGCCATGTTTTTGACGCCGGTTATGACATTGTGAATAATCTTGACGGAGTTCTTGAAGAATTTGACCGTGTAATCGGGCTTGAAAGACTCAAGGCAATTCATCTCAATGACAGTATGAATCCTATCGGCAACCACAAGGACAGACATCAGAAAATAGGCGAGGGCTACATCGGAATTGATGCGTTCGGAAAAATTATAAATAATGAAAATTTGCGAAATCTTCCGTTTTTCCTTGAAACCCCGAACGAGCTTGACGGTTATGCCAAAGAAATTTCGGCTTTGAGAAATTTGTATTCTGAATGACATTTGCCTTAAAATAAATCAATACAAAAATTGTCAAAAATATTTGTTGCTATTGCAATTTGCAAAATTAAAAAATTTAAAGTCCTCTCGATTTTTCGAGGGGGCTTTTTTCGCCTTTTTACAATTAAATCGGTTTGCAGTTACACATAATTTGAATACGCAGACAAAGAAATAATAATTACCCTTAAATCGGGAACAATAGTAAAAACGATTTACGGAGTGATATTGTGATTCAAAACATACGGAAAAATGAATTTGAAAGCTTAATAAAATCATCAAAGCCGGTGCTTGCCGATTTTTATGCCGAATGGTGTTCACCGTGCAGAATGCTTTCGCCTGTAATAGAAGAAATCGGTGACAAGTACAAAGCATATTTTGAAACCGTCAAGGTCAATGTTGACGAAAATCCCGAATTGACAGAACGCTACGGTGTATCGGGAATTCCTGCACTTTTGCTCTTTAAAGACGGCAACGAAATTTTGCGTATGTCGGGTGTTCAGACCGAAGAACGGATAATCTCCGCAATATCCGAAAAAACGGGTGAGAGTTTTGTATGACCTTGTAATTGTCGGCGGAGGTGCGGCAGGACTTACGGCGGCACTCTATGCCTCACGGAGCGGACTTGACTGCATTGTGCTTGATCCGTCATCGCCCGAGGGCAGTTCAATTGCCCTCACGGATGCGGTTGAAAACTACACAGGCTTCAGCGATATTGCAGGCTTTGATCTCATTCAGCACTTTTATTCACACGCAAAGTCATTTGGTGCAAATTTTGTCAGACAATCCCTTGTCGGCATAAGAAAAAATTATGACGGTTTTATCCTTGAATGTTCCGACAGTGAGGTCAAGACAAAATCTGTTATTCTCTGCATGGGCGCAACCCACAAAAAATTGGGAATTGACGGTGAAAATAAGTTTGAAGGCAGAGGAGTAAGCTATTGTGCCGTGTGTGACGGCTATTTTTTCAAAGACAAAACAGTGGCGGTAATCGGCGGAGGAAACACCGCCGTTACCGAGGCGACCTATCTTTCTCATATATGCAAACGGGTTTTTGTTATTCACAGGGGCGACGCATTAAAAGCCGACAGAGTGCTTGTGCAAAAGTTTGAAAAATCGGGTAATGTCAAAATTCTTTACAACACCAATGTTGTGAAAATTGACGGTGACGAAAAGGTTAAATCGGTTACGCTTGACAATGAGAAAATTCTGAAAATTGACGGAGTTTTTGTTGCGGTAGGTCTTGAACCGAGAACCGAATGTGTCAAGGGTTTTGTAAAAACTGATGACAACGGATATGTGATTGCCGATGAAACCTGTCAGACATCCGTGTCGGGAATTTTTGTTGCAGGGGATATCCGCACAAAAAATCTGCGACAAATTATAACCGCCTGTTGTGACGGTGCAAATTCTGTTTACGGAATAAACAAATTTTTGAAATTGTAAGGTTTTCTTTTTCTGATTTTTATGGTATACTATGCTTGATATTGTTAATTTTTCCGGATGAATAAAATGAAACTGTTACAAAATAAAAAAATAGCATATTTAACAGCAATTTTCTGCACACTTTTGTGGGGAACGGCTTTTCCGTTTATAAAGGTCGGCTACTCTGCTTTTAAGATTGAGGAGTCGGATATCGGATCAAAGCTGATTTTTGCAGGAATGCGCTTTATGTTGGCGGGATTTATGGTGTTTCTCTTTTTGTGGATATCAAAAAGAAAACCGCCGATGCTTTCAAAAAAAGATATACTGCCCGTCTGTTCACTCGGAGTGGTTCAGACAGGATTGCAGTATATTTTTACATACATCGGAATCGGTTTTACAAGCGGAACGAACACCTCTATAATAACGGCTTGTGCATCGTTCTTTACAGTACTTTTCGTGCCGTTGTTTTTCAAAAACGACAGGCTCACGCTGATGAAAATTATCGGTTGTATTCTCGGATTCGGCGGAATTATCGCAATCAATTTCGGCGGAACTGTCAGCACGGACACTTGGTTCGGTGATATGATGATTCTCTTTTCAACAATATCTGCGGCGGCAGGCAACATCGTTGCGAAAAAAGTCACAACAGGACGAGACCCGTTCCCTGTAACCGCTTTTCAGCTTTTAACAGGCGGTTTTATATTGCTTGTGTCGGGCATATGCTGCGGTGGCAGTATTGGTTCGGTAAATGTTGAAAGTGTTTCCGTGTTGCTCTGGCTTGCGTTCGTATCAGCGGCGGCATTTTCGCTGTGGACAGCACTTCTCAAGTTTCATGATGCAAGCAGAATTTCTGTTTTCAATCTGCTTGTTCCCGTGTTCGGAACAGTTTTGTCGGGGCTTATGCTCGGTGAAAATGTTTTCAGAATCGAAACGCTCATCTCGCTTATTCTGATTTCATTCGGAATTGCGTTTGTAAATATGAATCTAAAAAAATCGGGAGGTAAAATATGAATCCTGATATAAAAGGTATTATTTCCGATATGGACGGTGTCATTCTTGACACAGAAAAGCTGTATGTCCGTTTTTGGTGTGAAGCGGCCAATTTTTACGGCTATCCTATGGAAACGCACCACGCACTCAGTATTCGCTCAATGGCTCGCCCGTTTGCAATTGCAAAATTAAAGGGCTTTTTCGGAGAGGATTTTGACTACTGCAAGGTTCACGATAAAAGAATTGAGCTTATGGATAAGTTCATCTCGGAAAACGGCATTGAATCAAAGCCCGGTGCTGCTGAATTTCTCGGCTTTTTAAAGCAGAACGGCTACAGGGTTGCCCTTGCAACCGCAACCGCTCCGGAGAGAACGAAAAAATATCTTTCAGCTCTCGGTCTTTACGATTATTTTGACGAAATAGTTTGTGCGTCAATGGTTGCAAAAGGAAAGCCCGAACCCGACATTTATCTTTATGCCGCAGAAAAACTCGGACTTGCTCCCAAAAACTGCATTGCACTTGAGGACTCGCTCAACGGCATAAAGTCGGCAAGCTCGGCAGGGTGTAAAACGGTTATGGTTCCCGACCTTGACCGTCCGAGTGCAGATGCAATTCCCCTTCTTTACGGAGTTGCAGACAACCTTATTGATGTAAAACGATTTTTGTAAAAAACATTAACGGACATAAAGCAGGCTTTGCTTTTGTATATTAAACAGGGTAGGTTTATACTAAAACAAGGAGGCGTACAATATGTGGGATGCGATTTCAGCTGTGATGAATGGCTTCAATGACTTCCTGTGGGGTTGGTTTATGATTATCCTTCTTCTCGGAACTCACATTTTCCTCACAATTCGCACAAAATTTGTACAGAGAAAAACTTTTAAGGCAATCAAACTTTCGGTGACAAAGGATCCCGATTCAGACGGTGACATCAGCCCGTTTCAGGCTCTTGCAACAGCGCTTGCCTCAACAATCGGCACGGGTAATATCATAGGCGTAGGTACTGCAATTGCACTCGGCGGACCCGGTGCGGTGTTCTGGTGCTGGCTCACCGGTGTTTTCGGTATCGCAACAAAGTATTCCGAGTCACTCATCGGTGTAAAGTATCGTGTAAAGACTTCTGACGGCAGAATGCTCGGCGGTGCCATGTATGCTCTTGAAAGAGGATTTAAGTTTAAGACTCTCGGCAAAATCCTCGCCGTTCTTTTTGCTCTTTTTGCATTGCTTGCATCTTTCGGAATCGGTTCGGGTGTTCAGGTTAATGCAATTTCAAACATTATGAACAACACCTTTGATCTTGGTACGGTGAATCTTTTCGGTCAGGACGCTTCGGTTATTTCGATTATTGTAGGTGTTCTTGTTGCTGCAATTACAGCCGTTGTAATCTTTGGAGGTATCAAGTCAATCTCAAGAGTTTGCGAACTCCTTGTACCGTTTATGGCTGTTTTCTATGTTCTCGGCTGTCTTATTATCCTCGGCATGAACTTTGATGTTCTCGGTAAGACATTTGAAATGATTTTTCAGGACGCATTTTCTCTCAAGTCCGTTGCAGGCGGTTTCCTCGGTTCAAGCCTTATGCTTGCCGCTCGTTACGGTATTGCAAGAGGCCTTTTCAGTAACGAATCCGGTATGGGTTCTGCTCCGATAGTTGCCTCTGCCGCTCAGACAAGAAACCCTGTTCGTCAGGCTATGATTTCTTCAACGGGTACTTTTTGGGACACGGTTGTTGTTTGTCTTATGACAGGCCTTGTGCTTGTAAGCTCAATTATCAAAAATCCTGCAATTGATGTTTCCGACGGCGGTGACCTTACATACAAAGCCTTCCAGCAGATTCCCGTAATCGGCACACCGATTCTTGTTATCGGTATTGCCGCTTTTGCATATTCAACAATCCTCGGCTGGTCATACTACGGTGAACGCTGTGTTGAATATCTTTTCGGCAGATGCGGTATGATTCCTTACAAGCTGATTTTTGTATTTATTCTTCTCATCGGTCCTGTTATCAAGCTCGACCTTGTTTGGACAATGGCTGACATTTTCAACGCACTTATGTCAATTCCTAACCTTATTGCCGTAGTTGTGCTTTCGCCTGTTGTTGTAAAAGAAACTAACTATTACCTTTACGGCAACAGACTGGATGAATACGATAAAACCAAACTTCCTGTAGTAAATAAATAATCACATAAAGCCTGCACTATTCCAATGTGCAGGCCTGAATTTTAAGAGGGAACATTATGGAGAAATCAAGAATTGAAAAGCAATTTGATTTTATAAAGGAAATTGATAAGGAAAAATTCATTACCCGTCAGACCTACCTTTCCGATGCTCGGAAAAAGGAAAACGATGCCGAGCACGCATGGCATATGGCGATAATGACCGTTATGCTTTCCGAATATGCAAATTCGGAAATTGATGTGCTTAAAACAATGACAATGCTCCTAATTCACGATATTGTCGAGATTGACGCAGGCGATACATATGCCTATGATGAGGAAGCTAAGAAAACTCAGGCAGAGCGTGAAATGAAAGCCGCAAAAAGAATTTTCGGACTTCTTCCGGAAGATCAGGGCGAAAAGATGATGAATCTGTGGCTTGAATTTGAAAGCGGTGAAACAGCCGAAGCAAAGTTTGCTCACACAATGGATAACATTCAGCCCGCAATGCTCAATGATGCAACCGACGGCAAGGCGTGGGTAGAGCATATTGTTCACCTGCACAGTATTCTTAACCGCAACAAAAACACCGCTGACGGCTCAAAAAAGCTGTGGGAATATTCAAGGGATAACTTTATTATGCCCAATGTTGAAAAGGGCAGAATAATCAACGATTGAGCCGCAATAAATGATTTTGGCAATATAGGTTCTTTACTTGATTTTGAACAGCCGATGTGCTAAAATTAAAACTAATAATACAGAAATTTTCACTGTGTTTTATTATGGAACAATTGAAGGACTTTTATGTGAATTTTGTTCCGATTTGATAATTATGGAAAGGGTGTTTACAATGAAAAGTTCAGTTATAAAGGACGGCGTAAGTACCGCACCTCAGCGTTCGCTTTTGAATGCTCTCGGTCTTACCGAAGAAGAAATTAAGAAACCTTTTATCGGTATTGTAAGTTCCAAGAACGATATTGTTCCGGGACATATGAATATAGATAAGATTGTTGACGCCGTTAAGCAGGGTGTTGCTCTTGCAGGCGGCGTTCCGATTGTATTCCCTGCAATCGCTGTTTGTGACGGTATTGCCATGGGACATGAGGGAATGAAGTATTCTCTCGTAACCCGTGAGCTTATCGCAGACTCAACAGAGGCTATGGCAAAGGCTCATGCATTTGACGCACTTGTAATGGTTCCTAACTGCGACAAGAATGTTCCGGGTATGCTTATGGCTGCCGCAAGAATCAATGTGCCGACAGTTTTCGTAAGCGGCGGTCCTATGCTTGCAGGTCATGTTAAGGGCAAAAAGACAAGTCTTTCGAGTATGTTTGAGGCAGTCGGTGCTTACACGGCAAACAAGATTACTGCCGAAGAGCTTGCCGAGTTTGAAAACAAGGCTTGTCCGTCATGCGGTTCATGTTCGGGTATGTACACTGCCAACAGTATGAACTGTCTTACCGAGGCAATCGGTATGGGACTTCAGGGTAACGGTACAATTCCTGCTGTTTATTCAGACAGAATCAAGCTTGCAAAGCATGCCGGCATGAAGGTTATGGAACTCCTTGAAAAGGATATCCGTCCTCGTGACATTCTCACGGAAAAAGCATTTATGAATGCTTTAACTGTTGATATGGCTCTCGGCTGTTCAACAAATACAATGCTCCACCTTCCTGCAATCGCAAAAGAGGCAGGTGTTAAGCTTAACCTTGACATTGCCAATGAAATCAGTAAAAAGACTCCTAACCTTTGTCACCTTGCTCCTGCAGGTCACACATATATGGAGGATCTAAACGAGGCAGGCGGTGTTTATGCCGTAATGAACGAGCTTACAAAGGTTGGACTTCTTGACACAGACCTTATCACGGCAACAGGCAAGACTGTAGGCGAGAACATTAAGGGCTGTGAAATCAAGGACACGGACATCATTCGCCCTGTTACAAATCCATACAGCAAGACAGGCGGTATTGCTGTTCTCAAGGGTAACCTTGCTCCTGACGGTTCTGTTGTTAAGAGAAGTGCCGTTGCAGAGGAAATGATGCACCACAAGGGTGCGGCAAGAGTGTTTGACTGCGAAGAGGACGCTCTCAGTGCAATTTATGACGGCAAAATCAATCCCGGTGAGGTTGTTGTTATCAGATACGAAGGTCCTAAGGGCGGTCCGGGTATGAGAGAAATGCTCAACCCGACTTCCGCTATTATGGGCAGCGGTCTCGGCAACTGTGTTGCTCTTATCACAGACGGTCGTTTCTCAGGCGCAACAAGAGGTGCGGCTATCGGTCATGTATCTCCCGAGGCAGCAGTCGGCGGTCCGATTGCACTTGTTAAAGAGGGCGACATGATTGAAATCGACATTCCCGCAAACACAATCAACCTCCTCGTTTCTGACGAAGAGCTTGCAAAGCGTAAGGCAGAATGGAAGCCCCGTCAGCCCAAGATTACAACAGGCTACCTTGCTCGTTATGCAAAGCTTGTTACATCAGGCGCACAGGGTGCGGTTCTCGAATAATCAAGTTTTCAAGGCTCTCGTTTTGAGAGCCTTTCCTTTTGTCGAAAATTGTTTTTTCAGAAAGCCCAATCGTTAAAATGCACAATTGACCTTGCGAAAATCTGTATGTTTTTCAGCTTAACATAAAATAAAAAAGCAAGTTGCACAATTCATCCCTTGTCCATTTGGGCAAAGGGTGAATTTTTTTATTTTGCCATAATTCGGTTGTTTATTTTATACAAATATGCTATAATAATTTCGTATTAATTGACACTATTGTTTAATTTTGTCGAAATAAGCTTGATTAGAATAGAAATTTTACGAAAGGGGATTTCACTTTTGAAACAATACGACGCTAAAAAAATTCTTAATATTGCCCTCGCAGGACACAGCGGCAGCGGCAAAACCTCGGTTGCGGAGTCAATACTCTATCTCTCGAAGATGAGCGAAAGACTCGGTAAGGTTGCAGACGGCAACACAGTCCTTGATTTTGACAGCGAGGAGATCAAAAGACAGACTTCAATTATGACGGCGGTTGCACCGATTGAATGGAAAAATACAAAAATCAACCTAATCGACACCCCCGGTCTTTTTGATTTTGCAGGCAGTGTTGCAGAGGGCATGAGAGCGGCTGACACGGCGCTCATCGTTGTTTCTGGCAAGGACGGTGTCTGTGTAGGTACCGAAAAAGCAGTTGAGGCGGCAACAAAGGCAGGGCTTACAAAGGTGTTCTTTGTAAACGGTCTTTGCGACGAAAGTGCCCGTTTCTATCGTGTATTCGAGAGCTTAAAGGCTACATTCGGTCCGTCTGTTTGTCCTGTTGTTGTTCCGTACATTGTTGACGGTCAGGCAAACACTTATGTTAATTTGTTTGATTACAAGGCTTATGAGTACGGCACAGACGGCAGTGTAAAACAGACTGCGCTTCCTGATATGGGCGACAGGCTTGAGGGCTTGCGTGAGGCTATCAAGGAGGCTGTTGCCGAAACAAGCGAGGAACTTCTTGACAAGTTTATTATGGGTGAGGAGTTTACTCCCGAAGAAATCATTCTCGGTGTAAGTCAGGGTGTTAAGGACGGCACAATCTGCCCCGTATTCTGCGGTGACGCTCATAATACATTCGCAATTGATCAGCTTTTGAACAGCCTTACATGGCTTGCTCCGTCAGCGGCTGACAAGAGCGGTGAAATCGGTGTTGACCTTGACGGTGAACCCGTTGATGTTTCGGTTAATGACGGCGGTGCGGCTGCCGCAATCGTATTCAAGACGGTTGCAGACCCGTTCATCGGCAGACTTTCATATGTAAAGGTTGTTTCGGGCAAGGTAAGCTCGGACGCTCCTCTCATCAATATGCGTACAGGCGCACAGGAGAGAATTACAAAGGTGCTTTCCGTAAGCGGTAAAAAGCAGTCGGATGTTCCGTACATCGGTGCGGGCGACATCGGCGCAATCCCGAAGCTTGCATCAACAAAGACAGGCGACACACTCTGTTCGCCTCTCAGAAAGGTTGTTCTTGACGGAATCGACTATCCGTCATCATCATATACAATGGCTGTGTATCCCGCAAAGAAGGGTGACGAGGATAAGGTTGCTCAGGGCATTGCAAAGCTTGCAGACGAAGATCCGACAATCAAGCTCGTTTCAAACCACGAAACCCATGAAATGTTAATTTCGGGACTCGGTGAACAACACCTTGATGTTGTAATTTCAAGACTTAAAACAAAGTATAATGTTGACGCAGTCCTCAAAAATCCGAAGATTGCATACAGAGAAACTATCCGCAAAAAGGTTTCTGCACAGGGCAGATATAAAAAGCAGTCGGGCGGCCACGGTCAGTTCGGTGATGTGTGGATTGAATTTGAGCCGTGTGATTCGGACGGTCTTGTATTTGCCGAAAGAGTTGTCGGCGGTGCAGTTCCGAAAAATTTCTTCCCTGCTGTTGAAAAGGGACTTCAGGATTCAATCAAGAAGGGTGTTCTTGCAGGCTATCCGATGGTAGGCATCAAGGCTACTCTCTATGACGGTTCATATCATCCTGTTGATTCCTCCGAGATGTCATTTAAGACAGCGGCATCTCTTGCTTATAAGAACGGTATTCCGAATGCCTCTCCGACGCTTCTTGAGCCAATCGGAAGCCTTAAAGCCGATGTTCCGGATGCAAATATGGGTGATGTAATGGGCGAGGTCAACAAGCGCAGAGGTCGTGTACTCGGTATGCAGCCGGGTGAGAACGGAACGCAGATTGTTGAGGCGGAAGTTCCTATGGCAGAAATGGATGACTTTGCAACCTACATTCGTCAGGTAACACAGGGCAGAGGATCATTTGAATTTGCGTTTGTCCGCTATGAGGACACCCCTGCAAATGTTGCTCAAAAAATTATTGAGAAAGCCAAGGCTGACTCTCAGGAATAATCAATAAGATGATTAAGGCACCGATTTTTCGGTGCCTTTTGCTTTTCTTGCGTAAATATCATTATTGTGATACAATTAGGCTATACTTATGTGAATGGTGGGGACGGAAATTTATTGCAAAGGATGATGACAATGAAAAATCTTTTACAAAGAGCGAGAAAGACAATCAAAATCAAAAATATGCTTTTTCTCACAATTGCCGGAATTATCAATGCGTTCGGAATTACAATATTTCTTAATCCCGTGAACCTTTACGACAGCGGAATTTCAGGTACGGCTATGCTTGCCGCACAACTTACACCCGAAAGCCTGTCGCTTTCACTTTTTCTTATAATTTTTAACCTGCCGCTGTTTTTGTTCGGACTTAAAAAGCAGGGAAAGAAGTTTACATTTTACGCAATTTATACGGTTGCAGTTTATTCGTTCGTTTCGTGGCTGATAACCGATGTTCTGCCCGTTGATGTCAGTATGGCGTCTCCGCTTGCGGGAACCGATTTGCTCCTTTGTGCCGTGTTCGGCGGTGTGATTTCGGGTATAGGCAGCGGCCTTGCAATCAAATTTGGCGGTGCAATGGACGGCATCGAGGTTATGGCAGTAATCTTTGCGAAGAAAATCGGTGTATCGGTTGGTTCATTCGTTATGGCATACAATATCGTACTTTATGTTGTATGCGGTTTCATTCTGCAAAGCTGGATTCTTCCGCTTTATTCGATTGTTACATATTTTGCCGCACTTAAAACGATTGACTTCATTGTTGAAGGTTTTGACAGGGCAAAGGCGGCAACGATTATTGCGTCTGTAAGCCGTTGCGATGAAATTTGTAACGCACTTTCGGAGGAATTTCAAAGCGGCGTTACCGTAATGCAGGCTCAGGGCGGATATTCAGGCAAGGACAAGGTGATGATTTACTTTGTTGTCAACCGTTTCCAGATTGGCAAGCTGAAGGAGATTGTGCGTGAAATCGACAAGAAAGCGTACATTTCAATTACTGAGGTTGCCGATGTTTTCAGCCGAAACGATTCGCTGTAAATAAATTTTAGTTGGTGTTTTATTTGACAAAATTACTTGTAAAGCTGTTCGTTAAAGACAGCGACAATTGCGATAATCCAAAGGTTAGAACTGCCTATGGCAACCTTTCGGGTGTTTGCGGAATAATTCTTAACCTGTTACTGTTCGGAGGAAAATTGTTTGCCGGAATTGTTTCGGCATCGGTTTCCGTCATTGCCGACGCCCTCAACAACCTTTCGGACGCAGGCAGTTCGGTTGTTACATTCCTCGGATTTAAGCTTGCAAGCCGTCCTGCCGACAGAGAGCATCCGTTCGGTCACGGTCGTTATGAGTATGTGGCAGGCTTGGGAATTTCCGTTGTAATCCTTTTAATGGGTGTTGAGCTTATAAAAAGTTCGATAGAAAAGATAATTACTCCCGAGGATAAAACGGCATTTTCAACGCTTTCACTCGCAATAATGATTGCGTCAATTTTCGTAAAATTATGGATGTACTTTTTTAATTCGGGATTGTCGAGAAAGATAAATTCAACCGCACTCAAGGCGGCGGCACTCGATTCCTTGACCGACTGCATTGCAACCTCGGTCGTAATAATCGGATTGCTTATTTCTGCCTCAACAGGAGTTCAGATTGACGGATGGCTCGGTGTGTGCGTTTCGCTGTTCATACTTTTTACGGGTGTCAGCACATTCAGAGAAAGCCTCTCTCCGCTCCTCGGCAAAGCGCCCGACCCTGAATTTGTTGATGAAATCAAGGAAACAGTGTTGAAAAATGATATGATTGTAGGTATCCACGATTTGATTATTCACGATTACGGTCCGGGCAGATGCTTTATTTCACTCCACGCAGAAGTGCCGTGCGATGAGGATATCCTCGAAGCACATGACGCAATTGACCTGACGGAAAAACAGCTTGAAAACAGGTACAACTGTTTTGCAACCATACATATGGATCCGATTGCCTCAAATGATGCGTTCACAAATGAACTTAAAATGAAGGTGGAGGAGGGCTTGTGTGAGCTTAATCCGGAGTATTCAATCCACGATTTCAGAATTGTAAAGGGCAGTACGCATACAAATGTTGTCTTTGATATGGTTATTCCGTATGGACTTGACCTTACAGAAAGACAGATTAAACAGAGTGCAATCGAAAAAATCAAGTCAATTGACGAAAAGCTTTATCCGATAATAAATGTTGAAAAATCCCTTTCTGATTAAAAGTTCATAATACAAAACAGAGGTCATCGGTTTTTAGCTGATGACCTCGTTTTGTATATATTTTCGGAATTGTTGAAAATTGTGTGTTCGAGTGTAGTAGTCAGTTATACGGTTTATTGTCGAAACGATTTTACAATTGTTTTGATTTGCGGTCAGTGACCGTCGCCGTATTACTGTTTTGCAAACTGACTGTTGTAAAGTTTATTATAGAATCCGCCTTTGGCAAGCAACTCCTCGTGTGTGCCTTGTTCAATGATGTTGCCGTCCTTCATAACAAGGATAACATCGCTTTCCTTGATTGTTGAAAGTCTGTGGGCAACAACAAAGCTCGTCTTACCCTTCATCATCTTGGCAAAAGCCTTTTGAACACGGATTTCGGTAAGGGTATCAATTGATGAAGTCGCCTCGTCAAGAATAAGGATTGATGGGTTTGTAAGCATCGCCCTTGCAATACACAAAAGCTGTTTCTGTCCCTGACTGAGATTACCGCCGTCCTCGCTGATTACGGTGTTGTAGCCGTCAGACATACGGCGGATGAATGAGTGCGCATATGCTGCCTTTGCAGCGGCAATAACTTCTTCTTCGGTTGCGTTTTCATTGCCGTAACGCAGATTTTCCATAATTGTTCCGTTGAACAGCCAGCTGTCCTGAAGAACCATTCCGTAGCATTTTCTGAGGTTGTCACGGGTGATGTCCATAATGTCAACACCGTCAATGCTGATTTTGCCGCTGTCCGTGTCATAAAATCTCATAAGAAGATTGATAAATGTTGTCTTGCCGCAACCTGTCGGACCGACAATGGCAATGTGACTGCCGCTCTTGACATCAAGCGAAAAGTTTGTGATGAGCGGTTTTTCCTTTGTGTAGGAGAAGTTTACATTCTCAATCTTGACATTGCCTTCGCAATGCTCAAGCTCTTTTGTACTGTTGTCGGGAATTTCGTTATCTGCCTCAAGAACCTCAAAAACCCGTCCTGCCGCCGCAATGCCTGTCTGCAACTGTGTGAGTACGCCTGTAACCTCGTTAAACGGCTTTGTGTACTGATTTGCGTAGGTAAGAAAGCATGATAACTGTCCGACCGAAAGTGTGCCTGCAACGGCAAACAGAGCACCCATGATGCCTACTGCGGCATAAACCAATGCGTTTACGAATCTTGTTGACGGGTTGGCAAGTGCGCCTGCAAACTGCGCCTTGAATCCAACTTCAAGAAGTTCATCGTTGTACTTTTCAAATTCTTCAAAGGCTCTGTCCTCATATGAAAAAGCCTTTACAATTCTCTGATTGCCGATATGCTCCTCAACATATGACGAGATTTCACCGTTGAGTGCCTGTTGACGGGTAAAGCGGTTATGCGTCATCTTGCCGATGAATGCTGCAACAAAGAGCGAAAGCGGTGTGAGAACAACAACCACAAGGGCGATTTTCCAGTTGATTGTCAGCATAAATACAAGCGTGCCGACAATGGTAACAATGCCCGAAAAAAGCTGTAGAAACATCTGTGTAAGACCGTCACCAACTGCGTCAACATCGTTGATTACTCGGCTGATAAGGTCGCCGTGAGGTGTTGTGTCAATGTAGGAGAGGGGAACTGTGTTGAATTTTTCAAAAACCTCTCTTCTGAGGTCACGAACAGTGCGGTAGCTGACAATGTTGGTAAAGTAGGTCATAATCCACTGGAAAAGTGCCACACCGCCGATGCCTGCACCGATGTACACAAGAATCTGAATAACGCTTGCAAAGTCAACATTACCCTTGTCAATGATGTTGTCGATTGCGTTACCTGTGAGAACCGGAATATAGAGCGTGAGCGAAACGCTGATGATTGCGCTCACAAGAGCTAAAATCAGATAAAACGAATACGGTTTTATTTTTTTGAGTACCTTTTTTACAGAGGAGGATTTTTTTGCTGAATTTTTCATCTTTTTGCCTCCTCTTCACTAAGCTGTGAAAGACAGATTTCATGGTAGGTTTCGCAGCTTTCAAACAGTTCATCGTGCTGACCTTTGCCTACAAGTCTGCCGTCATCAAGCACAAGAATAAGGTCTGCGTTCTTGATTGTTGAGCAACGCTGTGTAACGATTATTACGGTCATATCCTTAGTGTTTTCACGCAAAGCCTTTCTGAGTGCCGCATCTGTTGCAAAGTCAAGAGCCGAAAAGCTGTCGTCAAGAATGAGAAGCTTCGGTGAGCCTGTGAGTGCTCTGGCAATGCAAAGTCGCTGACGCTGACCTCCGCTGAAGTTCTTTCCGCCCTGTTCAACAAAGCTGTCAAGCCCTTTGTTCAGCTTGCTTACAAACCCGTATGCTTGTGCAATTTTCAGAGCCTTTATAATATCCTCGTCAGTTGCATTTTTGTTTTGCCATTTCATATTGTCACGGATTGTTCCCTTGAAAAGAATTGACTGCTGAGGAACAATGCCAATCTGTGAACGGAGCTGTAAGAACGGATAGTCCTTGACATTTCTGCCGTCAACGCTTACAGTACCCTGCGTTGCATCGTAAAAACGGGGGATAAGGTTGACAAGCGTACTTTTACCGCAACCCGTACCGCCGATAAGACCGACCGTCTGACCACGCTTGATTTTAAAACTGATGTCCTCAAGCTCATCATCACCCGTGCCGTATGTGAAGTTTACATTGTCAAATTCGATTTTCGGAGTGCTTTCGCTCTCTGAAATTTCAATGTTCTCGGTAGTGCTTTCACACACACTCGGCTGAGTTTCAAACACTTCGTTAAGTCTTGCCGCACTTGCACTTGCCTTCGTGAAAAGTACAACAAGGTTTGCAACAACAATCATTGCAAGCAAAATCTGCGTCATATAGTTTACAAGGGCGATGATGTCACCCGAAAGCATTCCGTTGCCTGCGTTTACATTCTGAGCGCCAAACCAAATGATGAGAATAATTGCAGCATTGGTGATGATGTAGGTGACAGGGCTTAAAAGTGCCGAAAGAATGCTTACTCTGATTGAAGTTTTAGCCAAATCCTCGGTTGAATCATCAATACGCTTTTTCTCATTTTTCTGCTTTGAAAAGGCTCTGATAACCCTGTTGCCCGAAAGATTTTCACGGCAGATAAGGCTGATTTTGTCGAGTTTTTTCTGCATTTTTTCAAAAATAGGAATACTCTTTGTCATAATGAGGTAAAGAGTAACGGCAATCAATATACCCGCAATGAAGAAAATAATTGACATTTCAAGGTTGATTGTCATTGCCATAACCATTGAACCGATAACAATAAACGGCGCTCTGGTGAGCAGGCGGATAGCCATTGCAACAGATTGCTGAACCTGATTGGTGTCATATGTGATTCGTGTTATAAGTGACGGAGTGCCGAGCTTGTCCAACTCTGCGTGTGATAACCTGTTGATGTGCAAAAACAAATCTCGGCGCAGTCTTGTTCCCACACCCTGAGATGCCTTTGACGCAAGATACTGACACACAAGTGCACTGCAAAGTCCTACAGTTGCGAGAATAACGAGCAGACCGCCCATTCTCCAAATGTATGCCGTGTCGCCGTTTCGCACACCGTTGTCGATGATTCCTGCCATAACAAGCGGAACGAGCAATTCCAAAATTGCCTCAAACAGCTTGCAAAGCGGACCGATAATACATTCCTTTTTGTAGTATGCAAGATACCTTCGTAGCTTAATCAAATTTTCCCCTTCTCTGCCATAAAATTAACAATACATAAGTAATATTATTTTACACCGATTAACGATATTTTACAACTTAAATTTTGCGTTGCGGGAATTTGCGGCGGTCGCAAGGCTACCCCTACAGTTTTGTGCTAACACAAAAAAGCCACCGATAAAACATCGGTGGCTCTGTATATAATCAGTAAAATAAATTACTTAATAAGGCTTGTGCCGTCCATTTCTTCGGGCTGCTCGAGTCCCATAATTTGGAGCATTGTCGGAGCGATATCGGCAAGTCTGCCGCCCTCACGAAGCTCGCAGTCGTAGTTTACTACGCAGAAAGGAACAGGGTTTGTTGTGTGAGCAGTAAACGGTGAACCGTCCTCTGCAACCATCTTATCTGCATTGCCGTGGTCGGCTGTGATAAGAGCAACACCGCCCATTTCTTTGATTGCGTCAACAACCTTGCCAACGCAGGTGTCAACAGCCTCAACAGCCTTTACGGCTGCCTCGAATACGCCTGTGTGACCAACCATATCGCAGTTAGCATAGTTGAGGATAATCATATCGTACTTACCGCTCTTGATTGCCGGAACAAGCTTGTCTGTAACCTCGTAAGCACTCATTTCAGGCTGGAGGTCATATGTTGCAACAGCAGGTGACTTAACAAGGATTCTGTCCTCACCCGGATACTGCTTTTCAACACCGCCGTTGAAGAAGAATGTTACATGAGCATACTTTTCTGTTTCTGCAATTCTGAGCTGTGTCATGCCCTTGTCGGATACATACTCACCGAGTGTGTTCTTGAGAACCTCTGGCTTGAATGCAACTTCAACATTAGGCATTGTTGCATCATACTGAGTCATGCAAACAAAGTTTACGGGGAAGAAACCGTTCTTTCTCTCAAAGCCCTTAAAATCAGGGTCAACAAATGTTCTTGTAATCTCTCTTGCTCTGTCAGGACGGAAGTTGAAGAAGATGATGCTGTCGTTAGGCTTAACCTGAGCACCGCCCTCAATAACACAAGGAACAACAAATTCGTCTGTTACGCCGTCATTGTAAGAGTTCTTAATTGCGCAAACAGGGCAGTCTGCCTTGTTGCCCTCGCCATATACCATAGCAGCATATGCCTTTTCAACTCTGTCCCAGTTGTTATCTCTGTCCATTGCGTAGTATCTGCCCTCAACTGTGGCAACCTTGCCTATGCCGATTTCTTTGAGCTTGTCAAGAAGCTTGTCAGCATATTCAGCGGCACTTGAAGGCGGAACATCACGACCGTCAAGGAATGCGTGAATGTAAACATCCTTAAGACCCTTTTTCTTAGCAAGTTCAAGAATACCGTAGAGATGCTCAATGTGGCTGTGAACACCGCCGTCTGAGAGAAGTCCCATAAGGTGAAGTGCCGTGCCGTTCTTGAGAGCCTTGTCCATTGCATCAACAATAGCCTCGTTATCTTTGAGCTTGTCCTCGTTGATAGTCTTTGTAATTCTTGTGAGTTCCTGATAAACGATTCTGCCGGCACCCATATTTGTGTGACCGACCTCAGAGTTACCCATCTGACCGTCAGGAAGACCTACATCCATACCCGACGCACCAATCTGTGTGAGCGGATTAGATGCAAAAAGCTTGTCAATGTTTGGCTTTTTAGCAGCCTTGATAGCGTTGCCTTTTTCGGGAGCAATACCAAAGCCGTCAAGAATCATTAAAATTACCGGTTTTTTCATTTTGCGTGTCCTTTCCATAAAGCATACACAATCTTGTTATGCAAAAAACAAAATCCAAAAGCCGATTACAGACTTTTGTGCCGTGCCCAAAAGGACACGGCATTGTGTTTGAATATACTGTTTAAATTACTTGCTTGCAGCCTTTACGATTGCGGCAAACTTCTCGGCAACGAGTGATGCACCGCCGATAAGACCACCGTCAACATTTGTCTTTGAGAGAAGCTCGTCAGCATTGCCGTCATTCATTGAACCGCCGTACTGAATTGTAACAGCGTCAGCAGCAGCCTGATTGTAAAGCTTAGCGATTGTAGCACGGATGAAAGAGCAAACTTCTTCAGCCTGATCAGCTGTAGCAGTTTTGCCTGTGCCGATAGCCCATACAGGCTCATAAGCGATAACAACATTCTTGAGTTCTTCTTCTGTTACATTGAAGAGGTCAAGCTTAATCTGTCTTGCGATAACTTCTTCTGTGATGTCGCACTCACGCTCCCAGAGGAGTTCGCCGACACAAACGATTGGCTTAAGACCTGCGGCAAGAGCAGCCTTTGTTCTCTTGTTTACAGTTTCGTCTGTTTCGCCGAAATACTGTCTTCTCTCGCTATGACCGAGAACTACATATTCAACGCCCATTTCCTTGAGCATACCTGTTGAGATTTCGCCAGTGAAAGCACCGCTTTCAGCCCAGTGACAGTTTTCTGCACCGATTTTAACATTTGTGCCTTCTGTAGCCTCAAGTGCTGTTGCAAGGTCAACATAAGGAACACAAGCGATTACTTCACAACCTGCATCTTTAACGAGGGGAGTAATAGCGTTGAGGAGCTCTTTAGCTTCCTTTGGAGTTTTGTTCATTTTCCAGTTGCCGGCGATAATTGCCTTTCTCTTTGACTTATCCATGATAATTTTCCTTTCAGAATATGTTATTATTATAATAAAGTAACAGGGTTAAATCAGTAAGGGCGGAAAAATCCGCCCTTTTATTTGATTAAATTATTTGTCAGCGATTGCTGCGATACCCGGAAGAACCTTGCCCTCAAGATATTCAAGAGATGCGCCGCCGCCTGTTGAGATGTGGCTCATCTTGTCAGCAAAACCAAGCTGAATAACAGCAGCTGCGCTGTCGCCGCCGCCGATGATTGTTGTTGCGTCTGTGTCTGCAAGAGCCTTAGCAACAGCAATTGTACCCTTTGCAAGAGTCGGGTTTTCAAATACGCCCATAGGACCGTTCCAAACAACAGTCTTTGCGCTCTTTACAGCGTCAGCAAAGAGTTCCTGTGTCTTTGTGCCGATGTCAAGACCTTCCATGTCAGCAGGAATCTTGTCTGAATCAACAACCTTAACTTCGATTTCAGCATCGATAGGATCAGGGAAGCCTGCAGCGATTGTTGTGTCGATTGGGAGCAGGAGCTTCTTGCCGAGCTTTTCAGCCTTAGCCATCATTTCCTTACAGTAGTCAATCTTTGTATCGTCAACGAGTGAAAGACCGACTTCCTTGCCTTGAGCCTTGAGAAATGTGTAAGCCATACCGCCGCCGATGATGAGTGTGTCGCACTTTTCGAGGAGGTTTGAAATAACATTGAGCTTGTCAGCAACCTTAGCACCGCCGAGGATTGCAACGAACGGACGAACAGGAGTTTCAACGGCATTGCCGAGGTAGTCAATTTCCTTCTGCATGAGGTAACCTACTGCTGTGTCCTTGATGTGGTCTGTAACACCTACTGTTGAGCAGTGTGCACGGTGAGCCGAACCGAATGCATCCATTACGAATACATCAGCGAGTGAAGCAAGTTCTGATGAGAACGGCTCAAGATTCTTTGTTTCTTCTTTTCTGAAACGAGTGTTCTGGAGAAGAACAACATCGCCGTCTTTCATTTCTGCAACAGCCTTTTTAGCATTTTCGCCTACAACCTCGTCATCGTTAGCGAAAACAACATCCTGACCGAGAAGTTCCGAAAGTCTTACTGCTACGGGAGCGAGTGAGAACTTTTCTTCGGGACCGTTCTTCGGCTTGCCGAGATGTGAGCAAAGGATAACCTTGCCGCCGTCAGCGATAAGCTTCTTGATTGTAGGAAGAGCTGCTGTAATTCTGTTGTCGTTTGTGATTACGCCGTCCTTGAGCGGTACATTGAAGTCACAACGAACGAGTACTTTTTTACCTTTTACATTGATGTCATCAACAGATACTTTGTTGAGCTGCATAATATACATTCCTTTCGTGTAAGAAGAAATTTGTAAAAATTTAGTATTTTTACAACCACTGTTATTATATATCAAAAACCCCTTTTTATCAATAGAAAACTTTAAAAATTTCGCCTGCAAAGGTATTTTTTGCACTGCCTTTACAAATACTGATTTTAAGGAAGCTTATGAATATTATTTTTGTTCTTATGTCATATTGTTGAGGTCGCTCCACTTGTGGTTGTGAAGCTCGCCCTTGTTCTGCAAAGCAGGATAATCCCATTGCCTTAAAACTTCATAAGCCGCAATTGCAACCGAGTTTGAAAGATTAAGACTTCTTGCCTCGTCAATCATAGGCAGTCTTAAAGTATCATCGGGATGCTGCATTAAAAGCTCCTCGGGCAAGCCTTTTGTTTCTTTGCCAAAAAGAAGATAGCAGTTGTCGGGATATTCAACATCGCTGTGGCGGTGAGTTCCTTTTGTTGAAAAGAAAAAGTATTTTCCGCCCTTTGTTTTTTCAAAAAAATCGTCAATGCTTTCATAATATGTGATGTCAAGCAAGTGCCAGTAGTCAAGTCCGGCTCTTTTGAGTTTTTTATCGTCGGGTTCAAAGCCCATAGGCTTGACAAGATGAAGTCTTGTTCCCGTTGCGGCACAGGTTCGTGCCACATTGCCCGTATTCTGCGGAATTTCGGGTTCAACAAGCACAAGGTTGAGAGTTGCCAAAAGTTATCACTCCAATTTTTATTATTCCATTCTTTTTCTGTTTAAATACATTTTAAATCGTAAACAATAATAATGCAAGTTTTTTTGACAAAGCTGTGTGACAAAGATGAAAAAACACACATTTTGTCAATGAATTTGCAAGATAGGGAGGTGTGATTATGAATACAAGTCCAATGATGAATGTGATGAAAGGCGTTGCAATAGGAATGACGGCAGGCGTTTGCATGGGTATTGTCGGCAAAAATATGGTAGACAGCAACCCAAAACTCAAGAAAAAGGCAAACAAAGCCTTTAAGACAATGGAGTCAGTCCTCGACACCGCACAGTATATGTTCAGATAAAATCATATTCATCATAAACAACCCCCCGACTCAAACGAATCGGGGGGTAATTTTATACTCTCTTGTATGTGCTTTTCCTGAAAATCAATGTGTCGCCTGAAATATAATATTTGTGATAGTCATTCATGGCTTCCTCTTCGCTTTGAGCAAGGTCAAATGATGATGTGCCGTCCCATTCCATTGTGAATACAAGTTTTCCATCACTCATGACCTTGTATGACACAGGGTCAGCACTTGTCGGACCATGATAATCAATATCATTGCAAGAACCGTCATCATTAAAATACATTTTTGAATTTTCGCTAACTTGCCCATCGTCGTCAACAAATGCCCATATTCCGGTTATGCTGTTGTTACTGCAACCGCTTAATGACATAACCGCAAACGACATCGTAATTATACATAACACCATTGATATTTTTCTTAATTTTATCATATTGTTACCTCTGTTTACAGACTTGCCTTAATCTGTTCAATGACCTTCATAACAGATTTTTTTGGTACAGCGGCAACAATACCGTTAAGTGCCATTTCGTTTCCGCCAACACTACCGACACCTGCTTGTACCCAACCAGATACAACGAGCGTTGTATCTGTAAATTCAATTTTTATGTATTGCATAGCAGTCAAAAGTCCTGTACCTTTTTTCCATACAGTTTCGCCGTTGTAGGAAACTTCTTTAAAACCGTTTGCCTGCAAAATGTTTACAGCAGTGTTGTATGATTCATCAACACTGTTTCGCAGTGGCAGGTTAATAATTGTTCTTGCCATTATAAAAACCTCCGTCAATATTATTAAGTTTTTGGTGGCATCGTGGACATTCGTTAATACCTGCGGTAACATTAAGACCGCAATTTGGACATTTATTGTTATTTCCTAAATTTTTAAGTGAATTAAGCTTATCCTCATTTTTCTTTTTAACAAAAGAAAATATAACCATAATAATTCCTACAAGCAGAATAATAAATGAAATTATAGCAACTGCAATAATTGTTTTTTCAAATGAAGAAAATGGAGATGTCCACGAATATCTTTTGTTTGTATTCACAGTAAATAACGAATATGCAAGTCCGCCAAAGCCGAGAGTTGTCAGAATATACCCAATAACAGTAATCACTTATTGCCTCCTTACTAAATTTTTTAGATATGAAGCTTCATTGATTCAATTATAACACTGTGTAATACAAAACGCAAGACAAAAGTAATACGCAATTTTTGTGTAAATTGCATACAATAGTAATATATAATGTAATACAGGAGCAGTTCACGCAATGAAAAAGTTTAAAATTCCCCAAATTCCCCAAACAACAAGCAAAAGCATACGATTTCCAAACGATGTGATTGATGAAGTGGAATCTGTCCTTGTCGGTACGGATTGTACATTTTCTGCCTTTGTTGTGGAAGCGGTAAGGGTAGCTCTTGAAAATTTAAAAGAAGAATCAGCCGAAGATGAGTAAACAAAACCCCCTATTCAAGTGAATAGGGGGTTATAATTTTACATTTTATATTTAATTAAATCAGCTTGTGTAGCCGAGGGGGTCCATTTTTTCACCGTTGAGGCGGATTTCAAAATGGAGGTGAGGACCTGTTGAGTTGCCTGTTGAACCAACATAACCGATAAGGTCGCCTTGATTTACATACTGACCTGTTACTGCAACAAGTGAACTGCAATGACCGTAAAGTGTTGTGTAGCCACTGCCGTGGTCAATGATAACATAGTTGCCGTAGCCGCTGTTGTCACCGCCCGAGAATGTTACGGTACCGCTTGCGGATGCATAAATAGGCTGTCCGTAAACACCGCCGTCTGCAATGTCAAGTCCGCCGTGAAGTCTGCCCCAGCGTGTGCCGAAGGTACTTGTCAATGTATGTGTGTAGGGGAGTGGCCATGCAAACATACCCGATGAACCTGTTGTGTAGCTTGAAGATGAATTTGAACCTGATGAAGAACTGCTGTCTGATGAGGTTGATGATGAACCTGTGCTTGATGAAGTATCCTCAGCCTTGCCCTTTACAACAACTTCGTCAACTGCCTCTTTAATAGTTTTTGCGTCAGTCTGAACTGCATCGGTCTGAACACCGTCAACAAATGTAGTTCTTACCGTTACTTCTTCTTCGCCCTTAACGCCCTTTGTGGTAACTTTTTTGTATGAAGAAGACTTGTCCTCGTCATACTTTACCTTTGTGTCATAAGCCACATCTCTTGTGTAAACAATGTCTGTTGAAAGTGAGATTGAGAACTTGCCGTCTGCAAGTGCCATAATCTCATCTGCGGTAATAAGGTCTGTACCGCTTGCGTTACCTGTTACAACCTCCACCGAATTTGCAAACTCGGTTGTTGTTTCGTCATCGTAATCTCTGCGGTAATCAACAAGAACCTGATCGAGGTCTGCATTGAGCTGATCAATTTCTTCTGTCGCACCGATGAACTTGCCGTCAATATAAAGACTTGCGCATGACGGTGAAATTGCCTTGAGGTTTGCCGATGCCGATTCGCCGTCAATTTCAGTATGAGGAACAGCCTCGTCACTTGTTGCAACAAGTGCAGGGGTCTGTACGCTGTTGTTATCTTTCATATCAAGTGCGCTTGCAACCGTTACACATGAAAGTGTGATTGCACTGAAACAGGCTACTACTGCAAGCACAGCCTTTTTTCTGAGCAACTTCTGCGAACGGATTGCCGAGGGTGCAAGGTGAGCATACTGCTTTCCGCTTTTGAACGAAAGTTCCGATACAATCTCTCCGGCACTCTTTGTTGTGCCGTTTCTTGATTCGTTGAATGCTTTGTCAATAGCTGATATCTGTGTTTTTGCTTTCTTTGACGAATTAACAGACTTGATTGTAACAGACTTTAAAGAACCCTTCCTGTTCTCAATTGCCTGTGCGAGTTTTGCGGCTGTGTTTTTTGACATTCTTACAACTGATTTTGCACAAAATGTTGTTGCTCTCTTTACAAAGCGAACAGTTTTCTGTGCTGTTGTAAGCTCACGCCTGCAAACTTTGCGTTTCTTTGTAGGAAGACTCTCGATTTCATTGAAACCTTCCAAACCAATGAACTTTGTCTCCAAAATAATTTCTCCTATCTCATTAACCGTTACATTTTTGTAACAAACACGATACCTTTATTATACCAAATAGTTACGAAATTGCAATATGAGAATTAAAAAATGTCATAATTAATAATAAGACAGGGGATAAGGTTACAAAAAACAGGGTAAATTAAACAATAATTCCCTATATTAATTATACTGTAAGTTATCAACCGTGTAATCTTTTAACAAGGAGTAATATTTATTTAACTCTTTTAAAGCACCGTCAAGGTCGTGTTCAAGGTAGTTTCCGCACTCAATTGCAGTTGTTCCGGGAATTTCCCCTTTGTGCTCCGCACACTGCTTTATTGTATCTTTTATAAGCTGTAATGCGTCCTCATTTGACATATCACGAACGAGAAAATAAAAACCCGTTCTGCATCCCATAGGTCCAAAGTAGATTACATTGTCGGCAAATTTGCTGTTGCGGGCATATGTTGCAAAAAGGTGTTCAATTGTGTGCATAACGGGATTCGGAAGATACGGCGGTGTGTTCGGCTTTACAAAACGCATATCGTATGTTGTAATATCTCCGTCAATTCTTGAGATGTAAACACCCGGCATAAGTGTGTTGTGGTTGATTGTAAAGCTTGCTATCTTTTTCATATATATTATCCTTTCTTAATCGTAATCGGCTATGTTTGTAAAGCAGATGTTCATATCAACATCGCCCTCAATTCCGTCAACCTTGCCCGATGAGGAATATTGCCACATAGAAAACTGATAATAGAATGTCGGAACATTTGCGTATTCGCAATACCAGATGTCAAAATCTGCAAGCTGTGTGAGGTCATATTTGAAGTAAAGCTCCTTGCTCGGAGAATAAATAATCGGTGTGTAGCCAAGCTCCTTTACACGGTTGCAGAATGCCTTTGCACAGGCTGTTGCCTGAGCGGCGGAAACGCTGTCGGTTCTTGCGTCATCATCCTTGATGATTTCCCAGTCATATGCAACGGGAAAATCAATTGTTTCATCACCGAGAAGTGTCTTTATATAGTCAGCCTCTTCAATTGCCTCCTCGTTATTGACAGCCTGAGAGAAGAAATACACGCCGACTTTAAGTCCTGCCGCCTTAGCACCCTTTATATATGAAAGGGCGGAATCGTCCGAGTACATTTTTCCGTCAGAACCGTAGCCTCTGCCGCCGATGCGAACCATAACAAAATCAACACCCGATTTTTTAACCTTGTCCCAGTCAATCTTTCCGCTGTAGGAGGAAATGTCGATTCCTTCCATTGAAGCGGCCTTGCCGTTTTCACTGTAGTATTTGAAAGTGTCGTCAGAGGTGAAGTTATCGTTGTTGAGTGTATTTTTCGGTACACCGTCAAGCTCGGTAATCCAGATTTCACCGAGAGTGCTGTCGTTTATATGTATTTTTTCGCCTGTTGTCTTGACGGTTGTGTCTGTGGCAACAGTTGCCGGGGTTGTACTGCCCGACTGCGAACTGCTTTCACCGTTGCTTGAGCAACCGCACAAAACCGAGGTAAGTGCAAGCATGGCAGCCGTTACGGCACAAATAGTTTTTTTCATTACTCTGCTCCTGACAAAAATTTTTTAACGCTGAAAAATGTCGATTATACGGACATTTTGCGTATCTGTTAGTCAGCATATCATAAAAAAGTGTTGATGTAAACAAAGAAACCGAAAATAAATATTGAAAATCTTGTGAAAATTAAGTATAATCTAAGATACAAGTGTCCTTCATCGAACAGCGGAGGCATTTATTCGGAAATATAATGATAACAATGTTCCGCAAAAGGCGATAAAGGGCGGTGAGTGAAATTGAATGAAACAAAGGTGCACGGATACCGTCACAAAACAACGAAAGAACTCGTCAAGGCAATTGACGAATGTACCTCTCTCAGTCAGCTTTTCGCTCTCATTCAGCATGAGCATATCACCATTCAGATGCTCACAAGACCGGGTGCATCAAATCTTGCACCAAAAATTTTAAGCCCGAAAGAGATAACAGGCAACCGTGACACACCATTTGAAAGACTGCGAAAACAGGTTCGTGAATCTGTGCTTGAGGACGAAAGAAGGCTTAAACAGAGCAAGCTGATTGCCGAATGCGAACGCCTTTCAAGACTTAATAAAAATGACAAGATAAAGTAAGAGTAATTAGTGGAAGATTTTTGAAATTTTTTACTAAATACTCTTTATTTTTTTGAAAAAAACATATATAATCTAATTATCAAACACGATTGGGGATGGAATATATGACATTCAAATTCAAACACACCTTGGCTGTAATTCTCGCAGTAGTTACCGTAGCTTGTTCTGTTGTCGGAACATTAGCTGTTTCTGCCGCAGAAACAGACTCTCAGCCTGCAACAGAGGCAACTGTTGCATCTGATGTAACAGATACGAGCGTTGAACCAACTCAGGCAACCGAGCCTTCACAGCCGGTAACGGAGCCGCCCGTAACTCCTACGGTTTCTCCGACTCAGCCGGTTAAGCCGAATGTGGGCGCAATCAAGAATCTCAAAAGAACGCAATATACAACAAATTCGCTTTCGTTCAAGTGGGATAAAGTAAGCGGTGCAACAGGCTATGTAATCTACTACCGCAACAATGACGCACACAAGAATTTTTCAAGATTTACATATGTAAAGTCAAATGCCTGTACACTCAAAAAGATTAGAACAGCAACCTGGTATGATGTAAAGGTTGCCGCCTATGTTGAGCATGACGGTGTAAAGTATGAGGGTAAGAGTCAGACCTACAGAACAGCTACTCTTCCGAATGCCGTTAGCGTTTCACTCAAGGAGTCGGGTGCTGCAATTACACTTTCGTGGTCAAAGAACTCACAGGCAACAGGCTACAAAATCTACCGTATGAGCGGTGACACAAAGGGCAGGTATGTTCTTTACAAGACAATCACTTCAAATTCCACAACCTCTTTCAGAGATAAGGGAGTTAAGAACGGCAGAGCGTATTACTATCAGATTAGGGCTTACCGTGCAATCAAAAAGAACACTTACTATTCGTCACCGTCAACAATAAGATGTGTGGCAGGTCTTAATGCCGTTAATTTCAAGACAGATACAAGACTTTCAAGAGTAAATCTCACATGGGGCAAGGCAATGACCACTCCGACAGCATATGAGATTTTCTATTCAACCTCAAAGGACGGAAAATATACAAAGCTTGGTGAAACAAAGAATACTTTCTACAACACCAAAAAGCTTACAGTCGGCAAGACCTATTACTTCCGTATTCGTGCTTACAAGTATTCGGGACCGAGCAGTAACCCGAAAAAGTACAAGTGCCTCGGCACATTCCAGACAAAGAGTGTAAAGATCAGCAAGAATGCCTACGGTGTTTCAGTCGGCAATACCTATGTTGAAATCAGTATCGATCAGCAGCATATGTGGTACTACAAGAACGGTAAGCTTGTTGTTGAAACAGATGTTGTAACAGGCAACTACGGTACAAGCGATACGCCAAAGGGTGCATATTCAATTATTTACAAGGCATCTCCTGCAACACTTATGCTGAATTCCCATGTAACATTCTGGCTCCCATTCACATATGACGGTTGCGGAATCCATGACGCATCATGGCGTTCAAGCTGGGAATACGGCGGAACAAGGTACAAGGGTCACGGTTCACACGGCTGTGTAAACACACCGTACAGCGCAGCTAAGAAAATCTATAACAACATTTCCTCAGGAACCCGTGTTGTTGTTTATTGATTTTTATCCGTAGCGAAAACTTGATAAAATAATTTAAGGCTGACAGATTTTTTATAACCTGTCAGCCTGATTTTTTGCTGTAGTGCTTTAATAATAAATTTTGATTTTGATATTAATTAATATAATTTTTGTGCCGAAAAAGTTGTTCTTTGTTGGTATCAGAGAATAAGATTTTGAGTTGTTGACAAAATCTTGTTTTAATAATATAATGGCTTTAATATAATAGCTTTGCTGTATTAAGCAATGATACAAAGCAAACATGAGGAGAGTAAAAATGAAAAGAATATTTATGGCTTCACTTTTGGCTTTGACGGTTGCACTTGGTGCGGTCGCAACGGGTTGTTCGGGCGGTGACAATTCATCATCTTCAACTGACAAAGCTTCAAGCAAGGTTGAGTCCGTGAACGATTCATCTGCTGATGATTCAGGTACTGCTGAAGGCGGAAATTCAGTTGACGGCGACTTCGTATGGGATAAAAACAGTTGCATTGTCAATCTTTCAAAAGAAGCAGCAAAGAAGAGCGAAATCGTAATTCCGGAAAATTGTATTGATTTAAGAATTGATGATTGGGCAAGCGGCGAGGATAACTATTTTTCAGAAAATGATAACCTTGAAAGTGTTGTGTTTGAGTCTGAAAACATCAAAAATCTTCCTGACGGTTTGTTTGTACATGATAAAAACCTGAAAACGGTTCAGCTTCCGAAAAACCTAAAGAGAATTTCAGAATTCTGTTTTAGCAATTGCGAGTCGCTTGAAACTATTGAAATTCCTGATAAAGTAACCGAAATCAAGGAATCTGCGTTCCAGTATTCAGGAATCAAGGAGATTAAACTCCCCGAATCAGTAACAACTGTCGGTGATTCTGTTTTTGCTTGGACAAAACTTGAAACACTCTATCTTCCGGAATCACTTACCTCAATAGAAAGTAGTTTCTTGACTTGTGTCGATTCTGATAAACTTACAATCTATGTTAAAAAGGGCTCATACGCAGATGAGCATTTTGCTGATTTTGCCGACAAAACAAATGTTGAAAAGGCATATTATTGATTTAATCTAAGTTATAATTAAAAAAACAGGCTGACAGATTTTTATAACCTGTCAGTCTGTTTTTTATATGAAAGTTATTGTTAATCAGTAGGGGCGTTCATCGGACGCCCGCTTTGATGAAATTATTTGCTTATTCACATAATTTTTGATGTGATGAAAATTGTGTATAATCTGTAGCGGCGGTCAGTGACCGCCAATCGTACCGATTGTAAAATCGGTGCGATTTAACACAAATTATGCCCGAGCGTAAAATTGTTACCTTTTCTACAATGCAATGTAGCGGCGAACCTCGTTCTCTCGTCTGAAATATAGTCGCAATGCGTTGCACATAAATGTGCTTCCTATTGCTCGTTATTTCAGACAGCGCATTGCTCCCTTTTTCCGCCACCGGCGACGGTCGCAAGGCTACCAATCATTTCGTGTGCAAACACGATACAAATAAAATTATATTGGCTACAATTAACTGTGCTTTAATCCCATAATGATACCAAGGGCAATGTTTTGTTTTTCTTTTGGCAGACAACGAAATTCGTTAAGAAGTTCGCATTCCGTTTCCGAAAGTTTAGACTGTGCAATTTTGTCAATCGGCTGTCTGATGTTCGTATATTCAATTATATAATCAACAGATGTATTAAAGATTGACGCAAGCTTTTTGAGCGTTGTAATGCTCGGTTCAACCTTTCCGTTTTCATATTCGCTGATTATCTTTTGCGAAAAGTTAAGTTCCATTCCCAATGCAATTTGGTTCATAGATTTTTCTTTTCGTAGTTCCTTAATTCTTTGCATTTGCCGTACCCACTCCATAAATTATACCTTGTGAGTATAATATTATAACTTTTTGTTGACAATTTTATACAATATAGGTATAATTGAAGTAAATAAAGTATATAAAATTATAAAACTTGCTTTTGCATTAAGTGATTTTTTAATTAGAAATAATTTAAGGAGTACGCAATGATTATTTTATTTAGTAATTGTGGTTTTGCAATTATTGCATTTTTATTTTATCTGTGTGGAAGTAATAGAGTAGCCGAAGTATTTGCTGGTTTCATTGTTAACAATTGCTATTTAATATTTGCGGTTTTATTAATTATTACTTTTCTTATATCTTTCTATTTAGTTCGGAAAAATTCATTCAAATCAGTAAAAGTTACAGCTACGATTGGGTTTACAATACTTGATTTTGCAAAGGTGTTAATTTTTTATTTGTTACTTGTTACTTGGTCAATAGATTTTGTTTGTCATAATGATATGCTGAATTCAATTATATCGTTGCTTGTGATACCTCTTGACTTAATGTTCATTAGTTGTATATGTGTAGTACCGACATTTATTTTAAGGTTAAAATATGCAGAATACGGAAATATTTTAAATATATGTTTAGTAATGGTATTGGATTTATTTTTAACAATACTATTTGTCATACTCATTCGTTTGCTAATAGCGGAAAGTTTTCTTACAACCTATTCAATAATATCATCTAATGAATGGTGGGAAAATATTCTTAATATTGCAAGAAAATGATGATTGCATTAAAAAACAGACTGATAATCTGTCAGTCTGTTTTTTGTATGAATGTTATTGCTATTTTGTAGGGGAGAACCGTGTTCGCCCGCTTTGATGAAATGATTTGTTTTACTAAAATGTTTTGATGTAATGAAAGTTGTGTATTATCCGTAGCGGTATTTATAAATATTCTTTACTTACGAACTCGGTTGTGTGGCGGTTTTACTGCACATTTTGCCGTCAACATCTGTGTAGTATTCGCCTTTGAGCAGAATTTGCGAAATCGGAACGATTTCGTAGCCCTCGGACTTGATTGCCTCGATTACCGTCGGCAATGCTTCGGGGGTATTTTTTGCACCGTTATGCATCAATATAATACTGCCGTTCCTGATTTTTTTCATAATATTCTGCTTTATCTGCTCGGGAGTAGGATTTTTCCAGTCGAGCGAATCAACATCCCATTGCACGCAATACATATTACAGCCGTTGACCGACTTTACAACATCATTGTTGTAATCGCCGTATGGGGCACGGAACAGGGTGGGAGTTTTGCCCGTAAGCTCCTTGATTTTTTCGTTGCAGGACTGAATCTGACCGACCATATCGGACGATGACATCTGCGTCATATGCGGATGGGTGTTGCTGTGATTGCCCACATCGTGACCATGCTTTGCAATATCTTTTACGCTGTCGGGATAATTTTTAACCCAGTCGCCCACAAGGAAAAATGTTGATTTCACCTTGTATTTATCAAGAATTTCAAGCAGATGCTCGGTCTGTTCATTGCCCCATGCCGCATCAAACGACAGGGCAACCTGCTTTTTGTCCGTGTCAACATAGTAAATGGGAATTTCACGCTGAGCAGCCGCACTCTGAACGGCTCGAACGGTTGATGTGACTGCAATTGCCCCTGCAAGCACTCCGATTAAAAGACAGAATCCGATTGATATTAGATTTCGTTTTGTTATGATATACAAACGCATAAAATCCCCTCCATACCAAATTTATATGAAGGGGATTTTTATTTATTCATATTTTATTTTAATTAGGTGTGTTCATTGGACGACAGCAGTCAGGTTAACCCTCAACATGCCATTCAATGCCGTCTTTCGTGTCCTTGACAACAACCTTCATCTCTTTGAGTTTGTCACGGATAGCGTCGGCTGTTGCCCAGTCCTTTTCGGCACGGGCTTTTGTACGCTGTGCAATAAGCTCCTCAACTTCCTTGGCAAAGTCATCGTCAGCGTCCGCTTTGTTGCTTTCGGGAACTTTTGTAAGGCCGAGTGAAAGCACCTTGTCAAATTCGCCGATTACATAAAGCTTTGTTGCATCGTCTGCGTCAGCCTTGAGAACATCATAAACGCAGGTGAGAGCAAGAGAAGTGTTGAGGTCATTGTCAAGCGCCTCTCTAAATCCCTTTGTAAGCTCCTCAGCCTTTGCCATATCAGGCTCGCCGTCCCTTGAAAGAGCGGAAATTCTCTTTACAAGCTTGTTGTAGGCTGTGGCTGTGTTGTCAAGGTTGTCATATGAAAATGTGAGTGGCTTGCGGTAGTGGCTCTGGAGGCAGAACATTCTGTAAACAAGCGGATTGTAGCCCTTTTCTTCAAGAAGTGAAACTGTAAGGAAACCGCCCTTTGACTTGCTCATTTTACCCCTTGCATCATTGAGGTGAAGTACATGAAACCAGTACGGACACCACTTGTGACCGAGAAAAGCCTCACTCTGTGCAATTTCGTTTGTGTGATGGGGGAAAGCATTGTCAATGCCACCGCAGTGAATGTCAAGATATTCACCGCAATGCTTATAGCTGATGCATGAGCATTCGATGTGCCAGCCCGGATAACCTACGCCCCACGGACTGTCCCACTTGAGCTCCTGTGAATCAAACTTTGACTTTGTGAACCAAAGAACAAAGTCAGCTTTGTTACGCTTGTTTTCGTCCTCTTCAACGCTGTCACGAACTCCGACAGCAAGGTCATCTTCATTCATATTTCCGAAAACATAGTAGCTGTCAAGCTTTGATGTGTCAAAGTAAACATTGCCGCCTGCAATGTAGGCATAGCCTTTTTCAAGCAGAACGGAAATCATATTAATAAAATCGTCAATGCAGTTTGTTGCAGGCTCTACAACATCGGGACGCTTGATGTTGAGCTTTTCGCAGTCGGCAAAAAATGCGTCTGTGTAGAATTTTGCAATCTCCATAACGGTTTTATGCTCACGCTTTGCGCCTGAAAGCATCTTATCCTCGCCTGTATCGGCATCGCTTGAAAGATGACCTACATCTGTGATGTTCATTACACGGTTTACATCATAGCCCGAAAAACGAAGATACTTTTCAAGAACATCTTCCATAATATAGGTGCGAAGATTGCCGATGTGGGCATAGTGATAAACAGTAGGACCGCAGGTGTACATATTAACCTTGCCGGGTGTGTGCGGTACAAATTCCTGCTTTGTCTGTCCGAGAGAATTATATAAAATCATTTGCTATTCCTCACTTTTTACATTTTCCTTTTTCAGCTCATCAAGCTGTTTTTGAAGTTCAAAAATTTTATGCTCAAGATTGCACAATGCAAGTGCAACCGGATCCGATACATGAATCTGGTCAAGGGTTTCACTGCGAACACCGTTGACTTTTACTACTCTTGCCGGAACGCCGACAGCCGTTGCATTCGGCGGAACTTCGCTTAAAACAACCGCACCTGCGGCAATTCTCGCGTTGTCACCAACCTTGAACGGACCGAGAACCTTTGCACCCGAGCCGACAAGCACATTGTTGCCGAGTGTGGGGTGTCTTTTTCCCGTTTCTTTGCCTGTTCCTCCGAGAGTAACATTCTGATAAATGGTGCAGTTGTCTCCTATTATTGTAGTTTCGCCTATGACAACGCCCATTCCGTGATCTATAAACAGTCCCTTGCCGATAGTTGCACCCGGGTGAATCTCAATTCCCGTCTTGTGACGACTGCGTTGAGAAATCCACCTTGCAAGAAACTTGAGGTTGTGTCGCAAACACCAGTTGGCTTTTCGGTGAGAACGCACCGCCTTGAATCCCGAGTAGAGAAAAAACACCTCTGCTCTGCTCCTTGCGGCAGGATCACGCTCCATAACCGCATCAATATCCGCTTTCAGGGTTTTAAACACGCAATCACCCTCCTTGTCAAGACCGTGAGAGTCTGTTCTCAGGTCTGAGAAATAAACTGTCTGTTTTGAATTATATATACAACGCCCGAAATGATTGTGAATACAACCGAAATCCAGATGAGAATTTCTCCCACCACAAAGAAAATCGGTTCAAATGTTGCCGTGTTTATAAAATTAAGTCCGACTTCGGGCAGTTCAAGCACGATTTGCATTGCAATTACTGCAATTATAGCAATCATCTGTGAAACCGTCTTTGCTTTGCCCCACATATTAGCGGCGACAACCCTGCCTTTTGAGGCGGCAATCAGCCGTATTGAGGTGACGGAAAATTCACGGAAAAGCACGATTATGACCGCAATGCAGTCACATATTCCAAGCTGTACAAAGCACAGAAATGCGGCAAGCACAAGAATTTTGTCTGCAAGCGGATCTGCAAATTTTCCGAAGTCTGTAACAAGACCGTTTTTTCTTGCAATTTTTCCGTCAAACATATCCGTAAGTGACGCCGCAATAAAAATAATCAGGGCAACGGCATTGTTGAGCGGAAAGTTTGCAAGCAATGCCGCCACAAAGAACGGAACAAGAATTATTCGACCTACTGTCAGTTTATTTGGTAAGTTCATTTTATGTGCCTTTCAAAGTTAAATATTATGAAATTGCTGAGTCTTTTAGCCACTTAGTCGATTTTGCCGACAAATTCGCCTACAGGATCGCAGCCTGTGTAATCGGTTACACGCACCTTGACAAAATCTCCTGCCTTGGGCTTTTCACCGTCGCAGGTGAAGAATACACAGCCGTCAACCTCGGGGGCGTCGGCATAGCTTCTGCCGAAGAAACATTCGGCAAGCTTGTCAAAGCCTTCAACAAGAACTTCAATCTCTTTGCCAACAAGGCTTTCGCAGTATTCAGCCATAACCTGCTGTTGATGCTCCATAATAATATCGGCACGCTTCTGCTTAATTTCTTCGTCAATCTGGTCGGGCATTTCAGCTGCCTTTGTATCCTCCTCGGGAGAGTAGGCAAAACAGCCGAGTCGCTGAAACTTCATATCGGCGGCAAACTCTGCAAGCTCATTGAACTGCTCCTCGGTTTCACTGGGGAAACCTGTAATAAAGGTTGAGCGGAAGATTACATTCGGAATTTTATCCTTAATCTTGTTCATGAGTGCAGTGAGGCTTTCTCTGTCGCCGTGACGATTCATTCTGCGGAGAATATCCTTGTTACAATGCTGGAGTGGAATATCCATATATTTTACAATCTTATCTTCACTTGCAATTGTGTCAATAAGCTCGTCTGTAATTCGGTCGGGATAGCAGTAGAGAACCCTTATCCATTTAAAGCCGTCAATCCTACAAAGTCTTCTGAGAAGCTCTGCAAGCATCGGTTTGCCGTATTTATCCTCACCGAAACGGGTTGTGTCCTGAGCAATTACATTGAGTTCCTTGACTCCACGCTCAGCAAGACCTTCCGCCTCTTTTACAACATCTTCAATATCTCTGCTGCGGAATCTTCCTCGAATCATCGGGATTGCACAGTAGGAACAACGGTTGTCACAACCCTCGGCAATTTTGAGATAAGCGGTGTAGGGGGGAGTTGAAAGAATTCTTCCGCCCTCAAGCGGCAGACAAACCTTGTCGGGAAAGCTTTCGCACTTCTGTCCGTCAAGTGTTTTCAAAACGATGTCTGCGATTGTTTCGTTAGCACCGATTCCGATAACCGAGTCAACCTCGTAAAGCTGTTCGGAAATTTCCGACTTATATCTTTGAGCAAGACAGCCTGTTACGATGATTGCCTTGATTTTGCCCTCGTCCTTGAGCTTGCCGAGTTCGATAATTTCGTTAATGCTTTCCTGCTTTGCACTTTCGATAAATCCGCAGGTGTTTACAATTACTGCGTCCGCATCTGCCGGATCGTTCACAATAATAAATCCTCTGTTCTTGAGTGTATACAAAAGCATCTCGGCGTCAACCTGGTTTTTTGCACAACCGAGTGATACAATGCCTACTTTATAATTCATAATCAGTCTTCCTCTGTGTATTCTCTGAGGACGGTCTTAATGTCATCCCATCCGTATCCGAGCCTTTGCAGAGCGGCAACGGCTCTTCGCCTTATTTTTTCATCATTTATGTTTTTATATTTTCTGTCGATAACCGCCTTTATTCCGTCACACGGATCAAAGTCGATTTCTTCGATAATCTCTTCTGCAAGTTCACGGTCAATTCCCTTTTGAACAAGCTGTCTTACCGCACCTCTCGGAGCATTATGTTTTGAAAACAAAAGCTGTTCGGCATACCGTTTTGCAAAGTTTTCGTCATTTACAAGACCGAGTTCTTCCATTCGCTCAACAGCCTTTTCCGCCGATTCCTCGTCACAGGTGCGTTTGATTTTGTCGGTAAGTTCTTTTTTTGAGTGGTCACGATAGGAAATAAGCCACAGAGCCTTTTCCTTTGCACGGCGCTCATTGCTTAGCCTGATAATCTCGTGCAGATCCTCGTCATCAATCTCTCTGCCGACATCAAATCGGTTTTCAATAACTGTGCGTGCGTCAAGATTCATAACATATTCGCCGTCAATGTAGAGCGCACACATCGCCTTTCTTCGTGGTTCAACTGCGGTTATAAGCATCAGTCGTCAACCAGAACATCAATTTTTGCACCGCTCTTTTTCTCTGTCTTATCCGCAGAATCAGGCTTGATTTCTTGGTTTGCAGACGGAACTTCGGTAATTTTTACCTTTGGAGCAGGCTTTTTGCGTTCATAAAGCTTGTCAATATTTTCCCAGAGTTTCTTCTCAATTTCAGCAGCAAGCTCCTTGTCGGTTTTGAGAAGTTCCTTGACCTTGTCGCGTCCCTGTCCGAGTCGTCTGCCGTCATAGCTGAACCATGCTCCTGCTTTTTGAACAACCTCAGCCTTTACGGCAAGGTCAAGAAGTTCGCCCTCACGGGAAATGCCTTCACCGTACATAATATCAAATTCAGCTTCACGGAACGGAGGAGCAATCTTGTTTTTTACAACCTTAGCTCTTGTGTGTGAACCGACCATTTCACCGCCTGATTTAAGGGTTTCAACTCTTCTTATATCAATACGAACGGAGCTGTAGAACTTGAGCGCACGACCGCCGGTTGTTACTTCGGGGTTGCCGTAAACAACACCGACTTTTTCACGCAACTGGTTGATGAAGATTGCAACGCAGTTTGATTTTGAAATTGCACCTGCGAGTTTACGCAGTGCCTGTGACATAAGTCTTGCGTGCAGACCTACATGGCTGTCACCCATTTCGCCCTCAATTTCAGCTTTTGGAACAAGAGCCGCAACAGAGTCGATTACGATAACATCAATCGCACCGCTTCGGATAAGCGCCTCTGCAATTTCAAGAGCGTCTTCACCCGTGTCGGGCTGTGAAACGAGGAGTGAATCAACATCAACACCGAGAGCCGCCGCATATGTCGGATCGAGTGCATGCTCAACATCAATAAATGCAACATTGCCGCCGTTTTTTTGTCCCTCTGCAATGCAATGGAGAGAAAGTGTTGTTTTACCCGAAGATTCAGGTCCGTAAATTTCAACAATTCTTCCGCGGGGAAGTCCGCCGATTCCGAGTGCAATATCAAGCGAAAGCGAACCTGTTGAGATGTGTTCAATGTTCATATGTTTATTTTCGCCAAGACGCATTACCGCACCCTTGCCGAACTGTTTTTCAATTTGTGTGAGCGCAGTTTCAAGCGCTTTGTTTTTATCTACTGCCATTTTATATACCTCCGTACTCCGCAAAGGGAGCTGATGTTTTTCGGTCTGTAACATAACCGTCACTTCATCGGCGGTTATGTTCACATTAAGATTATAAAATATGTGAGGGGAAAATGCAATAATTTGGCGGTAATTTTATCGAACAAAATTTCTAAAATCAGAGCAAAGTCCCAATAATCGCCCTCTGCACACCGCCAAAGTCGAGCGAAATTTTAAAATCCGAAAAGCCTTTGTCAGTCATAAGTGCCTTTACTGCGTCAGCCTGATTTTCTCCGAGTTCAAATGCAAGCGCACCGCCTTTTTTGAGTTTTCTGCTCCAACGGCTCACTATTTCACGGTAAAAATCGTAACCGTCCTCGCCTCCGTCAAGTGCAAGTCTTGGTTCAAGCCGAACTTCTTTTTGAAGTGTTTCGATGTCGGCTGATTTTATATAAGGCGGATTTGAAACAATGAGGTCAAGCTCACCGTCTGCAAATGTATCGCAGATTTTGAGAGCGTCAGCCATAACAGGCTTTACTGACGAATTGTTTTCCTTTACATTTGTTTCAAGATATGAAAAAGCGGTTTCGTCAATTTCAACTGCCGTAACCTTTGCACCCGAAATTTTATCAAGTGCAACGGCAATTGCACCGCTTCCCGAACAGAGGTCAACCGTCTTTTTGTCGGTTCTGTTTTCGAGAAAATCAATGCAGAGATTGACAACCACTTCCGTGTCGTCACGGGGAATGAGCACACCTCTGCCCACCTTAAAATCAAATCCCATAAAGCTCCATTCACCGAGAATATACTGCAACGGTTCGCCTGAAATTCGTTTTTCTATAAATTTTAAAAAGTTATGCGAACAGTTTTCATCGGCTTTATCAGTTTTGTGCATGATAAAGCCGACTCTGTCAAGCGAAAAAGCCTTTTGTAAAAGACTTTGCGCCTCAAATTTTGAATTTTCAATATTATTATTTTCAAGCAGTTTAAGTCCGCTTTGATAAATTTCGTTTACAGTCATTACTTGCTTACAATGTCCGATCCGTCCTCGGGGATAACAGCCTTGATAGCCTCAATTGCAACTTCAATCATAGTGTCGTCAGGCTCTTTTGTTGTGATTCTCTGCGCCCAAAGTCCGGGAGCTGCAATGATTCTTGTTACGGCATTGTCGTGCTTACCGCAGATTTTGATAAGTTCATAGCCGACTCCGCATGAAACGGGGAGAAGAAGAATCTTGAATACAGGTCTTAAAAATCCGATGCCGAAAGGTGCAACAGGAACGAAAAGACCGACAAGAATGCCGACAATCAGCATAAGAACCATAAAGCTTGTTCCGCATCTCGGGTGAAAACGGCTCTGCTTTTTAACATTTTCAACTGTGAGTTCTTCTTCGTTTTCATAACAGAAAATTGTCTTGTGCTCGGCACCGTGGTACATAAACACCCTTTTCATTTCTGTCATTTGTGAACATACTATAATATAAAGTAAGAAAAGAACAATCTTGAGAACACCCTCAAAAACAGACTTCCAGAAAACAGCGTTTCCGCCGTCACCCTTGAAAGCCGGCACAACATTTGCACTGAGGTCAAACAGGAAAGAGGGGACAAAGAAGAAAAGTCCCACGGCAAGCGCAACACCGAGGATTGACGCAATTACCATCATAACCTTAACAAGCTTGTCACCGAATTTATCGTCAAGCCATTTTTCAAACTTTGACGGTTCTTCTTCGATTTCGGTTGATTCAATTGCCTTATCGGCAGAGAGCATAAGCGCTTTGTAGGAAAGTCGCATTGAGTCAATAAGACCTGCGATTCCTCGTAAAAACGGAAGCTTGAAAAGCTTACATTTTGAGGGAATTGTGTTTATGCTTATATCCTCGCTGTAAATCTTGTCGGGTGCGGTACGAACACACACGGTTGTGCGTTTCGGACCTCTCATCATAATGCCTTCAATCAGGGCACTGCCGCCGATTGAGGTGATTTTTTTAGTAGTATTTTTAGCCATTAGCTGTTCCTTTCTGTATTAGGCTGCACAGAGAAATAAGATTAAAGCTTAATGTTTTCGGGAAGTGAGTTTTCACTGCCCTCTTTATACACAGGGAAGGTGAGCGTTACGGTTGTGCCGACACCCTCTCCGCTTTCGATATCAAGTGAACCGTTGTGGAGGTTCATAATCTCATCGGCAACCGCAAGTCCGATTCCCGAACCGCCGACAGTCTGGTTTGCTTTGTAGAATTTTTCCTTAACCTTTGGAAGATCCTCGGCAGAAATTCCGCAACCCGTGTCGGTTATTACAATCTTGATAATATCGGGTTCATCTTTGCTGTAGATTACCTGAGCGGCAACAACACCGCCCTTTGGTGTGTATTTCAACGCATTGTCAAGCACATTGAGGAAAACCTGCTTGAGCCTGTTTTTATCGCCGTAAACGGCAGGATAAACAACCTCGGGTTCATCATAAAGAAGATGCTTGCCCTCTGTAACGGCTCTTTCCTTTAAGAAGTAAACCGCATCGTCAAATTCGGCAAGAATGTCAAGCTTTTCCTTGATGAGCTTCATTCTTCCGCTCTGAATACGGCTGAAGTCAAGAAGCTCTTCTACAATGCTTGTAAGGCGTGAGCTTTCGCTGATAATAACTCCCATACCACGGTCAAAGGTTTTGCGGTCAAGCTTTCCTCTTTCGGAAAGCTGCATTGTTTCAGCCCAGCCCTTAATCGCCGTAAGCGGAGTACGCAACTCGTGTGATACTCGTGAAATAAAATCGTTTTTCATCTGATCGGCTGTCTGCAAATCAAGAGCCATATCGCTTATTGCATCGCAGAGGTCGCCGATTTCATCATCGTACTTGTACTCAATCTTCTTTGCCTGTGAAAAATCGCCGTGGGCAATCTTGCTTGAAATCTCCGAAAGTTTTCTTATCGGGGTAACGATTGAACGGATAAACATAAGTCCCGACAATATTACAAGGGCGATGATAACAAGACCGCACGCAATAACTGCCGCAGAAACAAGCACAATTGCCGTGTTGACCTGTTCCATGGAAACAATGTATCTTACCGCACCTACGCAGGTTCCGTTTTCGTTGGTGATGATTCTTGTCAGGCTCATTGCACTTTCGTTCGATGAAAGCTTGCCGTTCCAATATGCACAGCCGTTTTCGTTTGAGAGTGCGTCATTAAAATCGGGAATCTGCTCGTTGTCATCGGGAGTGAATCCTGTTGAAGTCATGACAACTCTGCCGGAGGAATTGATTACAATAACTTCCATTTCTTCCTTTTTGTCAAAGTTTTCAACATAATCACGGGCAGACGCCGTAAACGAGGTTGAACTGTCGCTGTGAAATCCCGAAAAGACAAGTGAAAGTTCGTTGCTTGTTGTGTTCAGGTTCTGTTCAACGCTGTTTTGAAAAATATATGTAACAATGAAAATAAGGCTGACAACAATAAGGATTATGATTGTCAGTATAACACTCAATGTGTTGAGCATCCATCTTTTTGAAATACCCTTAAAAATTGTTGCCACCCTCCTCTTTAGATTGTATAAATTTTATACAGGCTGTTTTGCAAAGTTATTCGCCTGAATCCCACTTGTAGCCGAGTCCCCAAACCGTGATGATATGTTTAGGATTTGAAGGTTCGTCCTCAACCTTCATTCTGAGTCTGCGGATATTAACATCGACAATTTTATCCTCGCCGACATAAGCGTCTCCCCATACATGGTTGAGAATGTCGATTCTGTCAAGAGCAACACCCGGATTCGAGAAGAAGTACTCCATGATCTGAAATTCAACCTGTGTGAGTTCAATCATCTTTCCGCTCTTCATAAGCGCACGGTTGCGAAGATTGAGTGTGAACTCGCCCGATTTAAGCTCTTCTTTAAAGTTGTTTTCGGAATGTGACTGTGCAAGTGCAACTCTTCTGTAGAGTGAATCAACTCTTGCAAGAAGCTCACTCGGTGAGAAAGGCTTTGTAACATAGTCGTCTGCACCGAGCATAAGTCCTGTTACCTTGTCCATTTCCTGAGTTTTTGCCGAAAGCATAATAATTCCGATTCCGCCGTTGCGGTTTCTCAGTTCCTTACAAACCTGAAAACCGTCAATACCCGGCATCATAACATCAAGAATCGCAACATCAAAATCGCCGTTGTTTTCTTCATATTTCTGCAAAGCCGCTTCGCCGCAGTCTGCCTCAACTACATCGTAGCCTGCCCTTGTAAGATTGATAACGACAAAGTCACGAATTGCCGCTTCATCCTCACAAACAAGAATTTTTTTCATATCAAAACCTCCGTTGCTGTGATCAGATTCCCGACTGAGCAAGTGTGGAAAAACCTGTCTTGATTTCGTCATCACTTAGCGAAATCTGTGTGTCGGGATTTATATTATTAAATGTATATGCATATTTATCGTCTTTTGTAATCAGCGTAAAATCATTCGATTTGCCCGATTCCCATTTGCTGACGGGGAACACCTTTATTTCAAAAAGCTCCGTGTCAAGCTTAGTGCCGTTCCATGCATAGAACGAGGTGGTTCCGCTTTCAAGGTCGGTAATTGCCGTAACCTTGTTTTCGCTCCACTTATCGGCATAGTTCATCATAAACATATAATCGTAATTTATGATTACCGCCTGTTTTGCAGCAAGTGCCTCCTTGGGTGCGTTAAAGCTGTTCCAAATGATTTTGTCGGCATAAATATTTTTGCTGTCACCGCTCTGTTTCGGCAGATCGAGCGTAACGGGAATTTCAAGCTTTCCGTCCTTGTCAATGTCCGAACAGATGACCTGCGATGAACGCCGGGTTATATTTTTTGCTTTTTCTTTAAAAAGAGGATTACGCAGAATTGCAAGGTCACGGCTGTAAAAAATAACCTGTGTGTTCGTAACCTCATTTGCAGAAGTTCCGTCAACGACAATTCCCGTAATATCGTTATCAAGCTTTGTAACGGCAATGTTCTTGTACTTTACAACATTCGGATCCATGTTTGCCATTGCTTTGGCATACAGGCTTTTGCTGTCCTCGTTGTAATCAAGCATTGACGCAAGAGCCTCGTTTTCGGTTGTGTAGAGAACAAGCGACATAATCTCGCTTGTTCCGTCATTGTCAAAATCCCCCGTAACAAAGCTAGAACAGCTTTGTCCCGAACCCACTTCGTTTGTCTTGCCTTCCGTGTAGGAGTAGCAGGAAAGCTTGCCGACATTCGGAGTGTAGGTTGTTGAATTAACGATGATTTCAGCCTTTCCGTTGCCGGTTAAATCCGCAAAGTCAACGCTGTCAATATCGGTGGTTTCAAAGATATTGTCGGACGCAATTTTCCACGAATTGTCTTTTGAGTACATGACAAGCATATGAACCGAAGAAGTTTCGGCACTGTTGCGAAAAAATGCAACAGCCTCGTTGCTGTCGTTTCCGTCAAGGTCGGTCATGATGATTGCACTGCGGAATTTTCCGCTTTTAGGATATTTCAGCGTATAACCGCTGTCAGCCGTTTTGGCAATAAGCTGTTCAATTTCAGCCTCATCTCCGACTGCCTTAGGAGGACGAAGAAGATTTTCTGCGCTGAAATCCGTGATGTTGCAACCGCTCAAACCGACAAGCATTGAACCGAGAGCCAAAGCCGAAATCAGCTTTTTAATCTTCACAAAAATCCCTCCTGTCTTTATTTATGGGGCTGTCAAGGCTTTTGTCTTGCAATAAGATACTTGATTTTTATGCCCTCTTCGGAGAACATTTTTTCATGCTCTGTTTCAATATTATCGGTAACATCGCTTGCGTGCAAATCACGGGTGAGATACAAAATTTCATATCCGCTCTGCTCAAAGTATTCAAGACTTTCGTCAAACAGCTCGTCATCATCGGTTTTGAAACGGATTTCGCTGTCAGGCTTCAAGAATGTTTTGTACATTTCAAGCTTTTTGTAGTATGTAAGTCTGCGCTTTTTGTGCTTTGCTCTCGGCCACGGATTGCAGAAGTTGATGAAAAGTCTGTCAATCTTATCGTCAGCCGTAATGATTTTGTCAAGCATTTCAACATTGTATTTTACAAGTAAAAGATTTGTAATATCATCCTGCGTTTTGCCTGCATCCTCAAAAAGCTTTACAATTGTTCTTCTGCCGACGCCGAGCATATCAACCTTGATGTCAAGTGCGATAATGTTTTTGTCGGGATTTTTAAGCGCAAGCTGTCCCGCAAAACCGCCTTTGCCGCAGCCGATTTCAAGATACAACGGCTGTTCCTTTTTGAAAGCCTGCATCCATTTTCCGGCATTTTCTTCGGGATTCTTTACATAAAAATCGCAAACGGAAAGCTCCGGTTCTGCCCATTTCTTTTTTCTGATTCTCATAATACCTCATTTTGCGGTGCGTACAGACGGCGCACTACCACATATAGTAATTTACCGTATCATTATATCAAATTGTAACAAATTATGCAACAAATATTTTGATAATGATGCTTACAGGTTAAATAAATTTAATCATATCGTCACAGGATTGCGATTTTGTAAAAACAATCTCGGAAAATTCTTTTGAAAGCTTGTTTACAAGCGGCAAAATTACAATATCTTCACTTTTGAAGTGACCTGCGTCAATAATGTCAATTCCGAGTGAATTTGCGGCGATAATCTCATGGTGCTTGATTTCTCCCGTGACAAGCACATCAACACCCGCCAAGGCCGCATCAAACACATTTGAACCGCCTGCGCCAGACGATACGGCAACTTTTTTAACCCTGTCTTTAATGTCGGTGTAGCGAAGTCCCTTGCAGTCAAGATTTTTCTTTGCAAGCTTTGCAAAATCGTGAATATCGGTTTCGCTTTCAAGCTCGCCAGTGAACATACACTCGCCAAGCTCCGACAGCACGGGATTTTTGACTTTGAGTGCGTCTGCAAGACAGATGTTCACTCCGAACTTTTCGCCAAGGTCAAGGTTGGTGTGCATACAAACGGCGGAAATGCCCTTTTGTGCAAGCAGATAGGGAACGGAAGAAGGCGAAAGCCTTTTTATAGGGGCAAAAATTACGGGATGATGACTGATAATCAGCTCACATCCCAGACTTTCCGCCTCATTCACAACATCTTCCGTAATGTCAAGAGCGACAAGCACACGGCTTACGGCTGTGTATTTGTCGCCCACAATAAGCCCTGCGTTGTCAAAACTCATCTGAGTTGCACAGGGCGCAAATTCTTCAAAAAAATTAAGTATATCGTTTATGGTTTTCACTTAAAGCTCTCCTCAAGAATGCGTGCGGTTTCGGCACAGACAGGGTTGCCCTTAGCCTGTTTTAAAAGTCTGCGCACACAGCCTTCAATAAATCTGCGGTGCATGGAGTTGTTCTTCGGATCAAGCCCGTAAAGAAAAAGGTCGCTTTCGGATACCGTGCGAACCTCACCGCTGTATTCGGCAAGAATTACCGTGTAGCACTTGTTTGCGGCAGTACAGCAGTCACGCTTGATAACGCTGAAACCGTTTGCAAACAGCCAACGCATAAGCTCTTCACTTTTGGTCATAGGCTGAAGAATAAAGTGCTTTGACCTGTCCTTTGAAAACTCCCAGTTTTCGATAATCTGCGAAATGAGTTCTCCGCCCATTCCTGCAATTACTATGTCATCAGCCTCATCACCCGAAATTTTTTCAAGACCGTTTGAAAGTCTTGCTTCAATTCGATTGTTAAGACCGCTGTTGTTAATTGTTTCAATTCCCCGTTCAAGGGGCAGGGGGTTGATGTCTGCGGCAATCGCTGTGTCGCATCTTCCAATACGGCACAGCCACACCGGAAGATAGGCATGGTCTGTGCCGATATCGGCAACCTTTGCTCCGTCACGCACAAAGTCCGCACAAAGTGCAAGACGGTTATCAAGCGAAAAATCAGATGCGCCGTTCATTATGCAATTGCTTTGTTAAGGTCTGCAACGAGTGCGTCTGCGTCTGCACCGTGTACCATACAAGCCTCTTCAATTGTTTCGCCTCGTGATGCAGGACAGCCAAGGCAGTGCATACCGATGCTGAAGAAAAGCTCTGCTGTGTCGGGGTACTGATCAAGAACATCACCGATGATTGAATTCTTTGTAATTTCCATTATAAAAAACCTCCTGTGTCATGAAACTGCAACACCGCTTTGATGCTGCACTATAGTAGTATAGCATAAAGCCGTACTTTTTAAAAGTGATATTTTTAATTTTTGTGTAAGGTATAAGTCTTATTTTGCCCAATATTTGCGGTCAAGACTGCGGTATTGAACCGCCTCAAGAACATGCTCGGAGCGGATTATTTCCGACTCGTCCAAATCGGCAATCGTTCTTGCAACTTTCAAAACCCTGTCATACGCTCTTGCGGTAAGTCCTAAACTTTCAAAAGCGTCTTTGAGCGTCTTTTCAGCCTCTTTATCAATTACGCAGACCTTTTCAAACTGCTCTGCGTTAATTTTTGCGTTGCAGGTTGTTTTACTGCCCTTAAATCTTTCACGCTGAATTTCTCTTGCTCTGTCTGCTCTCTTTTTGATGTCGGCTGAACATTCGGCAGATGAAGTGTCACGCAGTTCTTCAAATTTCACGGCAGGCACTTCTACATGGATATCAAAACGATCCAAAAGCGGTCCCGAAATGCGGTTGAGGTAGCGTTTTATCTTCTGTTCCGAACAGGTGCATTTTTTTGTCGGATCACCGTAATATCCGCATGGACATGGGTTCATTGCGGCAACCACCATAATAGAACACGGGTAGGTGCATTTCTGACCTGCTCTTGAAATTGTGATAGAGCCGTCCTCAATCGGCTGACGGAGTACCTCAAGCGCCGTTCTTGAAAATTCGGGCAGCTCGTCAAGGAACAGCACACCGTTGTTTGCAAGTGAAACCTCACCCGGTCTGATAGTTCCCGTACCTCCTCCGCCGAGTCCTACGGGCGTTACCGTGTGGTGAGGCGAACGGAATGGCCGTGTTGTGATAAGTCCGTCATGCTTTAGCGTTCCTGCAATTGAGTGGATTTTTGTCGTTTCAATCATTTCGTCAAAGCTCATATCGGGCAGAATTGACGGAACTCGTTTTGCAAGCATACTTTTGCCCGAACCCGGAGGGCCTATGAGTAGAATATTGTGACCGCCGGCAGCGGCAATTTCAAGCGCACGCTTCACCTCAAGCTGACCCTTTACCTGGGAGAAATCCGGAATGTAGTCCCGTTCTTCCGTGGGAGAATGTGTATTCGGCTTTGCGGGTGCAGGTTCGAGAATGTGATTGAGATAATCTTTCAGTTGAAGAATGTTGTCAATACCATACACTTCAATTCCGTCAACAACAGCGCCCTCGCTTGCGTTGGCTTTCGGAACATAAATTTTCTTTATACCGCATTCCTTCGCCTTGATTACCATGGGCAGAACTCCGTTGATTCCTCTGACTTCTCCCGAAAGCGAAAGCTCGCCGATGAATGCGCAGTCGGAGATGTTGCTCTTAATCTGATTGAGCAGTATAAGAATTGCAACCGCAATCGGCAAATCGTAAATAGGCCCTTCTTTTTTGATATCGGCAGGGGCAAGGTTCACGGTCATATGTGCGGCAGGATATCTGAATCCGCAGTTCTTTAATGCACTGAGAACCCTGTCCTTGCTCTCACGCACGGCAGCGTCAGGCAGACCGACCATATCAAATTCCCGTGTGCCGTTGTACATTGACGCTTCAAGCTCAACCTTGTAGCCGTCCATACCGCTCACGCCAAAACTGTTGCAGGTAACAACCATAAAAATTCCCCCGAACCGATAAATAAAAATCGTAATAAATTAATAATATAAAGTATAACATTTTCTGCTTTTCTTAACAAGTTTCATAATGTATGTAATTTCGACTTTATTTCAGCTATTTTGCACAATTAATTTCCATATCATAATGCAATATTACAGAAATTGCTTTCGGGTTGTTGACATTTGTGCGTTTTTGTTATACTATTAAGCGTATAAGAATAAGTATTAGGGGCAGGTTATGACCGAATTGCAAAAATCCTACGGTACTTTATCCGACGCACAGCTTGCACATTTTGTGAGTATTGGTGATGACCGTGCTTTTGATGAGCTTGTCGTAAGATATCTTGACACTATCAGCATAATTGCACGAAAGTTTTCGGCAGAGGGTTATGAACACAATGACTTTGTTCAGGAAGGACTTGTGGGACTGCTTTGTTCCTGCAAAACCTTTAATCAAAACGGCGGTGCAAGCTTTAAAAGCTATATGTCGGTTGTTGTTGAGAGAAGATTTATTTCGATAATCAGACGGGGAGAGCAGAAAAAAGCCATTCCCTCATCAAGCATTGTTCCGATGGACGATGTGGGCGAGTCAATTGAAGATTCCGCCAAAACTCCCGAAGAACTTTTGATGTGCAGAGAACAGCTTGACCAGTTGCTGTTGCGACTTCAAAGTGTGCTGTCAAAGTCCGAATACGATGTTCTTATGCTCTACGGCAACGGCTTGAGTTATAAGGAAATTGCAGAAAAGCTTTCCGTAACCGAAAAGGCGGTTGACAATGCCTTGCAAAGAGCAAGGAAAAAGGTTCACGGCGGTCTGAATGTCGGCTGAGCGGTGAACCGAAAATTAATATTTGTCCTTAACAGTATTGCGGTGCAACTCCGCACGGGGCAACAAACTAACCTCCGAGAGGTAGAAAAAGAGAGGTAAATACCAATGTACGAAGATAAGACACTTGTCTGCAAAGAATGCGGAAACGAATTTGTTTTTACTGCAGGAGAGCAGGAATTTTACGCTGAAAAGGGTTTCACAAACGAACCACAGCGTTGCAAGGCTTGCAGACAGGCTCGTAAAAATGCTGCCAAGACAGAGAGAGAATTCTTTGAAACCGTTTGCGCTGAATGCGGCGGAACTGCAAAGATTCCTTTCAAGCCTGTTGAAGGCAAAAGCTACTATTGCAGCGAATGTTTTGCAAAAAGAAAAGCAGCTGAATAATTAATTGAATTTTTATTGTTTTAGTTTAATTTCTCGTAACTGAGGTTAAATATTTTAATTTTAAAAGCTTGATTATCTTCAGACTAATTTCAAATTTAAAAAGCTAAACACAAAAACGGTGGGCATCTGCTCACCGTTTTTTATATTTTTAAGATAGTATTGCAATTTATGCAATTATTTGATATTATTATCAAATGCGAATAAATGTATGATCCATGAGTAGTTAAAGTGCATATATTTTATGGAGGCTAAGATGATTAAACAATTTTTAAAACATAAGTGCAATTCAAAAATAAAGCTTTTTATTGCTGTTATTTGTATGTTTGCTCTTGTGATGTCCGTGTCGGGTTGCGGCAACGGCAATTCTGGGAGTGAAAATACAAATGCAACGCAAAGCACCGTTGCAACCTATAAGGTCAACAGGGGTGAATTTGACTGGAGTGGCAATGAATATACATCTGTTTTGCCAAATCAGAAAGAGTGGAATGTCAGCCAATATCTGGTTGATGACAGTCGAAAATGCTGTTCGGTGATTATTGATAATTCTGATTTGGAAAGCACAAAACAGTATGTTAAATCGTTGGAGAAAACAGGTGTTTCTACCGTAAAATCTCAGGTTACTGACGATAAGAAAAATCCAATTTTTAACTATCTTGGAGAATCAGACAGTTACGATATATCAATTTCATATACCGGCGGCATTACAACCATATCAATTACCAAAACTAAATAATTCAAAAAACGGTGGGCATATGCTCACCGTTTTTATTTCATAATATCACCTATAACTTGTAATGCAGTAAATGAATAAGCCTATTATCATAAGAATCGGAATGCCGACACTGTACGGGAAAAAGAATGCAAAAGCCACACCGAAAAGGATACTGTAGAATGGTGTTGAAATCAGAGAAAAAACAATTGATTTGCCGACTTTTGTACCCGTATCGCATTCAAACTTTTTAAACATTGTAAAATAAGCAATAACAGCTTGAATCAAAAATATAAAAGCAATACTTCCTATGCTGAATGAAAGATAGCAAGTTAAGTCAGGAAACGGAAGATTAAAAAGCAGTATTGCTGTCATATGCAAAACAAAAAATATCGGGTAAATTATTATTTGATTCTTTTTGCCGATGTTTACTTTGTTTTTGTAACCCGCACTTCTTTCCGTATGGCAAAATGCTGTTGTAACAGAAAGTATGGCAAGAAGTACAGATAAAATAATTATAGTTGTTAAGATTTCGGGATTTGAGTTTTCATTCATAATATCACTTCGTTAAAATCAGCAGGGGTAAAGAGATACTGCGATTATATACGGAACTATCGGTGAGCTTACGATAAATATGTAATACGGTGCGCATATTGCGGCAAAGACTGCGGCTCTTTCCGTTTTGTCTGCCTTTGAACAGGAAAATCTTTGGAATATAGTTGACTTTGCAATAAAAAATTCAACTACGCCTGCCACAAATATTAAAGATAAATAAGAAAACTGTCCTATTGAAAGGTGGTTGTAATCACCTGAGTCTGCAATATGTGCAACAGCCGTTGCGGCAAATGATGCAATGAAGTTTATAATTGAAAAAATCAGAATTATTTTTTTGTAATCATTTTTTGTTATAAGTGTTTTTTCTTCTGTATCAGCTTTTTTTCTTGCATAATATATAGCAATCGAAACGGTAGTAGATGTAAAAAGTATGGCTGAAAGTATATATTATATAATAATATAACAGCGAGAGTTGCCGAGTTAAACATAAATCATCTCTCCTTAAACACAAAATCAAAATATCATACTGTCGGTAATCATTTCTACAATCATTCCGTAGGGAATTAAAAATTCATAAGGTGCGTTTGCAAGTGCGGTGAAAAATGAGAGTTTCCATTTTTTATTGTTTGGTATTCCAAATTTGCGATAAACAAATGTGTAGTTCACAAAAATCAATACCACTATGCTTACGATAATAACGAAAATAAACGGAAAAACATATATCAAACCAAGACCGTATGGACTATCCAAAAATTCATAATTTGCTCCGATAATAGCCATGTAAAATATAGATAAGAAGTCCTGCAATAACTGGTCAAATCTTATGTGTGAGTAAATTGCATCCATCACCATCGTCACAATAAATAAAGAAGCTAAAGCCAATAATATGTATCCGACTCCGAATGAAATAGAAGCTGTTTTTATTGTCTTGAATTTACCGTTGTAAGATTTTTTAGAAAGGTATTTTGAAATACCGAAATTTACTGCTAAAGCTTTTCCTATGCTTACTGCAACGGCACAAATGCCGAGTATAACATATATGTATGTGTATTTCATAACCAAGCCTCCTTAACATTAAATCATAAAATTGTACTCTTGAAAATCATCGTTCCAAACTGACCGTAGGGTATTAACAATTCATACGGTGCGTTTGCAAGTGCTGTGAAAAATGAAAGTTTCATTTTCTTATTTTTAGAAACTTCAAAATCTTTGTAAACGAACTTGTAATTGATAAAAAACAGCGTTGGAATGCTTAGAATAACTAAAATAAAGAAAGGTATAACATACGCACCGTACTCATTACCGATTGTATTGTACCATGGACCTAAAAAAGACATCGCAAGTGCAACCAAAAATCCTAAAAGCAATTCTACTATATTTTCTAATATATTAAGGTAACCCGATGCACTGCAAAGCGTTATACCTAAAACGATCAGAACAACTAATGCCAACAAAATATAGTTCGTTTCCAAAGTATGTAACGCAACTTTTTTGAATTCAAAATCACCTTTATACGGCTTTTTTGAGAGATATTTTGAAATACCATAGTTTACAGCAAAGGTTTTAAAAATACCTCCGCCGAGAATTACAACAGTAAGCAACATATATAAGATGAATTTCAACATAAAATCACACTCCTTTTTAAGCAATTGAACTAATTCATTAGTACAATTATATAATACAATATCTCTGTACAATTGTCAATCGGAAAACACAAAATTTTTGTTTAATTTCAAATGTTTTCATTACAAAAATTGTATTGAACCGCCCGAATAACATACTTGTTGTCAAATTTGCTTATATAATGTATAATAATAAAAGTAACGATACCGAGAAGGTGATTGCCGTGACGATTGAAAAAATTAAGAGAATTTATGCATCTACCGCAATTTACAAGTTTTCGCAGGGACTAAAGAACGCTGAAACCGATGACTTTGATTCAGCGTTTGACAATGTGCTTGATTTTTTCGGAAACAAAATCGAGGAAGACGCTCTTAAAATTGAATGTTCGGGCGATGAGGTTAATATGATGTTCCTCGATTTTGTAAGAATGTTATCGTCAACCCGTCACCTTGCAATGTGTGTGTTTGTAAACGGCAATGCCGATGTTGATACAGTCAAAAGACTTGAACGCTTTTCGGGTTGGTCGGAGTGCTTTAAGGTTGTTCGTGATATGAATAAACATGATGACAAAATCTGCATCTACATAGGTTTTATAAATTGGTTTGACGGTGAAATTTACGATGTTGATTACACGGTTAATGTAATTTTGTAAGATCAAATTGCTTGAAAAGTCAGACTTTATCGGATAAAAATTGAAAGTCAGAAAAAGTCAAAAATATTTTAAAATATTAGGAAACGAGAGCATAAGCGAGAATTCGTGAGAATTTCAAAGCTTATGCTTTATTTTTTGACTTTAATTGACTTTGACTTTCTCTGACCTTGATATTATAATGTAGTCAAACAAATGAAAAGAGGCGACCAAAATGAGAATGAGCGATTTGGTGGCACAGTACATTATAGAGATGCTTGACCGTGAAAACGGCAGTGCGGAGATTCAGCGAAACGAACTCGCCGGCAACCTCGGATGTGTACCGAGCCAAATCAATTATGTTATAACCTCCCGATTCACTCCCGAAAAAGGCTACATTGTAGAGAGCCGTAGGGGCGGCGGCGGATTTATCCGAATAAGCCGTGTGAAGATGGATAGAGGTACGGCGCTTATGCATATAATAAATTCGATTGGAACAACACTTGACAAGGCAAGTGCAGAGGCAATGCTCAAAAATATGTTGCAAAGAGATATGATTGAGCTTACATCGGCAAAGCTGATAGCCTCGGCGTTGTCCGACAGAACGCTTACAAATGTTGAACAGAGTAAACGAGATGCCGTGCGAGCGGACTTGTTCAAGAATATGTTGCTTACATTAAGTTGATTTTGAACGGAGGCAGTTATTATGAAATGTCAAAAATGCGGTGCTAACAATGCTAATACTCATGTAAAGACCGTTATCAACGGTGAAATTAAAGAATATGATTTGTGCAGTGAATGTGCAAAGAAAATGGGATACACAAACATCTTCGGTAACTTTGAGGACGAATTTTCGGGACTTCTCGGAAGTTTCTTCGGCAACAGCCTTCCCGCAAGAACTCAGGCAACACGCTGTGACTTCTGCGGAAGCTCATATTCCGATATTGCAAAGTCGGGTCATGTAGGCTGTGCAAAATGTTACGAAATTTTCGGCGACCAGCTTCTTCCCTCAATCAGAAGAATCCACGGCAACACAACCCATTGCGGCAAGAACAGTCGCTTTGGTTCAAAGAAAGCCGAAAAGAGTGCCGAGATGACAAAGAAAGATAAAATCAAGGCACTAAAAAAGGAACTCGACAAGGCAATTTCGGAACAGAATTTTGAACATGCCGCAGAGTTAAGAGATCAGATTAAGGAAATGGAGGCTTAATTATGAGTAACGAAGTAATTTCCACCAGAGTAAGACTTGCAAGAAACCTGAAAGATTACCCGTTTCCGTGCCGACTGTCCGAACAGGGCAGAAAAAAGGTTATTGAAAAGGTTACAAATGCAATCAGGGACAGCAACAGCTCAATTGCCTCGGATTTCAATCTGATTAAGCTTGATGATTTGACAGAGGCACAGGGTGTGTCACTTGTTGAAAGACATCTTGTAAGTCCCGAATTCATCAGCGAAACAGAGGGCAGAGCATTGCTGTTGAGCAAGGATGAAAGCATGAGCATTATGATTAACGAGGAAGATCACATAAGACTTCAGGTTATCACAGACGGCTTGTCGCTTGAACAGGCATATGACACAGCCGATAAGCTTGACACCCTGCTTGATGAAAACCTTGAATTTGCTTTTGATGACAAGCTCGGTTATCTTACACAATGCCCTACAAACCTCGGCACAGGCATGAGAGCCTCTGTTATGCTCCATCTGCCGGCACTTGAAAAGAGCCGTACAATCGGCAGAATTGCAGGCAACCTTTCAAAGCTCGGACTTACAATCCGTGGTGCGTACGGTGAAGGCTCAGAACCCAGCGGTTCGCTTTATCAGCTTTCAAATCAGGTAACGCTCGGTATCTCCGAAAAAGCCGCTATAGAAAATCTTGAGAACATCACAAAACAGCTTGTTTCTCAGGAACGACAGGCAAGAGAAAGACTTGCAAAGAGTATTGATATTCAGGACAGCGTAAGCAGAAGCTTAGGCTTGTTGAAATCGGCAATGGTTATGACTCATGACGAGGCTTTAAAGCTGTTGTCAAATGTTCGTTTCGGCATTTTGTCGGGACAGATAAAAGATGTTACCGCAGAGGTTGTTGACTCTCTTATGGAAAAAATTGAGCCTGCAACGCTTATGGTAAACGCAGGAAAAAATCTTTCCGCACAGGAAAGAGATATTGAAAGGGCAAAAATTTTAAGAGAGGCTCTTTCATAGAAAATAAGCAGTTAATACATTATCCACAAGGAAGGGTGATGATTTTATGTATCAGTTCAAAGGTTTTACAGAAAAAGCAAACAAGGCGCTTAATCTTGCGATTGAAAGCGCAGAGGAGATGCGCCACAACTATGTCGGTACAGAACATATTCTCTATGGACTCGTAAAAGAGGGCAGCGGTGTTGCCGCAACCGCTCTTAATGAGTGCGGAGTAACGGAAGATGCTCTCCGTGAAAAGCTTGAATCCATTAACGGTACAATGTCGCTCGTTGAGCTTACTCCCGATGATTTTACTCCCCGTACAAAGAGAGTTTTGAGAGCCGCAGTTATCATTTCTTCAAAAACAGGCTACACCTATGTAGGCACAGAGCATTTGCTCCTTGCAATCCTTTCGGAGAGCGACAGCTACGCAGTTGCTTTTCTTGAAGAACTCGGTGTATCTGTTGAAAGACTTGCACAGGCTGTGTCAAAAGGTATGCAGGGCGGTGCAGATGAAGGTTTCGGCGGTTTTGAAAACGAATCCGCTCCGAACGGTTCACAGAAAGGCGGTTCGGCTCTTGATAAATTCGGCAGAGATCTTACTCAAGCCGCAAAGAACGGCGAAATTGATCCTGTAATCGGCAGAGAAAAGGAAATCCAGAGGGTTATCCAGATTCTTTCCCGCCGTACAAAGAACAATCCTGTTCTTATCGGTGAACCCGGTGTAGGTAAAACTGCGGTTGCAGAGGGACTTGCACTTGAAATTGCAAAGGGTAATGTACCTGAAATTCTTAAAGACAAGCGAGTTGTCAGCCTTGACCTCACAGGTATGGTAGCAGGTGCGAAGTACAGAGGTGACTTTGAGGAGAGAATTAAGGCGGCTATTGACGAGGTTAAAAAGTCAAAGAACACTATCCTCTTCATTGATGAACTTCATACTATCGTTGGTGCAGGTGCCGCAGAGGGCAGTGCAGACGCCGCAAATATCCTTAAACCGTCACTTGCAAGAGGCGATTTTCAGGTTATCGGTGCAACAACTCTTAACGAGTACAGAAAATATATTGAAAAAGATGCCGCTTTGGAGCGTCGTTTCCAGCCCGTAAAGGTTGGCGAGCCTACTCCCGAACAGGCTGTACAGATTCTTAAAGGCTTGCGTGACAGCTACGAGGCACACCATAAGGTTAAGATTACCGATGAGGCAATCAATGCCGCAGTAACATTGTCATCAAGATATATCGCAGACCGTTACCTCCCCGATAAGGCAATTGACCTTATTGATGAGGGTGCGTCAAAGGTAAGACTTGCATCTCTTACTTCTCCTGATAATGTAAAGGAGCTTGAAGATGAAATTGCAGACTATGAAAAAGAAAAGGCAAGCGCAATTAACGAGCAGGACTTTGAAAGGGCTGCACGACTTCGTGATGAGCAGAAGGAACTTCAGACAAAGCTTGACGATGCAAAGAAGAAGTGGCAGGAACAGCAGAAGGGTAACAGCGGCGAGGTAACTGCCGAGGATATCGCAAAGATTGTTTCCGAATGGACAGGTATCCCTGTTGTTCAGCTTACTAAGGAAGAAAGCGAAAGACTTCTTAACATGGAGAATGTTCTCCACGAAAGAGTTATCGGTCAGAGCGAGGCTGTAACTGCAATCGCAAAGGCTATTAGACGAGGCAGAGTAGGTCTTAAAGACCCGAAAAGACCTGTAGGTTCGTTTATCTTCCTCGGTCCGACGGGTGTCGGTAAAACAGAACTTTGCAAGGCTCTTGCAGAGGCAATGTTCGGCGATGAAAATGCAATGCTCCGTCTTGATATGAGTGAATATATGGAGAAACACACCGTGTCAAAGCTTATCGGCTCACCGCCCGGATATGTAGGCTTTGAAGAGGGAGGTCAGCTCACCGAAAAGGTAAGAAGAAAACCGTATTCGGTTGTACTTTTTGATGAGATTGAAAAGGCTCACCCCGATGTATTCAATATGCTCCTCCAGATTCTTGAGGACGGCAGACTTACCGACTCACAGGGCAGAACGGTTGACTTTAAGAACACCATTATCATAATGACCTCTAATGTCGGCGCAAGACTTATTACCGAAAAGCAGAGCTCACTCGGCTTTAATTCCGAAAATGAGAATGTCGAAGAGAGCGAGAAAAAGGACATCAAGGAGCTTGTAACAGGCGAACTCCGCAAGGTATTCCGTCCTGAATTCTTGAACCGTGTTGACGATATTATCGTGTTCAACAAGCTCAACAAGGACGAAATTAAGCAGATTGCCGTTAAGATGCTCAAAACTCTTGAAAACCGTCTTGATAAGATGAATATTAAAATCAGCTTTACAGACAACGCAGTCAGCGAGATTGCCGACAAGGGCTTTGACGAAAACTACGGTGCAAGACCTCTCCGCCGTGCAATACAGAACGAGATTGAAGATCCGCTTTCAGAGCAGATGCTTGAGGGCAAGGTCAAGGATGGCGCAGTAGTTACCTGCGATTTCGCAGACGGTCAGTTTACCTTTACAACAGCAAACGCCAACTAAGCGTAATTCTTAATAAAAATAAAATCAACCGCAGAGTGAAAAAACTTTGCGGTTGATTTTTTGTTTTGAATATTTTGACAAAATGAATTTAAGGTGTATAATTAAGCCAACAAAAACACAAGAGAGGGTTAATTATGAAAAAAATTATCTCGATTATATTGTTGGCAGTTATCGTGTCAACTTCTGTTTTATTTACAGGTTGTGGTGGTGAGGTTGCATCAAGTAATGCTCAAACTTCTGATGAAGCCGATACAACTTCTTTATCAGATACTACTCCGACAGCAGATCCAAACCAATTTTCAGTTGAATTTTATGACTATAAAACTAATGAACTCATTTCAAAATCAAACAAAAACAATTTGGATGAAAAGCTGAAAGAGGCTATTAATTTGACCAACACAACATCGGAACAAAAGGTTGAATCAATTGATGTTGAGCCAACATATGTTATCCTTTTATCGTATCTCAAAGATACAAGCCGTGACCTTTGGTTTTTGATATATGTCAAGGGTGATGATGTTTATGTTCAGGCTGACAAAAGGCACGCAAATATAAACCTCGACACGGCAGGCTATGATATTTATAAGAGCAAATATAATAAATCGCAACTTGAAGAATTGATGAAATAATCACAGTGTAGAGTTGCCTGAGTTTAAAAAAATTTTACAAACACGGTGTAACCATAAAACATAGGTTGCACCGTGTTTTTTACATCAAATTTCTGATCACAATTTGAAAAGTGTAGTTTTTGCCCCTCAAATTTCATTGAAAAGTGCAATTTTTAACCTCTAAAATCTATTGAAAAGTGTGTTTTTTAATGGTATAATCTTATTGAAAAGTGTAAAAAACTATGCTAAAAATCTATTGAAAGGTGGGATTGGTATGCTTTACAGAAAGATTGAAACCGTAATCGAAGAACATTTAAAGTCGGATTCAAAGAAAATTCTTCTCATAGACGGTGCAAGACAGGTCGGAAAAACATACATTATCCGTTATGTCGGCAAAAAGATTTTTAAAAATTTTATTGAAATAAATATGGTTGAAGATTCCCTCGGCAACCGACTTTTTGAAAACACAAAAACAGTCGAAGATTTTTACTTGCAGGTGAGTATGCTTGCAGGAAATAAAATGGGAAGTAAGGAGAATACTCTGATTTTTATTGATGAAATTCAGGCATATCCTCATCTTCTGACCTTGCTCAAATTTTTGTCACAGGACGGCAAATTTACATTCATTGCAAGCGGTTCGCTTTTGGGTGTAACGCTGTCACAGACTACCTCAATTCCAATGGGCAGTATCCGCAAAATTCGTATGTTTCCACTCGATTTTGAGGAGTTTCTCTGCGCAAACGGAATGAATGAAATTGTTATTTCGGCTATGCAGAAAAAATTTGAAAATCTTGAATCTCTCGATGAATCCATGCACAATAGGATGATGGATTTATTCAGAAAGTATCTGCTTGTCGGCGGATTGCCCGATGCGGTTAACAGCTATATTTCCGAGAGAAATATTCAGTCCGTCAGAGAGATACAAAGCGAAATTCACGAATATTATGCTGCAGACGCTTCAAAATACGATGAAGAAAACAAACTTAAAATCCGCAGAGTTTATGACCTCATTCCGTCAAATATGGAAAACAAAAAGAAAAGGATTGTTGCAAAAAATATTGAGAATAAAAGCGGTAAGCGTTTCAGCGACTATCAGGATGAATTCGAGTATTTGATAAGTGCAGGGATAGCCCTTAATGTTCAGGCAATTTCAAATCCCGTTTTTCCGCTTATTGAATCAACGGGCAAAAATCTGCTCAAGCTTTATCTGAACGATGTCGGTATTCTGACGGGAATTTTGTACGGCAACAATATCCGTGCCGTGCTTGATGATGAAACGAGTGTGAATCTCGGTTCGGCTTACGAAAGCGTTGTGGCAAGCGAACTTGCGGCTCACGGCTATAAACTTTACTATTATGATAATCGAAGTAAGGGAGAGGTTGACTATCTTATTGATGATTACGACAGCCTTTCTGCTGTTCCGATTGAGGTAAAATCGGGAAAGGATTACACGGTTCACAGCGCATTGAACACATTTGTAAGCAATAAGGATTATCACATTAAGAAAGCCTTTGTTCTTTCAAACGAGAGAACAGTAACTTCCGACGGGAAGATTAACTATATCCCGATTTACTATATTATGTTTTTCAAAAATGATGTGGGCAAAACAGGTAGTTTTACCTTTTGATATTTAATAGGGTGTAAAAAAGCCTCCCGTGGTGGGAGGCTTTTGTTCGGTTATGAACCGTTAATCAGTCGATTTCAACCATGATTTTTTCTTCACTGCGGATAGCGGCACTGCGGGCAATTGTGCGGATAGCCTTGGCAATTCTGCCCTGCTTACCGATGATTCTGCCCATGTCGTTTTCTGCAACATGAATGTGGTAAACAACTGTTCCCTCTTCGTTGGGAGCGTCTGCTTCAACTGATACGGAATCGGGATCGTCAACAAGACCCTTTGCGATAACTGCAAGTAAATCTTTCATTGTTTGTCCTTTCCGAAGCGCAATTATTCAATTACGCCGTTCTTCTTGAGAAGAGCCTTTACTGTGTCTGTGGGCTGAGCACCGTTAGCAATCCACTTCTTAACTGCTTCAGCGTCAACATTGAACTCAGAAGGCTTCTTGAGAATATCATATGTGCCGATTTCTTCAATGAAACGGCCGTTTCTCGGATATCTTGAATCTGCAACTACTACTCTGTAGAAAGGAGCCTTCTTTGAACCCATTCTTCTAAGTCTGATCTTTACTGCCATAATGTTCACCTCATAAAAATTGTTAATTTATATTCACCAACCGTAATTGGATGAAAAACTTTGTTTAATGTTTGATTAATGTTAATTATTTGAACGGAGGCATTCCGTCGGGGCCGCCCATTCCGCCCATAGGTCCCATACCGTTCATCGGCATACCGCCGAGCCCGGGAAGGCCTTTCATTTTTCTCCTTTTCTTAGAGCCTTTTCCGCCCTTTGTCATCTGACGCATCATTTTCTGCATCTGGTCAATCTGCTTGATAAGTCGGTTGACCTCTTCAATGCTTCTACCCGAACCTGCCGCAATTCTGCGCTTTCTTGACGGGTTCATAATGTGCGGATGACTTCTTTCTTCGGGTGTCATTGAGAGGATAATTGCCTGAACCCAGTCAATCTGTCTGTCGTCAATGTCAACGCCCTCAAGCTGTTTTCCAACACCCGGAATTTTTGAGAGAATGCCCTTGAGCGGCCCCATTTTTTTGACCTGCTCAAACTGATCGTACAAATCGTTAAAGTCGAATTTGTTGCTCATCATCTTCTGAGCCATTTCTTCGGCTTTTTCGGCATCCATTTTATTCTGTGCGTCCTCAATGAGAGTAAGCACATCACCCATGCCGAGAATACGGCTTGCCATTCTGTCGGGGTGGAAAACTTCAATATCATCAAGCTTTTCGCCTGTACCTGCAAATTTAATAGGTCTGCCTGTAACAGCCTTTACCGAAAGCGCCGCACCTCCTCGAGTGTCACCGTCAAGCTTTGTGAGAATAACACCCGTAATGTCAAGAAGTTCGTTAAAGCTCTTCGCAACATTAACTGCGTCCTGACCTGTCATCGAGTCGATAACAAGCAAAATTTCGTTTGGTTCAACTTCTTTTTTGATGTTTTTAAGCTCATCCATAAGAGCCTCATCAATATGAAGTCGGCCTGCGGTATCGAGAATAACAACATCGTTGCCGTAGTCCTTTGCACGCTTGATTGCCTCTTTTGCAATCTTAACGGGATTTGCTTTTCCCATTTCAAAAACAGGAACGCCTGCCTTTTCACCAACAACCTTCAACTGGTCGATAGCGGCGGGACGATATACGTCACAGGCGGCAAGCAGAGGATTTCTGCCTTGCTTTTTCAGCATTTTTGCAAGCTTTGCCGTGTGGGTTGTTTTACCCGAACCCTGAAGACCGCACATCATGATGACTGTCGGAGGCTTTGACGCAAACTCAATTCGTGCGTCCTCACCGCCCATAAGGCTTGTAAGCTCCTCGTCAACAATCTTAACAACCATCTGTGCAGGAGTAAGACTTTGCATAACATCCTGACCGACAGCACGCTCTGTTACTTTGTTTGTAAAGTCCTTTGCAACCTTGTAGTTTACATCGGCCTCAAGAAGTGCGAGTCGAACCTCTCGCATTGCTTCCTTAACATCTTTTTCAGAAAGCTTGCCTTTGTTTTTCAGTTTTTTGAACGCATTGCCAAGCTTATCTGCAAGTCCTTCAAATGCCATGAAAACTCCTTTAATCTTTCAGCGAGCCTGATTTTTCGATGATAACATCCGCAAGCTCTGTGATTTGTGTATCCTGTGAAAGTTCTTTTATTTCAAGTGCAAGAGCCGAAATTTCGTCAAGCCCCTGCTCAAGCTTACTGAACTGTTTGAACAGACCGAGCTTTTCTTCAAACTCAAAAAGCTGTTGCTCACTGCGCTTGATACTGTCACGCACACCCTGCCTTGTTATTCCCATTTCATCGGCAACCTCTGCAAGCGACAAATCTTCATTATAATAAAGGTCAATCGCCTTTTTGCCCGAGGGCTTTAAAAGCTCACCGTAAAAATCAAACAAGAGAGATACTTCAATATTTTTTTCCATACCTGACAGCTCCCGTGATTCTGGTCTGCGTGTAAAGAAAATTTCTTTACACCTGTGAATTATAATATACAATTGCCAGTTTGTCAAGCATTTTAAGCCGATTTTACGGCTGAGAGTAATTTTGATAAATTTTTAATTTTGGGGAAGTTATCAAATTTGTACAGTTATATTACAAAAACGGCAATATTGTGGTAGTTTCGGAAGAATTAAATAACTAAAATAAGTCGATTGTAATGCGATTTTGAGTATAATTACGAAAGAGTAAAAAAAGTGTTTCTATCCTTTACAAATGAGTGGCTATGTGAAGTTTAGTTTTCGTCAAAATTCACAAAAATTATTTTTTTAGTAAAAAAAGCTATTTTTAATGTACATTTTCAAGTAAAATGTGTTATAATTGTTTTGAATTATTGAAGAAACGGGAGTTTTGCTTTACGGAACAAATTATAAATATCGACAGAATGGAAAATGCCGTAGCACTTTTTGGCAGTTTTGACGGAAATATTAAGCTGATTGAAAAGGAGTTTAATGTCCGTGTCACCTGCCGTGATAGTGAGCTTAAGGTTGAGGGCGATGCCGAAAACACATCGAAGGCCTGCAAGGTTATTGAAAGCCTGTTGCAGTTCATCAACCGTGGTGAAGCACTTTCCGAGCAAAATATCCGCTACTGCATTTCGCTTGTCAATGAAGGCAGTGAGGACAAAATAGAACAGCTTGCAGGCGACTGCATCTGTATTACTTCAAAGGGAAAGCCTATTAAGCCGAAAACCATCGGTCAGAAGCGCTACTGCTCGCAGATTGCGAAAAATACCGTCACAATTGGCGTCGGCCCTGCCGGTACGGGCAAAACCTACCTTGCCGTTGCAATGGCGGTCACGGCTTTCAGAAGCAAGCAGATTAACCGAATAATTCTCACAAGACCTGCTGTTGAGGCAGGCGAAAAGCTCGGTTTTCTGCCCGGTGATTTGCAGAGCAAGGTCGATCCGTATCTTCGCCCCCTGTATGACGCATTGTTTGATATGCTCGGTGCGGAAACATATCAAAAGTATGTTGAAAGAGGTAACATTGAGGTTGCTCCGCTTGCATATATGCGAGGAAGAACGCTTGACGACAGCTTTATAATTCTTGACGAGGCTCAGAATACGACAAGGGAACAGATGAAGATGTTCCTTACCCGACTCGGATTTAACTCAAAAATGGTAATCACGGGCGATATTACGCAGATTGACCTTCCGAACGGTGCAAAGAGCGGTCTTAAAGACTGTATCAAAATTCTCAAGAATATTGACGATATCGGCACCTGTTTCTTTGACGAAAAGGATGTTGTCCGTCATCGCCTTGTTCAGGATATCATCAAGGCTTACGCAAAATTTGAAAATACTGACATTAATAATTTACGAAATAACAATTCACGAAATAACGGCTCCAAAAATTAATTTACTTAATTTTCACATATCCCACGCTATCGGGTTAAAAATAATGAAAGGATGATCATGAATGGCAGAGCATAATAAAATCAGGGTAATTATCACAAACAAACAAAAAGCAGTAAAGATTCCGACAGGTATCAGAATGTTGGTTCGTCGTTGTTGTAACGCAGTTCTGCGACTTGAAAAATTTGAAGGTTCTGCTGAAATCAGCGTTACTTTCACGGATAACGAGGGCATCAAGGCTCTTAACAAGCAGTATCGTGACAAGGACATTGAAACCGATGTTCTTTCTTTCCCAATGGGCGAAAACGGTGTTTATGACACCAATCCCGAAACAGGCGCACAGATTCTCGGTGATGTTGTAATTTCTATGGAAAAGGCAAGAGATCAGGCAGAACTCTTTGGCCACAGCCTCCAGAGAGAGGTTGGCTATCTTACCGCTCACAGCGTTCTTCACCTTCTCGGCTATGATCATATGGAAAAGCTTGAAAGGGTAAGAATGAGAGAAAAAGAAGAGCTTGTTATGGAACAGCTCGGTCTTCCTGCATCATCAAGCTACATAGTTGATGACGATATGGCTTGACAGAGTAGTTATATTACAGGGTATGAAAAAGCAAATCAAAAGTTTTAAAAGTGCATTCAGAGGTTTTTACTTTGCCGTAAAAAGCGAAAGTCATATGAGATTTCACCTTGTTGCGACATTTTATGTTTTCGTTTTTGGTTGCTTTTACGATTTTTCTGCCGCAAAATGGGCGTTGCTCGCCGTTTTGTGTGCGCTTGTAATTGCACTTGAAATGGTCAACACCTGTGTTGAAAAGCTTTGTGATTTGTTTTGTGACAGATACGATTTTTCCGTTAAGATTATCAAGGACATTGCAGCCGCAGCCGTGCTTGCCGTGTCATTTTCGGCTGTGTTTACAGCGGTGCTGTTCTTTCTTGATTTTGAAGTAATCGGAAAAATATTTTCGTATTTTGTAAACAATCCCGTTATGCTCACTTTGCTGATTTTGTCTGCGGTGATTTCTGCCGTCTTTGTATGTGCAGGTCCCGTAAAAATCAAGAATGCAATTTTGAGCATTAAAAGAAAAGATAAACATTAACAAAGGGGCGGCATTTTGCTTGCCCCCGATTTTTGTATAGTGAGGTAATATGTTAAATACAGATAATAAAGATAAATCCGCATTTATTGCCATTGTCGGCAGACCTAATGTGGGCAAAAGTTCAATTCTCAACAGACTTATGGGACAGAAAATTGCAATTGTTTCAAGCAAACCGCAGACTACCCGCAACAGAATCACAGGTGTGCTTACTCAGGGCGAATATCAGCTTGTTTTCTTTGATACACCGGGTATGCACAAGCCGAAAACCTCTCTCGGCAAGTATATGGTGCGTTCCGTCAATGAATCCGTGGGCGGTGTTGACTGCTGTATGCTCGTTGTTGAGGCAGGAAAAGAACCGGGTGACACAGAACTTAACCTTATTGAAAAGTTCAAGTCAATGGAAATGCCGGCAATCCTTGCCATCAACAAGATTGACACTCTCAAAGAAAAAGAAGAACTTATGAAACAGATTGCCCGTTACAGTCTGCTCTACGATTTTGACGCAGTTGTTCCCGTGAGCGCACAGGACGGCAACGGTATGAACGAACTTCTTGATGAGCTTAAAAAGCAGGCAGGCGAGGGTGGTCATTTCTTTGATGACGATACTCTTACAGACCAGCCCGAAAGAGTTATTGTTGCCGAAATTATCCGTGAAAAAATACTCCGTCTTTGCGACAGGGAAATTCCGCACGGCACGGCTGTTGTAATCGAAAAAATGAAAACAAGGGATAACGGTATGCTTGATATTGACGCTACTATTTTCTGTGAAAAAGAAACCCACAAGCGTATTATTATCGGCAAAAACGGCTCAATGCTCAAGAAAATCAGCACCTTTGCCCGTCAGGATATCGAAAGATTTTTCGATTGCAGGGTATTCCTACAGACATGGGTAAAGGTAAAAGAGGATTGGCGAAACCGTGCCCAGATTCTTCAGAATTTCGGCTATGACGAAAAGAATTTTGACTGATAATCCGATTAAAAGCGATTCGGGTACACGATTTGACACAATGTCAGATTTTTCATAATATAATAAACGGCGTCCGTGAAACACTAACTGCGGAGGTGTTTTTATGGATAACTGGAGTGCGTGGCAAATATTCTTTACCACGGGAAGCGTTCTTGATTACATTCGCTACAAAAGTATTCAGGATGCCAAAGACACGGGTGCAATCACCGTGAACAGGGAGGAAACCGATGAAATTCCGAACAGAGGGACTGATTATAAAGGAACAGAATATCGGTGAGCAGGACAAGCTCGTTTTTGCTCTCACAAAGTCAAACGGTGTAATCCGTGCATTTGTAAAGGGCGCAAAAAACATCAAAAACGGCAAATGTGCGGCGGCATCTCTCCTCTCATATTCCCGACTTACAATTTATAAAGGTCGGGAAAGTTACATAATCGGCGAGGCACAGCCGATTCGCATTTTCTCAAAGCTCCGCAGTGATGTTACAAAAATGTGCCTTGCACAGTATTTTTGCGAACTCGCTCTGACAATTTGTCCCCGTGAGCAGAAGTCAGACTCATTTCTGAGCCTTGTGCTTAATTCGCTCTACCTTTTGTCAGAAAACAAACGCAGTGCAGACCTCATCAAGCCGTGTCTTGAAATGAGGCTTGCAAGCATGGCAGGCTATATGCCCGACCTGAGAATGTGCAGAGAATGCGGAGAATACATTACTCCGCTTATGTACTTTCTGCCACGCATAGGTGTTCTTGAATGTGCCGATTGCAGAACGGATGTGTCGGAACCTGCAATCGCTCTCAATGAGGGAACGCTCACGGCGCTTAGGCACACGGTTTATGCCGATGATGACAAGCTGTTTTCGTTTGCATTGCCGAAGGATGACCTTGTTGTGCTGAATGCGGCGAGCGAAAGTTATCTTAAATACAGATTTGAAAAAGACTTTAAAACGCTTATTTTTTACAAAACAATAAGCAGTTAATCAGACAATGCAGTTTTGTGTGAAAATGACTTATTTATTTGAAACAGAATGACTGAAAACTGTAGGGGCGCTCATTAGGCGCCCGCGGGCGGATATTATCCGCCTCTACGGACACAAAATTGCAATTATTGAATTTGGTAGAATTATGAACAGACATTACAAAACACTTGAACTTGATAAAATTCTCGAAAGGCTTGCGGGAATGACTTCGATTGAGGACGCCCGTGAAATGGCATTGAATCTCGAACCCGTGTTTGAACTGAAAAAGGTTGAACAGCTTCTACAGCAAACCGATGACGCAGTTGCGTTAAGCGGAAGATTCGGTGCTCCGTCATTCGGCGGTGCCGGAAATTGTTCGGGACATTTACGCAGAGCACAGGCAGGCGGTTGCCTTACCACAGGCGAACTCCTGTCGGTTGCGTCAACTCTCAGAACAATCCGCACGGTCAAGGAGTGGCACTCACGCTCAGGCGGAGGAGCAAGCTCTCTTGACGGCTATTTCAGCGGACTTGTTTCCAACAAGTTTCTTGAGGACAAAATCACCTCGGCTATTATAAGCGAGGAGGAAATTTCCGATAAGGCAAGCCCTGTTTTGTCGGATATAAGAAGAAAAATCCGCACAGCCTCCTCAAAGGCTCGTGAGGTACTCGATAAAATTATTCACAGCTCAACATACATAAAGTATCTTCAGGATACGATCGTCACACAGCGTGACGGCAGATATGTTGTTCCCGTAAGAAGTGAATGCAGAGGCAATGTTCCGGGTCTTGTACACGACACCTCGTCAAGCGGTGCAACCGTGTTTATTGAGCCTATGGGCGTTGTTCAGGCAAACAATGACATCAAGCTTTTACAGTCAAAGGAAGAGCAGGAGATTGAAAGAATCCTCTTTGAGCTTTCCGCAAATGCAGGCGAGTTTGCCGACAGCATTATCCACAGCTACAAGAACCTTGCACAGCTTAATTTGATTTTTGCAAAGGCCGACCTTGCGTATTCAATGAAAGCGTCAAAGCCGATTATGAACGACAGGGGAATGATTGAGCTCAAACAGGCTCGTCATCCCCTCATCGACAAAAACAAGGTTGTTCCCGTTGATGTTATGCTCGGAAAAGAGTTTGACACGCTTGTAATCACAGGTCCTAACACGGGCGGTAAAACCGTAACTTTAAAGACAATCGGTCTGCTCACGCTCATGGCAATGTGCGGACTTCTTGTTCCGTGTGCCGACAACAGCGAGCTTTCCGTGTTCAGAAGAGTGCTTGTGGATATCGGTGACGAACAGAGCATTGAACAGTCGTTGTCAACCTTTTCGGGACATATGACAAATATCGTTCAGATTATAAAGCTTGCAAACGCAGGCTCGCTTTGCCTTATTGACGAGCTCGGCGCAGGAACAGACCCTGTCGAGGGTGCGGCTCTTGCAATTGCAATTCTTGAAAGACTGCGTGACAAACACGCAAAAATCGCTTCAACAACCCACTATGCGGAGTTAAAGGAATTTGCTCTGCGTACTCCCGGAGTTGAAAACGGCAGTTGTGAATTTGATGTTGCAACTCTCAAGCCGACTTACCGACTTCTCATCGGTGTTCCCGGCAAGAGCAACGCGTTTGCAATTTCAAAAAGACTCGGAATAGATGATGAAATAATCAGCCGAGCAAGCGAACTTGTTTCAAACGAGAACAGACAGTTTGAAGATGTTGTTGAAAAGCTTGAAAAGCGCCGTCAAAGCCTTGAAAAACAGCTTGAGAATGCAAACAGACTTACTGCAAAGGCTAATACCGAAAAGCAGAAAGCAGAAAACGAAATGCAGAAGGCAAAGCAGCGTGCGGAGCGTGAGATTGAAAAGGCAAGACAGGAAGCTCAGCGTATTATTTCACGCACAAGAGCGCAGGCCGACGCAGTTGCCGAAGAACTTGAAAAGGCGAGAAAAGCCAAGGATATGAGCGTTCAGGCAAGAACACAGCTAAAGAAAAATATTGACAAGATGGAGGCTCATGCCGATCCTGTCAAGGCTCGCAATACTCCCGATGAGGAGTACAAGCTGCCAAGACCGCTCAAAGTCGGCGACACGGTTCTTATTTACGATATCGACAAAAACGCAACTGTACTCGCACCGCCGAACAAGGACGGTGTTGTGCTTGTTCAGGCGGGTATAATCAAAACGAGGGTTGATATTAAAAATCTTCGTTTGCTCAAATCAAACAACAAGCCCGCAAAGGACAGATTTTCAAGCACAAGAAATGTGCCGAGCAGAATGGATGTCCGTCCCGAAACAGAGGTTGATGTCCGTGGCGAAACCGCCTTCGACGCAATCAATATTGTTGACAAGGCAATTGACAATGCCGTACTTTCGGGTGTGAGCAAAATGACGATTATTCACGGCAAAGGCACGGGTGTGCTTAAGCGTGAAATAAACAAGTATCTTAAAACAAACAAATCCGTCAAAAGTCAGCGACTCGGTGTTTTCGGCGAGGGCGAAGACGGTGTTACAATCATTGAATTAAAGTAAAATCCGACTGAATTTATTTTGTGAAATTTGAGGTAATTATGAAAAAACAGTTTCTTGATTCGGGAAAAATCGTGGGTACACACGGCATAAAAGGTGAGGTCAGAATTGATCCGTGGTGTGATTCCCCCGAATTTCTCTGTGCCTTTAAAAAGCTGTGGCTTGACGAAAACGGAACAGAGTTCATCGAGGTGAAATCCCGTCCGCACAAAAATATCGCTCTTGCAAAAATCAAGGGTGTTGACACAATCGAGGCAGCCGAAAAATACAGAGGCAAGGTTGTGTATATCAACCGTGACGACATCAATCTTGCGGAGGGTGTTCACTTTGTTCAGGATCTTATCGGTCTTGAGGTTAAGGATGCCGGCAACGGCAGAGTCTACGGCAAAATTTCCGATGTTTTGCGTACAGGCGCAAACGATGTTTACGAAATCAAAGACGCCGACGGCAAGACATACCTTGCTCCCGTAATTGACGATGTTGTAAAAGAAATCAATGTCAATGACGGCTATGTTCTTATTGTTCCCATGAAAGGAATTTTCGACGATGAGGATTGATATTATAACGCTTTTCCCCGAAATGTTTGAGCCTGTTTTAAACGGAAGCATAATCGGCAGAGCACAGAAAAGCGGTGTGCTTGAAATCGTGTGTCACCAACTGCGTGATTATGCTTTTGACAAGCACAAAAGAGTTGATGACACTCCCTACGGCGGCGGAATGGGAATGCTTATGAAAGCCGAACCCATTGCCCTCTGCTTTGAGGATATCTGCAAACAAATCGGCAAAAGACCGTATTTTGTCTATATGTCACCGCAGGGCAAAACATTGAAACAGCAAAGACTTCGTGAGCTTGCCGATGTTGAAAATATCTGTATTCTCTGCGGCCATTACGAGGGTGTTGACCAAAGACTTCTTGACGAGTTTATTGACGAAGAAATCTCAATCGGCGACTATGTTCTCACGGGCGGAGAAATTCCCGCAATGGTATTTGCTGATGCGCTTTCAAGAATGGTTCCGGGTGTGCTTTCCAACAACGAATGTTTTACCGAGGAAAGCCATTTTAACGGACTTCTTGAGTATCCGCAGTACACAAAACCGTCAGTCTGGAGAGGCAAAGAAGTTCCCGAAGTGCTTATGAGCGGTCACCATGCAAACATTGAAAAGTGGAGAAAAGAAAAGAGCATAGAGGTGACTGCCATCAAGCGTCCCGAAATGCTTGAAGAATATAACAAAAAGTAATTTTTGCAGTATATTATCGGTGCGTTTACATAAAATAAGACAAGAAAAAACACATGAAATACCGTGTGTTTACGGGGAAAATATAATATTTTGTAAAAATGCACAATAAACAGGGTAATAAATTCTCTCAAGGTGCATATTAACACGAAATTAATTTATTGTATTGACCTTGTTCGGAAAAAAGATTATAATACATATTAAATTGAGCCGCAATTTGCAGGCATTGGTGGTTAAAAATTTAAAGGCAAAGAGGGTTTTAAAAATGTATGTTAAGGAAGTATTAGTACAGAATAAAGCCGGTTTACACGCTCGTCCGGCAACTTTCTTTATTCAGAAGGCTAATGAGTATAAGTCAACAATTTGGGTAGAGAAGGAAGAGCGTCGTGTAAATGCAAAAAGTCTTCTCGGTGTGTTGTCCCTCGGAATTATCGGCGGCACTACTATTAAGGTAATTGCTGACGGTTCTGACGAAACTGAAGCAGTTGAGGGCCTTGTTTCTCTTGTTGAGTCAGGCTTTGCTGAATAATCAGCTTTAAATTTTACAAAATACCAAGGGGCGGTTTTTCCGCCTCTTTTTTGTTTCTCTCAAATTAATCTGAAATCGTAAAAGGCGGTGATTTTGTGAATCCGAAAATGTCACAGCTTCGCAAAAAAGCAATGGCACTTCCTCTGTTGCCGGGTGTGTACATCATGCACGACAAAAGCGGAAAAATTATATATATCGGCAAGGCAAAGACTCTTAAAAACAGAGTCAGCCAATACTTCGGTTCGCAGAATAACCATGCCGAAAAGGTTCGCAGAATGGTTGATAATGTCGATGATTTTGAATATATCATCACGGACAGCGAGTTTGAGGCACTTATTCTTGAATGCAGCCTTATCAAACAGCACACCCCGAAGTATAACATTCTGCTTAAAGACGACAAGGGCTACAGCTATATAAGAATCAGTTCGGGTGATTGGAAAAAACTGTCATATACATTGCAGAAAAAGAATGACGGAGCGGAATATATCGGTCCGTACAAGAGCAGTTACTATGTAAAAAATGCCGTTGAGGAGGCAAACAAAATCTTTATGCTCCCAACCTGCAACCGGCAGTTTCCGAGAGATTGCGGAAAGGGCAGACCTTGCCTTAACTACCACATAAAGCAATGCATGGCTCCGTGCACAGGCAGAGTAAGGCTTAAAGATTACAACGAAAATCTTAACCGTGCGCTTGAATTTTTGCGTGGCGGTTCAACAAATTCAATCAAAAAGCTGACAGAAGAAATGGAAACAGCCGCAGAAAATCTTGAATTTGAAAGGGCGGCGTCAATCAGAGATATAATAAAATCCGTCCGCAAAATGAGCGACAAGCAAAAGGTTGTTGCAACAAAAATTGATGACGGCGATGTTATTGCAGGCTTTTCGGATGACGGCAAAACCTGTTATCAGGTATTTCGATTTGAAGGCGGAAGGTTATTTGACCGTGAAAGCTTTGTGTTTGACAGCGGTGAAAGTGAATCCGAAACCGAAGAATTTTTACTGCGATATTACACTCTGCGTGACAGTGTGCCAAAGAGCATTGCAATCGACAGAGAATTTGACGGTATGGAAGAAATTGCCGAATGGCTCTCGCAAAAGCACGGCAGTAAGGTCGGTATAACGGTTCCGCAGAGGGGCGACAGAGCGCAGCTTGTGGCAATGTGCAAATCGAATGCCGCAGAAACCCTTGCACAGAAAAAGGGCGCAACCGTTCGTGAGTACAATGTGCTTGAAGAACTGCGTGATTTGCTCGGACTTAAAAAACTGCCCGAATATATCGAATCCTACGATATTTCAAACCTTGCAGGCACGGAAAATGTTGCGGGTATGATTGTTTATAAAAACGGCAAACCGCTCAAATCGGCTTACAGAAAGTTTAAAATCAAAGGCTTTGAAGGACAGGATGACTACGCATCCATGGCGGAAGTTTTGACAAGACGATTTGACGAATATTATAAAAATCCCGATGAGGACGAGGGCTTTGGAAAATTGCCCGACCTTATCCTGCTTGACGGCGGTAAAGGTCAGGTTGCGGCTGTAAAAGAGGTTTTGCAGAGTAAGAATATTGATGTTCCGCTGTTCGGTCTTGTAAAGGACGATAAGCACAGAACCCGTGCCGTAACGGGCGAAGGCGGAGAAATTGCGCTAAGTCCCGGACGGTCGCTGTTTGCGTTCCTCGCAAAAATGCAGGACGAGGTTCACCGCTTTGCAATCGGCTATCACCATTCAAGACGAAGTAAAAATACATTCAAAAGCTCGCTTACAGGCATTGAGGGTATAGGCGAAGTCAGAGCAAGGTCGCTTCTTAAGTATTTCAGAACGATTGAAAACATCTCAAACGCAGACCTTGCAGAGCTTGAAAACGCTCCTAAAATGACAAAAGACGCCGCACTTGCGGTGTATAAATACTATCATCAGCAGGATGAAAACAAAACAGAGTAAAATATTGTTGTAAATTATCTTTTAATGTGTTATACTAAAATTTGCAGTTTTAAACAATTGTTTGAAATTCAACTTTTCGGTAATGCCGTATGCCTGCTTGCGGTGTTGTTTTATGATTTTGCAGGCGGAAAGGCTGCGTGCGTTTTATGAGAGTTATTACAGGCTCCGCAAGGGGCAGACGACTCGAAACCCTTGAGGGTGAAGATGTAAGACCGACAACCGACAGAATTAAAGAGGCTGTTTTTTCGATTATACAGTTTGAAACCGAGGGCAGAAACTTTCTTGACCTTTTTGCAGGCTCGGGACAAATGGGTATTGAGGCTTTGAGCAGAGGCGCAAAGTCGGCAAGCTTTGTTGACAATGCAAAAAAATCGCTTGAAACGGTAAAAAGAAACCTCAAGGCTACTAAGCTTGAAAACTCGGCAAAGGTTTTTGCAATGGATTTTCACAGCTTTCTTTCGATGAATTCACAGCGTTTTGACATTGCATTTCTCGATCCGCCATACAGAACAGGAATGCTGCAGGATGCCCTTGAACTTGTTCCCGAGGCTATGAACGATACGGGTGTAATCATTGCGGAAAATCCTCTTGACGAAGAAATTTTGTCGAATTACGGTGATTTTGTACTTGACAGACAGTATCGCTATGGTAAAATAAAAATAACTACATTCAGACATAAGGATTTTCAAAGATGAACAAAACAGTGATTTGTCCGGGAAGTTTCGATCCCGTAACGCTCGGACACCTTGATGTTATCACGAGAGCGTCAAAGCTTTTTGACCGTGTAATCGTGGGCGTGCTTGTCAATTCTTCAAAAAAACCGATTTTTTCGATTGATGAGAGAATTGAACTTTTGAAGGAAGTTACCGAGCATCTCAATAATGTTGAAATAGTAGGCTTCAACGGTTTGCTTGCACAGTATTGTGAGGAACACGGTGTGGACGCAATTGTTAAGGGGCTCAGAGCGGTAACTGACTTTGAATATGAATTTCAGATGGCGCTCACCAACAAAAAGCTGAATCCGAACCTTGAAACCCTGTTTTTAACGGCTGAGGCGGATTCAATGTATCTCAGCTCGAGCATGGTTCGTGAAATTGCCTCAATGGGCGGTGACATCAGTAATTTTGTTCCTGCGTGTATCCATGACAGAATTGTGGAAAGACTGAAAAATAAATAAGCGTTTGATTTTTTAATTAAAGGTGGATTAAACCAAACATATAAGGAGTGGACAGAAATGAAAGTTGAGGATTTGATTTTACAGCTTCAGGATGTTATCAGTGCCGCTAAGTCAATGCCGTTTTCGGGTGGTAAGGTAATGGTGAGCAGTGATGAGATTTATGATATTCTCGATCAGATTCAGGACGCTATGCCGGCAGAGGTAAGACAGGCAAAGAATATTGTTGCTGACAGAAAGCAGATTCTTGCCGAGGCTAACCGTGAATCAGAGAATATAATCAGAAGTGCCGAGGAACGCAAAAAGGCTATGCTTAACCAGAATGAGCTCGTTCGTGAGGCTCAGGCAAAGGCTAAGGAAATTGTTGACGATGCAAAGCAAAAATCGGCAGAAATCAGAAAAGCTGCTAATGTGTATGTTGACAGCATTATGAAACGCACGGAAGAGGGCGTTGCAACACAGCTTGAGGCTCTCAGAAAGACTCATGCAAACATAGTCAGCTCACAGAAAAAGCAAGGCTGATTTAAATTTAGCTTATTAAGGACAGACTCAATATGAGCCTGTCCTTTTTTTATGCCGTTTTTATCGTATGTGTTGTGTCACATTATGACACTGAAACGAATGCTTGCGGAATCGGTGGCTGAGAACTACAAAAATGTTGTCGGCTTTTGTAACCCGTGCGGTGCGTTTTGTAATTTTTAAGACTGCTGTTTTTGCTATGGAATGGGTGAAACCCTCTGTAAAATCAGCTTTTTGGGGCATAATATTCTTTTACGAAAAAATATAGTTTCAAAGTTGAAAGCATTTGAGATGATTTGTAAATATTATTTGTTTTTTCGTAACTTTGATATTGATTTTTTTGCACCTATGGTTTATAATAAGACAAAAGGTGTCAGAAGGTGTCATTAGGTGACTTTTAAAACCACAGAGTGACGGTTTCTGAAGAAAAGTGTATGGAGGTGGGCAGATGTTTTCGGGAATGACAAATCATTCTATTGATGCAAAAGGAAGAATTGTACTGCCCGCAAAGTTCCGTGAACAGCTCGGCGAAACATACTATCTTGCACGAGGCTTTGGCAACAAGTGCATACAGGTTATGTCAAGCGAACAGTTCAACGCAATGTGTGAGAAGATTCTTGCACTTCCCGCAAACCTCTCCATGGCTGTTCAGTACACCTTTAACGCTACTGCGGTTGAGGTTACTCCCAACGCACAGGGCAGGGTGATTATTCCGCAGTCCCTGCGTGAGTTTGCCGAGATTGAAGGCGATGCGGTAGTTATCGGTATGACAAACAGACTCGAAATCTGGAGCAAGAAAAATTATGAGGACTATGTTGCTTCTCAGAATGAAAATCTTGCACTTGCTCTCAAGGAGTTAAAGCTTTAAGGAGGTTGTTATGGAATTTTCTCATATTCCTGTCCTTCTTGAGCAGGCTGTTGACGCTCTTGCCGTTAAGGAAAACGGCATTTATGTTGACGGCACAGCGGGCGGAGGCGGTCACAGCAGTGAAATCCTCAGTCGACTTACTACGGGCAAGCTCATTTCGATTGATCAGGATCCCGATGCAATACTGACGCTGACAGAGCGTTTTAAGAAAAACGAAAATTCAATAATTATCAAGGGTAATTTTGCCGATATGGTGAGCCTTCTCCATTCAAGAGGAGTGGGCAGAGTTGACGGTGTTTTGCTTGACATCGGTGTTTCATCTCATCAGCTTGATACAGCCGAAAGGGGTTTTTCTTTCCATGAGGACGCACCTCTCGATATGAGAATGAGCCAAAGCGGAACAACAGCCGCAGAGCTTGTCAACACCCTTCCCGCAGGTGAGTTAAGACGAATCCTCAGCGTTTACGGTGAAGAAAAATTTGCCGGTGCAATTGTAAACGGAATCGTAAAGGCAAGAGCCGAAAAGCCGATTGAAACTACCCTTGAGCTTGCGGAAATTATAAAAGAAAATGTTCCCCAGCGTGTCCGCCGTGACGGACATCCTGCGAGAAAAAGCTTTCAGGCTTTGAGAATTGCGGTAAACGATGAACTCGGAGTTCTTGAAAGAGGTCTTGACGGTGCATTTGAACTTCTCGGAAGCGGCGGAAGGCTTGCAGTTATTACCTTCCATTCGCTTGAGGACAGAATCGTAAAACAGAAAATGGCATCTTGGTGTCAGGGCTGTACCTGTCCAAAGGATTTTCCCGTGTGTGTTTGCGGAAACAAGCCAAAGGCTAAGCTTGTTGTAAGGAAGCCGGTTTGTGCAAATGAAACAGAATTGAGGAATAACCCGAGAGCAAGAAGTGCAAAGTTGAGAATATGCGAAAAAATTTAAAAAAATTCTCTGTGACTATAGACAAAACTGCCTGTTTGTAGTAAAATATAACAAAGTTGTAAAGATTATTACAGACACAAGCAATTGTGCTTTCGTGTTTGTTAATAACAAAATGTATGGCTTTGAAATATATGTCCGATAAAATCGGATTGATTGTGTGTTGTGTGTATTTTATAAATTTGTTAAAGATTTGAAACTTTTTTGTTTTATCGAAAATAAAGCAAAAATGTGTGTTTTATGAAATTGATATAGAAAGGCACCGGGTGCGTTTAATGGCTTATGAAAACAGAAATGCAGCTTATGATTTGAGTCTTTTTGATGACAGCAGCGACTATGTTCCGGGTTCAGCCGCTCCTGAAAGAAAAGAAGAAGTACATAAGAAGCAGGAAAGAAAAAGAAGAAAAAACAATGTTGTAAGTCTTCCGAAGGAGGAACTTCAGAAGAACAGACGCCGCAGACATAACAAGTTTAAAATCGCTCTCGGAACAGTGAGCGGTGCTGCAGCGACAATCATAATCGGCATCATAATTGTCGGACAGGTAAGACTTACCGAGCTTAATCAGGAAGTTATTACGGCTAAAGAAACTCTTGCAAATGCACAGAGCGTTTATACACAGACACAGATGAAGCTTGAATCAAAGCTTTCAACATCGGATATTGAAAAGTATGCCGAGGATAAACTCGGTATGACCAAGGCTACGAACACACAGAAAGAATTTGTTACCCTTGCAGGCGGAGATAAAGCAGAGGTTTCTGCAAGTCAGGAAAGCGACAATCTCTTTACACAGTTCTGGAGTTCGGTACAGAATCTTTGGTCATAACATTTAGATTAATTTAATAGATATGTTATGAAAGAATGGAGAGTTAAGACTGCGTCTTGACTCTTTTTTCGGTATATATGCGGATTGACACGGAGCGTAACGGACACTATTTTGCGGTGAAAGGAGCTTTACATTGCAATCACCAGGATCAAAAAACAACTCAAAAAAGCGTGCCGAAAAGGGACCTGCACAAAGACTGAGACAGCGTACCGCAATATTGATTTTACTCATACTTGTGCTTGGCTTCGGTGCGGCTGTTTTAAGACTTACATACCTCACCACCATTCAGAGCAGTGAACTTCAGGAGTCGGCTGTTGACCTTCAGCTTGCCGACACAACTGTTTCCGCAAAACGAGGAACAATTTATGACGCAAACGGCAATGTTCTTGCCGAAAGCGCATCGGTTTGGCAGGTGGTAATGTCGCCTGTCAACTTTAAGAATGACAAACAGCGTCAGGCTGCCGCAAAAGGTCTTTCGGAAATTTTTGACCTTGAATACAACGATGTGCTTGACGATACAAAACAGCAGAGCCATTATGTTGTTGTCAAAAGAAGAATCGAGTCGGATGAGCGTGAAAAGGTTCTTGAGCTTATTGACACTCTGAAAAAGGATTACAGCTGTTCGGGTGTTATTCAGCTGCTTGATGATTACAAGAGATATTACCCGAAAAACAGCCTTGCATCTTCCGTAATCGGTTTTACGGGCAGTGACGATCAGGGACTTGAGGGTATCGAGTACGAATATGACAGCTATCTGTCGGGTACTCCCGGTCGAATTATCACGGCACAGAATGCAAGAGGTACGGATATGCCGTTCCGATACGAACAGAATGTTGAATCTGAGGACGGCAACAATGTGTATCTCACAATTGATGAAACAATTCAGTCAATTTGTGAAAAATATATGCAAAAGGGCGTTGAGGACAACAATGTTCTTAACAAGGGCGTCTGCATTGCAATGGATGTAAACACAGGCGCAATCCTTGCAATGGTAACAACAGACGGCTACGATCTTAACAATCCTTATGAGCTTTCTGCAAAGGATAAGAAGAAAATCAAATCAACTTCAAAAAAGAAACAGGCGGAGGCGGAAAGTGCGGCTCTCAGCAATATGTGGAGAAACAAGGCTGTTGCCGACACATATATGCCCGGTTCTGTATTTAAGATGTGCGTTGCGTCAGCGGCTCTTGAAGAAAACCTTGTAAATGAAAAAACATCATTTACCTGTACGGGTTCAATTTCGGTTGAGGGCGAAACAATTCATTGTTCAAATATATCAGGTCACGGAACACAGAACTTTGTTGAGGTAATTTCAAACTCATGTAACCCTGCATTTATTCAGATCGGTCAGATGCTCGGTGCAGGCAAGTTCCGTCAATATTATCAGGGATTCGGTTTCAGCGATAAAACAGGAATCGACCTCCCGGGTGAGGCAGAGGACAGCTTCTGGAAAGAAGGCAAAATGGGCGGTGTTGACCTTGCGGTTGCATCATTCGGTCAGAACTTCACAATCACTCCTATTCAAATGATTACAGCCTGTGCGGCTGTTTCAAACGGCGGTTATGTTGTTCAGCCTCATGTGGTTTCAAAAATCACAGACTCAAAGGGCAATGTAATTAAGACTGTTGATAAAAAAATCAAAAGACAGGTTATTTCAGACGATACATCCAAGAAGATGAATGAATACCTTGAATATAACACAGAAAGACAGGGTGCTGCCGCAGGTTATATTTCAGGCTACAAGGTAGCCGGTAAAACAGGTACAACTGAAAAAAGGGGTGTAACAAAGTTTGAAAGCTCATTTTCTGAGGACTATATATCATCATTCTGCGGTTATGCTCCGGCAGATGATCCGCAGATTGCAATGCTTGTATTCTTTGATACTCCCGACGGTGACGCCTACTACGGTTCACAGGTTTCATCACCTGTATTTATAAATATTATGAGCGAGGTTCTTCCTTATCTTGATGTTAAGACATCATACACAGACGAGGAACTCGGTTATGTTGACGCATCTGCGGGCGACTACACAGGAGTCAGCGTTGACGAGGCTAAAACAGCTGTTGAGGCTGACGGCTTTACGGCAACCGTAAAGGGTAACGGTTCAACTGTAATTTCACAGATTCCGACCGTATCGTCAGGACTTCAGAAGGGCGGCAGTATTGTCCTCTACACAGACAGCGACAGTCAGTCGGAAACAGTAAGTGTTCCGAGTCTTATCGGTCTTTCTCCCGATGAGGTGAACAATGTTGCAAGTGCCTACGGATTGAATGTCAGCTTCTCGGGTGCAACAACATCTTCCGGAACAAGCTCATCACAGAACATTGAGGCGGGAACTTCGGTCAGCCCCGGTACGGTAATAACGGTATCTTTTGCGGATTCCTCTTCAACACTCAACGAATAACAAAAATATTTATTAGTCTGAAAGGAAAGATAACTATGATTTACGGAATATGGACATTTTGTGCGGCTTTGCTTGCTTTTATAATCTCAGCCGTTACAGGCAAGTTTTTGATTCCATACCTTCGCAAGCTCCATTTTGGTCAAACAATTCTTGAGGAAGGTCCTAAGTGGCACAAGGGTAAGCAGGGAACTCCCACAATGGGCGGTATAATGTTCATCGTTGCAATTGTGGTTGTCACAATTATCAGCACAGTTATATATGCCTTTACAGGCGCTGATTTGGTAAATTCATTCTTTGCAGACATTCCAAGAGAATGCATGTTCATTTTCTGCGGACTCGGTCTTGCGGTTGCAAACGGTTTTATCGGCTTTATTGATGATTATATCAAGGTTGTAAAAAAGCGTAACCTCGGTCTTACGGCGTCACAAAAGCTGATTCTCCAGTTCCTTGTTGCCGCCGCTTTTCTTGCAGTTCTGGCAATTGCAGGCTACGGTACAACAACAACCATTCCTTTTGTCGGCAAGGTTGACCTCGGATTTTTCTATTATATTATTGCCGCCGTTGCAATCGTGGGTATCGTAAACTCGGTAAACCTTACAGACGGTATTGACGGTCTTGACGGTTCGGTAACATTCTTTGCGTGTGTTGCATTTATGCTTATCGCCTGCGTAAAGAGCTATCTCGGCATAACAGCCATGAGCGCCGCATCTGCTGGTGCCTGTCTCGGATTCCTCGTTTGGAACTTTCACCCTGCAAAGGTGTTTATGGGCGACACGGGTTCACTTTTCCTCGGCGGTCTTGTATGTGCTCTTGCTTTTGCAATTGATATGCCTATTCTTCTTATTCCGATCGGCATTATCTATATTGCTGAGGAACTTTCCGTTATTCTTCAGGTCAGCTACTTCAAAATCACACACGGCAAGCGTCTTTTCAAGATGAGCCCTATCCATCACCACTTTGAAATGTGCGGTTGGAGCGAGGTTAAGATTGTCGGTGTGTTCAGTGCAGTAACCGCAGTTTTCGGTGCAATCGCTTTTGCACTTGCATATTTTGGTGCATAAATAAACGCAGAAATACTTGTTTAAAATAAATTTTAAGGGAGGAACGGTCTTTGGCTCCACAAAAAAGAATGATGCTTAAAGCTGATGTAAACAGAATATATGATGAAGAGGTTTACTCGGAGCAGAAGATCAGGGAAGAAAAGTTTTTTGTCCGTCCTACTCGTCAGAGAAAGATGAAAAAAGGAAAGCTGTTTTCCGTTGGCATGGGACTTGACCTTCCGTTTTGCATAATCATTCTTGTACTTCTCATTATCGGTATGATTATGATGTTTTCTGCAAGCTATGCCTATGCTTATTACAATCAGGGCGACAGCTACTATTACCTTGTAAGACAGCTCATTTTTGCCGTTATCGGCGTAGGCATAATGTTTGTTCTTTCGTTCTTCAACTATAACAAGCTCCACAAGGTTGCACCGGTTGTTCTTGCAATTTCATATTTGTGCCTGCTTGTGGTTCTTGTACTGCCGGGTTCCGAAGGCGTAAAAAGATGGATTCCTCTTGGAATTTTCAACATTCAGCCTTCTGAGATTGCAAAGTTTGCAATTATCCTTTTCTTCTCACATTGGTGCAGTAAATACTATAATAAAATGCAGTTTGCCCGTTACAGCGTTCTGCCGGGTGTAATTGTTTTCGGTTCAACGGCACTTCTGCTTTTTCTCGAACCGCACTATTCGGGTATCGTAATCATCGGCATTCTTGCGGTTGTAATGCTTTATATCGGCGGAATGCAGACAAAGTATCTCGGAATCGGTCTTGGACTTATTGTCGGAGTAGTGCTTATACTTGCCGTCACAAACAGCCTGTCCTATGCTATGAGCCGTCTTGACGGTTGGGGTCAGGCACTTGAATATACAACAGATGATATGTGGTGGACCACATATCAAACCCGAAATTCACTCTATGCAATCGGTTCGGGCGGACTTTGGGGACTTGGTCTCGGTCAGTCAAGAATGAAGTACCTCTATATTCCCGAGCCACAGAACGACTTTATCTTTGCCGTTGTTGTTGAGGAGCTCGGTCTTGTGGGCGCACTTATGATTCTCCTTATTTTTGCACTTCTTGTGTGGAGAGGCATCACACTTTCACTTCGTGCAAAGGATAAGTTTGGCAAACTTCTCGGTATCGGTCTTACCTCACAGATCGGCATTCAGGTTGTGCTGAATATTCTCGTTATCACAGACTGGCTGCCTAACACAGGTATCAGCCTTCCGTTTTTCAGCTACGGCGGCAGTTCGCTTATTATGCTGCTTGCCCAGATGGGACTTGTGCTTTCAATTTCCAGAACGGCAAATATCGAAAGACAATAATTTAAAAATAGTTTTCTCCTGCATGAGTTTTGCAGAATTTTCAAAAGAAAGGTAAGAAAATTATGAAAGTATTGCTTGCAGGCGGCGGCACGGCAGGACACATAAATCCTGCACTTGCAATAGCCGGATATATAAAGAATAAAAGAAATGATGCCGAATTTTTGTTTATCGGCAACCGTGGCGGAATGGAGCAAAGACTTGTTCCGCAGGCCGGTTTTGATATTAAGTCAATCACAATCAGCGGATTTAAGAGAAGCTTTTCTCCTAAGAGTATGCTTGAAAATGTTAAGACAGTTTCAAGAACCTTCACCTCTTCAAGAGAGGCAAAGAAAATAATTGCCGAGTTCAAGCCTGATATCTGTATCGGAACAGGCGGATATGTTTCGGGTCCCGTTATCAGAACAGCTGCAAAAATGGGTATTCCGTGCATTATTCACGAACAGAATGCATATCCGGGCATTACAAATAAAATGCTTGCAAAGAGCGTCAAAAAGGTAATGCTTGCCGTTCCGGATGCAAAAAAGTATTTTGACAAAAATGTTGATTTTGTCATTACCGGAAACCCTGTAAGACAGGAAATCCTCACGGCAAAAAAAGAAGAGTCAAGAAAAGAACTCGGGCTTGACAACCGTCCCGTAGTACTTTCGTTCGGCGGAAGCCTCGGAGCAAGAAAAATAAATGAAGCTGTTGCAGACCTTGTTGCAAGAAGCGGTATTGACGGCAGATATCAGCACATTCACGCATACGGCAGTTACGGCGACTGGTTTCCGCAGCTCGTTGAGGAAAAGGGTACTGACATTGCCGATTGTTCAAATCTTGATATAAGACCGTATATTGATAATATGCCGACTTGCATGGCGGCGGCAGACCTTGTAATCTGCCGTGCAGGTGCAATTACTCTCAGCGAAATTCAGGCTATGGGCAAACCGGCAATCCTTATCCCGTCACCTAATGTTGCCGAAAATCACCAGTATCACAACGCAATGGCACTTGTGAATGCAGGTGCGGCTGACATTATTGAGGAAAAAGACCTCACGGGTGCGGCTCTTATGCGTAAAACCGACAAAATGCTTCTCAATCCCGAAAAGCTTGAAAAGTACAGCGAAAATTCACGCAAAATGGCAATTACCGACGCTAACGAAAGAATTTATTCGGTAGTCAAAAAAGTTCTCGGACTTGTGTAACGGTAACATTTATAACGCTTTCTCATAGAATAGAAGGGTATTCTTTTTGAGAGGGTGTTATTGTGTCAAAACTGCTTGTTACAGGACGCAAAAAGCTTGACGGAGAGGTTGAAGTTCAGGGGGCAAAAAACAGCGCTTTGCCGATCATTGCCGCCTCGATTCTTACAAAAGGTGAAAATGTAATCCACAATTGTCCTTCGCTTTCCGATGTTGACGCATCTGTCAACATTCTTCGGTATCTCGGCTGTGCCGTCACACGCTGTGATAAAACACTTCTCGTAAAATGTGACGATATCAACCGCTTTGATGTTCCCGTTGAATTGATGCGTAAAACAAGGAGTTCAATTGTTTTTCTCGGTGCAATCCTTGCACGAACGGGAAGGGCAAGAATTTCGTTCCCCGGCGGATGTGAAATCGGTTCAAGACCGATTGATTTGCATCTCAATTCACTTCGGGAGATGGGGGCGGATATTCGTGAAAAGCACGGCTATCTTGAATGTTGCGTTCCAAACGGACTTTGCGGAACAAAGATAACGCTTTCGTTCCCGAGTGTGGGTGCAACCGAAGATATTATGATTGCCGCCTGTCTTGCAAAAGGCACAACAACAATCATCAATGCCGCCCGTGAACCTGAAATCTGCGACCTTGCGGATTATCTCAATTCCTGCGGTGCGGATATTTCCGGAGCAGGCGAGGGTGTTGTCGTCATTGAGGGTGTAAGCTCTCTCTGCGGCTCTGTCCACACAATCATTCCGGACAGAATTGTTGCCGCAACGCTGATGAGCTGTGCCGCCGTAACGGGTTCAAAAATTATACTTAACGGAATAATTTCGTCCCACCTTGCGGCACTTATTCCAATCTTCAAAAATGCAGGGTGCAAGATAAGAATTTCGGACGGAAATCTTGAGATAAATGCTCCCGAAAGACTTAAATCAATGAAAACAATCAGAACGATGCCGTTTCCGGGCTTTCCCACGGACGCACAGGCGCCCTTGCTTGCAACAGCGTGTGTTGCAGACGGAACAACGGTTTTTGTTGAAAATATATTTGAAAACAGATACAGACACATTCCCGAGCTTGTCAGAATGGGTGCAGCCGTTAAGACAGAGGGCAAGGTAGCCGTTGCCGAGGGTGTGGAAATTCTTTACGGTGCGTCGGTTGAAGCTCCCGATTTGCGTGGAGGTGCGGCACTTGTTGTTGCAGGCCTTTGTGCAGAGGGCAAAACCGAAATCGGCGGCGTGGAGTATATTGAAAGAGGCTACGAGTGTATTGAGTCTACTCTTACATCAATCGGGGCAGATATCAAGAAAATTTAGGGTAATCAGATTTTTAACTGTCGCAGGGCGGATTTCCGCCCTCGGCAGATAACATAAACGAAGGGAGGATTTGCTTTGAGCGACGGTAAAGGCAGAAGACCGCTTACATCAAAAGAGCGAAAGAGTCTTGAAAAACAGCGTAAAAATGCCGCAAAGCAGGCAGAAAAGTATCATAAGGAAAAAGCAAAGCAGGATAAGAGAGCTAAAAAATCCCCCAATCCGAAAAAGGAACAGAAGAAAAAAGCTCCAAAAAGTAAAATTGAGGAGGCTTTTCTCAAACAAAAAGAAGAGCAGGAATCACAAAGACAAGTCGAAAATATGAGCCGTGAAGAAAAATTCAGAAGAAAAGGCAAGGCTAAAATCAAGAACCTTAAACCAAAGGATTATGAAGACGGCTATTATGTTGACGAATTCGGAGAAAAGCAAAAACAGGAAAAGCGTGCAAAGGAAATCCGTGCTCAGGAGCGTGAAGTAATTCGCAGAAGAAAAAAATCTCTGACGAGCACTCAGATTAAGCACAGGAGAATCGCACTGTACAGTTCAATTTTTGCGGCAGTGCTTATAATCGGTGTTATACTAAGCCTTACAGTCCTTTTTAAAACCGAAAAAATTGAGGTTGTGGGGGACAAGTATTATGACGAAAAACAGATAATTGCATTCAGCGGTGTTGAATATCAGGAGAACATCTTCATGGGTGCAATGTACAATACATCGGACAAGATTGTCAAGAATCTTTCGTATATCGAAAGCGCAAGCGTAAGCTTTAACATTCCGGACACAATAACAATTACTGTTGTTGACGCAACACCGTCATATGTTATTCCAAACGGTAACGGCTATCTGCTTGTAAGCTCAAAGGGCAGAATCCTTGAGGAAATTTCCGAAAATAAGGACAAACTTCCCGAACTCACCTGCGGCGACATCAAGACCACAGAGGTTGGACAGTATGTGTCATTCAGCGACGCAAATGTTCCCGATATTCTCGAAGATGTTTCGCAGAGCCTTATCAACAACAAGGTTAAGAATATCACAGGCTTTGATGTTACCGACACGGCAAACATAAAGCTCGTTTATGACGGAAGGATTGACATTAACATCGGACTTCCCGATGATATCGACTATAAAATCAGAACTGCAATGACAATCATCAACGAAAAGCTTGACCCGAACAACACGGGACTTGTTGCAGGAACGCTTGATGTTTCGGCTTGCAGTACATCAAAAATTTCTCACTACAAACCTGCCGCAACCCAGCCCACAGCCGCAACACAGGCAACCACACAGGCAACCACACAGGCAACAATGCAGGCGGCTGATTCTTCAGCCGATACGGGTGACGGCTACACAGGAAACTACACATGGGATGACGGAACATATTCGGGCGGTGACACGGGTTATTACAACAATAACAGCTATAATAACTATGATAACGGTACCTATGACAACGGCAATGCGGACGGCGCCTATACGGGCGAGTAATTTTTCAGCAGAATTTTCCGTATAAATTTGCAGAAAAACGGCTGAAAAGCATTGCTATTTTGAAAAAAGTATGATAGTATAAGATAGTATAATTGTGTACTATGAAGAATAATGATTTCTGACTGAAAGTTGTCAATATATAAGGAGGACGAAAAAATGGCTTTTGAACTGGAATTGGAAAACGAGTATATGCCTAAAATTAAAGTGATCGGTGTCGGCGGAGGCGGCGGAAACGCTGTTAATCGCATGGTTGCGACCGAGGTTAAGAATGTTGAATTTATCGCAATAAATACAGATGAACATGTTTTAAGACTTTCAAAGGCTTCGCAGAAGATTCAGATCGGCGAAAAGCTTACAAGAGGTAAGGGTGCAGGCTCTATGCCGCAGATCGGACAGGAGGCAGCCGAGGAGAGCAGAGATGAAATCGCAGCACTTCTCAAGGATACGGATATGGTATTTGTTACTGCCGGCATGGGCGGTGGTACAGGTACAGGCGCTGCTCCCGTAGTTGCCAAAATCGCAAAGGATATGGGCATTCTTACAGTCGGCGTTGTTACAAAGCCGTTTGCTTTTGAAGGCAAGAGAAGAATGACTCAGGCTGAGCAGGGTATTGCAGAGCTTTCTGCCTGTGTTGACTCGCTTATCATCGTTCCTAACGAAAGACTCAAGTATGTTTCGGATACAAGCATCACTCTCCAGAACGCATTTGCTATTGCCGATGATGTTCTCAGACAGGGTGTTCAGAGTATTTCTGACCTTATCCTTCTCCCGGGTCTTGTAAACCTCGATTTTGCCGATGTTACTTCCGTAATGAAGGACGCAGGCTACGCTCACATGGGTATGGGCAGTGCAACAGGCAAGGACAAGGCTACCGTTGCCGCAGATATGGCTATTTCAAGTCCGCTTCTTGAAACTTCAATTGACGGCGCAAAGGGTCTTATTATCAACATCACAGCATCTGCCGATGTTAGTCTTGATGATATCGATGCCGCATCAACAATGATTAAGGATAAGGTTTCAGATGATGCAAACATCATTTGGGGTGCTGTTATTGACGACAAAATGGAAGATGCTATCAGCGTGACGGTTATTGCAACCGGCTTTAACGCAGACGGTCAGATTGCTAAGAAGAATCTTACGGACGCAGTTTCATCAGCGTCAGCTCCTGTTGCTGCTAAGGAAGAGCCAAAGTCAACAACAAAGGACAAGACTGATGATGATGACGATACCTTCTATGATATTATGTCAATTTTCAATAAGTAATACATTCAGATGTAATGAGGCACTCCTTTTCGGGAGTGCCTTTTCGTTTGACAACGGCAATTCCGTTATGGTATAATTTGAACGGAATAAAGGGGAATTGTGAGCTTTTGTGCTTTTACAATTTCTCTTTTTTTGAGCGAAATCCAAAAGCAAAGAAGGCGGAAAAATGAAAAAACTACTTGCACTTTTGATTGCCTTGATGACTGTTCTTTTGTGCAGCTGTTCATCAGGCGGTGAAACAATCCGATTCGGTGCGGCAGGTACCGGCGGAATTTATAACGAAGCGGCAAATTCGATAAAGTCGATTGCCGATGCTGACGGCACTCTGAAAATTGAAACAAAGACAACAGCCGGTTCTGCGGCAAATGTTCGCTTGCTTTCACAGAATTATCTTGATGCCGCAATTGTTCAGTCCGACATTGCACACGACGCATTTAACGGCGAAAATAATTTTGAAAAATCCGGCAGTCTTGATGGTTACAGCGCTGTTGTAGGTATGTTTACAGAGGCTTGTCATATCGTTGTAAGAAAAGATTCTGATATTAACAGTGTTGATGATTTGCTCGGCAAAACCGTGAGCATAGGTGAAGAAGAATCGGGTTCGGAGCTTAACGCAAAGCAGATTCTTTCGGCATACGGGCTTAACTCAAAAATGGTTAAGGAAAAAAATCTTAATTATGCCGATGCCGCAAAACAGTTACAGAACGGCGAAATTGATGCGGCATTCTTCACACTCGGACTTAATGCAACAGTTGTTGAGGAACTTTCAAAGCAATGTGACATCAAGCTTATAGGAATTGATGATGCAGCTGTTAAAAAGCTTAAAAATACCTACAGCTATGTTGACTGCAAAATTCCGAAAAACACTTACAACGGGCAGAGTGATGAAGTCGGCACAGTTGCGGTAAAGGCTGTTCTGATTGTGAACGACAGACTTTCAGACGAACAGGTGAAGAAGCTTACACAGCTTGTCTTTGACAATGCGCAGGAACTTCAGCTGACTGTTTCGGCGGATGTTGACATAACGCTTGAAAAAGCCGTTGAAGGTGTTAAAATTCCTTTTCACAAGGGTGCGGCAGAATATTATTCCGAAAGAGGAATAACAGTAAAAACAGCAGGATAACTGCGAAAGAATTGGTGCTGATTGAATATAACTCTTGATATGTATCAGACAATCGCAGTTGCTGTGATTGTTCTGATGGCCGGTGCGTTTCTGAAAAAGCGTATATCGTTTTTGCAGAAATTTTGTATACCCGCACCTGTAATCGGCGGTTTGCTTTTTGCAATTCTTACGCTGGTTCTCTATATGACAGGTGTTGCGGTAATTGATTTTGATGATACTCTAAAGGAAGTCTGCATGGTGTTTTTCTTTACCTCAGTCGGATTTCAGGCGAATCTCAAGGTGCTGAAAAGCGGAGGCAAATCCCTTATTGTATTTTTATTTCTTGTAATTATGCTCATTGTAATGCAGAACTTCTCTGCAATCGGACTTGCAAATCTGATCGGACTTGACTCGCTTACGGGTATGACGACGGGTTCAATTCCTATGGTAGGCGGTCACGGTACGGCGGGCGCTTTCGGGCCTGTACTTGAGGATTTCGGCGTTCAGGGTGCGACAACTGTTTGTACTGCCGCTGCAACATTCGGTCTTATCGCAGGCTCACTCATGGGCGGACCTGTCGGAAACAGACTTATTAAAAAGCACAACCTTATTGCTACAATCAAAACAGAGGATGACAGCCTTCTTGTTGAAGAAGAAGAAAAGCACGAACGACATTTTTCAATGTATGCTCCGGCAGTATTTCAGCTGATTATAGCGGTCGGACTCGGTACGGTTGTTTCAGATTTGCTCTCACTTACGGGCATGACATTCCCGATTTATATCGGTGCAATGATTGTTGCCGCAATTATGAGAAATATCGGTGAATACACGGGTAAAATCACTATTCATATGGGTGAGATTAACGACCTCGGCGGTATATGTCTCTCACTTTTCCTCGGTATTGCCATGATTACACTCAAGCTTTGGCAGCTTGCCAACCTTGCACTTCCGCTTATTATACTTCTTGCAGGTCAGGTTGTTCTTATGTTCCTTTTCTCATATTTTGTTGTGTTCAACATTATGGGCAGAGATTACGACGCCGCTGTTCTTGCGGCAGGTACTTGCGGTTTTGGTATGGGCGCAACGCCAAATGCAATGGCAAATATGCAGGCAATCTGCGAAAAATACGCACCGTCCGTTAAGGCTTATCTTATTGTTCCGATTGTCGGCAGTTTGTTTGCCGACTTCCTGAACAGTCTGACGATAACATTCTTTATAAATTGCATTTAGAATCGGAGGCAGGTATTTATGAAGGACAGAAAATTTACATTTGATTCCGAAAACCTTGCTTTTCCCGAGATTCACACGGGCAAAGTAAAGCAGAGTGATGTTGCCGAGGATAACACAGACAGCACGGTTGTTTATGATACTGTAGCTGTTCCCGAGGTTCATCTCAAAAAGCATAAGCATAAAAAACAGAAGAAAGACAATAAATAAAACAACAGCCGTACATTTCAAAAGTGTACGGCTGAAATTTTTGTGTTTAATTTTGAAAGAAAACCTGACCTTCTGAAATCGGCTTATATGCTGTAAGCTCGGCGGAATCAAGGTCGGTTTTGTGCATATCAACCGCACAAATTTGGTGATTGTTGTAGGTGGTGTAGTAGTAGATTCCCTTGTCGGCATTGCAACAGGAGGTGTAAAGTGTGATTTCATACTTTCCGTCAGCAACCTCACAACAGCCTCTCTGCTGGTCAACAGAACCAAGAATGTGGAAAAACTGGCTCACGCTTTCGCTCTCGCTGTCACCCGAAACGGAGTTCAGCTTTGTGAACGCAACCTTTGCAAAACGGGATGCGGATGAAAGGTCGCCCGGCAGTCCGATTGCACCCATTCCACGGCTGTATGTGGTAAGCTCGGCACTTTTGCCGAAGTTGTTTTCGGGTTGCTTTGGTGAGAGTGACATATAGTTGTTGAGCATGAACATCTGAATGTCAAACGGAGGATTGTTTGTCAGCACACCGACAGGGTTGTCATAGACTTTAAGTCCGTCATTTGTCGATTCAACTGTAAGCGATTCGTTTCTGTCGGAAATAATCCAATGCAATTGAGCACAGGGGAGCCTGTCGCTGAACTGCGTATTTGTTATGTTAAGGCTTTCAAGCTTTTTTCTTGCCTGCAAAACGCTGTCGCAATGTGAAAGTATATACGGAATGAACTCAAATTGTGCAATATTTTCCTTGCCGTTTTTCGGTTCAAAATATACGGCATTGCCCACAAAATTAAGCCCTGCCATACACAAGCCCTTTTCATTCATCGCATCGTAATAGAGCGGATAACCGTCTGCAATGTGCGCCATGCCAATCATCGCAAAGTGGCTGCTGCACTCGTCCGTATGACGGAACTTAAGCGGAAAATTTCGTGGAGTAATTGTAATTTCGTCACCGTATGAAAATTCATAATCAAGCGTTCTGCCAAAGTAAAAGTCTTTTGTTTTATATGTTGCCGCTGTACACATATCATCAGCCTCCGATTCTTTTAATAATAAATATTCTTCCGCTTGGTATAGAGTATCATACTGCTAAAACAAAATGATTGCAAGGTGATTTTTGGAAAATTACAAAAATTGTCGAAATCACTTGAAAAATTACTTTGCTCGGTATATACTGTATATGTTGATATGAATGGGAATGAGGTTCTCCCACGGCTTTTGTCGAAACCGCTTTTGCTGATGACTTCTGTTTTTGAACAGGGGCATTGGCTTTTTTTATGCGATGTTCTCTGTGCGGAAATTTTGAGGAGGAAATTTATGAAGAACAAATTTGTTGATTTTAAGGTGCTTGCAACATCTCTGTGCTGTTCCGTTGTGATGGGACTCATATCGTTTGCATTTCTGAAATGCCTTGACTATGCGGCAGATTTCAGGAGCTTCTTTCCGCTGTGCTATATGTTTTTGCCCGTAGCAGGTATTGTGACCGCTTTTGTATATAAGCGTATCGGCGGAAAGTCGTCAATGGGCAACAACATTATTATTGAGAGTGCAAATGACGGTGAAAAAGTGCCAAAGCGACTTGCATCGCTGACATTTATATTTACCTGCATAACCCACCTTTTCGGCGGTTCTGTCGGCAGAGAGGGAACTGCCGTTCAGATTGGCGGTTCGCTGACAAGTAATGTTGCCGATTATCTCGGCTTTAAAAATAATGACCGAAGTACAATCGTTCTCAGCGGAATCAGCTCTGCATTCGGTTCGGTTTTCGGCACACCGTTTGCAGGTGCGTTTTTCGGAATGGAAGTCTGCTGTGTCGGCAGATTGTCGGCAGGTGCGGTAATTCCGTGCTTTGCGTGTTCATACCTTGCAAATTTTGTTACACAGCTTCTCGGCTTTAAACATGAAAGATATGCAATTTCTTCGATTCCCGATTTTGACGCAAGATTTCTTTTTGTGTTTTTAATTGCGGCAGTTTGCCTCGGCTTAATCGGCAAGCTGTTTGCACTCGGAATAAAGTATGTAAAACTTGCGTACTCAAAGATTTTCAAGAACTATCTTCTTGCCGCCGCAGTCGGTGCGGCTGTTGTCAGCCTTTTGATTTTGACTCTCGGACTTAACGACTTTGAGGGCTTAAGCACATGGATGCAGGACACCGCCTTTAAGGGCGATGCAAAATGGTACGATATGCCGGCAAAATATCTTTTGACCGTACTCACCCTCGGTGCAGGATTTCAGGGAGGAGAGGTCACCCCTATGTTTGATATGGGTGCGTCATTCGGCAGTTGGTTCGGATGCGTCTGCGGATTTGATCCCACATTTTTTGCGGCAATCGGCTTTGTATGTGTTTTTGCCGCAGCAATCAACACACCTATTACAGCAATCGTTCTCGGTATCGAAGTTTTCGGTGCGTCTGCCGCCCCGTATTTTGTGCTTGCAGTCCTCATCAGTTTTATCGCATCCGGCAATACAACAATTTATCCGTCGCAAAAATTCCTTGTTGATAAAAGCCTTTTTCATTTTCAAAAGAAGTAAAGCAATAGGCTTGAACAAAGTGTAAGTCGGCGTATTTAAGTGTTGACTTTACCAAAATTATTATTTATACTTTTCTCATAATCAATAGTTAGTTGTGGGGGAGATTATATGAAAAAATTCAGAGCGGTTTGTTTGGCTTTTGTGATGATGTTATCCGTTGCGGTAATGCTTTGCGGTTGCGGTGATACGAAATTTACAGACAAGGTTAATTTTTCCGATATTGATGAAATAACCGTCGTAATGTCGGACGAATCAACCGCCGTGCTTGGCGAGGTGGATTTCAAGACGGTTAAGAATATTCTGCAATCAGCCGAAACAGGCGGTACAAGCGGTGAGTTTGACGGCGGAATCCTTATTGAAACACGCAAAGACGGAATTGTTACCCATAATATCCGTGTCGGCGGTGCTGACAAAATCTGTGTTGACAAAGACAATTCAACCGTGTATAAAATTTCCGATGATGATTACAAGACCTTGGAAAAGGTTATGGACAATTACAAGCTGTAACGCTTGAACAGAATCACGATAAATAAAAATATAAGCGAGATGAATTCAATCGAAAAATTCATCTCGCTTTTTGCTTGAAGATTAAATTGTTTGCTGAATAAAATCAGAAATCATCGCCGAAATCCGTGTCAAATTCATCATCCAAATCAGACGAAAACAAGTCGTCATTATCTTCGTCATCATTCATAATATCTTCAATCACGGTGAACTCAAGACCTTTTTCAAGCGGATCAAGCATTCCGTCATGGTTTAAATCAAACAATCGTTCAAAATCGAAAATGCCCATAAAATTTCCTCCTTAACATATGGGATATCCTATATGTTAATCATATCAAATGAACTGTACGATAAAACGGACTTTCCTTTGATGTCAGACAAATTTATTGAGTTCTGCGTTGTATTTGTAGTCAATTGCAGAAAGCTTGCTTTCAATTTCTTCTTTACTGCACCCGAGATCGTCACACATTTTATCAAGGCTGGGGTAGAAATCACGCAGCTTTGTATTAACAAAGCTTAAAAGAATCATCGGATCGTTCGGAATTGTATTTTCAGCCATAATAATCGCCCTTTCAAAATTATTTACTGTATTTACTAATCTTACAATTAGTAGTATAATATACAGGTACAAATTTGTAAACGGTATTTTGTGTGATGCCGTGTGTAATAGATAAATTTTTTTCAAAGGAACTTGGAAATGGATAAGAAATTTGATGTTGTAATCGTTGGCACAGGTGCGGCTGGACTTTATGCGGCACTTAATTTTCCCGAAAGCGTGAATATTCTTCTTGTTTCAAAGCGTGAACTTCAGCTTTCAAACAGCTCTCTTGCGCAGGGCGGTGTTGCGTGTGTGCTTGATACGGTTCACGACAGCTACAAGCTGCATATTACGGATACATTGATTGCGGGAAAGTATAAAAATACTCTTTCCGCTGTTGAAAAGCTTGTTACCGAAGGTCCTTCGGATGTTCTTAAAATAAAAGACCTCGGTGTTGATTTTGACCTTAACGAGGACGGCACAATGTGCAAAACTCTTGAGGCAGGTCACAGCAGAAACAGAATTGTTCATCATAAGGATTCAACAGGCAAGGCAATTGTTGACGGACTTATCGCAAAGGTTACTCAGCCAAAAAATGTTACCGTGTGTGACAACGCTCTTGTTTATGCAATTGACAAGGTGCTGAACGGTTTTTATATAAGCATTTTGAGAAACGGTGAAAAGCTTCATTACGGCTGTAACTACTGTCTGCTTGCAACAGGCGGTATCGGCAGAGTTTATAAGTACACAACCAACTCCGCAATCGCAACGGGTGACGGCATTGCGTTTGCATATATGCTTGGTGCAAGAATTAAAAATCTTTCGAGAATACAGTTTCACCCGACAGCATTTGCGGCTGATCATGGCAGAGAGCGTTTTCTTATAAGTGAGGCTGTTCGTGGTGAGGGTGCGGTTCTGCTCAACTGCAACGGCGAGAGATTTGCCTCAAATTATGACAGCAGAGGAGAGCTTGCTCCGAGAGATGTTGTTTCAAATGCCGTTATGCTTGAATCAATTAAGACAAACAGCGAGAATTTCTATCTTGACATAACTCACAAGCCGGCTGATTTTGTAAGAAATCGTTTTCCGATGATTTACGAAAGATGCCTTGAAGAGGGCGTTGACATTACAAAGGACAGAATTCCTGTATTTCCGTGCCAGCATTACCTTATGGGCGGTATTGATGTTGACCTTCATTCACGCACAACCGTTGAGGGCTTATATGCCGCAGGAGAGTGCTCGCACACAGGTGTTCACGGTGCGAACCGTCTTGCAAGTAACTCATTGCTTGAGGCACTTGTTTATTCAAGAACAGCCGCTCTTGATATTACGGATAAAATCAATAAATTCGGCAGAAGAACTCTTGGCGAAGAGCCTGTTTACCGCCCTGTTGAGGGTAAGACCATGCCGCACGGCTGTCGTTCAAAAATCAGAGAGATTTTACAGGACGCATATTTTGTTCTTCCAAAGCCTGAAAAATATGAAGAAAGCAGTAAGCAGATTCACGAGATTATGAGTGAACTGTTTGCAGAAAAGTACGAAATCAATTCCGACCTTGTTGAGGCAAGAAGTGCGGCAATTGTTGCAAGTATCATTTTTGATGAAATTATGGAGGGTACCGACTGATGACACTTAACAGCATTTATGTAGACAATCTTATCAAAACCGCATTGCTTGAGGATATCAACTATCTTGACACAACAACCGATTACCTTATTGACGAAAATCAGGAAAACACGGCAATTTTCCTTGCAAAAAGTTCAGGTGTTCTTTGCGGTATCGAGGTTGCGCTCCGTGTGTTTGAAATTCTTCAGCCAAACGGTTTTGAGGCAAAGGTTTATAAGCATGACGGCGACAAGCTTGTAAAGGGCGAAATCATCGCTGAAATTCACGGCAAGACAAGAACAATTTTAAAGGGCGAGAGAACGGCCCTCAACCTTATTCAGCATATGAGCGGCATTGCAACCGCAACAAACAAGGCTGTTGAAATTGTCAACGGCACAAAGGCTTCTATTGCCGACACAAGAAAAACACTCCCGGGTATGCGTCCGCTCCAGAAGTATGCCGTTACGGTCGGAGGCGGAAGAAATCACCGTTACAATCTTTCCGATGCCGCAATGCTCAAGGATAACCACATTGACGCAGGCGGCGGAATTGCCAACGCTGTTTCAAAGCTTAAATCAAAACTCGGTCATATGACCAAGGTTGAGCTTGAAGTAAGAAACCTTGACGAACTCAATCAGGCTCTTGAGGCAGGCGTGGATGTTATTATGCTCGACAATATGAGTCCCGAGCTTATGAAACAGGCTGTTGACATCACGGCAGGCAGGGCTCTTCTTGAGGCAAGCGGCGGCATCACGGACGAAACTCTTCGTGAAATTGCCGAAACAGGTGTTGATATCATCTCAATGGGTGCGCTCACTCATTCGGTTAAGGCTTTTGATATTTCACTTAAAATTAAATAAGCCTGAATTGAAAAAATTTTAAATCCAAAATCAAAAAAACAGCGGTGATTATTCTTCATCGCTGTTTTGTGTTGTTTGAGTCGAAATTAAATTGTTGTGCTTGTAAAATGCAGGGAGCATTGCATAATGATGATGATTTTATAATCGGAAGTTGTGGTAACAATTAGCAAGATTTTTGTATATTTCTGTCGGTATCGCAAGATTTCCTTTTCCGACTCCAAGCGAAATATCGGGTTTTGTTGCTCCGTGAAAGTCACTTCCGCCGCTTTTCAAAAGACCGTATTCGTCACAGATTTTCTCGGCAAGCTCTGTTTCGGCATTGTCAAAAAGCGAATAGTACGCCTCCGTTGCGTTAAGACCGCAAGCCTTTGCTTTTGGCAGAAATTCTCTCAACTCATCTTCGTTCATATTGAGAAACGGGTGTGCAAGAACGGATATTGAACCGAAACCTTTCAGCTTTTCAATTATATACAGAGATGACGGTCTTTTCGGCGGAACATAGTAGCCGAACTTCGACATAAGCAAGGTGTGAAATGCCTCTTTGACAGAAGAAACATAGCCCTTCTGCATAAGAGCGGCGGCGATGTTTGCACGGTTTACAAAGCCGTCAACCGTGCTGTTTTTGATTTCGTCATAGTCGAGAATATAGCCGTCTTTCGCAAGATTTTTAACAAGCAGTTTGTTGCTTTCTTCCTTTAATTTTTGCGACTCAGCCATAATTTCGGTTATGTCTGAATAGTTTTCTTTCTCGATAAACAGACCGACAATGTGCAGCTGCTTTGAATTGTATTCGGTTGAAAATTCAATCCCCGCAACGGTGGTTACACCGTACTTTTTACCTGCCGAAACAAATTCGTCAAGTCCGGCAACCGTGTTGTGGTCACAGAGTGCAACGGCGTCAAGCCCGATTTCTTTGGCTTTTAAAACGATTTCCGTGGGTGAAAATGTGCCGTCCGAAAATGTTGAATGTGTATGCAAATCGCAGAACATAAAATTCCTCCGATACAAATTATAATGGATATTGAAATTGATAACTAAAATATGTATAATAAACCTATATGGGTGAAATGGCGGTAAGTGAAGTGTTTGAAAATTGGTATATTGATATTGAAACTTTTAAATGTATAACAAATGATATTACAACAGATGAGGTAATAATTACTGAGGAAAGAATACAGCACATAAAAGAAAGACATAATAATGACTTTTTTGAAATACAGCCATACATACAAGATATACTTTCAATGCCGGATTATATATTGGCTGATTCTAAAAGGGAAAATACCGGATTGATTTTAAAACAAATTACGGAAAACAATGGTTTAAAAGTTCAAGTGGTTCTTCGTGTACATACATCAAAAGATAGAAAAGGTTTAAAAAATTCCATAATTTCTGCATGGAAAATAAGTGATTCCCGTTGGAATAATTATCTGAGAAATAAAAAAATTCTTTACAAATCTAAATAAATTTAGTATAATATACATAGGATAAGAATAGGTTATTTGAGGTGGTAAATTTCGTTGCGACCACACGCCGATGGCTTGACAAAGGGAAACCTTGAGAGATGCAGGAGATGCGACGCCTGCCAAATAACCATTTACCTTGGAAGCCGTTCTGAGCAATCAGGGCGGCTTCCTTAATTTTTCATATGCATACAAAATGGAGTGGGATAATTTTACCCACTCCATTTTAGCATATACGATTTGCAAATTCAACGCAGATGAATATTTCACACAAGCTTTTTCAGTTTCATTGCAAGGTCGGCAATGTGATTTACTCCGTTTCTGAAAACATAGTCAAACTCGCCGGCATAGGTTTTGACTTTGCCGTTAAATCCCTGTTTAAAGCGATATACACCGTAGTTTTTATGCGTTTCGTCATACCAATAGGGAATACCGCAAAAATCGTATGTATGGCAACCGCTCTCAATTGCGTACTTAATCATCGTCCATTGCATAAGATAATTTGGCATATATTTTCTGTATTCGTTTGATGAACAGCCGTAAACATAGCTTGCAACATTTGCATAATTTACAAGCAATGCACCCGACAAAACTTTTCCGTCAAGTTTTGCGATACATAGCTTTGCGTTGCCGTGAAATGCCTGTAAAAAATTTCTGAAATATTCTTCCGAACGAATTTCAAAGCCGTCACGCCTGCCTGTTTCTTTCATAAGCTCCATAAAATTGTCAAGCTCATCTTCACCGCAGAATTTACACTCAACACCTTTCCTTATTGCAAGGCGGATGTTGTACCGCCATTTTGATTTAAAATTTGCAAAAACTTCATCACACGATTTATCTTTTATGTCAAGCACATAATTTTCTTTGCATTGGGTGTTGTCATATCCTCGTTTTTCACCGTGATAAACAAAGCCGAGGTCAACAAGATTTTTAATCGAGATAAAGTCGGTTTCGTCAATCAGCGGATCGGTTTTGAGTGTGTATGCGTGATATTTTTCTGCAATCAGTTTTATCTGCTCAAATATTTTTCTGACGGTTTTACTGTCGTGAGTGTCGCATACAAAGCCCCTCGGTGCATAAAGCATTGCCGTGTTGAGAATCGGTATTTTCTTTACAAGCACAAGTGTACAACCGTTGATTTTTCCGTTTTCATCACGAACTGCAACATACTCGGGAATCCAACCTTTTTTAACCTTTGCCCAGTCTGCCGACTGCATAAAGTTTCCGTATTTACTGTTTTTACAAAATTCCTCATACTCTTTAATATCCATAAAAAAACAAGCCTTTCGTAAGTGTATCTATACTATACAAAAGGCTTGTTTCTGAATTTGTTCAAAAATGTATCATAGTTGTTTCATAACACATAATAATCAAATTGTTCGTTGTTTATTTTGCTGTATTCCAAAAACGGCTGCGGGCAGATGTTGATGCTGAAAGATTCGGGACTTACATTAACCGTTATTGAATCGGAACTGACACCCCAGTATTTTATGAGTGCATCGGACAACTCCTGTTCATAACTGTCGCTGTACGGAATAACCGAATACAGCGGATTTTCACTCTCGGTACCGCTGTCCGACAGGTAGGTTGTATCAATGTTAAGCTCATAAATTGTAAAGGTTTCCGTGTCAAACAGCATTGTTATGTTTAGTCCGTATCGTGCGCCCTCTTTGGCATAGTTGCATGCGACAAACATAATATCGGACGAAACGATTACATTGCCGTCAAGTGTTCCACGCATTGTAAGTTTGTAACCGCTACAGCTGTCAAATGTAAAAAACTGCGGAATGTAGCCTGCAATATTGGAAAATAAATTTGTGTCTTTAAGCGAATTTGCAAGATTGCTTATCGCTTTTTTGGCATAGCTGATTACAGTTTCTGCTTTCGGAGCATTGTTTTGAAGAACCCAGACGGTATCTTCGCTTGAAACGAGTTTCAAAAATTCTCCGCCGCTCAAAGTAGTTATATCGGCGGTAAGTTTAAATGTTTCGGCTGTGTTTCCGACAGAATCCCGATTGTCCGTTACCGAATAATAAAAGCGGGGGAGAAACACAACGGTTGCGACTACGGTCAAGGTGAGCAAAGTGCAGATGATATATTTTGCGGATTTTTTAAGGTTAAATTTCATCTTCAAAATCCTCACTTTCCGCAGAATTATCGGCAAGGCTTACCGTAAAGCTGATGTCCGTACCCTTGCCGACTTCACTGACGATTTCAAGAGTTGAGCCGTGAAGCTTTGCAATTTCGTTGCAGATTGAAAGTCCGAGTCCGGCTCCGCCCATACTCCTTGAACGGGATTTGTCAACCATATAAAACGGTTCGGTAATTTTGGCAAGGTCATCTTCCGCAATTCCGCAACCGCTGTCGGTAACGCAAAAACGGTATCTGTCGCTGTCAACATATCCCGTGAGTGTAACAGGCTTTCCGCTCTCACTCGCTTTGCAGGCATTGTCAATCAGGTTGTACAAGAGCGTTTTCAAGAGCGACGGCTCTGCGTTGACTTCTGCTTTTTCAACATTTAATTTGAGTTTCACACCGTATTTTTTCAAAATAAAGAGAACAGACTTTTTAATGTCATCGGAAATTATGTCCGTTCTGATGTTTACGGTTTTGATTTCGTCATTTTTCAAAACTATAAGGTTTAGCAGATTAAGCGAAAGCGCCTCCAGCCGACTGCCCTCTTTGTAGATAAGGTCGGCACATTCTCTGCGTTGTTCAGGCTCCATTTCATATGAACGGAGCATATCCGCATAACCTATGACAGATGTCAGCGGAGTTTTTAACTCGTGGGTAAAATCCGCAATAAAGTTGTCACGATTCTGTGTTGCAAGCTTTAGCTGTTCAATGTAGTCTTCAACATAATCTGCCATGGTGTTAAAGCTCTGCGAAAGCTCGGTTATTTCGGTTGAAGATGTAATGCCGTGGCTTTCCTTTACTCTCATATTAAAGTTGCCCTCGGCAACTTCCTTTGATGCATCCTTTAGCTTAACAAGCGGTCTTGTCAAAAGCTTTGAGAAGATTACAAGCAGAATTGATGCAAACAACGCAACGCCTATGAGAATGAACTGATAAATTGTGCAGTACATATCACGGTCGCTGTACACGCTTGTTATATTGTCAACAGTTTCAATATAACAGCTTTTGGTTACAAGCTGAATTTTGCTTATTGTCTGAATATAGTATTTTTTATTTTCAGTAACTACTCTGCTTTTTCTGGAATTTACCGACATACCGTGGGCAAATTCATTTTCTGCCGAAAAGCTGAGCTCGTTTATTGAACCGATTTTGATTTTGGAATCCGAATTGCCTGCAATTTGTTTTGCAAATCCGATTGCCGAAACGCGCAGATATTCCAAGTTTCCGTAGGTGGGCAGATTGTTGTCTGCATATACCGAAAGTGCCGTTGTGATGTAATTGTTGTTCTTTTTGGCTGAGTCAATGCGGTTGTTCAGCGTGTTTGTAAAAACGGTGTTGATGAGGAGAAAACCTCCCACACCGAAGGAAGTAATTATAATAAGAAAGGTAATAAAAAATATTTTCCACGAAAATTTCATTAGGGCTTTCCCTCCGCTTATTCAACAAGACGGTAACCGACTTTATACACAGACTGAATGTTGTCTTTTAAATCAAGCTTTTTTCTTAACCGCTGAATATGCAGATCCACGGTTCTTGTATCACCCATATACGGTTCATTCCATACCCTTTCGTAAATCATTTCACGGTAAAGGGCAATGTTTTTGTTGCGTACAAAAAGCAGAAGTATTTCGTATTCCTTTAATGTAAGGTCAATTTGTACTCCGTTTTTGGTGACTATTCTTGAATTTGTGTCAATTACTATGTCTTTAAAGCTGAGTTTTGTTTTTGCCTTGTTGTATCTTCGCAGTACCGCATCAACTCTTGCCTGAAGTTCCGAAATGTTGAACGGTTTTGTTATGTAATCGTCAGCCCCCAGGTTAAGCCCGTAAACCCTGTCCGATATATCTGATTTTGCAGTAATGAAAATTACGGGTGTGTCAAAGCCTTTGATGTAGTCCATAAGCTCAAAACCGCTGATTTTCGGCAACATAACATCAAGCAGAATAAGGTCAAAGTGCTTTTTCTCCAGAACATCGGCACAGCTTTCGCCGTCAAACACACAATCAGTTTTGTGCCCGTGCCGAGAAAGAGCCATTTCAATAAGATTTGAAATATTCTTTTCGTCCTCAACAATCAATATGTCAGCCAACAACCCCACCTCCAAGACACAGTTTATATTGCCATTGTATCATAGATGTATCATTTTTTTCAAATTATTCTTTTTTCGCAGAGCTGTCTCCCAAAATCGGTTAATGCAGAATATTGTCAAATTATGTGCAGTTGTTAATTATTTCACGAACCGTACTTGAAAACAAAGTCGAATAATGGTATTATTTTATGCAAGGAAAACATTTTGAAAGGAAGATTACAATGGGTAATTCTAAATCGGTAAAAAAAGGTGTTGCAGTTGTAACGGCAGTTATTGTTGCTGTTGTTATGGTTTGCGTTTCGGTAGTTTGCAATTTGCTTTCAACAAAAACAGAAAGCTCAAATCAGACATATCTTGATGACGCAAAGGCTCAGCTTACAGAATACAGCGATAACTATAACTACACTAAATTTGAGTTTATGAACTCACTTTTTGAAAAGGCAAATGTAATTGCAAGTGTTGTTACGGAAAATACTTCGGCTGACACAAATGCCTCACTTGTAAAGAACCTCGGCATCAATTCATTTGTTATGACAGACGCTGACGGCAAGATTATCGCATCGTCAGACGATAAAAAGGTCGGCACAAATTTCCTTGATGACGAAACAACAAAGCAGTTCAAGGCTAACCTCAAGGGTATGAAGGTCAAGAGCATTTCAGAGCCGACAGCCGTTGAGGGCGAGGACGGTGTGTATAACCTCATGGCTTGCGTTGCAAGAAAAGAGGGCGGCATCGTTATTATTGATACAAATACAAGCGACTATTCGGCTGTTATCGGCGCTGATATTGCAAATAGCTGCAAGGGTGATACAATCATCGTTAAGAACGGCGAAGTTGTAAGTACAAATATGAACCTTGGCGATAACGGTCTTAAAAGCGCAGGTATTACAGACGAAATGATTCGTTCGGAAAATTTCAATGTTACAATCGACGGCACAACATATTCACTCAGCAGTATGCCGTCAGGTGAATATACAATCATCAGCGGACAGGCTGCAACAGAAAGCGGTTTCAATATGATTTACGGTGTCGCAATTCCGTGTGCCGCAGGTGTTGTAATGATTATCATTTCCGTAATTATACTCAGCCTTGACACAACAAAGAAAAAGGAAAACGAGTAATTGTTAATTACAGCATACAAACAAGAAGTGGACATTTCACGAAATTTGTATGTAAAATGACGAAAAGGTCATAAATTCAAGAAATATCTCCGAAAACATTGTGCTTTAGCACAAAGAATATTGTGCCGAAAAGTATTGCATAACCGTATTTTGATGATATAATAATGGCATAAACAAAAAAGACGCAAAGCAAAGGAGCTTCTGAAAAGGAGGCTCCTTTTCTGTTTATCTTTTTTGGTATCTTAAAAAGGGGAAATTATTATGACACCTGAGAAAATTGTTGAAAACCATAAGAAATATGTCCTCCAGTCATGGAGCAAGCAAGGTAATCTCAATCCGATTCCCGTTGCAAAGGCAGACGGAATTTACTTTTACGATTTTGACGGTAACAGATATACAGATATGTCATCACAGCTTGTAAACCTCAATCTCGGTTACGGAAATAAAGCAATCGGTGATGCAATCATCGGCGTGAAAGCCGATATGGCTGACCATATTTCTTCAAGAAAGCTTGAATCGGCATTTGAACGAACAATTTATTCCTACAAAAAGCACTGGGGCGGTTTTAAGGTGGACAACATGATGTTCTATGTCCTCAATGACTTTTCCGATGATGAAATTGAAAGCATAGCCGAAAAAATTCAGTCGGAAAAGGAGAGATATATAAGCGTCAACAAGCTGTATGTGGCAGTGAGCAAAACAAATAACAAGCTGAAATCACTCCCGAAAACATACCAGATTGTTTTAAGGATGTTAAGGCTTGCCGTCCGTGCAGATATGACGCCTATGTTCTATGACCGACTTGAAGTTAAAAAGCTGATTCTTGCGGTTGACGATATTTCATTGCTTGAAAGTATCTATAACGAAAATCTCAAAAAGCTTGAAGTGTATGACCGTGACAACGGCACGGATTATATGAGTTTTTTAAGACTTTACCTAAAGTATGACGGAAGTGTTCAGAGGGTTGCTCAGGAAACCTTTGTTCACCGCAACACCATAAATTATCAGCTTGCAAAAATCAAAAAGATTCTCGGCAATAACCTCAAAACCTTTGAAGAACGATTCAAAATTATATTAGCCTTTGAAATTCGTGATGTGCTTTGACCGCCTCCGTCTCCGTCACGATGTTAATACTGAAAATCCCCCGACAGCGGTTTCCGTTAGGCTGTCGGGGGATTTTTTTATGTGTTTATTTTATATTTGATTCTTGTACTGTATTTTGTCGATGAAAGCAGACCGAGTCTTTCAAATTTCTGCACAAATCCTCTTATTGTGGCATATGCGGCATTTTGAAAATCCTTTTCAAGCATTTTGGTGGAAAATTCGTCTGTACCGTAATTTGACAGTACAAATTTCCAAAGCCGGGATTCTTTTTCGGTGATTTCACCGTTATCAAGATACTTTTTGTATTCACGGAGAAGATTTTCGTCAGTTGTTTTCTCGTTATATGCATTGTACACATTATCGGCAAAATAGATTAAAAACGGTGTAATGTCAATTTTACCGCTGTACCTTTTGTTTTCTTCAATTGCGGTGTATGCGTTATAATATGCTTTGCGAGTTTTTTCAATTTTGCTTGAAAACGGTACGAACAGAGTTGATTGGTATCCCTTCTGAATGAGAAACCAAAGATGTACAAGCCGAGCAATTCTGCCGTTGCCGTCAAAGTATGGGTGAATGTAGGCAATGTAAAAGTCCATTCTGGATTACAACTCAACTATCAAAAAGCGCAAAGCTGAAATGAAAGACAGCGTTGAAATCATCGAGGAAATTATCAAGGAGGGAGCGATCAGCGACGCAAACCTCAGACTACTTGTGAATAAAATAATTATCTTCGAAAAAGATAAAAAGCTGAAAATCAAAATCAAGCTCAACGCTAAATTTCAAAGACATAAGGATTGTTATGATGAAAAAGGTAACTTAACAGAAAAGGCTTTCATTGCATAAAAAAGGCATACACATTAATCTACTTGAGATTTATGTATGCCGTTTTTTAATTTTAAATATTCTCTTCCAAGTAATCTGTTTGTGCTCTCGTTTTAGGGTACTTGGATTTGAATTTTCTAAAAACACTGCTATGTATATCATGGGTATTGTTATGATATACAATTCTAGGAAGAATTTGATATCCGCCTTCTTGAAAAACTGGTTTGAAAATGTTCACAGTTGATTCAATTTGTTCCAAAGCATGCAGCAATTGAGTTCCTTTAAGCTCAATGAGAAACGCTTTTCGCATTGTTTCATCCTCTAACAAATAGTCGCACCTTTTTCTGCTATCTGAGGAAGGAATAACATCACCATCAATTTTATATTGAAATACAATATGACTGTTTTTGTTGATTGCTTTATAGGTTTTCTTATTTTCTGTACATACGATTTGCGCTGCATTTTCTCTACAATACGATTTGTGGTTTTTAAACAGCATTCTATTCCTCCGTGACTAAATTGAATAAATCGTCATAGTCATCATTTATTTCTTTTGATGCCCCGTCTATTACCTCGTTAATAATCAAGAGATCATCTTTATCAATACAATCTTTGGCAACTCCATCCTTAACAAAATAAGCATTACATAATTTGATATGCATATTTGTATCAATTATTTTTGCAATTTGCTTTTTCTTTTCTGAATCGCTTTTATCATATACTTGATTTGCAAATAATAAATTATTGATAGTACCTAAAATATAAGGACTATGGGTTGTTATAAGAAGAGAATTCTCATTATGCATGAAAAGACTAAGCAGCTCCATAGTTTTCTTTTGTGCATCCGGGTAAAGATGCGCTTCGGGTTCTTCCAAAATAATGAAAGTTCTTTTGTTGTTGATTAGTTGATATAATAGTATATTAAAAATCCAAACTGCTTCTTGCTGACCGGATGAAGTAAAATTAATCTTGATAAATCTATCCTTATCAATATAAATTCTTTCATCACCCTTAAAGAAAACATACCGACCTTTTAAAATATTGTTAGTAAACTCTATTGCACTTTTTGAAATAGAGCTACTTTTTTTGTTAGAAGGCATTGATTCGAAATATCCAGCTATACCATCATTCAATAATGGCCGAATTTTAGAAATGAGCTCAATATATTTCTGGGTACAATAGTCAATTGTTCTTTTCTGGTTTTCATCCATACTGGTGAAAATATAGCTTAGTTGTGTAGTTAGCAAAGTTATAAGGCTTCGCCCAGCAGGGATAAAGATTGTTTCATAATCATCATTAAATAGAGTATTTAATTCATTGGTCAAATCAGCCTTGATATCCGAAAAAGGTGTTTGAGTAATATTATTATACTGACTTAAAAAATTTTTAATGCTGTCGCTGAATTCAAAATACACATAATTTGGAGAAATAAAATCAGCACCCTCTTTAAGACGCAAAGTAATTCTAATATATGTTATCTTATCATAATGGTATTCCATCAAAAGTTCATTGCTCATTGCTCTCGAGGTTCCGAATATTTGAAGAAATTTGTTTCTCAATTGTTTCCTAACAGCTTTATATAAGGTTGTAGCATCAAATAACATTGCATTTCTTTTCATAATAGCATCACAAATGTCGTTCTTTACCGTTCTGAAAAAAAACACTGATTTAGCTATAGTACTTTTTCCTGATGCTTGTGCACCTGTAAATACATCGAACTCTGTGATATTAATTTTACATTCTTTTATTGGCCCGACATTTTTTAAATATAATTGATGCATTAAATCACCTTCTTCTTATATTATATTCAAATTGTGCTCAAAAAACAAGAAAAAATTATGCCGCAAGTAAAAACACTTGCGGCTGATTTTGCGGAACAAACCGCATTGGTGCGGGCGACAGGACTTGAACCTGCACATCGGTTGACACTAGAACCTAAATCTAGCGCGTCTGCCAATTCCGCCACGCCCGCACGTGTGTATTTCAACAAGTAAAACTTGCGAAAATCAAAATATTAAATTGTTTCACCGAGGTAGCGTGACCTAAATCTAGCGCGTCTGCCAATTCCGCCACGCCCGCATTTTCAATTTCTGCAAGACCTACCGTTAGATAATACTATAAATATCAGCAAAAGTCAAGTATAAGCAAGCAGTATATTACTACTGCTTGCAGAACACGATTCCGTCTTTTTTACTGATTGACTTGATTTTTGCCAAAGATTCAACTCTTATGCCCATATCACGAACGAGGTTGCCGCCGCCCTGATAAGCTTTTTCGATAACAATTCCCGCACCTGCTGTTTTTGCGCCTGCTTTTTCAATAAGCATAAGAAGTGCCGTTAAGGCGCTGCCCTTTGCAAGGAAATCGTCAATGATAAGCACATTGTCTTCTTTGCTCAAAAATTCCTTTGAAACAACTATGTCATAGTCCTTTTTATGAGTGTATGAGTGGACTGTTGCGTTGTATGTATCGGAATAAATATTAATTGTCTTTGTCTTTTTTGCAAAAACAACCGGAACACTAAAATACTGAGCCGCAAGACAGGCAATGCCGATTCCCGACGCTTCAATTGTCAGAATTTTTGTTATGTTTTCGTCCTTGAAAAGCCTGTAAAATTCCTTGCCAAGCTCACACACAAAACTGACATCAATCTGATGATTGAGAAAGCTGTCAACCTTTAACACATTGTCGGCACCAATATGTCCGTCTTTAAGAATTCTGTCTTCTAAAAGTTTCATATCAATCTCTTTTCTGAAAAATAAAATAGTAACAAACAATATGATAGATTATACTACAAAGATTTGCACATTTCAATTGATTTTTGTGATATTCCATGCCTTATTTTTCTTATTTTCGGAAAAAATTAAATTCAGACACAAAAAAGGCAGTCGTTATAAAGCGACTGCCCCTGCGTTTTATACTTCAATATTTTTAATTGAATCAAATTCGTCAGTAATTTCTTTTGACGGCTTTTTTGAAAGAAGAGAAACAATAACATTCACAATAAGCGCAAGTCCGAAGCCTACAACAAGTGAATAAAGATTTGTTGCCGTATAAAGCGTCTGACCGTTTACAAGCGGAATATAGTCCCATATGATAACTGTCAGAGCGCCTGTTGCCATACCGCTGATTGCACCCGAAAGTGTTGAGCGTTTCCAGAAAAGCGCCAGCAGAACAACAGGTCCGAATGCCGAACCGAATCCTGCCCATGCATCCGAAACAAGTCCCATGATGCTTGATTTAGGATTAAGTGCAATGAAGAATGCAATTACAGCAACAACTGCAACTGCAATTTTGCCGACCAAAAGCGAGCTCTTTTCGCTTGCATCCTTTTTAACAGCACCTTTGTAAAGATCCTCCGAAACAGCCGATGCAGTGACAAGAAGCTGACTGTCTGCTGTTGACATAATTGCGGCAAGGATTCCGCAAAGGAAAATACCGCCGATAAAGATAAGCACGCCGTTGCCTGAGAAAAGCTGCTGGATTGTTCTGATGAATACAGATTCGCTTGTTGCATCGTCAAGCTGTGCTGTAAGGTAGCCTCTTGCGATAAGACCGATAAGGCATGATGCAGTAAGTGAAATAATTACCCAAACAACAGCAATTTTTCTTGACTTCTTGATTTCTTCATTGCTCTTTACAGCCATGAATCTGACGAGAATATGCGGCATACCGAAGTAACCGAGTCCCCACGCAAGGTTTGAAATAATCGAAACAGCCGAAACAGGCGTTCCGTCACCGTTTACAAAGAAGTTAAGGAACTGAGCAGGCTGTTCAACACCTTTTGCGGCAAGCGCAGAACTGAAGCTTGTGTCAAATGTGAGAATTGCATATGCAAGCACCGGAACGGTAAGGATTGCAACAATCATCATAAGTCCCTGAATGAGGTCGGTTGTACAAACTGCCTTGAAACCGCCCATGAATGTATATACAAGAATTACTACTGCGGCAACGATAAGACCGATAACATAAACACGATTGTAGTTTTCGTCACCGCTTGCGCTGTCCGAAAAGAGTGTTGCAAAAAGCTTTGCGCCCGAACTGAATGCCGACGCTGTGTAAACCGTGAAGAAAACTGCGATGATTGATGCCGAAACAATCTTGATTATGTTTTTATGGTCACGGTAGCGATTTTTGAAAAAGCTCGGAATAGTGAGCGAGTTGCCTGCCACAATTGTGTATTTACGAAGTCTTGCCGAAACAATGTACCAGTTGAGAATTGTGCCGATAAGAAGTCCTACGGCAATCCATGCCTCGCCTGTGCCGGCAAGGTATACGGCGCCCGGAAGTCCCATCAAAAGCCAACCGCTCATATCAGATGCCTGTGCCGACATTGCGGCTGTCCAACTGCCGAGGTTTCTGCCACCGAGAAAGTAGTCCTCATTGTTCTTGTTGCCCTTTGAGCAAACAAAGCCTATTACGATCATAATAATCATATAAGCTATAAATGCACAAAGAACTATTATGTTGTTTGTTGTCATTATGCCCCTCCTGAAATTAAATTTATAAATCAAATACCTTTTAATTCTACCAAAAATGAATAAATAAATCAAGTGAATTGCAGTATTTAGGGCTTTTATGCAGATGATTTGTGCATTTGCAAAAATTCAGGAGTAACATTTTGCACATAATTACGAATAAAATAACTTTTATGTGCATTTAAAAGGGGTTTTTGTGTTGATTTGAAGAATCAAAAGTATTATAATTACATTGATTGCAAATTGACTGTAAAAGGTATGTGGAGAGATAGAAATGAATATGGTAAAAAGAACTTGGGCTGAAATTTCACTTAATGCAATTGAGCATAACTATAATGTAATAAGAAATAAGGTTGCAGACGATACAAAGGTCTGTTGTGTTATAAAGGCTGACGGCTACGGCCACGGTGCAGTTGAGCTTTCACAGATTTATGAAAAACTTGGAGCAGATTTTTTTGCTGTTTCAAATATTGACGAGGGTATAGAAATCAGAAAAAGCGGTTCAAAACTTCCTATTGTGATTCTTGGCTACACTCCCGTTTCAGAGGCTGAAAATCTTGCTGAATATGATATTTCTCAGGCTGTTTTTTCACTTGAGTATGCAAAGGAGCTTTCCGAAAAATGTGTTGAAGAGGATTGTATCTGCAAAATGCACATCAAGGTTGACTCGGGAATGTCAAGAATCGGCTTTATGTGTCAGGAATTTCCACGGGATGAATATTCTATTGAAGAAATTTGCGAGGCTTGTTGCCTGCCGAATCTTGAGGTTGAGGGGCTTTTTACTCATTTTTGTGTGTCTGATGAAGATGCCGAGGGCAGAGAGTTCACAAACAAGCAGTATGAAAACTTTATTCATGTGCGTGACAGCCTTAAAAAGCGAGGCGTTGATATCAGCGTTGTTCATTGCTCAAACAGCGGCGCAATTGAAGATTACCCCGAAACCTGTTGCGATATGGTAAGAGCAGGTATTATCCTCTACGGACTTGCTCCGTCATCAAAGCTTGCCGACAGACTTGACCTTGTTCCTGCAATGACTCTTAAAACAGTTGTCGCTTTTGTAAAAGAGGTTCAAAAGGGTGCAACAATTTCCTACGGCAGAACTTTTACAGCCGACAGAAAGATGAAAATTGCAACCGTTCCTATCGGATACGCTGACGGATTCATCAGACAGAATGCAAAAGACGGCTATATGATGGTGAACGGAAAGAAAGCGAAAATTGTGGGCAGAATATGTATGGATCAGACAATGCTTGATGTTACCGATATTGAAGATGTCAAGACAGGTGACGAGGTTGTCGTATTCGGTACAGGCGAAAACGGTGAGCCTACTGCAGATTCACTTGCCGAAAATACAGGAACTATAAACTACGAAACCGTCTGTCTTGTCGGAAAGCGTGTTCCGAGAATTTACATTAAAGACGGAAAAATTGAGAATGTGATGTATAAATTATGAGATTACTTGCTGTTGACGGAAATAGTATTGTAAACCGTGCGTTTTACGGAATAAGACCGCTTACCACAAAGGACGGTCAGTTTACAAACGCAATTTACGGATTTCTTACAATGCTGTACAAAATTAAAAATGAAGAAAATCCCGACGCCGTGGCGATTGCCTTTGACCTGAAAACACCGACCTTCAGACACAAGGCTTATGCAGGCTACAAGGCAACACGAAAAGGTATGCCGGAGGAGCTTGCGTCACAAATGGAACCGCTGAAAAAGCTTCTTACCCTTTTAGGCTACAGGCTTGTTACCTGTGAGGGCTTTGAGGCTGACGATATTCTCGGTACGCTCGCCAAGGCTTGCGAAGAAAACGGAAACGAGTGCGTTATTGCAACAGGTGATCGTGACAGCCTTCAGCTTGTGTCGGACAAAACAAGCGTTCATCTTTGCTCAAACAAACAGGATATACTTTATACTCCCGAAAAGATTCTTGAAACTTACGGTGTAACTCCAAAGGAGCTTATAGAAATCAAGGCGATTCAGGGCGATACTTCGGATAATATTCCCGGAGTTGCTGGAATAGGACCAAAGGGTGCGGGCGACCTCATTCAGAGATATCACACGGTTGAGTATATCTATGACCATCTTGATGAACTTGAAATCAAGGACGGTGTGCGTAAAAAGCTGACTGCGTCAAAGGAAAATGCAATTCTCAGCCGTATGCTCGGTGAAATAAACTGCAACGCTCCTGTTGACACAAATGTTGAAAATTATGTTGTAGATATGAAAGATGCCGATGAATGTGCCGGATTTATGGCAAAGCTTGAACTGTTTTCTTTAATAGAAAAATACGGCATCAAGGCTGACAAAAATACAAAGCCCGAAAAGGTTGAGAAAAATTCGCTTGAGGTTGTGTCTGATTTTGACGAAAATGAACTTTTAAAAAATGTTAAGTCAGAGAAAAAGCTCTATCTCAACTTTGAAACAGAGAATAAAGAATTAAAATCCTTTGCCGTACTTTTTGACGGCAAGGTGTATATAAGCACGGATGAAGAGCTTTTTGTTAAGTTTATTGCCGACAGTGAACTTGAAAAGTACACAAGAAACATCAAAACGCTCTACGCTTATGCCGATGAGAGAAATATTGATGTTGAAAATATTGTGTTTGATATTGAGCTTGCGGCATATCTGATTGAACCGTCGTCAAAGGATTATTCGGACAAAAATCTTTGTGCCTCTTACGAAATCGCTCTGCCTGTCTGCACTGATGAACAGAATGAAAAATACGAGGCATTTGCCTGTTACGCAGAATTGTGCGAAAAACTCGGAGATAAAATCAAGGCTCACGGTCAGGAAAAGTTGTTAAGTGAAATTGAAATTCCGCTTGCAAAGGTGCTTGCAAGAATGGAAAATATCGGTGTCTGTGTTGACCGACAGGGCATTGAAAGCTATGGCGAAATGCTTTCTGCACAGATTAAGGAGCTTGAAACCGCAATTTACGAAAGTGCGGGCCGTGAGTTTAACATCAATTCTCCCAAACAGCTTGGCGTAGTTTTATTTGAAAAACTCGGACTCCCTTGCAAAAAGAAAACGAAGAGCGGCTACAGCACAAATGCAGAGGTGCTTGAAAGCCTGAGGTATGAACATCCCGTTGTTGAAATGGTGCTGAGATACAGAACGCTCTCAAAGCTGAATTCAACCTACTGCGAGGGACTTTTAAAGGTCATTGCAGATGACGGCAGAATCCATTCAAATTTCAATCAGACCGAAACAAGAACAGGCAGAATCAGCTCAACAGAGCCGAATCTCCAGAATATCCCCGTAAGAACCGAGCTTGGCAGAGAGATGAGAAAGTTTTTCTGTGCAAGAGAGGGCTGGGCGCTTGTTGACGCCGACTATTCGCAGATTGAACTCCGTGTGCTTGCCCATATTTCGGGTGACAAAAATATGATTAAAGCGTTCAAGGATAACGAAGATATCCACGCAATCACAGCGTCACAGGTCTTCAATATGCCGCTTGATATGGTAACTCCGATTATGAGAAGCCGTGCAAAGGCGGTTAACTTCGGTATTGTTTACGGAATCGGCGCATTTTCACTTGCAAAGGATATCGGTGTTTCAAATAAAGAGGCAAAGCACTACATTGAAAGCTATCTTGCCCATTACAGCGGTGTTGACAGCTATATGAAAAATGTTGTTGAAAAGGCGAACGCTGACGGCTATGTTGAAACGATGTTCGGCAGAAGAAGAAATCTTCCCGAACTCACCTCGAGCAAGCATATGATCCGTGCATTCGGCGAGAGAGTTGCAAGAAATATGCCTATTCAGGGCACAGCCGCAGACATTATCAAAATTGCAATGATTAAGGTTGATGAGCGAATGAAAGCCGAAAATCTCCGTGCAAGGCTTGTGTTGCAGGTTCACGACGAACTTATTGTCGAAGCTCCGCAGGATGAGAGCATGAGAGTTGCACTCATCGTTCAGGAAGAAATGGAAAACGCAGTTAAAATGAGCGTTCCGCTCACAGCCGATGCAGCAATCGGAAGGACTTGGTATGATGCAAAAGGATAACAGAACGATTGCCTTTGTCTGCACGGGCAACACCTGTCGCAGTCCTATGGCAGAGGCGATTTTTAATGATATGGCAGAGAAAAACGGTGTTTGCGTCAGGGCGGAAAGCTTTGGCATTGCGACCTCAACGGGACTTCCCGTGTCGGAAAATTCCGTGATTGCCTGTAAGGAAATCGGAATTGACCTTTCGGGCAAAGCTTCAACAGCCGTAGCTGATGCCGGCATTGAAAAATACGAAAAATTTTACTGTATGTCGCAAAGTCACGCAGAAATGTTGATGCAATTTTTTCTTGTACAGCCCGAAAAAATCGCCGTGCTCGGTATAAGCGATCCCTACGGCGGCGACATTGAGGTGTACAGACATTGCCGTGATGAAATTGTTAATTCTGTAAAGGAAATATTAAAAGCGTATGAAAATTGACAGAATGACCGAAAATCAGCTTGAGGCGGTTGCACAGCTTGAACAGCGGTGTTTTTCGCATCCGTGGTCGTTTAACAGCCTTGAAGAAGAACTGAACAACGAAACCTCGCTGTTTTTTACCGCAACGGAAGATAACGCCGTTGTCGGATATATAGGAATGAGTGTTGTTGTTGACGAGGGTTACATTTTCAATGTTGCCGTTGACGGTACACACAGAAATCGGGGAATAGGTTCGGCGCTTGTTGAAACGCTTGTGACCTATGCCAAGAAAAATAACCTTTGCTTTCTCACTCTTGAGGTTCGTGAAAGTAACGGGAACGCCCGTTCTCTCTATGAAAAATTCGGATTCATCAAGGTGGGAGAGAGGAAAAATTACTACTCCTCTCCAACCGAAAACGCTGTTTTAATGACACGCTGTTTTTGACATATATATGTAATAAAACATTATACTAACGATATTACGGAACTTCGTCATAAATGTTTCGTAGTGAAAGGAAAATTATGAAGATACTCGCAATAGAATCGTCCTGTGACGAAACTGCGGCAGCGGTTGTTGAGGACGGCAGAAACATAATATCCTCGGTGGTTGCTTCTCAGGTTGAGGAACACAAGCTTTACGGAGGTGTTGTTCCCGAAATCGCATCACGCCGTCACGCAGAGGCAATTGTTCCTGTTGTAAGACAGGCTCTTGAAGATGCAGACTGCAGGCTTTCCGACATTGACGCAATCGGCGTTACATATGCCCCCGGACTTATCGGAGCGTTGCTTGTGGGAGTGAATTTTGCAAAAGGACTTTCACTTGCAACAGGAATTCCGCTTGTTCCTGTTCACCATCTTCGTTCACACATTGCGTCAAATTATATTTCAAACAAAGAATTAAAACCGCCGTTCCTCTGCCTTGTTGTGTCAGGCGGTCACAGCCATATTGTTATGGTTGAGGACTACACAAAGATGAAAATTATCGGCAAAACCCGTGATGATGCCGCGGGCGAGGCTTTTGACAAAGCCGCAAGGACAATGGGAATGCCGTATCCGGGCGGAATTGAAATGGACAGAGTTGCGGAAAACGGCAATCCGTTTGCATTCAAGCTCCCTCGTCCCGCAGTTCACGATGCGCCGTATGATTTCAGCTTTTCTGGACTAAAAACAGCCGTAATCAACCTCATCCACAATTCGGCACAAAAGGGTATTGAGCTTAACAAAGCCGATGTTTGTGCATCATTCCGCTATGCCGTTGTCGATTGCCTTGTTACAAACTTTATCAAGGCGGCTGAAGACCTGGGACAGAAAAAGCTTGTAATCGCAGGCGGTGTTTCGGCAAATTCACTTCTCAGAAGAACCCTTGCAGAAGAGTGTAAAAAGCGTGATTGGGAAATGTATATGCCCGAAAAATCTCTTTGCGGTGACAATGCCGCCATGGTCGGTTCACAGGGATATTACGAGTTTCTCAGCGGAAATATTGCAGGAACAGACCTCAATGCTTTTGCTACAATGAGCATTGAAAAAGGCTGATTTATTCGCAAATAATCACTAAAACACTTGCTATTTTATCAAGAATATACTAAAATAGTGTTAATAAACCGAAAGGACGATTTAAAATGAGCAATCCTATTGTTACTTTTGAAATGGAAAACGGAAAAATAATCAAAGCGGAGCTTTATCCCGAAATTGCTCCGAATACTGTAAATAATTTTCTCAGCCTTGTAAACAAGGGTTACTATGACGGTCTTACATTTCACCGTGTAATCTACGGTTTCATGATTCAGGGCGGTTGCCCCGAAGGCACGGGTATGGGCGGTCCCGGATATTCAATCAAGGGTGAATTTGCCGTGAACGGCTTTGAAAACAATCTCAAGCATACAGAGGGTGTTCTCTCAATGGCTCGTTCAATGATGCCCGATTCAGCAGGTTCGCAGTTCTTCATTATGCACAAGAACGCTCCGCACCTTGACGGTCAGTATGCTGCATTCGGCAAGGTTATTGAGGGTATGGATGTTGTCAATGAAATCGCAGAGTGTGACACAGACTATTCCGACAAGCCTCTTGATCCTCAGATTATGGCAAAGGTTACAGCCGAAACCTTTGGTGTTGACTATCCCGAGCCTGAAAAATGCTGATTGTTAAGAAAGGAATTTTAAAATGAATGTTTTGCTTGCAGGCGGCGCCGGATATATCGGCTCGCACACTTGTGTTGAACTTATCAACGCAGGTCACGATGTTGTAATTGCAGATAATTTTTCAAACAGCTGTCCCGTTGCGGTTGAAAGAGTTGAAGAGCTGACAGGCAGAAAAATTCCGCTCTATGAGGCCGATGTATGTGACAGAGATGCCGTTGAAAAGATTTTTTCGGAGAATAAGATTGATGCGGTAATTCACTTTGCAGGTCTCAAAGCAGTAGGTGAAAGCTGTGAAAAGCCTGTTGAATATTACCGTAACAACATTGATTCAACGCTCACATTGCTTGAAGCAATGAAGAAACACGGTGTGAATAACTTTATTTTCAGCTCAAGTGCCACGGTTTACGGTACCCCGAAAACTGTTCCGCTTGTTGAAACAATGCCAAAGGGTTCTCCTACAAATCCGTATGGCTGGACAAAGTTTATGATGGAACAAATTCTTACAGACACCGCAAACGCAAATCCCGATATGTCTGTTGTTCTTCTTCGTTACTTTAACCCGATCGGCGCTCACGAAAGCGGCAGAATCGGTGAAGATCCTAACGGAATCCCGAATAACCTTATGCCGTACATAACACAGGTTGCCGCCGGCAGACTCAAGTGTCTCGGTGTTTTCGGCAACGATTACCCTACGCATGACGGCACGGGTGTGCGTGACTATATCCATGTTGTTGACCTTGCAAAAGGTCATGTAAAGGCTATTGAATATTCCGCAGAGCACAAGGGAACTGAGATTTTTAATCTCGGAACAGGTGTGGGCTACAGCGTTCTTGATATTGTAAAGGCTTTTGAAAAGGCAAATTCGATTGAAATTCCTTATGTTATAAAGCCACGCCGAGCAGGCGACATTGCAGAATGCTTTGCCGACGCAACAAAAGCCAAGAAAATACTCGGATGGATTGCCGAGAAAAATCTTGAGGATATGTGTCGTGACAGCTGGAACTGGCAATCTCACAATGTGAATGGTTACAAATAACAAATAAATGATATTTTATTTGTGCATTCCTACAAAAAAACAATATTTTGTCAAATAATCAGCCACCAAGAGTTTTTAGCATTGACTTTTGGTGGTTGGTTGTTGTATAATTAAACTGCTTATAGAAGCATTATCACATAAGGAGGAAAAGAAAATGTTCAAAAAAGCACTTAGCCTTTTACTGTCTATGATGCTTGTTGTGACATCACTCGTTGTAACTGTAATGAGCGTTTCTGCTGCCGGCGATTCATATTTCGTATCCGGTTGTGAAGAACTCACAGGTTACAAGTGGGCTGAGACTGAAGCAACTTGCGGAGATAATGTAATGACAGAAAACGGCGACGGTAACTACGAAAAAGTATTTACCAACGTAGCAGTCGGCAACGGCTACCAGTTCAAGGTCGTTAAAAACGATTCAGAGTGGATTGGTGTAGGCGATACCGGCAATGACAACTTCACATTCAATGTAACAAAGGAATGTGATGTAACAGTAACTTACAACCCTACAACAAATGAAATCACTGCAACAGGTGAAGGTGTTGTAATTCCGAAAGAACTTGTTGTTGACCACATTACAGTCGTTGGTAACGGTGAAGACAACTGGCTCAACGGTAAGGACTGGAAGGTAGATGCTGAAGCTAACTACATGACAGAAACATCTGAGGGTTCAAAGGTTTACCAGATTAAGTTTGAGAGCCTTGACGCTTATGAGAACTATCAGTTCAAGTTTGCTGCCAACGGTTCATGGGCAGATAACTGGGGCCTTCCTGAGCAGGGCACAGCTCCTCTCAATGAGTGGTTTGACCTTACATACAACGGTCAGAACATGATCATTGATACAGATGCAGCTGGCTATGAAGACGGTTATGACATCGTTCTTACACTTGACCTTTCAAACTTTAACTATGCTACAAAGCAGGGTGCAAAGGGTAAGGTTGACATCGTTACTGATGCAGAGCCTACAACAGTAGCAGAGCCTACAACAGTAGAGCCTACAACAGTAGCAGAGCCTACAACAGCAGAGCCTACAACAGTAGCAGAGCCTACAACAGTAGAGCCTACAACTGCAGCTCCTGCAAAGGGTCTCACAGTTACAGCTACTTCAAACCTCTTCGCTGAGAAGAAGGTTACTCTCAGCGCAGATCAGAAGACTGTAAGGGTTACATACATGTTCCAGACCAAGGACAGAGATGGTATGTTGAACTTCCAGTATAAAATGAACTATGATCCTACTGTTCTCAAGGTCTCAGCTAACACAAGAAAGAGTACTTCATTCGAATATCCAAATTTCGAATTCAACAAAAATGTAGCTCCTGGTTTACTTATGGGTATAGGAAGTGACACAAGTCTCTATTTTTCGTCAGAAAAAGAAATAGTATTTTCTTCTGTTGAATTCGATGTGATCAATCCCGAGGCTGTAGCAACTACTGTTGACCTTGATGTAGAGTATCTTACTATTTCAAATCAAGACCCTGTATCAGAGTTGGAAATCCCTAGTGATGAAGTAGTACTCTTAGACAAATCTGTATTAAATCAGGATGCAGTTGATAAGTATGTCGCAGTTGCTAATACTGTAACAGATCCCGACGGTTCAGAAGAGCCTACAACAGAAGAGCCTACAACAGCTCCTGCTGCCGATACTACATATGTAGTTGCCGGTACAGAAAATCTTACAGGTTATGAATGGCAGGGTTCTCCTGCACTCGCTCCCGAAAATGTTATGACAGCTGACGGCAGCGTGTTCACAAAGACATTCTCTGCTGTTCCTGCAGGTAAAAACTATCAGCTCAAGGTTGTTGCAAACACAGGCGACGCTCAGACATGGATTGGTCTTGACGGTACAGATAACAATGTAACTTTCGATGTAGAAACAGCTTATGATGTTACTGATGTTACTGTAACATTCGATCCTGCTACAAACAAGATCACTGTAACAGGTGACGGCGTTAAAATGGTAACAGACCTTGATGTTCACAGCATTACAGTTGTTGGTAACGGTGAAGACAACTGGCTCAACGGTGTAGCATGGGGTGTTGACGCTGAAGCTAACCACATGACTCAGGTTTCTGACAAGGTATATCAGATTAAGTATGAAAATATTGAATCTGCAGACGATGCTTATCAGTTCAAGTTTGCTGTAAACGATGATTGGGCAGCTAACTGGGGTCTTCCCGAGCAGAGCGCAGCTCCTATAGGCGAAGAATTTGACCTTACATTCAATGGTGAGAATATGCTTCTTAACACAGTTTCTGCAGGTTTTGAAGAAGATTCACTCGTTGATGTAACAATCACACTCGATATTACAAACTTTGATTATTCAACACGCTCAGGCGCTAAGGCTACTGTTAAGGTTGAGCCTTCAACTCCTGCAGCAAAGAATTTAACAATCAACGCTACATCTAATATTTGCCAGGCTACAGGTTCAGGCACATTTAATGTAGGCGACAAGGTATCAGTTTACTATCTCCTTGACACTAAGGACGCACAGCTTGAAGAAGTACAGTGGGCTCTTACATATGATAAGAACCTCCTTACACTTGATTCACTTACAATGCCTGAAATCGCTGACGGCATGGTAAATATGGATGATGTTTCAGGCAATGCTTCAAACCTTGCACTTTATGATTTTGCAGGCGGCAAGAAGCTTGTTGAGGCTGTGTTCACAGTTAACGGTACAGGTACAACAAATGTTGACCTCAATGTAGTTGATCTTACACTTGGTAAGCTCAATCCTGCAACAGGCACAGTTGATGCTGATTCAGAATATGCAGCAGTAGTTAACGGCGACATGGCTAATGATCTCTTTGATCACATTAACTCAGAGGCTAAGGTTGAAGCATATGTTGAGCCTACAACAACAGAGCCTGCTACAGAGCCTACAACAGTAGCTCCTGCAACAGAGCCTACAACAGTAGCTCCTGCAACAGAGCCTACAACAGTAGCTCCCGCAACAGAGCCTACAACAGTAGAGCCTACTACAACAGAGCCTGCTACAGAGCCTACAGACGCTCCTTCAACAGAGCCTACAACAACAGAGCCTGCTACAGAGCCTACAGATGCTCCTGCAACAGATGCTCCTGCTACAGTAGCTCCTACTACACCTGATGCTACATCTGCTACACAGGTTGCAACAAAGGGTCAGTCAACAGCTGACACAGCTACTTCTGACACACCGGCTAACGGCACAAGCAGCAACGCAGTACAGACAGGTAATGCTTCTATGGCAGTAGTTATCCTCTTAGCTCTTGTTTCTGCAACAGGTGTTGTTTACTTCACAAGAAAGAGATTCAATAAGTAATTGAATTTCCTATTGTAAGACTGTTAACGGCGTTGACAGATTAAAAAATAATTTTTCGCCTCTCGGTTTTCCGAGGGGCGTTTTTTTATATCGTAATGTTGTGAAAATCAGTTTGAATTATAATTTCTAAAATATCATTTCTTTAAATGTGAATCTGCAATTAATTTATTTTCACATAAATTTCACCGAGAATTGTTAATTTTTTCATTGAAATTTTAGTCTTAATGATATATAATAGGGATATCAAACTAAAGGAATGAAAAAAATGTCTAAAAAAATCAAAAATATGCTTTCAATTCTCTTCGTGGCTGTACTTACCGTGTCAGCATTCTGTATTCCTGCAAGTGCTGCCGAGGATGACCTTACAATCAGCGTTTCATCAGATGAAAAGGATTCCGTAACAGCTAAAGTCGGCGATACGGTTAAGTATGCTATTTATATGACCGATACAAAAGAAGAAGTAATCGGAGCCGCAATGAGTTTCTTTTACAACGATGAATATTTGAAGTTGAATGCCGATTCAATAAACTGTGAAAGCTTTAAAAATGCGATTGGCAACCCTAAACTTAAGAATTTTTACACCTTTACATGGACAGATGTTCAGAATCCCGTAAAGCTTAACGGTGACAAGGCTCTTGTTTCTGCTGAATACAAGGTACTAAAGGGAGGCAAAACCGATCTTTCATATTTCATCTCGGATATGTACGGCGATGATATGACATATCTCAAATCATATAAAATCACCTGCAAGCTTTGGGTGAACGGTAAAGAGGTAGAGGATAATGCCGTTCCGATAGTAAATAATGATACGGCAAATTCCGAAAAAATTCAGGGCGATTTTGTAAACTACATTGACGGAATGGGCGAGGAAAACTCACCTAACAAGGACGACCATAAGTCGGTAGTTGTTGAGAAAAAGTACATCTCAACTCAGCAGAATAGTCAGGTTGTAGATGTTACAAAGGTTGTTGAGAGCTCTGCAAACGGTTCGGGTTCAAACACGACATTAATTATTATAATTGCAATTGTTGTTGTTTTGATTGCCGCAGGTGCAATTATTTTCGTAAAGAAAAAGGACGAAAAAAAGAAAAAATCTGCGGACATTAACGGAATGTCGGATGACGCTGATGCGGATAAATAAAACAGATAAATATCTTTTATAGGAAAAATTTTTATAATACAAGCTAAATACACAAAATTGCGATTGCAATTTTGTGTATTTTTTTGTTTTAAGCTTTTTGAAAAAGATTGCAATTTTGAAAATTTTGTTATATAATGATTCCATACCGATAGAAATCGGAAATTTTTTTGGAGGAGATTCAAATGTCAAAAAAACTTATCAGTATCATAGTGTCATGCGCTCTCGTTCTTTCACTTGCTCTTGTAGGTGTGATCGGCGTTTCCGCAGCTATTGATACAAACGGTCGTTATGTCCCAAGTGAGGGCGTAAAAGAAACACACAAAGTTTACTTCCTTATGCCTGAGTCATGGAAGAGTGAAAAGTACAATGCTAATGATGCAGGTGCATACTGGTGGAACGGTTCAGATCCATGCGGTTCTCTTGACGGTACAACAGTAGGTCCTGCTTGGCCGGGTTATAAGATGCAGGTTGAAAATGCTGAAAATAACATCTTCTATCTTGACCTTCCTACAGATGTTCCTAATATTGATTTTAACAACTACCTTAACGGCGGTGAAAGGACAGTAGATCCTAAAACAGGTAAAGTAACTTTCCAGTTCGGTGAGGAACAGTTTAAGGCTGCTAAGCAGACTGTCGATGTTCTTTGCCAGTACTATTCGGAAGGCGACAATGATTATTATGACAATTTGCTTGACGGTGAATTCTGGGCAAAGGCTCAGGAAGCACTTGACGGTAATGACAAGACATTCTTTGGTAATTTTGCCGACAACTTCTTTGAGGATCCTGACTGGGGTATCTCAATGAGATTGAATGACATGATTTATGTTACAGACCCTAACAACACTTCTGTAAGCGTCACAGGTAAGGAAACATATGCCGGTGAGTTCTACTTCTACTATGGTCTTAACGAAGAAACAGGCAAGTACGAGTACGGTTCACTTCCTAACTATGATATGGCTAAGGAAGCAGGTCTTGTTAAGACAGTAGACAAGAATGTAAAACCTGCTACACCTGATGAGCCTACAACAACAACTCCGTCAGGTGACAACAACACAGATCCTACAAAGAACACAGTTCCTACTGCAGGTCAGAACCCAACATCTTCTGCAAATGCAGTTTCAACTGCTGACACAGCAAAGAGCACAGACAACAGCGCAGTTCAGACAGGTGCTACAACAGCAGCTGCAGTTCTCGCAGTTCTCCTCGTTGCAGGCGGTGCAGTTCTTTACACACGCAAGAGATTTGAATAATCTTAAATAATTATACATAATTATTTGATGCCCTCCGCTTTGGAGGGCATTTTTGCTTTTGTTGCAGGTAAAATTTGCAGTTTTTTTGCATTGATTTTGTTCGGAAAAGACCTAATAAAGAAATCTTATATAACAGTACAGTGATTTTTGGTGATTATTACAATAGGTTTCAGATGCCAAAATGCCCCGTAACACTTGATTTTTTCTGAGTTTTATTCTATAATAGTTATGCTGATACAAGTATGGTGTCGGAAAAACATAAGGAGGAAATACAAATGTCCAAAAAAGTTATCAGTCTTTTATTGGCTGTTATGCTCACAGCGGCAATGATAGTGGTTGCTGCAATAAGCGTTTCTGCCGATACGGACGATGAAGGCAGTTATGTGCCTTCTGAGGGCACTGAAACCTACCATATATATTTCTGCAAGCCTGATGACTGGGAAAACAAATATACATCTGATGCAGGTGTTTATTGGGAAAACGGTTCGGATACTCCTTCAGCGTGGCCGGGTTATTCCGCTCGCAATGCTGATATCAAAAATATTTACTGTTCTGATGTACCGACCGATGCTGATAAAGTAATCTGGAACAACGCTCTTAAGGGTACAGACGATCCGACAAATCCTGAATATAAACTTGCTTATCGAACATCCGATATTAATTTTAAGGGTTATGATAAAGGCGAGTCTGATTATTATCCCAACGGTGTTGAAAGCTTTGACAATATGATTTATATTATCAATCCTGAATTTACTTCCGAGAACGATAAGGATGAATTGATTTTTACCGGTGAGTGGTTCTACTACTACGGTAACGGTGAATACGGCAATGCTCCTAAAAAGGCAGACCTCAAGGCCGGCGATTATTACGGCAAAGACGGTGTGTTCCCGACAGAGTACAATCCATCGGGTGAGGAAACAACAGCCGAATCAACAACAGAGGTTGTAACAGAATCGGAAACAACCGAGTCTGCAACTGATGCCCCCGTTGCAACAGAGGGTACAACATCATCTGCTGAATCTTCGCTTGCTCTTACAGTAAATGCAACATCAAATTACTTCCCAATGGCAAGTGCAAAGTATAATGCAGTTACAAATCAGGTAACGGTTACATATATTATGCAGTCTCCAAAGAATGTGCTCGACACGCAGTGGCACATTTCTTATGACCCTTCAATTCTTTCGGTTGCCGATGTGAATACTGCTAAGTCGGTTTGTCCGACAATGGACGGCAGAGGTGTATATGTAAACTTTAAGAATAAGTCGGAAGGCGTTGGTTATGTAAAATTCGGTGCAAGTAATCTCGGTCTTTATGACTTTAGCGAAAAGACGCTTTTTGCAACAGTTGTTTTTGATGTTAAAGACATTTCAAAGGTTGCACCGGTTTCGACGACGGTTGACCTTGTTGTTGAGGTGCTTCGTGTTTCGGAAGTAAATCCGGACACAGAAATGACTGACGGTTCAAAAGAAGTTATTCTTGTTGATAAAGAAGTAGTTAAGAAAGATCCTGTTGCTGTGGCAGCAAAAAATGGTCTTTCAACTGAGCTTACTCCTTCAACCTATGCAGAACCGACAACAGCCGAGCCTTCAACCGCAGAATCATCTACTGAGGAAACAACATCAACTGAGGCTACTAAGGCTACAGAGGAAACGCTGGAATCAACTAAGGTTACAATTGCTCCTGTAACTTCACAGGATGCAACATCTGTAACACAGCCTGTAACAAAGAAAATCAGCTCAACATCTGACACTCCGGATACATCTGATAACGGCAACAATAACAATGCAAATGCTGCTGTTCAGACAGGTGAAGCTCCTCTGGCTGTTGTAATTCTTACACTTCTCATCGGCTCAACTTGTGTAATGTTCGTTCTTCGTAAGAAAGAAGAAATCCTTTAACGGCTGATAAAGACTAATAATTAAGAGGGCTGACCAAACAAAGGTCAGCCCTCTTTCTGTGCTGTGATTGAGGTTTAAAATTCTGATAAAAATACAAAAAAACAGCTCCACCGTAAATAGTGGAGCTGTTTCGTAATCTGTAAAATCAGTTAGCTCTGGTAACCTTACCTGAACGCAAACAACGGGTGCAAGCATATACACGCTTTGGTGAACCGTCAACAATAGCCTTAACACGCTGTACGTTGGGCTTCCATGTTCTGTTTGATCTTCTGTGTGAGTGAGATACCTTAATACCGAACTTTACATCCTTACCGCAGAATTCACATTTTGCCATGCGTCTGCACCTCCTTAAAGAAAACTAATTCTATTTCTAACTTTGTTATAATAACAGAAAATGAGAGAAAATGCAAGTGTTTTTTGAAAATTTCTTAACTTGTTTTTTGCTCTTGTAATTTTTGACGATATATTATATAATTAGGAATAAATATAGTTACACGATTGTTACCTAAAAATTCAGATTTCAGGAGGCTCTTATGCTCTCATTATTACTTAACGGCATCAGAAACGGCAACCTTGATTTCGGCTCGGTAATTGCCGAAATATTGGCTGTACTCGTTATTATATTTTTAATTCTCCCGTTCCATGAATGGGCGCACGCTTTTACTGCGTCACTTCTCGGCGATAAGGCGGTAAAGGGCAGAGGCAGACTTTCAATTAATCCGCTCAGCCACATTGACCCTATGGGTGCTTTGTGTATGCTTTTGTTCGGATTCGGTTGGGCAAAGCCTGTTCCGATTGATCCGAGAAATTTTAAAAATCCAAAGGTTGGTATGGCAATCACCGCAATTATGGGTCCGATTGCAAATATCGTTGCGGCTTTTGTCGGACTCCTCATTTACTATCCGATTATCCTTTTTACGGGTGCTTTTCCGCTTTCGACAATCGGAGGATATGTTGTTCAGTTTTTAAGTTTCTATATTTCGTGCAATGTCGGACTTGCTGTGTTCAACCTTATCCCGATTCCGCCTCTTGACGGCTCAAAGGTTCTGTTCGTATTTTTACCCGACAAGGCTGTTGAATTCTTTTACAGATATCAGATGTACTTTTTTATCGGTCTTTTTGTTCTCTTGTATGTGGGAATTCTCAACACTCCGATTAACTGGCTCAGCAATCAGATTCTTAACTTCATCAGCTGGCTTGCAAGCCTGCCGTATATGCCGTTTGTCGGTTGATTTCAAAATCATTCGTAACATCAAATCATAACTGAAACTTATTTATGGAAACACAACAACTTCAATATAAGCTGTCGGCATTTGAAGGCCCTCTTGACCTTTTGCTGACGCTGATTTCTAAAAACAAAATAGATATTTACGACATCAGCATTTCCGAATTGCTCGACCAGTACATGGAGCAGATTAATATGATGCAGGAAAATCAGATGGATATCGCATCGGAATTTCTGACAATGGCGTCAAGGCTTGTCTATATCAAGTCTGTAATGCTCCTGCCAAAATATGAAGAAGAGGCTGAAGAACTCAAGAAAGAACTTTCGGGACAACTTCTTGAATATGCAGTTTGCCGTGAAATGGCGGCAAAACTCGGCGATATTTATGACTTTGACAGCTTTTACCGAGATGCATCTCCTGTTGAATTTGACCTGACATATAACCGAATTCATCCGAGTGAGGATATTGCAAAGGCATATGTCAGCGCAGTCGGACGGGGCAAGCGTAAGCTTCCACCGTCAAAAGACGCATTTTCGGGCATTGTGTCGCATAAAATCGTGTCGGTAAACAGTAAGATTATCCATCTTATGAGAAGGCTCTGGCACGGCAAAAGGCTTGAATATCACGAAATTTTTGAGGTGTGCGAGGGCAAAAGCGACCTTGTGGCAACATTTCTTGCAACGCTGGAGCTGGTAAAGGGCAAGCGTATCAGAATTGAGGGCAGCGGTGAAAATGCCGTTGTTCATATGATTGAGGATGAAAACGCAATGCCTTTGCCACAGGTTGACGAGGACGAAAACAATGAAAATGAGGAGGTGCAGTAATGGCTGTTGAAAATATTCGTGGTGCGATTGAGGCGATTTTGTTCGCAAACGGTGCGTCGGTTGAATTTTCCCGAATAGCGCAGGCACTTGAAATTTCCGAAAAAAAGGTTAAAGAGCATATTTCTGCACTGATTGATGATTATGAGGCGTCAGGACGGGGCATAACTATAATATTGCTTGACAATTCCTGTCAGATGGTTTCAAAAAAGGAATTTGCTCCGCAGATTCGTACCGTTATGGATTTGAGAAGAAACACTCCGCTTTCACAGGCGGCTCTTGAGGTTCTTGCAGTTGTTGCGTACAATCAGCCTGTTACAAAGGCTTTTGTCGAGCAGGTGCGTGGTGTTGACTGCAGTGGTGTAATCGGCAGTTTGACAACAAAGGGACTTGTTGAAGAAAAGGGCAGACTTGAGCTACCGGGCAGACCGTTGCTTTACGGCACAACCGAAAACTTTTTGCGTTGCTTTAACATTTCAAGTCTTGACGAACTTCCTCCGCTCCCCGAGAATGATGAGGACAAGGAGTCCAAAGAAAACGGTGAAGAACAGGAAAAGACTGAAAACGGCAATGAGCAGATTGATTTGCTTGCCGATCAGCCTGTTGACAGGCAGTAAAATTTAGGGGGAATTCCCTTTGCTTTGGCTATATATCCTACTCGGAATTGTGCTGTTTATTGCGCTTGTGATGTTTATTCCGATTACTTTGCGTGCATCATATAAAGAGGAGTTTTGGTGTGCCGTGTATATCGGATTTGTAAAGCTTCAGCTTGTGCCGGCAAAACCCAAAAAGGAAAAGAAGAAGAAAAAAGCAAAAAAACAAACTCATAAAACCGAACAACCTAAAAAAGCGACAGAAAAAAAGCCGAGCCTTATAAAAAAATACGGTATTGAGTGGCTTTTGAACCTGATAAAAAAAATTGCAGAGCTTGCAGTATCGGCATTGCAGGACTTTTTCAGCCACATACTGGTTAAAAAATTGTCGCTGAGTATCAGCGTTGCAGGTGACGATGCGGCTGACACGGCTATAAAATACGGCAAATACTGTGCTGTTGTTTATCCGGCAGTAGGCACAATTGTCCGTGTCGTAAAATGCAAAGGCTACGGAGTTGACATAAATCCGAATTTTTCGGAAAAAGCAGAAACAGAAATTAACTTTGACTTTGCCGCAAGAATTTTCGCATTCCGACTTATCGGTCTTGCTGTTAAGCACGGAATCAAGGGGATTAAACTTCTTGCAGAAGTTAAAAATGATTGATATAAATATTGTTGAAAAAGGAGAATGGCTATGGAACATCCTATCGGCAGTTTAATGGATACCACAATGGAAAAAATCAAGGAAATGATTGATGTCAATACTATTATCGGCGAGCCTATAACTTCGCCTGACGGCACACTCATCATTCCTGTTTCAAAGGTAAGCTACGGCTTTGCGGCAGGCGGTTCGGATCTGCCTACCAAAAAGGAAAACAAAGACTGCTTTGGCGGCGGCAGCGGTGCAGGTGTGACAATTCAGCCTGTTGCATTTCTTACCGTTTATCAGGGCGATGTAAGGCTTGTTTCCGTTGACAGGGAAGAAGGTACAGCCGACAAACTCGTTAATATGATTCCCGATGTTCTTAAAAAAGTAAAGGGAGTTTTCAAAAAGGATAAGAGCGAATCCGCAGACGATTTTTCCGAAATCACACAGGACGATATTGACAGCTGATTCGTAATATTGCAACACCCCTCGGCATAGATTTATGCAGGGGGTGTCCTTATGAAAAAAATAATCTTGCTTGCGGTGTGCTTTGTTATGCCGTTTGTGCTTATGGGCGCAAAAACTGCAGAGGATACTCCTCCAACAACTTCTGCACAGGCATTTGTCCTGTACTGTCCCGATAACAACACGGTTATCTGTTCAAAAAATGCAGATGAAAAGATGAAACCTGCGAGCACCACAAAGATTATGACCTCGCTCATAACGCTTGAGGAGGCGGCATCCTGCGACAGTGAAGTTACCTTCAAACAGGAAATGGTTGCCGAGGGCAGTTCGATGTATCTTAAAGTCGGTGAAAAAGTCCGACTTTCGGACCTTGCGTCAGGAATGATGATGGCGTCGGGTAATGATGCGGCGAATGCGGCGGCATATACGATTTCGGGCAGTCCCGAAAAGTTTTCACAACGAATGAATGAAAAGGCAAAGCAAATCGGTATGACGAATACCAATTTTGTAACGCCGAGCGGACTTGACGATGACAACCATTACTCAAGTGCAAAGGATATGGCTCTGCTTATGTCATATGCACTTGAAAATGACGATTTTGCAAATCTTACGGCTAAGAAGAGCGTGACCGTTGAATTTCTTGAACCGAAATCAAAGAAAACCGCATATGCAAATCATAACAGGCTTTTGTCGCTTTATCCCTACTGTACAGGCGGAAAAACAGGCTATACAACGGTGGCAGGGCGGTGCCTTGTTTCCTCTGCAAAAAAAGACGGTGTAACGCTTGTGTGCGTCACTCTGAATGACCGCAACGATTGGAATGACCATATTTCTCTTTATGATTACGCTTTTGAAAAGTACAGGGGAGTTGACTGCAAGGACGCTGACTTTTGTGCCGATATTCCGTGCGTGGGCGGTGATAAGGACAGCGTAACGGTTACAGGTGAGAAGAACAACACAATTGTTTTAAAGCGTGAGGACTGCGATAAAATCAAGAAAAAAATCTTCATAGACAGCTTTTTGTATGCTCCGATTGAAAAGAACGAATCGGTCGGCAGAATTGAATACACACTCGGCGGAAAGCTGCTTTATAAATGCAACATTGTTGCAGGCGAAAAGATTAAATCGGATAAAAAGAGTGTGTCAATATTTTCGGCAATAGGAAATCTGTTTTCGTGACAGCTTAAATATACAGAAAATTTTAATAAAAAGGAATTTACATATGGCTAAAATTGAACCTATAAGACTTCAGAAATTCATAGCACAATGCGGTATTGCGTCAAGGCGAAAGGCCGAGGAGCTTATTCTCGGCGGTCATGTCAAGGTGAACGGCAAAACCGCAATTCTCGGCGATAAGGTTCTTCCTACAGACAAGGTGTTTGTAAGAGGCAAGAGGATTGTTGTGCCGAAGGGCGGTAATTACCGATATATTATGCTCAACAAGCCCCGTGGATTCATTACCACAATGAATGATGAGCGTGGCAGAAAGTGTGTTGCACAGCTTGTTGAGAATGTCGGCGAGCGAGTTTATCCAATCGGCAGACTTGACAAAGACAGCGAGGGTATGCTTGTTTTTACAAATGACGGTGACTTTGCAAACAAGGTTATGCACCCGAAAAACAATGTTTACAAGATTTACAGAGTAACCGTTCGACCGTCAATTGACGAGGATCAGCTTGTAAAGCTTGAAACAGGCGTTGAGCTTGACGGCAGGAAAACCGCTCCTGCATATGTCCATGTAATTCACAAGGAGCAGGGCAGAGTAGTTCTTGAAATGATTCTTCACGAGGGTAAGAACCGTGAAATCAGAAGAATGTGCGAGGCTGTCGGGCTTGAGGTTGCAAGACTAAAACGCACCCAGATCGGCGGAGTAAAAATGGGTATGCTCAAACAGGGCGACTGGAGAGATTTGACCGAACAAGAGGTTAAAAAACTGCTTGCAAACCCGTTTTTAAACGGCAAACAGCTTTAATTTTCCGTTTTTGAAAAATACTTCCGAAACGGTCAATCAAACTATTCGTTAATTTGACAATAAATTAAAGGTTTTCACGGAATAACTATTAAATGTGTTCAAAATTGAAATAGTACAGCGTGTTTTTCTTGTACTTTTGAAGATTATAGAGTATAATGTATGTGTAGAAAATTAGTATGCACGCTCAGTTTTCGTGCATATTCAATACATGGTATTGGAGGATTTTAAGATGAGTATTGAAAAGATCAATCAGGCAAAGGCTGAAATTGCCGCAACTTCCGCTTATAAGACAATTACGGCGTTTTTTGATGCAGACAGCTTTTGTGAAATTGATGCCTTTGCAAAATCCGGTGAAGGTTTTGCCGAGGTTGTTGCAGGCTTTGGAACAGTAGAAGGTATGCCTGTTTATGCGTTTGCACAGAACAGCGACATTTGCGGCGGTGCCATGAGTAAGGCACAGGCTGCCAAGCTTAAAAAGCTGTATGGTCTTGCACTCAAGACAGGCGCTCCTGTTGTAGGTTTCTATGACAGCGTTGGCGGCAGACTTAATCAGGGTACAGAGCTTCTCGCAGGTTGCGGTGATGTTCTCAATGCGGCTGCGTCACTTTCCGGTGTTGTACCGCAGATCTCGGTTGTTCTCGGCACTTGCCTCGGAACAAACGCTCTTAACGCCGCAAGCGCAGACATCGTTATCATGAGCAAAGACGCACAGCTTTCGCTTTCGGTAACAGGCAAGCATTCCGATGCCGCTTATAATGCTGAAAACGGTATTGCCTCAATCGTTTGTGACGATGCAGACAAGGCAATCAAGGCTGCAAAGGAACTTATCCTTTATCTTCCGTCAAATAACCTCACAATGGCTCCTCAGTCATTTGAAGAAGCTCCGGCAGAGGACGGTTGCGGTTGTGTAGTCAGCAGAACTGTTGACGGCAACAGCATTGTAAAGCTCTTCAATGATTACGGCAAGGAAGCAAATGTTCGTTTTGCAAGACTCGGCGGTCAGGTTGTAGGTGTTGTTGTTACAAAGGGCAAGGAGCTTGGTTGCAAGTCTGCAAACAAGGTAGCAAAGTTTGTTCGTTTCTGCGACGCTTTCTCACTCCCTGTTGTAACATTCGTAAACTGCCCGGGCTTTGAGTCAATCAAGTCGGCAACAAAGGCATCAGCCGCTTATGCTGAGGCAACAACAGTTAAGATTTCTGTTGTTACAGGCAAGGCAATCGGTTCAGGCTATGTTGCTCTTGCAGGCACAGGCGCTAATGCAGATGTTGTTTACGCACTTCCCGATGCGGTTATTTCACCTGTTAATGTTGAGGCTGCCGCATTCATTATGGCTCCCGAAGTTATGAATGTTGCCACAGATAAGCAGGCTGAGGTTGCTCAGAAGTTTGCTGACGAGAATCTTTCTGCTTACAATGCCGCTCAGAACGGCTATGTTGACGGTATTGTTGAAGAAGCTCAGCTCCGTCAGACTCTTATTTCTGCTCTTGATATGCTCTCGGGCAAGCGTGTTTCAACACTTTCAAAGAAGCATTCAACTATCTGATAAATGATTACTTGTTAAAATAAAAGGGGATACTAAAAATGAAGAATTTAAGAATTACAGTTAACGGCACAGCATATGATGTTCAGGTTGAAGAACTCGGTGGCTCTTCAGCTCCCGCAGCAGCCGCTCCTGCTCCGGCAGCCGCTCCCGCTCCTGCAGCAAAGCCGGCAGCTCCCGCAGGCGCTCAGGGTTCTGTTGTTGTAAAGGCTCCTATGCCCGGTACAGTTGTTAATGTTGTTGTTTCGGCAGGACAGGCTGTTAAGGCAGGCGATGATCTCGTATTTATCGAGGCTATGAAGATGGAAACTCCCGTTAAGGCTCCGCAGGACGGCACAGTTGCAACAGTTAATGTTGCAAAGGGTGAGTCTGTTGACTCCGGTAAGGTTCTCGTAACACTTAACTAATCAATAATTCGGAGAAAGGGATGCTGTAAAATGGCAAAAAAAATCAGAGTTACCGAAACTGCTCTGCGTGACGCTCATCAGTCACTCATTGCAACAAGAATGACAACAGAGGAAATGCTCCCTGTTCTTGACAAACTCGATAAAATCGGTTATTACTCACTCGAATGCTGGGGCGGTGCAACATATGACTCATGCCTCAGATTCTTAAACGAAGATCCGTGGGACAGACTCCGCACAATCAGAGAGCATTGCCCTAACACAAAGCTCCAGATGCTTTTCAGAGGACAGAATATGCTCGGTTATCGTCACTATGCCGATGACTGCGTTGAGTACCTTGTTCAGCGTTCAATCGCAAACGGTATTGACATTATCCGTATTTTTGATGCTCTTAACGACATCAAGAATCTTAAAACAGCTATCAAGGCCGCTAACAAAGAAGGCGGTCATGCACAGGTTGCTATCAGCTACACAACAGGTCCTGTATTCACAGATGAATACTATGTTGAGTATGCTAAGAGAATTGCAGACGCAGGTGCAGATTCAATCTGTATCAAGGATATGGCTGCTCTTCTTACTCCGACAAGAACCGAAAGCCTTGTAAAGGCTATCAAAGCCGCTGTTCCGGAGCTTCCGCTTCAGCTCCACACCCACTACACATCAGGTCTTGCATCAATGTGTCTTTTAAAGGGTGTTGAGGCAGGTGCCGACGGCATTGACACAGCAATCAGCCCACTCGCTCTCGGTACATCACACGCTCCGACAGAGTCAATGGTTGCCGCTCTTTCAGGCACAGAGTTCGACACAGGTCTTGACCTTAAACAGTTCTCTGACATCCGTGCTTACTTCATGACTCTCCGTGAGAAGTACATCAAGTCAGGACTTCTTGATCCTAAGATGCTCGCAACAGACGCTAACGCTCTTATCTATCAGGTTCCCGGCGGTATGCTTTCCAACCTTCTTTCACAGCTTAAGCAGGCCGGTAAGGAAGACAAGCTTGACGAAGTTCTTGCAGAAGTACCCCGTGTTCGTAAGGATTCAGGTTATCCTCCGCTCGTTACTCCGACATCACAGATTGTCGGCACACAGGCTGTATTCAATGTAATCACAGGCAAGCGCTACTCAATGTGCACAAACGAGTTCAAGGGACTTGTTGCCGGTGAGTACGGTACAACTCCAATGCCGATTGATCCTGAGTTTCAGAAGAAGATTATCGGTGACAAGAAGATTATCAAAGGTCGTCCAGCAGATCAGCTTGAGCCTGAGCTTGATAAGCTCCGTGGCGAGATTGAGCAGTGGATTGAACAGCCTGAGGATGTTCTTTCTTATGCACAGTTCCCGAAGGTTGCCCTTGACTTCTTTGAAAAGAGAAGAAATGCCAAGGTTGGCATCAACGGCGACAAGCTTGACAAGAAAAATATGGTTCACCCTGTTTGATTTGACAACTAAAATTAACATTTATGCCACTTTCACTATGGAAGTGGCATTTTTATTTGAACAGAATTTTTTTTGCTGAATTTTCATCAACTATATTGCATTACATATATTTTAGCGGTATAATGAAGAAAATTATATATCTGTTGCGTATACCATTATTACAGATAGAATAAATAAAAGGTGAGGAAATAAAAATGAAAAAATTTTTAACAGCATTGATAGCATTTGTAATGTGCTTTTCGGTTGTAACAACAGCTTTTGCGGCTACACCTGACGAAATATCAGAATCGGATGTTGCATCAGAAATCAGACAGGTGATGATAGATACATATTACGGTGGTAAAGAGCCTGAGTATCTCAGCATTGAAATTGTTGGTTCAACAAGTGACGGCGGAGTATATTTTATGCACAATGAAGGCTTTAGCCTTGATTATTCAATTGAAGAAACAATTGGTGACTATACTTATCATTACAACCATAACGATGATGTTATGCTTTATAAGAATGGCAATGTTTACTCAATTAAAGAGGCTTATGAAAGCGGAGTTATTGACGATAGTATTCTTGAAGAATTGTCAAAAATGAATTTTGGTTTGGAATCTAATAAACCGAATACAACTGTTCCTACTGAGCCTGCAACTTCGATTGCAACAGTTGACGAACCTGTAACAGTACCCGATACAACTTCTGCAACTTCGGCAACAAAGCCTGTTTCAACAAGCGACACAGCTACAAATGACACACCGAACAATTCACAGAATAACAGCGGTGCTGTACAGACAGGACAGAACAGCGTTGCTGTAATTCTTCTTGTTGCAATGCTTGCAGGTTGTGCAGTAATTTTTGCAAAACGCAGAAATCATTTTGAGTAATTTACAAATTAAATAATCCCTATAAAAGCCGTTCTCGTTATTGAGAGCGGTTTATTTATTTTAGCTTAAAAAATTGTGATAGTTTATCAAGATGTATTGCTTTTTATATCATTTAATGTTACAATTAACTTGCATAAAAATTTAGCAAAAGTTTTTAATAATGCGTAGAATTTGAACAAAGCGAGGGATAGATATGAAAAAGTTTTTACCTATAGCCATGGCGGCGGTTATGTCGATGTCTGCGGTTGCGGTTTCGGCAGTTTCTGCAAATGCGGTTGAACCGCTAAACACACCTGTGCAGTATGCACAGGTTGCAAGGGCAAGCTTGGCAACACCGAAAATTTCAAAAGCCGAAAGTGTTTACGGTGGTGTAAAGCTTACATGGAACAAAGTGAACGGTGCGGCTAAATACAGAGTTTACTACAAGGGCCGTAAAGGTTGGACACGAATGGTCGATACAACTTCAACCTCATATATTGACAAGGATGTTTCATCCGGCAGAAATTACACTTATACTGTAAGATGTATTACATCAGACGCAAAGAAATTTACAAGCGGTTATAACCCGACAGGCAAGTCGGTAAAGTATGTTGCCACACCGAAAATTTCAAAACTTGAGGTCACATATGACGGCGTAAAGCTGACATGGAACAAGGTTGCAGGTGCTGAAAAATATCGTGTGTACTACAAGGACAGAAACGGTTGGACAAAGCTTGCCGATACAACAGGCACGACTATGCTTGATATGAATGTTGTTTCAAAGGAATTTGATTTAAGCGTTGATGATATTTATTACACGGTTCGTTGTATCAGCAAGGATGCCAAGAGTTTTACAAGCGGCTACGATTCAAAGGGTACGCCTATTGGCGATCATCAGGATTGTCCCGAAATTTACAGCATTGGTGCAGTAAACAACGGTGTTGAAATGCATTGGACGGGAGATGCGCCAAAGTTCCGTGTTTATATTAAAGAAAACGGTTCTTGGAAGAGGATAGCAGAAACTTATGACAACTATTATGTTCACAAGGGCGCAAAGTCCGGCAGTAACACTTATACGGTAAGAGGTGTTTCAAAAGACGGTAAAAAGTTTACTACGATGTTTAACCCAACCGGTGTAACATACAGGTATAAGACATCCGATAAAACAAGGGACGCTTATATCAATTATATGATGAATCATCAGAGTGAATGGATGCCAAGCTTGGGAAGTAATCACAATTTGTCAGGTGTTATGTTTTTGGATTTCGACTTTGACGGAGTTCCGGAGCTTGTTGCACAAAAGGCTGATTCCAATGAGTATAGTTTCCATTCCGTTGTTTACAAATTTGAAGACGGTAAGTTAAAAAGAGTGGGAAATGTTAACGACGGTTTTGCGATATACTATAATAAAACTGCCAAAAAGTATGAGGTTCACGACCTAAAGATATCTTTAAATGTAGATGACGGTTACTATTGGTCGGGTAATTCAATAATCACATACGACGGAGAGAATCTTTTTGCAAATATGTATTCGGCAAGAGGCGTAGGCGAAGAATCAAATAATAATGTTTATTATAGATATTTTGACGGTAATGACAAAAATATTTCACGGGCAAAATATAACGAAATTAACCTTAAACAGTTTAATAATTGCGTAAATGCACATATGTTTACCCAATTCATTGCGACAGGTTATGGTGATAACAGCGTATGGGGTGAGAACACTACCGCTGAGAATAAGCAGTCTTTGCTTGACGCTTATAATTCTTTCTCCTATGAGAAGTATTGATTATTTAAAAATTAATAAGTTTTAACTGCAAAAGGGTTCAGCCGTAAAAAGCTGAACCCTTTTATTGCACAACAAAAAAACGGTTCAGCCAAATTGACTGAACCGTTAATCTGTACTATGTTAAGCTCGGGAACAAGTAGTTGTAAATTATCACAAACTACCTACACGAACTGCGGGCGAGGCACTCGCAAAAAGGGTAGCTTGAAAATTAGGCTCTATAATAAAAGTTGGGGTAAGGGATAGAGCCTACAAAAAAATTTC